>Ga0081539_10000066_pt1 | contig 246391 bp, 212 predicted proteins | sample TabmetS4T2R2_FD_71023 | JGI IMG/M metagenome (GOLD analysis project Ga0081539, IMG submission 71023) | Tabebuia heterophylla rhizosphere microbial communities from the University of Puerto Rico - S4T2R2 | ecosystem: Host-associated > Plants > Roots > Rhizosphere ... | reverse complement strand
TCCTGCGCCGAGCTGTTCGGCAGGGACAAGCCCAACGCTTCGATGGCGGAGGCCATGGTGTTGGCCGTGTACATCCCGCCACAGCTGCCGGGACCCGGAATGGCGGTGCGCTCCACCTCGCGCAACTCCTCGTCCGAGATCCTGCCGGCCGCACGGGCGCCGACCGCTTCGAATACCGAGACGATGTCGCGGCGATTGGCGCCCGGGCGAATGGTGCCGCCATACACGAACACGGCCGGGCGATTGAGCCGGGCGATCGCCATCGCGCAGCCCGGCATGTTCTTGTCGCACCCGCCGAGTGCAACGAAACCGTCGAACCCTTCCGCACCCACCACCGTCTCGATCGAATCCGCGATCACTTCGCGCGAGACGAGCGAGTAACGCATGCCCGGCGTGCCCATCGAGATGCCGTCGGACACGGTGATGGTGTTGAACAGAACGCTCTTCGCGCCGGCTGCATCGACACCGGCCGCTGCTTCGCGCGCCAGCTCGGCGAGATGCATGTTGCACGGGGTGAGGTTCGCCCAGGTGGATGCGATGCCGACCTGGGAGCGCGTGAAATCGCCTTCCTGAAAACCTACGGCACGCAGCATCGCGCGCGCCGGCGCCTGCTTCAGTCCATCCACGACGATGCGCGAATAGGCACGCGTGTCGACAGACGATGGTTTGCGCTTGCCCTTGCCCTTGATGGGGCGCTTGCTGTTCGGACCGTCGCCCGTCATTTCCGCAAATCTCGCCGCATGAGATTGAACCCGATCGCACCTGCTGTCGTGAGGGCCAGTGGCAGCACGAGCGCATAGCGCCCTGCTCCTTCGCGAAGCGCTTCGAGCGCTTCATAAAAAAGTATCCCGAGGGGCGGTGCGATGGCGCCGCGCACTCCGGTCAACGTTACGTGAACCCCCATGTAGTGCTGGGCCCGGCCTATGGATGCAAAATCATTGTGGCCGAGATTCCAACCAAGATTAGCACCTGCGTTGGCGGAGCCCAGCATGATTGCGCCGACCCAGAGCAGTGGCAGCCATCCTGTGAACGTAGCGAGGCACATAATCATTGTTGCGATCACCAGCGCCCAGCCCTGCCGTGCGCGATAAGCAACGACGTGCGAGCCATCGAACAGCCGTGCCCACCAGGGCGTGAAGAGTGGCAGTGCCACCATCGGGACAACGGAAAGCAACCCGATCTGCACACCGCTCGAGAGCCGCAGCTGCTCGGTGAATATCACTACGAGCTGTGCAATGAGCATGAGGTTCCCCGCGCCGAACAAACCCATCCAGAACATGTATGCGCGATACGACGGATCTTCCGCCAGGATCTCCCGCAACATCCGCAGGCTGAAGACCTGGCTGCGCCCTCCTGTCGCTGTTTCCGCCGCAAGCAGGCGAAACTGACGGCGCACACGTGTCTCGCGGTAGAGCCAGGCCGCGATCAGGCCGGCCAAAGCGCCGCCCCCATACACCCAGCGGGGATCGATACCTGACTTTTGTAGCGCGAGGCCCACGAGAGCCGAGGAAACAGCCACGGCGAGATAGCTGACGACGACGATGCGACCCGTGATGCGGGCAAGAACGTTACGCGGATAGTTTGCGGTCCACATGGCCGCGCGCACCGTGAGCACGCCAGACCACATCGACCGCGCGACGAGCACGGCAACCACCGTGAGCGCCAACCCCGCGACGCCGCGTGGCGCGAGACTGACGAGACCTACGAGCAATGCGAACGCGGCCTGCAGCCGTACCATCAGCCCGACACGCTCGCGACCGTATGCGACATTTGCCCATACGAAACTGATGACATTTGACATGGCCGGCGCGCCGCTCACGAGCGCAACGGCGAGATTGAGCATCAGGGGCGATACGACGCCGGCGAAGTCCCGCTTCACGAGCACGCCCGCGGTCGCGCCTTCGACCAGACCGAGCGCGAGCCCGAGCAACGCCCACGGCACGACCTCGCGACGATAGATCGCTTCGGCGATGCCGCTGGGTCGTACGCTTGCGTTCACAAGCCCGTATCCACGATGCGCCGTTCGCGCAGAGTGATGATGAGCACGCCGATGAGCGTACAGATACCCCCGAAAACGATGCGGCTGGTCAGATGATCGCCGAGAAGCATCACGCCGAAGAAGATCGAGAACACCGGTGAGAGCGTCGTGAGCGGCGCGACGCTCGTGACAGGATAGCGCTGCACGAGCCGGTAGTAGCCGCTATGTGCGAAGAGACTCGCGGCGAACGCAGCGAAGAGCAGCGATCCCCACGCTGCCCAGGAGATGTCGAGTAGCGAACCCAGATCCGGGCGCTCCAGCGCCAGCGACACGACGAGGAGCGGTGGCAGACTGATGAGGTACGTCCACCCGAGCAGCTCGGCCGGCGCGAAATCCTTCAGCTTCTTGATGAAGATGAGCCCGAGCGCACCGAAGAACGCCGAGCCCGTTACGAGCGCCACGCTCTCCCATCGGTCGCCGATCTGCGGATCGAACCCGAGGATCACGACGCCGATGAAAGAGAGCGTGATGCCGGTGATGCGGCGCCAGCGCACCACTTCGCCCAGCATCAGCACCGAGAGCAGTGTGGCGAAGGGCACGCCGAGCTGCGTGATGATCGCGACCGACGAGACGTTCGTCGCGCGGCGCAGGCCGGCGAAGCTCAACGAGAAATGCAATGCACCTGAAAGGAGCGCCGCGATCGTGAGCGTGCCCATCTGCCCCGGATGCACGCGCAGGACCGGTGCGAGCACGATCACCACGAGGAGAAAGCGCAGGAAGGTGAACAGGAGCGGCGGGATCTCGTTGACGCCGATCTTGCTGGTGATCAGGTTGATGCCCCAGATGAACGTGATGCCGATCAGGAGGGCGAGATCGCTGGACCGGATCGAGATCATCCGCAGCGCGCGCGTATGAGGCGATAGAGACTGCGCACACACTGCGCTTCGGCGCCGACCGGACGCCCCGGCCGCTCCTTGGCGTTCCACGCGAACAGGTCTACGTGCAGCCAGCGTGGGGTCGCCGTGACGAACCGCTTCAGGAACAGCGCTGCAATGGGCGAGCCGGCAAAGGGCGAGGCCGACACGTTGCCTATATCCGCCACCTTGCTCGAGAGCTCATCGTCGTAGCCTGCCCAGAGCGGCATCGGCCAGGTGGGATCGGCTTCCTCGTCACCTGTTTCGCGCAGGGCGTTGAGGAGTGCCGCGTCCGGCGAATACGCGGCTGGCAGTTCCGGGCCCAACGCAACGCGTGCAGCGCCGGTAAGCGTGGCGAGATCGATCAGCAGATCCGGTTTCTCGGCATCGGCCTCGGTGAGCGCGTCGGCGAGCACGAGTCGCCCTTCCGCATCCGTGTTGCCGATCTCCACGGTGATGCCCTTGCGCGAAGAGATGACATCCCCGGGTCTATAAGAGTGACCGTCGACACTGTTCTCGACGGCAGGGATGAGCACGCGGAGCTGGATGGGTGCATTAAGCTGCATGAGCAGTTGCGCGAGCGCGAGCGCACAGGCTGCTCCGCCCATGTCCTTCTTCATGAGCAACATGCCGCTCGAAGGCTTGATATCGAGCCCGCCGCTGTCGAAGCACACTCCCTTGCCGACTACGGTCACGCGGGGTGCGCCGGCCTTGCCCCAGCGAATGTCGATGAGCCGCGGCTGACGGGGACTCCCCGCCCCCACGGCGTGAATCAGCGGGTAGTTGCGCGCCTTGAGGTCGTCGCCCACCAGTACGTCGACGGTCGCACCAGATCGCCCCGCGAGATCGCGCGCTGCCTGGGCAAGCTCGGCCGGCCCCAGATCATTCGCCGGCGTGTTGATGAGGTCTCGCGCGAACGCCGTGGCAGTGGCCGCAGCTTCTGCGTACACCATGTCGGCGCCCGCGGGCGTAACCAGCGTTGCACGGGGTGCCGTCGGAGCTGCGCGATAGCGGGTGAATCGGTATGCGCCTACCAGCCAACCGAGCGCGAACTGGGTGGCCGCGCCGCCGGCCAATGTCCCAGCAAGGTGATATTTATAAGGAGGGAGCCGGTCCGTGAGACCCGCGGCGTGCCAGAGCTTGAGATCGCCGGGCGATGCGAGCGGCCCGACCCCGACGACCGCGCCCGCAATGCTGCCCCCTGCACCGGGCAGCGCGAGCACGCGGTGCCGCTCGGCCTGGAAGGTGTTCGCGCGCACCCACGATGCGACGTCTGCGGGTTGCTCAGCCAGCCACTTCGGAAGCTCGGCATCGCTCAGGAGCCAGAGCGGCAGGCTCGAAGCCGCATCGTTGACGATCAGCATCTGGAGCGGAAGAACGCGGGACAGCCTTTGGATTGGGGCGAGAGATTAACGAATCGTCGCGCGATAAACACGCGCTTCGTTGACAAGCCCGCGCGGGTTGTGCTGACATGCCCTATCACTTTTCGCAGTTTTTGAGTCTCCGCACGTGGCATTCGAAGCAGCAGCATCCGCATCGGCCCGGGATACCCTCCCGGCTCGCGGCATCGCGCTGCTCGTAGCGCCGTTCGTACTGCTCCTCCTTAGGAGCGGCAAGTGCGGGGCACTCGTGCACGCCTGAGTCAAGGCGAAAGCGAGACAAGACCAAAGAACCCCGCACCGGCCTTGCCGCCGCTGCGGGGTTTTTTATGTGTCTGCAGGTTTTTGCGGCCGGTGCTATCCGGGGGAGATTTTGATGAAGCTGTACGGGCAGAAAGAAGTCGACAAGAAGGCACTCAAGGGTGCGCGCATCGCGATCCTGGGCTATGGCAGCCAGGGACGGGCGCATGCGCTGAACCTGAAGGACAGCGGCTTCGATGTCGTGGTGGGCGTTCGCAAGAACGGCAAGAGCTGGAAGAAAGCGAAGCGTGAAGGCCTGGCCGTCGCCGAGCCGACCGCCGCGGCAGATGGCGCGGACCTGGTCGCCATGCTGGTGCCGGACCTGGCGCAGAAGGCGCTGTACGAAGAGGTCCAGAAGAGCCTGAAGAAAGGCGCGACGCTGCTGTTCGCGCACGGCTTCAACATTCACTTCAAGCAGATCAAGCCGCGCAAGGACCTGGACGTGGTGCTCATCGCGCCCAAGGGTCCCGGCGATCTCGTACGCCGCCAGTACCAGCAGGGGCGCGGCGTCCCCTGCCTCATCGCCGTCGCACAGGATGCGACGGGCAAGGCACACGGGAAGGCGCTGGCCTATGCGCATGGCATCGGCGGTACGCGCGGCGGAGTGCTGGAGACGACGTTTGCCGAGGAGACCGAGACGGATCTGTTCGGCGAGCAGGCCGTGCTCTGCGGTGGCGCCACCGAGCTGGTGGTGAAGGGCTTCGAGACGCTGGTCGAAGCCGGCTATCAGCCCGAGGTCGCGTATTACGAATGTCTGCACGAGCTGAAGCTCATCGTCGACCTGCTGCATGAAGGCGGCATGACGAAGATGCACGAGTTCATCAGCGAGACGGCCAAGTGGGGCGATCTCACGAGCGGCCCGCGCGTGGTGAACGACCGCGCGAAGAAGGAGATGGGCAAGATCCTGAAGGACATCCAGAAGGGCCGCTTCGCGAAGAAGTGGATCGAGGAGAACAAGGCCGGCAAGCCCGTCTACAACGAGCTCATGCAGAAGGACCTGACGCACCCGATCGAGAAAGTCGGCGCAGCGCTGCGGGCACGCATGCCGTGGCTGAACGATAAGCGAGCCTAGGGATCAGGCTCGCGAGAGGCATCACCCATGGACATCGCCGATCAAGCCTGGAGCTCAACGCCGACACTGGATCGTCGGCTCGGTGATGTCCACTTCGACGACATCGTCGCCGCGCGCCGGCGCCTCGCGCACGTGCTCACGCCCACGCCGCTCGTCACGCATCCGCTGCTGTCGAAGCGGCTGGGCGCCGAAGTGCACGTGAAGCTCGAGAACGCCCTCCCCCTCGGCTCGTTCAAGCTGCGCGGCGGGCTGAACTTCATTGCAAGTCTCAGCGCCGAGCAACGCGCGCGCGGTCTGGTCACAGCAACGCGCGGCAATCACGGACAGTCGTTGGCTTCGGCCGCGCAGCGGCAAGGTGTGGCGTGCACGGTATTCGTGCCCGCTGGCAACTGCCCCGACAAGAACGCAGCGATCGAGGCGCTCGGTGCCACAGTCACCATCGCTGGTCGCGATTTCGATGCGGCATGGGACGCTGCCGCCGAACACGCGGAGCGCACTGGCGCTATCGCTGTGCATCCCTCCCGCGAACCGAAACTGATCGCGGGCTATGCCACGGTTGCGCTGGAGATGCTGGATCAGGCTTCGCAACCGCTCGACACGGTGTTCGTGCCGGTGGGTGGCGGAAGTCTTGCGGCCGGCATGGGTCTCGTTTTCAAGGCACTGTCACCGCATACGCGGATTGTCGGTGTGCAGGCCGCCGCCGCTCCTGCGCTTGCGCGCGCGTGGCGCACCGGAGAAATGCGTGAAGTGCCGGTCGGAGACACGATCGCTGACGGTCTCGCCACTCGTGTTCCTTCACCGGACACCGTCGACATCCTGCGCGAAGTGCTGGACGACGTCATCGAAGTGAGCGAAGCGGAAATTGCGGGCGGCATCCGCTGTTTCGCGGAGACGCTGCACCAGCTCGCCGAAGGCGCCGGAGCTGCGGCTCTGGCCGGCGCGTTTCAACTGCATCGACGCCTGAAACGCGAACGCGTCGGCGTCGTTCTGTCGGGCGGTAACATCACGTCCGCCCTGCTACTGAAGATTCTTCACGGAGAGGTGCTCCCCGGCGGCCAGCGCGGTGCGCAGCTCGCCGGCACGCTCGCCGACATGGAGTACGGCGCGCATTCGATCCCCGCAAATGACGCTGGCATACGGTGAAAACCCCGGCAACCCAAGGATCAAGAACCATGGCTCCCAATCCCGAACCGGTGCTGATCTTCGACACGACCCTGCGCGATGGCGAGCAGGCCCCCGGCTGCAGCATGACGCGTCCCGAGAAGCTTCGCGTGGCGCGCGCGCTTGCCGAGCTCGGCGTGGACGTGATCGAAGCGGGCTTCCCGGCCGCCTCGCGCGGCGATTGGGAGAGCGTCAATGCAGTGGCCCGCGAGATCGAGGGCGCGACCATTTGCGGACTTGCACGCTGCAATCGGGACGACATCGAGCTCGCCGCCAAGGCGCTGCGCGATGCGCCCCGCCATCGCATTCACGTGTTCCTGGCCACGAGCGCCATTCACCGCCAGTACAAGCTGAACATGGCGGAGGAGCAGATCCTCAACACCGCCGTCGAAGGCGTGAAGATCGCGCGTGAGCTCTGCGACGACGTGGAGTTCTCCCCCGAGGATGCCTCGCGGACCGAGCTGGAGTTCCTCGCGCAGGTCGTCGAGGCCGCGATCGATGCCGGCGCCACCACCGTGAACATTCCGGATACGGTCGGGTACACCGTTCCGGATGAGTTCGCGGAGCTGTTCCGGTACCTGCGCCAGAACGTGCGTGGCATCGACCGCGCACGCCTGTCGGTGCACTGTCACGACGACCTGGGCATGGCGGTCGCGAACAGCCTCACGGCTGTCGTTGCCGGCGCGCGGCAGATCGAATGCACGATCAACGGCATCGGCGAGCGCGCGGGCAACTGCTCGCTCGAAGAAGTCGTGATGGCCCTGCGTACGCGCGATGCGTTCTTCAACGTGCGCACGAACATCCAGACCACGCGCCTGTATCCCACTTCGCGCCTGGTTTCGAACATCACGGGCATGCCGGTACCGCGAAACAAGGCAGTAGTAGGCGAGAACGCGTTCGCCCACGAAGCCGGCATCCATCAGCACGGCATGCTGAAGCACCATTCCACGTACGAAATCATGCGGCCGGAGGACGTGGGCCTGTCGCGCAACAGCCTCGTGCTGGGCAAGCACAGCGGGCGTCACGCCTTCCGCGATCGCGTGAAGAGCCTGGGCTTCGAGCTGGATGAGGCCGAGCTCAACCGCGTGTTCGAGGAGTTCAAGGCGCTCGCCGACAAAAAGAAGGAGCTGTTCGACGGCGATATCGAGGCGCTGGTGCTGCGCGCGGAGAATTCTGCGAGCGGCCCATGGACGCTTGCCGAGTTGAAGACTGTCGCGAACACAACCTCCCCTGCTGAAGCGTACGTGAAACTCCAGCACGCAGACGGCCGCACGGTCGATCGCACGGTGACGGGCGATGGGCCGGTCGACGCTGCGTTCAAAGCCATCGAAGCGGCCACCGGCATCAACGTGTCGTTACGCAAATTCGAAGTGCGTGGCGTCACCGAAGGTGAGGACGCACAGGGCGAGGCCGTGGTGTACGTCGAGTACAACCAGCGCACCTATCGCGGCTCGAGCGTCAGCACGAACATCGTGGAGTCGAGCACCAAGGCATTTCTCGAAGTCATCAATCGCATCGAGCTTGGGCAGAAAACGAGCGCACGAGTGCGCGACGAGCGGCGCGCAGATGGCGTGCGGGTTACGCAGGCCGCGGTCGAAGGCGTCTGACGAGAACACATCGCAGGAACTTCCATGCCCATCAACGCAACGCAGTTCATCTGGTTCAACGGCAAGCTGGTTCCGTGGGAGAAGGCCACGGTGCACGTGCTCTCGCACGCCCTTCACTATGCGTCGTCGGTGTTCGAGGGTGTACGCGCGTACCAGACAAACGACGGCGTAGCCATCTTCCGGCTGCGGGATCACACGAAGCGGCTGTTCGACTCCGCGAAGATCTATCGCATTCACTTTCCGTACACGCAGGAGCAGATCAACGACGCGTGCCGCCAGGTCGTGTCGGTGAACAGGCTCGAGCGCGGGGCGTACCTGCGCCCCATCGTATTCAAGGGATACGGTGAGATCGGCGTATCGCCCAAGGTCGATCCGCCGACGGAAGTGGCCATCGCCGCGTGGGAGTGGGGCAAGTATCTCGGCAGCGAGAGCGAAGAAGCGGGCGTCGACGTGTGCGTCTCGTCCTGGAATCGCGTGGCGCCGAACACCATTCCGGCGCTCGCGAAAGCGAGCGGCAACTATCTTTCGAGCCAGCTCATCGGGGCTGAAGCGCGTCGGCTCGGTTTCGCAGAAGGGATCGGGCTCACGCCAGACGGCGTCGTCAGTGAGGGTGCGGGCGAAAACCTGTTCCTTCTGAAGGATGACGTGCTGTACACGCCTGCCCTCGCGCACTCGGCGCTCGGCGGCATCACGCGGGATTGCGTGATACGCCTTGCCCGCGACAAAGAGATGGACGTTCGCGAGACCGCGATACCACGCGAGCTGCTCTACCTCGCCGATGAGCTGTTCATGACCGGAACGGCAGCGGAGATCACACCGATTCGCTCGGTGGACCGCATCCCGGTGGGTAATGGCAAGCGCGGGCCCATTACCGAATCGCTGCAGGCTGCTTTCTTCGGCCTGTTCTCCGGCAAGACGCCAGACAAGTACGGGTGGCTGGATGCGGTGGACATGTCCGTATCCCACCCGCGTGTCGCGGCGGTTAGCTGATGGCCACGCAACCGCAGACTCTTTTCGAGAAAGTATGGTCGCGGCATGAAGTCGCGCCTGAGACCTCCGATACACCGGCCGTTCTCTACATCGACCTGCATCTCATCCACGAAGTGACGAGCCCGCAGGCGTTCTCGGTTCTGCGCGAGAGAGGGCTGAAGGTGCGGCGGACGGACCTCACGCTCGCCACGATGGACCACTCCACGCCGACGCGCACGGAGCAGGTGTTCGGCGGCGCGCCCATCACGATTGAGTCTGCGGCGAAGCAGATTCGCGAGCTCGAGCGCAATTGCGCCGAGTTCGGCGTCGAGCTGCTGGGCTTGCAGCACGCTTCGCGTGGGATCGTGCACGTGATCGGGCCCGAGCTCGGAATCACGCAGCCCGGGAAGACCGTGGTTTGCGGTGACAGTCACACCTCCACGCATGGCGCGTTCGGTGCCCTCGCCTTCGGCATTGGCTCCACCGAAGTGGGCCACGTGTTCGCGACGCAGTGCCTGCTCCAGCAGAAGCCGCGCACGCTCGCGGTGAATGTGACCGGGAAGCTCCGGCCAGGCGTGACGGCGAAGGACCTGATCCTCGGCATCATCGGCAAGCTCGGCGTGTCCGGCGGCACGGGCCACGTCATCGAATATCGTGGCGAGGCCATTCGCGCGCTCGACATGGATGAGCGGATGACCATCTGCAACATGTCGATCGAGGCCGGCGCACGCGCGGGCATGATCGCGCCGGACGAAACGACGTTCGCCTATCTGAAGAATGCGCCGCGTGCACCGAAGGGTGCCCCGTGGGACAAGGCCCTTGCGGAATGGCGGCAGCTCACGACGGATCCGGGCGCACGTTTCGACAAGGAGATCGAGATCGACGCAGCCGCGCTCGAGCCGATGATCACGTACGGCACGAACCCCGGCATGGTGATTCCGATCAGCGGTTCAGTTCCGGTGCGCACGGGCGATGCGGCGTTTACCAAGTCCCTCGCGTACATGGGCTTCGACGCAGGCACAACGTTGCGCGACAAACCTGTGAACGTGGTGTTCATCGGGAGCTGCACGAACTCGCGTCTCTCGGACCTGCGCAGCGCGGCTGGCGTCCTCCGTGGGCGCAAGGTCGCGAATGGCGTGAAGATGCTGATCGTGCCCGGCTCGCAGGAGATCAAGCGGGCGGCGGAAGCGGAAGGGCTGCATCGGATTTTCCTCGACGCTGGCGCGGAGTGGCGCGAGTCCGGCTGCTCGATGTGCCTCGGCATGAACGGCGACACCATCGACGCCGGGCAATACTCCGTGAGCACGAGCAATCGCAATTTCGAAGGCCGCCAGGGCCCGGGCGCACGCACGCTGCTCGCAAGCCCGCTCACCGCGGCTGCCTCGGCGGTGCGCGGCAAGGTGACGGACCCGCGCGAGCTGCTGAAGAGCTGAGGCGGAGACTCAAGATGGAACCCATCAAGGTCATTCGTTCGCGCACGGCGGTTCTGCCGCTCGAGAACATCGATACGGACCAGATCATCCCGGCCCGGTTCCTGCGGGCGACCACGCGCGACGGATTCGGCCAGAATCTTTTTGCAGACTGGCGCTACGACGCGTCTGGTGCGCCGCGCGCGGACTTCCTGCTGAATCGGCCCGAGGCGAAGGGCTGCTCGATTCTCGTTGCCGGTCGCAACTTCGGCTGCGGGTCGTCGCGCGAGCACGCGCCGTGGGCGCTGACGGACTACGGCTTTCGCGCCGTCATCAGCACCGAGTTTGCCGACATCTTCCGCAACAACGCGTTGAAGAATGGGCTCGTACCCGTGCTCGTGGATGAGCCGACGAGCCGCTGGCTGCTCGCCAATCCTGGCGCCGAGGTCACGGTCGATGTCGAGGCGACGACCCTCGCGTTGCCCACGGGCACGCGCGTATCCTTTCCCCTAGAGCCGTTCGCACGTTATTGCCTGATGAATGGCGTGGACGAGCTCGGGTTTCTGCTCAGCCAGGCACCTGCGATCGACGCCTACGAGCGCCGCCGGACGGCAACATGAAAGCGCGCATTACGGTTCTCGGTGGTGATGGCATCGGGCCCGATGTCGTCGCCGAAGGGGTGCGTTGCCTCAAGACGATCGGCACGCGCTTCAAACACACCTTCGAGCTGACCGAGGCGGACTTCGGCGGCATTGCCATCGACAAGCACGGCGATTCCCTGCCCCGTCACACGCTCGATGCGTGCCTCGGAGCCGATGCCATTCTGCTCGGCGCGATCGGCGGGCCGAAGTGGTCTGCGCCGACGGCGAAATTGCGGCCGGAGAGCGGGCTTCTGCGTCTGCGGCGCGAGCTGGGTGTGTACGCGAATCTGCGGCCGGTGAAGGTGCTGGGCGCGTTGATCGATTCGTCCACGATCAAGCCGGAAGTGCTGGAGGGCGTGGACCTCGTGTTCGTGCGTGAGCTGACCGGGGGCATCTACTTCGGCGAGAAGCGGCGCGAGCCGATGGAAGCATCGGATGTGTGCGTTTACTCGGTTGCGGAAGTGGAGCGCGTGACGCGAGTGGCGGCGCGGCTTGCCCAGGGGCGACGCAAGAAGGTGACGTCCATCGACAAGGCGAATGTGCTCGAGACGTCGCGGCTGTGGCGTGAAGTGGTCGATCGGTTGATGAAGGCCGAGTTTCCGGATGTGAAGCTCGATCACATGCTGGTCGATGCGGCGGCGATGCATTTGATTCGGCGACCGCGCGACTTCGATGTGCTCGTTACCGAGAACATGTTTGGCGACATCCTCACCGACGAAGCTTCGATGCTTTCGAGCTCGCTTGGCATGCTGCCTTCTGCTTCTATCGGTGATACCCGGCGGGGGTTGTATGAGCCGATTCACGGCTCTGCGCCTGACATTGCTGGCAAAGGTATTGCCAATCCGTACGGGACTATCTTTAGCGTCGCGATGCTGCTGCGACATTCACTCGGTTTGGTGAACGAAGCCGAGGTGTTGGAGCTGGCGGCCATGCACTGCATAGAGCAAGGCGTTCGTACGCCTGACATTGCGGAGCCGGGGGCTCGCAGCTACTCCACGCATGAAGTCGGTGACGCGGTAATCGCCGCCCTCACCCACTAACGATTCATCTCATCGGGGAAAGAGTTTTTTTATTTCATGCGGGGCCTGCGGCCCCGCGCCCCGCGGCAAAGAAAGTTCTTTTGGCGGCCTGCGGCCTGCCGCCGCGGAGAAGGATTTCTTTCTTGGCCGAGCGGCGGGGAAAGACCTCTTTCTTGGCGGAGTCGCGGGGAAAGGCCCGTTCCTGGCGGAGCGGGGAAAAGAGCCATTTCTTGGGGGAGCCGCGAAGCAGGCTCCTCACGGCGCGCCACCTGTTCGGAATGAGTCGTCGCGCCTACTACGCGCCGAACTGCACGGCGTTGGTGTTGCCGCCGCTGACCACGACTGCGACATGCTCGCCAGGTGCGGGTTGGTATTTGCCTGTGAGCAGGGATGCGAAGGCGGCTGAGCCGCCGGGCTCGGCTACCACGCGCAGGGTTTTCCAGAGCGCTCGCTGGGCGAGGCGAATGTCGTCGTCAGTGACGAGCACGACACGGTCGAGGTACCTCTCGGCGATTGCGTAATTCAGGGCGCCTACGCGGCGAGGCGCCAGGGAGTCCGCGGCGATGCCGCCAGCGATCGCGTCAACGGGGCGGCCCGCGCGCAACGCCTCGCTCAACGTGGGTGATGCTTCAGGTTCGACACCGATGACGCGGACACGCTTCTGAAACCACGCCGCGATCCCGCCGATCAACCCGCCACCCCCGACAGCAACGAGCACGGTATCCACATCGGGAAGCTGAGATTCCAGTTCGAGGCCAACACTCCCCTGACCAAGTAACGTCTCACGCTGATCGAACGCGTGAATACCCATGGCGCCTGACTGCGCAATCCAGGCCTCACACGCAGCAAGCGCATCGGCATATCGCTCGCCACCGACAACGAGCTCCGCCCCACAATCCCGAATCAAGTGAATCTTCGCGGGTGAAGAGATGCTTGGCACGAACACACGCGCCGGCACACCTAGCTTGTGCGCGGCGAAGGCCACCGCCGCGCCATGATTCCCACCCGACGCAGCGGCTACGCCGACATCCGGCACCTTGCGCGTAAGCAGATTGGTAAACGCACCTCGCGTCTTGAAGGACCCCGCGTGCTGAAGCAGCTCCAGCTTGAGACTCAGCCTCCCCGCCGCGAGTCCAAAATCCTCAGCATCCACCTCAATCACAGGCGTGCGGCGAATGTGCGCGCGGATCAGGCGATACGTACCCTCGATCGCGGGACGATCGATCCCGTTGCCGTTCTCCGGCGTCATGTCAGTGCGTCCTGCGGGTGAGGATCAGCAGACCGCCGCGCTGGCAGCCTTTTCTGCGCGTGAGTCTTCCTGGCGCGTCTTCGGCAGCACCGCTGCGGCCCGTTCGAGACCCGCAGCGATATCCGCCTGGAGATCCTCGAGCGCTTCGATGCCCACGGACAGTCGCAACAGCCCATCGACGAGCCCCGCCTTCTGACGCGCAACCGGATCCATCGCGGCATGCGTCATCGTCGCCGGATGAGCCACGAGGCTCTCAACGCCACCGAGCGACTCGGCCAGTGAGAAGCACCGCAGATCGCGCACGAACTCGCGCACGGCATCGTGGCCGCCCGCCAGATCGAACGTGACGATCGCACCAAACGCGCGCTGCTGACGGCGTGCGATGTCGTGCCCCGGATGACCCGGAAGCCCCGGGTAGTACACCTTGTTTACATTCGGCTGACCGTTCAGCCACTGCGCCAGCGCCTCCGAATTGCTCGCATGCTGCTGCAGGCGAACGTGCAACGTGCGCAGGCCACGCAGCGTGAGGAAGCTGTCGAACGGCGCACCTGTCACACCAAGGCAGTTGGCCCACCACACGAGCTGCTCGTGCAGCGCCTTGTCACGCGCGACGACGGCGCCACCCACGACATCGCTGTGACCATTCAGGTACTTGGTGGTCGAATGCAGAACGAGATCCGCACCCAGCTTCAACGGCTGCTGCCAGGCGGGCGAAAGGAACGTGTTGTCCACGAGGACGATCGCGCCGGCAGCGCGACCAAGCGCTGCGATCTTCTCGATATCGGTAATGCGCAGGAGCGGATTGCTCGGCGTCTCGATCCACAGAAGCGCGCATGGACGCGAGAGCGCTTCACGAACCGCGGCCTCATCGTTGAAGTTCACGAACTCCACGTCACGCTCGCCGCGACGACGCCACGCATCGAACAGGCGGTACGTGCCGCCATAGCAGTCGTGGGGCGCAACGATTCGCGCCCCGGCAGGAATCAGATAGCCCACCAGCGTGATTGCCGACATGCCCGTCGACGTGACGACTCCGCCGTAGCCCTCTTCCAGCTCGGTGAGCGCATTCGCGAGCAGATCCCGCGTGGGATTGCCGGACCGCGTGTAGTCGTACCCGCGCTTCTCGCCGAAGCCGCGGAATGCGAAGGTCGAAGTCAGATGAATCGGCGGTACGACACAGCCGGTCGTGTCGTCACACTCGAGGCCCGAACGGACGGCGATCGTGCTCTGCTGATACTCGGGATCGATGCTCATGGCGCACTCCCGAACGCAGCGTTGAAGATGGGGCGCAACTGTTCTGACTCCTTCAGGAAAGCATCGTGGCCGTAGATGGACGAAATCTCGTGCAGGCGGCCCGACGGCAGGCGAGCCACGAGGCTGCGCACGTCCGCGAGCGGAACGAGCTGGTCCTCGCGGATTGCCACCGCGGCCACCGACACGAAGACGCGCGATGCATCCACGCGATGCAGGTCGATGGATTCGGATAGACAAAGAAAGGATTCGGGACGATAACGCGTCGCCCAGTCGGCGCCGCGCGCGAACAGGTAACTTTCCACCGGGAATGTGAAGCCCGCGTCTTCCTGCGTCGGCAGGCCGGAGAAGCGCGCAGCGAACTCCTCGGTGCTGCGATAGGTAGACATTGCGAGGGCGCGCGCGAGCTGCAGCCCCTCCTTCGCATTCCCGGTCTCGGTGGCAAAGCGCACGATGCGGCGCTGAACGCTGCGCCATGCGGTGGCCATTGGATGCGCGCGATCCGAGGCGCCGATGATCAGGAGTTGCGAGACGCGCTCGGGATAACGCTCGCCGAACGCGAGGGCGACCATGCCGCCGTACGAGCCGCCGGCGATGCCGCGCAATGACTTGATACCGAGGTGGTTCAGCACCCCGACCAGCGCCTCGGCCTGGTCGTAACTGGAGATGCTGGGGAACGCCACACCGTCTTCAGGCCCCGTGGACTCGCCGCTCCCGCCCAGGTAGTCGAAGCTCAGAACGCGAAACCGGTTTACATCGAGCGCGCGCTCGGGACCGACGATCTGCGACCACCAGCTCTGACGAGGATCCTCGGTGACGCACACGCGGCGATTCGCGGAGATGCCGCCGATGGCGCAGACGACAGGCGCATTCGCTGGGCCAACCAGCCGCCACGCCACGCGCATGCCCGCGAGCTTGCCGCCGTGATACAGCGAGATCTCTCCGGGCAACTCCAGGATGCCTTCACGCACGGTGAGCTCGTGCGCAGGCGCAGCCTCACGTGGGACACGTTGCCATGTCGTTGAGGGGACGGAATCGAGCGAGGCGTTCATCGGATGCTCCGCAGTCACCAGCCACAGGCTCATCGGTAACTTCGCAGAGCACCCGCTTGCGGCGGGCTGGTTTGCGTCCATCCGCCCCTGCCCTGTTCGGGCCTTGGCGGCTACACAACCTGCTCATCTGCCGATCCAGCTGGGCTGGACCGCAGGAGTTGGCACCTTTCCGAACGGGTTAGGTTCGGCGGTTGCCCCGGCTTCAAAGGGCCTTTTCCCTCAGCCGGTCTCGATGAGTGCGGGCAGTCTATTGAATGGGCCGCGGACACGTCAACGGTTTGGTACTGAAATCAGTCACTTTGGTTATGGATTGGGGGTGGTCAGACCCGCCGGCTCGCCAAACGCGTGGCACTCGTGGTAACGTACTAGCGCGTTAATACATTGGAACGTCATGAAAATTCACCGTAATGTGACGCCCCGACAGGAGCTTGCGGCCGAGCGCAAGCTGTTCGAGGCCATCGCCGCGCTCCAGACGGCTGAGGAATGCCGCGCGTTCCTGCGGGACCTGTGCACGCCGGCGGAAATCCAGGCCATGGCTGATCGGTGGGCGGTCGTCGAGCCGATTCAGCGCGGTATGCCCTATCGGGAGATTCATAAGCTCACGGGTGTCAGTGTCACGACCATCGGGCGCGTGGCCCGATTTGTTGCCGCCGGTAACGGTGGGTATGAGCTGGCCCTGCGTCGAACGGATGGCCGCCATGGATGACACACGCCTGAAACTGGCCGTGCAGAAGTCCGGCCGCCTCACGGATCCCTCGCTCGACCTGCTGCTGCGCTGTGGTCTCAAGATTTCGCGTGGCAAGGATCAGCTCATGGCGTACGGCGAGAACATGCCGCTCGACGTGCTGTTCGTGCGCGACGATGACATTCCGGACCTCGTGCAGGAGGACGTCTGCGATCTCGGTCTCGTCGGTCTGAACGTGCTCGAGGAGAAACGGCTGGAGCTCGCTGCGCAGGGTGCGCGGGCACGGTTCGAACAGATTCGCACGCTGGATTTCGGCCGCTGCCGGCTATCGCTTGCGGTGCCTGAGGGTGTTTCGTACGAAGGCGCATCGTCCTTGCGCGGCAAGCGCATCGCCACCACCTACCCCTATATGCTCGCCAAGTACCTGCGCGAGCGCGATGTGCAGGCCGAGATCGTCACGTTGTCCGGCGCAGTCGAAATTGCGCCTCGCCTCGGCCGTGCCGATCTCATCTGCGATCTCGTATCCACGGGCTCGACGCTCCAGGCCAATCACCTGCGCGAAGTGGAAACCGTGCTGGAGAGCTGCGCCATCATCATTCGCACACCCCTGGACCTTTCCCCCGAGAAAGACGAATGGGTCGAGCGCTTGCTGATGCGCATCGAAGGCGTACAGCAAGTGCGCGAGAGCAAGTACATCCTGCTGCACGCGCCGCGCTCGGCGCTCGCGGAAATTCGCCGCCTGCTGCCAGGCAGTGAATCGCCGACGATCATTCCGCTCGAAGGCTTCCCGGACAAGGTCGCCGTCCATGCGGTGTGTCGCGAGAACGTGTTCTGGGAAACGCTGGAGAGCCTGAAGAAGGCCGGCGCCAGCTCGCTGCTGGTGCTGCCCGTCGAAAAGATGCTGGCCTGATCATGCGCATCCTCGACTGGCAGCAACTGGATACGAACGCCAAGCGGGCCGCGCTGGCCCGCCCCGCTCAGGAATTGCGCGCGGAAATCGTGGAAAGTGCGCGCGAGATCATCGCAACGGTGCGCCGTGGCGGCGATACGGCTCTCCGCGACTACACCAAACGTTTCGATGGCGCGCAGATCGATGACTTCGCCGTGAGTCGCGCGGAGTTCGCGGCCGCAAGGCGCGCGCTCGAGCCGGAACAGATTGCCGCGCTGGAACGCGCAGTCGAGAACGTGCGCGCCTTCCATGCCGCGCAGCTGCCCGGCACGTTGTCGCTCGAGACAATGCCAGGCGTTTTATGCGAGCGGCTCATCCGCCCTATTCCGGCCGTCGGTCTCTACGTGCCTGCCGGGCTGGCGCCGTTGCCCTCTGCGGTAGTCATGCTTGCGATTCCCGCGCAGCTCGCGGGATGTCCTCAGCGAGTACTGTGCTCGGCGCCCACGTCGCAGGGTGGTGCAAATCCTGGCGTGCTCGTCGCAGCTGAGCTGTGCGGTATCGATACCGTGTTCAAGGTCGGCGGAGCGCAGGCCATCGCTGCGATGGCGTATGGCACCGAGAGCGTTCCGAAGGTCGACAAGATTTTCGGGCCCGGCAGCGCGCGGGTGACGGCTGCCAAACAGCTCGTTGCCGCGGATTCCGCCGGCGCCGCGTTCGATCTGCCGGCGGGACCTTCAGAGGTGCTGGTTGTCGCAGACGACTCCGCGACCGCGGACCTCGTTGCGGCGGACCTTCTGGCGCAAGCCGAGCACGATCCTCAATCCCAGGCCATTCTCATCACCACGTCGCGCGCACTTGCAGAAGCAGTGAGTACAGCGGTAGACGCGCAGATGCGTATGCTGTCCCGGCGCTCGATTCTCGAAAAGTCGATCGCAGCCAGCCGCTGCATCGTCGCGCCCAATCTGGACGAAGCGATCGCTGTAGCGAACGACTACGCGGCGGAACACCTCATTCTTCAGGTGCGCGAACCCCGTCGTTATCTCCCGAGGATTCAGAACGCCGGCTCGATCTTCGTTGGCCCCTGGTCGCCCGAACCCATGGGCGACTACTGCTCGGGCACGAATCACGTGCTGCCGACTTATGGCTATGCGCGCGCGTACAGCGGCCTTTCGGTGCTGGACTTCGTGAAACGTGTGACTGTGCAAGAGCTGTCTCCTGCAGGGCTGCGTGCACTGGGGCCGGTAGCCGTCACCCTCGCCCGCCTCGAAGGGCTCGATGCGCACGCGAGCGCAGTGACCAAGCGGCTCGCCCTGCTCGAATCAGGTGGCGCGCAATGAGCTGGATCAGCGACCTCGCGCGGCCGGACATCGTTGCCCTGAAGCCATACGAGCATGCTTCATGGGAGCCGCCACTGGAGCGGATGCACGCGAACGAGCTGCCTTGGCGTGCAGTGGGCGATGAAACGTATGCGGGGCTGAATCGCTATCCCGAGCCGCAACCGCGTGAGTTGGTTACGCGGCTGGCGTCGCTGTATGGCGCTGCTCCGAATCAGGTGCTCGTCGGACGCGGAAGCGACGAAGCGATCGACCTGCTCGCGCGCTGTTTCTGTCGCGCGGGTGAGGATGCGGTACTCGTCTGCCCACCCACCTTCGGTATGTACGCCGTTGCTGCGCGCATTCAGGGCGCGGACGTCGTCACCGTGCCGCTGCAGGTGGAGAACGGCTTCGCGCTGGATGTGGACGAGATTCTTCGACAGTGCACGCCGCGCGTGAAACTGGTGTTCCTGTGCTCGCCCAACAACCCTACCGGCAACGTGCTGAGTGAGGCGGACGTCCTGCGTATCGCAGCTCGCCTCGAGAAGCGTGCGCTCGTTGTTGTCGACGAAGCCTATATTGAGTTCGCCGGAGTACAGAGCCTGATTCGGCACGTGCAGGATCTGCCGCAGCTCGCAGTCATGCGCACGCTTTCGAAAGCACACGGGCTGGCTGGCGCCCGCTGCGGCACACTGATCGCGAATCCCGAGATCATCGCGTTGCTGCGGAAGGTGATCCCGCCCTACGCGATCACGCAACTCACCGTCGAAGCAACATTGCAGCTGCTTGCAGCCCCGCAGATCGCGACGATGAACACGCGCATCGCGGAGATTCGCAGCGAGCGCGAGCGCGTGGCTCATGCCTTGTGCGGACTGCCAGATGTGAAACGTGTTTGGCCGAGCGATGCGAATTTCATTCTGGTCGAGTTCGGTGATCCGACCCGCGCGCTGGACCGGGCACGCGCTGCGAACTTGCTCATCCGTGAAGTGCGTGCACAGTTTGGCCTGCCCCGAAGCGTGCGAATCAGTATCGGCACGCCAGACCAGAACGATCGTCTCCTGGGAGCGTTGCAATGAGCGCGGGCACGCCCATCCTGTTCGTCGATCGCGATGGCACGCTCGTCGAGGAGCCGTCGGACCTGCAGGTGGACGCCATCGACAAGGTGCGTTTCATGCCGGGCGTTTTTGCCGCGCTCACGCAGCTTGCCCGCCGCGGCTTCCGCATCGTGATGGTCACGAACCAGGACGGGCTCGGTACCGACAGCTTCCCGCAGGCTCACTTCGACGGTGCTCATGACTTCATGCTCGATGCGTTCCGCTCCCAGGGCATCGAGTTCGACGCGATCTTCGTGTGCCCGCACTTCAAGACCGACAACTGCGCCTGCCGGAAGCCCCGCACGCAGCTGGTCGAAAGCTACGTTCGGGACAACAACATGGACGTGGCCGCAAGCGCGATGATCGGCGACCGCGACACGGACCTCGAATTCGCGCGCAATCTCGGCATTCGTGGCCTGAAGGTGCGCCGGCACGGGACACCCGAAGAGACCTGGCCGGCAATCGTTCGAGAGCTGACTGCACGCCGCGCGCGTAACGAGCGCCGCACGAAGGAAACGCAGATCGAAGTAACTGTCGATCTCGACGCCACCGATCCCACTCACGTCTCCACCGGCATCGGGTTCTTCGATCACATGCTCGAACAGATCGCCAAGCACGGCGGCTTCTCGTTGCAGCTCACGTGCAAGGGCGACCTGCAGATCGATGAGCACCACACGGTCGAGGACTGTGCGCTGGCACTGGGCGAGACGTTGCGCAAGGCACTCGGCTCCAAGGTGGGCATCGCTCGCTACGGATTCCTCCTGCCGATGGACGAGTCACAGGCGCGCGTGGCCATCGATCTTTCCGGTCGGGCGTATGCAGTCTTCGAAGGCCGCTTCGGTCGCGACCAGGTAGGAGGCCTGCCGACCGAGCTGGTGCCGCACTTCTTCCGCTCCCTGGCGGATTCATTAGGGGCGGCGATCCACGTGAGCGTTTCGGGCGAGAACACTCACCACATGGTCGAAGCGTGCTTCAAAGGCGTTGGCCGTGCGCTTCGCCAGGCGTTCCGACGCGAGGGCGAGGACCTGCCCTCGACCAAGGGCGTGCTTTAGGACGCGAACATGGACGCAGTCATCATCGATAGCGGCGGTGCCAACCTCGCTTCTCTGCAGTTCGCGCTGGAGAGACTCGAGGCGAACACGGTCGTATCGAACGATCCACGTGAGATCTCGAAGGCCCAGCGCGTGATTCTTCCCGGCGTGGGCTCTGCCCAGGACGCGATGACACGCCTGCGCGCCACCGGCCTGCACGAAGTGCTTCCCACTCTGAAGCAGCCTGTGCTCGGGATCTGCCTCGGCATGCAACTGCTCTTCGCGCGCTCCGAAGAAGGCTCCACCGAGTGCCTGGGCATCATTCCGGACACGGTGCGCCGGCTGCAAGCCGAGCCCGGACGCCCCGTTCCGCACATGGGCTGGAACCAGCTCACCGCTCTGCGCAGCGATCCTTTGCTCAAAGACATCGCCGAGAACGACTACGTGTACTTCGTGCACAGCTATGCGGCTCGCGTCTCGGACATCACGCTCGCGGCGACCGACTACGGCGCGCAGGTTTCGGCAGTCGTCCGTCGCAATAACTTCTGGGGCACGCAGTTCCATCCCGAGCGTTCGGGCGCGACGGGTGCCCAGGTGCTCGCCAATTTCCTCGGGCTCGACTGATGTTGCTCATTCCCGCCATCGATCTCCGCAACGGCCGTTGTGTGCGCCTGTTCAAGGGCGACTTCAACGCCGAAACGCGCTACGAGACGGAGCCTCTGGACCTGCTCGCACGCTATCGCTCGCTGGGCGCTGCATGGCTGCATGTCGTCGATCTCGATGGCGCCCGTAACGGCGTGCTTGCGAACCGCTCGACGATCGTGGCGCTTGCCGCGCAGACGAACGTTCGCATCCAGGTGGGCGGCGGCATGCGCTCGTCCGAAGCCGTCGAGGACTTGCTCGGCAATGGCGTGGCGCGCGTCGTCGTCGGAAGTGCCGCCATCGAACAGCCCGTGGAAGTTGCATCGTGGATCAAGCGCTTCGGACCGGACCGCGTGTGTCTCGCGCTCGATGTGAAGCTCGATGCGCGCGGTGAGCCGCTCGTGCGCACGCGTGGGTGGACCGAGGGAACGCCCTTCACCCTGTGGCAAGCGATCGAGCCATTCCTGGGCGTGGGCCTGCGCCACGTGCTCTGCACGGACATCGATCGCGACGGCGCCCTCACTGGTCCCAATGTGGATCTGTATCGCCGCGCGCTCGAACGCTTTCCGCAGCTTGCCTGGCAGGCTTCCGGCGGAGTGCGGGATGCGGCCGACCTTGCCGCGCTGGCGCGCGTCGGCGTTGCGGCCGCCGTCAGCGGCAAAGCCCTGCTCGAACAGCGCATGACTTCCGAGGAGTTGCGACCATTCTTGCCAAACGCATCATCCCCTGCCTCGACGTCCGCGACGGCCAGGTCGTAAAGGGCGTTCGCTTCCGCGAGCACCGCGTGGTGGGGGACATCCTCGACCTCGCCGCGCGCTATCGCGACGAAGGCGCGGACGAGCTCGTGTTCTACGACATCACGGCGAGCCCGGAAGGCCGTTCGGTGGATCACGAGTGGGTGCGTCGCGTGGCGCGCGGGCTCGACATTCCTTTCTGTGTAGCGGGTGGCATTCGTTCGGTGGCAGAGGCGGAGGCCGTGCTCAATGCCGGCGCCGAAAAGATTTCCGTGAACTCGCCTGCCCTCGCCGACCCGCCGCTGATCGATGCGCTGAGCGCGCGGTTCGGCTCACAATGCGTGGTCGTCGGAATCGACAGTCACATGACGGCAGACGGCTATCGCGTCTATCAGTTCACGGGTGACCCGAATCGCACGCGCGACTCCGGCCGCGACACACTCCAGTGGATTCGGGAAGTCCAGGAACGTGGTGCGGGCGAGATCGTGCTCAATTGCATGGGTAGCGACGGCGTGCGCCGAGGCTACGACATCGAGCAGCTCCAGGCCGCGCGTGCCCTGTGCAATGTGCCGCTCGTCGCATCGGGTGGCGCGGGTGCTGCCGAACATTTCCGGGATGTGTTCACCGACGCCGGTGTCGACGCCGCGCTGGCGGCCAGCGTCTTTCATTCCGGCGCGATCGTCGTGCGCGAGCTGAAACGCACATTGCGCGCATCGGGCATCGAGGTACGTCCATGAGTACGCAACCGGGAGGACGTATCGGAGCGGCCGACGTCCAGAAGCTCGACTTCACCAAGGGTGACGGCCTGCTTCCGGCTATCGTTCAGGATGCGGAAAGCGGCTCGGTGCTCATGCTCGGCTACATGAATCGGGACGCGCTGCGCGAAACGTTCGAGAGGCGTCGCGTCGTCTTCTTCAGTCGCAGCAAGGACCGGCTGTGGGAGAAAGGCGAGACGTCCGGCCACACGCTCGAGCTCGTCGACGTGCGAACGGACTGCGATCGCGACACACTCCTCGTCACTGCCCACCCGCATGGGCCGGTGTGTCATGTCGGCACGGCCACGTGCTTCGGCGATGAGAAAGTGACGCACGCGGAGCGTCTCGCCTTCTTCGGCGCGCTCGAAGGTGTGATCGAGCACCGGATCGCAGACCGACCCGAAGGCAGCTATACCGCGCGTCTCTATGCGCAGGGTGCAAAACGCATTGCGCAGAAAGTGGGCGAGGAAGGGCTGGAGGTCGCACTTGCGGCCGTTGCGGAATCCGATGAGAAGGTGATCGCCGAGTCGGCCGACCTGCTCTTTCACCTTCTCGTGCTGCTCAAGAGCCGCGGAGTTTCGCTGGAACGTGTCGCGCGCGAGCTGGAAGCGCGCCACGCGGAGAAGAATACGGGCTAAGCTCCGCGGGTGCCGATACTCGCCTTGTGCGCGGTGCTGCTCGCCGCGCTCGCTCACGCCACCTGGAATTACTTCGCGAAGCGCGCCGCCGGGTCGCGGCATTTCGTCTGGCTGTATTCCGTTGGGTCGCTGCTGCTCTATGGACCCATCGTCGTGTGGGTGTGGCTGACGGAACGGCCGCAGTTCACGGCGGCCCATTGGCTCGCCCTGTTGGCAACCGGCGTCCTGCACCTCATCTACTCGCAGCTCCTGCAAGCTGGCTATCGCGTATCGGATCTCTCGCTGATCTATCCGATCGCGCGCGGTACGGGCCCGCTGCTTTCGTTCATCGCGGCGACATTCTTGTTGCACGAGCCGGCGAACTCGCTTTCCGTGCTCGGCGTGCTGCTGATCGTGGGCGGCATTCTGCTGGTATCGGGGCTCACCCACTCGCCACACAAGGCTCCGCGCGCAGGCGTCGCATTCGGGTTGCTCACTGGGTTGAGTATCGCCTGCTACACGATCAACGACGGTTGGGCGGTGAAGGGGCTGCTGATCTCACCGTTCATCGTGGACTTCACGGGGAACCTCTTTCGGATGGTCGTGCTCGCTCCCGCGGTGCTGCTCGACAGGCGCGGGGCGATGGAGGAATGGCGCACGTATCGTCTGCCCGTGGTTGTGGTGGCGGTGTTGGGTCCGCTCGGCTACATCCTCGTGTTGTTCGCGATGCAAGTCGCGCCGGTCGGGCACGTGGCGCCCGCGCGCGAGCTTGCAACGCTGGTTGGAAGCTACTTCGGTGCGAAGCTGCTCAAGGAGCGCATGACGTGGGCGCGTGCGCTCGGCGCTGTGCTGATCGTGGCCGGCGTCGTCAGCCTGGCGATCACACGACCGGCCTAGAATGCTCAGCGCGGCGTCGCTGCGTTGGCGCGCTGGTAGGCCTCGGTTGCGTCGAGCGTGCGGCCCCGTGCGCGAAGCGCATCACCGATGAGTCTCCACGACGCTGACTGCGTGTTCGGATCGCCCGTGGAGAGTGCCACTGCTTTTCGGCCCATGCTTTCGGCCTGCGGGGCATTCCCTTCCGCGAGGTGCACCTGCCCCAGCTCGATCCACAGCAACGGATTGTTGGGCTCGATGCGCAGCGCGCGCTCGACCGTGGCCGTAGCGCCACCGAAGTCGCCCTTGGTCGTCTGGTCGCGCGCCTGCTTCACGAGCGCAGAGGACGCGGTACCCAGCCGGAATTGCTTTGGGGGTTGCGTCGGTGCCGGCGGTTGCGACGGCTCAGGCGTGGGCTGTGGTTGCGGCTCCGGTGTGCCGGGGCCCGGCTGCGGTGTGCCGGGCGGCCTCGATGGCGGCGGCACCGGCGGACCCGTGAGCGACTGACATGCTACGAGCAGCGAAGCGACGGCACCTACGACAACGGTGCGCAGACCCATGCGAAAACCAATGCGTGAAATCATGCGCGCATCATAAGCCGCGACGCGCGTTTCTTCAGAGGCGAATCATGACCGTCTAATGGCGAATGATGTCACGCAGCCACTCGCCGGCGCGCTCCACGATCGAGCGATCGTTCGGGGCGCCACAGCCGGGCTTGAACGGTGGCTCGCTGCCAGTGGGAACGGCCACCGTCACGACATTCTCGCCGCAGGCCGGATCGACTCGCAGGCCGGTGCCGAACTCGATTGGCACATCGACGATGGATTCGGGCATCGGCGGGCTGCGCGAGTTCGTGTTGAGCGAACCCATCAGTCGCGACCACACCGCCAGGGCTCCAGAGGAGCCGGTGAATTCCGTGGGACTATTGTCGTCGTACCCGACCCACACCACCGCCAGGTGCGTGCCTGAAAATCCGGCAAACCAGCTATCGCGCTGATCGGAAGACGTTCCGGATTTGCCCGCGACGACGAGGCTGGGCGGCAACACAGCGCGCGCCGCGCGGCCGGTGCCGTGATCCATCACGAGCTCGAGCATGCGATTGAGCTGATACACGGATTCGGCATCCGCGACCTGATCGACCTCGAGCGGAAACGCGCGCAGCGCCTTTCCATCCGCGCTGATCACCGCGCGCACGGCCCGCAGCGGTGAGCGGAAACCCCCATTCGCGAGACTGCCGTAGAGTTGCGCGGCTTCGATCGGCGTCACGTTCACGGAGCCGAGCAGCATCGCGGGCACTTCCACAGGCTTGCGCGTGAGACCGAAGGCCGTCAGCGTCTTCGTGACATTCGGCAGACCGACATCGAGACCAAGCCCCACCGTCGCGAGATTCAGCGACTCACCCAGCGCACGCACGAGTGGCACGGGCCCGTACACTTCCTTGGTGAAGTTGACCGGCTTCCAGTGAGTGCCGTTGCGCAGGCGAACGTCGATCGGCTCGTCCTGAACGATGCTGGCAGCGGTGTAGCGCTTCGTCTGCAGCGCAGTGAGGTAAACAAACGGCTTCACCAGCGAACCCATCGGGCGCACCGCGTCCAGCGCACGATCGAACCCGTTGTAGCCCACGCGCCGGCCACCAACGATCGCAATCACGTCACCACTCTGGGGCGTCGCCACGACGACCGCACCCTCAAGCGGCAGCGTGTTGTCGGTCTTCGCGGCACGCTTGCGCACGGCCGCGGCGTGCGCCTGATCCAACCGTCCCAGCTCGTGCTCCAGCGTGCGCTCGGCCTTCTCCTGCGCGCGCGGGTCGAGACTCGTGTAGATGCGCAGTCCTGCTTCCGTGAGGTCTTCTTCGCGATAGTCCCGGCGCAACGTACGGCGAACGAAGTCGAGATATGCGGGGTAGTAGCCGCCTGAGCTACGAGTCACCACCCCAAGCGAGCGGCGCGAGGCAGCCTTTGCTTCGGCTTCGGTGATGACGTTGCGTTCCGCGAGGATCTTCAGCACGAGATCGCGCCGCGCGCGCACGCGCTCCGGGCGCCGGCGCGGTTCGTAGTACGAGGGCCCGCGCACCACCGCCACGAGCAACGCGATCTCCGAGAGCTCCAGCTCTGACAGCGGCTTGCCGAAATAGAACTGACTGGCGAGACCAAAGCCGTGCACGGCCCGCTGACCGTCCTGCCCGAGATAAATCTCGTTGATGTAAGCGTTCATCAGGTCCGCCTTCGTGAAGTGCGATTCGAGCGCAATCGCCATCACCGCTTCACGAAACTTGCGGGTGAACGTCTGGTCCGTCGTCAGGAAGTAGCTGCGCACGAGCTGCTGCGTGAGAGTGCTGCCACCCTGCGCGATGCCACCGGCGCGAATGTTCGCCCAGATTGCGCGGGCAATCGCCGTCGGGTCCACGCCGTGGTGTGTGTCGAACTGGCGGTCTTCGACGGCTTTCAGCGCCGCGGGCAGCAGCGGCGGCACTTCTTCGGGCTGAACGATGATCCGGTCTTCGCCATGCGTCGGAAAGATGCTGCCGATGAGCAGCGGCTCGAGGCGCAGGATCGGCACTTCCTCGCCCTTGCTGTCACGAAGCGACGTGATCGCAGCGTCGTCGGTGGCAATCGACAGAATTTGCGCGGGCCGGCTCTCGTCCGCGAAGCTCGCCGGTCGCAGCGCCACTTCGAAACGCGCGCCCTGGCGCCGAAACGTGCCCGGCCGTTCGAGCTTCACGACTTCGCGGTACTGGAGCCGCGTCAGCTCCTCCTCGACGCCATCGCCGGAGAGAGGCAGTCCCGCATACAGCTCGAGAGGCGCCGCAAACACCTGTGCCGGCAGCGTCCAGCGCCGCCCTTCGAACTGGTGCGTGACCTTGCGATCGAGATAGACGCAGTAGATGGCGAGGCCCACCGCCGCAACGCCGAGCACACCCAGCACGGGGAGAACGAATCTGCGCCAGCCCCTGCGCGATCGAGCCATCAGTCCCTCACAATAATCGCCGCCCCGGCGTAGCTACGCGGCGAGGCGAGCGGCCAAAAACCAGCGCCACTAGTGCGGAGGCCGTCAGGAAGTTGCGGCCACCTCGGCGTGTTGGCCGTGTCTGAAGGCACTGCCTCAGGTCGGCGCACGACATCGCTTCGCACCGGCAACCCCCGCCCGGACGCTGCCCGAAGGGCATTGACTAGATGCAGACTTCTGCGGCGGGTTCGCGCAGGTTGTAACGCGAGCTCATGGCGTAACCATAGGCGCCTGCGTTGGCGATGAGAATCACGTCGCCTTCCGTCGTGGGCGGCAGCAGGCGGTCGTGACCGAGAATGTCCGCGCTTTCGCAAATGGGGCCTACGATGTTCACAAGGTCCGTATGCGGCTCGTCCAGCCGCGAGAGATTCAGGATCTCGTGGTATGAGCCATAGAGTGCCGGCCGGATGAGCGAGTTCATTCCCGTCGCCAGCCCGACATAACGCACGCCGCCCTTGGCCTTCAGCTGCGTGACCCGCGCGATCAGGACCCCGGCGGCTGCCACGAACCAGCGCCCGGGCTCGATCCAGATCTCGATGCCGCTGTGGGCCGCTTTGACCCCGGCCAGCACGGCGTCCAGCTTCGCAAGATCCACGCCCGGCTGGTCCGCGCGCTCGGGGACGCCGAGCCCGCCGCCGACGTCGATGACGCGCACTTCGCTGAAGCGGCCGCGCAGGTCTGCGAGCAACGTTGCCGTCTGCTCCCAGTTGCGCACATCGAAGACACCGCTGCCGTTGTGGGCATGCAGGCCCACGATGCGGACACCGGCCCGCTTCGCGTGCTTCGCGAGGTCTTCCAGCTCCGCAACCGGCACCCCGAATTTTGAATACGTGCCGCCGGTGCGCACGTGCTGGTGATGCCCTCGCCCGATGCCCGTATCCACGCGCACGAAGATTTCGCGCCCGCGAAACACGTCCGGCCAGCGCTCGATGGCATACACATTGTCGACAGTGACGTGCACGCCCTGCTCGAAACCCCACACATACTCATCGCGAGGCGCGAAGTTGGGCGTGAAGAGGATGTGCGAGCGATCCACGCCCGGCACCGCCTCCACCACGCGCTCGACCTCGCCGCGCGAAACGCATTCGGCGCTGATCCCCTCGGCATGCAAAACGCGGAGCAACTCGGAGTTCGGGTTGGCCTTCATTGCGTAGTGCGCACGCGAGATCGCCTTGAGCCCGCGAATCGCCTGCGCCGATGCGCGCACGGATGCTGTGTCGTAGACATACGCGGCGTCGCGCTTGTCGAGCACGGCAATGAGCTGATCGCGCTTGGTACGCCACCAGGGCACATGCCTCGCCGCATCCGCCGCGGGCTTCGCGAACAACTGATCCCACGTAGGACCGAGCACGCGATCGCCCGGCACCGGCCGGATCAACCGTTCATGGAACTGTTCGACGAGGCGGTCGCCCCGGTCCTCATCGACCACGAAGGTGAAATTCAGATCGTTCGCCGCCTGGCTCACGAGGTAGATCTTCTGCTCCGCGAACAGCTCGAACGCGTCGCCGAGCTGATGGAGGATCGCGCGGATGTTGCGCCCGACGAGGCTCACGGACGCGCAAGGCCCGATCACCTGCGCGCGGCACAGCTTCGAGAGGTCCGCGATGAGTCCTTCGAGAAGCGTCGCGTCCAGCGTGTTCGCCTGCGGGTCGAGTGAAACGGTGACGTTCGTTTCCGAGGTGGAAACCAGGTCCACCGACATGCCGTGCTGCTTGAACACCTGGAACGCGTCGGCGAGGAATCCCACCTGGTGCCACATGCCGGGGCTGTCCATCGAGATGAGGGTGATGCCCTTCTTGATGGCCACAGCCTTCACTTGCGCCGCGCCGTCGCTGCCTTCTCCGCTGAGCACCGTGCCTTCGAAGTTCGGCATCTGCGTGGCGTACACGTACAGCGGGATGTTGTACTGGCGCACGGGCAGGATGCAGCGAGGGTGAAGCACCTTCGCGCCATTGCTCGCGATTTCCTGCGCTTCATCATAGTGAAGCGCGCGCAGGAGTCGCGCAGTGGGCGTTGACCGCGGATTGGCACTGAACATGCCGGGCACGTCGGTCCAGATTTCCAGGCGCGCGGCGCTCAACTTGCCGGCGAGATAAGCCGCCGAAGTGTCCGAGCCGCCACGACCGAGCAACACAGTGTTGCCCTCTTCGTCACTCGCGATGAATCCCTGAGTGATGACGACTGGCGCGAGCGATGTGAGCCGCTGTTGCAAGGCTGCGTCCGGTGCGAAATTGCAGGTGGCTGAAAGCATGCTGGCGCGGGCCGAAGCGCCACGCCGTTCTTCCGCCTTCAACATTGTGCGCGCGTCCGCCCACTTCACATCGATTCCCTGCGCGGCGAGATAGCGCGCACCGAGCTCGGTGGCCATCAGCTCGCCCGTGGACATCACCCGCGCGCGCGTCTTGTCGCTCACCTCGCCGACGAGCGCCACACCGACTGCGATCTGCCGCAACTCCGTGAGATGCCGTTCAACCTCGGGAGGAACCGGAATGCTGAGCTCCGCCGCAAGCTGCCGGTGGCGCGTCTCGATGGCCGCGAGCGCCTCCTCGTGCTTCTGCTGAAAGGCGGCATCGAGGAGTTTTTCGAGCTTGTCCGTGATGCCCGTGATGGCCGAATGCACGACGAGCACGCGCTCGCCGGCGGCGACACGTGCCTTCACCACGGATGCGATGTTCTGCCAGTTGGTGAGCGATGAAACGCTGGTGCCGCCGAACTTGAGGACGACCCACGGTGAGAGCGCGCGCGCCACGGACTAGAGACCCCTTGAACGAACGACGGCTAGCGGCCGTCAGGATTGAACGACGGCCCAAGGCTGTAACGTGGGACCGTCAAAAGCGAGTGGCTACTCGAGGTCTTCGAAACCGTCTTTCAGGTCCTTCTCGAGCTTGCGATCCGCCAGCACTTCCTCGAGCTTGCTCCACGCGGCTTTGCCCTTCTTGCCCTGGGTGCGCACGCGTTTGTCCACGCGATCGAGCAGCCGGTCGTAATCCGTGCTGTCTTCGGCCGCGTTGCCCAGAAATTCCTCGTCCAGATCGAAGCTCTCGTTGTCGCGCTCGGACATCGCCGTAGGTTCTGCCTAAACTATAAAAAAGCTAGTTAAATCTTAGGCTTACGCGCGCAAGGCGCACGCAGCGAGGCAGCGAATATATACGATCCGCGCGGCCTTTCAACTTCCGCAGCTGGCTTTCAGGGACGGGTTTCGCGAACGCTGACCGGGGCGCCACGGCCCAGGCCAAGCCCGTCCGCCGCGCTCTGCTCGGCGCGGGCGATCTCGATGACGCCGAAGGAATTCACCAGGGCGAGGTACTGGCCGGGCTGGGTATCCCCGTAGGTCCGGAGCAGCGGGAAGGTGTGGTTCCCGGCGTGGACGCGCGGATTGCGCAGGGGCTCGATGAGCTCCGCATCGATATTGGTGATGAGGTTGCCGAAGTGGTCGACGGTGATGACCACGCCAGTGACCGCGCCCTGATCGACCGTCGGCTCGTCCACCCACGCAGGGACCACACTGGTGACGCGCTCGCCCAGGTCCGCCGGGACGCAGTTTCCCGCCGCGAGCTCCGCGGCGATGGGCGCGAAGATGTCCCGGCCATGAAAGGTGGCGCTGGGGCTGTGGATGCCGAACGTCGTGAGACGCGCGGCTGTGAGTTTCACCACGGCAGCGTCGCGCTGCCGCCCAACGATGGGTGCGAGCAGCCCGTTGTCCGGCGCAAGGAACCAGTGACCGCCGGCAGACACCGCGATGATGTCTCTGGATGTGCCGACGCCAGGATCGACTACTGCGATGTGCACGGTGCCGGCCGGGAAGTAGCGGAACGCGCGTGCCAGCCAGAATCCTGCTTCAGCCGGCCAGTGCACGACGATCTCGTGGGTGAGGTCGACGATGCGCGCGGTGGCGAAGCGACTGAGGATGACGCCTTTCATCACGCCGACGAAGGGGCCCTGATGGCCGAAATCGGTGGTAATCGTGATCACGCCGGATGGCTTCATCGCGCGGTGTCCACAGGCTCGTTGATGGTGATTCTACGGCCAAGCACCTACACTCGCGCCATGCCTGCGTTGCCCGTTCACCCGTGATACCCACGGGCCGCCTCCGCGTCGCAATTCTGGTCCCCCTCCCGTGATGGCGCTGCTCGCCGCCTGCTTCCTGCTGAGCGGAGCAGCCGCCCTCATCTACCAGACGGCATGGACGCGCCAGTTCGCGCTCGTATTCGGCACCTCAGAGCTAGCGGTCGCAACGGTGCTGGCGGCGTACATGGGCGGGCTGGCGCTTGGCGCGTGGCTGGCCGAGAGGTGGCTGCCGCGCATTCGCCGACCGGTGCTGGTGTATGCCGCGCTCGAGCTGGGCATCGGCGCGAGTGCGCTTCTGCTCGTACCCGCACTGCTCTACGCAAGCGACTACCTGCTGCGGTCGATCTTCGGCGGCCAACCTGCGCCGCCGGACAGCACGCAAACCTCCGTCTCGCTGTTCTATCTCGGGAGCGCCTTCGTGGCGCTCGCCGTCCCCACAGTTCTGATGGGCGCGACCCTGCCCCTGCTCGCCCGCCACGCCGTGCGATCGGAGAGCCACATCGGCACTCGTATCGGCACGCTTTACGCGATGAACACGGCGGGCGCCGTTGCCGGTGCCCTCGGCACGGCGTTCTGGCTGCTGCCCGAGCTCGGCCTGAGAGGCACAGTGTGGATCGGCGCAGGCATCAACGTCTTCGTGGTTCTTCTCGCGGCGCTGGTCGCCCGGGGAGCTGAACCTCGCCGCATAGAGTGGCGCTCGACGGATTCGCGCGGCACGTTCGGCATTCCCGGCGTCCCGTCCCCATCGTGGATCCTGCCGCTGATGCTCATGTCTGGTGCCGTCTCGTTCTTTCACGAAGTGCTCTGGACACGAATGCTGAGCCACGTCCTGGGCAGCAGCATCAACGCATTCGGTGTGATGGTGGCGAGCTTCCTGGCGGGCATTGCCCTCGGTGGGGCCGTCGGAGCCTGGCTTGCGCGTACTCGCCGCTGGGCGATGCCTGCATTCGCAGCGAGCCAGCTCGCCTGCGCGGTGGCAGCCGGTGCGGCCTTCCTGTTCCTCGAGCGCTTCATGCCACCGCCGCACAAGCTCGCCGCGACCGCGTCCTTTGGCGTCGCCATCCTCCTCCCGCTCACCTTCTTTATAGGCACGACATTCCCGCTCGCCGTGCGCATTCTGGCCGACAGTCCGGATGACGCGGCCCGCGCCAGCGCTCGCGTGTACTCCTGGAACACTGTGGGCGCGATCATCGGCTCGCTGGCCGCCGGCTTCGTCGTCATTCCCTGGCTGAAATTCGAAGGCTCGATCCACGTGGCCGTGGGCGCGAGCTGCGTGCTGGCCATCGCCGCGGTGTGGCTACTCACCACATCGATGCGGCCATTCGCCATAGCCGTGACGGTCTGCGCTCTGGCCGCCGCCGTGCTCTTCCGTCCGCCTGTGCCGAATCTGCTCCTGCGCACGTCGCCGCTCAACATCCTGAACGAGGGACGCATTCTTTATTACGACGTCGGCCGAAGCGCGAGTGTCGTGATGATCGAGCAGGACGGCTCGCTCATCCTCCGAACCAACGGCCTGCCGGAAGCGATGATCGATATGCCGGGATCGCCACCGCGATTCAGCGGTGAGTTCTGGCTGTCTCCGCTGGCAGTGATTGCTCGCCCGCGAACGGCGAACATGCTGATCGTCGGTTACGGCGGCGGTGTGGTGATCGAAGGCGTCCCGCCGGGCGTGAAACGCGTGGACGTCATCGAGCTCGAACCGCGTGTCATTGAGGCCAACCGAGCCACAAAGGACCGCCGGCGGCGCGATCCGCTCACGGACCCGCGAGTGCGGATCATCTCGAACGACGCGCGGGGTGCGCTCAATCTGACAGACAGCAAGTACGACGCGATCGTCTCGCAACCCTCGCACCCCTGGACCGCCGGCTCCTCTCATCTTTATACGCTCGAGTTCATGCAACAGGCCCGCGCGCACCTGACCGACGGGGGCGTCTTCGTCCAATGGATGAACGTGACGTTCCTCGACGAGGCCCTGCTGCGTTCACTGGCTGCAACGCTGGTCCGGGCTTTTGGCGAAGTACGCCTCTATCGCCCCGACCCGAACACACTCGTGTTCCTGGCATCCACCGCGCCGCTGCAACCCGAAGCCGCGCTGGCAGCCACCGGCACGCCGATCGCCTACGCGCCGAATCACTACGCACGCGTCGGAATCAACACTGTCGAAGATCTGGTCACGGCTTTGGCAGCGGACGCAGATGGCGTGCGCACACTGGCGGCAGGCGCGCCGCTCGTCACGGACGACGACAATCGCATGGCCACGTCCAGCGTGTACGACTTCGGCCAGGGGCTCACGCCCGACGCAGTCGGCCGCGTGCTTGCGCCATACGATCCCCTGCAGAAGGCGGATAGCTGGATCTATCGAGACTTGGGCGAGCGTTTGTCCTTCGACTACATCGCGCGTCGGCAGGGAATGTTCGTCGGCATCGACAAGAGCGCCATCGATCGCCTGAAGTCCATGGCCCGAGCGCTTGGGGAGGAGCCGGCGGCTTATGCAGCGCGCGTTGCCGTGCTCACCGCAAACGGCGAGACGGACTCGGCACGCCAGCTCGCCCGCGAAGCCTCGCAGCTGTTCCCGGACAACCAAGCATTGCGCTACACGTACTTGCGTCCGTGGGTAGGCGTTCTCGCCCGCAGCACGGCCTCACCCGAGATCGCAACGGAGGCCAAGGCTTTGTCCGAAGCGCCAGTCGCCGTTATCCGCGCCATCGGGCTCACAGCTCAGCAAGACCTGAAGGGCGTGGCCGAGCTGGACCCGCTGCTAGCCCGCATTCCCTGGACGCATGCGTGGAAGTTCGATGCCGTGCAGGCGCGTGCCGCGTGGCGCGGGCGGCTCGTCGGCGGCATTCTGCGCAAGCGCGCCGGAGAGGAATGCATAGCGCTCATCGATGAAGCGATCGTCGTGCAGCCAACTCTCGCGCTGTACGAGGACCGCGCCCGCTGCGCCCTGGCGGCGGAACGCACCGATGTACTGGTCGAATCACTCTGGTATTTCGGCCAGGGCACGTACACGAACAGCCTGCGGCTCACGCCCGAAGTGCGCGCGCGGGCGAAACGCGACCTGGAGGCCGTGACCCGTGTGCTCGAGAGGACTTTGCAGGAACCGGCTACGGCGGAACGGGCCGATCCGGAACGTATTAGAGAAGTGATAGGCAAGCTCAAGGCCAACATCGAGAGGCTGGGCCAACTGTGATCCACGCACGCCGCCATGGCACTCTGACGCGCTGCAAGTCACAATGCGGCCGCTGCAAAGACCGCGCTCGAACGCGGCTTGCATCCGCGGCAGGCAACAGGACGTATTAGAGCCATATGGCGCCCAAGGCCCCCAATCTCGCCGGCCAGGCGGTCGGCGCACCGCCGGAGGCGGACGCAGACGACGCCGAGCTCACGCAACTTATTTCTGCGTGCGCCGCGCGCAACGCCCGAGCCCTGCGCGAGCTGTACGACCGGACGGCGCCGCAGCTGCTCGCCTGCATGGTGCGCATCCTGAAAAGGAAGGCGCTGGCGGAAGAGGCGCTGCAGGACGTGTTCGTCAGCATCTGGCAGCGGGCCGGCCAGTTCGAATCGCGTCGCGGACGGCCGCGCGCGTGGCTCATGTCCATTGCCCGCTACCGGGCTATCGATGTTTTGCGCGCCGAGCGTGCGGAGCTGTATCGGGAAGCCGAGATCGACCAGCTGCCGCAGCTCGTGACCGAAGGTGCCAGCGACTGGTCCGGTGCGGGCCGTTCCGCCGCTGCCCTGGCGCGCTGTTTCGAGCTCCTGAGCCCCGATCAACGGCGGGGAATCGAGCTTGCTTTCGTGGACGGCGCCTCGCACGCTGATATTGCGCGCGTGACGCATCAACCTCTCGGTACGGTGAAAAGCTGGATCCGGCGCGGGCTCGCCTCGCTCCGGCAGTGTCTCGAACGATGAAACACGACGATCCCAAACTGATCGATTCGCTTGCGGCCGAGTACGTTCTCGGCACGCTCAGCGGGCGTGCCCGCAAGCGCTTCGAACGCTGGCGCGCGCGCGAATGGCATGTGGAGCGACGCGTCCAGGCATGGGAAGAACGGCTCGTCGGACTCGCATTGAGGTTATCTCCTATGCGTCCGTCTCCACATGTCTGGTCCCAGATCGAAAAGCGTATCGGGGCTACCGCCGCACCGGGGACCACCCCGGACCGCGCACCCGTGGACGGCAGGCGGATCTCCACGCTCCGGGCCCTTGCCGCGAGCATTGCCATCTTTGTGGTGCTGGTCGGCGGGTTCGCCGCATGGCGCGCCACGCACCCGGCGATGACCGTGCTCGCCGCGATCACCAGCCCGAACGAAGTACAACCCGCCTGGATCATCTCGGCGGATGCAGATCTGCGTCGGCTGCGTGCCGTTGCAGGCGGCGGTGCTCGACCGCAACAGGGCAAGTCCTTCGAGTTGTGGGCACTTCCGGACAGGGAGGGTGCCGCACCCGTTTCACTCGGCCTGATGCCTGACTCGGGGCAGCTCGAACGCGAGCTGACGGACGCACAACGCGCCGCGCTCCTCGGTTCATCCAAGGTTGCGATCAGTCTCGAACCGCTCGGCGGATCGCCGACGAGCGCACCTACCGGCCCTGTCCTCTTCGTCGCAGACAAAGCGCGCCGGGCTTAAGTCGCATCGCTCGCCCCGCTCACTCACTGCTCGCAGTGCGTGAGCTCAGGCGGCGCGCATGCGCGAAATGACATTGTCAGACTCGAAGCGTATATAGCCAGTCCCGGCGTTCGTCGCGCGCCGGATCTTGTGTGGTTCGAAGTTCCTTTCACTGGGCACGCTGCTTGCGTGAGTCGCTGGCTATGAACTCGAACAATGATGGGTCTCTCTCGGGGCTGTCACGCGAAACATTTGCTCTGATTCTCGCGGGCGGCAATGGCACACGGCTCGGCGAGATGACTCGCTGGCAATGCAAGCCGGCCATTCCCTTCGGCGGTCATTTCAGAAACATCGACTTCACGCTTTCGAATTGCGTGAATTCGGGTGTCCGGCGGATCGGCGTCTTGACGCAGTACAAAGCGCACTCGCTCATCTCTCACATCGTGGGCGGGTGGAGTTTTCTGCCACGCGCACTCGGCGAATTCGTGGAGGTGTGGCCGGCGCAGCAGCGACTGCATCCGGGTTGGTATGCAGGCACCGCGGATGCGGTGTTCCAGAATCTCGATCTCGTGCTCGCACAACGCAGTCGTTACACACTCGTGCTCGCGGGCGATCACATTTACAAGATGGATTACGGTCGATTGCTCGAGCAGCACGTGGCGAGCGGTGCTGGTGTGACGATCGCGTGCGTGCCGGTGCCGATCGAGAGTGCTGGCTCGTTCGGCGTACTCGGTGTGGATGAACAGCAGCGCGTTCAGAGCTTCATCGAGAAACCTGCACCGGCCACGCTCACGTCTTCGTCTTCACCGACTGTTCTCGCGTCGATGGGCATCTACGTGTTCACGACGGACTATCTTGCGCAGCTCCTGGACCGCGACGCCGGCCAGAACGATTCGGCCCACGACTTCGGTCGCGACATCCTGCCGTTCGCTGTGCGAGAGAACCGCGCCGTAGCGCATCCGTTCGTCGACGCCGTTGGCCGCCCCGGATACTGGCGGGACGTCGGCACGCTGGACTCGTACTGGCAGGCGCACATGGAACTGCTCGGCGCCAATCCGTCGATGGATCTCTATGACCCTGACTGGCCGATCCGGACCCTGGCGGAAGTCCTCCCGCCTGCAAAGCTTGCCGAGGACAGTGGCCGCCGCGGCGTGGTCTCCAGCTCCATGCTTTCCGCCGGCAGCGTAGTGGGCTGCGCCAGCGTCACTCGCAGCATTCTCTCCACCAATGTTCGCGTCGGCGATGGCACCGTGCTCGATGAAACTGTCGTGCTGCCGAACGCCCGCATTGGGGCGAACTGCCGGTTGCGGCGCGTGATCGTCGACTCGGGCGTGGACGTGCCGGACGGCACGGTCGTTGGATGGCAGGCCGCGACTGCAATCGAGCGCATGTCGAGCTCGCCGCAGATCGCGCTCATCACTCACGATGCGACCAGCGCCAAGGATTTCCGTTCGGTCGCTTGACTTGACCCCCGGCGCGCGCCACCGTCCGCGCGCCGATGACCCAGGATTCTTCGCCAACCAATCCGCCGCCGACGAGCACGCCGCCGCCGGATGAATTGTGGGCGCTGTTGCAGCGACTCACCCACGTGTCGCGCCTGGCGACCATGGGCGAGATGGCCGCCGGCATCGCACATGAGCTGAACCAGCCGCTGACCGCCATCGCCAGCTACGCGCAGGCCTGCGACTGGTTGTTGGCGCGCGGCAGCACCGATACGGCTGAAATCCGGGACGCACTCCAGCAAATCACCGCGCAGGGTCTGCGCGCCGGCGAGATCATCCGGCGCCTGCGCAACCTGGTACGAACTCCGGACACCCAGCGCGTGGAGACGGACGTCAACGAGCTCATCGAGGAGCTCAAGGGCCTCGCGCTCACGGATGCGCGCGTCCACAACGTGCGCCTTGCCCTGGAGCTCGCCCCCGAGCTGGCGGCGGTCGTCGTCAATCGCGTTGAGATCCAGCAGGTTGTACTCAATCTAATACGCAACTCCATCGAGGCGCTGGAAGGCGTGCCGCCCGAGCGGCGCGACATCATGCTGCGCACTGCGTCGGCGCCGGACGCCGAAGTGGAAATCTCGGTCACCGATTCCGGCCCCGGTGTCGATCCGGACATCGTGGGGCGGCTTTTTTCTCCGTTCGTGACAACCAAGGCGGCGGGCGCTGGGTTGGGGCTCGCCATCAGTCGTTCTATTGTCGAGGCACACAAGGGCACGTTACGCTACCGACCCAATGGCGCAGGTGGTGGCGCCTGTTTCGTGCTCCGGTTACCTCACGCACAAGGTGGCGCGTGACGAAAGATTCGCAGGCACTCGTATTCGTAGTGGATGACGATGAGGCGGTGCGCAGCTCGACGAAGCTGCTCCTGAAGTCGGTCGGACTGCCCGCGGTCACGTATTCCTCCGCACAGGAATTCCTCGACAACTACGATCCGCTGCAGCCCGGCTGCGTCGTGCTCGACGTGCGCATGCCGCTGATGAGCGGGTTGGAGTTGCAACAACTCCTGAACATTCGCGGCGCGATCATTCCGGTGATCTTCATCACCGGACATGGCGACATTCCCATGGCCGTCGAAGCCATGCAGCACGGGGCGTTCGATTTTCTGCAGAAACCCTTCCGCGATCAGGACCTGCTCGATCGCGTGCAGAAGGCGCTGGAGAAAGATCGCGTGAATCGCGTGCAGTTGCGCGAGAAGACGCGCATCCAGGAACGGCGCGATTCACTCACGCCGCGCGAGCGCGAGATTCTCGAGCTGATGACGCGCGGGAAACCCAACAAGGTGATGGCTGCTGACCTTGGCGTCAGTCAGCGCACCGTGGAGATTCATCGCGCGCGCGTGATGGAGAAGATGGGTGCGTCGTCGCTTGCGCAGCTCGTGCGCATGGTGATGGACCTCGACCAGACCGGCAGCGTCGAAGCGACGCCGCCTGCTCAGGTAGCGCGGTAGTTAATGCCCTTCGGGCAGCGTGCGGGCGGGGGTTGCCGGGCGAAGCACTATCGCGCGCAAACCTGAGGCAATGCCTCTGGACACGGCCAACTCGCTAAAGTCGCCACAATTTCCTGACGGCCTCCGACCTCAACCAAAGCTAGTCCTTGCGTTGGCGATCGCCGGGCGCGCCGTCCGGCGCGGTTGCAACCGCTGTGTTTTGATTTTCCGGTGGGGGCGCCGGCGTGGCCGTCGCGTTCGGGTCGGCTGCAGGTTCTGCCGTTGAAGTCGCCGGATCGCCCGCTCCGAAGGTGCGCGTGCCTGCTGGGTTTTGAGTCGCTGCGGGATCGGACGGTGGCAGCTTCGCTGCCGGCAGCGATCTGACTGGAGTCGCCGGCGGCGTCGCAGGCAGCGGCGGCGCGCTGGATTGCGCCGGCACTGATGGCGCGACCGACGCACCAGGCGCGGCGGGCGTCGACACGCTCGGTGGCACAGCGGTGCCGGGTTCAGTGGGTGCGGGCGGCGTTTCGGTTCCGGCGACCTGTGCGCCGGGTTCGAGCGGGACCTGGTCGGGCGTCGGGTTCAGGTCGGCTTCGAGGCCGACGACCGTTGGCAACCCAGTAGCGGTCTTCATCGTCTCGCGCGCGAGATCCCAATGGACGGCAGCGGTGGTTGGCCCCAATGCCTGATCGAGCAATCCGGAGAACAACTCGAGGTCGGGCTCGATGGTCTGCCCTTCCGCATCCACCGGCGGATGTACCTCCATCAGCAACTCGCCGTTCACGAACGCAACCTTCACAGGCTCGTTGATGATGCGCACCTTCGTGCCAACAGGCACGAGCGGGAACAATGCTTCAATGTCCTCCGGGTACATGCGCATGCAGCCGTGCGTAACTGCCATGCCCACAGCCAGCGGATTGTTGGTGCCGTGAATGAGATACGCGCCAGGCGTGATCGCAAGCCGCATCGCATACGCGCCCAGCGGATTGTCGGGCCCGGGTTTGACCACCGCCGGCAGCGGCTCACCGCGTTCCGCATGTTCTTTGCGCACCGACTCCGGCGGATGCCAGTTCGGATTCTTCTGCTTGCTGATGATACGGGTCGCACCGAGCGGCGTGTGCCAGTCCATCTTGCCGATGCTCACGGCATACGTAATGGCGATCGGCTTCTCCCCTTTCTTCGGCTTCGGGAAGTAGTACAGCCGGTGCTCGGGCAGATTGATGATGATGCCTTCGTGAGGCCCCGACGGCAGGATGCGTCTCGTGGGAATCACGAGGTCCTTGCCCGCACCCGGTACCCACGGGTCGATGCCCGGATTCACGCGGATGACTTCTTCCCATCCGAGGCTGTAGCGCCGCGCAATGTCCGTGAAGGTGTCTTCGTACGTCGTCGTGTAGTGAGTGAGCTCACCGAACACCTGCGGCGTGCCTTCGCCGAGCTCATAGGTCGTTGCGCCCGCGGGCACTGCGAGCAGCAGTACGAAGGGCATCGTCAGGACGGTACGAATGGTACGCAAGGTCTTGATTCTGGTTGAAACGTTGGGCGCGATTCTGGCGTAATCCGGGCCCCTTTGTCGATGCACCCGCTCATTGTCGCCAGATGGATGCACCCACGAACGCGGTAAAGCTGCCGCGCGAGTTCTATGCGCGTAGCACGCTGACCGTCGCGCGGCAGCTCATCGGCATGCATCTCGTGCATGACGATGGGCCATTGCGCCGCGTGGGACGAATTGTCGAGACCGAGGCGTACCTCGGTCCGAAAGACCTCGCAGCCCATTCCGCGCGAGGGCGCACACCACGTAACGGCGTCATGTTCGGTCCCGCAGGGTACGCGTATGTGTACTTCATCTACGGATTCTGGAACTGCGTGAACGTGGTGACGCGCGAAGTGGATGTGCCGCAGGCAGTGCTGCTTCGTGCGCTCGAACCCATCGAGCACTTGCCTGACAAGACGTGGGGACCGGGCCTGCTTTGTCGCGCGATGAACATCGATCGCGCGCTCAATGGCGCAGACCTCTGCGCCACGCGGTTGTGGATCGAGCGGCCGCCGGACCTCAAGCGTCGCGTGCGCGTGACGCGCGCCACCCGGATCGGTGTGGATTACGCAGGCGAGTGGGCGCAGCGGCTATGGCGCTTCTACGATCGGGACTCGCCGTTCGTTTCGACAGCGTCTGCCGCCGAGCGCACGCGCCTGCTCAAGCGTAGTGCCAGTACGCGTGACTCACGCAAGGAATCTGGCCGACCTTCGCGGCGATGAGTGTCATGCGGTTTTCTTCGACACCCGCGATGTCCACCTGAATGCTCATGCAATCGGTGGTCGTGAACTCGCAGATGACCCGGCGCGGGAGGACACCGAGATTCTGGAAGCGTTCGAGGACGCGCATGAGCGCGCCGGAATCGGCCTCGGCGACGACCTTGAGGCGTAGCAGGGTTGTTGTTAACGGACTTGGCGAGGACATGAAACCTGATCTCCAAAGATTCGCGAGCGAATGCACCCAGCGGGCGGCTTTCCTTCGAAAGCCGGGCTGGTAATTCGCCACGTAATGGAGATCGTTCGGTTCATGCGCGGAGAATCGTGGCCTGCCACCACCCGCGCTGTCAACCAGAGGGGTGACGTTTGTGCGTCACCCCTCTGTACGACTAACTATTGCTGGGACTGTGGAAGCGTCAGCACGCGCCTGAGCAACGGACCGGAGTCGTGAAGCGATCCGATGTTGAACAGGTCCGGGCGTAACGTCCGATAGCGTTCGACGGCAACGAACAGCGTCGAAGGATCCCGCTCGAGCCGCCGCGCAACCTCAGCCAAGGTCGCAATGCCGCGCTCCGTGGCATACCAGGTGATCAGCGCCCGAGCGAGCGCCAACCTCCTCTGCCGCGAACGCGAGAGCACTTCCGTGCGTTCGAGTCCGAGTTTGCTCGACACCGTATCGATCACCTGATCGAGCGAATGCGTGCTGCGATACGTGCGCAAATGCCGCGGCACCACCTGCATGAAGGCGCGGTCACCGAGCACACGTGGATCATCCTGGCAGCCCTTGTCGAACAGGTCGTCGTCGGCCTGATCGCTCTGTTCGCTCATGAAGCGCCGATACTCCTGCCGCGCGTCGTCCATTCGCGGCGCAAGCATGCGCATGCCGAGCCCCGTCGAGAGCCACGGCACGGACGTCATGCCGACGTACGCATTGTGGCTCGAGAGCGTGTACTCGCCAGGCTCTTTAACGATACCGGCACGTACTGGCATCAGATGGATGTATCGAATGAGTCGCAGCAGGTACGTGTCAGGATCTACCAGCAACGCGTGATAGCGCTGCTGGAAGAGATGCCCGGATTCACCGTGCTTGCGATGTACCTTGCGTGCGTACTGACTCGTGAGCCGCTGCATGAGTCGGCCCACAGGCAGGTCCGCGATCTGCACGGCGAAGTGAATGGCATCCTTCGTCCAGTAGAACGCGTGCACGCGAGTACGACAACGCACGACCATCGCAGCGAGAAGCTGCTCGAACGTAGCGTAGTCGCTCGCATCTGTGAAAATAGGCTGACGCGCGTTGCCGCGCTGTACGACGTAATACAGTCCACCTGGGACGTGCAATCTGGATCTGCGCGACATCCCTGCCCCCTTTCCCGGTTAACCGCACGAGCTCGTCATTTGCGTTTGAGCGAACCCTGCGTGGCCATCATGGCCGATGTTGAGTGACGTCCATGTCTCGATCCCGAGAACATCTCGATCCGAGAACAGCTCCCGTGCGCGGGAGCATTCGACGTCGGGCATCGTGCGACAACGCGATGCGATGCGCAACCCCCGATAGTCGCCTCAGACGAGGCTTAAGGCAGTTACTGCCTCCGAGCCTAAGGTCCCCGGACCGAAAATCCTTTTCGTCCGCTGACGAGGCGTTATATCCCTATCGTGCGGGTAACCGGTGTGCGCTGAATCCCTGGACACGGACCGCTCGACAACGCTCTCGCCGGAGACAGTAACTGCCAATTGTGTATCTGCAGCACCCTGCGGAAATATCTCAGGGGTGCGAAATGCTCCCACGAAAATATTTCACCTCATCGATTGGAGCCTGAGTCGCCAGTCTCGGCGGCGAGCACGAGCTGTCCATCGCGCACCGGAATGCGATCGCCAGGGTCGTGGTCCATGCGCACGGTGCTCTCACGACCGTCGAGGCGATAACGCACGCTAAAGCCGATGCGCTCCTGATGAGTGTCGTAGACGGTTTCGCAGCGCTGCTCCGTCGTCGTGACAGTGTTGCGATCCTGCATCCGTTTCTGGATTCGATTGCCGGCGTAACCGCCCGCAGCAGCGCCCGCTACAGTCGCCACCTTCTTGCCCTTGCCGTCACCGACCTGGTGGCCGAGCACGCCACCCACTACCGCGCCCACAACAGAACCCGTGACCTGCTTGCCATCACGCGTCGGCGCCTGTTGCGTGACCTGCTCGTCGTGGCAGTCCTGCCGTGGCGTGCGGATGGTTTTGGTAACCGGTTTCACGTCAACGACCTGCGCATACTCGGCGGCGCGATTCATCATCGTGTAGCCCGCAATGGCGCCGCCAGCTGTTGCAACCAGCGCACCGACCACGAGCCCCGTCGCCAACGATCTGTTCATGCTCATCTCACTCCTGTTGCGGACTTCCGGTCCGTTGCGGAGCAAACGGTCGAGAACCCGCTTGGGTTCTGCAGTGCGATTGAAAAAGCTTCGGCGCGGGCATACTGTATATGAATACAGTATATGAACGCCGCGCCTCCCACACCTTATTTTCTCTGCCGGACTTGCGGATCGCGGGAGTACGAGCGTGTCGTGGTGAAGCGGCGGGATGGCAGGCCCTATGACACGTCGTTCTATGCATGCATGGGCTGCACGACGATGTTCGGCGACCCGAACAAGTACTCCGCGCCACCGCCACCGTTGAAAGTCGTGCGCGTGGATGCGCCGATTTCATTTCGCCGCTCACGCGGTGGCAGCCGGTTCGACGTCAGAACAACTGCCCCTCTTCGGGCGGCGCCTCCACCGGACGAATGAGACTTTCGTCGTCTGCCTTCGCGGAGTTCACGCGTGGGCTCACTGGCCACGCCTCCATGCGCTCGTCCGGATAGGGCTGCAGCGCGCGGCGCGCCTCGTCCTGCGTGCCGGCGAGCCAGGCCTCGTGATCCTCCGCGCGAAGAATCGCGGGCATGCGCAGGCCACCGTTATGAATTTCGCTCAACAGGCGATTCGCCGGCAGCGTGATGAGGGTGCAGGACTCGATAGCCACTCCGTCCGGGCTCTTCGAGCGTTCCCACAAGCCCGCGAAGCCGAAGTGCTCGCGATCGGCGAGCTTGATGAAGAACGGCTGCTTGCCCGGACCGCGCCGCTGCCATTCGTAGAATCCTGCCGCCGGCAGGATGCAGCGGCGACCGAACTCCCACGCCCCGCGAAACGACGAAGTCGTCTCCAGCCCTTCGACGCGCGCATTGAAGGTGGCGAATTTCGGAGGCACGCCGTGCGCCCAGAACGGCACGAGGCCCCAGCGGACCATGGCACCTTCGAAGGGATGCTCCGAATCGCGTCGGGCGCGCCGGATGATCGGCACGGTCATCGTTGGCGCAACGTTGAAGCTCTGCGTCCACTTCGGCAGGCCGTGCACACGCCAGTAACGCTCCGCGGCGTCCTGCTCACGGATGATGTAACGACCGCACACAGGCCAGTCCTCGATCAGACAGGGTGGTGAGCTTGGCGTAGTTTGGGGTTATTGCGAATATCCGCGGCCAATTTCTTGTTTCAGCGCGCTTCGCGCTGTTACCGGACGGGGTTCGTCTTCGAACCCCGGTTGAATCCCGGCCGCAGGCCGTGAGAAGGGGCATCATGGGCAATAAAATTCTGGGTGTCGTTCTGGCGATCATCGCCGCATTCGCCGTCGGTGGCATCGCCCTGAACCGCGACGAGCCCATCAACGCGCTGTGGATCGTCACGGCGGCGGTCTGCATCTATCTGCTGGGTTACCGCTTCTACGCGGCGTGGATCACCGCGAAGGTCCTCTCCGCGGACGCCACGCGCGCGACCCCCGCAGAACGCCTCAACAATGGCCGCGATTTCGTGCCGACCCATCGTTGGGTGGTGTTCGGTCATCACTTCGCCGCCATCGCCGGACCCGGGCCTTTGGTCGGCCCGACGCTCGCGGCCCAGTTCGGGTACCTGCCCGGCACGCTCTGGATCCTCGTCGGCTCGGTCATCGGTGGCTGCGTACAGGACATGATCGTCCTGTTCCTGTCCACGCGCCGTGACGGACGCAGCCTCGGCCAGATGGCGCGCGACGAGCTCGGCCCGCTCGGCGGCGTCGCAGCCCTCATCGGCACGCTCATGATCATGGTGATCCTCATCGCCGTGCTCGGTCTCGTCGTCGTGAATGCGATGAAGGGCAGCCCCTGGGCGACGTCCACGGTCGCGTTGACGATTCCGATCGCCATTCTCGTGGGCCTCTACCTGCGCCGAATCCGGCCTGGACGCGTGCTGGAAGGCTCGATCATCGGCGTAACGCTGCTGGTGCTCTCCGTATGGGCCGGCGGCCTCATCGATCACAGCGAGACCCTACGCGGCTGGTTCAACCACCCGGGCCCGCCGCTCGCACTCGCCGTCATCGTCTACGGCTGGTCCGCCGCCATTCTGCCGGTCTGGCTGCTCCTCGCCCCGCGCGACTACCTGTCGACGTTCCTGAAGCTCGGTGTCGTCGCGATGCTCGCGATCGCCATCGTGATCATGCATCCAGTGCTGAAGATGCCGGCCATCACGCAATTCGTGGATGGCACCGGCCCCATTTTCAGCGGCAAGGTCTTCCCCTTCGTCTTCATCACCATCGCCTGCGGCGCCATCTCGGGCTTCCACGCGCTCGTGTCGAGCGGCACCACGCCGAAGCTCATCACCAACGAGACGGACGTGCGCCTGGTCGGTTACGGCAGCATGGCGCTGGAGTCCTTCGTCGGCATCATGGCCATGATCGCCGCGACCCTGCTGGATCCGGGCGTGTACTTCGCCATCAACACGGGCGCCGGTGTCGTGGGTGCCGCGGCGGCAGACGCGGTGAGGACGATTTCGGGCTGGGGCTTCCCGGTCTCAGTGGAACAGATGCAGGCGCTCGCGACGGAGGTAGGCGAAAGCACGCTGTTCGCACGCACCGGTGGCGCGCCCTCGCTGGCCGTCGGCATGGCGAGCATCTTCGGCACGAGCTTCGGCCGCGGCCTGATGAGCGTGTGGTACCACTTCGCGATCATGTTCGAGGCCGTGTTCATCCTCACGACGGTGGACGCCGGCACGCGCGTCGGCCGATTCATGGTCCAGGACCTGATCGGCCAGGTGTGGAAGCCGATGGCGAAGACCTCCTGGTATCCCTCGATCCTCATCTCGAGCACGCTGATCGTGGCGGCCTGGGGTTACTTCCTCTACATCGGCGTCATCGACCCGAACGGCGGCATCAACATCCTGTGGCCCCTGTTCGGCATCTCGAACCAGATGCTCGCGAGCATCGCGTTGTCCGTGGCCACGGGCATTCTCATCAAGAAAGGCAACTTCAAGCACGCACTGGTCACGTTCGTGCCGCTCGCGTGGCTCGCCATCGTCACGACCACCGCGGCGATCCAGAAGATCTTCAGCGCCGATCCGAAGCTCGGGTTCTTCGCCGGTGCGAACGACCTGGCGGCGAAGTTGGCTTCAGGCGCCCTGCCGCCAGAGCGAGCGGCCGTGGCTCCGCAGCTCATCTTCAATCAGCACCTGGATGGCTGGCTGACCGTGTTCTTCACGGTCGTGCTGTGGATCGTGCTCGTGGACATGCTGCGCATCGCCGCCCGGCGCATGCGCGGGCAACATGTGCCGACCGGTTCCGAAGCACCGTACACGGTGTCCCAGCTCAATCCAGCGAATGGCGATGTGAACGGTGTCGCCTCGGGGGCGCGTGCATGAAGCAGGCGGTCAGGACGGTTTGGGAATGCGTCCGCACGGTGTCGGGCGATAATGCGTACGAGCGTTATCTCACGCATCATGCGCAGGCTCATCGCGGCACCGTGCCGTTGTCGCGCCGTGAGTTCTACGCGCAGATGACCGATCAGAAATGGAGTGGCGTGAGCCGCTGCTGCTGAGGGCGGCAAACGCGGCGCACGCTGGAAGCTATGCTGCTGCGTTATCTCCTGCGTCCGCTCGAGACCACGTCGCTCCTGGCGATCGCGCTCTTTACGTTCGGCTTCACGCTCGGCCTGGGCGCCGGGCTCTACGGCATCATCATGACGCTCCTGATGATGTCCTGGTTCTTCAAGTACGCGTACGTTCTGCTGGACGCCACGGCAAACGGCATCGAAGAGCCGCCGACGATGGCCGCCGAGATGCTGAATCCCGTCGAGCAGCGGCCGCTTATGCAACTCGTCATCTGTTGCGGCGTCGGTTGGCTCGTGTATCGCATAGGTGGCATGGCGGGTGTCGCAGTGGGCGTGCTCGCCTTGCTGTACCTCCCTGCTTCAGTCGCAGTGATGGGCGCATCGGCGCGCGCCATCGATGCCGTGAACCCGGTCGCGCTCACGCGCGTGGTTCTCGGGCTCGGCAATTATTACGTGCTCATCCTCGCCGTTATCGCCGTCTACGCGTTCGGCATCCTGGTGCTGGCGCAGTCGGGACTCCCGCTCTTCGTGCAGATCCTGTTCATCAACTTCGCCATTTTCTCGATCTTCGCCCTGCTCGGCGGCGCGCTGTACGAGCGGCGGCACGTGCTGGGATACGAGCCGACCCACACGCCGGAGCGCAAGGCCGAGCGCGCCGAACGCGAACGCTCGCGTGAGCGCGCTCATGCGCTGGACGTGGTGTACGGCGAAGCACGCGGCGGCAACTTCCTCGCTGCCCGCGAATCGCTGCTGAACTGGATCCGTCACAACGACCCGGACTGGCTCGAGCGCGACGTGCGTTTCTTCTTCAGCGAGGCGCGCACCTGGCAGGACGAGAAGGCGTTCGTGTTCCTCTCGCGGTTCCTGATCTCGCAGCTCCTCGAGATGGGCAAGAACGGTGCGGCAATCGAAATCGTCAGTGGCGTACTGGAGCGGGCGCCGACGTTGAAGCTCGGTACGGCCGGCGATACCGTGAAAATCGCAACGCTGGCGCGGGCGGCCGGCAGGCGCAGCCTCGCGTTACGCGTACTGACGCCGTTCGAAACTCAGTTTCCCGGGGATGCGCTGACCTCCGAAGTGGCAGCCATGCGCGCGCAGCTCGAACGATAGTGGCGGCTCAGGTCGGCACGGCGATGCGTTCGAGATGGGGCAATGGCTGATCGCGGCCCGTGAGACGCAGCACGAAGTCGAAACGATCCACGTCTGTGCAGAGCTCGAAGTCCCGCTCCGGTGCCCATGTGGCTGCCGGATCGAAAAACTTCTGCGCCGCCGGCGCCGCCCTCAGTCGTTCCCGGATCGTCGACGTGTCGTAACGCTGCCCGCTCAGGCGGGCGTGCAGCAGCTCAGCGCAGAGATCGTCCTCATCGCAACGGGAGGTTGCGGCCGAACCCATGCGTACGATGGTCACCCGCTCGGGGGCGAGGGACTTGATGTAGCTGCAGATGGCGCCCGTATTCACGAGACTCCCGGTGAGCACCACGTCCGCACCTTTTGCGTTCGTGAGCCCCTGCGTGCCGGCATGCGTGGTGTGTACGACCGTTCGACCTCGCAAGTCCGCTTCGGTGATCTCAGTGGGTGAGTTCCCGAAATCGAATCCATCGAGCTTGCGGCCGTGACGCTCGCCGAACGCAATGTATTCGGGATTCTCGCGCTTCAACGCGAGCGCATCGTCGATTGACGAGAACGGAATGATCTTCGCGACGCCGCCTGCGTACGCGTAGCACGCCACGGAGAACGCGCGAAACACGTCGATCACCACGGTCACGCCGCGCGCGGCGCGCGCGCCCGCCACGAAATCCACGATTTCGATCTGCATGCTCACCTTGTCCGTTTCGCGCGCGAACGCTTTGTCGGTTTGCGGCGCGTTCGCGTTTGGGCCATGGCCGCCTCGACGCTCGGCAGGAACGTCCGGCCTTCGTCGATCAGAAACTGTCTCAATGCACCGGCCGCAGGCAGCAGCCGCCGTTTGGCCAGCTTGACGATGAACCACTGGCGCACGATGGGCAGTCCCGCGATGTCCAGCGCCACGAGCCGTTCGTCCGCGAGCTCCGCAGCGACGGTGTGCGCGGACAGGAAAGAGATACCGAGTCCTGCCATCACTGCCTGCTTGATCGTTTCGTTGCTGCCCATCTCCATGCCGATGCGCGGTGTGATCTTCGCGTCCGCGAAGAAGCGCTCCATCAAACCTCGTGTGCCCGAGCCGGGTTCGCGCACGAGAAATGTCTCCTCTGCCAGCAGCGCAGGCGCGATGCGCTTGCGCTGCGCGAGTGGGTGCTCCGGTGAAGCGATGACCAGATGTGGATGCTCACCGATGACCTGCTTGTCGACTGCAAGATCCTCCGGCGGACGGCCCGTGAGCGCGAGATCCAGTGTGTTCGCTTCGAGCGCCGCGATGATTGCCGCGCGATTCCCCACGTCGAGTCGCATCTCCACCGACGGATGCGCACGCGCGAACGCTCCGAGCGCTGCCGGAGCGAAGTACTTCGCCGTGCTCACCACGCCTATGGCCACATGTCCACCTTTCAACCCTCGCAAGCCCGACAACGCGTCGGAACATTCAGTGAGCGCTACTTCGATGCGCTGAGTCGCCTGCAGCACTTCGCGCCCGGCTTCCGTCGGAACCACTCCATTCGCCGTGCGCTCGATGAGCGGCATGCCCGCACGCTCTTCCAGTTCGCGCATCTGGATGGTGACGGCGGGAGGGGTCAGATGCAGCGCGTGCGAGGCCGCCGCGAAGCTTCCCGCCCGCACGACTTCGGCAAAGGTCCGCAACTGTCGCAGAGTGACGTGGCGCATACCCATTAAGCCCTTCTTAAGTACGAGCGAAGATAGTTTAAATTTACTCAAGCGCCAAGAGGAGTGACGCTCGCCCTACCCCTCCACACACCACGGGCGAAACCAGTGAACGATGTATCAAAGGTGGTTCCCGGTCCCGGACGATCCCGCTACAGCCCGGGCGTGCTTCCCTACGCGAAGATGGGTTACTGGGACGCGGACTACGTGCCGAAGGACACGGACGTGCTGGCCGTGTTCCGCATCACGCCGCAGGAAGGCGTCGATCCCATCGAAGCGGCAGCGGCGGTCGCGGGCGAATCGTCCACGGCCACGTGGACGGTGGTGTGGACGGACCGGCTGACGGCGTGCGACGCCTATCGCGGCAAGGCCTATCGCCTCGACAAGGTGCCGGGCTCGGCGGACCAGTACTTCGCGTACGTCGCCTACGACCTCGCGCTGTTCGAGCCCGGGTCCATCGCGAACCTCACGGCATCGATCATCGGTAATGTCTTCGGCTTCAAGCCGGTGAAGGCCCTGCGCCTCGAGGACATGCGCTTCCCCGTGGCGTACGTGAAGACGTTCCAGGGACCGGCGACGGGCATCGTCGTCGAGCGCGAACGGCTCGACAAGTTCGGCCGCCCCCTCCTCGGCGCCACCGTGAAACCGAAGCTCGGTCTCTCCGGCAAGAACTACGGCCGCGTGGTGTTCGAAGCGCTGAAGGGCGGCCTCGATTTCGTGAAGGACGACGAGAACATCAACTCGCAGCCCTTCATGCACTGGCGCGACCGCTTCCTCTACACGATGGAAGCCGTCAACAACGCCGCCGCGCATACCGGCGAAGTGAAGGGTCACTACCTCAACGTCACGGCCGGCACGATGGAGGACATGTACGAGCGCGCGTCCTTCGCGCACGAGCTGGGCAGCTGCATCGTGATGATCGACCTGGTCATCGGCTACACGGCGATCCAGTCGATGGCGCGCTGGGCGCGCAACCACGACATGATCCTGCACCTGCACCGGGCGGGGCATTCCACCTACACGCGACAGAAGAATCACGGCGTTTCATTTCGGGTCATCGCGAAGTGGATGCGTCTGGCCGGTGTGGACCACATCCATGCTGGCACGGTGGTGGGTAAGCTCGAAGGCGATCCGGCGGTGGTCGCGGGCATTTATGACTGCCTCCGCGAACCATCGAATCCGCAGAATCTCCAACGCGGCCTGTTCTTCGAGCAGGACTGGGCGGAGCTGCGCAAAGTTTTACCGGTTGCCTCGGGCGGTATCCACGCCGGCCAGATGCATCAGCTGCTCACGTATCTCGGCGAAGACGTGGTGTTGCAGTTCGGCGGCGGCACCATCGGCCACCCGATGGGAATCCAGGCCGGCGCGACGGCGAATCGCGTGGCGCTCGAAGCCATGGTCCTCGCACGCAACGAAGGCCGCGACATCTGGAATGAGGGGCCGGACATCCTGGCCGCGGCCGCCAGGCACTGTCAGCCGCTACGTGCAGCCCTCGATACGTGGAAGGACGTGACGTTCCAGTACGCCTCGACGGACACGGTCGACTTCGTGGCAACGGCAACGGCGTCGTAGGAGCCAGCATGCGAGTCACTCAAGGCACATTCTCTTTCCTGCCGGACCTGACGGATGAGCAGATCCGCGCGCAGATCGAATACGCGCTCGGCAAGGGCTGGGCCCTCGGCATCGAGTTCACGGACGACCCGCATCCTCGCAATACGTATTGGGAGATGTGGGGCCAGCCGATGTTCGATCTGCGTGACGCGGCGGGCGTGATGGCCGAGTTGCGGGCATGCCGCGAGGCCACTGCCGAACAGTACATACGCATCAATGCTTTCGACGCGACCCGCGGTTTCGAGACCGTGCGGCTCTCCTTCATGGTGCAGCGGCCGGCGACTGAGTCCGGATTCCGTCTGCAGCGCGAGGAGAGCGCGGGGCGCGTGGTTCGCTACACATTGCAGCGGCGATGAACGCGACGCCCAACAACATTCCGAAGCCCACGAGCGTCGACCTGCGTGCGCTGTACGCGGAAACGAATATCGGCTCGTTGCTGACAGAGCTCGACAAGGACCTCGTCGGACTCTCCCCGGTGAAGCGACGCATTCGCGAAATCGCTTCATTCCTCCTGGTGGCGCGGGCGCGGGAGCGCCTCGGCTTCTCGTCTGCGCCACCTACTTTGCACATGGCGTTCACGGGGAATCCCGGCACGGGCAAGACCACAGTCGCCCTGCGCATGGCAGGCATCCTTCATCGGCTCGGTTACTCGCGCAAAGGGCATCTTGTCTCGGTGACGCGCGACGACCTCGTCGGGCAGTACATCGGTCACACGGCGCCGAAAACGCGCGAGATCCTGAAGCGCGCGATGGGCGGCGTGCTGTTCATCGACGAGGCGTACTACCTCTACCGACCGGAGAACGAGAAGGACTACGGGCAGGAAGCCATCGAGATCCTGCTGCAGGTGATGGAGAACCAGCGTGAGGACCTCACGGTGATTCTCGCGGGCTACACGGATCGCATGAACACGTTCTTCCAGTCGAATCCGGGCTTCCGCTCACGTATAGCGCATCACATCGACTTTCCGGACTACAACAACGATGAGCTGCTGCAAATCGCGGAGAAGCTCGCCGAGGAGGCCGAGTACCGCTTGAGCGAGGGCGCGCGGAAAGCGCTCGGCGAGTACATCACACTGCGCCGACAGCAACCGAATTTCGCCAACGCGCGCTCACTCCGCAACGCATTCGATCGCGCGCGTCTGCGGCAGGCAGAGCGACTCTTCCAGCGCGAAGGCGCCATCAGCGCCAGCGAGCTGGTCACACTCGAGGCCAGCGACATTCTCGCCAGCCGCGTATTCAAGATGGATAAGTGAGGTGAGTAGGCGGCAAAAACCACGCTTTTTGCCGCCGGGAACTGTGCAGGGTCTCGAAAAAAGCGCCGCAGGCGACTTTTTTCCCATCAACGAGGGCTGAGGGCCATGACCAGTGGCAACACACTCGAACAATACATGGTCGACTGGGCCGGACAGGATCTGCAGCGCATGGAGATCGCCACAACGATCTGCTCCCTGGCCAACGCCTGTCGTTCCATCTCGCAGCTCATCGGAGCGGGCGCACTCGCGGGAGCGCTCGGGGCCACGCGCGGCGATCGCGGCGCGGGCGACACGCAAAAAGCGCTGGATGTAATCGCGAACGACATGATCATCGCGAGCCTGGCCGACAGTCCGGTCGCCGCGCTGGTCTCCGAAGAGCTGGATGCCTCCGTTGCGCTCAATCCCGGCGCACCGCTCCTGGTCGCCATCGATCCGCTCGATGGCTCCTCGAACATCGACACCAACGTGTCGGTCGGCACGATCTTCTCGATCCAGCCTGCACCGCTCAATGGCGCGACGCCCGACCTGGTGGCGTTTCTGCAGCCCGGCGTCCGACAGCTCGCCGCCGGCTATGCGCTGTACGGGCCACACACAGCGTTCGTGCTCACCGTCGGACAGGGCACGCACGTCTTCACGCTGGACCGCAGCTTCGGCCAGTTTCGGCTCACGGCAGAAAGTGTGTCCGTGCCCTGCAAGACGCGGGAGTTCGCGATCAATGCATCGAATCACCGGCATTGGGACGAGCCGATCCGCATCTATGTCGACGATTGCCTGAAGGGCACGGAAGGCCCACGCGGCGAGGATTTCAACATGCGCTGGATCGCATCGATGGTGGCGGAGGCGCATCGCGTGCTCACGCGCGGAGGGATTTACATGTATCCGGCAGACCTGCGCGCGGGTTACGAGCACGGGCGCCTCCGCCTGGTGTACGAAGCCAATCCGATCGCCTGGCTCATCGAACAGGCCGGCGGTGCCGCGTCCACGGGCACCGAGCGCATTCTCGAGATCCTGCCGGCCGGGATCCATCAACGCGTGCCGTTGTTGTTCGGCTCGCGCGACGAGGTGGCGCGACTGGATCGCTACCACCTCGACCCCTACCCCATTGGTGAGCGCTCGCCTCTCTTCGGGCGGCGCGGCCTGTTCCGGAGCTGAAGGTATGTCGGTCACTCACCCGATTATTTCTGTCACGGGCTCTTCCGGCGCGGGCACGACTTCGGTCCGGCGCACCTTCGAACAGATCTTCCGTCGCGAGAAGATCGCGGCAGCGTTCATCGAGGGCGATGCCTTTCATCGCTACGACCGCGCCGAGATGAAGCGCGTCATGGCCGAGGAGGCCACGCAGGGCAATCGCCACTTCAGCCATTTCGGGCCGCAGGCGAACCTGCTCGGCGAGCTGCAGGAGGCGTTCAGGCAGTACGGCAAGAACGGCACCTGCCGCACGCGGCACTACATTCACGACGCGCAAGAGTCGAAGCAGTACGGCTCACCGCCCGGCACGTTCACGGACTGGGAGACCATCGGCAACGGCACGGACCTGCTGTTCTACGAAGGTCTGCACGGTTGCGCGGTGACGGACGAGATCAACGTCGCGCAACAGGCGGACCTGAGGCTCGGTGTCGTGCCGGTCGTCAATCTCGAGTGGATTCAGAAGATCCATCGTGACCGGGAGACGCGCGGCTATTCGACGGACGCGGTCGTGGACACGATCCTCAGGCGCATGCCGGACTACGTGAACTACATCTGTCCGCAGTTCACGCAGACCCACATCAATTTCCAGCGCGTGCCGACGGTCGACACCTCGAACCCCTTCATCGCGCGGTGGATCCCCACAGCCGAAGAGTCGATGGTGATCGTGCGCTTCGCGAACCCGCGCGGCATCGATTTTCCGTATCTCCTGTCCATGATCACCGGCAGCATGATGTCGCGAGCGAATTCCATCGTCATTCCCGGCGGCAAGCTCGACCTCGCCATGCAGCTCATCCTGACGCCGATCATCCTGCAGCTGCTGGAAAAGAAACGGCGGGCCGCATGAGCACACACGATCCATTCCGTCTGCAGCAGAGTGTCACGGCCGCCCTGCGCGTGCTCGCGATGGATGCCGTGGAAGCTGCGAAATCCGGGCATCCAGGGATGCCGATGGGGATGGCGGAAATCGCCTCCGTGCTCTGGCGGCGCTACCTGCGCCACAACCCGGCCAATCCGCAATGGCCGAATCGCGACAGGTTCGTGCTTTCGAATGGTCACGGCTCGATGCTGCTCTACGCGCTGCTGCATCTCACGGGCTATGACTTGCCGATGGCGGAGCTGAAGCGCTTTCGCCAGTTGCATTCGCGCACGCCTGGGCATCCCGAGTTCGGCGTGACGCCGGGTGTCGAGACGACCACTGGGCCGCTTGGCCAAGGCCTCGCGAATGCCGTCGGAATGGCGATCGCGGAGCGCACGCTCGCCGCTCAGTTCAACCGGCCCGGCTTCGATGTCATCGACCACCGCACTTACGTGTTCGTCGGCGATGGCTGCCTCATGGAGGGCATCAGTCACGAAGTTGCATCGCTTGCCGGACGCTTGCACCTCAACAAGCTGATCGTCCTTTACGACGACAATGGCATCTCCATCGACGGACGCGTGGACGAATGGTTCGCGGACGACACTGCGGCTCGATTCCGCGCATATGGGTGGCGAGTCGAGACGGTCGAAGACGGCCACGACGTCGAAGCCATCGATCGCGCGCTGCGCGCGGCGCAAACCGAACCCACTCGTCCGACGCTCATCTGTTGCAAGACCGTCATCGGCTACGGCGCGCCGAGCAAGGCAGGCCATCACGACACGCACGGCGCTCCACTTGGCGGCGATGAGATCGCGCGGACACGTGAGGCACTCGCGTGGTCGCACGGGCCATTCGAGATTCCCGAAATCGTCTACGACGCATGGAGTGCCCGGGATGCCGGCGCGCGACGCGAAACCGAGTGGCAGCGGGTGCTCGCTCGCTACGAAGCGGCGTTCCCAGATCTCGCGTCCGAGTTGCGACGACGCCTCGCAGGTGCCCTTCCCGCCAATTTCGCGGCGGTGGCGGACGAAGCGATTGCGGCTTCGGCCGCCCGCGATGCCAGCGCGACGTCGCCCGCCACCCGCGACGCCAACGCGATGTCGTCCGGTGCGCAGAGTGGCAGCGCGCAGCCTGCCGTGGCTACGCGCAAAGCCGGGCAGAACGCACTCGCGACCTTCGCCAGACATCTGCCCGAGCTGCTCGGCGGTTCCGCGGACCTCACGCACTCGAACCTCGTCTCGCATGCGGGCTCGCGGCCGATTACGCGCGAGCCCACCGGCAACTTCGTGCACTTCGGCGTGCGCGAATTCGGGATGATCGCCATCGCCAACGGATTGGCGCTCCATGGTGGCTTCGTGCCCTACGTGGCCACGTTCCTCACGTTCAGCGACTACGCACGCAATGCCATCCGCATGTCCGCTTTGATGCAGCAGCGGGTGATCTCAGTCTTCACGCACGATTCGATCGGGCTGGGCGAAGATGGACCCACGCACCAGCCAATCGAGCACGCCGAGTCATTGCGCCTCATCCCGAATCTCGACGTGTGGCGCCCCGCCGATGCCACGGAGACATTCGTGGCCTGGAGCGAATCTCTCAAGCGGACGGACGGTCCGAGCGCCCTGCTGCTCTCCCGTCAGGGACTGCCAGCACAACCGCGCACCCGCGAGCAGGTCGAATCGATCAAGCGCGGAGGCTACATCCTGCGCGACGGCGCGGCTCCCCGGGCCCTGATCATTGCAACCGGCTCGGAAGTTCAGCTGGCAACAAAAGCTGCTGCGACGCTGGCAAACGAAGGGATCGTCGTTCGCGTCATTTCTATGCCGTGCGTGGAAGTGTTCGAGCGTCAGCCACCGCAATGGCACGCGACTGTGTTGCCGCCTGGCGTGCCCGTCGTCACGGTCGAAGCGGGCGCGACGCGAGGCTGGTGGAGATATGCAGGCCACACCGGCGCCGTGATCGGCCTCGATCGCTTCGGCGAATCCGCGCCCGACCGCGATCTATGGTCCTTCTTCGACCTGACGGCGGATCGTGTCGCGCGGACCGTGCGCGAAGTGATCGCCTAGCTAGACGGCTTTCGGGACCGGCCCGGTCGAGGCCCGGCACACGAGGCGATAGTCGAACTGCACCGACTTGTTCAGCTTCGGCGTCTTCAGCAACTGAAGCAGCATGTCCGTGGCGGAGTACGCGAGGTCATAGGCAGGCTGGAAGACCGTCGTGAGCCGCGGCCACACGAAGCGTGCAATCGGCGCGTCGTCGAAGCCGGCCACGGAGAGCTGCGACGGCACGCTGATGCCTTTCTGATGCGCGGCCATCAACACGCCGGCGGCCATGTCGTCATTGCTGGCAAAAATCGCCGTCGGGCGCTCCGGGAGCGACAGCAGCTCCGTGCCACTCTCCAGCCCCGAGTCGAACACGAAGTACCCCTGCCGCACATAGTCTTCGCGATACTCGATGCCATGGCGCTTCAAGGCCGCCTTGTAGCCTTCGAGCCGGCGGCCACTCGCGTAGTGCTCGGGATTGCCGACGATGAAGCCGATGCGGCGGTGGCCGATGCCGATGAGGTACTCCGTCATCTCGCGCGCGCCCGCGAGATCGTCGATGTCGACGAGCGGCGACCCATGCCGCATGCGATTGGGTGCAATTCGCACGAACGGCACCGAGCGCTCATCCAGCGCCTCGATGAGCTCTTTCGAGGAGCTCAGGGGCGGTGTGAGCACGAGCCCGTCGAGGTGTGTCGTATCGACGAGGCCCGCAATGTCCGCCGCCAGATCCGCTCCGCGCCGGTTGCAGTGATGCATGATGAGCTGGAAGCGATCCTCGCGACACCGTGCCATCGCGCCGTTCTGCACGTCCATGACGTAGTTGGGGCTAGGGTTCTCGTAGACGAGCCCGATCAGGAGCGAGCGGCGCGCCGCCAGCCCGCGGGCCGAGATGCTCGGGTGGTAATTCAGCGCCTTGACGGCCGCCATCACGCGCTCGCGCGTGGCATCGCGGACCCTGGGCTCGTTGTTGAGCACGCGGGATACGGTCTTGATCGCTACGCCGGCGGCCGCGGCGACGTCGGTAATCGTCTTTCGGCTCATTCCCGGTTACTTTACGGCGCATATGTCGACGGCGCTACGGACCGAGAGTTTCGCCCGCCCCCGGATCGGCTGGGGGTTCGTCGTTCTCTATGCGGCCGCTTATGTCGGCACGTGGCTGGCGCTCCTGACCCCGATCATGGTGACCCTCGCCCTGCGCCTGCAGGAGCTGGCCCCGAACAACGCCGCGAACGCTGTGTCGCTCGTGTTGAGCGTCGGCGCGCTGTTCGCGCTGTTCGGCAACCCGATCTGCGGCTGGTTGAGCGATCGAACGGCCTCTGCGTGGGGCATGAGACGGCCCTGGCTCGTGGGTGGCGCACTGGGCGGGTTCGCAGCGCTCTGGCTGGTCGCCACTGCGCCCTCGGTGGGCTGGGTGCTCGTGGGCTGGTGCCTCGTGCAGCTTTCTTTCAACGCAGTGCTCGCCCCGCTCGCCGCGCTGCTGCCGGACCAGGTGCCCCTGTCGCGCAGGGGAACGGTGGCCGGCTTTCTCAGTGTCACGACCTGTATCGGACAGATGGCGGGAACGGGCCTGACGAATCTGGTTTCGGGCTCGACCACCGCGATGTTCCTGGTGCCCGGGGCTGTGGGGGTCGCGGCCATTCTGGTACTGGCCCTCATGCTGCCGGATCGGCACCTCGAGCCCTCGGAAAAACAGCCCCTGAACTGGCGGCACCTGCTGCGTGCCGTGTGGATCAATCCATTCCATCATCCGGATTTCGCATTCGTCTGGGCAGGACGATTCTTTCTGATGCTGGGCATGGCGTTCCTGCTCGCGTATCAGCCGTTCTACCTGATGAGCCAGCTCGGTGTTCCGGCCCGCGCACTGCCCGACTACGTGTTCCAGTCCACGGTGGTCCAGGGCATCACGTTCTTCATCGTGGGCGTGACGAGCGGGAAGCTGTCGGACCTGACCGGCCGGCGCAAGCCGTTTGCCATCGGCGCGGCTGCTCTCTATGGACTCGGAGCGCTGATCGTCGCGTTCGCGCATTCGTTCCCCGTGTTCTTCTTCGGGATGGCGCTGACCGGCATCGGCATGGGGACCTATCTCGCGGTGGACCTCGCACTCGTCACGGATGTGCTGCCGGACAAGGAAAACGATGCGGCGAAAGACCTGGGCGTGTTCAACATGGCGAGCACTCTGCCGCAGATCGTCGCCCCGGCGACTGCCGCGGTGATTCTCGGGATGTCCGGGGGAAACTACGCCGCGATATTCGTGACGATCGCGGTGGTGGGCGGGCTCAGCGCGCTCGTCATCGTGCCGGTGAAAGGCGCCCGATAATCGGTGGCCGGCGCCCTGACGCGCCGGCCACCTGCAACGCGAATCCTTCGCGCTGTTTTCTTATTGTTTCGTCATCGGTCGGCGTCAGAGAATTCGCACGAGCTGCGCGAATTCACTGCGCCGCGCGAGCAGCGGCCTTCAGCCACGCTCCGGATACTTCGCCTTCGCGTCCGCCTTCGCGGCGTCGAGGGCTGCATCCGCCTGTTCCTTACAAGTCTTCTGCGCTTCGCCCGACTGCGCTTCGCACTTCTGCACGGCGACCTGGTGCTCGCCCTCGGCGCGCGTCACCGCCACGTCGTATGCGCTACCAGCCTTCTCCTTGCTCGCCTCGTGCTCGGCGCTCGCAGCGTCCTGATTGGCCTCGGCGACCTTCTCGGACTGCTGCACCTGTTCGTTCGTCAACTCCTTGTTGGCGTCCTGCTGCGCCTCGGCGACGTCGTGCTGTACTTCCGACGGCGATTCGGCCTTGTTGCAGCCGGCCAGCGCGAAGAATGTCGCCGCCGCAAAAATGCCCAACAGTTTCGTGTTCATCGATGTACCACCTTCGAGCGGCACCATGCCGCGCTCCTGTGGCGGTAACGCTTCGTATGCAAACATGTTCCCCAACCTTGGCCGGGGCAGCGAGTTACTTGGGCCTGGGGTCCTCGAGCGCGTCGTCTGGCTCGGGGGCGCCTGCGCGGATCATGCGAATCTTGTTTGCGAGCGCACGAGCAGCGTTGCGGACCTCTTCTTGAAAGCCTTCGTCGCGATCGAGAGCGTCGTGGCTGGTGGCGTAGGGTTCGTAGTAGCCAACGTAGCGGTCGATCGCAGCAGCGTGCCCCGCGGGCACGAGGTCCATATCCGACAGCCAGTCGGTCAGTGAGCGGCGCAAGGTCTCTGCACCCGCCGCGTCGCCATGGACGACAACAGCGAACGCACGACCGGCGAGGTGCCGCGGATAGTCCCAACCCTTCATCTCCAGCTCCTTCGCACGCTCAGGATCCTTGCCCTGCGTGCTCGTCGGATCCGGATTGCCACCATCCGCACACACGAGCCGATCCATGAGCAGCTTCAAAACCGCGGGCGCCTGATACCAGTACACCGGCGTCACGAACATCACTCCATGAGCGGCCACGAACCGCGGATACAGCTCGTTCATCCAGTCATTCACCTGCCCGAGCGAATGATTCGGATAACACGAGCACGGCCAGTGACACAGCGGCATTGCGGTCGCCACGCAGGCCTTGCAGGGCAGGATCCGTCGCCCGTATTCCGAATTCAGATGACTCAGATCGAGCAGGTCCACCTGCACGCCGGCGGCTTCCAGCGCCTGCTGCGCAAGCCCGACCAGGCGATACGTCTTCGACATCTCCCCCGGACACGTCTGATCGTTGCGCGCCGAAGCGCAAATGAGCAGCACACGTGCGGGCCCAGTTGGGTCCCGCTGTCGCAGCTCCGCAGCCTGAATGGCAGCACGCGCATCGAGCCATTCAACCGAAAGGTCGTACTGAGGGTCCGCGAATCCGCTGCCCGCCTTGCGAGTACGCGGACTCTTGCGCGAATGCTCATAGCCATCCCATGCGGCGGCGAGCAGACGCTCGATCTCGGTCTGCAATGAATCGAACGCCGGGTCGTAGAACTGCGCACGAAAACGCGCGGCAAATTCCTCACGCGTGAGCGCACTTCCATCCTGCCCCTTGCGCACCTTTTGCATGAGCACACCCGAGCAAGAATCATGCGGGCACGTTATCTGCTTGCGCTACAGCTGACGATCCGTTGAACCCGGAGGTATCCATGTCCGCACTCGTCGCCGCTCTCTACAAGGATCACGCCACCGCAGAAGAAGTGCGGACTGCGCTGGTGAGCGAAGGCTTCCCCACGGACCGCGTGCAACTCACTTCGCCCGATGACCTGGGGCCGGCAGCGCTGACCCCGTCAGCGGGAACGAAAGATCAGCTCAAGGATTACTTCTCGCAGGTATTTCCGGACCCCGATGAGTCGGACGGTGTGCGCTCATTCGTCGACGGCGTGCAGCATGGAAACGCCGCCGTCGTCGTTCATCCCCGCGGTGACATCGAAGTCGAGCGCGCGCTCGGCATCCTGTCCGCTTCTGATCCCATCGAATTGCGTGAGCACGACCTCGCCAACCAGGCGATGGAGAAAGCAGCGTCGAACGCGGACAGCACCGTGGTCGGGAAGCTCCTGCCGGAAGGTGTGAAGACCGCGATCAATCCACGAAAGAACTAAGGCCACGGAAGAACTGATCACGCCGCCGGCACGAGCACATCTTCGCGCGCGGCGCTGATCGCCGGCCGCAAGAGGCGCGACAGCCCGCGAATGCTTGCGAGACGAATCGCGGCATCGCGGGCGACGATGCCGGCGGACGTTGCCGGCACGAGCCACTCGGCACTCTTGCGTCCGGCCCGGCGCATTTGCGCGAGCGGAGGTCGTACACGATGCTCGTAGCGCGCAAGCGCCGCCTTCACGTCATCGTCACGCGTCAGTTCCTCGGCAAGCACGAAAGCCGCGGCCATCGAAAGCGCAGCACCCTGCCCTGGCAACAACGACACCGCCTGACACGCCTCACCCAGCAACGCGATCCGTCCGCGATACCAGTGCGGAATCACTACCTGCCCGACTTGCTCGTAGAGGAAGCCCGGCAGTGCCTTCGCGTGCTCGAGCAACACGGGCAGATGCCAGCCGAGATCCCCATAGGCTTTCACCAGCGCCTCGGCGGGCTCCCCTGTTGGGGGGAGATCCCCCGCGCGATGAACGAAGAAGGCGGCCACATTCCCGTCGCGCACCGGATAGAGCCCGACCTGACGGCCTGGCACCGAGAGGATGTTCAGATCGCTACCGAGCTTCGCGCAGAGCGTTGGATCGTTCACGACGAACGCCGCGGTGTGAAAGCCGAGAAACCGGAACCACGAGCTGCCGTCCCCGAACGTGAGATCGCGGATGCGTGAGCGGATGCCGTCCGCGCCGATCAGCACGTCCCCCTGCTCCACGTTGCCGTTGCTCAGCACGGCCTCCACGCCGCCGACCGGCGTGCGCACCTGCGTGCCCCAGGCGCCGAGGTGCAGCTCGACGCTGGGCGGCAGTCTTTCGAGCAGCACGCGCTCCAGGTCGCTGCGCATGAGGCTCATGAGGCGGCCATCGAAGAGCCCCTCCAGAGTGCGATACGGGAGGCGCGCGGTGGTGCGTCCGCCGGCGTTCTGCCAGCGGATGCCCGCGATCTCGTATCGGAGCTCCCGCAGGCGGGGCAGCATGTCCATGCGCCGGGCCGCTTCGTAGCCCGAGCCGAAAAGATCGATCATGTAGCCTTCGCCACGCGCCGCGCTGCCCCGGTCGACGATGGCTACGGTCCAACCCCGCCGCGCCAGGCTCCCCGCCAGCGCAAGGCCCGCAATCCCGGCTCCGCAGATGACCGCCTTCATGTGCGACCTAAAGCAATCCGTGTGCCTCGTTAGAGCTTTCCGGTTGTCACCCGTTCTGGGGCTGTGCTATTACTGCCGCGTCATGCAGGCAGCCCGCACCCACCGCTACTTCTATTTTTACTTTTACTGGCGCGAAGCCGTGGCGGTGCATGGGTGCTCGGGATGACCTGAACGACGATACGAACGAGATTTCCCAGAAAACCGCCAGACCCCTGGCGGTTTTTTGTTGCCGCCCGGGTACACCTGCAACCGGAGTGGCAACGTGAACATTCGCACCGACCTGAATCCGCGCACCGACGACCTGCGCATCCGCGAGATCCGCGAGCTGATTACGCCCGAGGATCTGATGCGCGAGTACCCCTGCACGGCGCGCGCCTCGGCGACCGTTGCTGCCGCCCGCTCGGCCCTGCACAGCATCCTGCATGGCCGTGACGACCGGCTGGCCGTGGTGATCGGGCCCTGCTCCATTCACGACATTGCCGCCGCGAAGGAATACGCCGCCCGACTCGCCGGGCAGCGGCAGCGCCTTGGCGACACCCTGGAAATCATCATGCGCGTCTATTTCGAGAAGCCGCGCACCACAGTGGGATGGAAAGGGCTCATCAACGATCCGGACCTGGACGGCAGCTTCCGCATCAACGACGGGCTGCGACTTGCACGTGGGCTGTTGCTCGATATCAATCAACTCGGACTGCCGGCGGGCTGCGAGTTCCTGGACATGATCACGCCGCAGTACATCGCCGACCTCGTCGCGTGGGGCGCCATCGGCGCACGCACGACGGAGAGTCAGGTGCATCGGGAGCTGGCCTCGGGTCTTTCCTGTCCGGTGGGATTCAAGAACGGCACGGACGGGAACATCAGGATCGCTGTCGATGCCGTGCAAGCCGCATCGCATCCCCATCATTTCCTGGCGGTGACCAAGCAAGGGCGCAGCGGTATCGCAACGACCGCTGGCAACTCCGACTGTCACGTGATTCTTCGTGGCGGCAAATCACCCAATCACGATGCCGCGAGCGTCGATGCTGCCTGTCAGACCATCGCGGCTGCAGGGCTGAACGCATGCGTGATGATCGATGCAAGTCATGGCAACAGCGGCAAGAAATACGAGAACCAGCCGAAGGTGATCGAAACCATTGCGACACAGCTCGATGCCGGCGACCTGCGCATCGGGGGCGTGATGATCGAGAGCCATCTCGTTGCCGGACGCCAGGACCTGACGCCGGGGAAAGATCTCGTTTACGGCCAGAGCATCACGGACGCGTGCGTGGATTGGGACACGTCCGTGCAAATGCTCGAGCGGCTCGCGACTGCGGTCGAGCAACGGCGAGCGGCCACACGCGCACGCGTCTCAGCCGTGCGAGCTACTCAGCCATAGCCATTGCGCGAGCCACGCGCTCACGAGACTGATGAGAATCGTGAGCGGCACGCCGACGCGGAGAAAGTCCACGAAACGGTATTGCCCGGGATTCAGGATGAGCAGATTGCCGTGGTGGCCGATCGGCGTCAGAAACGCCACGACGGCGCCGAGCGCCGTGCAGACGACGAATGGCTGCGGTGGTAGTCCCAGTGCAAGCGCCAGCGCCAGTGCGATCGGGCCGAGGAGCACCGTGGTGGCAGCATCCGACAGAATCTGGGTGAGCAGCGCACCAGCCCAGAACATGGTGAGCAGCACCGCGAACGGATTCCAGCCCACCGTCACCTGCTCGAGGTAGCTCGCGAGCAATGCAGCGGTTCCGGTCTTCTCCATGGCCGCGCCGAGCGGAATGACTCCCGCGATCATCACGAAGATGCGCACGTCGATCTCGCGATACGCCTGATCGATCGGCACGCAGCGCGTGACGACGAGCGCCACCGCGCCGGCGAGAAAAGCGATCTGGGCCGCAATTGTGCCGGTCGCTGCGAGGATCACCACGGCGGCAACGATGGCGAGCGCAAGCGGCGCGCGGTCGCGACGCCGCCGCTGCGCTTCGAACGGCACCATCATGAGGAAGCCCCGGTTCTCCACGAGATCGGCGAACGTTCGCGGCGCGCCCCGCAGGACGAGAAGATCGCCTTCGCGTAAGCGGATCTGCGAGAGCTCCTCGCGCAGCCACCCTTCCTTGCGCCACAGCCCCACGACCACGACGCCGAGCGTGCGCAGGAAGTCGATGCGGCCGATCGTGCGGCCGATGAAAGGTGAGTTGGGTGCCACGACCACTTGCACGAGCTGGGGCTCGTCGATGGGATGACCGGGCGCCCCTTCCGAGGGATCGCCGTACTTTGCGATCGCGTGCAGCTCGAGGCCGGGCTCCTCCGCCATCGATGCGATTTCGTCCGGCGACGCGCGCACGATCAGCACGTCGCCCCCACTCAGCGTTGCCTCGGGGCCGGCGCTGCGATGACGAACGCCCCCGCGCAGCCATTCGACGATCTGCAGCCGCTTCTGAAAGTGCTTCTGGAATTCCGTGAGCGGCTTGTCGATCCACGGCGATTCGGACTCGACGATGAGCTCGGTGTAGTAGCGATCGAGGCGCAGATAGTCCGTCTCTTCCGTGCGCGCGCCTCGCCTCGGCAGGAGCCACTTCCCGAGCAGCATGTATGCAACGCCGATCGCAACGAGAGCAGCACCGATCGGTGTGATTGAAAGAATGCCGAGACCGCTCTGCCCTTGGCGTTCCAGCATGTTGTCCGCGAGCAGGAATGCCGGTGCACTGAAGAGCGTCAACGTCGTGCCGAGCGAAGCGGCCAGCGACATGGGCATCAGCAGGCGCGACGGAGGAAGCTCCTGCTCGCGTGCCAGCCGCATGACAATGGGCAGCATCATCGCCGTCACCATGACGTGGTGCGAGAACGCGGCGAGTGCCGCCACCGCGGGCATGATCACGGCGATAGCGCGCGTCTCGCTTCCACCGGCCGCGCTGGCGATGGCGGCACCGATGCGTTCGGTCAGACCTGTAGCACTCAACGCCGCCGAGATGACGAACACGGAGGCGACGATGATTGCCGGCTCACTGGAGAATCCGGACAGCGCCTCGACTGGCGTGAGAAGCCCCGTGAGTGCCAGCGCCAGCACCGTCATCATCGCGGCGACGTCGATGCGCACCCGCTCGCTGATGAAAAGCGCGAGAGTGCCCGCGAGGATCGCCAGGAAGAGAATTTGTGGTTCCGTCACACGCGAGCGTGCCGCAATTGTCGTGCCTACGCTCCGGCCTGTCGGTGTCGTCGCAGCGCGACGCGGAACCCATTGTTTACGGGGACGTTACGGCCAGAGAGGGGCCGCAGCGGGGACGACACTATGAACATGATGCATGCCAGCCATTGGGACCAGCTGCGAGCCGCAAGCCCCCGTTGCGCGCCGAAAACCGCTGACGGCGCAACGCGAGCGACGCTGGAAGGGTTCTTCGCCGCGATCGACTCCCATCTCGAGCACCAGGAACTGGACGAAGCGCTGCAATTGAGCGCGGCGCTGCCGCGAATCTGCTCTGCCCTCGAGCACCCGCGCCTCATGACTTCGACGGCTCATTGCATTTGCTGGTGCGACGCGTGGGTTGCCGCAGACTGCGAAGGTGAGAATGTTTATCCGCTGACACGCGTTTACCTGCAGGATGAGCAGGAAGCGCTGCGCCAGTGGATCGGAATGGATTCGAACTTCGTGCGCTCGGTGAGTGAATCGCTGCTGCGGGCCTCACGAGCGTGGTATCTGAGGCGCGGCGCTTACGATCTCACTGTGCAGCAGAACCTGGGGCGGGTTGCCACTTTGATCTGAGGCCCATCCAGCGCTCGGATCGCGCGTCCACTTCGTTCATCAGCCAGAAGGCGAACCAGTCGATCTGGCGCATGGCGGATGAAAACTGCTCCACGGGTCGCACCAGCGTGTGCGCGCCGTACGTGTATCGGACCATCTCCACGGGTTTGCCGGCGCGGTTGAGGCCAGCGAACATTTCCCAGGCTGCGAGACGCGTTCCGGCGGAATCGCCGCCATGGGATTCGAGCAGGAGAGGCGCGAACACCTGTTCGGGATGGAAACCCACGGCGTTCTCAAGCCACTTTGCCCTGCCGCTACCGAATGGGGACCCGGCATAGAGCTGGTCGTACGTGCGCCATAGCCGGTCTTCGTTGTTGATGAGGTAGTCGAAGTAGCTGAAGCTCGTGTTGTCTATTGCGATGGCTGCAGAGAACGCGGCCGGGAATTTTCTGATCGCCACGTGCGTGATCCAGCCGGCATGGCTGAAGCCCGTGATGCCGAGGTGGGCGATGTCCACGGCAGGATGCGTGGCGAGCTTCGCCAGGAGCCCGGCGATGCCCGACTCGACGATGTTCCACTCGGCCTCCTGCACGAGTTGGGCACCAAGCTCCGGCGGGAAGTAGACCATGCAGACGGTGAAGCCGCGCGTGGCCAGCGCCTGAATGGGGTATGCGGCGCGCATGAACGCGTCGTCGAGGATGAAGCCGTCGTTCCAGCCCTGGTCCATTACTAGCACGACGGTTGGACGTCTCTGCATTGGCGCTTCGGTGACGATGCGGGCACGCCAGCGTTCTCCGCGGGTGGACTGCCAGGTGATTTTCTCCGCTGGGGCGAGCGGCAAGGATGCGACGTCTGCGTTGAGGCCTGTCAGGCGTCGATACGAGTTTCGTTGCAGCGGGCGGATGGCGATCTCTGGCGCCTGCGTTGGAGTCTCTGCGACATCGACGACCGCGTGCTCGCTGACTGAGAGCGACGACTTGGCCGAGCCGGAGAAGCTGCGCACAGATTGCAGATATTTGCGCTTCCAGGCGCCGCGGGTCTTCTCGAATTTCGCGACGGGCATGGCCGCGGATGGTTCGTTCACGGCGAGCAGCGTGTGCGGGTTCGTCCATCGAAGCGGCCGCCAGCCGCCTTGGGCCACGACGCGCACGGCCTTCGAGGCGATGTCCAGCTCGACGAGCGCGGGCTGACGTTCGATGTTCGCGTTGAACACGACGAAGGCCTCGTCTGGAGACCAGAGCGCAAGTCGCGAGGCGCGCTGCGGTGGGGCTGCTGCTATGTCGTCAAAGGACGTCCGCGCGAGATCGAGCAGAAAGACGCGACCGCCGCTGGTGTGCCGCTGGTCGGTGGCTTCATCGTCCCGCGGAAGCAGCGTGTCGCCCAAAATCGCGAGCCTTCCGGTCGGTGAGAGCACCGCGTAGCGCGGCACGTCGAAATACGAGCTGGAGCCTGTTGACCGCCAGACCTCGCGCCCGGTCGACTCATTTGGGCGCACGAGGACGATTCGTCTCGTCGAGGAATACGGATCGTCGGTGTCGAAGTCCCAGCCAGCCTCGCCTGCTCTTGCGATGACGCCGGTGAGGCGCTGCTGCTCGCGGGTGCTCTTGTCCGCGAGTGTGCGTGCCATGTAGAGAATGATTGCGCCATCGGCTGATACGTCGTACCACTCGATGCCGGCGGGTTCGTTGGTGACTCGCTTCAATTGGCGCGTCGACAATTCGAGCTCGTACACTTGGGCACGCTCGCTGTCCACTGCGCCTCGGAAGAAGAGCTTGGCGCGATTCGGCCAACGTACGTCGAAAATCGCCGGCTCATTGCCACTGGTACGCAGGGAAACGAGCTCTTGCGCACCTCGGTACCGCCGTCGACATGCGCCTTCGATTGGCGCGCACGAAAGGCGTTGAAAGAGGCGACCTTCCAGGTCACCACCCGGGGAGAAACGACCCGAGGGCAAACCATCCGCGGGGGAACCATCCGGGGCGGAACTATCCGCACGGCCGTGAGCTGGGAACAGCAGCAAACGCGACTCGTTGACGCCTTCGCGCAGGCGGCCACGAGCAGCGGCTACTACGAACGAGCGGCCGTCGGGCGCAAACACTGCCGGGCCGGGGCTATGCGCGTGGCTGTTCTCATCGAAGTAGCTGCCGACGAAGCGCCACATCTCGATGCCCGCGCGGACGACCTGTGCACTCTTCTCGACGCGAGCCGCGTCTGCGGGCCGCAGCGGCGGCGGCTGTACTCCAGGTTGCGCAACACAGCGCGGCGCGATGCTCCACGTGACAGCCAGTGCGCCGATCAGGGTCGCCGCCGCTGCGCCCGGCGATCTCTTCATTTCAGAATCGCAGGCCCACCGTGGCAAAGAAGTAGCGCCCACGAATGTCGTACGTCGACGGCTCGTACCCGACATCCGACGACGCCGAAAACTGCGGCCCTTCATCGAACAGATCGGTCGCACCCACCGCCACATACGTGCTGGACCAGTACGAGCTCGCGGGCGCCAGCGCTTCGCCAATCGAGTAGCGCGCGTTGAGATCCCACACGAAGAAGTCGCCCAGCGTCTGCACCGTTCCGTTGGTCAGCGCGAGCCGGTCCAGATATTTGCCGATATAGCGGCCGGCGATCCCCGCCGACACGTGACTTCCGCGCCAGTTCAAGCCCGCCACGCCGCGCCACTTCGCCGTCCACACGTCCGTGTTGACCTTCCCGAGGTTGTTGACCACCGGGACGGTAGGAGCGAACTGCGACTCGTAGCGATACACGTGCGTCGCGCCGAGGCTCGGCGTCCAATCGCCCCATGCGGTGCGCATCGTGTACTTCACGTCCAGATCGATGCCCGCGGTCTCCAGCTCACCGAGATTCGCCGCGGAAGCATCGAGCGCGACGATGGGTCCGGGAAGCCCGCCCACTGCAGGCCCACGCTGGATGCGGTCGGAGAACAGCGTCTCGTTGTCGACGAGCGTCTGCGCGCCCGGGCTGGAGTTGATGCGATCGGACTGATTGATCTGCCACCACGTTGCCGACATATCCAGGTCGGCGAGACCGCTCCATACGATGCCGGCCGCTCGCGTCTCACCCGTCTCGGGCTGCAGCCCCGGGTTGCCGCCAAAAGTCACGGTCGTGGGTCGGACGAGCTCGTTCCCGCGACGTGGGTCCATCACCGTCACGGAGTTGACCGGCGCGATCGTGCGCGCGGCATAGACGTTCGTCAGCGCAGGGGCGCGAAACGCTTTGCCATACGACGCATGCACGAGCAGACCCGGAACCGCGCGGTACTCGAGCCCGAACTGCGGCGTGGTGGCGCTGCCAAAGTCGCTGTAGTGGTCGTGACGAACAGCGCTCGTCAACGCGAGCATCGGTTCGTTCTCGCGCGAGCCCTTCAGCAGCGGCACGCGGAATTCCGCAAAGAAGGCGTTCACATCGCGCGACAGCGAGTAGTCCGTCGGCTGCACAGGTGTAGTGTCCACCGAGAGCTTGTCGCGGAAGTGCTCGAAGCCCGCAGCCATCTCCACAGCGCCTGCCCAAAGGTTGAAGACATCGCCACGCACCAGTGCATTGGCACCGGTCGTCTGCCCCAGGTAGTCGCTGCTGTCCCGGGGCAACTTCAGGCCATCGATCACGGCCTGGGATGCGGGCGCGCCCGTCGCGAACGGATTGAGTGCCCTGTTCGGATCGCTGGACGCCAAAGCAGCGTTCACGGCCGCAGTGTCGAGATCCGTTTGAAACGGACGATCCGTGGAATCGCGAGCCACCCAGCCGGAGATGTCGTAGTCCCATGTTCCGGGGAGCTTGCCGGTCAGCGCCAGCACACCGCGCGTGAACTCACTGGTGTAGTCGTTCTGAAGCGGTAAAGCATCGGACGGGATGCGGTAGTTGATACGCACATCCTGTCCGAATGGGTTGAAGGCATTGCTCGCCGGCACGACGCGCGAAGCAAGAATGCCACCCGCTAGCAGGAGCGTCTCCTCAGTGCGCGAATACAGCAGCTCGGTGTCCAACCGCGTCGACGACGTGATATCGAACGATGCATTCGCGAGGACACCCGAGCGAGTTGTCGGAATGGTCAGCGCGCGATCGAAACGATTGTTGCAACGATTGGTCTGTCCCGCCGTGGCCGTAAAGTCCGAGACGTTCGGTCTGCCCGTGATTCCTGCCGGCACGGCGGCGTTAGGCGTCGACAGGCCATTGAGATTGCCGGTCACCGCGGTGACGTTGCCAGGGTTGCACGTGGAGACGCGACGATCGATGCCGCCGAACCGTCGATAGTCCGTATCGGCAGTGAGCGGCCGCTCCTTCACGGCCAGCAGCCCGCGATCGAAATAGGAACCGACGACAGAAAACGACGCGCGGTCCCAGCGATTGCCCCACGCGAGCGAGGCGGTCACATCGTCGAGGCCCTCGGCATGGCCGTAGGTCACATCGATCGGCAGCCCCTGGATGTCCTTGCGCAGGATCACGTTGACCACACCTGCCAGCGCATCGCTCCCGTAGATCGCCGATGAACCTTGCGGCAGCACTTCGATACGCTCCACCGCCGCCGCGGGGATGGTGTTGAGATTGAAGAACTGGCCGTTGTTGAGCGCGATGGACGGCGCGCGGCGACCATTGATCAGCACCAGCGTCGTGCCGAACGGCAGCGCTCGCAGCTGTACGGTCGACGTTTCGGAGAACGCCTGGAAGCTCTGCTCGCCCTGGATGCCAGGACCGAACTCCTTGCGCGTGTTCAGGAATGACGCAACGGTGCTCTGGCCGCTGCTCTGGATTTCGTCGCGCGTGTATACGTCCACCTGCTGCGGGCCCTGGAGCGCCGTGCGGCGCAGGCGCGAGCCGGTGACGACGATCTCCTCGAGCTCCAGCCGATCCTGGGCACTCGGCGTCTCAGCGCCTGCAGGCCCACGCGTTTCCGCAGGAGCTGGCCCTGCGGCGGCCACCGCCGCCTCATTTCGGGCGAGACGGAGCCCTTGCGCTTTTTTTTCGTCGGCAGGCTGCACGATGACCGTCGTCGGGGTGGTGCGCTGGGCGCGGAGCGGTGTGCCGGCGAGCACGCGCTCGATGGCCGCGGCGGTCGTGAGCTGCGCGCGCACTGCGGGCGCCCTGATGTCTTTCAGATCCTTCGATTCGAACAGCACGTTGGCGCCGGTCTGGCGCGCAATGGCGCGCAAAGACTCCGCGAGCGGCTGCTCGGGAAGGTCGAAGAGATACGTCGCCTGCTCCTGCGCGTAGGTGTGTGAAGCGGCAAGCGCGGCTATGAGGCCGAGCGTGGCGGATGCCAGTGCGATGCGAAGTCGTGCGAGCATCTTCTCGAGCTCCCGGTGAATCGTCTCAAGCAGTAGATGCCCGGGAGTTGGAAAACCTCACTGTTACCTGCTCAGGTGAATGCGTCCGTCGTCTTCTCTGAGTTTCAGGCGGTACAGGCTCGCTACGGAGCCCGCGAACCCTTCGCTGTCGCCCGTGTGATAGAGGCCGCTGATGATGAGGCCGGCAATTTCCGGATCGTCGATCACGATCGGCGTCTTGTCGTAGCGATTCATTTCTGCGATGGCATCGGCGAGCGGCGTGTCGTCGAGCACGACTTCACCACGACGCCAGGCGGTGACGGCTTCGATGCGCGGCGTGTCCAGCCGCGGGGTTGTGCTCCTGGCGAAGGTCAGCCGTTGGCCGGGTGTCAGCGTGACGGGCTCGGGCCCGAGCGACGCAACTGTGATCTTGCCTTCGACGAGGGTGACGGCCGTCTGGTCGTGCTCGTAGCGCACGATGAAGCGCGTGCCGAGCGCGGTGACCTGACGGTTCCCGGCAATCACGATGAAGGGTCGCGTACGGTCCTTCGCGACTTCGAACAACGCCTCGCCACGAGTCAGGTGCACTGTGCGCTGCTCGCTGCGGTAAGCGACAACCACTCGCGTGTTGGAGTTGAGTGAAACGCGACTGCCATCGGCGAGCTGGAGTGTGCGTTGCTCGCCGATGTCCGTTGCGTATGCGGGCATCCACCAGAAGCGATACGCGCCGAACGAAGCCAACCCGCACGTCAGCAGGAGGAGCGCGGCGTAGGCCCAGACGCGCAGTCGTGGTCTCGAGGCCGACTTGGGCGCCGAGCGGCCAGCGTCAGCTGCGGGCCGCTCGGGCCGCAGGCGGGCACTGCCACTCGGCGTTCCTCGCGCGCGCAGCTCGGCCAGCTCGCGCGCTTCGGCGGAACGCTCCCAGCGGTCGAGGCGAGCAACGCCGCGTGCGGCCTGACCGTTCCCGACGAGGTCCCATATTTCCGTGAGGCCCTCCATCTCCGCGGCGTTCTCGGGTCGCTCCGCGAGCCAGCGACGGAAACCCGCCTCCATCTCAGGCGTGCGGTTGGGCCCGTGCAGTCGTGTGATCCATACCGAAGCCTCCGCACGTGCGGCCAGCACGGCTTTGGAGGTGCGCGTTCGACCAGACTCGCTCATTCCCTGCTCCTCGCCATCCAGTCCCTGAGGAAGAACGAGGCCCGTGCGATGTGCTTCTCCACCATGCTCACGCTGATGCCGAGCTCGTCGGCGATCTGCACGTAGCTCATACCGTCCAGGCGATGCATCAGAAAGGCCTGACGCGAACGCGGTCGGAGTCGCTCGAGACCTGCCTTCACTCTGAGAAGACGCTGCTGGCCGGCATAAACCTCATCGGGCGGTGGCGTCGGATCCAGCAATGCGAGCATCTCGCCGTCGTCCGAGATGAGCTGGCCATTGCGCGCGCGGCGGCCCTGTTCCGCGGAGAGGTTCAGCACGGTGCGGACGAGGAACGCTTCGGTGTTGTGGACCGGTCGGTCGCGGCAGTACGTCTGCAGTCTCAGGAACGCTTCCTGCATCAGCTCATCGATGTCATCGCCCTTGCGCCCACGGCTTGCGAGCAGCCGCCGCAGCTTCGTCAGCAGCAGGCGAATGTTGTCCATGCGAGCCAATGTGGCATGGCTCCCCACACGCAATCAACGGTGAGGTTTTTGCGGGCTGGAGCATCTACTAAGGTTCGGTAGTCGAAAAATGAAGGCCGGCCGCGTACGACCGGCCTTCCCATTCGCGGATCTCAGAACGCCGCGCGCACCACCAATCGCACGTCGCGTCCGGGCATGATCACCTCGTCCTTGTTGAGCGCCACCGCATTTCGTTGCGTGCTGTCCGTGAGATTGCGGCCGACCAGCGCGACCTCGAATCCCGGATTCGACTTCATGGCTCGCCAGCCCAGCTGCGCGTCTACCGAGGTGAATCCCGCAGTCGGCGTCTCCGCCGTGGCGGTCTCGTCCTGTCGACCGGAGTACTTCACGAACACGCTGCTATCGAAGCTGCCACTCGTCCACGACAGCCCTGCTCCGAGGTGATACGGCGGAATGCGCGGCACGTTGCCGGCGCCGTCGTCCAGTTTTGCGCGCACGTAGTCGGCCAGCAGACTCGCTTCGAGCTTGCCGCCGGCGTGCTCGAGCAGCCCGACCGTGGCCTTGCCTTCCGCGCCCCAGAACCTCGCGCCTCGCTGCGAGTAGTTCAGCTCCTTCAGCTCTTCCGAATCTCCGTCCACGCACACGCCTTCGTCGTCGCACGTGCGGCCCGTGAGCTCGCCGAAGATGTAGTTGTCGAACTTCGCGCCCCACAACGAGCCATCGAAGCGAACGTTGTCCATGCGCACCCGCAAGGAGCCTTCGAGCGAGGTAGCGCGTTCGATGCCGAGGGTGGCATCGCCGGTCTCGAAGGTGGCCGGGCCGTCGTGCGGGCCGCGCGCGAAGAGCTCCGTTTGTGCGGGCGCCCGGGCGGCGCTGGTGACTGTCGCTCCGAGCCGCACGTCCGGCGTGGCGTCGAACACCACTCCGACGGAACCGCTCACGGGCGTGAAGTCGCGCGAAGTCGCGATGTCCGAGGCGGGCGTGCCAGCGACTTGCACATGTTCCACACGCGCGCCCAGTTGCAGACGGGTGTTGGTGGCGAGCGGCGCTTCGGCAAATGCGAACGCCGCCTCGGACTGGGTCGTCGTCGGTTGCAGGTAGTCCGCACCCTCACCCAGCGCAGAGAAGTTCCGTTTCTGGGCCTGCACACCGAGTGCAGACGCAGAGAAGGGACCCACCTGGCTGAAGATTCCTTCCGCACGACTGTCCCACTCGTTGTCCTTGAAAGTGGCCAGCGCGATGCCGTCCGCATCGCGCTCGGAGTGCTCATAGTCTGCGTAGCCGCCTTCGACTGTCAGCGTCTGAAACGCGCCGGCGCCGATCGCAAACGAAGATCGCATCAGCTCCTTCGTCTGCTTCATGTCGATGAAGGAGTCCTCGCCCGGGATGCCGTACTGCGCGTCGTAGTGGGTGACGTTGGCGCCGATGCGATTCGGGCCAAAGAAGTACGAGCTGCCGAAGCTGGCGCCGTCGCCGCGGAAGAACGAGTTCGCAAGCGTGCCTGCGGGTGTGTCGTAGTCGTCCGTGTGGCGCGTATAGCCATCGCCGTGAAAGGCGAACTGGCCCGCGCGTGCGTCGAGCTCTGCCCCGCCCTGCCGGGTGTCGGAGTTCGTGCCGTACGAGCCCGTCAGCTCACCGACGATCGGCTTGTCCGGCAGTTCGGTGGGCACGCGGTTGTTGATCGCGTTCACGACTCCGCCGATCGCCTGGCTGCCGTAACGCAGAGTTGCCGGCCCGCGCACGACTTCCACCCGGTCCGCAGTGAGCGGATCGATGGGGACGCCGTGATCGGGGCCGACGTCGGCAACATCGAAGCTGCCGATGCCGTCCTCGAGGGTGCGTACGCGGTTGGCATCGAAGCCGCGGATCACCGGCCGGCTTGCACCGGATGCGAAGGTGGAGCCGGTGACGCCCGGCACATCGTTCAGGGCGTCCACGAGATTCGCGCCGCCGTTGCGGAGAATCTGATCGCGGTTGACGGTATCGACGATGGTTGCGAGGAAGTCAGGATCGTCGGAGAGCGGTGAGGCGGTGACGACGACCGTCTGTACATCTTGCGGTTTGGTATCGGCAATCGCTACCGACGAAAGACAAAGCGAAGCGAGCGCGACGGGCGCGCACGGCAGAATTTGGCGTGACATGTTGATTCCAGTGCATGCATGAGTGAGCGCGGCAGACTGTTGCCGCGAACGGGCTTACACGTGATGCGGAATCAACTGGGGTGGGGCGCGGCTTTGCCAGCTATAGGAGACGGATGCCGTATTGCCGGCGGGTACCTGGTCTGCAGGCGCGACCGATGTCGGAGCCTCCGGGGCGAGTCCCAGGACGAAGGCCGGCGCGGGAGCCGCGCCTCCGTGCAAAACGATCTGGCAAAGCGGGCACGAGGTGGTGTCGTTACCGCCCCGGTGTTTGCCGGACTCATCTCCTGCCGTCCCGGCGTCGGCGAGATAGGCGGCGGCCGTGTCGGGCAGAGCCTTGCTCGCGTGGACGTGCGTCTGCGCGACGAAGCTCTGGACCGTGCACGCGAGCAGGCACAGCAGGGTTGCCGCGAGTCGTAACCGCGTTCCGGTGCGCAGGAGGCTGAGGATCGGCTGAGCCATTTATAGGGAATGCAATGTCCTGATTTGGGGCACCAGCCCGATTCAGGGTGGCACCCGCTCCCGCAGTCTACCCACAACGGGACCTCCCCGTGGAGAAGAGCATGCGTACCCTGACCTCCCTGCTCGGGCTTTTGTTCCTCACCACGACGCTGGCGTCCGCCCCTGCCACCCGGCCAGCCGTGGACGGCAATGGCGGCCTCGCCCACCTCAACGCGGTCCCCGGCAATGCCAAGGGGGCGCTCTACGCGCAGCTCTAGCGGGAGCCGACGAGATCCCGGTCACCGTCATGCCAGACCGCCTTACATCCAGTTTGCCGCTGCCACAGCGCGAAGGCCAGGCGTTGCGCAAACAACGCTTCGGTTCCTGGCACGCTGAAGCGAAGGATGCTGCCAGACGCGCCGAACGACATCCGGCGATAGAGCCGACCGCAAGGATGCATTTGTGGCAGCAGTTCATTCGCGCCGCGCACATGAAACTCGAGTATGCGGACGATGGACCGGTGGGCGTTGCTCCGCGATTTCCTCACCGCTCTTCATGAGCGCATCGTAGTTTCAAACCAGCTTGTGCGACTTGAGGTAAGTCTCCACTTCGCGATAGCTGTCGTCGGCCCCCGCGTACTTCACGAGATTGCGCGCGGTACGCAGCCAGTCGAGCGTCGAGGGGCGCATCTCCTTGGCCGCGCGTAACAGGTCCTGCTGGCCGATGACACGGTCGCTCCGACCGGAAACGTGGTCTTCGAGCACGTAATCCTTTGCCAGCTCGACGAGCCCTTCGATGTCGGCACCCGAGAAGTGGGGCGTCACCGCGGCGACGGCCTTGCTATCGACGGCCTCGTGCGGAACGCCATTGAGGTTCAGCTCGACGATGTGAGCCCGTGCGGCCTCGTCGGGCGGTGGCACGAACACCTGCCTGCTGAAGCGCCCGGGACGTTTCATCGCGGAGTCGACATCCCAGGGCATGTTGGTCGCCGAGAGGATCAGCACGTCCTGGTTGTCGGCCCCAAACCCATCGAGCTGGGCGAGGAACTCGTTTACGACCTGCCGTGTATGCTCGGAATGCGCCTTGGAGCGCGCGAAGGCGAGCGCATCGATCTCGTCGAAGAACAGCACACAGGGGCGCGTGCTGCGCGCCTTATCGAATATCGCCGCGAGATTGCGCTCGCTTTCGCCGATATACATGTTCAGCACGTCGCTGATGCCGACGGAAATGAATTCGGCCCGGCATTCAGTGGCAACGGCACGCGCCAGCATCGTCTTGCCACACCCTGGCGGCCCGTAGAGAAGCACCCCGCCACCTGCACGTTTCTTGAACTTCGCGAACAGCCCGGGACGCAGGAACGGTTCGATGATCTGCAGGCGCACGACGCGCTTGAGATCCTCCAGCCCGGCAATGTCGTCGAAGCGGATGCGCTGTCGCGCAACCTGCGCGAGCTGCACGACGTTGTCCGCTCGGCCGCCCGGCAGCACCGCGAGGCGCGTGGGCTCCGCGCGCTTCGCCTTCGAGAGATGCGCTTCGAGCGTCGGCTCCGGCGTGAAACCGGGAAGCTGGGATGCAGCGACGTACTTCTGCAGGGCTTCGCCATCGCGGCCGAGCCCGAGAAGCGCGCGTGCCAACCCGACCTGCGCCGCTGCGTCCTGCGGCGCCTGTTTCACGAGGATCTCGAACTGTGCGAGCGCGGCCGCGTGGTCACCGAGTTCGAGCAGCAGGTGCGCATACTCTGCGCGTCGTTCCCCGTTGAAGGGGTCCGCGAGCAGGCTGCGTTCGAGCTCTTCACGCGTCATCAGATCAACTTCCGGAGAATGGAAGGCCACGTCCAGCTATAGATCACATAGATGAGCCATGTGTAGGAGAGGCTGGCGACGAGCGCAGGTGGTAGAACTCCACCAGCGAGGCGCAGGCCAACAATACCCGCTACGGTGACGGCCGCAGCTCCGCCCCATCCCCAGCGCTGCATGGGATAAAGAGGCAGCATGGTCCAATGAGACTGGAGCTTCAGCTCGCGAACGAGGCTCACGAGGTGTTCCGAATCCGGCTGGTTACGCAGGAGCTCCTGTGCGAGACGCAGCGCGCCCCGGTACTCGCCTCGGTCGGTGAGCGCAGCGACGAGCGCGATCGACGACGCCGTGTGCTCAGGGTGTTCACGCAGCAAGCGCAACAGATGCGAGGCATCGCCGCGGCCGTGGATCAGATCGACGAGCGATGCGACGTAGAGGCATGCGTGATGTTCTGGAGAGTGCCGCAGACCTTCCCGCGCCAGCCGCGCCGCCTTGTCGAGATTCAGCGTCCTCAGCATCAGGTCCGCATAGGCGGCATAGCAGTCTGCGTCTTCGGGATATTCGCGAAGCAACGCAATCCAGAGACTCTCGGCCTGCGCGAATTCCTGCTTGGCCGAATGCAGGTGTGCGCGCAGCGTGCGCGCTCCGTAGTGCTCGGGGTCACGCGCGAGCAGTTGCTCGACCGCTTTGATGGCCGCGTCGTTGTCATCCTCGGCGTACTCGGCGAACGCGGTGATGTACTGCAGCTCCGAGTTGTCAGGGAAGTGTTTCAGGCCGCGTGCCGCGACGACCTTCGCCTGCGCAAAGCGCCGCCGCTCGAGCAGCGCATGGGCCTCGTGCACGACACTGGCCAGCTCCGGAGTATCCGCGCTGGAATCGTTCACGGCGCAAGCACCTTGGCCAGCGCTGCCCAGGCGGCGGCGCCGAGAACGATGGCTGCGATTCCGGGAAGCCAGCCGGAAGGCGCCTTCAATCCAATCAGTTCCATATTGCGGTAGTACTTCCGATGTACGGCGTAGATGACACCGAACGTGGCGAGGCCCGCGAAGCTCGTCACGAGACTCGGACCTTTGCGCCCGAGATGAGCGATGAGCCATTCCTGGCCGCCGCCGCGCACTTCCCACCAGAGAATGCCCAGAGTGAGCGCAAGCGCTGCGAGTCCCAGCGGCCAGTCCGTGCCGAGCCGCTTCAAACGATACGAGTTCATCAACGCGATGCCGGCAGTGGCCAACGGACCGCCGAAGAACGCTGACATGTAGCCAGTCGTCGTGGAGTAGATCGATGTTTCGCGTCCGGCCTCGCTGCCCAGCGAAGGCTGCAGCAGGTCGTCGATGTTGTCGTTCATCGCTGAAGATACGGAGAGACGCACGCGGACATATGCCCGCTCTCCGGCAGACCTCCCTGGATCAATAGTACCCGGGAAGCTCTTGTTTGAATTGGTCGGAGCGCCGAGATTTGAACTCGGGACCCCTTGCACCCCATGCAAGTGCGCTACCAGGCTGCGCCACGCTCCGACCGGGCGCGGGATGATAGCACCGGTCGCACGGCGATTTGCGGCGGGATTCCTGCCCGCGCGTCAGGGTTGGGATTCGGGGCGCTCGTGGCGGGAGCGGGTTACGGCGCGGATCAGGGTCAAGACGGTGAGCGCCCTTCGGGCGAGCGCGATCCACGCCAGGCTGCGCATGGCGAGGCCTACAGGACGCGCCGACACGCCGGCGCCACGACGACCGCGTAATAGAGTGAAGAGCAGCAGAATGCCGCCTCCTGCGAGAAACAACGGTGCGACCCGCTTCGCCGTGCCGACTGCGCGATCGACGCCACTGAGCGTATCGACGACGACGCGCTGGTCGGCGGCGAGCTCCGCGCGCAGCCGCTCGCTTCGAAGCAGAAGTTGCCGACGGCGCGTCGCAAGCTCATCTATGCGATCGCTCATGGCGGTCACTCCGTGGCGCGCTCGAGCGACTCGCGGTCCCGGCGCAATTCGTCGATGCTCGCGGCCATGAAACGCGCCTTGGCTTTCAGCCGGGCGCGCGCGAGCAGGACGAACACCACCGTGAGCACGAAGAACGTCGCCGTGATGAGGCTCGCGGCGAGCACGCGATAGTCGTCCCAGAACACGATGAGAATCGTCACCGCGACGAACAGCACCGTGAGACTGCCGAAGAACAGCGCTACGAGCCCCCAAAGCAGAATGCTCGCGGCGCGTTGGATCTCCTCAGCGATCTCAGTGGTGAAAAGCTCGACGCGCGTGTGAAGCAGCGCGACGAGCGTGGCGAGCATGCGCTTCGCCGCCTGCAGGATGCCCGGCGGGCGCGACTGACCGCTCGCGTCGAGATCGGGATCGTACGACGCGTCGTCCATCGCCGTCAGCGACGGCTGACGAGCACGCCGATGATGAACGCCACGCCGGCCGCGATGCCTACCGCCTGCCAGGGATTGTGGCGAACGTATTTGTCCGCGTCCTTGGCCGCTTCGCGCGCGCGCTTGGTGACTTCATCCTGCGCGTCCGAAAGCCGCTCGCGCGCAACGCGAACGGTCTCCTTCGCGCGCTCGCGTGCTTCCTGAATACGCTCGCCCGCCTGTCCGGCGGTGGCCGTCAGCAAGGCCTCGGCGTCTTCGAGAACGGCCCGAAGATCGCTCATCAATTTATCGGTGGTGACTTCTCTCATATGCCGGCCTCCTCGAATGACGCGAATGCACGGGAACGCAAAATGTACAGGACGTGAGCGCCCGTACCCTGGCGGGCCGCGCCGGGAGATTAACGCCGGAGAATCTTCAGGAGTTCCTCGAGCTCGAGCCGGACCTGCTTGACGATCTGCTGGCTCTGGCTGACGTCGCTCCTGGCTTCCTCGCCGGTGAGCTTGTTGCGTGCGCCGCCGATGGTGAAGCCCTGGTCGTACAGGAGGCTGCGGATCTGGCGGATGACGATGACGTCCTGACGCTGGTAATAGCGCCGGTTGCCGCGCCGCTTCACGGGCTTCAGCTGCGGGAACTCCTGTTCCCAGTAGCGCAGCACGTGCGGCTTGACACCGCACAGATCGCTCACTTCACCGATCGTAAAGTAACGTTTGCCCGGGATCGGCGGCAGCTGCGAATTATTCTTTGGCTCCAACATAGGCTTCGACCCGTGCCTTGAGCTTCTGGCCTGGACGGAACGTGACGACGCGGCGAGCGCTGATAGGAATCTCTTCGCCGGTCTTCGGATTGCGCCCAGGACGCTGGTTCTTGTCGCGCAGATCGAAATTGCCGAAGCCCGACAATTTCACCTGCTCCCCGTTGGACAACGCGGCCCGCACCTCTTCGAAAAAGAGGTCCACGAGCTCGCGCGCCTCGCGTTTGTTGAGGCCCAGCTGATTGAACAGCGCTTCCGCCATTTCCGCTTTGGTGAGGGCCATGCCTTTATTCTCGTATTTTTGCGTTCAAGCTCACGCGCAGCTCCGCGACGACTGATGCGACGACACGGTCGGCGTCTTCGTCAGTAAGAGTGCGTGTAAAATCCTGAAATATCAAGCCTAAAGCGACACTTTTTCGACCGGTTTCTACCCCCGGACCCCGGTAGACGTCGAAAACGCGGATGTGGCGCAGGAGCCTTGAGGCCGTAGAGCGTACACGCTCCTCCAGGGCACTTAAAGGCACCCCTTCGTCCAATACCACTGCAAGGTCCCGCCGCACGGCCGGAAAACGCGAAATGTCCGCAAACGCGGGGCGGACCACCGCCAGCGCCTCGATATCGAGCTCGAACAGCACCGGCGTATATGTAAAGTCCATCTCCCGCACCAAAGTCGGGTGCAGCTCGCCGATCCAGCCCGCATCCTTCCCTTTCCGGCGCACGCGCGCCGCGCGCCCCGGATGCAGGCACGAGAGGGAATCCGCCTCGAACGTGAATTCCTGGGGTGCACCGGTGCCTGCCAGCAGCGCCTCGACATCGGCTTTGACATCGAAGAAATCGGCATGCGCGCGCTCAGCCTTGCTGAGGCCCCACTGCTCCGGCAAACGCGCACCAAAGACCACGCCGGACAACGTATCGATCTCCCTGACAGTGCCGCCCGTGCTCGCAAATCGCGTGCCGCGCTCGAATAACCTGACACGATCCTGCTGCCTTCTCTGGTTTTCGAGCGCCACGTGGAGCAGCCCCGGCCATAGAGAGACGCGCATGACGGACAGATCCGCCGAAATTGCATTCGCGAGCGCGAGACCCTCCCGCTCCGGGAACAGCCGCTTCTGGCGCACGGGATCGACGAACGCGTACGTAATCGCTTCGTAGTAGCCGCGCGCAGTGAGCGTCTCGTAGATCGCCCGATCCGGCGGACGCTCCTCGGGCAGCGCGCTGAACTCCTGGGCGATGGTGGCATCGATCTCCGGAATGGCATCGAAGCCGACGATGCGCGCTACTTCTTCGATGAGATCGGCTTCGATCGAAATGTCGAAGCGATGGCTCGGAGGTGTGACGTCCCAGCCCGTGGATGTCGAAGTGACCTGCATTTGCAGGCCGGTAAGTGCCGAGACTACACGCGCGGGTTCAATGGTCGTGCCGAGCAGGCGCGCGAGCTGACTGCGACGGAGGCTCACGGCGGGCCGCTTCGGCAGGTACTCGGCAGCCTGCGTCACGGTTAGAGGACCGGCTTTCCCGCCTGCGATGGCGATCATCAGCTCGGTGGCCCGCTCGGAAGCGCGTTCCTGATGCGCAGGGTCGACGCCGCGCTCGTAACGCTGGCTCGCATCGGTGGTCATGTTCCAGCGGCGCGAGCGACCGCGGACGGCATCCGGTGGAAAGTATGCGACTTCGAGAAATACATCCGTCGTTTCCGCGCTCACCGACGATCCCTGACCGCCCATGATGCCGCCAGCACCGACGGCCCCTTCACGATCTGTAATGAGAACGACGTCTGTGTCGGCCTTGACGGTGTTGCCATCGAGGAGCGTCACCGGCTCTCCGGGCTTTGCGAGGCGAACGACGATCTCACCCTTCAGCTTGCCGAGATCGTAAGCGTGCGCAGGCTGCCCGAGCTCGAGCATCACGTAGTTCGTCACGTCCACGATCGGGCTGATCGAACGCACGCCGCACCGGCGCAGTCGCTCACGCATCCACAACGGCGTGGGCGCGCGATTGTTCACGCCGCGAATCACGCGACCGGTAAATTTCGGACAAGCGGCTTTCGCGTCGAGCCGGACCGGGAAAGTGTCTTTCACAGTTGCCGCAACGGGCGCCGTTTTCGGACCCACGAGCGCAATGCCGCTGAGCGCCGACGCTTCCCGCGCGATGCCGAGGATCGACATGGCATCGCCGCGATTTGCGGTGACGCTGAATTCGAGGATCGAATCGTCGAGGCCGAGGTAGTCGCGCAGCGGCGTACCCACCGGAGCATCGTCCGGCAACTCGATAATTCCCGCTGAAGCGTCCGCCAGCCCCAGCTCTTTCGCCGAAGCCAGCATTCCTTGCGACTCGACTCCGCGCAGCTTCGCCGCCTTGATGTCCAGGCCGCCTGGAAGCTTTGCGCCTACAACGGCGAGCGCACTTTTCAGCCCCGCGCGCGCGTTGGCCGCGCCGCAGACGATCTGCACGCGTTCTTTGCCCGTGGAGACGAGACACACCTGCAACTTGTCGGCCTGCGGATGGCGTGTTGCTTCGAGAATCTCCGCGACGATCACACCGCTGAAATCAGGCGCTGCAGGCTCGATGGCTTCGAGCTCGAAGCCGCCCATGGTCATGCGCGAGCCCAGCTCCTGCGCCGTCCATGTCACGGGCACCCATTCGCGCAGCCAGGAAAGAGGGACTCTCATGGGTCAGAACGCGCGGAACTGCTGCAGCAGCCGCAGATCGTTTTCGAACAGCAGCCGCAAATCGTTCACGCCGTAGCGGAGCATGGCGAGACGATCGATGCCCATGCCGAAGGCATATCCGGTGAAGCGCTCTGCGTCGACCCCACTCGCCTTGAGCACATTCGGATGCACCATCCCGCAGCCCGAGATCTCGAGCCAGCCGGTGTGCTTGCAGATGCGGCAGCCCTCGCCGCCACAGAACACGCACGACATGTCGACTTCCGCAGAAGGCTCGGTGAATGGAAAGTAAGACGGCCGCAGCCGCATCTTCAGGTCACGCTCGAAGTACGCCTGCACGAACTTGTGCAGGATGGCCTGCATGTTCGCGAAGCTCACGTTCTCACCGACGACCAGCCCTTCGAGCTGATGGAACATCGGCGTGTGCGTGACATCCGAGTCGCAGCGATACACGCGCCCTGGCGCGATGACGGAAAGAGGCGCGCCGCGCGCCACCAGCGCGCGAATCTGCACCGGCGAGGTGTGCGTGCGGAGCAGCCGGCCGTCGGGAAAGTAGAACGTGTCGTGCATCGCCCGCGCCGGATGGTCGGGCGGGATATTGAGCGCTTCGAAGTTGTGGAAGTCGTCCTCGATCTCGGGCCCTTCGGCCACATCGAAGCCCGCGCGACGGAAGAGCATCTCGATGCGTTGACGAGCCCGTGTCACCGGATGCAGCGCGCCGCGCTCCTCGCCTCGCCCAGGCAGCGTCACATCGACGCGACCCGACAGCAGTTCCTTCTCGACGCGCGCGCGCTCGAGCGCGTCCCGCCGCTCATCGATAGCGACTTGCAGAGCCTGTTTGGCTTCGTTGATGCGCTGACCCGCGACCGGCCGCTCGGCGGCAGGCAGCGCACCGAGCGATTTCAACTGCTCAGTGAGCGTGCCCTTCTTGCCGAGCCAGCGGACACGAACGTCGTCCAGCGCCGCGAGGTCGCCGCTTGCGGCAACCTCATCCAGCGCCTGACGCGACAGGGTCGCGAGGTCTCCCACGAGCGGCCCGGTCAGGCCGCTTTGCTGAGGGCGGCTTTCGCCTGCTCCGCGATGGCGCCGAACGCCGCCGCGTCATGCACGGCGAGATCGGCGAGCACCTTGCGATCGACTTCGAAGCCGGCCTTCGTCAGGCCGTTGATGAGACGGCTGTAGGAGAGGCCATGCACGCGGGCCGCCGCGTTGATGCGCGCGATCCACAGCGCACGGAACTCGCGCTTCTTGGCGCGCCGGTCGCGATACGCGTACTGCCCTGCCTTGATGACAGCCTGCTTGGCTGCGCGATAGACCTTGCGCCGGGCGTTGTAATAGCCCTTCGCCTTGGCCAGAACTTTCTTGTGACGGCGCCCGGCCTGGACGCCCCGCTTCACTCGTGCCATGTGTGTATCCCCGGATTACTTCGTTTCGGCCTTGGCGGCCGCTGCGGCGCGCTCTGCCTTCGAGACGTAACGCTTCGCGAGCTTGCGCGGCGTGATGCCGGCATTCGGCATCAGCTGCACGATGCGATAGACATCGGTCTCGTGGACGAGCGTCGAGCCGCCGGAACGGAGCTGGCGCTTCTGCTTGCGGGGTTTGTCGCCGAGATTGTGACGACGACGGGACGAGTACCGCTTGAAGCCCTTCGCTGTTTTGCGAAAACGCTTCGCCGCGGCCCGGTTGGTTTTCAACTTGGGCATCGATCGACTCCTGGTTGTAGCCAACGCTCACAAGGCACTTGCGTGCCCGCTTGCGTGCGAGCGAACCGGTTAGGGTTCGCTACTTCTTTTTAGGTGCAAAGACCATGACCATCTGCTTGCCTTCCATCAACGGGTTCTGCTCGACCACGCTGTACTGCGCGAGGTCGGTGGCCACCCGATCCAGAAGTTTTCGGCCGATGTCCTGGTGCACCATTTCACGGCCGCGGAACCGCAGGGTTACCTTGGCCTTGTCACCCTCGGTCAGGAAGCGAATGAGATTACGCACCTTGATCTGGTAATCCCCTTCGCCCGTACCGGGACGAAACTTCACTTCCTTGACCTGGATCTGCTTCTGCTTGCGCTTCGCCGAATGGGCCTTCTTGTTCTGCTCGAACAGGAATTTGCCGTAGTCCATGATGCGCACGACCGGCGGTTCGGCGGTCGGGGACACTTCCACGAGGTCCAGCTCCGCGGCGTACGCCATCTGGAGCGCGTCGTACCGGCTCATGACACCGGCCTGGCCACCGTCCGCGCCGATCACTCGCAGCTGCGGCGAGGTGATCTCCTCATTGCGCCGGACGCGCTTCGTCGTTGCACTAGCGATGCGTCAATCCTCCAACGTTCGGCGCCCGCGGCTTTCGAGCTCGGACCTGAGACGCTCCACAAACGTCTCCGGTGACATCGTGCCCAGATCCTTGCCGCTTCGAGTGCGCACTGACAACAGATTTGCGGCCACTTCCTTGTCGCCCGCGACCAGCAAATATGGAACACGCCTCAGCGTGTGCTCGCGAATCTTAAAGCCCACTTTTTCGTTCCGCAAGTCGGAGTCGACGCGAAACCCCTGTTTTTTAAGTGTTTCCACGACTCTTTGAACGTAATTGTTCTGCTTGTCCGTGATGGTCATGGCCACCGCCTGCACCGGCGCGAGCCAGGCCGGCAGCCGCCCGGCGTGGTGCTCCAGCAGGATCGCGAAGAAGCGCTCCAGCGACCCGAAGATGGCCCGGTGGAGCATCACCGGCGTCCGTTTCTGGCTCGACTCGTCGATGTAATGCGCTCCCAGGCGCCCGGGCATGTTCAGGTCCACCTGGAGCGTTCCGCACTGCCAGTCGCGGCCGATGGCGTCCTTCAGCACGAACTCGAGCTTCGGCCCGTAGAAGGCGCCTTCGCCCGGGTTGAGCGTGTACTCGACGCCCGCCGCCTCGGTGGCGGCCTTCAGGGCCGACTCGGCGATGTCCCAGACGTGGTCGTCGCCCACCCTCTTCGGCGGACGATCGGCGAACTTCACGCGCACGTCGGCGAAACCGAAATCCTCGTAGATCGCCAGCAGGTGCCGGATGTTGTGGACCGACTCCTCCCTGATCTGCTCTTCGGTAATGAAGATGTGCGCGTCGTCCTGCGTGAAGGCCCTCACCCGCATGAGTCCGTGGAGCGCCCCCGAGGGTTCATAGCGGTGCACGCTGCCAAACTCGCCGAACCGGATCGGCAGGTCGCGGTAGCTGCGGATGCCCTGCTTGAAGATCTGGATGTGGCCGGGGCAGTTCATCGGCTTGATCGCCCACAGGCGCTCATCCGGCGTCTTCGTGAGAAACATGTTCTCGCCGAACTTCTCGAGATGGCCGGACTGCTGCCACAGGCTCACGTCCATCAGCTGTGGCGCATTGACCTCGGCGAAACCCGCTTCGCGATTGCGCTCGCGCATGTACGCGATGAGCGACTGGAACACGAGCCACCCGTGCGGGTGCCAGAACACGGCGCCGGGGGCTTCTTCCTGCTGATGGAACAGATCCAGCTCGCGACCGATCTTGCGATGGTCGCGCTTCTCCGCTTCCTCGATCCGGTGCAGGTACTCGTCGAGCTGCTTCTTGTCCGGCCAGGCTGTGCCGTAGATGCGCTGGAGCATCTCGTTGCGCGAATCGCCGCGCCAGTACGCGCCCGCAACCTTCATGAGCTTGAAGGCTTTGAGCTTGCCCGTTGAAGGCACGTGCGGGCCGCGGCACAGGTCTACCCAATTGCCCTGCCCGTACAGGCTGATCTCTTCCTTGTCCGGAATGCTTGCGATGATCTCGGCTTTGTAGACCTCGCCGAGCTTTCTGAAGAACGCGACTGCTTCATCACGCGGCATCACACGACGTGTGACCTTCTCGTCCGCCTTCGACAGCTCCGCCATCTTCGCTTCGATCGCGGCAAGATCTTCGGGCGTGAAGGGACGCTTGTACGCGAAGTCGTAATAGAAGCCGTCTTCGATGACCGGACCGATGGTGACCTGAGCCTCCGGAAACAGCTCCTTCACGGCCTGCGCGAGCAGGTGTGCCGTGGAGTGACGAATGACTTCGAGACCATCTGGATCCCTGTCCGTAACGATGGCGACATTCGCATCCGTGCCGATGACGTACGACGTGTCGACCAGCTTGCCGTTCACACGCCCTGCGAGCGCGGCCTTGCGCAGGCCCGCGCCAATGCTCGCGGCCACATCGTCAACCGTCACCGGTTGAGGAAATGTGCGCTGACTTCCGTCTGGCAATGTGACTACTGGCATATCGCTCAAACTACTCACGGACCCGACGGTTGGAGGCCGTCAGGAAAACGTCGATCCTTTAGCGCGTTGGAGGCACATGGAGGCATTGCCTCCGGTCGGCGCGCACCAACGCTTCACCCCGGCAACCCCCGTCACACGCTGGCCGAAGGCCATTGAAAAGGGCGTCCATACGGACGCCCTTAGTGAAGTCTGGTAGGCGCGAGTGGGATCGAACCACCGACCACCACCATGTCAAGGTGATGCTCTACCGCTGAGCTACGCGCCTGAAGAAGCCTCCAGTGAGGGCCGCGAACGATACAAGAGCGGCCGACAGCTAGCAAGCTAACGCTTGTATTTCCAGACACTTACGTCGTTGCGACTTTCGGTCGTGGCGCGTGCCGGTCGCTGCCGCGCCGGCCGTTGGCAAACTGGATTTCCAGGAGCGCGACGCACTCGCCGAAGCTCGTGCACACCTGTGAGGCACCAACCGCCTCGAGCCGCTGACGCGCCCGCTCGGGATCGCCCATGGCGGTCCAGAGGCCCACGATGATCGGCACGTCATGCCAGCGTTGCCTCAAAGCCTTGCAGCTCCGGCGCGCAGCGGTGACGGGGTCAGGCGGAAGCGCGGAAACGACGATGACGTCCGGCTTCGTTTCATCGCTCAGTTCCGGGCGGGCGACGCGAGCCTTGAGGCCATGCTCGAGCAGGACGACGGCCATGAGCTTCGAGCTGATGTGGTCCGCCTGATCCTCAGCGGCCACACAGAGTACGGATGCTCCGAATGCGGCGGCGGTCGGATTGCCCGGCGGTGCGCGAGGCACGTCCCGCGCCTGTGCGAAATCTTCGATCCAGCGCTCGATGTGATCGAACACTGCGAGGCGTTTCGAATCGGCCAGCACGCCACGGTCATGATCGTCCTGTGCGAGACGGACGGCTGGCAGGATCACCGAGTCGCACACGTCTTCTCGCGACCGTGTGCGGACTGCATCTTCGAGCAATTCCTCCGCGTCGTCGCGATTGCTCGCCAGCAGGCGCTGGTAAAGGCGCTCGTGAGGTGCGAGCACGGGCTGGTCGCCCATGAGCGTAGTCAGAAATGCGAGCTGCGGGATGTATTTGCCCATCACCACGAGCAGCACCGTGATGGGAATTGCAAGCAGCAGGCCGATGGGGCCCCAGAGCCACGTCCAGAACGCGGCGGCCACGATCAGCGCAATAGGTGAGACGCCGGTTCTGCTGCCGTAGAGCCAGGGTTCGAGCGCGAGGTAGCTGAACAGCTCCAGCACGATGAATAGCGCAGCCACCATCAATGGCTGTGTCCAGTCATCGAATATCGCGAATGACAGGAGCAGCGGGAGGGACGCTGCCACCCAGATGCCTATGTACGGCACGAAGCGGAGCGCCATTGAGAGCGCACCCCAGAGAACTGCGTTCGGCACGCCGATGAAATAGAGCCCGGCCGCGGTCGCCGCGCCTTGCCAGCCGTTGATGACTGTTTGCATCACGAGGTACTGGCTGACTTTTCGGGCCGCTTCGTCGAGCGCCTGTGTAGTGACGCGCAGGTTTCGCGAGCCGAGCAGGCTGATCACGCGGTCGCGCAGGTCCGGCAGCCGCAGCAGCATGAAGATCACGAACACGATGACCAGCGCGGCTGTGCTTGCCGGTTTGATCAGCGGGCCGATCAGGTTCTGTATCGATTGGAGTGCGGTGGGAGGCGCGTCGACTACCAGCACTTTCGCCGCATCGACCTTGGGCGCCTCAGGTGCAACCCGATTCAGCTCACGGGTGAGCTGCTCGACTGCGAATGTCGTGTCGGAGACGCCGCCGCGCAGCGCTTTGGTCATCTCCAGCAGGTTTGCCCGCAACTGGCGGCGGTAGGTCGGGAGCTCGGTCATCAGGTCGGTGAACTGGTGGAACACGACCCAGGCCAGACCACCGAGGATCACGATGGTGAGGCCGACGGAAAGAATGACCGCTATCGGGCGGTTGATGTGCACTCGCTGGAGGCGTTCCACCAGGGGCGCCAGCAGGAAGGTCATCAGGATTGCCAGCGCCAGCGGAACAAAGACTTCCTGCGCGTAGCGCAACGCCACGACGGTGAGAATCACCGCCGTGAACATGCGCAGGCTGTGGGAGGCTTGAACGGGGCTGTTCACTTCACTTCCAGTAACACGAGACGTGCCTGGAAGTTCCATTCATCGCCTGCCGAATCGTTCAGCTCGCCAGCGGTGTGGGTAAACCGAGCTCCAGCTGCTTCAGGCGTTCGATCTCGTCGCGCAGGCGGGCCGCCTCCTCGAATTCGAGATTGCGCGCCTTCTTGTACATCTCGCCTTCGAGCTTCTTGATCTGACGCACGATGTTTTGCGGCTGCAGGGCGGCGGCGGACGGGCGCTCCTTGCCTTTGGCGCCGCGGCCGCGGGCGGGCTTGCCCTCTTCAGCGCTGCGATCGCGAGCGCCCTCCATGATGTCGGTGACGGCTTTCTGGATGCCGCGCGGGGTGACGCCGTGCTGCTGGTTGAATTCGATCTGGCGGGCACGGCGGCGTTCGGTTTCCTCGAGTGCACGCTTCATGGAGCCGGTGACTGTGTCGGCGTAGAGCACGGCGCGGCCGTGGATGTTGCGGGCAGCGCGGCCGATGGTCTGGATCAGGGAATTGCCGGAGCGGAGAAACCCTTCCTTGTCGGCATCGAGAATGGCGACGAGCGAGACCTCGGGCATGTCGAGGCCTTCGCGCAGGAGGTTGATGCCGACGAGCACGTCGAACTTGCCGAGACGGAGATCGCGAATGATCTCCATGCGCTCGACGGTGTCGACGTCCGAATGCAGATAGCGCACGCGCACGTCGTGCTCGGCAAGGTATTCGGTGAGGTCTTCCGCCATGCGCTTGGTGAGCGTGGTGATCAGCACGCGCTCGTCCTGCTCCACGCACTTGCGGATCTCGGAGAGCACGTCGTCCACCTGGCTGCGAACCGGGCGGATTTCAACGTTCGGATCGACCAGGCCCGTGGGCCGCACGAGTTGCTCCACGACCTGCGCCGAGTGTTTGTCCTCATAGGGGCCGGGCGTCGCCGAGACGAAGATCATCTGCGGCGCGAGCATCTCCCACTCCTCGAACCGGAGCGGCCGGTTATCGAGCGCGGATGGCAGGCGGAAGCCGTACTCGACGAGCGTTTCCTTGCGCGACCGGTCGCCCTTGTACATGGCGCCGAGCTGCGGAATCGTCTGGTGGCTCTCGTCGATGATCAGCAGCGCGTTGCGCGGCAGGTAATCGAACAGACACGGCGGCGGATCGCCGGGCGCGCGTCCGGAGAGATAGCGCGAATAGTTTTCGATGCCCGCGCAGTAGCCGACCTCTTTCATCATTTCCATGTCGAACATCGTGCGCTGTTCGAGGCGCTGCGCTTCGAGGAGCTTGCCGCCATCGCGCAGCTCGCGGAGGCGATTGCGCAGGTCCTCCCGCACCTGGTCCACCGCGCCGACCAGGCGGTCCCGCGGTGTCACGTAGTGCGTTCCGGGATACACGGTGTAGCGCGGAATCTTGCGCGAGATCGCGCCGGTGAGCGGATCGAACAGTGTCAGCGAGTCGACCGTGTCGTCGAACAGCTCGACGCGAATGGCTTCGCGCTCCGATTCCGCGGGGAAGATGTCGATGACATCGCCGCGAACGCGATAGGTGCCTTGCGTGAGGTCCAGCTCGTTGCGCGTGTACTGCATGTCCGCGAGACGCCGCAGGAGCTTGCGCTGGTCCATCTTGTCCCCGCGCACGAGGTGCAGAACCATCGACAGATAGGTGCGCGGGTCGCCGAGGCCATAGATCGACGAGACGGTCGCAACGATGATGGAATCCGAGCGTTCGAGCAGCGCCTTGGTGGCGGACAGGCGCATCTGTTCGATGTGTTCGTTGATCGACGAGTCTTTTTCGATGTAAGTGTCCGTCGACGGGACGTACGCCTCCGGCTGGTAGTAGTCGTAGTAGGAGACGAAATACTCCACCGAGTTGTGCGGGAAGAACTCGCGAAACTCACCGTAGAGCTGCGCGGCCAGCGTCTTGTTGTGCGCCATCACGAGTGTCGGGCGCTGCACCCGCTGGATGACCTGGGCGACCGTGAAGGTCTTGCCCGACCCGGTGACGCCGAGCAGGGTCTGGTGCGCGAGGCCGGTCTCCAGACCATCGACGAGCCGATCGATGGCCTGCGGCTGATCGCCCGCCGGGGCGAAGTCGGCCACGAGCTGAAAGGGGGTTTGTTCGGGTCGTGGATGGTCCATGGTGCGCTCTATGTCCGTCGTTCGGTCGAAATCCGCTAATATAGCCCCGCCGATTCACCCTCCCCGATCTGCAGGACTCACGTGACTCTATCTGTCTCGCGACGCGTCCAGCGCGTCAAGCCTTCGCCCACGCTCGCCGTTACCGCCCGTGCCGCCCGCCTGAAGGCGGAAGGGAAAGACGTCATTGGCCTCGGTGCCGGTGAGCCGGACTTCGACACCCCCGAGCACGTACAGCAGGCGGGTATCGATGCTATCAAGGGCGGATTTACGCGCTATACCAACGTAGAGGGAGTCAACGAGCTCAAGGACGCCATCATCGCGAAGTTCGAGCGCGACAACGGCATCCACTACGAACGCGCGCAGATCCTGATCTCGTCTGGGGCCAAGCAGACGATTTACAACCTCTGCATGGCCGTACTGGATACGGGCGACGAGGCGATCATCCCTGCGCCGTACTGGGTGTCGTACCCGGACATGGTGCTGCTCGCGGACGGGTTGCCTGTGATGCCCTTCGCCGGTGCGTCACAGGGCTACAAGATCACGCCGCGTCAGCTCGCGGCGGCCATCACGCCGAAGACTCGCCTCGTGCTGCTCAACAGCCCGTGCAATCCCACGGGCGCCGCATATACGAAGGCCGAGTTGCGCGCACTGGGCGAGGTGCTGCTACAGCATCCGCGCATCCTCATCGGCACGGATGACATGTACGAGAAGATCTACTGGGCGCCGGAGCCGTTCTACAGCCTGCTGACCGTGGTGCCGGAGCTCTACGGACGGACCATCACGATCAATGGCTGCTCCAAGGCGTACGCCATGACCGGGTGGCGGCTCGGGTACTGCGGCGGGCCGAAGGAAATCGTCACGGCGATGGCGACCATCCAGGGGCAATCCACATCGAACGCATCGAGCATCTCGCAGAAGGCGGCCATCGCGGCGCTGGCTTCGGATCAGGCGTGCATCTCGAAAATGAACGAGGCGTTCAAGCAGCGGCATGACTTCATCGTCGCTGGGTTGAACTCCCTGCCCGGCGTGAGCTGCCTGCCTGCAGCCGGCACCTTCTACGCGTTCGCGGATGTGTCGAAGGCGATGGCGGCTCACGGTTGTCGCGACGACAACGAATTCGCCGAGTTGCTGCTGAATGAGGGCGGCGTCGCTGTCGTGCCGGGGTCAGGCTTCGGCGCGCCCGGACACATGCGCCTGTCCTTCGCCTGCAGCATGCAGACGCTCGAAAAGGCAGTCGAGCGGATGCGGAAGGTGCTGACTCAGAGTCGGGTGGCCAAAAGCGCCTGAAGGAAAAAGCGCCTGAGGAGTGGCTCCGGGTTGGACTCTAGCTCGTTGAGAAGCGGCTTTTTTCGCTGAGTTTCGACCCACGGGGGCACATCACATGCCCCCGGACTTGCCCCCAGAGATGGCCTAGACCATGACAAGAGCGCCGCCCGGAGCTGTATCAGCAGCCCCGGACGGCTAGCCACAGCACACCTGGATTAGAGGTGCACCATGGGTTCCAAGCCTCGTCATTCTAGCCGGCGGAGGAAAGCCGGCAGCTCCACTCCTCGAAAGCCGAAATCATCTGCAGCTCCGCGACGCAGTCCGACGGACTTCGACGCGTTGCTCGGTCGCTTCTCGGATGCCTTGTCGATACTCGCCAGCGCGACGCGCGCGCTGAACACGATTGAAGGTCACATCGAGCATGACCCCGACCACGATGTCAGCGAAGACATCTACACGCTCGAGCATGGCCTCACGGCGCTCCGAGCCGTGTACAACGAACTGGACGTAGCCATCATGGAGGTCCGCCCATGAGCGCCCGGAAGAAGCGGAAGCCTCCGGTCAGTAAACCGAGGGACAAAATGCTCGTGAAGCGCATGGAGACGGCCCGCGAGCATGTGTTCTGGGCCGGCGCCATTGTGGACTGCTGTGCGTATGCGACCGACTCGCTGCTGATCGCAAAGGATGGTCGCCCCAATCTTCAGTGCGCCTTGCAGGCCGCTTACGAGCTGCTTGAGAAAGCCGCCGGCGCCGTGTCCGACGCGCTCGAAGGTGCACCCGCGAGTGAAGGTGAGCTATGAGCACGGATGATTGAGCTTTACGCGGCCGGGTCACGTTCGACGTACCCGGCCGCTTTCAATCCTGAGCCGTAGCCAGTCCTGAATCTCACTCTCGACCCAGCCCACGGCGCGAAGGCCAATATGGACTCGATGAGGAAAGCGGCCTTCGGCTTCCATCTGATAGATCATCGACCGGCCGAAGCCTGTGACTGCGCAAACCTGTGGGAGCCGCAGGATTCTGGCGCCGTTGGTCGACTCGGCGCTCCGCGCAACCGGTGCGCCACCGTCAGTAGCAATGTTGCCTGCCATGTGCGTAAGTCCACTGTGAGAGGTGTGCACCACTATCCGCGGCGCGCGAGGCGCACGGCAATCCACGCCAGCGACGGATTTGCTTCTCTGTGCGTGTTGCAGACGATGCCCAGTAAACGCTGCGCGTGGTGCACGTTGTTGCAATCCGTTGCACGTGGTCGCATCCCGCTTCATCGAGTGAGTTCTGGACGTTCCTGCGCTCGATGCTTGTACGCCAATCGCGCGAGCTGGTTCGCGATCCATTCCTTCTCAGTTAAAGGAGGCGGCATGCGCGCGACGAACTGCCGGATCGCGGATGCGTCGCTTGTTCGTCCAGTAGCGTCCAATGCGGCGGCGAGCCTCGTCCAACCGGCGACGACCGCGTCGCGCGTGCTCCGCAGCTTGTCTTTGCCGGCCTCGACCCGAAGTGCGCCACGCGCGAGCTCGTTTGCAACTCTCTCTGTTCGCTCGCGCATGTGCGTCGATGCACCTCGCCGCGCAGCGCGGTGAATGCCGTCGAGCTTGCGCGGTGTGATAGCGCCGCGGACTGCGCGCTCCGTCGCGTTCGCCTCGATGCCAACATTTCGCAGGCAGCGTGCGAAATCCTGGCGCCAGTCCCTGAGTGTGGCCTTTCGAATGTTCAGACGTTGACCGTCCTCGCTCACCGCTTTGACGACGACGTGTACATGTGGATGTCCTTGGTCGGTGTGCAAAGCCATCGCGTATCGGTGCTCCAGACCGAACCTCTCGTTCGCGAAGGTGCGAACCGCTTCGCGCAGCTTTTTCGGCGGCGTGCCGGCGGGCATGGAGAACACGAGGTTGTGAACGAGCTTGGGAGGCCTCGTGCGTTGGGTTGCCATGCCGTGTGCGCTCCTTCGCCGCTGAGTCAGGTCCAGATCCCAATCGTTCAGCAATGATTGAGCGACACCGTCGCCGACCAACACCTGGCCGTCGTCGGTCTCGATGTCGCCCCGCCCCTCACGTCCGATGTAGTCCAGATGCGCGGATACGCCGCGTGGACTCCGGGCTCCACCGGAAACCTTGATCATCACCTCCGGTGCGCCCCGCGCGGTTCGCGTCGCGTGCGCAATCTCGCCGCTACTCAACCCGCGACCGTGCCCCGCTGCTGCTCGACCATGGGAAGCGATGTCCAGTAGCGGCCGCTGGCTCCGGAGGTCAACGACTCGTCTGGCCATGGCCTGACTCCCAGGACTCGGCGTTCGCCTTCAGGACTGACTTGAAGTGATCGCGAAGGCCTTCGAGAGCGCGCAGGAGGGCTCGAAGGTCCTCACGTGTTGGTCCGCTGGTGGGCAGCCCCAGATTAGCCACGCGCGCGATCTGGTTGAGGTTGCGGCCCACGACTCCTACTGCAGCAACCGCGCTTCGCAACTCGGCTAGCTCACGATCGGGAAGCGGAGTGACGGCGTGCAGGTGAGCGCGCACTAGTGCCGCGACGTAGGTAGCGGACGCCATACCTCGCGCGCCCGCTCGCTCCTTTAGTAACAGGTGATCCTCAGCACGCAGCCGAACGTAGAGGCGCAGATCGCGCGGTACCTTCGCGGGAGGCTCTAATACCGTCGCCGCCGTTGCGTCCGTACTCTGAAGCATCAGCTGCACGGAGCGCTTCAGCAGCGCTGACTCTGACAGCCCGAGAGCTCGGGCCACCGCTCCGAAGCGCTGCTTCGTGTCGTCGCCGACCCAGGTTGAGAGATGTGTACTGCCGGCCGACATACAGCACATTTGAATCAAAGAGCCGCCTCGAGGCTATCCTGCACACACGCTCAATTCGCTCACTTGCGCATGTTGCAGAGTCTTTTCTTCCGTCTGGTGGGCACGTCGAGTCGCGTTCGGCTGAATCCGCACGTCGACTGCGGTTTTTCACATCCGACTTCTGATTGGGGCTTCTTGCTCGTGAGCCGTCATGGAATCCGTGCGTCGCAAGTCATACAAAGACGTGGCTTCGTAAAAACCACGCAGCGTCCTGAAGGAATGGGCCATCCCATCGATTGTCACGAGTCTCAGAGAGACACGCCTGTCCGCTAACGTCCGAAATGAAACACGTGATGGAGGAACCGGGCAAAGCTAGTAATCGGCGATCCGCGATGGCCTTTGCTCTATCCGGCAGCGATGTGGATAATCTTGCAGGCATCTCACGTCTCCCGATCGGGATGCACCGAGGGGCACCTGACAGGGCGTTGAATCGACCCTGCTGACGCGGAACGCATGTGGAGATTTACGACTGACTGCTAACGGATTCGCCTCGCGCGAGTGGCAGCCGGACCCGGCCGACCCGCTTGCTCAGTTCTATCGAGAGATCGGCCGCGTCAAGCACGACCAGCGTTTGCTCATCCTCGTCTCGCACGGCGTTCTAGAGCTGCTGGTAAATAATCTCATCGAAATAAAGTGCAAGAACGGCAAGCGGATCGCAGCCGATTCGCGAGGCTTCCCTCACTCGACATGCTTGCTGCTCCTCAATGAGATCGGCGTCATCTCCGATGCGCAACTGAAGGTGCTTGACGCCTTTCGCAAGCTTCGCAATCGGGCCGCACATCAGCCGTTGTTCACGGTCGGTGCGAGTGATCTCGACCCATTTAGACCGCACTTCATCGACCCATCGAGCCTCTACTTACTCTGTTTGGCGCTCGTGAGCGGCGTCTGGAATGATAATGTTGATGAACTGGCACCTCGTTTCATGCCGAGCCTCGCTGAATTTCAAGCATCGGTACAGTGCTTGCCGACATCCGCCGCGGAATCTCAATAGCCCGGACACGCTATGGCACCTGCCGCCTCGGCGTGATTGTCGAGGCGAACCAACGTCGCGATTTCGATGGCAGCGGAGTTGAGAGAACGGCGAGTTACGAGTTCGTGAGAGTGAGCGGCGACTCTAGACACTTCATCGGAAGTGCTCTGATGTCCGGGGCCGGAGTCACAAGAGAAGTTTCTGACTCCAGCGGTCATCCTTGATGAAGTCGCGTCAGTTGCTGATACAAAGGATTCGCGACCACCGCCTCGAGGAGCGCGCTGCGCCCAAAATGACGAGTGTTGCGGTAGTTCAGCACAGATAGCAGATCGCTCCAATACTCGTCGGACCGTCCTGTATCGCTTTCCAGTGGCAACCCCTTCCTCGTGCGGCGCTCACCTTCCAAGAGATTCTGGAGCCCACCCAAGTTCCGCATCGGAGGCATCGGTTCGCCCACAAGCTGTGTGGCTCTCGCGATCTGGCGTGCCCAATCGAGGTCAGAATCGTAGATGTGCAATGAGCCAACGAAGTGGTGGTAGGGTCCGAGCTCGACTCGCAACTCTACAGCGATCATTTCCTGCAGCATCGTGAACAGGAAGATGTCGTACGGCAGGCCAAGAATGGCATCGTTACTGCGCATGTTGGCAATAGCTTCTAGCTTCCCGCTTCGAACTGAAAACTGCAGGCTCGTCGCGCAGCTCACGTCAACGTCTTGTGAAACAGTCTCGTCCAGCGGCGCCGCTATGCTCAACACGGCGCGACGACTGGCCGGGTCTTGTATTAGTGTGTTCCGCGCGGCAACCCATTGACTCACGTGCGGGGGGCGCTCCACGAAAATCTTGGCGCCGTAGCAGCTTGCCCTAATCGTCTCGCTGTCTTCGGACATCCGCTGCCAGCGGCTCGCATAGAAACTGATCTCATCCAGGCGATTGGAACCCCGCGCATGCCAGCAGAACTCGCCGAGTGCATACGGAAAACTCCAGCGCCGTGCCGCGAGACTTACGTATCGGCGGCGTGGATCCTCAATTGAGAAATGGACCGCTCGTAGTTCTCTGGTGGGCAAACCTCGCGGAGCAATCACTGCACCACATTCCACAATGGACCCGGCGACCCACTTGAATGCCTCATCAAGACTGAGGAAATGCGAACGACTCATCGATCCGTACGGCTTCGTCGTGGAACTGGTCGCTCCGGCGGAGGCCGGTTCACCTGATCTCGCAGCCGTTGGAGCTCTTCCTCGAGCTGTTTCCGGCTTGATTCGAGCTCCGTCAACTTAGCCGCAATATCGTCATCTTGCCGGCGCGCGGTGGCGAGGTCATCTACGTTGATATAGCGCTCGAGCTTCCACATGTTCCCGAAGTTCAACAAGAACGTGAGAAGTGTGAGAACGAGTGCCAGTACCGGGACGTATATAAAGAGCGCGCTGCGAAACTTTTCGGTTGCCTTATCGGCAGCTTCTGCAACTGTCCTTGAAAAATTGAGGAAATCGGGCGCGAGGAACCTATCGAGATCGGACACAGCCTCGTTTCGGACTTGCTCGGCCGTCCGCACTACCGGCTGAGGCACTTTGACGGGTGGCACCTGATCATGAAACGTTATGCGCCCAAATACTGATCCTTTTTTGAGACGGTAGGGATTCTTTCCGAAATTTATAATCGTGCTCTGTAGTGGGCCGGAGAAACACGGGTCTACGATCCCGATGTTGAGTGTGAGAACGCCCTCGTTACACAATTTGGTCTTCACGTGGACGTATCCCGTGACGTCGGGCGGCAAATCTACTTCTTCCGCTGAAACGACCTTGACCATGCCCTGCGGCGGCAATAGGTGCTCGTCGACGATCTTGCCCTCTGAGCTGATCACGGCCCCCACTGTAAGGTCGTAGCTGGCGGCCCTGTAATTTGCATCGACTGCATTGCGCACTAGTTGACGCGATTTTATGCTGTCGTCGTTTAGAACCATGCCCGTATCCCGACGCGGATCGTGTTGGATGTGAATCTACGATGCTTCAGTGGCATTGTCATCCAACCACAGGGACACCGCGGCTTCCCATCCCTGTGGAGAGCTCATGCTGACTGAATGGGACAAAAGATTTCTCGAGTTGGCACGGCATGTTGGCCAATGGAGCAAGGATCGTTCACGGAAGGTCGGGTGCGTTATCGTCGGGCCCAGCAGAGAGATTCGCGCGGTCGGCTACAACGGATTTCCGCGGGGTGCTGACGATGATGCAGTAGCAAGGCATGACAGGCCAACCAAGTACCTGTGGACTGAGCATGCAGAGCGGAACGCCACCTTTCAGGCCGCGCGCGTGGGTATCGCGATCCAAGGCTGCACCATGTATGTGACGTGGTTTCCCTGCATGGATTGCGCCCGGGCGATAGTGCAGTCCGGTATCGCGCGAATTGTGGCGATACGGCCCGATGTCGGTGAGCCCGAATGGGGCCAACACTTCGCGGCGTCGCTTGAACTGTTGGGTGAAATAGGCATAGAAGTCGTATTCGCGGATTGATGCACGTTCATGCGCGAGCCGCGAGCGGTGCGGATCTAGGGCCGGTAATCTGCGAACTCTGTCGTCTTCAGCCTAGGAACACGCGGCGCTATTTTGATTCGAAACGTGCCAAGCGCCTTCAAGACCATTGCGCGTGCGTCCCGTCCCCACTGCTTACGTACTAGGCCGTAATGAAGTCGCGGCTGCCGCTCGGAGCTTATCGAGATAGTCAGCCCATTCCTGCATCATCCTTCGACGCTCCGTTAGCCGCGACGCGCGGTTGTAAGCGGCGCGCACGTCATTGCGTTCGGCGTGAGCGAGCTGCAATTCGATGATGTCGGGCGGATAGCCCAGCTCGTTGAGGCACGTTGAAGCGATCGTGCGGAAACCGTGCCCGGTCATTTGTTCCCTCGTATAGCCGAGCCGACGTAGCGACGCATTGATCGTGTTGTCGCTGATCGGGCGGGCGAAGGTGCGAACGGAGGGAAACACGTACTTTGTGTCCCCGCTGTACCCGTGGATGCCTCTCAGAATCGCGACAGCTTGACGTGATAGCGGCACTACGTGCTGCTCGCGCATCTTCATACGCGCCGCCGGAATCCGATACTCGGGATCAGCACCCTCCAGGCGAACGTCGGCCCACTCAGCAAGCCGGAGCTCACTCGGCCGGACGAATAACAACGGCGCCAGCTTCAATGCGGCCTCCGTCACCGGATGCCCTCGGTAGTTGTCGATCGCCCTCAGCAGCTCGCCAATCCTCTCCGGCTCGATGATCGCCGCGTGATGCGTCACCCGCACCGGGGCCAGCGCGCCGCGCAGATCCGCGGTGATATCTCGCTCGGCGCGACCGGTGGCAATCGCATACCGAAACACCTGCCCGCTTTCAGACCGCAGTCGGTGCGCGGTCTCATTGGCCCCCCGCGCCTCAACTGCTTTGAGCATGGCGAGAAACTCCGGCGCCGTGATCTTCGCGATGGGTCGAGAGCCCAGCTTCGGAAACGCGAATTTCTCGAACCGCTGCTGGCGCTTCGAGAACGTCTTCTCCGCCATTGCCTCGCGCTTGACGTCAAAGTACTCCCGCGCCAACGCCTCGAACGTATCCTGAACGGCAGCCTTCTCAGCTTTCCGTTGAGCGCTGGGGTCGATGCCTTCCGCGATAAGGCGCCGCGCCTCCTGCCGCCGCTCGCGCGCCCGCTTGAGCGTGATGTCCGGATACACGCCAAGCGAAAGGCGCTTCTCCACGCCATCAATGCGGTACTTCAGCCGCCACCAGCGCGAGCCGTTGGGCGCCACCTCCAGGTACAGCCCGCCGCCATCGAAAATCTTGCGGGGTTTCTCTCCGGGCAGCGCATTTCTGACTTCAGCCTCAGTGAGCATTTTTGGGGGCAACAGTTTCGGCGCTAGGCCAGTTGCCCCCAGAGTTATCCCCAAACGTGCTAGGCTGTCAACGTATGGTCTCGGACGTTGATGGGGCCTAAATGCCGAGGATTTAAGGATTTTTGGGACGTTTCCGGACTTTCTTGGAAGTCTTCGGATGAGGGGTTGGCTCCCCGGGTTGGAATCGAACCAACGACCAACGGATTAACAGTCCGACGCTCTACCGCTGAGCTACCGGGGAACACGAAGGCGCTTGCGAAGGGCGCGGATTGTCCGGGACGAGGACGGACGCGTCAAGGAATCAGGAGCTTACGCCGTCACAAACAGGGCTCCCGGCCGACCGCCGGACCCCTGCTTCCGGCGCTGAAATGCCTGATCCGTCAGCCCGCGCGGCCGCCGGGCGCGACCAGCACCTTGACCTTCTCGCCGAGGAACTGGTCGTCGTAGTTCCGGAGGCGCTCGAGGAACGTCGGGGTCACCTCGAATCCGCGCGGGACCAGCAGCGTGCCGTTACTCGTGTGCAGGTCCTCCATCACCGTCATGCCCGGCTGCAACGCGCGCACTGGAATCTCCCGCATCTCATTTCGCGCAGCTGAAGACCCCAGGTGCTGCGCGAACTGTTCAACGAGTGCAGCCCCATAGCGCGCTGCCCGTGATCGCAACGTTTGCACGGCGAGGTCCGGCGGCTTGCCACGCGAGGTGAGTGCGTCGTAGTGAAGTGTCATCGCCAGCACGCGGGTGCCGAGCCCGATGGTGCCGTCGCCCAGACGCGCTACCGCCTGGTCCGGCCAGTTGAGCGCGGTGAGAATCTGCAGCACTGGCTCGAGACGTGGAATGTGCTCGAGCAGACGTATGGCAACCTTGGAGACCTCGTTCGCAGCGGTCTGCTCATCCGCGGTCAGGTTCTCTCCGTGATAAAGCTTGTCGACGAGCTCCGCAGGCAGCGACAGGTAGCCGATTTGCGAGAGCATCGCGGCGGCCTCGAGTTGCCAGAACTCCGTGCAGTTCATGCCCGCAAGGAATTCCATCGCGAGGCGCTTCACGGCCGTGGCGCGACCGAATGCCACGGGGCTCGTGAGCGCCAGCACGTCGACCAGCGCCTTGATACAGCCGAGCACCGTCTCCTGCAGGATTTCCTGCTCGGCGCGCAACAGCCGGTGTTGAATCACCGCTGCGTCGACGGCGCTCTTCAGATTGTCCGGCGCGCAGGGCTTCGTCAGAAAGCGAAAGATGTTTCCCTTGTTGACTGCAGAGACCGCTGCATCACGGCCCGGATCGCCGGTCAGCAGAATCCGTGTCACCGCCGGGTATTGCTGCATCACCTGATGGAGCAGCGTTGCGCCGTCCATGCCGGGCATGCGCATGTCGGAAACGATGACCGCACACTGCTTCAGCTCGCGCAGTTTCTGCAAAGCCTCCTGGCCGTTGCCCGCGCAATGCACCTCGTACTCTTTGCGCAGATGCAGTCGCAGTCCTTCCAGCACACGCGGTTCATCGTCCACGCAGAGCACGCGGGGGATGTTCTGTCCGGTCATGATGCAGCGACTCCCTGTGCAGAGTGTGTTTCGACGCGCTGGACCGCTTCCGTCCAGTCGAATGGCGCGTTGATGGATCGCAGATACTCGGGATCGATGTCCGGGTGCTCGACCGGCGCATCCTCGAACGCGCTCGATTCGAGCGGCCGGGCGAGCGCGTGCCCCAGGCTGAGCGCGGCCAGGACATCGAATCGTGTCTGTGGCACAGAGCGCGGGTCGTGATGGTGGGCGACGGCTTCGACGATGTTGGTCGGGAATCCCCACAGCCCCAGGAGGTATGCACCAATCTCGGCGTGGGATGCTCCCAGCACGCGCCGTTCCGCCTCAGGCAGCGAGAGGCGGTCGCGCGTCGCGAGGCGCAGCGACTCGTCCAGTGCCGCGCCGTGTTCCTGCGCAAGCACCCAGTATCCGATGTCGTGAAGCATCGCTGCGAGGAGCGCCTCGCTCGCCACTGGAGTGTCGCGCGTCAGCGCGTGAGTAGCGGCCGCCACGGCCATCGTGTGCGTCTGCAGGCATTTGAAGTCGAGCATTTTCGATCCGCCGCTCTCCGGCCAGGACGCGAAGACTTCCGCGGAGATCACGAGGTTGCGCACGGTGACGAGGCCGAGATAGGCCACAGCCTGCTCGATGTCGTTGATCCGACGCGGCAGCCTGAAGAACGCCGAATTCACCATCTGCAGCAGCTTCGCTGCGATCACGGTGTCGCGCGCCACGATCTCACTGATGTCGCGCACGGTCACCGTTTCCCTGGCCATGGCTTGCTGAAGCGCCGCGTAGGTTTCGGGAATCGGCGGCAACTGACGAAGCTGCCCGACCACGCCCCGCAAGCCCGGTTGATCCAGAACCCGTTGCAACTCGCGGCAGCGATCGATGAGATTCTCGAGCAAGGCAAGGTCGCACGGTTTGCTCAGATACTGGTGCGCAACCGGCACGAGACGCATCGTCTGTTCGAACTCCGCATATCCGGAGAGCACGATCCGCACGATGTGCGGCCAGCGTTCGCTCACCTTGTGCAGCAGGGTCGCGCCGTCCATCTCGGGCATGCGCATGTCGCTGACGATCACATCGAAGCGCTCTTCGCTCAGCCGCTCGAGTGCGCGCTGACCGCTCGACACGAATTCGGTCTGCCACTTGTCGCGCAGGGCACGCATTCGTGCGCGCAGACCGTCGAGTACCGGTTGATCGTCGTCGACAAAGAGAATGCGGATCATGACGCCAGCGGAGTGCTGCGACCGGCGACAGGCAGCCGGATCACGAATTCGGTGCCAACGCCAACTTCGCTGGTGACATCGAGGCGGCCGGCATGACGCTCAACAACGATGGCGCGCGCGATCGACAGTCCCTGGCCGGTGCCCTTCCCCACTTCCTTCGTAGTAAAGAACGGATCGAAGATGCGCTCGAGATTGCGCTCCGGAATACCGCAGCCATTGTCGGACACGCGAATGAGCACGGCGTCATCGCTGGCCTCGGTGGAGATCACGATGCGGCCGCTCGTTGCATCTTTCCCCGCGTCCTGAATCGCGTGGGACGCGTTCACGATCAGATTGACGAACACCTGATTCAGCTCACCGACGTTGCACACCACCTCTGGTAGTGCGCCCAGCTTCGTTTCAACGGTCGCGCAGTACTTATGTTCGTTGCGCGTGACGGTGAGCGTGGTCTCGATGGCGCGGTTCAGGTCCGCGGCCTTCTGTTCGTTGCCGTCCGGATGGGCGAATTCCTTGAGAGCCCGTACGATGTGCGTAACGCGTGCGACACCATCCAGTGCCCGCTCGAATGCGCGCGGCACTTCGGTCCGCAGGAAATCCAGGTCAGTGCGGACTTCCGCTTCACGTACGCGACTCATCGCAACCTCTTGCGTGCCGAGCTCCCGTCGGTAAATGCCGAGCAGCTCCTCGGTGTCCCGAGCGGCGGATTGCAGGAAGTAAAGGCTGTCCCCCACGTACTGCACCGGCGTGTTGATTTCATGCGCGATGCCGGCGGCGAGCTGTCCGACCGCTTCCAGCTTGTGCGCGAGGCGCAGCTCTGACGCCATGCGCTCGCGCTCGCGCATCTCATTGACGAGTTGTTCCTGGAGCTTGCGCCGGTTGGCCTCTTCTTCGAGGCGCTTGGTGATGTCCGTGCCGACGGCAACAAAGTGCGTTACGACACCTGCAGCGTTCTTCACGGGGCCGACGAAGATGCCGGCGGAGAAGACCGAACCGTCCTTGCGCCGGGAACGGACCTCGGTCCGGGCCACTTCACCGGCGCGGATTGCGTCGTTGATGATCTGCACTTCGCGGGGGCATTCGTCGACGGCCAGGAACATCATGGCGCTGCGGCCGAGCATCTCCTCGGGCGCATAGCCGTGCGCGTCGGCCATCGCGCGATTGACGTAGACGATGGGCGTGCCGCGCTGGCTCATGTCGAGGATCATGAAATGCGTCTTCGTGGCGTCGAGCGCGCAATTGCGAAGATTCAGCTCGACCTGCAGGCGGTCGCGCTCGCGGGCCGCGGCGTCACGCGCCGCGAGCGCCGAATCGAGCTCGAGCTCCAGGGGATTGGAAATCTGTGCCGGTTGACTCATGCGGGCGGCGATTTAACACCTTGCTGCGCCTCATTCCCGAGGCACCCAATCACAGTTGCGAAGCGCCCCGGGTCAGGGTTTTCCGCAAGTGGCGCCGGGGTTTCGTGAGGCGCTGCAGGTTTCGCCCGCTCTGTTTGGCGCCTTCTGCGCCGCGGCGATATAGTCAGCGCCCGATACGACGCTCTCGCCGGATAAGAACGAGCTTCCAGAATGCCCGCCGTCGTCAATGCTTTCTCGATCGATGTCGAGGACTATTTCCAGGTCGCCGCGCTCGCGTCTGCGATTTCGCGGGAGAGCTGGCCGACCCGCGAGTATCGCGTTGAGCGCAATACGGGCGTCATTCTCGATCTGCTCGCCGAGCGAGGGATGCACGGCACGTTCTTCGTGCTGGGCTGGTGCGCCGAGCGCTCACCGCAACTGATCCGGCGCATCGCCGATGCGGGACACGAGGTGGCATGCCACGGGTTCTCGCATCAGCTCATCTACACGCAGACGCCGGATGTGTTTCGCGACGAGGCGCGCCGCTCGAAACACTTTCTCGAGGACACGATCGGCGCGCCCGTCACCGGATATCGCGCGGCGAGCTTCTCCATCACGAAGCAGTCGCTCTGGGCGCTCGATACGCTCATCGATCTCGGTTTCGAATACGACTCGTCGGTGTTTCCGATTCGGCATGACCGCTACGGGATCCCCGGTGCGTCGCGCGACATCGGGCCGATTGCCGCGCCCTCGGGCCGGACGATTGTCGAGTTCCCGATGTCGGCGGCGTCGTTTGCCGGCGTTCGGGTACCAGTGTCAGGCGGCGGCTATTTCAGACTGCTCCCCTACTCGGTCACGCGCGCCGGCCTTCGTCAGATCAATGAGCAAACCGGGCAGCCGTTCACCTTCTATCTCCACCCCTGGGAGGTGGATCCCGGGCAGCCGCGCGTGAAGGTCGGGCTCGTGTCGCGCTTCCGCCATTACAACAATCTGCGCAAGACTAAAGGCCGGTTGCGCCGCCTGTTGAGCGAGTTCTCCTTCTCGACCATGCGGGACGTGCTCGAAACGCGGGGCATGCTGAAGAACCGGGTTGTCTCGTCTCCGTTGCAACCTCGCAACGCAGTCGCGAATTCATAGCGACCAGTGGTGGATCTGGTGAGACGAGGCGCGCGCCCGGCGTCCGGGCGGAGCGCACAATCGATTCGCGCCTGGAACGACCGAAGATCAGGGACAAACCGCCGGTGAGCGGGATGACTCAGGGATGGATACCGGTCTTGCGTACACCTTCCCCACCCCGTCATCAGTGGTCTGTGCATTCCGCACCACAAAAATGCTCGGGGAGATGTCATGGAATCCAATCGTCAGGTCGCGCTGGCCGTGCGCCGCGCGTTGGTGGCATGTGTTGTATTGACCGCCGGCGTGGGACCGCCGGCATTCGCTCAGGATGAGCAGCAGCCTCTTCTCAAGGAGGTTGTCGTCACGGGCTCCCGCATTCCGAAGCGCGATTTCATCGCGGACAGCCCGATTCAGACGGTCTCTGCGGAGACTCTCACGAATCACTCGGATGTCACACTCGACACGGCGCTCAACAGCCTGCCGCAGGTGAGCGCCGCGGCGACGTCGACATCGAACAACCCGTCGGGTCGCGGCCGCTCGCAGGTCAACCTGCGTGGCCTCGGCGCGAACCGCAACCTCGTGCTGATAGATGGGCGGCGCGGCATGCCCTCGGACGGCGCGCTCGTCGTCGACCTCAACACGATTCCCTCCGCGCTCATCGAGAACATCGAGATCATCAGTGGCGGCGCCGGCGCGGTATACGGCGCGGACGCCGTCTCCGGCGTCGTGAACCTGAAGTTGCGCAATGATTTCGAGGGCGCCCAGCTCTACAGCAGCTGGAGCCGCACGACCTCCGAAAAGGATGGCCGCGAATATCTGATTGCAGGCCTGCTCGGCGGCAACTTTGCAGACGAGCGCGGCAACGCGGTGATCGCGCTCGACCACGCGCGCCGCGACCCGGTCTCCAAGGGCGCCCGGCCGTTCGCCGCTCAAGCCACCGCATCGACGAGCTTCCTGCCCGAAGGCGCATGGTTCCCCAGCGGCAACCTGCCCAGCGCGGCGGCCGTGAACGCAGTCTTCAGTCGCTATCAGGTTCCGGCTGGTGCGGTAAACCCGTCCGGCACGTTCAGTTTCAACCTCGATGACACGTTGTTCGCGGTCGGCGGCGCAGGCGGGCAGTTCAACGTCCAGAACTACCGTTACGACCAGGATCAGAACGTCGCGACGAATTTCTTTCCGGACTTCTACAGCTGGAACTTCGAGCCATCGAACCTGCTCGTGCTGCCGCTCGAGCGCACCTCGCTCGCCGGCTCCTTCACGTTCGATGTCAGCTCCGCCGTGCAGGCATTCGCACAGGTCTTCTATACGAACTACTCGGGCTCGACGCAGATCGCGCCCAGTCCGGTGCCCACTGCCGTCAACGTCGCGGCTTCACAATACTTCGCGCCCGGCGTGGCGAATCTCGGCCAGTTCCTGATCGTGCCGACCAGTAACCCCTTCATCCCCGGAGATCTCGCGCAGCTTCTTGCCAGCCGCACGGGCGACGATGCGCAGATCGCGGGCTCCGGAGCGACCGAGCCGTTCCGCATGCGCTGGCGCACACTCGCGCTCGGTCCACGCGCGGAAGAGTACGACAGCAACGTCGCGAACATCGTCTTCGGCGTTCGCGGCAACTTGTCCGAAAACTGGCTCTGGGATCTCTATTTCACGGACGGCCGCAACAACAGCACCCGGACGCAACGGGGCAACGCCTCGATCAACGCGCTCCAGCGCCTGCTTGCAGCCGCCGATGGCGGTCAATCGTTGTGCGCGGGAGGGTTCGACATCTTCGGACGTAACGCGCTCTCCCCGGCGTGCCAGAGTTTCGTCGGCGTCGTTTCCAAGAACAGCGAGAAAGCCACCCAGCAGGTTGCGCAGGCGAGCGTCTCCGGCACCCTCGCCGAGCTTGCGGCCGGCCCGCTCGGCATCGCCGTCGGTGTCGAGTATCGCGACAACGAGTACCACTACCTTCCGGACAACATTCTGGCGACGGGTGACGTCTCGGGATTCAACGCGGAAAACCCGCTCGATGGGCGCCTCAAGACCAAGGACGTCTTCACCGAAATCGGCATTCCGATCGTGAGCGACAAGCGGTGGGCGCAATCGATCTCCGCGACCCTCGGTTTCCGCTACTCCGACAACGATGTGACGGGCGGCTCCAATTCCTACAAGGCCGAGGGCAACTGGCAGCCCGTCGAAGCGCTGCGCCTCCGGGGCTCGTACCAGCATGCCGTGCGTATGCCGAATATGGCGGAGCTGTTCTATACCGCCGACTCGGCACCGCAGACGCTCGACCCGTGCAGCACCAACCTCGTCTATCGCCAGGGCCCGAACGCCGCGCAACTGCGTGCGCTCTGCATCGCGACCGGAATCTCACCGGCTGCGGTGGACACGTTCACGCAGGCTCAAAGCCAGATCAATCAGCGCCTGATCGGCAACATAAACCTGGACAACGAAACCGCCGACACGTACACGCTCGGCCTGGTTTTCAACGCACCGGGTGAGTCGGACTGGGCCAGCCGTCTGCGCGGCTCCATCGACTATTACGACATCGAGATCGAGGACGTGATCCTCTTCCCGACCGATGGCGGAGTCGGGCCGCGGCCCTCGCCGCAAGTCATCCTTTCCGCCTGTTACAACGTGTATGGGACCAATCCGACCTACGATCGCAACAACCCGTACTGCCAGGGCGTGACGCGTCAGGGTAACCAGCTGCAGCAGTTCACGAACACGGCGATCAACGGTGGCAAGCTGGCCACTTCCGGTGTGGACCTGCAGCTCGAATGGGGCTTCGACCTTGCGTGGGTCGGCTTGCCGGAGCGCGCGGGCAAACTCGACTTCAGCGCCGTCACGAGCTGGACGAACAAATGGCAGCAGCAGGACAGGCCCGATCTGCCGACACTCGACTACGCCGGCACCATCGCCTACTTCGGTGAGGCCTTCGGCTCCGCCTTCCCCGAGTGGAAGGGCGTGTTGACGACGCAGTACACGGTCGGCAAGTGGTCGGCTGACCTGCGCGGGCGATACGTCGGCTCGATGGCGAACCGCCAGAGCATCCAGTTCCCCGGTGAGGTCAACACGGGCGTGCCGTCCACGTGGTACCTCGATGTCGGCGTGGAATGGCAGCCTGTCGAATGGGGTCGCGTGCGCCTGGGGCTCGTGAACGCGCTCGACCAGGACCCGCGCCTGTATACGCCGAACCAGCAGTCCGGCACCGACCCGTCCGTGTACGACGTGCTCGGGCGGCGTATCTATGGCACGGTGCAGTTGACGTTCTGATCCGCACGACTGGAACAAATCCCGGCCCCGGGAGTCTTTGCCGAGCATGAACATGCTGCGGGTCGGGACTCTTGGGGCCAGCGCGGTGTTGATTGCGATCGGCATCGGCGGGTGCGCTACATCGCGGGCGGACTTCGTGGTCGCGTTGCCGAACGGCTATCAGATCGTGCGCGGCGGCAAGGCCGACGAGCCGATGATCGTGAAGCGCAGTGGCGGGGTCGTGCTGCCGGGGCCGGTGGAGCGCTACACAGTTCTGCGCAACGTGGTCGTCGGGAAGGTATCGGAGCAGGAATACTTCGTACTCGACACGAGCACGGGAGATCTCGGCAAAGGGCTCACCGAAAGCGCGTATAACGAGCGACTGAAAAGCCTGAACATCAACGGCTCACCTGAATTGTCGCCACCGGTGCTACCGAAGTGAAACTCGCGCTGCAAGCGATTCAAGGTGACATCACGAAGCTGGACGTAGATGCGATCGTGAATGCCGCGAATTCATCGCTCCTCGGCGGAGGTGGCGTTGACGGCGCGATTCACAGGGCTGCAGGACCGGAGTTGCTCGAGGCGTGCCGGCCCCTCCATGGATGCAAGACAGGCGACGCGAAGATCACACCCGGCTTTCGACTGCCGGCGCGTTTCGTCATCCACGCCGTCGGCCCGGTGTGGCAGGGTGGAACACAGAATGAACGCGAGCTGCTGGCCTCGTGCTATCGCCGCTCGCTCGAGCTGGCTGCAGAAAACAATGTAAGGTCGATCGCGTTTCCGTCGATCAGCACCGGCGTGTACGCATTTCCGAAAACGCTCGCGGCCCCGATCGCAATCGCGGCGGTACGGGACTTCCCGGTGGAAGGCACCACCCTCGAAAGCGTGCGGTTCTGCTGCTTTTCGCTCGACGACCTGGAGCTGTACCGTTCGCTGCTGGGCTAGCGGCTACTTGTAGACCCGCATGTGGCGGATGAGCCCGCGGTCGATGTAGTTGCGGGTATCGAGAACCAGGCGGTCCTGTGCCTGTTGCAGCTGATGCAGGAAGAACATCACGAGGATGCTCAGGGACAGTGCCGTCAGCGTGGCATTGAATGTAACGCCCAGTCCCAGCGTCACACCCGAGATGTCGCCATGAAGCGCGGCCTGCGCTTCCGTCAACGCGTGGCCGATACCACGCACGGTACCTACGAACCCGATAGCGGGAATGGCCCAGGCCGTGAACCTCACCATCGATAGCTGAGCGTCGAGGCGCGACCCTTCGAACTCACACTCATCGATAACGGCTTCGGCTGCGTCCTGCACGCTCTTCGTGGCGCCAAAGCGATTCAGCCCCACCATCAGCGCGCGCGGCAGAAACATGTCCTGCTCTTCGAAAGGCAGCCGCTCGAGCGGCCGCGCATACGCCCGCGCGTCCTCGGGCAGCACGACATGGTTCTCGTCCACTTCAACGTATACGCGGTCGAGCAGCGCCCGGTTGCGCGAAACGCTGCGCGCCTGCTGAACGATCAGGCCGATGGACCACAGCGCCAGGATGAAGGCGATCTCCTGCTCGTAGTCCCGGATGACGACCCACACCGAACGCAGGTTGCTGCGATCGGATTTGCCCTGGTCATCCACCTGCGCGGACTGCGCGAGCAGCACCTCCGCGCGAGGCCGGATGACGGTGGCGTAGATCATCTGCACGACGATGGCGATGGCAAGCAGCGAGCCGATGCTGAACAGCAGTTCTCTAGAGGAAAAAGGGCGCTTTGGGTAAGGTGCGCGGACGCTGACGGCAGGCTCGGCAACGGCGGGGGAATTCATGTCGGTTCGCATGCTCGCAATGGTGCCATACCTCGCATCTCGACCGGCGTTTCGGCTATCGGTTCCCCGTCTGGCGACGTTTCTGGGCCTTTTTATGGCCGCCACGGCCGCCTCCCCCGCCCATGCTGTCTGGCTGGACCGACACGAAGCCATCATGGGCACCAATATCGATGTCGAGGCGTGGCACGAGGAGGCTGCGAAGGGGAACGCCGCCATCGACGCCGTCATGGCCGAGATGCGCCGAATCGATAACCTCATGAGCCACTACAAGCCCGAGAGCCAGCTCTCGCAGATCAATGCCCGCGCGGCCCGCGAGCCCGTGGTGGTGGATCCGGAGCTGTTCGAGCTCATTCGCCAGGCGATCCATTTCTCCGAGGTCACGGAGGGCGCGTTCGACATCACCTACGCGAGCGTCGGTTACCTCTACGACTATCGCAACCACGTGAAGCCAAGCGAGTCGCAGATCAAGGCGGCGCTGCCCGCGGTCAACTATCGCAACCTTCTCCTCGATTCGAAGGCGCACAGCGTGCGTTTCGAGCACGAGGGCATGCGCATCGATCTCGGCGGGATTGCCAAGGGATACGCCGTCGATCGCGGCATTGAGATCCTGCAGAAGCGCGGCGTGCAGCACGCAGCGGTCACTGCAGGTGGCGACACGCGCATCATCGGAGATCGCTTCGGACGGCCGTGGATCGTCGGCATTCGTCATCCGGACGACAAGAGCAAGGTGATCACGCGGATCCCGCTGATCGACACCGCGATGTCGACGTCAGGCGACTACGAGCGCTACTTCGATGAGAACGGCGTCCGCTATCACCACATCATCGATCCGAAGACGGGGCACTCCGCGAGCAAGGTTCGCAGCGCCACGATCCTCGGGCCGACGGCAATGCAGACCGATGGGCTCTCGAAGACGGCGTTCGTGCTCGGGCCTGAAGAAGCGCTGCGAATCATCGAAGCGCTGCCCGACTTCGATGCCGTGTTCGTGCGGCCGGATGGCAAGGTGTTTTACACCAAGGGATTGCAGCCGCCCGAACCGGCTTCGACTCACTGACGCAGTTGTTTACCGGTGCTCGCGTTGAGCAGAGCGTCGACTTCCCTCTCGGCGGCACACCAATCGTCGACTTCTCCGCCCGGCGCAAAGCCGCGGCGTTCTGCGCGCAGGTAGGCGGATTCGGCGATCATCGCGCGCCGCGTCTCCTCGCTGACATGAGCCTTTGCAGCGGGACTGTCTGCCTTGAGGTAATCGGGCACGTTGGGCTTCGCCGCGGCACGCGCAGGCTTCGTCGCCGCGACAGTCTTCGGTGCGGCAGCGGGTGGTTGCGCCTGGGGGCTGGCAGGCTTCGCCGGCGCCGCTGACTTCGGAGTAGCGACGACCTTCGGTGCAGCCGGCGACTTGGTGGAAGAGCTCGTCGAATCGGGTGTGCGACGTGTAGCCATCAATGCGTCTCCTTGGAATGGCCGCGGAGCTTGCGTCGGGGTCGTTCCCCGAGCAAGCGTGACGGTCGCCTGCGCAGGGTGCACATCCTATGCCGTCGCGAGTTTCATTTGCGCTCGAACAGGCGCGTCGCATCGCGAGTGTCCGCTCGAGTGTCCGGTGTCCGCGCCGGACAGACGGATGGGCGCAAAATCGGCAATTTCTGACAAGTAATTTCAATAACTTACAAAGCATTCCTAAGCTGGCATGCGGGCTGCAAACAAGGGCGCAGGGACACCGCAGTACACGCCATGAAAATCGCCGAGCTCAAACGACTCCCCACCGCAGCGAACACCGCTTCAGTGATGCGCACTACCGAAGGGCAGGATGCACCGGTGCAGGACACGCGCCCGCATTGGCGCCGCTATCCATGGCCCTACATTGGCGGCGGCGCGCTCGTGCTCATCATCGCCCTGCTCGTCTGGCTCCTCACACAATGGTCGGACCTGAAGAATACCGTCTCGTCCGATCGCATTCGCGTCGTCACCGTCACGAAGGGCCACTTCGTTCGCGACGTTGCTGCGCAGGGCACCGTGATCGCGGCCGTCAATCCGACGCTCTTCTCGATCGCGCCGGGCACCATCAGCTACAACGTTCGCGCCGGCGACACCGTGACGAAGGGTCAACCGCTCGCGACGCTCGACAGCCCAGCATTGCGTAACGAATTCGAACGCGAGCGCGCCACGCTCGACAGTCTCAACGCCGCCCTGGATCGCCAGGAGATCGAGATCCGGCGCCAGATCATGCTGAGTCAGCAGCACGCGGATCTGGCGAAGGTCGCAATCACCGCCGCCGAGCGTGAAAAGAAACGCGCGCAATCCGCATGGGACGAGCGCGTGATCAGCGAGCGGGACTACAAGCGCGCACTGGACGATCTCGACACCGCCAAACTGAACTTCGACCACGCCAGCGCAACGGCCGGCCTCGAACGGGACAGCCTCGCACTCGAGCTGCGCACGAAGCGGCTCGAGCGCGATCGTCAGGCATTGGTCGTGCAGAACCTCAAGAGCCGCGTCGACGAGCTCACCGTGCGCTCGCCCGTGGACGGCATGGTCGCGAACCTCGGTCAGACCGAGAAGGCACACGTTGCCGAGAGCGCGCCGCTCATCACAGTGGTCGACCTCACCGCCTTCGAAGTCGAATTCCAGGTTGCAGAGACCTACGCGCGCGACATCAAGACCGGCATGACCTCCGAGATCACGCTCGACGGTCGCACACATTCCGGCCTCGTCACCGCGATCTCGCCTGAAGTGCGCCAGAGCCAGGTGACGGGCCGCGTGAAATTCGCGGGCACGCAGCCGCCCGGACTGCGCCAGAACCAGCGCGCCGCCGTGCGCATCGTGCTCGACGAACGGAACGACGTCGTCAAGTTCGAGCGCGGCTCCTTCATTGACGATGCGACGCGCGCTCTCTACGTGGTGCGCGGCGACCGCGCGGTCCGCATGCCGGTAGAGCTCGGCGCTGCCTCCGTCGCCGAAGTGGAAGTGGTCCGCGGCCTCGCGGCCGGCGACCGCGTCATCGTCTCCGACCTGCGCGATTTCAACGACGCCGACGAAATCGTCATCACAAATTGAACCGACCCCGACAAGGAACCGCCATGCTCGAGATGCACAACATCAGCAAGATCTACCGCGCGGAGCTCATCGAGACGCACGCCCTGCGCGACTTTTCGCTCAACGTGGACGCGGGCGAGTTCGTCGCGGTCACGGGCCCCTCGGGCTCGGGCAAGACCACGTTCCTGAATGTCGCCGGCCTGCTCGAGAATTTCGACACCGGCAAGTACCTGCTGGACGGCAAGGACGTGAGCAAGCTCTCGGACGACGAGCGCTCGCGCCTGCGCAACGAGAAAATCGGCTTCATCTTCCAGGGCTTCAACCTCATCCCCGACCTGAACGTCTACGACAACGTGGACGTGCCGCTGCGCTACCGGAGAATGACGTACAAGGAGCGCGACCAGCGCATCAAGAAAGCGCTCGACATCGTCGGCCTCGGCTCGCGCATGAATCACATGCCTTCGCAGCTCTCGGGCGGTCAGCAGCAGCGCGCGGCGATCGCACGCGCCCTCGCCGGCGATCCGAAATTCCTGCTCGCCGATGAGCCCACCGGCAACCTCGACTCGCTCATGGCGCGCCAGGTGCTCGATCTCCTCGAGCAGATCAACGAGATGGGCACCACCATCATCATGGTGACGCACGACATCGAGCTCGCGCGGCGCGCCCATCGCAACGTGCACGTGGTCGACGGACAGATCTCGGACTTCAAGGCGTACGAGCCGCGGACGGATGTGCTCGCTGCCGCCAGCACCGCCTCACTCTGAGCGCGAAGAGAGACCACTGATGTTCGGCTACTACCTGCGGCTCGCGTCCCTCAGCTTCCGGCGCACACCCGGTCTCACGGCCCTCATGGTGCTTGCGATGGCCGCCGGCATCAGCGTGTGCGTCATGTCGCTCACGCTATACCACGCCATTTCGGGCAATCCGATCTGGTGGAAGAGCAATCAGCTTTACGCGGTGACGATCGACAGCTGGTCGCCGGACGAGCCGCTCAATGAGAAGCGGCCGGACCTGCCACCGGCCCAGCTCACCTACAAGGACGCGACGTGGGTGGCAAACTCGAGCATCCCCAAACACAAGGTCATGATGTTCAGGACCGGGGCCATCGTGGCCGGCGGCAGCACGGGCGTCGAACCCGCCAGCGCAATCACCCGCGTCACCTCCGCCGATTTCTTCGCAGCGTTCGAGGTGCCATTCAAGTATGGCAGCGGCTGGAGCGCGCGCGCGGATGAAGGGCCCGAACCGGTCATCGTCCTCTCGAAAGAGACCAACGAGAAGTTCTTCGCGGGCGCGAATAGCGTGGGGCGCACGCTTCGCTGGAACGATCGCGAGTTCCGCGTCATCGGCGTGCTCGACGACTGGCAGCCGCAGCCGAAGTTCTACGATCTGAACAATGGCGCCTTCGATGCGCCCGAGAACGTGTACATCCCGTTGCGCTGGGGCGAGACGCTCGAGCTCTACAGCTACGGCAACACGGCCTGCTGGAAACCGGAGAGCCTGACGACCTACAAGGAATTCCTGGCTTCAGAATGCATCTGGGTCCAGATGTGGGTGGAGCTGCCGAATGCAGCGGCCCGGGACCGGATGCAGGCGCAGCTCGACGCGTATTGGAGCGAGCAGCGCAAGCTCGGGCGCTTCCCGCGCCCGCGCAACAACCGGCTGACCAACGTGGACCAGTGGCTGCTCGATCAGCAGGTCGTCCAGAGCGACAACCGTGTGCTCATCGGGCTCGCGTTCGCCTTCCTCGCCGTGTGCCTCATCAACACCGTGGGGCTGTTGCTGGCCAAGTTCCTCAACGGCGCCGCGCTTGCAGGCGTGCGTCGCGCGCTGGGCGCCAGCCGCCGTGCGCTGTTCATGCAGCACATGGTGGAGGTCGGTATGGTCGCTTTCACTGGCGCGATACTGGGCCTCGCGTTCGCCTGGCTCGGGCTGCGCGGAGTCCGCGCGCTGTTCGCCACCAGCACGGTCTTCAACAAGGCCGGCATCCAGGCGCTGGCGCACATCGACAGCTGGAGCCTGATTTTCGCCGTGCTGCTCGCGCTGCTCGCCACGTTCGTGGCCGGCTTCTATCCGGCCTGGCGCATCGGCCGCATCTCTCCCGCCACGTATTTGAAGACGCAGTAAGGACCTACCATGAGCGTTCCGTTCCGACCGATCGTCTCCGCCCTGCTGCGCAACCGAACCGGCGCACTGCTCGTGGCCGTGCAGATCTCCATCGCGCTCGCCGTGCTGGTCAACGCCGTCTACATCGTCAAGCAGCGCCTCGACAAGATGAACCGGCCGACCGGCCTGGACGACCAGAACATCTTCGTCGTCTCCAGCACCGGCTTCGCGCGCGACTTCAACTACGAGGCCACGCTCCGCGACGATCTGATCTACCTGCGAGGAATTCCCGGCGTCATTGCCGCGAGCGCCGTTAACGCCGTACCGCTGAGCGGCGGAGGCAGCTCGAGCGGCATCAATACCAAACCGGGAGACCCACAGGGCGGTGAGACTGGCAATTACTTTGGCATCGACGAACAGGGGCTCGAGACACTCGGCGTGCGACTCATCGCCGGCCGGAGTTTCCGCGCAGAGGAAGTGCAACCGCCGCGGCCGTCCGCTCAAGGCATGTGGTCGAGCCAGGTCATCCTGTCGAAGACCATGGCGGAGGTGCTGTTCCCGAACGGCAATGCGCTCGGCAAGACGCTCTACGACGGTGACGACAAGCCCTCGACGGTCATCGGCATCGTCGACCACATGCTCGGGTCCTGGGTGTCCCAGGACCATCCCGATCGTGTCTACTTCACGCCAGCCATCCCGCCCGGCCCGTCCGTGCGCTACATGGTGCGCACGCAGCCCGGACAGCGGGACCGCATCATGCAATTGGCCGAAGCGCACATGAGCGCCGCAAATCGTGGCCGTGCCATCAACTGGGTGCGCCCGCTCTCGCTGTTCAAGAAGAACAGTTACCTGGCGGACCGGAACATGGGCGTGTTCCTGGCCACGGTCACGACGCTCCTGCTCGCGATCACCGCGCTCGGCATCTTTGGCCTTGCCACCTTCAACGTGAGCACGCGTACTAAGCAGATCGGCACGCGTCGCGCGGTGGGCGCACGTCGCCGCGACATCGTCCGCTACTTCCTGGTAGAGAACTGGATGATCACGACGGGCGGCATTCTCATCGGCTGCGCCATGGCGCTGGGCGTGGGGTATTGGCTATCGCACGAATACAGCCTGCCGCGCGTGGACTTGTACTACCTCGTCGCAGGCGTCATCGTGCTGTGGGGCCTTGGTACGCTCGCCGCATGGCAGCCGGCACGGCGCGCGGCGAAGGTGTCACCGGCGCTCGCGACGCGCACGACGTGAAGCTGCGCCGGCCGCAAGGCACGTGAGCTTTCCACTGCTAGCAACGGATTCGCCGACACAGGCATCGAAGCGCATGACTCTTCCAGTCAGCCAGGAATTGCGGGCCAGCTTGGCGAATCACACGGTCCTCGTGATCGACGACAGTGAAGCGGTGTGCACGGCGTTCGACGTGCTGCTGTCGTTGCATGGCATGCGCGTGATCACGGCCTCCAACCCGGCGCAGGGACTTGCGACGCTGGGCCGTGAGCAGATCGACCTCGTGATCCAGGACATGAATTTCCGGCGCGAGGCGACGCGTGGCGAGGAAGGGATCGCGCTGTTCACTGAAATCCGCACGCGCTACCCGGACATTCCGATCATCCTGCTCACGGCCTGGACCTACCTCGAGACCGCCGTCGAGCTCGTGAAAGCCGGCGCCGCGGACTACATGGCCAAGCCCTGGGAGGACGCACGCCTCCTCACGACGGTGCGGAACCTGCTGGACTTGCGGCGCGCACAGAACGAGACACGCGCCATCCAGCGCCAGCGGAGCCAGGCGCGTGCGGAACTGTCCGAACGGTTCAATCTCTGCGACATGGTGTACGAGAGCGACGCCATGCACACGCTCGTCGCGACGGCGACGCACGTTGCGCATGCAGACGTGCCGGTGCTGGTCACGGGTCCGAACGGAGCCGGCAAGGAGGTGCTCGCGGACATCGTGCAGGCCAACTCTTCGGTGCGCGACAAGCCCTATCTGAAGGTAAACCTCGGCGCCCTGCCCAACGACCTGATGGAAGCAGAGCTGTTCGGCACCGAAGCTGGAGCGTTCACGGGCGCCCGCGCACGCACTGGGCGTTTCGAGGCCGCCAACGGCGGCACGCTGTTTCTCGACGAGCTGGGCAACCTCTCGGGTCCCGGTCAGGCGAAGCTTCTGCGCGTACTGCAGACCGGCGAGTTCGAGCGTCTCGGCTCGAGCGTTACGCGTCGTACTCAAGTGCGAGTCATCGCCGCCACGAATGCGAATCTGCGCCAGGCCATTCGTGAAGGTCGCTTCCGCGAAGACCTGTTCTATCGCCTCAATGTCATCGAGTTGGAAGTACCGGCACTGGCAGACCGGCGCGAGGACATCGTGCCGCTCGCCCGTCGCTTCCTGCAGGAAGGATTCAGCCTCGCACCCGACGCAGAACGCGCGCTCACACGTTACGAGTGGCCGGGAAATGTGCGCGAGCTGCAGAACGCCATCAAGCGCGCATGCCTCCTCTCGCCGAACCGCGTCATCGCCCCCGCGGCATTGAACCTGCCCGCCAGCGCACCCGCGCCTGCGGATGAGCCGGCACTCGACCGGACGACTATCGAGGATGCGCTGAATCGGGCGAAAGGCGTCGTGGCGCACGCGGCGCGTGACCTCGGACTCTCGCGTCAGGCACTCTACCGGCGCATGGAAAAGCTGGGTCTCAAACTCGAAGCCGGGCGCTTCCTCTCGGACACCTGATGCGCATGCGCCTGTCCCTCGCGGGACGCGTCGCGCTCGCCCTCATCGTGGCGGCGCTCGCGGTCGCCGCAGTCGGCGCGTTGCTCACGCGCTGGATACCGCCCTGGCTGGCCGCGACGACTGCGCTAGTTCTCGTCGTGCCCACCGCAATCTGGCTCGCGGAGCGGGCCACGCATCCGTGGACCACAGTGGTCAGCGCGCTGACGGACGGTGTCGCGAGCATCCGTGACCATGATTTCAGCGTGTCCATCAGCCCGCCAGGCGACCACAAGCTGCGCGAGCTGGTCTCCGCCTACAACTCGCTCGGCGACCTGCTCCGGCGCGAACGGCTCGATCTCTACCAACGCGAGCTCCTTCTCGACACCGTCATTCAAACCACGCCGCTTGCGCTGGTCCTGACCAACGCCGCCGGGCGCATCGTCTTCAGCAACATCGCCGCGAGACAGTTGCTGTTCCAGGGACGGAAGATCGAAGGGCTGGATCTCGGCGCCGTGCTCGAAGCCGCGCCCCGGCCGCTGCGTGACGCGGTCGCAGGCGACAGTGACACGCTGTTCACCATGGAGCTCGCCGGCGAGGCCGAAGTTTTTCACCTCTCCCAGCGGCGCTTCGTGCTGAATGCCCAGCAACACCGGCTCGTGCTGCTGAAGCAGCTCACGCGAGAGCTGGCCGCGCAGGAAGTGGCGGTCTGGAAGAAGGTGATCCGCGTGATCGCGCACGAGTTGAACAACTCCCTGGCGCCGATCTCATCGCTCGCACACTCGGGCCTGCTGCTGGCGCAGGAGCCTGACGCGAAGCGTCTCGAACGCGTGTTCTCGACGATCGCGGATCGGGCAGCTCATCTCTCGACATTCATCGACGGCTATGCGCGCTTCGCAAAGCTGCCGAAGCCACGCGTCGCATCTGTCGACTGGCGGCATTTCTTTTCGCGACTCGAAGGAACGGCTGCGTTCCGTTTCGGCGCGCCGCTGCCGGCGCATCCAGTGGCGTTCGATGCGAGCCAGTTCGAGCAAGTGCTGATCAACCTGCTGAAGAACGCAGCGGAGTCCGGCTCGCCGCCGGAAGAGATCACTGTCACCGTACGAGCCACGGACGATGGCCGCGTGCGCGGCTGCACGATCGAAGTCGCCGATCGGGGCAGCGGCCTCAGCGAGGAAGTGCTGCGGGATGCGTTGCTGCCGTTCTATTCGACGAAGCCCTCGGGGACGGGCCTCGGACTCACGTTATGCCGCGAAATCGTGGAAGCGCACGGCGGGCGCCTGAGCCTCGCGAACCGCGAAGGCGGCGGCGCCGTCATGACGATCTGGTTGCCGCAGAGCGCGCCTGCTACTTCTTTTTCCGCGGCCGGCTGACTGCTTCGCCATTGCTGCCATTGCGGGAAGCAGCCTTGAGGTACTTGTCGAATTCCTTGCCGAGTTGCGGATGGCCAAGCGCATATTCGACGGTGGCCTGCAGATAGCCGAGCTTGCTGCCGCAGTCGTAACGCTTGCCGGTGAAGCGATGGGCGTACACCGCTTCTTCGCCCATCAGCGCAGCGATGCCGTCGGTGAGCTGGATCTCTCCGCCCGAGCCTTTGCCGATGCGCTCGAGATGCTCGAACACCGCGGGCGTCAGAACGTACCGCCCTACCACGGCGAGATTCGACGGCGCCTGTGCAGGCTTCGGCTTCTCGACGATGCTCCGAATGCGGCTCGTCTGGGATTTCTGCGCTTCCACCTCGACGATACCGTAGCGTTCGGTGTCCTTGTGCGGCACCAGCTCGCACCCGAGCACGCTCGAGCGTTTGGCGGAGTACACGTCTGCCATCTGTTTGAGACAGGGCACTTCACTCCGAATCAAGTCGTCAGCGAGATGGACGAAGAACGGCTCGGCGCCGACCGCCGGCTGGGCGCACAGCACCGCATGCCCGAGACCCAACGGCTCCGGCTGCCGGATGTAGATGCACGCTGCGTACGAAGGCAGCACGCTGCGAATCTGGTTGAGCAGGTCGCTCTTGCCCTGCGACTCCAGCAGAGCCTCGAGCTCCGGGTCCGAATCGAAGTGGTCCTCGATGGCGCGCTTGGACGCGCCGGTGATGAACACCAGCCGGCTGGCACCGGCCGCGAGCGCTTCCTCGACGGCATACTGGATGAGCGGCTTGTCGACGACCGGCAGCATCTCCTTCGGGCTTGCCTTGGTGGCCGGCAGGAAGCGCGTGCCACGCCCTGCCACGGGAAATACCGCTGTACGAATCGCAGACTTCAGGCTCATCGACCTTCCTCATTGTTGGGGCGGGCGCAAGTGTAAAACGGCCCGCGGTCGGCGGCATGAAGCAACTCACAGGCCCGGCCCCTTTTTTGGAAGGGGGATTCGCCCTTGCGGACGAATCCCCACCCCTTCAGGGCGCGCGAGCCGGCCTGGCATCGGGCTTCGTTTCGGCTTTGCCACCTCCCGCCTTGACTTCCGTACGGCCTCCTGCACGTCCGTCGGTGCGCGTCGCCGTGTTGCTGCCCCCGGTACGCAGCAGCTCCCGGTTGTTGTCGATCACCTTCTGCGGCATGTTTTTGACGAGCCGCAGGTCGTCCACCGATTTGAACGGTCCGTGCTCGTTGCGGTAGGCGACGATCGCCTGTGCGCGGGCCGGCCCGACACCATTCAGCTCGCGCGCCAGGGTGGCGGCGTCGGCCGAATTGATGTCCACCGGACCCGCGAACGCGGTGAGTGCCGCAAAGGCGAGACCCAAAGAAACGAGGATCGAAGAGAAGATTCGCATGATGAGTGGCCTCCAGGCCGGATGAATGCGGCGACGACCGCCGCGGCCGGGAGACTAGAGAGGCGCTGCCGAGAGACCCACGCCCGTTCCTGTTGGAAACGTACAGATATTGAGGTCGGACGGTCGGCGATGTCCGAATCGGACACCCGGCGCGGACTTCAGCCGGGGCGCACCTGAGCGTCCCGCTCAGCCCATTTGAAAACGGCTGGTCGCAGACTGTCCCACGATCGGCACTTCGGGCAGCGCCAGTACCAGCCGACACTGTGCAGGCCGCAGTCATCGCACTGGTAGCGGCCACCACTATCACTGATGCGCGTGAGTAGCGCCCCAAGTGCATTCGCCTCCGCAGGCGATGGCGGCTTTTCGCCCGCGAGCTCGGGGAGCTGTTGCATTCCCAAGGTCGGGAGGGCGGTGGCCAGCAACCAGGCAAGCTGCCTCTGGCTCACACGTCCGGTCCTCTGCAGCCGGTCGGTGAGCGCATCGACGATCCCTTCGTCGCCCAGCACCGCCGCCAGGGCGAGCGCGCGGGGAATGATTTCCAGGGCGAGGCTCGGCGCGCCTTCGAGCGCCGTGAGATACGCCGTGAGCGCGCCACGTTCGTCGCCAGTCGCCTCGGTGATGCGAGCAGAAAGGATGCCGGCGCGCGGCAGCTCGGGATCGTGCGTGCGCGCTTGCCGGAGCAGCAACAGTGCCCGTTCCAGGTCGCCCTGGAGCAGCGCCTGCTCGGCCAGCTCGCAAAGGTAGTGAGCGGCTACCCGCCTGCGCTCGCTCTGTATGCTTTGCGGCAACTCGTGAAAGACCTTCAGGGCGTTCGGCCAGTCCGTCTGCTGCTCATAGATGCGGAGCAGGTTCTCGAGCGCGGCGTTCCGGTACTCGCGCGAAGCGGACAGTTCCTCGAACAGACGCTCCGCACGGTCCATGAGGCCGGCGCTGAGGTAGTCGAGACCGAGCGCAAATGCCGCCTTCTCGCGCAGCGCCGCCGGCCCCTCCGCCCTCAGGCGGGTGTGCAGAGCAATGGCGCGATCCACTTCACCGCGCCGTCTGAAGAGGCTGCCCAGCGCAAACTGAATTTCCGCCTTGTCGCCTTCCGCCTCCGCCATGCGCGAGAAGACTTCGGCAGCGTGATCGATGCGATCGTTGATGAGGTGCTCGAGACCGACGTAGTAATCGCGCGGCAGCCGCACCGTACGCGCCACCGCGCTCCTGCGCCCGATGTACCAGGCCGCCGCGCCGATGAGCACGAATGCTAGTCCCAGCAGGAATGGCGGGAGGTCGACCATGGGAGAAGGCTACCGCGCGCGTCGCGCGCCTTCCATGACAGAGCGCTCAGGCGGACCCGTGAGCGCTGCGGCCATCAATCCCTGATGGGGCGACCTGCACCGTCGTTGACCCGCTCCCGCAGGTCCTTGCCTGGCTTGAAATGCGGGACATATTTGCCCGACAGGGCAACGGCCTCGCCCGTCTTGGGGTTGCGCCCCTGCCGTGGTGGCCGGAAATGCAGCGAGAAGCTGCCGAAGCCGCGAATCTCGATGCGCTCTCCCGCGGACAGCGCATCGCTCATGATTTCCAGAATCTGCTTCAGCGCCAGCTCCACGTCCTTCGCGGGCAGGTGCTTCTGCTTCGCCGTGATGATCTCGATCAGTTCCGACTTGGTCATGTCTCGCCTTTCGGCCGCAAGCCTCAAGCGGGAGGGGTGACTTTCATCACCCCTCCTGCAACCGGTCACATCCGCTCCGGCGTCAGTTGCGGTCGCCGATATGCTCCTTGAGGAGGTCGCCCAGGCTGGTGCCCGAGGACGACTGATCCGAGGAGCGATAGCTCTGCACCGCCTCTGCCTCTTCGTGCATTTCCTTCGCCTTGATCGAGAGCGAGATGGTGCGTGTCTTGCGATCCACGCCGGTGAACTTGGCTTCGATCTCCTCGCCTTCCTTCAGCACGGTGCGCGCGTCTTCCACGCGATCGCGCCCGAGCTCCGAGGCACGCAGCTGCCCTTCGACACCGTTGCCGAGGTCGATGATCGCGCCACGCGCGTCGACCTCTTTCACCGTGCCGCGCACGATCGTGCCCTTCGGATTCTCGGCGATGTAGGCGGAGAACGGATCCTTGGCGAGCTGCTTGATGCCGAGCGAGATGCGCTCGCGCTCCGGGTCGATGGACAGGACCATCGCCTCGAGCTGCTGGCTCTTCTGGTAGTTGCGCACGGCCTCTTCTCCCGGCTGGTCCCAGGAGATGTCGGAGAGATGCACGAGGCCATCGATGTTGCCCGGCAGGCCGATGAAGATGCCGAAGTCGGTGATCGACTTGATCTGGCCGGTGACGCGGTCGCCGCGGTTGTAGTTCTCGGCGAATTCCTTCCACGGGTTCGCCTGACACTGCTTGAGACCGAGCGAGATGCGGCGGCGCTCTTCGTCCACGTCGAGCACCATCACTTCGACTTCCTGGCCGGTGTGAACGACCTTGGCCGGGTTGACGTTCTTGTTGGTCCAGTCCATTTCGGAGACGTGGACGAGACCTTCCACGCCATCCTCGATCTCCACGAACGCGCCGTAGTCGGCGATGTTCGTGACTTTGCCGAACACGCGCGTGTGCGGCGGATAACGGCGGGCAATGTTCTCCCACGGATCCGCGCCGAGCTGCTTGAGCCCCAGGCTCACACGCGAGCGCTCGCGATCGAACTTGAGAATGCGCACGTCGATCTCGTCGCCGACCTTGACGACTTCCGACGGGTGCTTCACGCGCTTCCACGCCATGTCCGTGATGTGCAGCAGGCCATCGATGCCGCCGAGATCCACGAACGCGCCGTAGTCGGTGAGGTTCTTCACCGTGCCACGCACGACTGCGCCTTCCTGCAGGTTCTCCATGAGCGCGCTGCGCTCGGCGGAGAACTCCTGCTCGACCACCGCACGCCGTGACACCACGACGTTATTGCGTTTCTGATCGAGCTTGATGACTTTGAACTCGAGCGGCTTGTTCTCCAGGTAGCTCGTGTCGCGCACGGGGCGCACATCGACGAGCGAACCGGGAAGAAACGCGCGCACGTTCTCGATCTCCACCGTGAAGCCGCCTTTGACGCGGCCGGTGATCACTCCGGTGACGATCTGGGAATTGTTGAAAGCCGTCTCGAGCCGCGTCCAGGTGCGGGCGCGCTTGGCCTTTTCGCGCGAGAGGCGCGTCTCGCCGTTCCCGTCCTCGACGGAATCCAGCGCGACTTCGACTTCATCGCCGGCCTTGACCTCGATCTCGCCGCGTTCGTTCTTGAACTGCTCGATCGGGATCACGGCCTCGGACTTGAGGCCCACGTTGACGATGACGACGTCCGGGGTGACGTCTACGACGAGCCCCGTGAGGATCATGCCGGGGCGGATGCGCTTGTTAGCGAGACTTTCTTCGAAGAGTTGGGCGAAACTTTCTGTCATACCTTCACACACGTACTGGGCTCTCTTCCTTTGGGCCCAGGCAATTGAGTAACTGGCCGCGCGTCCATGCCGGCCACCATTGGAAAAATTCGCAGCGAGGATGGGCCGTCAGGCCCAGAGCGAGCGAGCCCGCCCGATCTCCAGAACGCGGTCGACTACCTCTCCGATCGTCAGACCGGTGGAATCGATCACTTCGGCATCGGGCGCGGGCTTCAACGGAGCCACCGCTCGGGTCGAGTCCCTGGAATCCCGCTCGGCTATCTCGCGCGAAAGGGCGGGAAGGCTAACATCGGACCCCTTGTCTTTCAACTGCTTATAGCGCCTAAGCGCCCTCTCTTCTGGGCTGGCAGTGAGAAACACCTTGAGGTCTGCAGCGGGGAAGACGACGGTCCCCATATCGCGCCCGTCTGCCACCAGACCGGGCGGTAGCGCGAAGGCGTGCTGGCGCGCCAGAAGGGCCGACCGCAGTTCCGGCCAGGCGGCCACGCGCGATGCACCGGCACCAGTGCTCTCGGAGCGCAGCTCCGCGGTCACGTCCATGCCGTCCAGCGTGACCAGCTCGCTGCCATCGCTTGCCACGCCAAACGCCACGTTCATGGTCCCGGCCAGTCGGGCATGGCTCTTCACATCCTGGGGGTCGAGACCAGCCTGGGCACCCGCGAGTGCCGCCAGTCGGTAGAGCGCGCCGCTGTCCAGCAGATGCCAGCCAGCATGCCGGGCGACGGCACGACTGATCGTGCCTTTGCCGGAGCCGCTCGGTCCGTCGATGGTGACTATGGGCGCTGCCATGAGCTGCAGTATGTCAGGGGCAACGCGACTAGGTAGGCGGCAAAAACCACGCTTTTTGCCGCCGGATGCCGTGTAGCGTCTCGAGAAAAGCGCCGCAGGCGACTTTTCTCCAATGAATTATCCGGCATCTATCTGCAGGCCCGCGCTGCGTGCGATCTGCACGAAACCCGGGAACGAAGTGGCGACATTCGCCACGTCCCGGATTTCCAGCGGACCCGAGGCTCGCACGCTCGCCATGGCGAAGGCCATGGCAATCCGGTGGTCGCCATGACTATCGATGATGCCGCCCGAGAAACCCGCGCCGCCCCGAATCCAGATGCCATCGGGTAGCAACTCGTGCTCCACCCCGAGCCGCGCCAACCCTTCGGCCATCACGGCCAGGCGATCGCTTTCCTTCACCCGCAGCTCGTGCGCACCCCGGACCAACGTCTCGCCTTCGGCACAGGCGGCTGCGATGAAGAACACCGGGAATTCATCGATCGAAAGCGGAACGAGCGCCTCCGGAACGGTGATGCCGCGCAGACGACCCGCCTGAACATCGATATCGGCAGTGGGCTCGCCGACCGCTCGCCCCTGCTTCTGCATCATCGGGCGCGGACGCACGCGGACGTTTGCGCCCATCATCGCGAGAATGTCGAGCAGCCCCGTGCGGGTCGGGTTGATGCCGACGTTGCGCAGCGTGATGCCTTTTTCAGCCGCGAGTGCGCCGAGCACGAGGAAGAACGCTGCCGATGAGAAATCTCCGGGCACGTCGACTTCCGCCGCCTGCAATACCTGACCGCCTTCGATCGCCACCGTCCGATCAGTGCGGATGACCTCCACGCCGAACGCGGACAGCATGCGTTCCGTGTGATCGCGTGTGGGTGCTGGTTCTGTGACTCGCGTGCGGCCTTCAGCCCACAGGGCTGCGAGCAATATTGCGGACTTCACCTGCGCGCTGGCCATTGGGAGGTTGTAGTCGACGGCACGTAGTGTTTGACCGCCATGGATCTGAACGGGCGGCAGGCCATTCTGCGTGCCGATGGAGGCATGCATCTGCCGCAGCGGGACGGCAACACGCTCCATCGGCCGCCGCATCAACGACGCATCGCCGATGAGCGTCGAGTCGAACTTCTGCGGGGCCAGTAGTCCCATGAACAGGCGCATGGCCGTGCCGGCATTGCCCATGTCCAGCGGCGCCGCAGGCGCCTTGAAGCCATCCGGCCCGACGCCGTGAATCACGACGCGGTTGTGGCCGAAGCGCCCGATGTTCACGCCAAGATTGCGCAGCGCTGCGAGCGTGGCCAGGCAATCCTCGCTTTCGAGGAAGCCGCGCACTTCGGTGGTGCCCTCGGCGATGCCGCCGAGCATGAGCGAGCGATGCGAGACGGATTTGTCGCCCGGCACGGTGAGCTCGCCGGCAATCACGCTGCCGGGCTGGCAGAAGTAACTCTGCACCGTCACGCGAGGACTGCCCGAGGATACGAGCCGAGCACGCGAAACAGCGACGCGCGCTCCTTCAGCGCTTCCAGCGCTTTCGCCACGGGCTCGTCCTGGGCATGGCCATCGATGTCGATAAAGAACACGTAGTCCCACTTGCGCCGGTGCGAGGGCCGGGACTCGATGCGGGTCATGTTCACGTTGTAGCGCGAGAGCGGCTCGAGAAGCCTGAACAGTGCGCCTGAGGAATCCGTGTGGGCAACGGACACGAGCAGCGTGGTGCGATCCACGCCGCTGGGCTCGAAGAGCTTGCGGCCAAGAACGAAGAAGCGCGTCGTGTTGTCGGGGCGATCTTCGATCTCCGCTGCGAGCACCTGCAGCCCATAGATTTCCGCCGCTGTCTGGCCGGCGATGGCGGCAGTGCCCTTCTCGTCCCGTGCGCGGCGCGCACCTTCGGCATTGCTGGCCACGGGCACGCGTTCGACATCCGGAAGGTGATCGTCGAGCCAGCTCCGGCATTGCGCGAGCGCTTGCGGGTGCGAGCAGATGCGCACGATGCGGTCCAGCGACGGCATGTTCCCCATCAGAAAGTGATGGATGCGCAGCTCGACTTCGCCGCAGATCTTCAGCGGCGAGTTGAGGAAGCGGTCGAGCGTGTTGTTGACGACGCCTTCGGTGGAGTTCTCGATGGGCACGATGCCGAAGTCCGCGGTGCCGGACTCCACTTCGTGAAAGACCTCGTCGGTGGAAGCCAATGCAAGCGCGCGCACGGAATGACCGAAGTGCGTGTACACGGCAGTCTGCGTGAACGTGCCTTCCGGACCGAGGAACGCGACCTTGAGCGGCTTCTCCGTGGCGAGGCACGCGGACATGATCTCGCGGAAGAGACGCAGGACTTCCTCATCCCTGAGCGGCCCCTTGTTGCGCTCCTTCGCCATGCGCAGCACCTGCGCTTCGCGCTCGGGGCGATAGAAATCGACCGTGCGCCCGTCCAGCGTCTTCGAGATGCCGACGATCTGCGCGAGCTTCGCGCGCTCATTGAGCAGGCCGTGGATCTGCTCGTCGACAGAATCGATGCGATGGCGAACAGCCGCCAGGTCCACCGGCGGCGGTTGCGCGCCGCCGGGTGCCGGAGCGCTCACGACAGTCTTACCCGCGTCCACAGCGCTCGCAGTTTTCGCGACCGCGGCCTTGCTGGCAGCGCTGCGCTTCTTCGGCGATGTCTTCCTGCGCGCCATGGGAGTCTTGTTGAGCCTCAGATCAATCGTGCCGCCAGCACACCGTCGATGCCGCGAATCTTCGCGAGCACGTCGGTGGGCATGGCGCCGTCCGAATCGATCAGGGTGTAAGCGAACTCACCCCGTGACTTGTTCAGCAGGTCCGCGATGTTCAACCCGGCCGCGGCGAGACAGGTGGAGATCTGACCGACCATGTTCGGCACGTTGCTGTTGGCGATGCACAGCCGCGCCGAGCCCGGCGCACGCGGCAACACCGCTTCCGGGTAGTTGACGCTGTTGCGGATGTTGCCGTGCTCGAGAAAGTCCCGCAGCGTGTCCGCGACCATCACCGCGCAGTTCTCCTCGGCCTCGCCCGTCGAGGCGCCGAGATGAGGCAGCGTCACCACCTTCGAATGCGACGTCAACCCATTCTTCGGGAAGTCGCAAACGTAGGCATGCAGACGCCCGTCATCGAGCGCGGCGATCACGGCGTGGTCGTCGACGATGGCGGCGCGCGAGAAGTTGAGGATCACGCCACCCTTCTTCATGAGCTTGAGACGCGCGGCATTCACCAGGCCGCGGGTGTCGTTCGTCAGCGGCACGTGTACGGTGATGGCATCACACCGCGCAAACAGATCGTCCAGCGACAACGCCTGCTCGACATTCGACGAAAGTTGCCACGCTCGCTGCACGGTGATCTGCGGGTCGTAGCCGAGCACCTTCATGCCGAGCGCATGCGCGGAGTTCGCCACTTCCACGCCGATGGCGCCGAGGCCGACCACGCCGAGCGTGCGGCTCGGGATCTCGAAACCGACGAACTTCTTCTTGCCGGCCTCGACGGCCGTGTCGATCTCTTCGTCGCTGCCCTTCAGCGAGCGCGCGAAGTCCCACGCCTGGACGATGTTGCGGGCGGCGAGAAACAGGCTCGCCAGCACCAGCTCCTTCACCGCATTCGCATTTGCACCCGGTGCGTTGAACACCGGGATACCGCGCTTGCTCATCGCAGGCACCGGAATGTTGTTCGTGCCCGCGCCGGCACGGGCGACGGCGAGCACGGAGGACGGCACGTCCATGCCATGCATGTCGGCCGAGCGCAGCATGATGGCGTCCGGATTCCTGATATCCGACGCGATCTCGTAGCGCTCGCGCGGCAGCCTCTCGAGGCCACGCGCGCTGATGTTGTTCAGGGTCTGGATTCGGAACGGCATGGGACAGTGGCACCCCGCGGCTTCAGCCGTGGCGGCGCTCGAACTCCTTCATGAAACTGATCAGCGCATCGACACCCTCGGGCGGCATCGCGTTGTAGATGCTGGCACGCATGCCGCCCACCGATCGATGTCCCTCGAGATTGGTGAGGCCGGCGGCCTTCGCCTCCGCGAGGAACGTCTTGTCGAGGTCCGGCTTGGCAAGCGTAAAGGGCACGTTCATCCACGAGCGGCAGTTCTTCGCCACCGGATTCCGGTAGAACCCGGACGAATCGATCGCGTCGTAGAGCTTCCCGGCCTTGGCCTTGTTGCGCGCGGCAATCCAGGAGACACCTCCATTCTTCGCCAGCCATTTGAACACGAGACCGGCGAGATACCAGCCGAACGTCGGGGGTGTGTTGGACATGGACCCGTTCGCGGCCATCTCCTTGTAGTCGAAAATGGAGGGCGTGACGGGGCGTGCGCGGCCGAGCAGATCGTCCCGCACGATCACTACCGCGAGGCCGGAAGGTCCGATGTTTTTCTGCGCGCTCGCGTAGATGACGCCGTACTTCGAGACGTCCACGGGGCGCGACAGGATGGTGGAGGACATGTCCGCCACCAGCGGCACCGTGCCGGTCGCTGGAATATAGGGAAATTCGACGCCGCCGATGGTCTCGTTCGGCGTGTAGTGCACGTACGAGGCATGCGGCGTGAGTTTGAGCGCGGCCTGCTCCGGCACGGTCGAGTAGTTCGACGCCGCCTCGTCCGCCGCCACGTTCACCTTCGCGTAGCGCTTGGCTTCACCCAGTGCTTTCTTCGACCACGATCCGGTGTTGATGTAGTCCACTGTGGAGTCCGGCGCGGTGAGGTTCAGCGGCACGGCCGCGAACTGCGCCATGCCTCCGCCCTGCAGGAAGAGCACTTTGTAGTTGGCCGGCACGGCCATGAGCTTGCGGAGCTCAGCCTCCGCTTCCTCGGCACAGGCGATGAACGCCTTGCCGCGGTGACTGACTTCCATCACGGACATGCCGGAGCCCTGCCAGTCGAGAAGCTCTTCACGAGCCTGTTGCAGGACTTCCAGGGGCAGGGTTGCCGGCCCCGCGGCGAAGTTGAAAACGCGCACGAGCTCCCTCTAAACGATGACCACCAAGGGGACGCGCGATCTTAGCAACTTGCTAAACGATCGGGATCACGAATTGTTTGTTGGTTATTCCAGACGGGTGTTGATTCCGGGCCGGTGATGCTGATCACCGGCCCCGGTTTCACGATTGTGGTGCGTCGGGCGGCGACTCTGGTGATGATTCAGCGGGCGCCGAGCCTTCGCCTTCGGCCGCTTCGCCCTCGAGCGATTCGTCGATGCGCTCGATACCCACGAGCCGCTCGCCTTCACCGAGACGGATGAGTCGCACACCCTGCGTGTTGCGACCAACGACCGAGATTTCATCCACGGGCGTACGCACGAGCGTGCCGGTGGAGCTGATGAGCATCACTTCCTGCCCGGCCGTCACCTGCAATGCTGCGACGGTCTTGCCGTTGCGATCCGTCGTCTGGAGCGCGATCACGCCCTGGCCGCCGCGACCGTGCGCCGGGAAATCGTCGAGCGGAGTGAGCTTGCCGTAGCCGTTCTCCGAAGCGGTGAGGATGTTGCCCTCGCCCACCACGATCAGGCCGACGAGCTCGTGCCCTTCGCCGAGCTTGATGCCGCGGACACCCGCAGCCTCGCGGCCCATCGGCCGCACTTCGCTCTCGTTGAAGCGGATCGACTTGCCGCCGCTCGAAACGAGGATGATCTCTTTCGTCCCGTCCGTGAGACCGACGCCGACGAGGCGATCGTTCTCCGCGAGATCGAGCGCGATGATGCCGGTGGTACGCGGACGCGAGAACGCAGTGAGCGGCGTCTTCTTCACCGTGCCCTGGCTCGTCGCCATGAACACGAAGTGCTGCTCGTCGTACTGCTTCACGGGCAGCACGGCGCTGATCTTCTCGCCCTCCTCCAGCGGCAGGAGGTTGACCATCGGCTTGCCGCGCGCGCCACGGCCTGCCTGCGGCAGCTCGTAAACCTTCAGCCAGTAGACCTTGCCTCGGTTCGAGAAGCAGAGAACGGTGTCATGTGTGTGTGCCACGAATAGTTTCTCCACGAAGTCTTCGTCCTTGACAGCCGTAGCAGCCTTGCCCCGGCCGCCGCGGCGCTGTGTCTGATACTCGGTAACGGGCTGCGATTTCGCGTAGCCCGCATGCGAGAGGGTGACGACTACATCCTGAGGTTCGATCAGGTCTTCCGTGCTCAGGTCCAGATGGTCGCGATTGATCTCGGTACGACGCTTGTCGCCGAACTGATCGCGCACTTCCACGAGCTCGTCGCGGATCACCTGCGTCAGCCGCTCCGGCCGCGCAAGAATATCGCTCAGATCGCCGATGCGCGCGAGCAGGTCCTTGAAGTCGGCGATGATCTCGTCCTGCGCGAGCCCGGTCAGGCGATGCAGGCGCATGTCGAGAATAGCCTGCGCCTGTGCTTCCGAGAGATGGTAGCCGCCGCCGTTGGTATCGGGGCGGAGGCCGAAATCCGCGCCGAGCCCGGCTGGCCGGGTGGAAATGGCGCCGGCGGCTGCGAGCAGTTGCGGCACGATTCCCGGCGACCAGGCGCGCGCCTGCAGAGCGTCGCGCGCCTCGGCCGGCGACTTCGCGGCCTTGATCAGCGCAATCACTTCATCGATGTTCGCAAGCGCGACGGCCTGGCCCTCGAGGATGTGGGCCCGCTCGCGCGCCTTCGCCAGATCGTAGATCGTCCGCCGGGTGATGACCTCGCGGCGGTGGCGGATGAACGCCTCGAGCATCTCCCGCAGCGACAGGAGCTTCGGCTGCCCGTCCTGGAGCGCAACCATGTTGATGCCGAACACCGTTTCCATCGGCGTCTGGGCAAAGAGGTTGTTGAGGACGATGTCCGACACCTCGCCGCGCTTCAGCTCGATGACGACGCGCATGCCGTCCTTGTCGGATTCGTCGCGCAGCTCCGAGATGCCTTCGATGTCCTTCGCCCGGACCAGGTCTGCGATGCGCTCGAGGAGCCGCGCCTTGTTCACCTGATACGGCAGCTCGGTGACGATGATCGCCTGGCGATCACCCTTGCCGATGTCCTCGATGTGCGTGCGAGCGCGGATGGAGAGGCGGCCGCGACCGGTGCGGTACGCGGTGGCGATTTCCTGCGCGCCGTTGATGATCCCGGCGGTCGGAAAATCCGGCCCCGGAATGTGCTGCATGATGTCGGCGAGTGTGATCGCTGGGTTGTCCAGCATGGCGAGACACGCGTTCGCCACTTCCGTGAGGTTGTGCGGCGGGATGTTCGTGGCCATGCCCACGGCGATGCCGGTCTGCCCATTGATGAGCAGATTCGGCACGCGGGTCGGCAGCACCGCCGGCTCGCTCTCGGTCTCGTCGTAGTTCGGGACGAAATCGACCGTTTCCTTGTCGATGTCCGCGAGCAGCTCATGCGCGATGCGCGACATGCGCACTTCGGTGTAGCGCATGGCCGCCGGCATGTCCCCGTCCACCGAGCCGAAATTGCCCTGGCCGTCGATCAGCAGGTAGCGCATCGAGAAGGGCTGCGCCATGCGGACCATCGTGTCGTACACGGCCGTGTCGCCGTGCGGATGGTACTTACCGATGACGTCGCCGACGATGCGGGCCGATTTCTTGTACGCCTTGTTCCAGTCGTTCGACAGCTCGCGCATGGCATAGAGCACGCGACGATGCACGGGCTTCAGCCCGTCGCGCACGTCGGGGAGCGCCCGCCCGACGATCACGCTCATCGCATAGTCGAGGTAGGACTGCCGCATCTCGTCTTCGAGATTGACCGGCACGATTTCGCGAGCGATTTCCGACATTCGATCCAGGTGCGTGAGGAAAGGCGAACTTTACCATACGTCGCGTGTGCGACGGTGAGGCGGCGCCCCGCCATCGTCGATATACTTCGGACCTCTTTTTTCGCTTGTTTGGCGGTACTCCGCGCCGATGCAGGTCAAGGCCAGTTCATCACGCGAGGGCGCGGATCTTCTGATCGCGGCCCGCTGGCTTCTGCCCATCGCACCGGAAAACGTGGCATTGAGCGATCATGCCGTCGTGGTGACGGGCGGCCGCATCGTCGCCGTCGGCGAGAGTGCCGATCTCGAGGCACGCTTCGAGCCGCGCGAGCGTATTTTCCGGCCAAATCACGTGTTGATGCCCGGCCTCGTGAATGCGCATACGCGTGCGTCCGTCACCTTGCTGCGCGGCCTTCCGGTGTATGCACCGGTCATGCGCTGGATGCGCGAGACACTCGCTCCTGCCGAGCTTCGCTGTGTCACACCGGACTTCGTGCGCGATGGCACCGCGCTCGCCATTGCGGACATGTTGCGCGCCGGAATCACCACGTTCTCGGGCTCGGATCTGTTTCCGGATGAAGCCGCGCGTGCCGCGGCCGAAGCGCGCGTGCGCATGGCGGTGGGACTTCCCGTGTCGGAAACAGGCAGCGCCTGGGCCGAAGACACCACCGCTCATTTCGTGCGGGCCGAGCGACTCTGGGACGAATACAAATCGAGTCCGTGGGTGTCCTTGTATTTCGCGCTGCCGCCGTCGTACGAGATCGGCGATCGGCTGCTCACGCATCTGCGGAGCGTTGCGGACGAGATCGACGCGCGCGTCGCGATGCCCGTGCACGAGACGGAAATCGAAGTGCGGGACACGCTCAGTCAGCACGGCTGCAGACCGTTGCGACGGCTGGCCGATCAGGGACTCCTGCGACCGGGATTTACCGCGCTTCACATGAACCGGCTCGATGCGGCCGACATCGAGCTGGCGCAACGGACTGGGATCGCGGCTGTTGCCTGTCCGCAGTCGAACCTGCGACTCGCGAGCGGTGTGACTCCGGTGGGCGCGCTTGCTGCGCGCGGTGTGACTGTGGGTCTGGGCACCGGATTGCCAATCGCAGCAGGCGCAATTGATGTATTGGCGGAAGCGAAACTTGCTGCCCAGCTTCATGCGCAGGGCGATCTCGCGCGCAACCGGGATGACGATGCCGCGGCTGACGTAACGCCGCCGACATCCGCTTTCTGGCTCGGGCTCGCAACCTTGGGCGGTGCCGTCACGCTCGGCCTCGGTCACACTTGCGGATCGCTGGAGGTCGGAAAGGCGGCGGACATGATCTGCATCGATCTCGAGTCTCTCGCTTCACGGCCGCAGGCCAGCGTCGCCGACGCCGTGCTGTACTCAGCGACTCGTGGCGAGGTAAGCGATGTCTGGGTGGGAGGTAGAGCCGCTGTCGCCGAGGGACAGTTGCTTGCCTTCGACGAGCGGGAGCTGCAACGGCTGGCGGGCGAATGGAGCCAGCGGATCGAACGAGGACTTGCCGGATGAACACGAGTGCACCCGAAGCGACGGCGGATGCGGCCGAGGTCGGCAAATTCGATGCGCTGGCGCATCGCTTCTGGGACCCGAACGGCGAGTTCCGTCCGCTGCACATTCTCAACCCGGTGCGTGCGCGCTTCGTGGAAGAACGCGCGAAGCTGCGCGGCTCGCGCGTGCTGGACGTCGGGTGCGGTGGCGGACTGCTGTGTGAAGCTTTCGTGCGCGCCGGCGCGCAGGTCACCGGCATCGATCTGGCCGAAGGAATGATCGAAGTGGCGAAGCTGCACGCCACCGAGCAGTCGTTGAGCATCGACTATCGGGTCGCGGATGCGGATACGCTTGCCGCAACTCAGGCGGGTACGTTTGACGTCGTCACTTGCATGGAAATGCTGGAGCACGTGCCTGCGCCGCAGGCGATTGTCGCCACGCTTGGTCGCCTGGTGCGGCCCGGGGGCGCGGTCTTCATCTCCACGATCAATCGCAACTTGAAGTCGTTTCTGCTGGCGATCGTCGGTGCGGAGTACGTGATGAACCTGATTCCCCGCGGTACGCATGAGTACGAGCGCCTGATCCGGCCGGCGGAACTGGCAGCCTGGGGCCGCGCGGCGGGACTGAGCCTGCGAGATGTCGCGGGGCTCGATTTCAATCCGTTTCTCGCCACCAGCCGCCTGACGAGCGATCCTTCCATCAACTACCTCGCACACTTCGAGCGTACCTGATGAGTGGAGCCGTCATTGTCCTGATTGCCCTGGCCGCGCTGGCCGCCGGATTCGGAATCGGATATGTGCTCGCCGTGCTCCGTGTGGGTCGCGAGAAACATGCGCTGCAGATTGCTCTGGAGGGCGAGCGCGTCCGCCGTGAAACGGAGAGCGCACAGGTGAACGAGCGCGTGGCGGTGCTCGAACAGGCCGAAAACCGTTTGCGTGGCGCCTTCGATTCGCTGGCCGGCGAATCCCTGCGCGCCAACAGTGAGATGTTCCTGCGCCTGGCGAAGGAATCTCTCAGTCGCGATCAGGCGGTGGCGCAGAGCGCACTCCGCGAGCGCGAAACGGCCATCGCGCAGATCGTCGAGCCGCTGCGCACGGCGCTGGAGAAGACCGAAGCGCAGGTGCGCGCGCTGGAGAACGAGCGGCGCGATGCATTCACGAGCCTGCGTGTGCAGATCGAAGGGCTCGCCGACGGGCACGCCCAGCTTCAGCGCGAGACGCGGAATCTCGTGACGGCCTTGCGTCGGCCCGAAGTGCGCGGTCGGTGGGGCGAGATGACGTTGCGGCGGATCGTCGAGATCGCCGGGATGGCCGAGCATTCGGATTTCACCGAGCAGCTGCATCTGTTCGGAGAGGAAGGCGCGCTGCGCCCGGATCTGGTCGTGCACATGCCGGAGGGCCGGGATCTGGTCGTCGACGTGAAGACGCCGCTGGATGCGTACCTCGAAGCGATTGAGGCAAGCACGGATGAAGCGCGCGGTGTGGCGCTCCGGCGGCATGCGCAGCAGGTGGAGACGCGTGTGCGCCATCTCGGCTCGAAGAGCTACTGGGCGCAGTTCGAGCGCAGCCCGGAGTTCGCCGTGCTTTTCCTGCCGGGCGATCAGTTCCTCGCGTCGGCACTGGCCGAGCGGCCGGAGCTGCTCGAAACGGCGTTGAAGCAAGGCGTCATCATTGCCACGCCGTCGACGCTCATCGCGCTGCTCAAGACGGTTGCATATGGCTGGCGCCAGTCCGCCGTTGCCGAGAATGCCGCGACGATTCGCGAGCTGGGCCAGGAACTGTATCGGCGGCTTGGAAACTTCGTCGGTCACATCACTCAGGTGGGCCAGCGGCTGAACAAGGCTGTCGAGGCTTACAACTCGGCGGTGGGTTCGCTCGAGCGCCAGGTCATGCCGCAGGCACGTCGCTTCCCGGAGCTGGGCGTGACGCCGGACGCACCGCTTGCTGCGATGGAGCCGATCGCACAGATCGCGCGCAAGCCGGGCGGCACGGCTGGCGAGAAGGCGGCGGAGAAGCTGGCTGCCGAAGCGGGTACGCCGGAAGCGGCGCCCAGTGACGCGCCGCCGGCCGAGCCGATCGTGCTCGAACCGAGCCGACATTGAGCACCTTCGATCCGCGTACGCATGTTTCCGGGCCCGACGAGCTTGCCGGGCGTGTCATCGCGATCACCGGTCCGACGGCAGGTATCGGTCGCGCGGTTGCCATCGCGTGCGCACGGCACGGCGCGACCGTCGTGCTCATCGGCCGCAACACGAAGAAGCTCGAAGCGGTTCATGCCGAGATTGCAACGCTCGGCCGAGCGGAGGCCACGATCGCGCCGTTCGATCTCGAGAAAGCGCTGGCGGCCGATTACGACACGCTGGCCGACGCGATCCTGCAGCGCTATGGCCGGCTCGATGGCTTGCTCCACAACGCAAGCCTGCTCGGGATGCTCGCGCCCATTGAGCACTACGACGTGCCCACCTTCTATCGGGTGATGCACGTGAATGTGACGGCGGCATTCGCTTTGACCCAGGTGCTGCTGCCGGCACTGAAGCAATCGCAGGATGCGTCAGTGCTGTTCACGTCGAGCAACGTGGGACGGAAGGGTCGCGCTCACTGGGGTGCCTACTCCGCGTCGAAGTTCGCGGTGGAAGGTCTTGCGCAGGTGCTCGCGGATGAGCTTCGGAATATCACGGCCGTTCGCGTGAACGTGATCAATCCGGGGTCTGCACGCACGGCGATGCGCTTGCAGGCGTATCCAGCAGAGAATCCTCAAACACTGCCGACGCCTGAGGAACTGACTGGGCCCTATCTCGCGCTGCTGGGGCCTGCGAGTCGGGGTGTTACCGGTCAGAGCTTCGATGCGCAGGTGCGTCCGCGCTGAGAGTCTCATCCGGCGGCGAGGTGAGGGACTCGATTTCTTCTTTGGTCAGCGGGCGGAACTGGCCGCGCGAGAGCCTGCGGTCGAGAGTGAGCGTGCCGACGCGCGTACGAAGGATGCGGCTCACGAGCGCACCCTGACGCTCGAAGAGCTGGCGAACGTCTTTGCCGCTGCCGCCGCGCGCAACGATGGTGTACCAGCGATTGGCGCCCTCGCCGCCTCCGGGTTCGCAGCTGTCGACTTGCAGACGCTCGCCGCGATCGAGGGTGCCGTCGAGGATTCCGTTCAGTTGCGTTTCATTCAACTCGCCGCGCACGCGAACGCTGAGCTCGCTTGGCAGGCGATGCACGGCTCGTTGCAGGGTGGCCGCGAGCTCGCCATCCGACGTGACGATTTCCAGGCCGCCGTCGATGCGGGGCATTGGACTCACCGTGATGAAGCGGTTGCCGGCGCGTTTCGGGAGTCGCTCCAGCAATGCCTGATGCTCTGAGGGTTCTGTGGGGGTGCGCAGGTGTTCGCCCGGGGAGCGGTGGCAGAGGTAGACCTGGCCTGCGGCGATTTCGTGGCGATGGATGAGGCGGCCGTCGAGGCGCAAATGATCGGCGCGGGTTACGCGGGTGCCTAGTACGGCTGGCTGGTTGTTTACGGTGATGCGGCCAGCGCGAATCCAGTCCTCTGCCTCGCGACGGGATGCCACGCCTAAACGAGCGAGCACCTTCTGCAAGCGTTCGCCTTCGAAGGAAGACGACGCGCGGTTCGCCGAATGAAGATTTCGCGGTGTGTCGGCCCGACTTCGAGCGGAATCACTGCCACGCGAGGAATCGGCCCTCTTTGAGTGCGCCTGGCCGGCGCGGGCGGGACTCCGATTTGAATCACTGCTGCGCGAGGGCCGCGTGTTCATTGAGCGCCCAGGGCCTGCGCGCGGCGAGTCGGCGCGTCGCGAGGAATGGCTGCCGCTGGGGCGCGACGTGTCGGTGCGCTTGCGGGGTGCGCCTTTACGCGGGGCGCCGGGGCGGAAGTTGCGGCCGCGCGCGGCCATGAGGGTCAGTCGTCGAAGTCGTGACGGGGTGAGGCGACCAGCTCGCTGGTGCCCTGGGGCTCAGCGGCGGAGAGTTCCTCTTCGTCGCTGCCATCGTCGTCGGCACCGGCGGCGTCACCTTCGTCCGCGGATTGCGCGGTGAGAACTGCGTCGGCAGTCGCATCCGAGTCGGATGCGCTCGGCGTGGCACCATCGCCAGCCGCATCCTTCGCCAGGTCGAGCTGCAGGTTCACGTCGCCCATCGCCTTCAGCTCCGCGAGCGGCGGCAGCTCTTCGAGCGTGCGCAGACCAAAGTAGTCGAGGAAATCCTTCGTCGTGCCCAGGAGCTCCGGCCGCCCAGGCACATCACGCTGCCCCACCACGCGAACCCAATTGCGCTCGAGCAGCGTCTTCACGATGTTCGGATTCACCGCCACGCCACGCACCGCTTCGATCTCCGCGCGCGTAATGGGCTGCCGGTAAGCAATCAGCGCCAGCGTCTCGAGCAAAGCGCGCGAATAACGCGGCGGCCGCTCGGGCCACAACCGCGAAATCTCGTTCGCCAGATCCCGCCGCACCTGAATCCGATAGCCGTTGGCGGTCTCCTTCACCTCGATGCCACGTCCGGTGTAGTCCTCCTCGAGAGTCGCAAGCGCCGCCCGAATTTCGGCCGCAGCGGGCTGGTCCGACTCTTCGAACAGCTCGGCAAGCTCGGACACGCTCAACGGCCGCCCGGCCGCGAGCAGTGCAGCTTCGATCACGTTCTTGGTGTACGACTCGTTCATGAACGCCCCTCGTCTGGCGGCGGTGTCTCACCCGTTCCGCTCTCGGCTTCGGCCTCGAACACTTCTTCGCCGCTCGCAATGGCAGCGGCAACATCATCCGGCCGATCGTTGTTCGCCACCAGACGCAGCATGCGATTCTCCGCCGCGAGGCGTACGTGCAGCGGCGCGAAGGCCTCGGCCTGCACGATGTCGATCAGCCCTTCACGCATCAGCTCCAGCACGGCAATGAACGTGACCGTGACGCCCATGCGTCCCTCTTCCGGCCGGAACAGGCGCCCGAATTCTACGAAACTCGACCGCTCGAGTGTCGAAAGGATATCCGTCATGCGCTCGCGCACCGAAAGTCGCTCGCGAGCGACGTGATGATGCGTGAACATCTCCGCGCGCGCGACCACGTCCTTGAACGCCAGCAGCATCTCCTGCAGCGTGATCTGCGGCATGAGCCGCACGATCTTGCGGTCCTTCAGCTCGGCGCCTGCGTTCCAGGTGTCGCGCTCCAGGCGCGGCAACCGGTCGATGTCTTCCGCCGCGCGCTTGAAGCGCTCGTATTCCTGCAGCCGGCGCACGAGCTCGGCGCGCGGATCTTCCTCGTTGCCCTCGCCATCGAGCTTCGGCCGCGGCAGCAACATGCGCGATTTGATCTCGGCGAGCGTCGCCGCCATCACCATGTACTCGCCTGCAAGCTCGAGCTGCAGCTCCTGCATCAGCTCGATGTAGGACATGTACTGCTTGGTGATCTCCGCCAATGGGATATCGAGGATGTCCAGATTCTGGCGGCGGATGAGATACAGCAGCAGGTCGAGCGGCCCTTCGAACGCTTCGAGGAACACCTCGAGCGCCTGCGGCGGAATGTAGAGGTCCTTCGGCAATTCCGTGACCGGCTCGCCATTGACGACGGCGAAGGGCATTTCCACTTGTTCGGGCACTCCTTCGGCGGGCGCGACCGGCGCCATGGCGCTCCCACCAACGATTTCCAGCTTCGGTTTCATGCCGGGCGATCGCTCCTCAGTCCGAACGCAGATGCATCGCGCGACGCACTTCATCGAGCGTGGCGCGGGCCGCTTCGCGGGCCTTGTCGGCCCCTTCGGTGATGATATTCCTCAGGAGCTCCGGGCTGTCCTCGAATTCCTGGGCACGCTTCTTCATGCCGGCGATTTCCTCGACGACCTTTTCGATCACCGGCTTCTTGCAGTCGAGGCAGCCGATGCCCGCCGTGGTGCAGCCGTTGTGGGCCCACTTCTGCGTGGCCTCGTCGGAATACAGCTTGTGCAGATCCCAGACGGGACACTTCTCCGGCGTGCCCGGATCGGTGCGGCGAACGCGAGCGGGATCGGTCTGCATGGTGCGCATCTTCTGCGCGACTGAGTCCGGATCCTCCCGCAAGCCGATGGTGTTGCCGTAGGACTTCGACATCTTGCGACCGTCGAGCCCGGGTACTTTCGGCGTGGCCGTGAGCAGTACTTGCGGCTCCGGCAGGATCGTGACGCCCGACCCTTCGAGGTAGCCGAGCAGACGCTCCTTGTCCGCGACGGTGATGCGGTTGTTCCCTCCGACCAGCACACGCGCGCGCTCGAGCGCATCCAGGTCGCCGCTCTCCTGGTACTTGCGACGAAGCTGGCGGTAGGTGGTGGAGTTGCGGCCGCCGAGATTCTTCACGGCGAGCTCCGCCTTGGTCTCGAAGTCCGGCTCGCGACCGTAGAGATGATTGAAGCGCCGCGCGATCTCGCGCGTGATCTCGACGTGCGACGCCTGGTCTTCACCCACCGGTACGAACGTGGCGCGATAGATCAGGATGTCCGCGCTCTGCAGCAGTGGGTACCCGAGGAACCCGTACGTCGCCAGGTCCTTCTCCTTCAACGCTTCCTGCTGGTCCTTGTACGTGGGGACGCGTTCGAGCCAGCCGAGCGGGGTAATCATCGACAGCAGCAGGTGCAGCTCTGCGTGCTCCGGCACGTGGGATTGCACGAACAGCGTGGACACGCCGGGGTTCAGTCCTGCGGCCAGGTAATCGATCAGCACCTGGCGGATGTTCTCCTGCAGGGCCGAAGTGTCTTCGTACCCCGTGGTCAGCATGTGCCAGTCGGCGACGAAGAAGAAGCACTCGTACTGGTATTGCAGCTCGACCCAGTTGCGCAGGGCGCCGTGATAGTTGCCAAGGTGAAGCGGACCCGTGGGACGCATGCCGGACAGGATCCGGCGGGCTTGCGGATTGGCGCTCACGGGGCGTCGAGCGGATGTCGAAGACGGAAATGTCGATCTGGACGCGGACGGCGACTGGGCACGCTGATTCTGAGACCCTTCGAGTGAGGCGGCAGGATTATAGCGGAACGGGCCGGGACGTTTGGGTCACCCTTGAGTGCGCTCGATGCCCGGTATCCGGGCAATGTCGCCCTTCCCCTGTCGCACGATCAGGGGCGGCTTGACCGCTAGGTCAACGACCGTGGTGGGCTCAACGCCGCAGTTGCCGCCATCCAGCACTGCATCGATCTGGTGCTCGAGGCGGGCGCGAATTTCCTGTCCGTCCGTCAGCGGCGCGGGGTCGCCGGGGAGCATGAGGGTCGAGCTCATCAGCGGCTCACCCAACTCTTCGAGCAACGCGAGCGGCACAGGATGATCGGGCACGCGGATGCCGATGGTTCGCCGACGCTCGTGCTGAAGTCTGCGCGGCGTTTCTCGCGTGGCCGGCAGCAAGAATGTGTAAGCGCCCGGAGTACAAACCTTCAGCAGCCGGAACTGCCACGTGTCCACCCTTGCGTAGCGGCCGATGTCGCGCAGGTCGCGGCACACGAGCGTGAAGTGATGATGACGATCGGCCTGGCGGATACGGCGCAGTCGCTCGAGCGCGTCCTTGTCGCCGAGGTGACAGCCGAGCGCGTAGCACGAGTCCGTGGGATACGCGATCACGCCGCCCGCGCGCACGATATCCGCGGCACGGCGGATGAGCCGGACCTGCGGGTTGACCGGATGGACCTCGAAATACTGGCTCAAGGGGGCGGAAAGGAGAATTGGAGTATTTCGGCTATCATACGCGGCCCTTTTTGCGCAGGTTCCAGGTCGCGCGAACGTCCCATGCAGTCCCTTCTCGAGCTGGCGCCGCTGGTGGCGTTCTTCGTCGCCTACTATCTCGGTGGCATTTACGTCGCCACGGCCGTGCTCATGGGCGCCATGGCCCTGCTGCTCATCGTCGACTATGTGCGTGGCCGGAAGATTCCGCCCATGCACGGCGTCAGCGCCGTACTCGTGTTTCTCTTCGGTGCCGCCACGCTCATCCTGCACAACCAGCGCTTCATCCAGTGGAAGCCCACCGTGTTCTTCTGGCTGCTCAGTGTGGCCCTGCTGGGAAGCATGTGGATCGGCAAGCAGCCGCTCGTACAACGCCTGTTAGGGAAAGCACTCGAAGGCCAGGCAGAGGTGTCGGACGGCACGTGGCGCCGGCTCAATCTCCTCTGGGTGGTGTTCTATGCGCTGCTCGGTGGCGCGAATCTCCTGGTTGCCTTCAATACCAGCGAGGCGACGTGGGTGAAGTTCAAAGTGATCGGACTCACGGCAATCACGTTGATTTTCACCGCTGCGCAAGTCGCATGGCTCATGCGGCGGCCGAACGAGCCCTCTTCTACCCAGGCCTGACATGACGACGGAACGCGTCAGCCGCATTCGTGAGGCTCTCCAACACGAGTTGTCTCCAGTGGAGATCGACATAAAGGACGACAGCGCCAAGCACGCCGGACACGCGGGTGCGCGTGAAGGCGGGCACTTTCGCGTGCGTCTCGTTGCCGAAGCCTTCCGTGGCAAGAGTCGCATCGAACGGCACCGGCTCGTGTTCGCAGCGGTCGCACCGCTCATGGGGCGGGACATCCACGCCCTCAACATCGATGCCCGGACGCCAGAAGAAAATACCTGATCTTTTTTCCGTAACTTACTGAGACATAAACATGAAATTACAGTGGACGACGCTTGCGGTTGCCGTGCTGTGCACGCTCGCGGCCTGCCAGCCCAAGACGGGGTCGGATTCCGCAGCACCCAGCCTCGGGCCGCCGGTGGCGACCGTCGATGGACAGCCGATCGGCAAAGAGCTCTATGAGTTCTACGTCAAGGGGGTTGCGGGCAAGGCCTCGAGCGAGCTGACGGCCGAACAGCGCGACCAGGCGCTGGAGAACCTCGTGCGCGCGCAGGTCATCGCCGGACAGGCTGCGAAGGATGGTCTCACCAAGGACACCAACACGGCGGCGCTCCTCGAGTTGTCGCGACTCAACGTGCTGCAGAACGCAGTGTCCGAGAAATATCTGAAGGACAAGAAGGCTACGGAGCAGGAGCTGCGGGCGGAATACGAGACGCAGGTTTCGTCGATGGCGCGGCTCGAGTACCACGCGCGGCACATTCTGGTCGCGACGTCCGGGTTTGCGGACAAGCTCGTGAAGGATCTCGAGAAGGGAGCGAAGTTCGAGGATGTCGCCAAGCGCGAATCCATGGATGCCAAGGAAAGCGGTGGCGACCTTGGGTGGTTCACGCCGGATCGGATGGTGAAGCCCTTTGCGGATGCGGTCGTGGCGTTGAAGCCGGGCGAGTTCACGCATGCGCCGGTCCAGACGCAGTACGGGTGGCACATCATCAAGCTCGAAGAGACGCGGGATCTGCAGCCGCCCACGTTCGATGCGGTCAAGCAGCGCCTGGAGCAGGTCGTCCAGACAAAGAAGTTCAAAGAGTACGTGGATGGCCTGGTGAAGACGGCGAAGGTCGACAAGAAGCTCGAACCTGCTGCGCCGGCTGCACCTGCCACTCCGGCTCCGGCCGCTCCCGCGGAAGAGAAGAAGCCCTAGCTCGTCTTGATCAGGTCCAGGAACTGCTGTTCGTCCAGGACCTGAACACCGAGCTCGGTGGCCTTCTTGAGTTTGGAGCCGGCTTCGGGGCCGGCGACGACGAAGTCGGTTTTCCTGGAGACGCTGCCGCTCACTTTGGCGCCGAGGCGTTCGGCCAGCGCCTTCGCTTCGTCGCGGGTGACTCTTTCGAGGGTGCCGGTGAAGACGATGGTTTTGCCGGCGATGGGGGAGTCGCGCGTGGGTTGTTCGGCGTCGCGGATCCGCGTGACTTGTTCGGCGAGGCGCTCTACCAGTTTGCGGTTGTGATCTTCGCCGAAGAAAGCGGCGATGGCATCGATGACGGTGTCGCCGATCTGGTCGAGGGCGTCCATGTCCTGACGGGCTTCCTGCTGCCGCTCGGCGTTGGTGTCGTCGGCCACGGCGAGACTGGCGTCGTGAAACGACTTCCAGTTGCCGTAGCCGCGTGCCAGTGCACGGGCCGTAGTTTCGCCGACCTGGCGGATGCCCAGCGCGTAGATAAACCGTTCGAGGGAGATTTCGCGTCGCGCTTCGATCGCGGCAAGGAGCTTGCGCACGGAAACCTCGCCGAAGCCCTCCTCTTCTTCGATCTCGGCCTTGCGATCCTTCAAGCGGAAGATGTCGGCCGGCTCGACGACCCAGCCCTTTTCGAAGAAGAGCTGGATCTGCTTTTCGCCGAGGCCCTCGATATCGAACGCGCCGCGTGAGACGAAGTGGCGCAGGCGCTCGGTCTTCTGGAACGGGCACGCGAGCTCGCCGGTGCAGTGGGAGCGGGCGCCCTGCTCTCCCGTGGCGGTGGTTTCGCGCACGACTTCGGTATCGAGCGGACACGGGCACCGCTTCCGGAACTCGTAGGGCTTCGCGTCCTTGTCACGCTTCTCGAGCACAACACCCAGCACCTGCGGAATCACGTCTCCCGCGCGCTGGATAGTTACGTAGTCGCCGATGCGCACATCGAGCGACTGAATGTAATCCTCGTTGTGAAGCGTGGCGTTCTGCACGACTACGCCGCCTACGTTGACCGGTTCGAGCTTCGCTACCGGCGTGAGCGTTCCTGTCCGGCCTACCTGGATGTCGATGTCCTTGACGCGCGTGATGGCTTTCTCGGCCGGAAACTTGTGGGCGATGGCCCAGCGCGGATTGCGCGAGACGAACCCGAGACGTTCCTGCCAGTCGAGGCGGTCGACTTTGTAGACGACGCCGTCGATGTCGTAAGGAAGCAGAGGGCGGGCGATTGCAATCTTTTCATGGAACGCCAGCAGCTCCTCGACGGACCGACACGTCGTCGCATACGGATTCGTCTGGAAGCCACGGGCCTCGAGCCACTTCAGCATTCCGGACTGCGTGTTCGCGGGCAGCTCGCTCAGCGTGCCCCACGTATACGCAAAGAATCCGAGCGGGCGCGACGCCGTCACCCCGGGATCGAGCTGGCGCACGGAGCCGGCTGCGGAGTTTCTCGGATTCGCGTAAACAGGCTTGCCTGCCGCCACCTGTTGCTCGTTAAGCTGGCGGAAGGCGTCTTTGGACATGTACACCTCGCCGCGCACCTCGCAGATGTTCGGGACGCTGCCCTTCAGCTTCTTCGGCACATCGGCGAGCGTGCGGATGTTCGCGGTGACGTCCTCCCCTTCATAGCCATCGCCACGAGTGGCACCGGTCGCAAGAGAGCCGTTCTCGTAACGCAGGGACATCGAGAGCCCGTCGATCTTCGGTTCCGCGGTGAAGACGATCTCTTCTTCAGGTGGCAGACGCAGGAACCGTCGGATGCGTTCGACGAATTCGACGAGGTCCTCTTCGGTGAACGCGTTACCAAGGGAGAGCATCGGCACGCTGTGGCGTACTTTCTCGAATTTGGAGGACGGCGCCGATCCCACGCGCTGTGTGGGCGAATCCGCCGCGCGCAACTCTTCGTGGGCTTCTTCGAGCGCACGCAGTTCCGCCATCAGGGCGTCGTACTCTGCGTCCGTGATCTCGGGAGCGTCCTGCTCGTAATAGCGTTGATTGTGCCGCGCAATTTCCTTGCGCAACCAGAGCACTCGCTCGCGCGGGTCCTGCGCGCGAGCCGTCGCCGACTTGTCGTTCACTGCCTTGTCTCGGGATGCGGCACAGTGCCGGCACCGATCTCCTTGCCCTCGGAAAGACCCCTGCCTTCGGAAAGACTCTGGCGAATGGACGCGCTGCGCGTCGGGGTGAGCGGTTCACCGCGCTCGTCCTGCAACGCGCCTTGCAGGCGGTCGTTGAGATTGCGCGCGGTGACCAGGAGCTCATCGAACGTCTGCTGCGCGGGGAGCGGACCGGGCAACACTGCGAACAGGCTGATGCCGCCGAAGCGTTGCGCGTCGATCGTGCCCAGCGCGAAGGTGCCGGGCTTGGTGAGGCTCGCGGCGCTCAGCATGGCGCGGTCGTCAGGACCGGCTTTGTGGAAGATGTCGAACTTGCCGAGGACGAACCCTTCGGCTGCCAGGGCCTGGCGCACGGCGCGGCCCGGGAAGCGGGCTGCGGGGGCTGATACCAGACGGAGCGCGACGATTTTGCGGGATTCCTCGCGAGGCCAGTCGACGATTGGCGAGCCTGCGGTGGCGCCGACTGGGTGGTGTTCGCGAGGGGTCGGTTGCTCAGATTCGTCGTGGTCGGAGTCCGATACGAAGCCTGTTGAAGATTCGGAAGGCGCGAAGTTGCCGGCGCCGTGGCCCGCCGCTTCGACATGCGAGGTTGGAGCGCCCGCAGACGCGGCGATGGTTGGGACGCTTTGCGATGCGCCCCACGACGCGGAGGATCTAGCGCGGTGGCCCGCCGCTTCGTCATGCGAGCTTGCGGCGCCTGCGGCCGCGGCGATGGTTGGGACGCTTTGCGATGCGGCCCGCGTCGCGGATGAACGCGCAGCGGCTGGGTCATGCGCGGCGTCTGGCTCTGTCGGGGCGAGGGCCCTGACGTTTACGGTGTCGGCGTCGTCGGCGATGGTGAAGTCGTCGGGGTCATCGGCAGGCTCGGGAGGCGCTTCGGATTGGGCCTGGAGGCGTGAGAACGAGGCGGAATCGACCTCGACGACCGGCGGGTCGTGGGCCGGCTCGCGCGCACGCGGCGTGACGAGAGGCTCGACGCGAGGTTCAGGATGAAGCTCGGGCAGCGAAATCGTCGGCTCGCGGTGAAACCGGCCAACCTCCATTGGACCGTCCCCGGACGATCCGCCGGCACTCAGGTTCTGCCGGGGCGCCTGCCGCTGCCGCCGAAACTCCCACAGTGCCAGTCCGACGACGAACAGCGCACCGAGGATCAACAAGGTCCAGCGCAACTCAGGCATGACCGGACTCCTGCATGATGAACCCGAGCCGCCCCCTTACACCGCTGCCAGCCGCACAGCCTCGTCGACGTCCACGGCCACGAGGCGCGAGACGCCCGGCTCGTTCATCGTCACGCCGATGAGTTGCGAAGCCAGCTCCATCGTCGTCTTGTTGTGGGTGATGAAAATGAACTGCACGCGCTCGGACATGTCGCGAACGATATCGCAGAACCGTCCGACGTTGTGCTCGTCCAGCGGTGCGTCCACCTCGTCGAGCAGACAGAAGGGCGCAGGATTCAAATCGAAGATCGAGAACACGAGCGCGACCGCAGTCAGCGCCTTCTCACCGCCCGAGAGCTGATGGATGGAGCTGTTGCGCTTGCCCGGCGGCCGCGCCATCACCGAGATCCCGGCGGCGAGCGGATCCTCACCGACCATCTCCAGGTACGCGTGCCCGCCGCCGAACAGGCGCGGAAATTTCTCCTGCATGCCGGCGTTGATGCGGTTGAAGGTATCTTCGAAGCGGCTGCGGGTCTCCTTGTCGATGCGATGCATGGCATGCTCGAGCGTTGACAACGCGTCGGTCAGGTCGGTGAACTGCCGGTCGAGATACTCCTTGCGCTCCGTCTGCTCCTTCAGCTCATCGATCGCGGCGAGGTTCACCTGGCCGAGCTTCTCGATGTCCGCACGCACTCCGGCGAGCGTCTCTTCCCAGGCCGGCACGCTCGCATCCGGCGCGAGGCCCTGCTGGATCTCGGCAAGCTCGTAGCGCGTGGCCACGAATTGCTCGGCAATCGACTCGCGTCGGACGCGAGTCTCCTGTGCTGCGAGGCGCGCCGCCTCCATGGCTTCGCGCGCAGCGTTCACGCGCTGTTCGGCGGCGACCCGCTTCTCTTCGAGCTCACGCAGATCCGCGTCCGCTTCTTCGAGCGCGCGCCGTGCAGTGGAGAGCTCCGCCTCCACTTCCAGACGCCGCGCGAGGGCGTCGTCGAGCCGACCCTGCAATTCGATGATTGGCGCATCGCCGCTCGCCAGCTCTTTCTCGAGATCCGCGCAGCGCTGCGCGAGTTGGGCGCGCTGTTCGATCATGCGCGTGTGCGCGACCGTGACCGAGGACTCGGTCGAACGACGCGATTCGATGCGGATGAGAAGGTCCCGCGCAGCGACCTGCGCAGCCTGGCTTTCCGTGCGGCGTGAAGCGACGGTCTCGCGGCGCTCTTCGCGCTCGTTTTCGAGGTCCGGCTGGCGCGAATCGAGCTGACCGAGCGCCAGGAGCCCGCGGTCGAGCTCCGCGCGGGCACGAGCCAGCGCTTCCTGCGCGACACCAACTTCGCGCGCGACGTCCGCACCTTCTTCTTCCAGACGTTCGCGGCGGAGCGTGGACTCCTGCGACCGCGCCCGCATGGCTTCGAGCTGGCCTAACAGGTCCGCGTGCTCGCGGTGTGCGCCCTGAATGCCGGATTGCGCGCTGTCACGCTGCGTTTCCGCATCCCCTAGTGACTGGCGCACGGTGGAAAGGTGCGTCTCCAGCGTCCGCACCTTCTCTTCAGACACAGCGAAATCCGAGCGCAGCTCTTTCAGGCGGTGCTCGCGCTCGATGACGCCAGCATGATGATCTTCGCCACGGCTTATGCGGAGCCAGTTGCGACCGAGCCATTCACCGCGTCGGGTGATGATGGACTTGCCGGCCGGCAATGAGCTGCGCGCGGCAAGCGCCTCGGTGAGCGACTCCGCCGTGATGATGTCCGACAGCGGAGTAACGACCGCCGCCGGCCCCTTCACACGCGCGGCAAGGCTGCCCGGGACCGAATGCTCCGAGTCGCCATTCGGCTCGATGAGAGCAACGCGGCCACTATTGAACCCGTCGAGGGCACTGGCCACATCGTCGAGCCGGTCTACGCACACGGCTTCGAGGTAATCGCCGAGCGCCGTCTCGACTGCGCGCTCCCAGCCTGACTCCACTTCCAGTGTCTGAGCAACGCGTGTGTTTCCCGCGAGCCCCCGGCCCGCGAGCCACTCGGTCGCGCGCCCCTGTTCGTGACTCAGCGCCGCTTTCTGCAGGGCCTCGAGCGACACCAGCTCCCCGCGCGTGCGCTCCCGATCCGCGCGCGACGATTCGAGCCGCGCTTCGACGGCGAGCTGCTCCGAGCGCAACGACTGGACCACATCCAGCGCATGCGCCAGCGTGCTGGCCAGCGCCTCACTCTTCAGACGCGCCGCGGATTCGCTGTCCGCCAGCGTAACGAGCTGCTCGTCAGCACTTTGCGCGACGAGCGCATCCCGCTCGACCGCGATCCGATCCGCCTGCGCCATGAGCCGGCGGAGCTGGTTCTCGAGCTGCTCGATGCGAGCGCGCTCGACCTGCGTCGTCTGATGGGCGGCACCGAGGGCCCGATTGAAGTCCTCCCAGCTCTGCTGCCAGGTCTGCAGGGCCTGCTCGGCCTCCTCGAACGCGGCGGCTGCGGACGTCTCCGTCAGTTGTGCCGTTTCCAGTGCCGGGGTGAGCTGGGCAATCTCCGCGCGCAAATCCGCGAGCTGCTTCTCGTCGCGCTCGATGTGCAGGGCGAGGTCGTTCAGCGTGCCTCGCGACTGCGCCAGATCGGTCTTCTGACGCTCGCGCAGCTCACGCGTGTGCTCGATCGACTGCTCGGTGCGCGAGATTTCCGCACCGACTTCGTAATAGCGACCCTGCACCGCCGAGACGCGATCACTCTGCTCGCCCTGGTAAGCGCGCTGCTTTTCTATGGCGGCCTCGGCCGACCGCTGATCGGCGAGCGCGGCCTGCATCGCCAGATCGCATTCGCGGACGGCGCTATCGTGAACTTCCGTGCCGCTATCCAGCTCCCGCAGACGCAGGGCGAGAACTTCGGCGGTGAGCTTGCGTTCCTGCTCCTTCAATGCCTGGTAACGCCGGGCCGTGGCGGCCTGACGCTGCAGGTGACGAATCTGCTTGTCCACCTCGTCGCGCACGTCCTGCAGGCGTTCGAGGTTCTCACGGGTCTCGCCGATGCGGCTCTCGGTTTCCTTGCGCCGCTCCTTGTACTTCGAGATCCCCGCCGCCTCCTCGACGAAGGCGCGCATGTCTTCGGGCTTCGATTCGATGACGCGCGAGATCATGCCCTGCTCGATGATCGCGTAGCTGCGCGAGCCGAGACCGGTGCCGAGGAAGAGCTGCGTGATGTCCTTGCGGCGGCAGCGTGCACCGTTCAGGAAGTACGCCGATGAGCCGTCGCGCTCCACCTGGCGCTTCAGCGCTACTTCGCTGTAGCTCGCATAGGCGCCGCCAATCTTGCCGTCCGAGTTGTCGAAGACGAGCTCGACGGAGGCGGTGCCGACCGGCTTGCGCGCGCTCGAGCCGTTGAAGATGACGTCCGCCATCGAGTCGCCGCGCAGGTGTTTCGCGGACAGCTCACCCATCACCCAGCGCACGGCGTCGATGACATTGGACTTGCCGCACCCGTTCGGGCCGACGATGCCGGTGAGATTGCTGGGGAAGGGGACGGGGGTAGGGTCGACGAAGGATTTGAAGCCTGCGAGCTTGATCTTGGTCAGCCGCATCTATCGAACTCTCTGCATTTCGGAATGTCTCCGGCCTCCGCGGCGCGCGTAGTGTAAGGTAATTGTCATGTCAGCAACACCCGCGAAGCGCTTGCCATCGGAGAAGCTCGAAACATTTCCGAATCCCGCGCCGGAGCGCGATTACACCATCCGCATGTCGATTCCGGAATTCACGTGTCTGTGTCCGATGACGGGCCAGCCGGATTTCGCCACGCTCGAACTCGAGTACGTGCCCCATGCGCTGTGCGTGGAGCTGAAATCGCTGAAGCTGTACATCTGGTCGTTCCGCGACCGTGGCGCATTTCACGAGGCCGTCACGAACGAGATCGTCGACCATCTCGCCAGCGCGATTACACCGCGCTTCATGCGACTGACCGCACGCTTTAACGTTCGCGGTGGAATCTATACGACCGTGGTCGCCGAACGGCGTCGCGAAGGCTGGCAGCCGGCAGCCCCGGTCACGCTGCCCTGAACGCGCCCTCCCCGGCCCGCGAAGCACCGAAAAACCCTGTCGGAAGAGGGAGTTTCACCACCGTTTACACGCGGAAGTCGGCCGGTATAATCCCGCGTCCTTCGCAAGGCACATGCTTTTGAGGAGCGACTGATGCCGGCCAAACGTCCCGCGACGAAGTCCGCCAAGGCCAAGAAGCCGGCGACGCGGCCCGTTGCCCACAAGGCAGAGGCGCGCCGCCCTGCCGAGCGACCGAAGGCCGCCAGCGCCGCTCCATCTCCAAGGAAACCCGTACCAGTGTCACCTGCTCCGAAGAAAGCTCCCGCTCCCCGTCCCGCCCCGGCCGCTGCCGAGGCTTCACCCGCAAAACCGAAAGTTGCCGAGCCCCATGTGCAGAAGTCCGAGCCGCGCTTCGAGGAGAAGCCGGCCGAGCGGCTCGCTGAAAAACTGACGAACGAAGCGCCAAAGCCGGCGCCCGGACCGGCGGCTCCGGCCCGCGCCGCGAGCGGTGCGGCGTCCGTCGATCTCGATGACATCGAAGGTGTCGAGCCCGGCAGCCTGCTCGCCGGCCCACGTAACGTTCAGCCGTACATCACCAAGCGCGGCGAACAGTACATGAGCAAGGAGCAGCTCGAGCACTTCCGCCAGATCCTGCTCGGCTGGAAGCGCGACCTCATGGTGGAAGTGGATCGCACCGTCTCGCACATGAAGGACGAAGCGGCGAACTTCCCGGACCCCAACGACCGCGCCACCCAGGAAGAAGAATTCAGCCTGGAGCTGCGCACACGCGATCGCGAGCGCAAGCTCATTCGCAAGATCGACGAAGCCCTGAAGCGCACGGAAGACGGCTCGTACGGCTACTGCCTGGAGACGGGCGAGGAGATCGGCGTGAAGCGCCTCGAAGCGCGCCCGGTCGCCACGCTCAGCATCGAAGCGCAGGAGCGCCGCGAGCGTCGTGAACGTCAGTACGGGGACAGAGACGACCGCTACCGCTGAAAGCGCCGATCGGAAGCAGGCGGTCGCTCCATACATAGGCCGCTTCGCACCCTCTCCGACCGGATCCCTGCACTTCGGCTCGCTGGTGGCTGCGCTCGGCAGCTACCTCGACGCGCGTCACCACGGTGGCCAGTGGCTGCTGCGGATGGAAGACCTGGACACTCCGCGCGTGGTGCCGGGCTGCGCCGACCAGATTCTTCGCACACTCGAATGCTTCGGACTCACATGGGACGGCGACGTCCTGTATCAGAGCCGCAACAAGCAGCGCTACTCCGCCGCCGTCGATGACCTGCGCCGGCAGGGTTTCACCTTCGAGTGCAGTTGTTCCCGGAGATTGCGTCGGGACGCCGAGGATGCGGGCTACCCCGGCACGTGCCGGGACAAGCCCCCCGGCCCGCCTCCCACGGCCACGCGCTTCCGCATAGAAGAACATGAGACCGTCCGGCTCCAGGATCGATTTCAGGGCGAGTGCAAATTCGAGCTGCGCAGCCTCGGTGACGTGGTCGTCCGCCGGCGCGACGGCGTGGTGGCCTATCAACTCGCCGTCGTGGTGGACGATGAGGCCCAGAAGATCAATTATGTCGTCCGAGGTGCGGACCTGCTGGCCAGCACGCCCTGGCAACTGGCCCTGCAAAGAGCGCTCGGCCTTGCTTCGCCCGACTACGCGCACGTGCCGCTGATCGTCGAGCCGGACGGATCGAAGCTCGCGAAGTCACGCCGTTCCGTGCCCCTCGATCCGGCGCGGGCCTCCTCGCTTTTGCTCGCGGCGCTTGCCGCGCTTCGCCAGCCGCTCCCGGATGCGCGCGGCATCGAATTCGAGGCACCCATAACGCTGCTCAAATGGAGCATTGAGCACTGGAACCCGCACGCTTTTCATGGTATTCGCGCCCTGCCGGCGCCACCGCTCGTCTCGATTTAGATTCTTTTTAACTTGGTTCGATGCTGCGAGTTGTACTAAGGTATGCCCTTAAGCCGACCCTGACGGTGAGGATTAGGAACGTCCGTTTTCAGTACAGGGGGGTGCGATGAGCGATCCGCGGGTCATCAAGAAGTATCCGAATCGAAGGCTGTACGACACAGTCGAGAGTCGGTACATAACCTTGGCCGATGTCAGGAAGCTGGTTGTCGATCGAATCGACTTCGTGGTCATCGACAAGAAGAGTCAGAACGACATCACGCGCAGCATCCTGCTGCAGGTGATTGCCGAGCAGGAGCAATCGGGCGAGCCGGTGATGAGTCGAGACTTCCTCTCGCACATCATCCGCACGTACGGCGGCTCACTCCACGGCATGATCGGCAGCTATCTGGAGCAGAGCGTGAAGCTGTTCGTCGCCCAGCAGCGCGAGATGCGGGACCGGGGCAAGAGCTTTGGCGGGGAATCGATCGATGCCATGGCCTCGCTCGCCAACCGCAACTACCAGCGCTGGCGATCGGTGCAGGACGAGATCTACAGCACGTTGGTGCGCGCCGCCGGCCGCACTCCTGCCGAGGAAGATGAGCTCGTAGCGCGCTCGCGACAGTGACGCACGCGACGAAGCTGTTTCAACCGATCTGAGTCTCTATCAGCGACCTGAAAACTGGCGCCGCTTGTCCCGAACGGACAACGGCGCCGGCTTCATGAATCGTTCGACCTGTTGGTGACGCCCGCGCCCTGTCTCACGCGGCGTCGACATTGCGCATGGACAGGCGGATGCGGCCCTGGCGGTCCACTTCCAGCACCTTCACGCGGATCACGTCGCCTTCCTTCAGCTTGTCGCTGACGCGCTCGACGCGCTCATCGGAGATCTGCGAGATGTGCACGAGGCCGTCCCGCCCCGGCAGGATGGTGACGAACGCACCGAAGTCCATGAGGCGCGCCACCTTCCCCTCGTAGACGCGACCCACCTCGACGTCCGCGGTGATCAGCTCGATGCGTCGCTGGGCTTCGCGCCCGGCCTGGCCGCTCACCGAAGCGATCTTGACCGTTCCGTCGCTCTCGATGTCGATGGTCGTGCCGGTCTCTTCGGTGATCTGGCGGATGACTGCGCCACCCTTGCCGATGACGTCGCGGATCTTCTCGGCGTCGATCTTGATTGTGATGATCGACGGCGCCCACTCGGACATGGCCTCGCGTGAGCGGCTGATGACCTTGTTCATCTCGCCGAGGATGTGGAGGCGACCCGCCCGGGCCTGATCCAGCGCCACGCGCATGATCTCCGGCGTCACGCCCTCCACCTTGATGTCCATCTGCAGTGCCGTCACCCCTTCCGCGGTGCCGGCCACCTTGAAGTCCATGTCGCCGAGGTGATCCTCGTCCCCGAGGATGTCCGTGAGCACCCGGTAGCGGCTGCCTTCGAGCACCAGGCCCATGGCCACGCCGGCGACGGGAGCCTTGATCGGCACGCCGGCATCCATGAGCGAGAGGCTCGTGCCGCAGACGCTGGCCATGCTGCTCGATCCGTTCGACTCGAGGATTTCCGACACCACGCGGATGACGTACGGGAACTTGGTCATGTCCGGCATCACGGCGTTGACGCCGCGGCGGGCCAGGTTGCCGTGGCCGATCTCGCGGCGCTTGGGTGAGCCCATCATGCCCGTCTCGCCCACCGAGAACGGCGGGAAGTTGTAATGGAGCATGAACGGCTCGCGGCGCTCGCCTTCGAGCGCGTCGATGATCTGCGCGTCGCGGCCGGTGCCAAGCGTCGTAACGACGAGGGCCTGCGTCTCACCGCGCGTGAACAGGGCGGAGCCGTGCGTACGCGGCAGGACACCCACTTTGACGGTGATCGGGCGGACGGTCTGGTAATCGCGTCCGTCGATGCGCGGCTCGCCGTTGAGCACGCGCTGGCGAACGATGTTGCTCTCGAGCTTGAACAGCTCGCTCTCGACCTGCTCCTCGGTGAACTTCGGATTCTCGCCACCCGCCAGCGTCGTGAGCATCTGCGTCTTGATTTCCTTCAGGCGCGTGACCCGATCCTGCTTCACGGTGATCGAATACGCCTGCGCGAGGGCAGCCTGTGCATGCAGTGCCAGGGCGCTCCCCAGCTCCGCATTGGCCGCCGGCGGCTCCCATTTCCACTTCGGCTTGCCCGCCTTGGCGACCAGCTCCTTGATGGCGCGAATGGCCGCCTGCATCTGCTGGTGACCGTAGACCACCGAGCCCAGCATCACCTCTTCGGACAGTCCCTTCGCTTCCGATTCCACCATCAGCACGGCAGCTTCGGTGCCGGCCACCACGAGATGCAGGTCCGACTCGGCAAGCTGCTTCGCAGTGGGATTGAGGATGTACTGCCCGTCCTTGTACCCAACGCGCGCGGCGCCGACGGGCCCGTTGAACGGCAAACCGGCGATCGACACGGCAGCGGAGGCGCCGATGAGCGAGGGGATGTCCGCATCGATGTCAGGGTCCAGCGACAGCACCGTCGCGACCACCTGCACGTCGTTGTAGAAGCCATCCGGAAACAGCGGGCGGAGCGGGCGATCGATGAGACGCGAGGTCAGCGTCTCCTTTTCAGTGGGGCGCCCCTCGCGCTTGAAGAAGCCCCCCGGAATGCGGCCTGCCGCATACGTCTTCTCGACGTAGTTGACCGTGAGGGGAAAGAAGTCCCGGCCAGCGACGGCCTGCTTGGCGGCACAGGCGGTGACCAGCACCACCGTGTCGCCCATCGAAACGCGCACGGCGCCATCGGCCTGCCGGGCGACTATGCCCGTTTCGAGAGTGACCGTGTGGGGACCGTAAGGAAAAGAAGTGGTGTAAGCGCTCACGCTTGACGTCCTCGAGCTTGCGAAATTCTTGAAAAGTCAGCGCCGGAAAAATTCGGCGCTAAAGCACAAGGGCCGCGTCTTCCGGCGCGGCCCTTGGCATGGATCAGCGGCGAAGGCCCAGGCGCTCGACGAGCTCCTGGTACTTCTGCGGTTGGGTAGCCTTGAGGTAGTCGAGAAGCCTGCGACGCTGGTTCACGAGCTTCACGAGGCCGCGGCGCGAGGAGTGATCCCGCTTGTGGGCCGCGAAGTGCTCACCGAGTCCGGTGATGCGTTCGGAAAGCAGCGCGATCTGCACTTCGGGCGACCCGGTGTCCTGGGGCCCGCGGCGGAACTGCGCGAGGATTCCGCCCTTCTTTTCAGTAGTTAACGACATTGCGTCAGAGATTCCTAAAAGCTTGTCTTGACTGCCCTTTTACGCGGCGCGCGATTCTACCCGCGCCCCCTCCCCGCCACAAGATTTTTACGGTGCGGTTTCAAGCCGGTGCGACGAAAAGGCGCTTCGGCTGCACCGTTCCGAAGCCGTCCGCTTCAGCGACACCGAAGAACCGTCCATTGGCGTCGTAGAGCCGCACCCGACCCGGTGGAATCTCCGCCGGCACGGATGCGATTTGCCCGTGCTGGACGCGCGCGGTGGCGTCTGCGCTCAGCGTCACCGCCGGGAGCTGCGGTATCGCGCTGCCCGGCTCGATCAACCTCGGCAGCTCGCCGCGCGCGGTGCACGCCTCGATGAGCTCGAGCGTGTCCATGGGCTCGTTCTGGAACGGCTCGACCCAGAGGCGTCGAAGCGCCGCGACGTGCCCGCAGGTGCCAAGTGCGCCCGCAATGTCCTCCGCCAGCGTGCGGATGTACGTGCCCTTCGAGCACAGCGCTTCGAGCTCAATCGAGCTCGCGTCGACCGAGAGCGCCGTTAGCTCGGCCACGTGAATCTCTCGCGGCGCCCGCTCTACTTCGATGCCGGCGCGCGCGAGCTTGTACAGGGGCTGCCCGTCCCGCTTGATCGCCGAATACATCGGCGGGACCTGGGTCGTGCGACCGCGGAAACGTTGCAGCGTGCTACTGAGCACAGTGCTGTCGAAGGCGGGCACGGGCCGCGTTTCGACCACCGCTCCTTCGACGTCGCCCGTGGCGGTTCGTGTGCCCAGGGCGATGGTGAAGCGATAGCACTTCTGCCCGGACAGGATGTCGCCCGCGATCTTCGTCGCCTCGCCGAGGCAGATCGGCAGCATGCCGGTCGCGAGCGGATCGAGGCTCCCAACGTGCCCGGCCTTGTCGGCGCGCAGGAGACGTCTCACGCGCTGAAGCGCCGCATTCGACGACAGCCCGCGGGGCTTGTCGAGCAGAAGGATGCCGCAGATCACCGGCTACTTCGGGGCGCTATCGATCAGCGCCGTGAGTTTGGCCGCTTTCTCGAACGAATCGTCGAACACGAACTCGAGCCGCGGCGCGTGGCGCAGCCTCAATCGCCGCCCGACTTCACCGCGGAGATAGGCACCCGCACTGGTGAGCCCTGCCTGCACTTCCTCCGCCGAATGCTTCGACGCGAAGGGCGTGAAGAACACCCGCGCGGTACTGAGATCCGCGGCCACCTTCACGTCGGTAATCGTGACGGAACCGACGCGGGGGTCTTTCACCTCCCGCGCCACGAGCTCCGACAGGGCGCGCTGCAGCTCGCCCTCGATGCGTCGATGGCGGGGTTTGGTCGTCATGTGTCCCGCCGGCGCTTACTGCAGGGTGCGTGCGACTTCCACGCGCGCGAAGCACTCGATCTGGTCGCCCACACGGACGTCCTGATAGTTCTTCACGCCGATGCCGCACTCCGTGCCAGCGCGCACTTCGTTCACGTCGTCCTTGAAGCGGCGCAGGGATTCCAGCGCTCCCTCGAAGATGACCACGTTGTCGCGCAGGACGCGGATCGGATTGTTCCGACGCACGAACCCTTCGGTGACCAGGCACCCGGCGACCACGCCGAACTTGCTCGACCGGAACACCTCGCGCACCTGCGCCGTGCCCACGATCTGCTCCTTGATCTCCGGCTGCAGCAGGCCCGACATCATCTGTTTGATGTCGTCGAGGGCCTCGTAAATGATGCTGTAGTAGCGGATCTCGACGCCGGTGTCCTTCACCGCATCGCGCGCACCCGCATCGGCTCGTACGTTGAAGCCGATGATGACGGCCTTCGACGCCGCAGCGAGCTGCACGTCCGACACCGTGATGCCGCCGACGCCGCTGGCCACGACCTTGACCTGCACCTCCTCGGTGGACAGCTTCGACAACGCGTCGCGCAGTGCCTCGGCGCTGCCCTGCACGTCCGTCTTGAGAACCACCGAGATGACGCCGGCCTTTTCGGCCTCCATCTGCGAGAACGCGTCTTCCGCGCGCGTCGAGCCCTGACGGGCCAGCTTCACGTCGCGGAACTTGCCCTGGCGATGCAGGGCGACTTCGCGCGCCTTGCGCTCGCTTTCGACGGCAAGCAATTCATCGCCCGCATTCGGCGCACCCGACAGGCCGAGCACCACAACAGGCACGGAAGGCCCGGCCTCCTGCACCGCCTGTCCGGTCTCGTCGAACATCGCGCGTACGCGCCCGAATTCCGAGCCGGCAATGATCGGATCGCCGACCTTGAGCGTGCCTTTCTTGACGAGCACGGTGGTGACCGAGCCGCGCCCTTTCTCGACGCTCGCCTCAATGACGATGCCCGTAGCCAGCCCCGCGTGCGGCGCCTTCAGCTCCAGCACTTCCGCCTGCAGCAGGATGGATTCGAGCAGCTGGTCGATGCCCTGACCGGTGCGTGCAGACACGTTCACGAACATGTTCTGGCCGCCCCACTCCTCGGCGATGACTTCCTGCTTCGACAGCTCCGTGCGCACGCGGTCCGGATCTGCGTCGTGCTTGTCGATCTTGTTGACCGCAACGACGATCGGCACATTGGCCGCCTTCGCGTGCTGAATCGCCTCGATGGTCTGGGGCATCACACCGTCGTCCGCAGCAACCACGAGCACGACCACATCCGTCGCCTTTGCGCCGCGCGCACGCATGGCCGTGAAGGCCGCGTGGCCCGGCGTATCGAGGAATGTGATCGGACCCTTGGGTGTGGTGACCTGATACGCACCGATGTGCTGCGTGATGCCTCCGGCCTCACCCGCGGCAACCTTGGTGCTGCGGATGTAGTCGAGGAGCGAGGTCTTGCCGTGGTCGACGTGACCCATCACGGTGACAACCGGCGGCCGGTCTTCCTGCTCGGTAGACGCCGCTTCGGTGGCGGCGCCCTGCAGGTCCGCCTCCATCTGGTCTTCCTTCAGGAGCTTCGCCGTGTGGCCCAGCTCTTCGACGACCAATACCGCCGTGTCCTGATCGATCACCTGGTTGATGGTCGCCATGACGCCCATGTTCATGAGCACCTTGATGACCTCGGTGGCCTTCACGGCCATGCGCTGCGCGAGCTCCGCGACCGTGATCGTCTCGCCGATGTTGACTTCGCGTACGACCGGCGCCGTGGGCATCTCGAAGCCGTGCTTCGCATCGGCATCGCTGGCCGTTGGCCGGCCCTTGACCCTGCGCTTCTTTTTGTAGCGCGAGCTCACGTCGCCGACGACGTGCAGCTCCTGGCGACCGTAGCGCGTGGGCTCGCCGGGGGCGGCGGGCTTGCCGGGGGCCGCGGGCTTGGGTTCAGGCTGTGCCTCGGCTCGCGCCGGACGCGCCGGCGGTTCCTGCCGTGCGGGACGTGCCGGCGGTTCCTGGCTCTTACGGGCAGGTTCCTGAGCCTTGCGCGCGGCCTCGCGTTCGCGGGCCTCTTCCTCTTCGCGCTGGCGCTGCTGCTGCTCGGCGAGCTTGCGTGCGTCTTCGGCCGCCTGTTTCTTGCGATTGGCTTCCTCTTCGACGCGGCGGCGGTTCTCCGCTTCCATGCGCTCGTGCTCGCGGCGCTCGGCTTCGACGCGTTCCGCTTCGGCCCGGACGGCGTCGTCGGCCTCGCGGCGCTTGGCGTCGATCTCATCCTGCTGCTGACGTGCCTTTTCCTGCAGCACATCGCGCTTGATGTACGTCTTCTTCTGACGCACCTCGACGTTCACGGTGCGTGCGCGCCCCTGCGCGCTGGCGAGCTTCAGCTCACTCTGCGTCTTGCGACGGAGCGTGATTTTGCTGGGAGCCGCTTGCTCGTTTTCGCTGCCATGAGAGCGGCGCAGATGCGTGAGCAGCTCCAGCTTCGCATCGTCACTGATGCGCGCATTCGGGCCGTCGACCTTGATCCCGGCCTGATCGAGCTGCACCAGCAGCCGATCGACCGGCACCTTCAGGACTTCGGCAAATTGCGAAACCGTTACATCCGCCATGAATACCCCCGTGCGGCTTACTGGCCCGCTTCGAACCAGTGAGCGCGCGCCTTCATGATGAGCTTGCCGGCCTCTTCGGCCTCGAGCCCCTCGATGTCCGTGAGGTCATCGATGGCCTGTTCGGCCAGCTCTTCACGCGTGCGCACACCCCTCCGCGCCAGCGCGAGCGCCAGATCCGGGCTCATGCCCTCGAGCAGCAGCAGGTCGTCCGCTGGCATCGACTGATCCAGGCTCTCCTCGCTTGCGATGGCTTGCGTCAACAGCACGTCGCGCGCGCGGTTGCGCAGCTCCTTGATGATTTCCTCGTCGAACTCCTCGATCGATTTCAGCTCGGCCTGCGGCACGTAGGCGATCTCCTCGATGGTCGAGAATCCCTCCTGCGCCAGGATCGTCGCCACGTCCTCGTCCACGTCGAGCTGTTTCATGAAGTTCTGCACCAGCTCGCGCGCCTCGCTTTCGCTCTTCTGCTCGGCGTCCGTCTCCGTCATCACGTTCAGGTCCCAGCCGGTGAGCTGGCTCGCGAGACGGATGTTCTGGCCGCCACGACCGATGGCCTGCGACAGCTTCTCCTCGGCGACCGCGATGTCCATGCTGTGCGAGTCTTCGTCAACGACGATGGACATCACTTCCGCCGGCGACATGGCGTTGATCACGAACTGCGCCGGGTTGTCGTCGAAAGGAATGATGTCCACGCGCTCGCCGGCGATCTCGTTCGACACCGCCTGCACGCGTGAACCGCGCATACCGACGCACGCGCCCACCGGATCGATGCGCGGGTCGTTGCTGCGGACTGCGATCTTGGCGCGCACGCCTGCATCGCGTGCGGCGCCGAGAATCTGGATCAGGCCCTGACCCACTTCCGGCACTTCGAGCTTGAACAGCTCGATCAGGAACTCCGGAGCGGTGCGCGAGAGAAAGAGCTGCGGGCCACGCGGCTCGGAGCGCACTTCCTTCAGGAACGCCTTGATGCGGTCCTGCGGCTTCACCTGCTCGCGCGGGATCATGTCCGTGCGCGGCACGAAACCTTCGGCGTTGCTGCCGAGGTCCACGTAGATGCCGTTGCGATCCACGCGCTTCACCACGCCGCTCACGAGCTGGCCGACGCGATCCTTGTATGCATCCACCACTTGTGCGCGCTCGGCCTCGCGCACTTTCTGCACGATGACCTGCTTCGCCTGCTGGGCGGCGATGCGGCCGAACGCGACGGATTCCATGGGCTGCTCGACGAAACCGCCCGGCTCGATGCTCGCATTGAAATCGCGCGCATCTTCGAGCCGCAGCTCGCGCTCGGGCACTTCGAGCTCGGTCGAATCGTCCGCAAAGACTTTCCAGCGCCGAAAGGTGTCGTAGTCGCCGGTCTTCCTGTCGATCGCCACGCGCACGTCGAGCTCTTCGCCGTGTTTCTTGCGGGTAGCCGAGGCCAGCGCCGCTTCCAGCGCTTCGAAAATCACTTCCTTGTCGACGCCCTTCTCGTTCGAGACGGCGTCCACGACCATCAGGATTTCCTTGTTCATGAGCTCTCTTACCTCCGCATCGGGCCCGACGTTTCCGGCGCGAGCCGCGCTTTCTCGATCTCCTCGAACGGCACGCTCACCGGCTGCCGGTCCACTTCCAGCTCGATGCCGGCATCCGACACCGACCTGAGCGTTCCCGTGTAACGCCTGCGCCCGTCGCGCGGCGCCTTCAGCTCCACGTGCACCCTCGATCCAGCGAACCGGTCGAAGTGCCGCCGGGTGCGCAGCACCCGGTCGGATCCCGGGGACGACACCTCGAGCGTGTACGCCGACGGAATCGGATCCTCGACATCGAGCAGGGCCGATACCTCGCGGCTCACCCGCTCGCAGTCATCGATGCCGATGCCGCCTTCCTCGACTCTTGCCGTATCCCCCACGATCCGGTCGTCGCCATCGAGCGCGACCGGGGCGCCCCCGGCGCCTTGTGGCTCATCCGCGGCCTCGCCGGCGGTGAGCCTGTCTATATAGATGCGCAACAGGGCGTTGCTGCGGCCGGGAACATATTCCAGCTCGACCAGCTCGTATCCCAGCTCCGTGAGGAGCGGCTCTATGAGGGCGACGAGTCGCCCACGCAAGACCGTCGCCATCGCAACTCACCGTCGCCACAAACAAAAATGGGCCTCATCGGCCCTGAAAAAAACAAAAGCCCCTCGGGGGGCTTTGACCTCGACATGGGGACCTGCAGTCCCCACCCCGGCGGCCGAGGCCCGCGGGGGCGCGAATTCTAGCCGACGAATCCGGGTCCGTCGAGGCTGGAATCTGGGGTGTTGGGCCAGTTTTTCCCAGTGGGTGCACAACTTGCTGGAACCCTGGCCTCACCTCGCACGTTCCGACCTCAACTCGAACCTCACCTCGGGCGGGAGATCAGCTCATGAGCCACGTCAAGCAGATTCAGGAAATTCGCGATCGGGCGCGCCAGCGCATCATGGACGGCGCGATCACCGAGGATTACGCCCTCGACAAGGAACAGGCGGTGGGCATCCTGAACGAGGCGCTGGCGACCGAGCTCGTGTGCGTCCTCCGATACAAGTTCCACTACTTCATGGCGACGGGCATCCATTCCCAGGCCGCGAAGGCGGAGTTCCTCGAGCATGCGAAGGAGGAGCAGGAGCATGCGGACGAGATCGCCGAGCGCATCAAGCAGCTTGGAGGGAAGCCCGAGATGAATCCCGCCGGGCTCACGGCACGTAGCCACAGTGAGTACAAGGAAGGGCAGACGGTCGTCGAAATGCTCAAGGAAGACCTGATCGCCGAGCGGATCGCGATCGAGAGCTATCGGGAGATGATCCAGTTCTTCGGGGAGAAGGATCCGACGACGCGACGCATGCTCGAAGGGATTCTGGCGGTGGAAGAAGAGCACGCCGATGACCTGGCGGACCTTCTGTATGCACAACCTGAGGGTTCTGAGCCGAGGAAGCTCTATTTCGAGGACGAAGTCCCCGACTCGACGAAGAAGACGAACTAGCGGACTTCCTGCGCGCCTTGGTACCGCCGTCGGCCTGCGACTTCGATTGGCGCGCACGAAAGGCGTTGAAAGAGGCGGCCTCTTGCGGCCGCCTCCTACGCCTCTCACACGCCCTGCCGACTAGGCGGTCTTGAGATCTGCGGCGTCGATCGGCAGCTTCCGAACACGCTTGCCCGTCGCGGCAAAAATCGCATTTGCCAGGGCCGGAACGACCGGCGGCAGCGCCGGCTCACCCAACCCGGTCGGCGGGAACTCGCTCTTGAGGAAGTGCACCTCGACCTGCGGCGCCTCATTGATCCGCAGCAACGGATAGTCGTGGAAGTTCGACTGCTGCACGCGTCCGTTGGCGAACGTGATCGCCTGATGCAGAGCGGCCGAGATCCCATCGATCGCAGCGCCCTCCACCTGATTGAGCGCCGCGCTCGGATTGATGATGTGCTTGCCCACATCCGCAACGACCCAGATCTTGTCGACCTTCACGTCGCCAGCGCTGCTCACGCGCGCCTGCACGACCTCTGCCAGATACCCGAGGTGGCTGTAGTAGAACGCCACACCCTGGCCGACGCCCTTGGGGAGCGTCGTCTTGCCCCAGCCTGATTTCTCGCGCAGGAGCTTCAGCACCTCGGTCATGCGGCCATTGTTGAACGCCGGCTGCGGTCCGAAGCGCGTCTGGATCATCGCCGGCGGCCGCGGCGGGCCGAGCAGGTCGATGCGGAACTCCAGCGGATCCTTGCCCGCCGCGTGTGCCAGCTCGTCGATGAACGACTGGAAGGCAAACGCGAGCGCATTGCTCTGAGGTGCGCGCAACGGCCCCGTCGGAATGACGGAGTCGATGACGGAGTGCCCCAGGTCCAGGTTCGGCACGTAGGACGCCGGAAACTCCGTGGGCGCGAGGTCCGCGGAATTACCCGGCTTGCCATCGGCCCCGACGGTCACGAAGTGATCGCGGAACGCGACCAGCTTGCCGCTGTTGTCGAGGCCCGCCTTGAACGAGTGGAACCCGCCCGGCCGATAGTTGCCGTGCTGCGTGTCCTGCCTGCGATTCCACACCAGCTTCACCGGCTCGCCGAGCTCCTTCGCGATGGCGACGGCCTCGAGAATGAAATCGCTGCTGAGCTTTCTGCCGAAACCGCCACCGATGCGCGTGATGTGAATGGTGACCGCATCTTCCGGAATCCCGAACTGCTTGGAGACAGCCGTGCGGGCGTTGCCAGGCAACTGGGTGGGTGACCAGATCTCGACCTTGTTGTCCCTCTTCCAGTGAGCCGTGGTGTTCATCGGCTCGAGCGTGGCGTGGTGGATGAAGGGATACGAATACTGCGCCTCGACCACCTTGGCAGCGGTCTTCAGCGCGCCATCGACATCGCCCTCCTGCTTGACGGGCGTCTTGGCCGTACCCTCGAACAGTTTCGACGCCTGCGTGGCGAAGGACGCGGTGCTGAGAGAGGCACCCTTGCCTTCGTCCCATTTCGCCTGCAGCTTCTCGATGGCCTTGTTCGCCTGGTGCCATTTGTCGGCGACGACGGCCACGCCCTCGTAGAGTTGCGCCATGTCGGCGATGTTGCCCTCCCGGACCGGGAACACCTTCCGCACGCCGGGCATCTTGGCGATCTCATCGAGATTGCCGCTCACGAACTTGCCGCCGAACACCGGGCACTTCTCGTACACGGCGTAACGCATGCCGGGAACCGACACGTCGATGCCGAAGATCGGCTTGCCCGTGACGATCAGCGGGCTGTCCACGCCGCCGATCGGCTGACCGATGATCTTGAAGTCCTTCGGGTCCTTCAGCGTCACGGTCTTCAGGTCGGGCGGCCGCACACGCGCGGCCGCTTCTGCGAGCTGCCCGTACGTGAGCTTCTTGCCCGACTTCTTGTTCGTGACGACGCCCGCGCTCGTCTCGACGTCCGCGAGTTGCACGCCCCAGCTCGATGCGGCTGCCGTCATCAACATCTGGCGCGCAGCGGCGCCCACACGGCGCAGCGGGTCGAAATTGAACGGCGTCGAGAGACTGCCCCCCGCGAACTGCGGGCCGTAGGCCTTGGGATCGAGGCGCGCCATTTCCGTGCGCACGTCTTTCCAGTCCACGTCCAGCTCTTCGGCGACGAGCATCGGGAGTGAAGTCTTCACGCCCTGCCCGATCTCCGGATTCTTGGCCACGATGGTCGTGCTGCCATCCGGCGCGATGCTGATGTACGCATTCAGCATGGAAGCCGCTTCAGGCGCGCTGCTGGTGGGCTGCGCGAAGGCCGGAATCGCGAAATCCAGCATGAAGCCACCGCCGACCACGGCGCTGGCCTTGAGGAACGTGCGTCGCGTGGCGTCTTCCACTGTGTGCTTACCGCGTGAGCGCGGCGCTCTGTCGAGATCGCGAGGTGCCATGACTTAGACCTCCCTCGTGTCAGCGGTGGGAAGGCCCGCGGCTTCCTTGATGGCCGCGCGGATGCGGATGTACGTAGCGCACCGACAGATGTTGCCGGCCATCGCACCGTCGATGTCTTTGTCCGTCGGCTTCGGTGTCTTCGCGAGCAATGCCGCGGCGGACATGATCTGTCCCGCCTGGCAGTAGCCACACTGCATGACGTCGCCCTTGAGCCACGCCTCCTGCACCTTCTTGCCGATCGCGCTATCGCCGATGCCTTCGATCGTGGTGATGGCCTGGTTGCCGACCGCCGAGACCGGCGTCACGCAGGACCGCGCAGGGTTGCCGTTGATGTGCACCGTGCAAGCCCCGCAGAGGCCCATGCCGCAGCCGAACTTGCTGCCTTTCAGATCCAGCTCATCGCGCAGGACCCAAAGGAGCGGCGTATCTCCTTCGACGTCCACTGTGCGCTCTGTGCCGTTCACCTTGATCGTGTAACTCATGCGATACCTCGGTGGTGGGTGCTGCCAATACGACAGTGCCTGCCAGACAGACCTGCAAACGACTCCGGCCATTACGAAAACGCACGCGCCGGAGCCGCGCGCGGTCGCTATTGTTGGTCCCGCAGAGGCGGGTGCGTCAACTCATTAAGCGCTTGTCCGAACAGCGGAATTGGCTCCGGCGCGCGATTGGCTCATTGGTCTGCGCGCGGAGTATCGCGGCAAATATCGCGCTACTCGATTTCGGCCAGCGCGGTGCCCTCGCGCACGCGGTCTCCGACCTTTTGTTTCAGCACTTTTACAACGCCGGCGCGCGGCGCCTTGATGGCGTGCTCCATTTTCATCGCCTCGATGACGAGCAGCGTCTGCCCGGCGGTCACCTGGTCGCCTTCCTTGACGGCAACGCTCACCACCACGCCAGGCAAGGGCGTCGAGAGGCTCCCTCCTCCTGCGCCGGCGGCCGCATCCACGTGCAGACCGTCGTCGATCCTGAAAACCGCCTGCCCGTGTGCTTGCCAGACAGTGATTCGGTCCTTCGATACGAGCACGGAGGCACGTTCACCGCCTGCAGCCGATTGCCACTGCTGCAAGGCTGACGTATCGGCGAGCCGTGACAGTCGTTGGACGCTTCCTGAGTCGAGTCGAACGTCGGCGGAGCTTTTCGACTGGACACCAACCGTGGCATCGAGCGGCCGCTCGCCGTGCCTCAAACGCACGCGAATGGCCGGCGGCATGTTCACGCGAAAGCCGTCCGCGAGATCCCAAGGCGAACGCACGTGTCCGGCGGGAGCGAGCGAGGCTGCGTAGGCGGCGGCGGCAAAAGGAGCCAGGAGCGCGGTATCTACTTCGACTGCGAGCGCGTCGCCATTGTTGGCGACGAAAGCAGTGCTGACATTGCCGCTTCGAAAGTCCGGCCGCAGCAGCGCGCGTGCCAGCCATTGCGTGTTGGTGGCCACACCGCTGACACGCAGCTCATCGAGCGCGCTCACGAGCCGATCGATCGCCAGCTCGCGCGAGTCGCCGTATGCGACTACCTTGCCGAGCAACGAGTCGTATAACGGCGAGACGGTGTCGCCCGTCTCGAAGCCCGCATCGACGCGCACGCCGTTGCCGGCGTGTGGCCACTGCACTAGCTCGAGCTCGCCCGCGCTGGGGACGAAACCCTTCGCAGGATCCTCGGCACAGATACGCACTTCGATGGCGTGCCCGCGCTGGCGAATCTTCGATTGATCGAGGGGCAGGCGCTCACCCGCTGCGACCCTGAGCTGCCACTCGACGAGATCGAGCCCGGTGATCGATTCGGTGACGGGATGCTCGACCTGCAGCCGCGTGTTCATCTCCATGAAATAGAACTCGCGACCGCTCAGCAGGAATTCGACGGTGCCCGCGCCGACATAGCCGATCTCTCGCGCCACTGTGCAGGCCGCGGCATGCAGTCTGTCCCGCACGTCCGGGTCGATTCCGGGGGCGCTCGCTTCTTCGATCAGCTTCTGATGGCGCCGCTGCACTGAGCAGTCGCGATCGAACAGATGAACTGTGTTGCCGTGCTGGTCCGCGAACACCTGCACTTCGACGTGCCGAGGCGCGGGCAGATATCGCTCCAGCAGGAGCTTGTCGTCCTTGAATGCCGCAGCGGCCAGGCGCTTTGCGGTGGCGAGAGCCGGCCGCAGTTCCGCCAGCTCGTTGACGATGTGCATGCCCTTGCCGCCACCGCCGCCGCTCGGCTTGATGATGAGCGGGAAACCGAGCTGCTTCGCCTGATTCTCGAGGGCGTCCGCGCTCTGCTCGTCGCCGTGATAACCGGGAAGCGTCGGCACACCCGCCTTCTGCATGCGTGCCTTCGCCGCGCTCTTTGAACCCATCGCCTCGATGGCGGCAGCGGGCGGACCGATGAACGCGATGCCGGCTTTGGTGCAGGCAGCGGCGAAACCTGCGTTCTCCGAGAGGAAGCCGTAGCCGGGGTGAATGGCATCCGCGCCGGCCTGTTTAGCCGCTCCGAGAATGCGCTCGATATTGAGGTAGCTCTCGCTGGCCGGGCCCGGACCGATGGCCCAGGCCTCATCGGCCAGTCGCACGTGGCGGGCCCCTGCATCCACGTCCGAATACACAGCCGCGACCTTCATTCCCAGGCGATGCGCCGTCCGGGTGATGCGGCAGGCGATCTCCGCGCGGTTTGCAATCAAGAGCTTATGAAACATGACACATGCTACCAGCCAGTCCGGGGCTTGTGCCCATGGCCCGATTGTCCGACAATCCTACGATCACGCTCCAAAGGCTGGCAAGTCATGCTCGACCTGAACCTGGCAAATCTGTGGGAATTCGATTTCGGTCTCGGCGACACCCTCGACGAGATCCGCCGCGAAGTGCGCCGCTTCGCCACCCGCGAGATCGCTCCCCTCGCGGATGAGATCGATCGCTCCAATGAATTTCCGCGTGCGTTGTGGCCGAAGCTCGGCGCGCAGGGGCTGCTCGGCATGACCGTGCCGGAGCGGTTTGGCGGAACCGATCTCGGGTACGTTGCGCACGTCGTCGTGATGGAAGAGATCTCGCGCGCGTGCGGCGCCATCGGTTTGAGCTACGGCGCGCATTCGAATCTCTGCGTGAACCAGATACAGCTCAACGGCAGCGATGCGCAGCGCGAGAACTACCTGCCGAAGCTCGTTTCCGGCGAGCACGTGGGCGCGCTCGCCATGTCCGAGCCGGGCTCCGGGTCGGACGTCGTTTCCATGCAGCTGCGCGCCGAGCGGCGCGGCGACTCTTACGTGCTCACCGGCCGCAAGATGTGGATCACCAACGGGCCGGATGCGGATGTGCTCGTGGTCTACGCCAAGACGGACCCGGCGGCCGGCTCCCGCGGGATCACGGCATTCATCATCGAGAAGGACTTCCCCGGGTTCTCGACTGCGCAGAAGCTGGACAAACTGGGTATGCGTGGCTCGAGCACCAGCGAGCTCGTGTTCGAAGAGTGCGTCGTGCCGGCCGCGAACATCCTCGGCCGCGAAAACGAAGGCGTGCGGGTGCTGATGAGCGGCCTGGACTACGAGCGCGTGGTGCTCGCCGGAGGTCCGCTGGGCCTGATGGGTGCTGCCCTCGACCTCGTGCTCCCCTACGTACACGAACGTAAGCAGTTCGAGAAGCCAATTGGTACATTCCAGCTGATGCAGGCAAAGCTCGCGGACATGTACACCGATTTCAACGCGAGCCGCGCGTACGTGTATTCCGTGGCGCGTGCCTGCGACGAGAAGCGCGTGACGCGGCGGGATGCGGCGGCGTGCATTCTGTTCGCGGCAGACCGCGCCACGAAGATGGGGCTCGAAGCGATCCAGGTGCTCGGCGGCAACGGGTATATCAATGAGTACCCGGCGGGGCGCATTCTGCGCGACGCGAAGCTGTACGAGATCGGCGCCGGCACGCAGGAAGTCCGCCGCATTCTGATCGGTCGCGAGCTGTTCGAGACTACGAGCTGAGGGTCACGGCGCCGATGAGCATCGAGTTCGAACAGATCCGCATCGAGCCGGCGTACCGCAAGGTCGCAGCGGTGCTCATGGAGCGCATTCTCGATCGCACCCTGCGCGATGGCGACCGGTTGCCGTCCGAGACGGAGCTGGCGCGGCAGTTCGGCGTCAATCGCTCGACGGTGCGTGAAGCGGTGCGCGAGCTCGAAAGCAACGGGCTGGTCGCGCGCCGCCGCGGATCGAAGCTGCTGGTCGTAACGCGCCCCGAAGCCGGTCACATCGCCACTCGCGTGGGGCACGCGCTCGTCCTGCACGACGTAACCTATTTAGATGTGTGGGAGGCGCTCACGATCGTAGAGCCCCCGATCGCGGAAACCGCGGCCCGGCGGCGCACCGACGCCGACCTCGCACAGATCGCTGGCGCCGCCGGTAACTTCGCAACAGACAACGCGGACACGGCGCGCGCCGCCTTCCACGCCGCCGAATTCTTCCGCATCGTCGGTGCAGCCACCCACAACCGAATCCTGATGCTGGCGCAAGAGCCTCTGCTTCAGCTCCTCGACGCCTCGCTCCAGCGAATGCTCGACAAAGTCCCGCAGTCCCGAGCCCGCATCACTACCGCGGAACGCCGCATCTGCGACGCCATCCGAGACCGCGACACCGACGCGGCCAAAACCTGGATGACCCGCCACATCCGCGACTTCAAGAAAGGTTACGAGCTCGCCGGCATCGACCTAAGTGGTCGTCTGGCGGACTAGGCTGGCGAATTTCGGGCTTGTTTCGGCTGCTCACCGCGCAGAACGCGCACGACTTCTTCGCTTGCCCACTGCCTCAGCTCGCGCAACGACGCGTCTGAGGTAAACGCAATGTGCGGCGTGAGAAGGACGTTCGGCTGTGCAAGCAGAGCCGGTGGAACGTTCGGCTCGTTTTCGAGCACGTCAAGTGCCGCCCCGCCGAGGTGTCCCGACTGCAGCGCTTCGATCAGCGCCTGCGTATCGATCACAGCTCCGCGACTCACGTTGATCAGAAACGCACCACGCTTCATGAGTGCGAGGCGTTCGCGATTGAGCAGATGCTTCGTGTCCGGAGTCAGCGGGATGTGCACGATCACCGCGTCAGAACGGCTCAGCAATTCGTTCAACGGCACGAACTCGATATCGCGGTCTTCCTTGCCGGGACTGCGCGTGTAAGCGAGCACGCGCGCGCCGAAACCCGCGAGCTTCTGCGCGGTGCTCCGACCGATGCGGCCGAACCCTACGATGCCACACGTCAGCGTCTGCATACGGCGCAGCTGCGCCGTAGCCGGCTGCCACCGTCCAGCCCGAACCTCGCGATCGAAATGAAGCAACCCACGCGTGAATGCCAGCAGCATCCCAACCGAGTGATCGGACACCTCTTCAAAGCAGTAGTCCGGCACGTTGGTGACCCAGATGCCCCGGCGTGTTGCCTCGTCCACGGCAATGTTGTCGAGACCCACGCCCAGGCGCCCCACAATCTTGAGCCCGGCACTCGAGGCAATTGCCCGCGCACTCACCGGCGCCCAATTGGTCAGAATCCCGGCAGGCTGATGCTGCGCGACCAGCGCCTCGATCTCAGCCGCAGAAGCCGGCGTAGCAGGCCCGGCCACGAGCCGGAAGCCCGCCCCTTCGATCACCTGGCGCTCGATCTCGACGTCAGGCCAGGCATAGTCTGTGATGAACACCGTGCGGCGTTCGGCGGTCGTGCTCATTCAAGTCGCCTCTGCGATACTGTGGAACGCATGATAAGCGTGTGGGGAAATCAGTGAACTTCGAGTGCGTGGCGCGGCCAACCTGCCCCGAATGCAACGCCGAGTGGGACGACGAGATGGTGAGCCTGTTCGAGCTTGCGCTCGGCCTCGGTTGCGCGTGCTGCAATCCGTTTGCCGGGCAATTGCCGGACATCGTCTGCCACGCCTGCAAGAAGGTGCTGTACACCGCGCGCCAGCCCGCCGTCGAAGAAAGCCCCGTGCCTGCAACGGCAGATCCGCTCGACCTCACCCCGGATCCCTGACATCAGGGCCGAGCGCTGGCCCGCAGGATGTCGGGAATGCGATGTTCCCAGCCGATGGCCATGATGTGCACACCGGTGCAAAGCTTGCGTGCGGCGCGCACGATGCGCGCGGCAATGTCCACGCCCACCTGAGCCTCACCGTCCGGACCCGCGCGCTCCAGCTCCTCGATCAACGGCTGCGGTACCCGCACACCGGGAACGTTCGCGTTCAACCACGCGGCCATCTTTGCCGACTTCAGGGGAATCACTCCGGCGAGTAACGCCACTTTGTCCAGCTTCGCTGCGTCCAGGTAACGGGCGAGCACATCCGTGTCGTAGATAGCCTGAGTTTGCAGGAACTGCGCACCCGCATCGATCTTGCGACGGGTGTTCTCCACTTCGGCCTGCAGGTCCGGTCCGCCGGGGTTGGCCGTCGCGCCAAGGAACATCTCCGGCGCGCCTTTCAGCTCGTTGCCCGTCATGTCGCGACCCGAGCGCAGCGAGCGCGCGATGTTCAGCATCTCGAGCGTCGTGAGATCGAATACGCCTTTGCAGTCCGGGTGATCGCCGTTCTTGGGATTGTCGCCCGTCATGAAGAGAAAGTTGCCGGCGCCGAGGAGCGTTGCACCGAGCAGGTCTGCCTGGATGGCGATGCGGTTCCGGTCGCGCGCGGTGATCTGCACGATCGGCTCGACGCCGCGATCCTTCAGCAGATGGGCGACAGACTTCGGCTCCACGGCCATGCGGGCCCGCGGCGACTCGGTGAGATTCACGGCGTCCGCGTAGCCTTTCAGCGCGTCCGCTTTCGCGAAGAGGTCGGAAAGGTCGATGCCCTTGGGTGGGGTCAGCTCGGTCGTGACGACGAATGTGCCGGAACGGATCTTCGCTTCGAGCGGGGTCATCATTCACCTGCATGGCGCGGTTGTCGTGAGCTTATCATCGGCCTCGAGTCGTAACCGAATGGACTGAGCGCATGGATCGACAGGTGACGCGACGGGCGGCGCTCAAGGGGGCAGTGGCGTCGGCGCTGATTGCAGGAGTTGGAAAAAGCGCGTCTCCATCACCCATAGCGACAACGACGTACGGCAAGGTCCGCGGCTACAGGCAAGAAGACGTTCTTTTCTTCAAGGGAATCCGTTACGGGGCAGACACCGCGCCAACCCGCTTCATGCCCCCTCGCCCACCTACCCCGTGGGCTGACGTTCGCGACGCCACCGAATACGGCCCGGCCTCCCCACAACCCGGCGCTACGAGCGAGCGAACAAGCGAAGACTGCCTGTTCCTCAACATCTGGACCCCATCGCTCAAACCCGCAAGCCGTCCAGTGATGGTCTACATCCACGGCGGCGCATACGCGCGGGGCTCCGGCTCCAGTCCACTCTATGAGGGCACCAATCTCTGCAAGCGCGGTGACGTCGTCGTCGTTACGCTAAACCATCGGCTGAGCGCACTCGGCTATCTCTATCTCGCCCGCCTCGGCGGAAACACGTTCGCCGACTCCGGGAACGCCGGGATACTCGATCTCGTTCTCGCGCTCCAATGGATCCGCGACAACATCGCGCAGTTTGGCGGCGACCCTGGCAACGTGATGCTGTTCGGGCAGTCTGGCGGCGGCGCCAAGATCGCGACGCTCATGTCGATGCCCGCCGCCCAAGGCCTGCTCCATCGTGCAGCCACCATGAGCGGCCAGCAGCTCACCGCATCGGGCCCGCTGAACGCCACCACTCGCGCAACCACGTACCTCGATGCGCTTCGCCTGCCGGCGGCTCGCATCGAAGAGATACGCACGTTGCCAGTCGAGAAGCTCCTGATGGCGCTCGACGTAACAGACCCCATCATCGGTCGCGGCTCGCTCTACTTCGGACCCGTGCTCGACGACCGCACTCTCACGCGCCATCCGTTCTATCCGGATGCACCCGCGATCTCGCGACACGTCCCGATGATCGTCGGCAACACGCACGACGAAACGCGCAGCCTCATCGGCCAAAACGATCCCTCGACGTTTTCGCTGACCTGGGACCAGCTTCCGGCCCGCCTGCTTCCAGAGATGCGAGTCGACATCAATCCCGACCGCGTGGTCGCGGAGTATCGCCGCCTCTATCCGAACTATTCTCCGAGCGATGTGTTCTTCGCGGCGACCACAGCCTCCCGCTCGTGGCGCGCGGCCATCGTCGAAGCCGAGCTGCGTGCCCAGCAAGGCTCGCCCGTCTTCGCGTATCAGCTCGACTGGAAATCGCCGCTCGACGGCGGCAAATGGGGCGCGCGGCACGAGATCGACATTCCGCTCGTGTTCGGCACGCTGGACAAGCCAGGTTCAATCACAGGCACGGATGAAAGCGCGCGGATCATGTCGGCTCACATGAGCGACGCGTTCATCGCCTTCGCGCGCACTGGCGACCCCAACACACCGTCCATCCCGAAGTGGCTGCCGTACACCCTGCCCCGGCGCGCCACGATGGTCTTCAACGTTCCCTCGCAACTCGTGGACGACCCGCGCGGCGCCGAGCGCCAGCTGTTCGCCACTGTGCCGTTCATCCAGCAGGGCACGTAGTCACACACCCGGAATCCACGACGTGCCGGCGAGCGGGATACGCGCCATCGCCGCCGCTTCGAGCGTCAGCGCAGCGAGGTCCTCGCGCTCGAGATGGTGCACGTTCTGCTTGCCGCAGGCCCGCGCGATCATCGTCAGCTCCATGTTCAAAGTCTTGAAGTAGTTGCGCACGCGCTTCGCGCCGACGGCAGGTTCGAGTCGCTGCTCGAGAATCGCGTCCTGCGTCGTGACGCCGACCGGGCATCGACCGGTGTGGCAGTGATGGCAGTGCCCGGGACTCGTGCCGAGTGCCACGTAATCGGCCGTGGCGTCGATGTGCTCAGCGCCCTGCACATAGCTTCTCGAATTGCAGCCGAGCGCGATGAGCACGCCCTGACCGATGGATACCGCGTCGGCGCCCAAGGCCAGCGCCTTCGCCACATCGGCCCCGGTGCGAATGCCGCCGGACACGATGAGCTGCACCTCTTCTTTCTTGTTCAGATCTTCGAGCGCATCTACAGCCTGCCGGACCGCGGCCAGCGTGGGGATGCCAACGTGCTCGATGAACGCCCATTGCGTCGCCGCTGTGCCACCTTGCATGCCGTCGACTACTACGACGTCCGCCCCTGCATGTACAGCGAGCTTCACATCGTGGAAAACGCGCGTTGCGCCGACCTTCACGTAGATCGGCTTCTCCCAGTCCGTGATCTCGCGCAGCTCGCGAATCTTGATGGCGAGATCGTCCGGGCCGGTCCAGTCCGGATGGCGGCAGGCCGAGCGCTGATCCACGCCTTCGGGGAGCGTCCGCATCTGCGCGACGCGCGGGCCGACTTTCTGTCCGAGCAGCATCCCACCGCCGCCCGGCTTGGCGCCCTGCCCGATCACCACCTCGATCGCATCCGCCTTGCGCAGATCGTCCGGATTGAATCCGTAACGTGACGGCAGGCATTGGTAGACGAGCGTCTTCGACGACTCGCGCTCCTCAGCCGTCATGCCGCCATCGCCCGTCGTGGTGGACGTGCCCAGCTCGCGAGCCGCGCGGCCCAGCGCTTCCTTCACGTTCGCAGACAGCGCACCGAAGCTCATGCCGGCAATCGTGATGGGAATCTCGAGCTCGATCGGCCGGCGCGCGAAGCGCGTGCCGAGCATCGTGCGTGTGCTGCATTTTTCGCGATAGCCTTCGAGCGGATAGCGGGAGAGCGAAGCACCCAGGAAGACGAGATCGTCGAAATGCGGCAGGCGCCGCTTCGCGCCCATGCCCCGGATCTCATAGAGACCCGTTGCCGCCGCATGCTGGATATACGCGATGACGTGCCGATCGAACGTCGCGCTTTCTTCAGTATTGCTGGTTTGCATCGGCGTTCCAGTGATAGAGGGAGCGTGCCGAAGCCACGCGTTTGAATTCGCCGGACGAATGGCGGATGCCCGTTTGCGCGAGCAATTGCTCGACGGTGGCGTGATCTGCGGCCGACATGGGTTCGACGCGCGCGTCAGCGCCGAGCGAGCGGATATCGCCGCGCACGTACAGCACCGCTTCGTAGAGGGAATCACCGAGTCCTTCTCCCGCATTCCCGCAGACGATCATGCGACCCGCCTGCGCCATGAAGGCCGAAAAGCTCCCGACATCGCCTTCGACGATGACGTTTGCACCCTTGAGCGAAATTCCGCAGCGAAGGCCTGCATCCCCGCGAATGACGAGCCGTCCGCCGTGCGCAGAAGCGCCCGCGCCGCCGCTCGCAAATCCGCGCACTTCCACGAGACCCGACATCATGTTCTCGGCGACGCCGGGTCCGGCATTGCCATGAATGCTGACGCTGGCGTGCTTGTTCATCCCCGCAGCGTAGTAACCCGCATGCCCCATGATGTCGACGCGAACGGGCGCATTGAGACCGACGGCGATGCTGTGTGCACCGTCAGGGTTCTCGATGCGAACATGACTGACGCCGGTCAGATCACCATGCAGAAACGTGTTGACCTGACGCAATGTATCTCGTCTCAGGTCGAACAGCTTCGCGGTGTCGAGCTCGCGCGCGGTCACACTGACCATGAGTACACCTCCGCTGGCTTCGGCTCGAACACGTTGGCGTTGCGAACGTCCGGCAGGTGCGCCAGCGAGCGGAATTCGGATGCGATGGCGACGTAGTCATCCGTCTCGGCGACCACTGCTGGTTTGCACGCGAACGGGTCTCTCACCAGCGCGAGCTTGTCACCGGTGCCCATCAGGAACGTGAAGAATCCATCGAAGTCCTCGAATGCATGGTCGAGGGCCGCTTCGAGCGATTCGCCCTGATCGAGCCGCCAGTGCAGATAACGGCACGCGCCTTCGGTATCGCAGTCGCTCTCGAATCGCGCTCCGACTTTCTCCAACTTTCGCCTGAGCATTCCGGGGTTGGCGAGCGAGCCGTTGTGCACGAGGCACCAGTCCTCGCCAGCCGTATAGGGGTGCGCGTTCTCGGGTGTGACCGCCGACTCCGTCGCCATGCGCGTGTGGCCGACGAGGTGGGTGCCCGTGACTCTCGCGAATCCGTAGCGTTCGGCAACGTCCGCGGGCAGGCCGATGTCCTTGTACAAGTCGATCGAACGACCCACGCTCAGCACGTGAACTGTGGGGTGGTGATGCGCAAGCCATGCGCGCACTTCGCCCGGCGCGGACGCCGTGGTCAGCACCGCGTGATTCACCTTCAGATGCAGCGTCACGTCCTCGAACGCCGCAGAAAGTTGCCCCTCGAGGGCCTTCCAGTCGAGCTCAGGCGATTCGCAATACAGGCTGAGCTTGCGTTGCTCCTCGGGCACGGGCTGTGTGAACACGGCCATGCCGGAGGAATCCGGCCCGCGCTCGGTCATGCCCACGAGCATGGGCACCATGAGCTCACCGAGGCGCGCCCGCAGCGATGGCTTCTTCACCAGCAATCCAACGATTCCACACATGACGAACGCCTCTAGAACATTTCCAGGTAACGGCGACATTCCCAGTCGCTCACATGTCGCGAGTACTCCACCCACTCCATCCGCTTCAGCGAGATGAACTCCTGCGCGAGCTCCTTGCCCATGCCTTGTTGCACGACTTCATCTGCTTCCAGCGCATCCACGGCTTCCTTCAACGACTGCGGCAGCAGGCCGATGCCGCGGTCACGGATCTCCTGCGGAGTGAGCTCGTACAGGTTCACATTCATCGGCTCGCCTGGATCGAGGCGCCGGTCGATACCATCGAGACCGGCTGCAGCGATCGCCGCGGTCGCGAGATAGGGGTTCATCGAACCGTCCGGCAGGCGCATTTCGATGCGGCCGTACGGAATGCGCACACACGCTGTCCGGTTGTTGTTGCCGTAGGCGATGTAGGCCGGCGCCCACGTCGCTCCGGACAACGAGCGCCCGACAACGAGTCGCTTGTACGAATTCACCGTTGGCGCGCACACAGCCGCGAGTGCAGGCGCGTGCGCCAGCAGGCCGCCGAGGAACCAGTAGCCGAGCTGGGAAAGCCCGAGACCCCGCCGATCCGAGTCGTCGTGGAACGCGTTCTTCTTCTCGCTCGTGCCGATCGAGATGTGGAAGTGGGCGCCCGTGCCGGTGCGGTTCGAGAACGGCTTCGGCATGAAGCTCGCGATGGCACCGTGGGCGCGCGCCACTTCGCTCGCTGCCATCTTGAAGTAGATGAGGTTGTCGGCGGTGCGCAGCGCATCCGCGTAAGTGAAGTTGATTTCGAACTGGCCGTTCGCGTCTTCGTGATCGATCTGGTAGACGTCGATTCCCACGCCGCGCAGATATTTCACGAGGTCATCGAGCACGCCGCCGGCACGAGCGAGGCCCTTGTAGTCGTAGCAGGGCTTGTCGAGGCCGTCCGTATCGTCGAAGGGCGTGAGCACGCCGCTCGCGTCCTTCTTGAGCAGCATGAACTCCGGTTCGATTCCGGTGTAGAGCGTGTAGCCACGCGAGGTAAGCTTCTCGAGCTGGCGCTTCGCCGCCACGCGCGAACAGTACGCATAAGGCTTGCCGTTCACGTAGCCATCGCAGGCCATGCGCGCAAAACCCGGCATCCAGAGCACGGATGAAATCGTGGTGGGATCGCCCACACCCATGAAGTCCGGGCCGTGCGGCCCCATGCCGAGGCCCCACACGGCGAAGCCTGCGAACCCTGCGCCATCGGTGATCACCATGTCGTAGTGCTCGACGGGTACGGCCTTCGCCTTCGCGGACCCGTGCAGGTCCACGAACTGCGCAAGCACGTAGCGGATGTCGTTTTCCTTGAAGAAACGCCTGGCCTGATCCGGACTCATGACTCAATACCTCCCGCTCACGTCGGCGGCGATGGCCTGTAGTTGGGAATGGAAATAAGTGCTGTAACTCGGGTCGCTCCACACGGTGAAGTGCGGTTCGGTTTCTGCTCGGCGGCACGCCAGCACAACGGACACGCCGATCATCGAAGTCATCACCACGGGTCCCGCTGATGAGCTGGACGCGCGGGCGACCGGCGCCAGGTCGACGGCGCAGATCTGCAGGAACAACTCGTCGGTTTGCTCGCCCGAGATGTCCAGCACGAAATCTGCGCGTAGCACGGGGTAGACACCCTTTGGGTAGTCGCCGCCATGCAGGGCGTTGCGAACAGACCCGACGATTTCGTCGCTCGCGGTGCTGGTGGACTCGAGCAGGAATTCGGACGTTGCAAGGCGAGCGGCGAGCACGCCGTTCGCGTCGACTTCATAGGAATTCGCGTCGCGCGGCACTTTGATGCCATGGGTTGCGAGCCAGCTGTCCGCGGTCGGCCCCTTGCACCCGACGCGCCTGCGTGCGGTCACGACATCGAGCTGTATCGCGCTCATGCCGCTTCCTCCATGCGCTGCCGCTCGCCGCGCTCGTCATAGAACGGAAGCGCGACCACTTTCGCCTGCACGTATTCGCCGCCTTCGGCACGAATGCGCAGCTCGCCTCGGCGTGCGATTTCAGGATCGACGAGTGCGAGGCCGATCCGGTAATCGAGCGTTGGGGAATGCGCGACGCTGGTCACGCGACCTGCTATACGCGAGCCATCAATGATCAAGTGCGACTCGCGAACGCGCACGGTGCCGGGTGTTGGCAGCCGGAAGCCGACGAGGTGTTGTCGCGTGGGCTTGCGCTCCAGGATGCGAAGGCTTCGCTGGCCGATGAAGAATGGCTTGTTCATGCGCAGGGCCCAGCCTGCGCCGATTTCGAGTGGATGCGTCAGGCCATCCGTGTCCTGGCCGATGATCACGTGGCCTTTCTCCAGGCGCAGCACGCGCTGCGCTTCAACGCCGAATGGACGAATGCCGAAAGGCTTGCCGGCACTCATCAATGCGCTCCACACCGTGGGAGCGTCCTCGGACGACAGATGGATCTCGTAGCCGATTTCGCCGACGAAGCCGACGCGCATCAGCCGGCATCGGACGCCCGCCACGTGAGCTTCACGCACACCGAGGTACGGGAACGCGGCGTGTGAGAGGTCCAGCGACGTCAACTTGCGCAACAAGGCTCGCGCTGAGGGGCCGGCGACGTTGAATGCGGAGAAATGGCCGGTCAGGTTCGCGAGGCCGACGGGGAGTCGCCACATCGTTGCCAGGCGTCCGAGCTCGCGAAATACGGACGAAGAATTGCTCGTGGTGGTCGTGAAATAGAAATGTTCTGCGCCGAGGCGTGCGATCACACCGTCGTCGATGATCACTCCAGACTCATCGAGCATGAGCCCGTAACGCGTCATGCCGGGCTGAAGCGTGCTGAACTGGCCGGCGTATACGCGGTCGAGGAATTGGGCGGCGCCGGCGCCATGCGCTTCGATTTTTCCTAACGTGCCGACGTCGATGAGTCCGACGCCGTTGCGGACTGCGAGCACTTCGTCGCGGATTGATGTTTCGCGCGACTCGCCGTGACGGGCGTAGTACTCGGGTCGGAGCCAATCGCCGGCTGGCATCCAGACTGCGCCTAACGACTCATGTATAGGATGAATCGCCGTTCGGCGTTGCGGGTAGAACGCGCGGCCTGCCAGGTGCGACAGTGGCACTGGGTGAAACATCGGACGCGCGGTGGTCGTGCCCACCGCTTCGATCGGTTCGCCGCGCAGCTTCGCCAGGATGCGCAACGCGTTCATGTTCGAGTGCTTGCCCTGACTCGGACCCATGCCCACGGTTGAGTACCGCTTCAGCAGCTCGCTGCTATCAAACCCTTCCTTGAATGCATTCGCCAGATCGGCGATTTGCAGATCCTCATCGAAGTCGACGAATTCCTTGCCCCTAGGATGAGGAAAGATCGGATAAGAATGCGAGGGCGCAACAGGCGCGACCGAAGGGGTCGCAATGATCGCCGCTGTCGCGCTGGAAAGAGACCCCGCACCGGACCCAGTGAAACCAGCATGCCCGGCCGCAGTACGACCTTTCTCCGCTCCGTCTTCAAGTCGTTCGTCCAGGCCAAACCGTCCAGCGACCTTCCCGCATGCGAACACTCCAGCCGGCAAAGTCGTCGGGACAAATTGCTCAAGCGCGAGCTCATAACGCATGCGTGCCCCCGCTTGATGCAGAAGCGCGTTGGCCGGCGCAAATCCCACACTCATCCAAAATCCATCAATGCGGAGTCGCTCGACACGCGCATCGTCCATCGCAAACTCGAACGCCTCCAACGTGCCGTCACGACCGGCAACCGCTTCGATCGGCCGCGCGCCAGCGTACACAGGCACACCACACGCCCGAACGCGCTCACTCAACGCACGTTCACTCTCATGCGCCGATGAGCGCAGGTCCAAAACGCCAACCACTTGAACACCACACGCAATCGCATCGAGCGCAGCCGCATATCCCTCCTGATTAGCAGCAAGCACAGCCACCCGCGAACCAGGCGCCACCGCATACCGATACATCAACCGCTGCGCCCCGCTCGCCAGCATCACCCCAGGCAAGTCATTACCCCGAAACACAGCCGGCTGCTCGAACGCCCCCTGCGCAACCACCACCGCCCGCGCCCGAACCTTGATCAAACACTCCGCAGTAACCAGCGGCACCCAATGATCCGCGTAGTACCCAGCCGCAAACGCGCGTGTAAGCACCCGAATCCGAGGATGCGTCGTCACAGCGGCAATGAGTTGCTCGACACGCGCATCAACCGCTCGCCCGCCGCGCGCATACAACGCGCTCCCACCAACGCGCGCCGACTCCTCCGCGACCAAAACTTGCGCTCCGCCCTCAGCCGCCGCCAACGCAGCAGCAAGCCCGGACAGACCCGCACCAATCACGAGCACATCCGTGTGCGCATATCGCTTGGCGGTAGTCCGCCGGGTAGCGCGCAAATCCACCTGTCCAAGCCCCGCAGCCTCACGAATGCGCCGCTCCCATTTCGGAAACGACCGCTTCCCCAGAAACGCCTTGTAGTAAAAGCCGACCGGCAAAAACCGGGAAACGCGATCGAGAATCGCCAGCCGATCCCGCTCGAGCCCGCCCACCGTGTTGACCGCCCGCACCTCCATGCCAGCACGCAACGGTTCAACATCCCCACGCACATTGGGAACGCTCCGTCCCGCCTCCGTGACCTGGAACATCGCGTTCACGTCATGATTCGCGGCACTCAGAACACCGCGTCGCCGGTGATACTTGAACGACCGCCCCAGCACCCGCACACCATTGGCCAGCAGCGCCGAGGAAATCGTGTCGCCTTCGTATCCGGTCAAACGCTGCCCTTCGAACATGAATTCGAGCGGCCTGCCCCGATCGATCCATTCACCCGGCAGAGAGACGATGCGCTTCACGCCGACTCTCCGCCCTGCCCGAACAAATAAGTCCGAACGACCGTATCCGTCGCCGTGTTGCGCTCAGCGATGAACCACACACCACTCGGCGTGTGGCACCACCACTCACGCTTCGTGCCGCTCACCCCGTTGCGATTGAAGACGTAGTCAGCCCACGCGGCATCGGAAACCGCTGCCGGATCCGGCATCTCGTGCAACTCACCGCCGCACGCAAACTCGCTGATGGGGCGCGGACCGTTGACGGGACACGTGAGGATCTTCATGGCGTCAGTGCCCCACGGAAGCGGCACCCTTCTCGCCGGTGAGCGCATACCGCTCGAAGCGATCAAAGCGAAAGCCTTCGATCAGCGGATGCGTCTGATCGCGGGCCACCGTGTAGCTCATCGTCTTGCCACACACGGGAGTGGCCTTGAACCCCCATGTTCCCCAACCCGCGTCGAGATAGAACCCCTCGACCGGCGTCTTCCCCATGATCGGCGCGAAGTCCGGCGTCATGTCAGCCATGCCAGCCCACTGCCGGTTCACCTTCACATCGGAGAGTGTCGGGAACAGATCGAGCATGCGTGCGGCGAGGTGCTCGGCGAAATCGAGAGTCGAGCGAGTGGCGTGCAACTCGTACGGATCGAGCGAGGCTCCCATCACCAGCTCACCGCGCGCACTCTGACTGACATACACGTGCAGCGACCCTGACACGACGATCGGATCGAGCCACGGCTTCAGCGGCTCCGTCACCATCGCCTGCAACGGATGCACGTAGATCGGCGAGCGCAACCCGACCATGTCCAGTAACCGCGGCGTCGAGCCGGCAACCGCACACAGCACTTTGCGAGTCTCGATCCGCCCGCGCGAGGTGATGACACCGGTCACGCGTCGACCGGCATCCGTCTCCGCCATCTCGATGCCGAGGACCTCCGTGTTTTGGTGAATCTCCACGCCCCGCTTGTCCGCGCCGCGTCCATAGCCCCAGGCGACTGCATCGTGACGCGCAATCGCTCCGGGTGCGTGATAGAGCGCACCGAGCACCGGCGCGTGTCCACCACAACTCATGTCCATCTGCGGCACAGCCTCACGCACGGCCTCGGCGTCGACCACTTCGCTGTCGACGGAGTAATGCTTGTTGACCTCCGCCCGCCACCGCATCGTGCGCACCGAGGCATCCGTGTGCGCGAGCGTGTAGTGACCGCGCGTGGAATAGAACACGTTGAGATCGAAGTCCTGCGACAGGTCCGTCCAGAGCCGCACGCTCTCGTCGTAGAACTGCACGCCTTCCGGCGTCAGGTAGTTCGAACGGATGATCGTGGTGTTGCGCCCGGTGTTGCCGCCGCCGATGTAGCCCTTCTCCAGCACGGCGACATTGCGCACGCCATGGTCCCGGGCGAGGTAGTACGCAGCCGCGAGCCCGTGACCGCCTCCGCCAATGATCACTACGTCGTAACCCCGCTTGAGATCGGCGCGCGCAGTGAACATCCGGGGCTCCGGATGCTCGCGAGTCAGGCCGAATCTGAGCAGTCGCCAGGGCATCGCGGTATTGTTACGCCGCCTTAACTACCACGCAACCGACTTGCGTGTCGCGTAAGCCACACCGGGCGCCCCACTGGCTGGCAGAAGGCATGCTCGGGTACCCTTGGTCCCAATGACCTCCCCAACGAAGCGCAAACGACCTGCCCGCGGTTCCAAAGTGGAGCGCGCAGCACCCGCTGCGGAGGAAGTCGGCCTGCAGATCGGCCGTGTGGTCCGCCAGTTACGCGATTCGCAAGGCCTGACTCTGGCCGAAGCCGCATCGGCGGCCGATATCAGCCCGGCGATGCTGAGCCGTATCGAGACCGGCCGCGTAACGCCCAGCCTCGAAACGCTCGTGTCCCTGAGCAGCGCGCTGGGCGTGCGCCCGGCCACGTTGCTCCAGGATCTCGGCGAAGACTCGGACGGCGCGCAGCACGTGCCCTCCGGCCGTGGTCTCGAAGTGGTCCGCCGCGGCACGCGGCGCGGACACACCTACCACCTGCTCTCTGCACCTCGCGGGCCGCGCAAGACGTTCGAGCCCTTTCTGGTGACGCTCACGGACAAGAGCGAGACCTTCCCCGGCTTCCAGCACCCCGGCACGGAGCTCATATACATATTGAGTGGCGTCATCCGCTACCGGCACGGCACCGAGAGCTACCTCCTGCAGCCCGGAGATTCCCTCTCGTTCCGCGGCGACATTCCGCATGGCCCGGAGAAGCTCGAGAAAGTGCCGATCCGCATGCTGTCGATCATCGTCTACGACTTCCCCGAGAGCTCCGGCCGCTGACGCACCCTTGACTTTCGCTGCGGCGCGCGCTTTCATCACAGTTAACAAGATTACCTCACAGTAAAACTGTCCAATCCGCATCGCCGCGGTTCGAGAGGCACGCGAACCCGGCAAAGAGGGGGCGGCCATGGCAGAGCTTGATGGGCGTATCGAGACCATGTACCGGCGCGACCGACTCTGGGCATGGGCGCTGGTTCTTTTCCTGTGGATCACCATCCTCGCGGTCCTGATCTTCTCGTGGCCGTACATCCCTGACGGCGCCATACGCGTCGTAGTCATCATCGGCGCGGCCGCCGTGCTCCTTTTCAATACCGCATCGATCGCCGCGATGCTGAAGCACTACGCCGAAGACAAGGAATTCATCTACGGCCTCGACCTCAAGGCGCTGGACGCGATGAAAGCGCGCAAGTAGCGCGCGGGAGACCCGCATGACCCGTTACACGCCGCCCGAACAAAGCCGGCTCCTGCAGTTCGTCGACATCCTGTTCATCCTGATCGCCATCTTCGGCGCGCTGTGGCTGCCGCTCGAATTGAAGCTCGCGGGCGCTTCGAAAGACATCGACAAGATCGACAACCCGACGTGGCAGTCGCTGCAGCAGACGCCCGCTCAGGTCGAGCAGTGGGAGAAGCTCGGCTACGACGTAGCCAAGGCGCACGACGTGATCCAGAACCACTTCCACTACACGATCGACTGGCTGGCGCTCGGCGTCATGACCATCGTGGTGCTCGGCTATTTCATTTTCCTGTTCCGCGCCTCGGACCGGGAATACAAGCAGGTGATCGCGGAGAAATTCGGCGACCCACCGTCTGCGAGGTAATTCCCATGTGGAGTCTCATCTCTCTTGCATCGTGGGTCGTCTCGGCCGTGCTCGTGATCTGGATGGTGTACGACTGGGTGAAGACCGATCGCGCGCACACCGAAGCCGAGCTCACTTCGTCCCGCGAAGGCGAGATCGAAGCGATTTCCGAGAAGCACAAGGTCTGACGGGGAGCACGACAGATGGCAACCACTGCAGACCAGGCTTCCGCCGGCCTCGCGAAATCCGAGCACGGTCACCGCGTTTCTCTGTTGCGCGTGCTGGGACCCGCACACATCTGGGCACTCGGCGTCGGCATCGTGCTGGTGGGCGAATTCACCGGCTGGAATTTCTCGGCCGACAAGGGCGGCGCGCTGGCGGCACTCATCGCGTGCTGGTTCATCGGCCTGCTGTATACCTGCGTCGCCATGATCGACTCGGAGGTCACCTCGACGGTGGCCGCGGCCGGAGGCCAGTACGCACAGGCGAAACACATCGTCGGGCCGCTCATGGCCTTCAATGTCGCGCTGTATCTCGTGTTCGCGTACACGATGCTCGAGGTTTCGGACGCGATCCTGGCAGGCGATCTCATCACGCAGGTGGGCACGGAAGCCGGCGCCACCGGGCTCAACCACAACCCGTTCATCGTGTTGTGCATCGTGGTGCTGGTGTGGCTCAACTATCGCGGCGTGCTCATGACGCTGAACGTGAACTTCATCATCACCGCGCTCGCCTTTGCGTCGATCGTCGTGCTTTTCTTTTCGGTCCAGCCGTGGAGTCAGGGTGTCGTCCTGAAACTGGGCGAAATGGTCACCCCCGCCAACGCCCTGCCCTATGGCTGGATCGGCGTTGTTGCCGCGTTCCAGTTCGGCATCTGGTACTACCTTGGTATCGAAGGCACCACGCAAGCCGCTGAGGAAGTGCGCTCGCCGGCACGCTCGCTGCCCTTTGGCACGATGGCGGGCATGATCACGCTGCTGATTGCGGCCGCTCTCACGTGGTACGTGTGCGCGAGCCTGCTGCCGTGGCAGCATCTCGGCGTCACGTTCTTCCCGCTCTACGACGCCGCCGTGGTCACGGGCTCGCCGGTCCTGAAGTTCCTGTTGTTCTGGGGCACGGTGCTATCGGCGGTCGCCTCGGCGAATGGCTGCATCAATGACGGCGCGCGCGCATGGTTCTCTCTGGGCCGCGATCGCTATCTGCCCACGTGGTTCTCGGCCGTGCATCCGAAGTACCGCACGCCCTACCGCGCGATCCTGTTCCTGATGCCAATCGCGCTGGCGTTCGCGTTCATCGCGGACCTCAACCAGGCGATCACGTTCTCCATTCTCTCTGGCGTGCTCCACTACACGTTCATGAGCATCAACATCGTGATGTTCCGGAACAAGTGGCCGGTGGGCAGCATCCGCCGCGGCTATACCCATCCGTTCCATCCGGTGCCGGCAGTGCTGCTGTTCATGCTCTGCGTGATCACGCTGTTCGCGATCTTCCTCGGGTACGGCTCGCAATTGAGCGCCATGGTGATCTTCTACATCATCGTGTCGATCTGGTTTCACTTCTATCGCTACAAGTATGTGCGCCGGGGAGACCAGTTCACGATGCCGTGGCCGAGGCCGCACGGTTACTGAGTCGTGAACACCCTCATCGGGATCGCTGCGCTCGTCGCGGCGTTCCTGTTGTTGTCGAGAAAGTATCTGGCCGACCGCGAGCGACGCCGGCGCGAGCCGCTGCGCTTCTATGCACGAGCAGTCGGCCTGCTGGACCAGGCTGAATTGCAGACCACCGGCTCGGTGGGCTATCCGCGCCTCGTCGGTCGCTACCACAACCTGCCCGTGCAGGTGCTTCCCGTCATCGACACGTTACCAACCCGCAGGCTCCCGGCGCTCTGGTTGCTGGTAACCGTGCAAAGCACGCTTCCAACTTCGGCGCGCCTCGATCTGATGATGCGCCCGAACGCGCCCACGACGTTCTCGAACTTCGATCTGCTTCCCGTGACGATCCAGACGCCGAGCGGTTTCCCCGAGTATTGCGTGCTGCGCACGGACGATCCACAGCACGTGATGTCCCCGGATATCGTGGCCCCACACCTCGATGTATTCGAGAACCCGCGTGCCAAGGAACTGCTCATCACGCCAAACGGCATTCGCCTCGTCTGGCTGATTGCCGAAGCCGACCGCGCGCGTTACGGCGTGTTCAGGCAAGCGGACTTCGGCGACACGGACCTCGATCCGAATCTCCTGCAGGATCTGCTGGATCGTCTGCTGGCTTTACGTCGAGCGATTCTCGCGTGAATCGCAAACCCCGCAATCCATATCTAGTGTTGGCGGCAGCCGTGCTTCTGCCGGGCAGCGGTCACGTGTTGAACGGCCTGCCCCATCGCGGGCTCACGTTTCTGTTCTTCATCATCCTGCTGAGCTGGGTGAGCGTGAATCTCATGCCTGCCGATAGCTCGTTCGTCGGGCGCTACATCGGTGGCGTGTTCATCTATGGACTGTCGGTAATCGACTCCTACAAGCGGGCGCGCATCAACTGGGAACAGTGGAGGTTTACGCATATCCCGAATCCACGAGCGACGCTTTGAGCTGCGAGATGGCGCCGACGATGTGGTAGAAGCTGCTCGCGGGCGCCGGTTCTTCGATGAACCGGCCATACGGCATGAGACGGTCGTACCATGAGCCTCGTACCGGCGTAGCGAGATACCGTGACAAGGCGTTCGCGGCATCGCTCGCGATCGTCCAGTAGCGCGGATCGCCGGTCAGGCGTGCGGCCAGTGCGGAAGCCTTGAGCCTTTCGGTCTGCGGCCACAGCCGCGCGCACGCGTCGTGAACGGAGAAATCGTCGACGATCGCATTCACGGCAACGCCGTTGAACACGCCGAATTTCTCTCCGATGTCGATCAGTCGAAAGGCCGCCTTGCTCGCATCGTCGCGGCGTCCGTCCGCCCAACGCAGCAGCAGCCACGCCCACTCGTAGTGATGTCCAGGCTCGAGCACTCTCCCCGGCAACCCCGGAAGCGGCGTCCAATCCGCTGCGAAGTGCTCGCGAATACATCCTGATGCCGAATCGATGAAACGCGCGAGAGCCAGCTCGCAGACCTCATCGGCCAGCACCCGCCACTCGGGAGCACCGTCCGCATCGCCCCACGCGAGACAGGCTTCCAGCAGATGCATGTGAGCATTCGAGGACAGCGGCATCGCGGCCTGCGCGCTCGACTCGAACCCCGGCCCCTCACGCTTGAAATAGCGATGGATCAACTCGCGCAGCGCGCGTGCTTCTGCAGGCGCATCGACACCGCGCGGTGCCCGCAGGACTCTGTGCGCTTCGGCAAAGCCAAGCAGCGCGAACGCCTGATCGTAGAAGAGCGCCCGATCGTCGAGCGGCGATCCGTCCGGCGCGATGAGCGTGCGAAACAATCCGTCGCTGCGACGGTAGTACTTCAGAAAGTAGACCAGACCGTGCGCGACGAGCGCGGCGACATCGCCCGACCAGCCGAGCCGCGAGCTCTCAGCGAACGCAGCGATTTGCCTGGGCTGAACCCTCGCCCGCCGTGAAGCGCTGACTGGCTCCGCACCGATCAGCATTTCGTGAAAACCACCGAAGGTGCGATCTACGCCGCGTGTAGACCACAAGGGGCACGCGTCCTCCAGCAACCATTTCAGTAGCCGCTGCTGCGCTTCCTTTGCGTCGGCACGCGCGCGATGCGAGTCCATGCTCATCCTTGTTCCCTGGGAGTCAGGCCGCTCCTGCGGTCTTCATCAGCGCGAAGCGGGTTGGCAGCAGGCGATGACTGAATGGCAGAATCGCTGCGCCCACCGCCGGCGCATCGTCGGACATCGCCGCGCGCGCGACAGGTGCAATCACCGGGAAGGAGCCGGCGTGCGCCTGCAGCCGCTGGTTCAATGTCTCCGCCAACCGGTCCACGAGCGGCGCAGGCAACCGGCCGCCAATCAGAACGGCCTGAGGGTTGATCAGGCAATTCACCGCGAGCATCGTATCGAGCAGTGTCTGTGCCGACATGTCGATCCACGCGTCGACGATGCCGCTCGCCTGCTCGTCGAGACGCATCAGCCCGCCCGGTGAGGACACGTGATACCCGCGGGCCGTCAGCCTGCTGTACAGCGCCGAGAGCGACACGATGTTCTGCAGCTGCCGAACCGATCCCGCGTCATCGTGCCCCGGAAGCCACCCGAGCTCGCCACTGCGTCCGTTGGCGCCACGAAAATAGTGCCCATCGACGACGAGCCCTCCGCCGAGCGCCGCAGTGATCAGCACATAGAAAAAACTCTGGTAACGATGCCCGAGACCGAACTGCATTTCGCCCATGGCCGCGGCCGCTGCATCGTTCTCGACAAACACCGGCAACTTGAGCGTCTGCGCGAGAAGCTGATCCACGGCGATCGAGCCCCACGCCGAATACTCCGCCGGCTTATCGGGCAGATCGGCACTCTGGATATCGTCCGGAAACGCCACGCCGATCCCCAGCACGCGATTCATCGGGATCTTCGCCTTCCTCAGCAGCGAAGTGACCGCATGACGAAAGAAATTCTGGACCGTGCGCGGCATGGCGAAGGCGATCTCGCGTGAAGAGCGCGCGCGTACGTGGCCATCGAAGCCGAGCACGACAACCGTGATGTGATCGCGATCGACGTTTAAGCCAACAGAGAAGCAGCTATCCGGATTGATGACCAGCTTCGTCGCAGGCTGCCCGCGCCCACCGCGCCTGCGCCCGGCCTCCATGATGAGATCCTCATGCAGGAGACGCCGGGTGATGTTAGCGATGGCAGGCGGCGTCAGCCCGGTGATGTCCACCAGGTCCGGACGCGTGATCGGGCCATTCACACGAATCGCATGCAGCGTGATCCGCTGGTTGTGATCGCCGGCGCGTTCGAGATTCGTGCCCGAGAGCTGCATGCCATTGCCGCGCGCATGCTCGCCGTTTTCGCCCTTAGCCATTTCGCGCCTGCGCCGCCAGCGTGAGCGCTCCAAGCGGCCCGGCAAGCGCGCCAAGACCGGGCGGCACCACATACCGCTCGACACCTCGCGTCACGGCCTCGACCTCGATGTACCGGTTGAGGCTCTGCTGCAATTCCTGGCGCACACGCGCGAACAGATGCATCTGGGCCGTCATGACGCCACCGCCCATGATGATTCGCTGGGGCGCCGTGGCGAGCACGATCGAATGCAGGAGCTGCCCGAGTGCATGCGCTACGGTGCCCCACACGAAGTGATCTGGCGGGATGCGATCTGCTGTCGTTCCGACACGCGCTTCGATGGCCGGACCGCTCGCGAGTCCCTCGACGCACGCGCCATGAAAGGTACACGCGCCCGGCCAGTCATCGCCTGGCAGCCGCGAGATGCGGATGTGCCCCATTTCCGTGTGATTGCAGCCGAACACCGGACCGCCATTCACGATGAGACCGACGCCAACGCCCGTGCCAACGGTGATGTACGCAAAATCCCGCAAGCCACGCGCGGCGCCCCACGTCCCTTCGGCAAGCGCAGCTCCGTTCACATCCGTGTTGACGCCGACGGGCACAGCGAATCGTCGCGCTAGACGACCGGCTACGTCCGTGTTGCTCCAGCCGGGCTTCGTGGTGGCCTTGATGAAACCGTGAGTGGGCGAGCGCGCAGCGAGATCCAGCGGACCGAACGAGGCGATGCCGAGCGCCGCAAAGTCGCCATGCTGATCGCGCCATTGGGCCAGCACTCCTTCGATGCGACTCAGCGTCGACTCGGGGTCCGTGGTCGGCAGGCGTTCCTCGGCGCGAATGTCCTCGGGACCGGTTCCGAGGACGCATACGCACTTGGTTCCACCCAGCTCGACTCCGGCGAGGAGTCCATGCGAATCCGTCACCGGACTGCCTGGCGCGCGGAGGCCGCAAAGAAACTGTCGTGCGACGGCGCCCGTGCCACGTCCGTCGCCACCTTGCCGCGAAGCTCGTTCATGATCCCCTTCACCTGCTCGAAGTCGACGCTGTCGACCAGCGGATTGTAGCTCTCCGGTATGATACCGCTACCATCGAGGATGAAGAACCAGCTCAGATCCGAAAATAATTCGTAACCCTGCGGCAGGATGCGCCCCGTGCGCCGGTAGAGCTCGATCCGCTCGGTGAGGGTGTCGGGAATGGCCATGCTCCGGCAGTACTGCCAGAGCGGCGTATCCGTGCGCCCGGTGGCGCAGTAGTGCAGGACGATGAAATCGCGCACCCGGTCGAATTCCTCGACGATCCGGGCGTTGTAGCGCTGGATGTTGATCGGGTCGAAGGCGCGGTCCGGGAAGTGATCGAGCAGGCAATACAGGCCACTTACGATCAGGTGGATGCTGGTGGACTCCAGCGGCTCGAGGAACCCGGAGGCCAGGCCGAGCGCCACGCAGTTCCGGTTCCAGAACTGCCGGCGCCTGCCGGTGACGAAACGGAGGAAGCGCGGCTCGGCGAGTGGCGTCTGCCCCAGCACGCCGAGCAGATCCTGGAGCGCGGCGTCGTCGCTCACGTGCGCGCTCGAATAGACGTAGCCGTTGCCGACGCGATGTTGCAATGGAATGCGCCATTGCCAGCCGGCCGGACGCGCCGTGGACAAGGTGTACGGCGTGCGCGGGCCGCGAATCTCCGTGGGCATCGCTACGGCTCGATCGCACGGGAGATAACGCGACCAGGCCTCGTAACCCGTCTTCAGCGTCTCTTCGATCAGGAGACCGCGAAAGCCGCTGCAGTCGATATAAAAGTCCGCCCGCAGCCGATCGCCGCTCTCGAACACCAGCTCGTCGATGAACCCGTCTTCGCGCTGAGTCGCAGCCACGACTTTCCGTTCGAGCCGCACGACGCCGAGATGCTCTGCATAACCGCGGAGATACCGGGCGACCAGCGCCGCATCGAAATGCAGGGCGTAGCGCAGGTCGCGCGCAATGCCGAGCGTGTTCTGCGGAAAGATGAATTTGTTGGCTTCAGCGAATGCGGTCTCGACGCTGAACGCGTCGACGGTCGCCGCCAGGCCCTGCGCCTTCGCCTTGTGCCAGTAATGATAGAACGGCAGCCGGTTGATCTGCGGGCCGAACAGCCCGAACGGGTGCCAGTACTGGTGGCCCTGCCGCCGCCAGTCCCGAAAGGCAATGCCGAGCTTGTACGTCGCCTGCGTCTGCTCCACGAAGTTGTTCTGATCGATGCCGAGGAAGCGCAGGAAATCGATGATCGGTGGAATGGTCGCCTCGCCGACGCCCACGATGCCGATGTCCGCGGACTCGATCAGCTCGATGGCACAACGGCCACCGAGCATGCGCGCGAGCACGCTCGCCGCCATCCAGCCGGCAGTGCCGCCGCCGACGATGGCGATGCGTTCGATGCGCCGGTCCGCGGCCGGCTTCAGTGTATCGGTCGATGACATGCCGTCGCGGCCGGGGAACCCCGCTTCGTCCCCGGCCGCGCCTGCAAGGTTACATCTTCGCCTTGAAGCCGAAGAAGAGCCGTCTGCCCGTGTCGTTATACGTGAACGGCAGGTTCGGGAACTGCAGGTACGTGTGCTGCTTCTCGTTGGTGAGATTCACCACCGAGAGCGCAACGCCGAACCGATCGCCGAAGTCGTACCCGACCTGTCCGTCGAGCTGCCCGTAAGATGCCGCATACACGCCGAAGATCCCGGGCGGTGCATTCGGATCCTGCGAGACCGGAACCGCGAACGTGGACCCGACGAGGCTGCTGTTCACGGCCTTGCTGCGCCAGGAATACGCGAGGCGGGCCGAGAAGCCGAAGCGCTCATAGAACCCGGTGACATTGATCGAGTCCTTGGACACGCCCGGAATCGGAATGTCGGTCGCGAAGCTCGTGTCCTGATCCGATTCGGAGCTCGACCGCGTGTAGTTCGCGGCCACGCCGAAGCCGTTGCTGAACGCATACTGCCCGGCGATCTCTGCGCCGTAGATCTTGCCCTTGCCGCCGTTCACCGGCTGCGTGACGTTGTTCGTGGTGCCGCCAAAATCATCCGGCACCGTCGTCGGGATGTTCGCGATGGCAACGAAGTTGTCGACCTGCTTGTAGAAGAAGCCCACGCTCACGAGGCCCGACTCGATGTAGTCCTCCCAGGACATGTTGAACTGCGACGCGCGGAACGGATCGAGATCCGGATTGCCGGCGGTGCCGTTGGCGAACTGGAAGCGCGCCGAGCCACCGGGGCCGTCCGGCCCGCGCGTGAAGTTGTAGGCATTCCCGAGACCGAGCTGCATCAGATTCTGCGGGGCGAGCACGCGCGCCGCGCCGAACCGGACTTTCTGGCTATCCGTCACATCGAGCACGAAATTGAACGTCGGCAGCACGTCCGAGTAGCTGCGGCTGTGTGCGATCGGGATGTTGTTGGCGTTTACGCCATTCCACGCCGCCGTGCCGTGAAAAGTGGGAAATGGCGCGGACTGGGAGTTGTCGACGTCCAGCTGCGTGCGGACGAAGCGGATGCCGAAGTTGGCGTGATAGATGTCCGTATCCGTTCCGGTGTCGCCCATGACGTAAAGCGCCGCAGTCCTTTCCTGCACGGCGAAGGTGCTCACCGTGTCGATGAACAGTGACTGTGTGCTGTTCGGCACACCGGCCTCGGTCCAGAGCTGGTTCAGATAGGTGGCGGGGTTATTGAGACCACCTACTCTGGGGTCCTTCACTGCGATCAGCCCGGACGCAAAGCTCTGGTAGTACTTCACGAGCTGCGGGTTCGACTTGCCAACGCTCCCTGGAGGCAGGTTGCCTGCAATCGAGAACGGTATGGCCGCGTAGCCCGGATCCGAATAGTAGATGCCCGTGCCACTCTGCCCGGCAGCGATACAGCAGTTGCCGGCCGAGGTGCCGGCACCCACGCCGCCCGTGCCGAGCGTCGAGGCATCGATCAGATACCGGCCGAAGGACTGATCGACATCGCGTTTCGCCAGGCGCATGCCGGTGGTCAGCGTCAGGGCATCGGCCGGCTTCCAGTGGAGATTGCCCTTGATTGCCGCATTCTTCTCGTTGCCGAAATTGGCCCACGCCCAGTTGGACTTGAACGTCGTGTACGCGGGATTCGAGAGGATGTCGGTGTAGCCGAACTGGTTGAGGTATTCGACGCTGGGCAGGCCCGATGTTCCGCCGTTGGTCCAGCGGAACGCGTAGCCATGATTGCCGTTGTCGCAGGTCGCGCCGCCGTTGTTGCACCCGGGAGCGGCAGGTGATGTGGTGCCCGAGCCCGCAGGTGAAGACCAGTTGTAGAGCCCGTGCTCGATGTCAGCCTGGGCTGCCTGCAGCGTGGAGTCCGCTTTCGCATACGAGATGGCGGCATCGCCGCTCCAGGGGCCCTCGCCCCCGATCAGCGTGGCGAACTGGAACGTATGCGATTTCGCCAGAATGTTCTGATAGAACGAGGCCGTCTCGGCGCCGTTCGCCATGAACGTGCCGGATTCCACGACACCGTTATCGTCTATCGAATATGGCTGTGAGGGATCGATCGCAGGCAGCAGTTGCCCGGCGCGCGTGCCCTGTCCGTTGAACCACACCTTGTTCGAGTACGTGAAGCTCTCGTCCTTCTCCTGCACGTAGAAGTAATTGAAGTGGTTCGTGATCGAGTCCCCCATGCGCCACTCGAGCCCGAGTGTTCCGCCATAGGTCTTCACCTGCTGGTTGATGTCGCTCAGGTAGGCGAGCTGCGGAATGATGTAGAACTGATCGATGGTGCTCAGCGTGGCTGCCGTCGGTGAGCCGGTGTAGGTGCCGACCTGGGCCGAATTGGTGGTGAGCCACTGGTTGCGGTTCTGATCCTGGAACTCCTTGTTGCGCACCTTCTGGTCGTCGTAGGACAGGCTCGCGGTCAGCGCGAAGTCCTCGCTGAACTTGTAGCCTCCCACCAGCGTGACGTTTGGCGTCACACCCCCCTCGGCGTCCTGTGCCTTGGTGCCGCGCGCATTGAACGCCAGATTCAAACCATCGTGCTGTGCAAATGCCGAGCGCGTGCGCAGGTTGATGGTGCCGCCGAGGCCGCCTTCACGATCCGCGGCGGTGGGGTTCTTGATGACGTCGATGCCACCGATTTCCTCGCTCGGAATGCCTTCGAGCGATGCGTACTGGATATTGCTGCCGTTGCCGTTTCCCGCAGCTTCACCGGAAACGTAGAACTCGCGGCCCGTCAGGAACACTTCGCCGTTCAGCGTGATGAGATTGTTCGCGAGCCCGTCGATCAGCACCTGCGTGCCCTTGCCGCCCGCGCGGTTGATCTGGATGCCCGGCAAGCGCTGCAACGACTCGGCGACGTTCTGGTCCGGCATCTTGCCGATGTCCTCGGCAACGATGGACTCGATGAGCTGATTGGCTTCGCGCTTGCGATTCACCGCGCTTTCGAGCGAGGCACGGAAGCCTGTGACGACGACTTCCTCGAGCTCCTCGGCCGTGGGTCCCTGCGCCTTGGGCGGCGGGGCCTGCTGTGCTCCGGCTGGCATGGCCAGCGCCAGGACATCCAGCGAAACGGCTGTCATCAACGCAGCGCGCGCCGCGCGGCGCAAGCGCTTCTCTCTCCGATGTGACATGACTTTGATACCCCCTGCGTTTCGAGACGGTGGACTCTTCGATCCGGTTCTGCGCTCGCGTGACAATCGCTGTCATTTCGCCCTGGGACATTATCGGCCGGTGCAATTCCTCTCTCGGCAGCGTACTCTCACGCGATTGAAATTCGATTCGGCGCGCAACGCGCCTCACTCGCAATGAACGCCACGACCTTCGATGCCTTGCTCCCTGCTTCGCGGCGCGCCCTGTCGGGCTCCCTGTGCGCGCGAATTTATGCCCGGGTCCAAGTGCGTGTCAACGGATTCTTAAACCGACTTTCTTTATTCAGACGGTGCGGATGACGCTATGGAAACCGATGTTTTGTCACCTCGACACACGGCAATTCCCCCCTCCGGAAGCCCTTTTCCAGGGGGTGTCGCGACGCATGCAAGCGCTTGGCGCGCTTTGAAATTGGCAGCCGCCGGCAAGGGCCCGGCAAGCCGGTGGCGAGCGTGTTCCATGTGGACCGGCGAGGGGCTGTCCCATGCCGGGGACAAGCGACAGGCATGTGGCGTTCGCGAGACGAAATGGTGCCGCCAGATGGCGCTGGCCGCCCTGCCGGGACTCCTGCTGGCGACGATGACAACCCCTGTCATGGCGGCCAACACCCCGGAAAGCAGTCTGGCAACCGTCCATCCGCAGATCTGGCCGAGCCCCGCGTGGCCGCTGCCGCGGGATGGAGCGCTCGAGCAGCGCGTGCAGGCACTGCTGAAAAAGATGACGCTCGAAGAGAAGATCGGGCAGATCGTGCAGGCGGACATCGGCAGCGTCACGCCGGACGATGCGCGCAAATATCATCTCGGCTCGATTCTGAACGGCGGCAACTCCGGCCCCGGTGGCGACGATCTGGCGCCGGCCGCGAAGTGGCTCGCACTGGCCGATGCGTTCTACGCTGCGTCCGTCGACAAGACCGGTGGCCGCGCAGCCATTCCGCTCTTGTGGGGCACGGATGCCATTCACGGCCACAGCAACATCGTCGGTGCGACGCTTTTTCCGCAAAACGTAGGGCTCGGCGCGATGCGCGATCCCGCGCTGATGGGGAAGATTGCCGCGGCCACTGCTGCTGAAGTGCGCGTCACGGGAATGGACTGGACGTTCGCGCCGACCGTCGCCGTTCCACAGGACGTCCGATGGGGTCGAGCGTACGAAGGCTATTCAGAAGATCCGCAGCTCGTAGCTTCGTACACAGGTGTGTTCGTGCGTGCCCTGCAAGGAGATCCCGGCGCTCCGGATTTCCTCAAGGGTCCACACGTGCTCGCCACTACCAAGCATTTCCTCGCCGATGGCGGCACCGATCAGGGCCGCGACCAGGGTGACGCGCGCATTTCAGAGACCGCGCTCAGAGATATTCACGGAGCCGGCTATCCGCCCGCGCTGGCCGCTGGCGTGCAGACCGTGATGGCGTCCTTCTCGAGCTGGAACGGCGTAAAGATCTCCGGGCACAGAGGGTTGCTGACGGATGTGCTGAAGGGCCGCATGCACTTCGAAGGCTTCATCGTCAGCGACTGGAATGCGCATGGCCAGATCGTCGGCTGCACTACAACGAATTGTCCGCAGGCGCTGAATGCAGGCCTCGACATGTACATGGCGCCGGACAGTTGGCGCGGCCTCTACGACAGCCTGCTGCAACAGGCTCGCACGGGCGTCGTATCTCTCGCGCGTCTGGACGATGCGGTCGCACGCATCCTGCGCGTGAAGTTCCGCATGGGCCTGTTCGAAGCCGGGCCGCCTTCGAAGCGCGCGTTCGGCGGGCGTTTCGAGTTGCTGGGCAACGCGGAGCATCGCGCGATCGCGCGCACGGCCGTGCGCGAGTCGCTCGTTCTTCTGAAGAATCAGGATGGCATGCTGCCGTTGAAACCCGCGCAAAAAGTGCTCGTGGTTGGCGACGGAGCGGACAACATCGCAAAACAGAGCGGCGGCTGGACGCTCACGTGGCAAGGCGCGGGGTTGCCCAACACGTTGTTCCCGGGCGCCACCTCGATCTGGCAGGGCTTGCACGCAGCGGTTACTGCAGCAGGCGGTCAGGCCGAGCTGGCCGCTGACGGCAAATATCGCACCCGACCGGACGTGGCGATCGTAGTGTTTGGCGAGAACCCCTACGCTGAATTCCAGGGCGATCTCACGTATCTGCAACTGCGCGACGGGGGCGACGGACATCTCGAGACGATGCGTCGTCTGCGGGCGGAAAACATTCCGGTCGTCGCGGTCTTTCTTTCCGGTCGGCCGCTGTGGATGAATCGCGAGCTGAATGCATCGAACGCATTCGTCGCAGCCTGGCTGCCGGGCTCCGAGGGAGCGGGTATCGCAGACGTTCTGTTCCGCAAGCCCGATGGCGCCATCGCGCACGACTTCACTGGTCGTCTCTCGTTTTCATGGCCGCGTCTGGCAACCTACGACGGACGCAAGCACGGCGAGACGGGCTACAACCCGCTCTTCCCGCTCGGATACGGGCTGCGTTACGCAGACAGCGGCAATCTCGCCCCGCTCTCCGAGGATCCGGGCGCGGTGGCTGCAAGCGATCAGGATGGCGTGCTGTTTTCAGGCGGCAAGCTCGGCGCCCCATGGATGCTGTCATACACGGACGAGAAAGGCGGCGTGGCACCGGTCGGCACGGTGCCCTCCACAGTTGCGAGCGGCCGCGTGCGCGTGACGCGCGTCGACCGGAGCACACAGGAGGATACGCTGAGGTTCGAGTGGCTCGGTGCGGGTCTGGCCGGTGTGGAGCTCGACAGCCGGCAGTCCTTCGACTTCACGCGCGAAACCAACGGCGACGTCGCGCTCGTGATCGACATGCGCGTCGCCGGCGCGCCCACCGCTCAGGTCGATGTCGGGATGGCGTGCGGGCCGGAGTGCGCGGGCCTGGTCCGCATCGACTCGACGCTGGCGCAAACGCCTTCCGGAAGCTGGCAACGCGTGGCAATTCCGCTGAAGTGCTTCGCGCGTTCCGGAGCAGACATGGCCCGGATCACCACTGGCGTATCTCTGCGCACGTCCGGCACGCTGGACGTCGCGATCAGCCGCATTGCCCTCGGAACGGAGTTCGATCAGGCCGTGCAGTGCGCTCGGTGAGCCCGCTCGGCGCCATCGTGCGTCGAGCGAGCTTCCCAGCATGTCTACTGCTCGCACTTTGGGCGGGCTCGTCGAGCGCCGTGGCTGCTGGCTTCGGCCCCTACAACACGACGTTTCTGGAAGGAGGCGTCGGTCTCACGCAGGCGCTGGATGCGAACGCGCCTGTCCTTGCCGCTGATGCGAGCTGGTCCATCACGAGTTGGGTGAATGCGGGACGCGATCGCTCCGGCAACGTGCTCGTCGCGGCAATCGGCGATCCGGCGGACTCTGCGTGCCGGTGTCTTTCGCTGCGTGATGGACGATTGACGCTCTCCGTCGCACGCGGCCAGGAAATCGGTGCGAAGACGGCGATCCGAGCGCAGACCTGGTTTGCAATCGCCGCGACTTACGACGGGCGCACGGCCCGTCTCTACATCGATGGCCGCGAAGTTGCCGCGCAGGCGTTAGAGGCAGGTGCGGTGAAACCCGTGCTCCATCTCGCGCCCGCGGAGCCCGTGCCCATCGTCACCAATCATTTCGGTGGCTCACTCGCGCAGTTCGAGATACGAGCGACTGCCTCGAGCCCGGCGGAAATTCGCGACCTCGCGGCCGCAAAGCCGGACTTCGATCTGATCGTCTTCCACACCGTGGGAGCCGGATGGCCGTGGCAGGCCAGAGCCTGGCGTGGCCTGCAGCAGCCGCAGGACGCGGACACGTTGCCCCGGAGCAAGGCTCCGCTCAGCAAGCCGGTTGCGACGCCTGTTCTCTCGAATACTGCGCTCGAGCGCGAGAGCGATCTCAACGTGTGGACGCTGGCGTCCTGGCGCATGAGCGAGGCACCACGCGTTGCCGCCGACGGTGCGCGTGTGTCGCGGCCGGACTTTCGCGACGAAAGCTGGTACGCGGCGACCGTACCAGGAACCGTGCTCACGACGCTGATCGATCGCGGTGTGTATCCGGACCCGGACTACGGCCTCAACAACATGGCAATTCCGGAGCGGCTCGCGCGTCAGGATTACTGGTATCGCACGCAGTTCACGCCCGTGCCGGAGATGACAGGTCGGCGACTCACGCTGAAATTCAATGGCGTGAACTACGAGGCAGAAGTCTGGCTGAATGGCGAGCGTCTCGGCGCGATCACCGGCGCATTCACGCGCGGCGTTTTCGATGTGACTGGCAAGCTCGTGCCAGATCGCGCGAACGTCATCGCGGTGCGCGTCTCGCCTCCTCCGCATCCCGGCATTCCGCACGAAGAGTCGATCAAGGCCGGGCCGGGTGAGAACGGTGGCTGGCTCGCGATCGACGGTCCGACCTTCATCGCGAGCGAAGGCTGGGACTGGATTCCCGGCATCCGCGATCGGAACACGGGCCTCTGGCAGAGCGTGGAATTGCAGGCGACGGGAAACGTGCGCCTGCTCGATGCGCAAGTCGTTACGACGCTGCCGTTGCCGCGGACCGACTCTGCTGACGTCTCGATCACCGTTCCCGTTGAGAACGTGCGCACGACGTCGAGCTCTGCAACGATCGAAGCGCAGTTTGAGCGCGTCATCGTTCGCAAGGACGTCACGCTCCCTCCAGGCAAGAGCGACGTACGCCTCACTCCGATCGAATTTCCCCAACTGCGGCTGAGCCAGCCGAAGCTGTGGTGGCCGAACGGCTACGGGCCGGCGAACCTCTACACGCTCACACTCTCGGTGCGCGAAGGCACTGCTGTCTCTGATACCACACGTCTGCGATTCGGCATCCGCCACATCACGTATGAGCTCTCACTTTTCGATCATGAAGGTCGGCTGCGTCGTGTAGATGTCGACGTCACGGCCGGCACAGCGCGCGGCGAGCGCCTGATCGACGTCAGCCACGAGGCGATCAAGAAAACGCCGAACGGCTGGGCAGAGTCGCTGACGCGAGCCGGCGAAGCCTCTCCGGCGGTGCGACCCGTGAACACCGAATCCCTTTCTCCTTACCTGACGATCCGCGTGAACGGCATGCCCATTGCCGCGCGCGGCGGCAGCTGGGGGACGGACGATTCGCGCAAGCGTATTGCGCGCGCGCGACTCGAACCGTACTTCGAGCTGCACAAGGCCGCGAACCTGAACATCATCCGCAACTGGCTCGGCCAGAACACGGAAGACGTGTTCTACGATCTTGCCGACGAGTACGGCCTGCTGGTGCTCAATGACTTCTGGGCATCGACACAGGACTTTCAGGTGGAGCCGCAGGACCCGCAGCTCTTCCTGGCGAATGCACGGGACGTGATCTCGCGCTATCGCAATCACCCGTCGATTGCGCTTTGGTTTGGCCGCAATGAAGGCGTGCCGCAGCCGATTCTCAACGAAGGGCTGGCGGATCTCGTTGCTGAGCTGGATGGCACGCGATACTTCACCGGCAGCTCCAACGTGGTGAACCTGCAGGGCAGCGGGCCGTACAACTACCGGCCGCCCGAAGGCTATTTCACGAGCCTGGCGCAAGGATTCTCGGTCGAGGTGGGCACACCCTCGCTCGCCACCATCGATGCGCTGTACGCGATGCTTCCTCCAGCGGATCGCTGGCCGTTGAGTGACACGCTCGCGTACCACGACTGGCATTTCGGTGGTAACGGCGACGTTGCCACCTTCATGCAGACGCTGGAAAAGCAGTTCGGGGCGGCGACGAGTCTCGAAGACTTCGAGCGCAAGGCGCAGATGATGAATCTGGTGACTTATCGCGCGCTGTTCGAGGGATTCAATGCGCACCTGTGGACGCGCAACAGTGGGCGCCTGCTCTGGATGACTCATCCGGCGTGGCCCAGCAATGCCTGGCAGATTTACAGCTCAGATTACGACACGCACGCTGCCTACTTCGGCGTAAAGACTGCCTGCGAGCCTGTGCACGCGCAGATGGACCTGCCGGATTTCCGACTCGCTGTAATCAACACGACGCGCGAGCCACGACCCAACCTTTCCCTACGCAGCCGCCTTCTCTCACTGGACAATCGCGTACTCGCTGAGCGCACCGACAAGGTAGCCGCATCAGCCAACGCCGTAACCGCTCTGCCGCGCCTGGACCTCGCGCCGCTGCTCGATAAAGAGCGGCTGGTCCTGGTCGCACTCACACTCACTGACGCCCAAGGGGCCGTGATCTCCCGCAATACCTACTGGCAAGCGCGCGACGAGGCCAGCCACCAGCGCCTCAACGAGCTTCCACCCCAAACGCTCAAACTAATCGCGCACGTTCGCAACACACCCAATGAGCGACTCCTCACCGCAGAAATCACCAACGAGGGCCGCGCGCCCGCACTCGCCGCAAAGTTGACCCTGGTAGACGCGAAAGGCCAGCGCATCCTGCCTGCCTACTACAACGACAACTACGTGACGTTGCTGCCGGGCGAACGCCGGCAGATAGAGATTCGCTTCCCCGCCGCAGTGGCAACGCTGCCCCACCTCGCACTCCGCGGGTGGAACGTTTCAACGTCGACAGTGGCTGTCGTTCAGTAGCGAGAGAGCACACTTCCTGCGCCACGGTACCGCCGTCGACATGCGACTTCGATTGGCGCGCACGAAAGGCGTTGTAAGAGGCGACCCTGCTGGTCGCCGCCCGGCTGTGAAGGAGGCGACCCTGATCCGCCCCCGCTGCGGAGAAGGCGGACGCCAACCGGCGATTAGCTGAGCTAGAGTCGCTTGGTAACGCGCTCTACTGCGCGCGCGACTCGCTTGACGATGTCGTCGACTTCATCCCGCGCAATCACCAAAGGCGGAGCGAAGCCGAGGATGTCTCCGTGCGGAAGCGCACGAGCGATGACACCCTCTTCGATACAAGCAGCCGCAAGCTGCGGGCCAACCTTCCGCTCAGCATCGAAACGCTGCCTCTTCGCAGGATCCTGGGCAAACTCGACCGCCGCAAGCATCCCAACGCCGCGCACTTCAGCAACGTACGGCCGCCCCTCAAACGCGTTCTTCAGCCGTTCCAGGAAATAAGCGCCGACGTTCGCCGCGTTCTCGATCAGCTTCTCGCGCTCGAGAATGTCCAGATTCGCCAAAGCGGCAGCAGCGCCCACGGGATGCGCCGAAAACGTGTACCCATGCGCAAAGGGCCCATAAACATCCGACCCCTGCTGCAACACCTGCCAAACCTTCTCGCCAACGAGCACACCCGACAACGGCTGATACCCGCTGGTCAATCCTTTCCCAACCGTAATCAGGTCCGGCGCAATCCCATACGCATGCGACCCAAACGCATGCCCCAACCGCCCGAACCCACACACCACTTCGTCGACGATCAGCAGAATGTCATGCCGACGCAGAACGGCCTGAATCTCATCCCAATACCCGGCAGGCGGCGGAATGATCCCGCCCGTCCCCAGCACCGGTTCACCGATGAACGCCGCGATCGTGTCCGCCCGTTCGAGCTGAATCACGCCTTCGAGCTTCTTGGCGCAGATACGTGAGAACTCCCGCTCGTCCATGCCAGGCTGCGCATGCCAGTAATAGTGAGGCGTCATCGTGTGCAGGATCGGCCCCTGCGGCAGGTCGAACGCGTGATGCTGACCCTCGAGCCCGGTGAGGCTCCCCGACATCACCGTGTTGCCGTGATACCCGCGCCAGCGCGAAATGATCTTCTTCTTCTGCGGCCGCCCGAGCACATTGTTGTAGTACCAGACGATCTTCAGTTGCAGCTCGTTCGCATCGGACCCTGAAGTGCCGAACTGGATGCGCTTCATCTCACCCGGCGCCATCGCCAGCACGCGCTGACCCAGGCGAATCGCGGGCTCGTTCGAGTAACCGCGGAACGAGTGGTAGTAGCCGAGCTGCAGCGCCTGCTGGTACATCGCCTCCGCGATTTCCTTCCGCCCGTACCCGACGTGATTGCAGTAGATGCCGGCAAACGCGTCGATCAACTCGCGCCCGTTGCGGTCGCGGATGCGAATGCCCTGTCCGCCGGTGATGATCCGCGGCTCCCCGGCCTCTCCGGACGAAAATTGGCGCAACGGCGTGAACGGATGCAGGAGCGTCGCGCGATCGATGTCCTGCAGGGCGGCGGTGCTGAGCGGATCGTTGTTCATGCGGCGATGATAGCTTGCGGCCCGCCCCGAAAAACGATAGTTCTGCCGACCCCTGCTAACAGAGGCGAACGTTCCATGCTCGACCGGGTCGATGAGGCCATTCTCCGCCTGCTGGAGAAAGACGGGCGGCTGTCATTTAACAGCCTCGGGCAGGAAGTCGGGCTCTCCAAGACACCGAGCTGGTCGCGCGTGAACGCGCTCGAGCGGGACAAGGTGATCACCGCCTACCGTGCCGAAATCGATCCGGCGCGCCTCGGCCTGCAACTCCACGCGTTCGTGCAAGTGACCATCAATGCGTCGAAGCATGCCGAATTCGAAGCGGCCGTGAACCGGCACGGCTCGATTCTCGAGTGCTACACGACGGCGGGCCAGGCGGACTATCTGCTACACGTACTCGTGCCAGGAATTGCAGATCTCGACGAGCTCCTGCGCAACGAGATCCCGCGCATGCCGGGCGTCCAGCGCGGCACGACCACCGTGGCGATGAAGACGATCAAGCACCGCGGCCTGATCATGGACTGCGTGCGCTCAGGTTCGACGAAGCGTTAGACGCCAGAGTTGAGGTGGTGAGTCACCAGCCGCAAGGTGCGGTGACAGCGCCCCAGCACTGCCCTCGCACGATGCGGCTGTTGCCGTTCCGGTCATTCAGCGGCTGGAACTGCAATCTCATCGCGATTACACAACTCGGAGACCGGCTTGTGACTGGCGGAGTGCACCTGTGCACTGCGCGCCCGCTCATAATCGAGCCAGCCGTTCCCCTGCACCTAATGCAATAGAAAGTGCTCGCGATCCATGCGCGCATGATGGCGGGGTGGACACGGACATTGTTCCGCGTTGAGCCCGCGCACCGGCGGCGCGCAGAACGGAACGGCGTGCCCAGACCAAGGTCGCAGAACATTGTTCGCCCCGCACGGCGCGGCCCCTGGCGCGGCGTGCGCGGCACAGGCCTGGGCACAGTAGTTGCTCAACTTGGCAGTAGAGACTTTGGGCAGTGTCGAAGATTGGGAGAGACCCGGCCCACGAGCGTCGTAGGTCTGCAACAGGGGAAGGCTCCAGGGGCTGCAAAAATATGAGTGAGCCGGGTGCACGCTCGCCGCGGATTCTACTGGTCGGCCCATACGATCCGCATTGCGGGGAATATACGTTTCTCGCCCCACCGCTCGGTGTGTGGCGGCTTGCCGGTGTGCTGGCCAATGCAGGCGCGCATACCCAGGTATTCGACCCCAACTGTTGCGGGGAAGCGCCGCAGCGGGCGCTGGCCCGCGAAGTCGCCCAGGGTGCGTGGGACATCATTGGCGTTTCGACCACCGGGATGACCCTGCGCTTCGACCTCGAGCTGGCGCACATTGCACGTCGTGCGGCTCCGAAAGCCCTGCTGGTCGCGGGCGGGATGGAAGCCACTTTTCGCCCCGAGCTCATGTTCGAGCTTGGCCCGTTCGACCTGGTCATTCTGGGCGAAGGCGAACGCCCGCTGCTCGACCTGATCGCACGCCTGCGGTCGGGATCCGGGATCGGGGCGATTCCCGGCACGGCCGAGCGCCTGGCCGACGGCAATCTCTGCCGCTTCCAGCAACGTGCGCTGGATCGCGACGAGTTGCGCGACGCCATCTTCCACACGCCGTATGAAAAAATGCCGTACGAGGCGTACTGGGAGCGCCTGGAGACCGCCTATCGGGTGGGCGCCCTGCCGACCAAGGCCGCCCGCGAAGCGCATCTCGCCGAGATCCGCTCGGTGCGCCTCATCACGCTGAATTACTGCCCGATGGGCTGCACGTTCTGCTCGGCCACGAATTTCCTGCACGAAGCGCAGGGAAGCATCGCGCCGATCGCGCGGCTCGATGCGGACGAAGCCATGCAGATGATCGAGCGCATCGTCGCGGCCCATCCGCGCGTGCGCACCATCATCTTTCAGGACGACATCTTCGTATTTACAAAGGACCGGCGGATTCTCCCGCTGTGCGACGCCATCGTTGCCGCCAAGGCACGTGGCACGATCCCGCCGTACCTGCAGTTCATCAGCACCAACCGCATCGATGCGATGAGCGTCGAGCGCCTGGCAGCCATGCGGCGTGCCGGCTTCCGCGTGCTCGGCTTCGGCATCGAGAGCTTCTCGGCCAACGTGCTCACCGAATTCAACAAGGCGCAGATTCACCGGCACATCGAGCCCATGCTGACGGCCGCGCTCGATGTGGGCATCACCCCGTTCCTCGACTTGATCCTCAGCTCACCGCGCGCCTCGCTCGCGGACATTGCCGAGACGCTGCGCTCGGCCTATCTCTGGCTCCGCCGCGGCTGCGAGATCGGCATGTATCCCTACGTGATTCCGTTCTCCGGCGCGGGCTTCGCGCGGGATCCGGCGCTCCTTCCCTACACCGTTCACGAGTCGCGGCATGTGGCGGGCACGGCGATCACATGGGAGCAGCCCGCGAAAATCCTGCCGGCCGATCCGGTGGTGGGCGATGCCGTTCTGCGCATCGAGCAGGACTTCGAGGCCCTGCTCGAGGTCGTGCAGGAGCGTGCTGCTCACGTGCCTTCGCGCGTGCGGTCGCTCGTGTGGATCCTCGCATCTCTTCCGACAATGGCCGCGCATGGCCTGCACATTGCCGATGAGAACGAAGTGCGTGCGGAGCTGCAGGCGAGGCTTCCAGCAGAACCCAGGGCGACGGCCCAGCGGGCTGTCGAGTTCGCATGACACGTCGTCGGTACTGGACGCTCATGGCGCCGCTGGGCGTCTGCGCGCTATTGACGGTGTGGATCGCGCTATCCGCCGCGAATGTGCGCGCGGCCACTTTCTCGCTCCTTATCTATGGTCTCGCGAACCTTGTCGTCTATACCGACGCGATCGACTTTGCGCTGCGCCTGTTCATGCGTCGCCGTCACACCGCCACGGCGGTGACGACGGAGGAGAACCGCAACGTATCGATCGATCTCACGTCTGCCCTGCCCGAGGATCTGCGACACCGGGTGCCGATGCGGCCGTACGCCATCATCGGCTCCGTCTACAACCTCGAAAACGAGCTCGAAGCGTTCACCGAAGCTTTCGCGCCCTGGCGCGATCGCGTGTGGCTGATCAGTGACGGCTCGACCGACCATACCGTGACGCGACTGCGCCAGGGCGGCTGGCGCTGCTTCGACGATGGCGTCAACCGCAAGAAACCCGGCGCGCTGCGCCGACTACTGGAGCGGCTGCCACCGCATATCGAGACCGTGATGGTCATCGATCCCGACATTCGCATCCGCGGCCGGAATGCGAATGGCAACGGCGGCGGCAGCACGGTCGATTTCGAACGCTGGATTCGCGATTTCCAGCAATCCGGTGCGGCGGCGGTGGCTCCGCGCGTGATGATCGAGCCGGACGGTTTTCTCGCGCGCTTCCAGGCATTCGAATATGCACTGGCGTTCCGCGTGGGGCGCGAGAGTCTCGCCGACTACAGCATCACCTCTGGAGTCTCGCTCTATCGGCGGGACGCGCTGACGCGCGCGCTCAACGAACACTCGCTCTCCGTGTACGCGGAAGACTTCGAGAACGCCATCATCCTGCTCAGCCAGGGCGAGCGCATCTATTACGACGGGCGACTCATCGTGAGCACTGAAGGACCTGGCACCGTGCGTCGCTGGTTCTCACAGCGCGTCGGCTGGTATCACGGCCTGGTCCGCGTGTTCGTCGAACGCTTCGGCATGATCTGGCGCGTCAGCCGCCGCACGCCGTTCGCGATGTACCACTTCATCCTGTACGTCGGCGTGCTGTCGCTCGGCCTGCACCTGCTCAAGATGGTGAGCGCATCCCTGCTCCTGATCAGCTTCGCGAGCGGGTTCGACGAGCTGTTTCTCACGCATCTGATTCCGGCCGGCTCGCTTGCGAATCCCAGTTACTTCATCTCGGCCGTGGGCAGTTACCTCGTGCTCGGCGTGATCGCGCTGTTCACCATCGTGCCGCGCGCCGAGCGCGCGTACGTCGCGCCCATCGTGCCGCTGTACCTCTTCTATGCCCTCGCGCACATCGTGCCCATGACCGTGGGTTTCCTGAACTGGATCGCGCTCGGGCTCTGGGGCCGCCGCATCTATCGGGATCACTACTCCGGCGCCCATATCACGAGCGCGGCCGCGCTCGACGAGGAACATCCCTTGCCCAGGAGACTTACGTGACGATGCGCGGAGTGCCCGCCCCGAGCCGCTATCTGCCCGCCGTGTACTGGGAGGACCGTGCGCGCCGGTTTGCCGGCGAAGGCGCGGGACTCGCGGCCGTCTGCTCGTATGGGATGCCGGATTTCTACAACCAGGTGATCCACTTCTGCCAACGCCTGGCGCTCGAGCCCTGGCTCCCGGCCGGCCGCGGCGTTCGCGTGCTCGACGTTGGATGCGGCGTAGGACGCTGGAGCCGGCTGCTCGCGGCGCGCGGCACGCATGTCACCGGCGTCGATCTCAGCCCCACGATGGTGAAGCAGGCGCGACATCGCGCCGCGCGCGCCGGGCTGCTTGGCCATTGCCGATTCCTGACGCAGGACCTCGCCGCACTGGATGCCGGCGTGCACTTCGACTTCATTCTGGGCGTCACAGTCCTGCAGCACATTCTGGATCCGCACGCGCTGCGCTCCGCTGTTCAGCGCATGGCGAATCATCTCGCCGAGGGTGGCCGCATGGTGCTGCTCGAAGCCGCCCCGATGCAGCCGGCGGCACACTGCGACTCCACGATTTTCAAGGCTCGCTGTCGAAGCGACTACCTGCAGCTCTTCAGCGAGTGCGGACTCAAGGTGCGCGCGATCACCGGTGTGGATCCCGCGCCTTTCAAGTACTGGCTGCTGCCATACCTGCCGCGGTTGCCGCGGCCCTTGTCCGTGGCGGCGGTCACGATGGCCACTCTGCTTTCAATACCAATCGACGCGGTGTTCGGCCGTCGCGCCGTCAACCGTTCGTGGCACGCCGTCTTCGTCCTTGAACGATCGGCAGGGGGGAATCATGCGCGTTAGTCGTCGGTCCGCGGTGGCGATCGCGATATTCGTGCTGCTCGGTATCGGAGCTGCAGTCGGAGGCTGGTACGAGTCGCGGCGCTCGGCCCCCGGCCAGCCTGCGAGCAGCGTGGTCGTCAACGTGACGAATGGCGGAGATCGCGGGCCGGGAACGCTCCGTGAGGCGCTGTTCATCGTCGCCGCGGCGGAGCGCACGGCCGTCATCTCGATCCAGGTGCCGCGCATCACCCTCGAGACCGCGTTACCGCCGATCGTCACGTCGCACGGGCTCAGCATCGTCGCGCAGACGACCGGCGCCGAGCTGGATGGTCGGGCGCTCCAGGGTGCCGCCGTCCTCGACATTCCAGGCGCCAATACTTCGATCGAAGGCCTGCTCATCCGCAACTGCATGGGCGCCGGCATCCTGCTCCGTGCCGTGCACTTCCGCCTGCAGTCCACGACCATCGACTCATGTGACGTGGGTGTCGAAGTTGCGGAGAACGCGAGTGACGTGCTCCTCGAGCGCAACCGCTTCTCGAACAACCGCGTCGGCGTGCGGTTCGCCGCCTCCTCGCGCAATACCTCGCTCGTGAAGAACGAGTTCCTGGGCAACAAGGACGCGGGCCTGTGGGCCGTGCGCAGCGCGCCGGATTCGGGCGGCGCGGCGATCAGCGTGCGCGACAACAAGTTCACCGAGGCGCGCATCGGCATGATCCTCGGCAACGTCTCGGTGCTTGCCGAGCGGAACGAAGTGATCAACGCACGCGAGGCCGGCATTCACCTCGTCGGTGCGGGCGCCGTCATCCGCTCGAATCGCGTGAGCGGCGGTCCCGCGATGGGCATCGTCGCTGAAAACGCGCGCGCGGCGATCATCGACGACAACGAGCTGGACGGGCTCGCGGCGTACGGCATCCTGGTGCGCGGTTCATCGAACACCCTCGTCCGCGGCAACCGCGTACACAACTCCGGCTATGGCCTGGCGTTCGTGCTCGGCGATCAACAGAGTCCCAGCACGGCGGTCGAGAACACGGTGATCGAACCGAAGTTCAACGGCATCGACGTGGTCGGCGATTCGCCGATCCTGCGGCGGAACCGCGTGCTGCGTCCTCGTGCGCTCGCCTTGCACGTGGAGGACTTCCAGCCGCCGGGCGGGGCAAAGGTGATCGCCAAGCCCTTCCTCGACAACAACGCTTTCGGTTCGGCAGCGGATGCGACTGCCGCGATGGACAAGGGAACGCCGCGCCCCGCGGTGTCACAGCAGTGAAGGCGAGCCAATGAAGACTGGCGACGAAACCATGCTTCTGCCGACGCCCGCGTGGGACGACCCGCGCGTGCATCTGCTGGATGACATCTGGCTGCTGGCGATCTTCACGATCCTGCTCGCCATCGTGGTGCCATGGTTCGTCAGCGCGTTCGAGATCGACCTGGTGCGGGCTGCCTTCGGCCTGCTCGCGCTCGGCGCCGTGCACATTGCGTTCACCGTCGTCTGCGCACCCACGCGACCGGCCACGGCCTGGAGGGCGCGGTCGCTCGGCATTCTGCACGCGCTCGGCATCGTGTTCATCGGCTTCACGTGGCAGCACGCCGGCGGTCTGCAGAATCCGATGTTCCTGCTCGTGTTCGCCTTGCCGGTGACGTCTGCCGTGTTCATTTCGCGCTGGCAGCCGTACCTCATGTCCCTGCTCGCGATCGCGGTGGTGGCAGTGCTGTCGCTGGCACAGGCACCGGAGCTGCGCTGGTATGCGTCCGGCCTCAGCTCCGTCGGTGCATGGCTCGCCACCGCGTTCGGCAGCGATGCGGGCAGCACTGTCGCGCCCTTCCCGGGCTTCTACGCGCCTGCGGGCTACTTCGTCGTGCTGCTCGAAGTGTTCGCGATTCTGATGTTTGCGTGCGCGTTTGCAGCCGAGCATCTCGGGACGGTGTTCGAGCGCCTGTACTCGCACGTGGGCGCCGCTCGCGCCGAAGCCGCACGCGGGCAGGAGCTCTGGACGAAGCTCATCGAAAGCCTGCCGGTGCCGGCGCTGCTGGTGGATTCGGAAAGCTCGCAGATCGTCTGCGCCAGCGACCGCGTGGCGCCGGCGTACTGCGATCTCGATGCGCAGGTGAACGGCGCGAAGCTGTTCGACGCCATCCGCTTCTCCTATCCGGAAGTCGTGCAGGAGCTGATCGCGGGGCTGGATGGAACCGCGCCACTCACGATGATCCGCGTCGCCGACGTCATCCGCGTGACCGAGGTGCGCGTCCAGCACGTCGCGCAGAAGGGTCGCCGCTTCGCGCTCGTGATCATCGAGGACACGACCGAAGAATTCTGCATGAAGGCTGCGCTGGACACGGCGGACCATGCTTCGCTCGTCGTCGATGCCCAGGGGCATGTGCTCGCGCTGAACAAGCCGGCGGCCGCCCTCTTCCCGGGCACCGGTATCGGCGCCGACACCGCGCGCCTGCTCGTTCACGCCGGCCTCACCGGACGCTGGTGGGAATCGCAACTTGCGGGGAGACGCAGGATGCACGTGGAAATCGGGCCACGGCTGTTCCAGGTCACGCTGTCGACGCTCGCCCTGCCGGGCGAGGAAGACCGTGTGCACGTCATCGCCTTCCTGCCGGTCGCCCGGAGCACCGGCGAAACGCTGGCCACGGGCTCGACGCGTCTAAGCACGGCGGTGCAGCCAGGAGGTGCGCCATGAAAACGGCATACGTGCTCCTCAGCGGCGTGTTGGCGATGACCGCAGCTGCGGTGGTGTCGGCGGCACCCGGTGTAGACGATCGGCTCACGCTCTCGGCGAACGGCTCGACGATCGTCGACGCCAGCGGCGGCGGCGGCGGCTCCATCGGCTGGCTGCACAATTTCAGTGCCAACACGATTGTGGGCGCGGCGGCCGAATACGAGTCGCTCGTCAATTCGCACTGGTCGTTCGGCTCGCTGAGCGTGTCGTTCGGCCGTGGGGAGGCGAATCGCCGCTCGACGTTCTATGCCGATGCGCACGTCGGCTCGGGTGATGACGGCGTGCAGGACTTCGATTACTCCACCTACGTGGCGGGCATGTACCAGAACCTGACGCGACAGGTGATCCTGCAGCTCGAAGACAAGCAGGTGGATATCGGACGCACGCACGGGAATCTGCCGAAGGCTGGCATCCAGGTCCTCGTGACTCCCAGACTGCTCACCAACATTTCCTACGCCCATTCGATCAGCGGCAACCTCGGCACGCGGCTCGGCTTCGTGCGCATCGACTATTACGGCAAGAGCGCGAACTTCATCATCGGCGGCGCGGGCGGCAAGGCCTCGCCGGACATCGTCGACCTGCACGGCCTGTTCACGCCCGGGGCGACCCTGCGCGAGGGATTCATCGGCGTCGGCAAGCCGCTGAAGAACACGGACCTCACGCTGCTCGGCGATTACATCAAGCTCGGCCAGACCGAGCGAGTCACCGTGACGCTCAACTGCACCGTGCATTTGCGCGGTCGAGGGGGCTCACGATGAAGATCGCACTTCTCCAGCGCACCTCGGACTGGCTGCCCACGGTGCTCGTGCTGATTGTCGTGTTGCTCGCAGGCGGCCGGCTCATCGTAGTGGGACTCGAGCGGAACGCCTCCGAGGGCCGGGACGCGGCGCGCCTGGTACTCGTGCGCGATCGGCAGGCCATCGAGTCGCAACTGAGCGGGCTTGCCAGTGTCTCCATCAGGGAAGCTGGGCGTGCCGCACGTGCAGTCGCCTCGGGTTCCGCGCCGAATCTCCGCGCCGTGATGCCGGCCCAGAACACACTCTGGCTCGACGACCAGGGCAAGGTGATCAATCCTGGCAACGCAGACGCTGCTCTCGCGAACAGCATCGCGAGCGAATGGTCTGCGGCGGATGACAGTGCCGGCGGCGAAGCCCGGGCGGGCTTCATGAGCCCGATGCGTCAGGGAAGCCAGTGGATCGTCGCGACGCGCGCGCCCGTCCAGGTGCGCACGGCGGACGGCGGGATCCAGCGCCTTGCCTGGGCCGTCACGTTTGCGGACCTCGAGCGCGTGCTCACGAACGCCAAGCTCGGCCAGCTCGTCGCGGCGGGCTACGCTTTCACGCTTTCGCAGCCCGCAACAGGCGGCCAGGTCGCGCGCGTGTTCGTCAGCTCTGGCGCGAACACACTGCAGGATGCGGTGCGCATCTCCATTCGCTCGCCCGCGGTTGGCACCGACACGGCCGGCGCACAATACATGGAGCTGTCCATCAGGCCACGCGAGGGCTGGTATCCGCCGAGCAGGCTGGCGGCGAACATCGGGCTGCTCGCGCTCGTCGCATGGCTGCTTGCCTTCGGCACGCATGACCTCGTGCATCGCTCGCGCCGTCTGCAGGGCGCGCTCGTCGAGTCGAAACGCCGGCTTCAGTCCGTGAGCGATCGGCTGTCGGCCGAGGTAGAGGAACGGCAGAACCTGCAGAAGAGCTTCGATCACGCGCGCTATCACGACACGTTCACCGGCCTGCCCAACCGGCGCTTCTTCATGGACCAGCTCGACCGCGCCCTGCGCGAAGTGCGCGCACGCAAGCGTCAGAGCGTGGCCGTCGTCCTCATCGACATCGACCGCTTCAAGCTCATCAACGAGACGCTCGGCCACACGGCAGGCGACGATCTCATGGTGCAGGCGGCGCGCCGTTTCGAGAAGTCCGCCGCCAATCTCGAATGCGTGCTCGCGCGCTGGGGCGGCGACCAGTTCGCGCTGCTGCTGTTCGATGTACCCACGAGCGAAGCTGCGCTGTCCATCGCCAAGGCCATGCAGGAGCAGCTGCGCCAGCCATTCGAGCTGCGGCGTCATCACTTGAGCGTCATGGCGCGCATCGGCCTCACGATTACCGATGCGGGCCCGCAGCGCGCCGAGGATCTGCTGCGTGAAGCGGACATCGCGCTGTCCGTCGCGAAGCGGACGGGCGGCTCGAACGCGGTCGCGTACGCGCCGGCAATGGGCGGCGATGCGGCGAGCCTCGTGAGTCTCGAAGCCGACCTGCACCTCGCGCTCGAGCGCAACGAGCTGCGCCTGCTGTTCCAGCCAATCGTCGATCTACGCAATCGTCAGGTCGTGGGCGCCGAAGCCCTGCTCCGCTGGCAGCATCCCGTCGAGGGTCTGCTGCGGCCGGACAAGTTCCTCGGCATCGCCGAAGAGGCGGGCCTCATGGTGCCGATCACCCGCTGGGCCATCAGTCGCGCGTGCAGACTCTCCGGAGAGTGGCGGCAGCGATTGCCGGCGGACTCCCGCTTCTATCTGAGCATCAACCTGTCCGCGTCGTCCTTGCGCGACTCGGGCCTGAGCGAATACGTGTCGACGGCGCTTGCGAGAGCGCACGCATCGCCCTCGTCTCTCAAATTCGAGCTCACGGAAGGCGGCCTGATGCGCAACGTGGGCGCGGCGCGTGAAGCCCTGCATCGACTGCACGACGTCGGCTGCGAGCTGATGCTCGATGACTTCGGTACGGGCTACTCCTCGCTCAACCACCTGCAGCTGTTCCCGTTCGACTACGTGAAGATCGACCGCCCGTTCGTCAACAAGGCAGGCACTGAAAACAGCGACACCGCGGAGAGCGGCATCATGGCGGCCATGGTGCAGATCGCATCGAGCCTGGGACTGAAGGCCATCGCCGAAGTGATCGAAACGCCCGCAGCGGCGCAAGCCCTGCAGCAGATGGGCTGCGATTACGGGCAGGGCTACTACTTCGGCGCGCCGGTCGAAGCGGAAGAAGCGCTGCAACGGTTGCGCGGGCGCGAGTGGGCCGATCCCAACGCAGCCGCTGCCAACGAGAGCTCGGACAACTCGCCGACGCTCGTGCTGCCGGTCCTCCCGCGGAGCGGTACGACCTAGAAGCTCATGCGGGCCTGTAAGCCATAGCGCACTTCACCCTCGTTCGGCACGCAGTAGAACGAGCCGGATACGCCGCGCAGGTCCTGGAGCTCGACGCAGTACTTCTCGTTCGTGAGGTTGTTGCCGAACACGGCGACTTCGTACTGCCGGTCCGCGCCGAACGTGTAGGCCGCGCGTGCATTCAGCTCGGTGCGCGCTTCGTACTCGTCGATCGGAACCTGCGGACTGAACTTCGCCTTCGAGGTGCTCTGGTAGCGCACATCGGCGTGCAGGCTCAGCTGACTCGAGCCGACCGGAAACGTGCGAGTGAGCCCGGCGTTCGCAGTCACTTTTGGTGACAGCGGCAGCTCGTGGCCCTTCTGGAAGTCGCCCTGGCGCAGATCGAAGTCGATGCCGGTGACATCGGTGAGCTCGGTGTCGAGCAGGCCGATGTTCGCCGATACGAGCCAGCCCTCACCTGGGAGCCAAGTCGTCTCGAATTCTGCGCCCTTGATCTTCGACTCCGGCAGGTTGAAGAACTCGGGGCCATTCACGCCCACGTTGAACACTTGCTGGTCCTTCCAGATGTTGTAGAACACGGCCGCGTTCAGCAGCAGCGTGTTGTTCGCCAGCGTCGACTTCAGACCGAGCTCGAAGGCATCGAGAATCTCCGGATCCAGCGGACGCTGCGGGAACGGCGTGTCGTCCGTATGCAGGAACTCGAGGTCGAACTTGCCGGACTTGAAGCCGCGCGAGTAGCTGCCGTAGAGCATCACGTCTTCCGTTGGGTGGTACTGCAGGCCGAGCTTGCCGCCCACTTCGTCGTTCTTCAGATCCGGACGCGTGGTCTCGGTGCCTCCACAACGCATGAACGGGATGTAGGCCGGGCTGGTCTTCGGCACACAAGGCTGGATGCCGGCGGCGAGGCGCCGGATCGTCGGCGTGTCGATGTAGATGGCCGGATTCCAGTTCGCGCCCTTCGCGAAGGCGCCCGCGAACACATTGTGGTCGGACTTCTCGTCCTCCGTGTAGCGCAAACCGACCGTCAGGTTCCACTGGTCCGTGAAGCGGAAATCCGTCTGCGCATAGGCCGAGGTGCTGCGGTCCTTCAGATCGTGAATGCTGAACGAAACCGTATTGCCATAGGGATTCGGGATGACGTCGAACAGCCCAGGAGGCGTGATGCCGACGCCGGATGGGTGTGCGCCCGGGAAGCCGTTGTCGCCGAAGCGGATGTCCTGACCCAGCAGGGCTTTCTCCTGCAGGTAATACAGGCCTGCGATCCACCGGAATCGCGCGGTGTCGTCGTTCGAGGCAAGGCGGAGCTCCTGTGTGTACTGCTTGTACTCCTGGTCCATGTCGATGATCAGCACGTCGTGGGTCACGGTGCCGACCGTCGGCGCAGAAATGTTGCCGTCGCCGGTGTTGTCTTCTTCGTAGCGACCGTGCGTCTTGTCGTAGGACGTGATCGACGTGAGCGTCGCCGCCCCGAAGTCGAACGCGGCCTTGATGTAGCCGCCGTTGACGCGGAGGTTGTTTTCGTTCGAGCCGCCGGACCACACGTCCTGCCAGCGCCGCGTCAGGCGGTCGTAGCCTTCGATGTTCACAGCCGGCACGCCACCAGCGGTGTTGAGGTTGCCGCTGTCCCAGTCGATGTTTCCAGTGAACGGCGCGAGGTCGTTGATTCGCAGCGGCGGATTGTTGATCAGCGCGCCCGCCATCTTCTGCGGCTGTGCGCCGCCATCTGCATGCGCCGTGTGCGCGCTCGCCGTGACGCGAACGGTCTCCGAAGGCTCCCACGCAAAGGTCGCGCGGAGTGAATAGCGATCTTCATCGCCGTACTTGCGGTCGTTCGTGTCGAGGTTGTGCCAGATGCCGTCGCGCGTGTGATAGATGCCCGCGAGGCGCAACGCCGTCGTCGAGCCGGTCGGAACGGAAACGCCCGCTTCGATCTCCGCAAGATTGTGGCGGCCATAGGTCGCGAGCGCGTACCCGTCCGCCTTGTCCGCGCCGACCTTCGGCTGCCGCGTGATGTAGTTGACGGCGCCGCCGGTCGTGTTACGGCCGAACAGGCTGTTCTGCGGACCGCGCAGCACTTCGACGCGCTCCATGTCGAAGAGCCCGAGCGTGCTCATGTAGGACGAGTTCATCGTCACCTCGTCCATGTAGGTGCCCACCGATGACGGCGCGTTACCGAAGAACTCGTTCGTGCCGACACCGCGGATCACGATGTGCTGGCTGAGCGCGTTCTGCACCACCACGTTGAGATTCGGTGCGAGGTGCGTGATGTCCGTGATCTGGCCGACACCCGCGTTCTGCAATTGCTCGCCGGTGTAGGCCTGCATGGCGATCGGCACGTTCTGCACGTTCTCCGAACGCTTTTGCGCGGTCACGATGACTTCGAGCAACTCGTTCGGTCCGCCGCTTTCCTGGGCGTTCGCCACCGCGCTGCCGGCAGCTCCGAACACGAGTCCTATGACGCCTGCGCCGGCGGCCTTGCTGGCCCGGCGCATGCTCTCGAGCGAAAAAGCACTGATCATGGCCCTTCTCCCCCTCGATTCGGAAAACTGGTTAAACCGCTGCGTCCTCCGTCACCACTTCGATCAGCATCGGCTTGTTGGCCCTGAATGCCGCGGTGAGCGCGGCATCGAGCTTCGCCGTCTTTTCCACGCGCACGGCCTGAATGCCCTGCGCCTGCGCCAGGCCGCAGAAATCCAGCGCCGGGAGCTGCGTTCCTGGCAGGTACTCCAGATCGAAATGGCGCCCGAACTCGTGGAGCGCTTCGTAGCGCCCGTTCTTGATGATCACGAACGCGATCGGGAGCTGCAGTTGCGCTGCCGACCACAATCCCTGGATCGAATAGAGACTGGAGCCGTCGCCCAGCACGGCGATGACGCGCTTGTCAGGCCTGGCTAGAGCGATGCCCACCGCGGCGGGCAGGCCGTGCCCGAGCCCGCCACTTGCGCACGTATAAAAGGTGTCGCGCTCGATGATCGGCAGGTGATCGTGCATCGGGCCGCGGCTGCTCGGCGCTTCTTCCACGATGATGCTGCCGGCCGGTCGCAGCGCTGCGATCTGCTGCAGGAGGTAACGGTCCGTGAGTCGATCGGCAGCGACGCGCGGAGGATGCGGAGACAACTTCGGTGCTTCGCGCACGCGCGGCTCCGGGCCTTCGAGCAGGGCCTGAATGCCGGACTTGAGATGCGTGACGATCGAAACGCCGGCTGCGGCCCACGCCGCAGCAGATGGATCGTCTATGAGCTGAACGAGCGAAGTCCCCTCGGGAATGTGAGGGCCGAAACCTTCGACGTGATACGTGAACACAGGCGCGCCGAGCACCAGCACGAAGTCGGCGCCTGCGAGACTCGCCACGATCCGCGCGCGGTCTGCCGCCAGAAAGCCGGCGAAGAGACGATGGTTCTCGGGGAAGCTGTTCCGTGCGGACATCGGGCTCGCCCACACCGGCGCTTCGTGTCTCTCGGCCAGCGCGATGACTTCGTTCCATGCGTCGTCGCGCGCGACGGCAGCGCCGACCACGATCACAACGCGCTCTGCGCGACTCATCGCTTCAGCCGCGTCCGCGAGCATCCACGCGTCGCCACGCACGGCCTGGCTCACACTGCGCGGCTCGACTGGCACACAACGCTTGTCCCAGTCGTCGACGGGAATCGAGACGAACGTTGGGCCACGTGGCGCCTGCATCGCCACGTAGTACGCGCGCGCGATTGCCGCGGGCACGTCTTCGGCGCGCGCGGGTTCGCAGCTCCACTTCACGTATGGCTTCGGGAATTCGCTCGCTTGGGTAGCGAACAGGAAAGGCTCGAACGGCAGGATCGAGCGCGCCTGCTGGCCGGCGGTCACCACCAGCGGGGTTTGATTGCGGTACGCGGTGAAGAGATTGCCGAGCGCGTGGCCGACGCCGACGGCGGAATGCAGATTCACCAGCGCCGCGCGGCGCGTGGCCTGGGAGAAGCCATCGGCCATGCCGACTGCGAGGGATTCCTGGAGGCCGAGGACGTACCGGAAGTCGGCGGGGAAATCGCGGAACATCGGCAGCTCGGTGGAGCCCGGGTTACCGAATATCGTGGTCAGCTCGAAGGCCCGGAGCAGGTCGAAAACCGCTTCGCGCACCGTGACTTGCGTGGCGACCAAGCCCCCTCCGCTGCCCTGTTTGCGCCCGTGGGCGGGCGACGAATGGGGCGATCTTCCGCCCCGGCGGGGGGAGCCGGGGATTGCCAATTTGCGGAGGAGTCATGACACTTTGTTATGGCTTTGGATCCGCGGCAGCTTCGGGCCTTTCTCACGATCGTGCGGTCGGGGAGCCTCGGGCTCGCGGCGGAAGCCCTGCATGTCACGCAACCTGCGTTGAGCCGGACGATTCGGCGGCTCGAGACGCAGCTCGGCGTTCAGCTTTTCGAACGACGTACGACGGGCATGGAGCTCACGAGCTTCGGGCAGGCACTATTGCCTCACGCCACCGTGTTGAGCGAGGAAGCATCGCTCGCGATCGAACAGATCAATTCATTGCGCGGGCTCGGGCACGGGACGTTGCGCATTGGCGCAGTTGGCAGCGTGGCGGTCATGGTCCTGCCGGCGGTGCTCGAACGCATGCTGGCGCAGTGGCCGAAGCTGCACGTTCAGATCACGGAGGCGGTCGAGGACGTGCTCGAAGTGATGCTCACGAACAACGCCATCGACGTCGTGATCTCGGGCGAGATTGCGGAAAGTCCGGACGTTCTTCAGGTCGGTGAGCAGAAATTCACGGATCGGTATGCAGTGATTTCCTCTGCCACGCATCCCTTCCAGCAACGCGCACGGATCTCATTGATGGACGTCGTGGGCGTGCCGTGGGTGATGCCGCCGCTCGAAGCCGAACCTCGGCGTCAGTTCAATGCGCTCATCTCGCGGCTGGGTGTGACCGCGCCCCGTGTTGCGGTGGAGACGCGCTCACCGAGCGTGATCAAGGCGATGGTTGCGCGCACGAACTACCTTGGCTGGCTTCCCGAGCCCCTCATCGCGTCGGAGCAGGCTGCGGGCCTGGTGAAGCGTCTTCACGTAGAAGAAATGGAATCCCACCGACGCTTCTTCGTCTACCGCCGGCGCCGCACCTTCATGCCCCCACCGGTGCAAAAGTTTCTCGAAACGCTCACAGAGATTCAGAGGTAGAGGATGGGTGGGCGGCTGCGCCGCCGGCGATGGGATGTGAGGCTCGCGCCCGGGCCGATAGTGCACAAAGCACTCGCGCCGCAAAGTGATCGCGCCAGCCCAGGCATATCAGCGTGCAAGGCGATCGCGCCGAGCAGAGGCGCATCAGCGCGCCACTACGGCGGCCCGTTCGATAGTGTGCGAGTGAGCGAGCGCGCAACGTAGTCGGCGGTTCCATAGACGCCTCTTCGCGCCGTTGCAGTAACCTCGTACGTAAAGTACCCGCTGTGATTCGAGCGCACGCACGTAACGTTCGCGGTGAACCCAGCCAATGCACCTTGAGTCAGCGGCACGTTGACATTGAACGGCACGATGCAGGTGTTCGCCACCATCGCACGATACGCCCCGTACTCGATTCCGCTGCGGGCAGCGGCCAAGGCGCGGCTACCAAGGAGCTGAGCAGTCACATCCTGCTCACCCGACGCACCAACCCGCACGGCAAACAGCCCCAACATCGCCAGAACGACGATCAGAAACAGAGCCGCCACCAGCGACACACCACGCTGCGCTCTCACGGCCGATACTCCACCTGCGCCTGATCGAACACCTCAACCGTCTCACCGTTCCGTGCAAACGTCATCCGAATGCGAATGAGCCCACCGTAGAACGCCGTCGAAGCGGTCGGCTGAAAAGTACATGCCGTCACATCCTGCGCAACCAGCGCGCTCGACGCGCCTAACGCCGTGAGCTGCGCTTCCGTCGCATGCGCAAGCTGATTGGCCGATATCGGATAGTTCCAGAACCTCGTGATCCTGCCAGTCGCCGGATTGCACACATACGACACTGGCTCCCGCACGAAGAAGACACTGCGCGTCGGCGACTCCTGCGCAAACGTCATCGCCGACCCCAACGTGACGACCTGCTCCCCGGTCCCGGGAATCTCAGGGTCGATCCGGATCGACGTCCCCATCGGCGTAATCACGTTGGACACGGGGTTGTACGCATCCCCGCCGCTCACTGAATGCCCAACGACGAGATACCTGTCCAGATAAGTCCCCGGCGCCACACGCGTGAACCGCCCGAGCGCCGAGAACGTCGTATCCGATGCAATAGTGAGATCCTGAGGCGCCCCACCCGAGCGGTACCGCACCACATCCTCTGCGTACAGCAGCTCCATCGCGAGCCTCCCGCCCACGCTCGCAAATCGCACGCTCTCGGGGACCGCGCTTCGAACATCACTCTCGATCATGCGCATGGCGCTGTTCGCCGAATCCGCAAGCTCCGTGCGACGCTCCTGCGCGAGATACGCCTGCACCGGCGACACCATGAACAAGGACATGAAGCCCACGACGATCGCTGAGACGGCAATCGCCACGACCATCTCAACCAGCGTGAATCCGCCCTGTCGCGCGTTCATGGGTGATTGGTCTTGTAGCCGCTCATCAGCACTCTCACGCCACTCGAATGCGTGACAGTGACATTGATGAGCCGCACTGACGCGCCCGGGACGCCGGCCATCGTGCCCGCCCCAACCTGCACGACAACCTGATAGTCCGCGAGCCCCGGAATCGCTGCGCCCTGCTGATCCCGCACGACGGTGTCGGGCAGTCCGTTGTAGTCGTCGACGTTGTCGAACTGGGCGCGCGCCGCTTCGACCCCACCGTTCGGATCGGTGAACGGCCTCTGCATGATCTCTTCGAGGTACGCCGACGCAATCGCCGCCGCCTGCTGCTGGATCATGCGATTCGCGCTCTGCACGGCCGTGCCCGTGAGCGCACCGATCACGCCCGTCACAGCAACGGACACGATAGTGATCGTCACCACCAGCTCGATCAGCGTCATGCCTCGCGCCCGCCGCTTCATTTGAAGACGAGTCCGCTCGGCGAAACGGTGACTGTGAACGAGCCGACGGTGAGCGGCGGCGGCACCGCTCCATTCACCTGACCATCCGCGCCAAACACCACAGTGAGCCCCGCAACGACCACATTTGCGGGGGGCGCGCCCGCGAGCACCCGCCCATCGGTGAGTCGAACGGGAACCGAGAACGCTCCAGTGCACGGCGGGCCGTTCGTCGAACGCAGCATCGCCTGATAGCCGGTCACGGGATTTATCGTGACTTGAACATCGCAGGCGCTGGCAGCAGCAACCTGCCGCGCGGCCCGCAACGCTGCCACCAGCTCCGCAGCGTAACCGCGCTCGGAGAAAGGCTGGTTATCGAAGAAACGCGGACCGGCAATCGCCGCGAGCACCGCCAGAATGACGATGCACGCGACGAGCTCGATGAGCGTGAACCCACCGATGTGCCGGCCCCTTTTCAAGCGAATGCAACCCGGAGACCGTCCGCGATCAGCAGCCGGTGGTCACCGGCTGCGCGATCGTCGGAGCGGTATTTGCCGCAGCCGCAGGCGTGTAGACGACGCTACAGTTCGCGGGCGTGGTTGCACCGTTCAACTGGAATCGGCCAGCGCCCTGCACATACGTGAAGCGGCCAGGCGTGCCCGCCTGCACGGTGCCTGGCTGCAGAGTGTCATCGATCGATGCGAGAGTCGGATAGCCGTTCGCCATCGCGATGGGAGCGCCTTCGATCGTGATCGTGGCGCCACCGCCGTTGGCCAGCCACACCGAATGCGCGAGCGCCGCGGAGCTGCGCAAGCTTCCTTCGAGTGCCCGGAGCGAGGCAATGCGCGCCTGCGTCTCGAGGCCCATGAAGCGCGGCAGCGCGAACGCCGCCAGGATGCCGAGAATGACGATGACGACCACCAGCTCGATGAGCGTGAAGCCGCGTTGGGTTGCCTTGAACATGAGTAAGACTCCAGTAGATAGCTAAACGAAACTGTCAGTGCCCGCCGCCGGCGCGGCCGATCATTTCCCACAAGGGAAGAAACACGCCGAGCGCCAGCACCAGCACCATGCCGCCGACGAACACGATGAGAATCGGCTCGATCGCCGAGCTCAGGTTCTTGAGCGCGTAGTCGACCTCGCGCTCGTAGAATCCGGCCACTTCATCGAGCAGCCCGGAAACTTCGCCGGTCTCTTCGCCCACGCTCATCATCTGCAGGACGAGCGGGGGAAACATGCCCACGGACGCAGCGGCGCGGCTCAGGGGCTCGCCGCGCTCCACGGCGTCCCGGAGCCGCAGCACGCGCTCCGCCATGAATTCGTTGCCTGCGGATTTGGCGATGATGTGCAGGGTCTGGAGCATCGGCATGCCCGCCGTCAGCGCGATCGAAAGCGAGCGGCTGATGCGCGCCAGAATGGCTTCGTGCGCGAGCTTGCCGAGCACCGGCAATTGCAGCTTGAAGCGATGCCAGCGATAGAGCCCGGCCTCGGTGCGCACGTAGTGGCGCGCCACGAACCCCATCACGACGAGCGCGCCGAGCAGCACGTACCCGTAGGCGCGCACGAAGTCCGACGCGCCGATGATGATGCGCGTGGGCAGCGGGATGTTGTCGCCGAGCGAGCGGAACAGCGGCGCGAACTTCGGAATGACGAACGTCGTCAAGATTCCGATCGCGACCGCGATCACGATCATCACGATGACCGGATAGCGCATTGCCGCCTTCACGCGATCCCTCGTCTCCTGCTCCTGCTTCAGGTATTCCGCGAGGCGCTGGAAAGCCGTCTCGAGCGTACCGGTAGCCTCGCCGACGCGGACGATGCTGATGTACAGCGGCGGAAAGATGTTCGGATGACGCGCGAAGCTGTCCGCGAGATCGCGACCCGACTCGAGGCTCGCGAGCACATCTTCGAGCGCCTCACGCAGCATCGGGTTGTGGGTGGATGCCGCAAGACCGCGCAAGCCCCGCAACAGCGGAATGCCGGACTTCGTCACCGTGTACATCTGGCGCGAGAACAGCACCACATCTTCGGTCGAGGGCTTGCCGAAGCCGAGCTGGCGCGCCCACTGTTCGACGCCCGCGGCGCCCTTGGCGCCAGCCTCGGCGATCTCGATGGGCGTGATGCCGCCGTTGAACAGGCGCGCGGCCACGCGGTCCGCGGACTCGCCGTCCATCTGGCCGCTCACCAGCTCGCCGCGCAGCGAGCGACCCTTGTACGCGTAGAGCGTCATGGCGCGCCCCCTGCGGCGGCAGTGCGCGCCTCAGCAGCGAGTACGTCGGCAGTAAGGGAATCGGCAACGATCGGCTCATCGGATTCTTCGAGACCGCTGGTCACCGCGATCGCTTCGGCGAGACTCGTCACGCCGCGCGATGCGAGCTCCAGGGCTCCCTCCGCGAGAGACACGAAGCCCGCCCGTGCGCGCGCCGCATTCCCGAACGCGGTCGCATCTCCACGCCGGATCGCATCCGCAAGCCCGCGATCGATTTCCAGCAGCTCGTAGACCGCCGCGCGGCCGCGATACCCGGAAAGATTGCAGTAAGTGCACCCGAGTCCCATGCGGAACTGAATGGCGCCGGCCTTGGCGGAGCCGACCTGCGCGTGGAGCCATGCGAGCTGGTGCTCATCCGGCGGCGTCGGCTGCGCACAGTTCTCGCAGACCCGGCGCACGAGACGCTGAGCGACGATTCCGTGCACGGCAGCCGCGATCATATAGCCGGCCGCGCCCATGTCGAGCAGACGATGCACGGTCGCGATGGCATTCATCGTGTGCAACGTCGAGAACACCAGGTGGCCGGTGATCGCCGCACGCAGACCGATATCCACGGTCTCGCTATCGCGCATCTCGCCGACGAGGATGATGTCCGGGTCCTGCCGCAGCGTCGTGCGCAGCACGCGCGCGAAGTCGAGGCCGATCTTCGCGTTGACCTGCACCTGGTTCACGCGGTCGAGGCGGTATTCGACCGGGTCCTCGACGGTGATGATCTTGGTGTCGGTCTTGTTGAGGTGATTCAGCGCCGAATAGAGCGTCGTGGTCTTGCCGCTGCCGGTGGGACCGGTGACGAGCACCATGCCCGCGCTTCGTTCGATGAGATTCCGGAATCGAGCCAGCATCTGCGGCGACATACCCACCTTGTCGAGGGGCAGCACGTTCCCCGACTGGTCGAGCAGCCTCAGCACCACGGACTCGCCGTACTGCGTGGGGAGCGTCGAAAGACGCACGTCGATCGACCGATCGCCCACCTTCACGGAAAACCGCCCGTCCTGAGGCAGACGCTTCTCGGCGATATCCAGGCCGCTCATGAGCTTGAGCCGCGTGACGAGCGCCGCAGCCACGCGGCGACCGTCGAGCGTCTGCTCCTGCAGGTTTCCGTCCACGCGCTGACGTATGCGCAGCACCGTTTCGCCCGGCTCGATGTGCACGTCCGACGCGCCAACCTGCACGGCATCCTGGAACATGCTCTGGATGAGTCGAATGACCGCCGCATCCGGCGAGCCTTCGTCCGCCGCGAGCTGTTCGATGTCGATGTCGCCTTCGTGCAGCTCCTCGTGGACCTCCTGCGCGATGGACGCGATCTCGTCAGTGCGCCGATAGACGACGTCCATCGTCTTCAGCAGGTCCGCTTCCTTGACCAGCGCGACGCGAATCGGCTGCTTCAGGCGCGCGGCAAGCTCGTCGTACGCAAAGAGATCCGTCGGATCGGACATGCCGACCACCAGGCCGCGTGCATCCTGCTGAAGCACGAGCGAGCGGAAGCGCCTCGCATGCGCTTCAGGCAGGAGCCGCACGGTGTTCGGATCGAGCGTCAGCTGGCGAACGTCGACGAAAGGGATCTGGAGATGCTTCGCCAGCACCTCGTGCAACGTTTCTTCGCGAACGTACCCGAGGTCCGTGAGCACACGGCCGAGCTTGCGCCCGCTGCGCTTCTGCTCGGCGAGCGCGGCAGTCAGCTGCTCCTGGGAGATGACCTTCTGCTCGAGCAGAAGCTCACCCAGGCGCACCTTCTTGCGGCGAACCTGCTCGTTCATTCCAGGCCGCCCTCGCGCGTGAGATTGTCGATGCGGTTGTTCGGCTCCTTCACCAGACCGGGCCAGTCCGAGTCGGAGACGATCAACGGGCGCAGGAGTATGACGAGCTCAACGGTGCTCGACTGCTTGCGATCGCTGCGGAACAGCCGGCCCACGCCCGGAATGTCGCCGAGCACGGGTGTCTTGTACTGCTGGTTCTTGCGCGTCTCGCGCATCAGGCCGCCGATGACGATCACCTGCCCGCTGCGCGCCTTCACCACGCTGTCGGACTCGCGGATCTGGCTGAACGCGAGCGGCAATGTGTCTGTCGAATCCGCGACCTTCAGGGTCTTCACCTGATCCGTGACGTCGCTGACAGTCGGATGAACGTGCAGCAGCACGGTGCCGTCCGCGCCGATCTGCGGCGTCACGTCGAGCGCTACACCAGAGAAGAAAGGTGTCAGTTCGACATCGCGCGATGTCGACGTGGACGTTCCCACTACCGTGTTGCTCGTCACCTTGGTGACGAAGAATTCGTCCGACCCCGCCTTGATGATGGCCTTCTGGTTGTGAAGCGTGGACACGCGCGGGCTGGAGAGCACCCGTGTGCGACCCTGCGTGCCCAGGAGCTCGATGAATGCGTTGAAGTCAGGCAGGTCCGTGGAGATGTGCATCGCTCCACCGAGCGCGCCATTGATGATGTTCGTGATCGGATTGCCCGGACCCACGTTCACCGGTGTACCGATCGGATTCAATGGATCGACATCGAAACCGCCGGGCGGAACGCTCTGGCCGATCGTGTACGTCTTGCTGCCATCCCTCAGAACGGCCGTCCAGTTGATGCCGGCCTGGTACGCATCGTTCAGCTCGACTTCGACGATCTTCGCCTCGAGGATCACCTGGCGCGCCACGCTCGCGGCCGTGCGCTCGAGGTAATCGCTCACGTCGCGCAGCTCATTCGGCATCGCGCGGACGACGATCACGCCCGACTGGCGATTGACGACGATGCTCCTGCCCGGCTGGTCGCCGACAATGGCGTGCAGATCCGCCGCGATGCCGGTCCAGAGATCAGACTCGTTCTGGGTCATCACGGCGGTGCCGGTGGGCTCACTGCTGCCACTGTCGCCGCCGGAGGCGGCACCGCCGCTAGCGACGGCCGTCGTGCCGCCCCCGGAGTAACTGGAGTTCCCGCCCTGCGTGATCTGGCCGGAGCTGATGCGCGTCTTCGACACGCCTTTGCGATCCAGGTCGAGATAGTCGAGATGGAAGACGCGCGACTGGATGGTGGCAGGCGATATCACGTAGCCGCGCGCGGAGCGGCGGAAGTCGTAGCCGTAGAGGTCGCGCACAGATTCGAGCGTGTCTTCGAGCGTCACCTGCTTCAGCGTGAGGGTGATGCGGCCGCTCACTTCGGGTCGCACGAGCATGTTCTGCGGGCTCGCGTTCGCGAGCGCTTCGAAGAACGCACGCGCCGTGGCCTCTGCGGCTTCGATGTTATAAAGCTGCTGAGTCTGACCAGGAGTGGCCGGCACCGCTTCGACACGCACGACGCCACGGTAGCCGCCGGGCCCGGCGTAAACCTCGCGCGCGGACGGCGGTCGTGTTGGATCGGTCAACCCCTGCGCGGCGACGGCGCCCGCGGCAGTGAGCAGTAACGCGGCGAGCCGCAGAGATCGCTTGTTCATACGCCGATCCATTCCTTCTCCAGGCTCACCGTGCTCAGCTCGATGCGCACGCGATTGAGAGGATATGTTTTGGTTTCGAGCTGCAGCACGCGCCAGTAGAAGCGCCATGGCAGCCCTTCCAGCGCACGCAGATACGCCACGATATCGAGGTATCGCCCCTCGACCACGAGCTCCACCGGATGCAAATACGGCCCCGAACCGCTCGCTGCGCCGGCACCCGCTGCGGCGCCATGCTCGCCCTCCGCCGCGCTTGCGACGCTCGCAGAAGCGCCATCTTCGTCGGCACGCTCCGCTGAGCTAGCAGTGGCCTGTCCTTCCGACGCACCCGCTGCCTTCTTCATCGGAGGCACCAGCGCCGTCACCGGCAAGTTCCGCAGACTTACCAGCCGCAGTCCTTGCTGATGCTTCAATACATCGTGAATGACCTGGACCATCTGCGCCGGCGGAATCAGTCCTGCCGACTCGGCCACCAGCTTCTGATTGATCGCAGCCAGCGCCTTCTCACGCTCCTGCAACCGCTTCATCGCCACGCTGGCAGGATCCGTGCTTGCCACAGCCTGAGTCGCACGCGACATGCGAGCCACACTCTCCTGCAGCTCGACCAGCTCCTGCGTAAGTCCCTTCTCACGCATGTTGAGCGGCTCCAGGGATTTCGCGTGCCACATCGTGACAACCGCAGCCAGCAGCGCCGCAAAGATGAGCAGTCGCTCCCGCAAGGACAGACGATCGAACCGCACGACGGCGGCATCGAGGGAAGCCGGCATCTTCACGTCCGACCCCCCTCTTCTTCATCCGGGGAGTCAGGCACAGGCAGCACGACACTCGAAGCCCGGAACCGGAGTTGCGAGCCGGACTTCTCTCGCGGCCGCTCGATCGCCAGCTGATCGAATCGCGAACCGGCCAGTACCGACTCCTGCGACAGGTTGTGCAGGTACTGCGGCACGAGATCCGCGTCGAACGTCGAGCCACCGAGGCTCATCGCATCGCTGCTGCCCGAAAGGGCCATGCGATCGATCCACACGCCGTCGAGATGTCTGCGCGCAAGCGCCTCGAGGCGCATCGCAAATCCCTTGGTGTTCCCGACGACGCCTGCGCGCAGCACGCCCAATGCGCGTGTGCGCGCAACGATGTCTTCCTCCGTCCGCTTGATGCGTGCGGTGAGCTCGGCTGGCGTCGTTCGAGCGGCGCTCATGCTGCTCGCCGTAGTGAGGGTCTGCTCGAGCTGCGTCTGCTGGTCACGCATCGCCTGCGTGATCCGCTCCAGGCGCTGCACCTTATAAGTGCCGTAGCCCCAGATCAGCACCAGAGCAGCGAGCACGACTCCGAACGTGATCGCCGCAGTTCGCGCGCCGAAGATCTTCGGCTCCGCGCGCATGATCGGCTGGAAGAGATTGATCTGCTGCCGCATGACCCTACGCCTTCGCCCGGTCGCTGCGTAGCGCCGCTCCGAGTGCCATGAGGCATTGCCAGTCGGCGTCGACGCTGAGTCCCGCATCGACTTCGAACAGATCCGCGATGTTGAACAGCTCGATCTGCAGGCTCATCTCTTTCCGCAGACCTTCCGCGAGCGCAGCCGCCCGCGCATCGCCCGGCGCGATGACGAGGTGCGAGATCGGCGTGTGGTCGTAGTGACTTTCGTAGTAGTCGAGCGAGCGCTGCACTTCGAGCGCGAGCGCGCTGGCATCCGTGTCGGACGCGGCATCGCCGGTCCGCCGCGGCATGTCGTAGGCGCGCGCAAGCTCGATGCGGCGAGTGAGGTACAGCACGCCTTCACGCGTGAGCGCGAGCTGCGCGAACTTGTCCGCCAGCGTCAGCATCGCCACGCCTTTCTTGTCGTGGGGAAGCAGCGCGCTCAGGTTCCGCTGACACAGCTCCGGGATATCGATCACGTCGAAGCCGCGGGCGTACGGCGCGATGAGTGTCGTCACTCGCTGTACGGCTTCGTTGCGCGCGGCCACCGCGTACATCATCCGGTTGTTCGTGCGCCGGGGCGGGTCCGGAATCTCGAACACATCGAACACGGCGTCGTCGATGTTGAAGTCGATCGCGTCACGGAGACGCCAGCGCACGGCGGCGCGCATCTCGGACGGCAGCACCTCAGGCGCCTCCACCTGCACGAGCTGGTAGTCCTCGGTGCGCACGACTGCGCTCACCGGAACCCGGACCATCGAGCGCTCGCGAACGAGCGATACCAACGGCCCTTCAGCTCCGCCCTCCGCTACCGGATGGACCGCGCAGTGTTTGAGAAAGGGGCGGCCGTCCTTGCGCGCGCGAACGAGGGCCACGGCCGTCTGGCTTTCGCCGGGCAGCACGCCGATCCGCCAGGTATTGCCATGCGGTCTATTGAGCATAAAGTTCGGGCCTCTAGCGGTGGACAACGGGCCCGCGGCGGGAAACTTGATCGAGGAGGTCCCGAAATGAGTACTGGCTCACAGTCCGTCTTTAAAAGGAGACGCGACCGCGTCGCATAACGGCCAGGTAGATCTCGCTGACTGCGCAGCCTCCGCTTCTTCGCTGAGGCCGCTCGGCGGCTCAATGTTCGAACGTGGTGTCGCCTGAGGCATCCACCGGGTTGCGATCGTTCTCTGCGCAGATGAACTCGATGAGCTCGTACTCGCGCGAGCGGTTGAAGGTCAGCGTGTTGGTGTACGGCTTCTCGAGCGCGACCGGATCGTCCACGGTGATCTGAATGCGCATCACGTCCGGATTCTTCGGATCGACCGCGAAGCGTTCGACGATGTGGACCTTGTCGCTGTGGAACATGCCGGGCATCAGCGGCACGGTGGGTTTGATGTTCACGGTGTCGACGACGAGCGTGTCGCCTTCCCACTTGCCGGTGGAATGCCCATTGAACGTGGGCTCGATGTCGGGATGCCCGCGTCCATCGGTGAAGATGATGCGCCACTGCATCCACGCTTCGTGGTGGATCGTCACGCGGCCCGGCGTGAACAGGAATTCGATGGGGTACTGCGCCACTGACATGATGTACGGCATGCCGGGCGGTGTGCAGTTGGAGGCGGTCTTGCGCGCGAGACCCTTACGGGCATCGGTCTCCTTCTGCCAGGCCTGATAGTCCGTGAGGTACTTGCCCTTCAGCGTCGGCACTTCGCGCTTCATGCCCGCGCGCGGAAACTCGATGGTCCAGATTCCGCCCCAGTCCGGCAGCTTCTCGAGCGAGGCGTAGTGCCCTTTCGGGTTGGCCGCGTTCGGGGCGCTCTCGCCCGCAGCGTAGACGTTCGCAGAAATAAACAGCGCCAGTGCGCCGAGCCCCGCCTTATGCAGCATCTTGTGCCGATTCATGCACGTCCCCTCGCTTGTTGCTCGTCGCCGGCATTGCTAGATTGACGCTCGAGGTCACAAGGCATTTTGCCGGAGTACCAAAACGATGCGCATCGTAAAACACGCTGCCAGCCGCACAGTGAGAATCCTCGCCACCGGCGGTCTCGGCGTCGCATTGCTCGCGCTGTCCGCGCCGGCGTGGGTCCACCACTCGGGCGCCATGTTCGACCGTGAGAAGCAGACCACCATCACCGGCACGGTCACCGAATTCACCTGGACCAACCCCCACGCCTCCTTCCGCGTGGACGTGCCGAACGCCGCCGGCAAGATCGAGAGCTGGGCCATCGAAATGAACAGCCCGAACAATCTCGTGAACGCCGGCTGGAAACGCTCGACGATCAAGCCGGGCGACAAGGTCACCGTGAAGATCAACCCGCTGCGCGATGGCCGCCCCGGTGGGCTCTACGTCGGCATCACCCTGGCGGACGGCAGGTACCTCGGCGCGCCCGTCGAACAGGCCTACGAGGCGGAAAAGAAGAAAGGCAGCTAGTTAATTGGAGAAAAGTCGCCTGCGGCGCTTTTCTCGAGACCCTACACCGGCGCCGGCGGCAAAAAGCGTGGCCTGATCTATTGTAGAAAAGGGCCGCCTACCTCGCCGCGTAGCTGCGCCCGAGCTACTTCTTCTCTCCCTCCTTCGCGCGCCGATCCACTTCGGCCGACCCTTCGGCGGTGCTCGGCAGATTCTTGTTGAGGTTCGGCAGGCACTCCACTTCGGGAATGTCGCTGTAGTCCATGCGCAGCCAGCGCTTGGTGCTGCGCCATTCGCCCTTCCAGTTCTTCGGATCGGTCATGATGTACTCGATCTCGAGAATCTTGCCGTCTTCCTTCATCTTCATGCGCTCGACGATCTCGAACTGGTCGCTGATCGGCAGCCCCGAGTCGATCCAGTGCTCGTTGGGCTCGAAGTACTTGGTGTGGACCACGAGCGTGTCCCCCTCCCAGCGGCCGATCGATTCGCCGTTGTAGGTGGGCACGACGATATCCGGGTCCGTGTGCTGGCGACCGTCGAGATAGATGATGCGCAGGCTGTTGGTGAAGCCGAACATCATGTAGATGACGGTCGGGAGCTGCACCATGCTGATGGGCCACACGCGCGTCATGATCATCGGCATGCCGGCGGGATAGCACTGCCCGATGCTGTCGCGGTAGCGCTCACCTTTCTTCTGCGCCTCGGCGGCCTCCTTCATGGCCTGCTGCCCGGCCTCGAGGAACTCCGGGTACGGCGGGCCGAACCGGAAATCGCCGAAAGCGCGGCGCAAGTCCACGAACCACGTGCTCGTAAGATCCCAGGGCGCCTTGGGCCGTTTCTTGGCCAGATTCTGAGGTGCGAGCGCGCCGTAGTGGGTTTTGTGCTCGTGTCCGAGCTCCGAGATCTGCTGTGGGTTCAGGCCCGGACGCGCGGCCGGCGGCGGACCGGCCGGGCGCTCCTGCGCACTTGCCAGCGTGGCGATACAAGCCACCGTCGCCGCGGCGAGGCCGCACACAGTGGAACGCCACATGGATCTGCTCATAACGCCCTACTCCCCTTGATTCGACGTCCTGCGAATGAACTCGAGTACCGGCCCCGATAGTGTCACATCGCTCGTGTTCACGGCGTACAGCTCGGAGAGATGCGAGTGGTCGGCAAGTTTCAGACGTTGCACCGGTTTGCGCGCTTTGGCACGCGCATCCGCGAGCTTGTCGGATTCCGGCTTGAAGGTGTCCGGATCGAGCTCCGCATCGACGACCAGCAGCGGCACGGAGCTCTTCACCAGGCCGTGGATCGATGAGCGCTCCTGGTACTTCGCCACGTCTTCGCCGTAGTACGCCTTCCAGACCGACACGGTGTCGCCCAGATCGTAGAAACCGGAGACCAGGATCGCACCGGCGATGCGCGGATTCCGGCGCTTGTTGGCCGCGTCGGCCAGGAAATCCGCCGTATGGGCAGCGCCCGCAGAGTGGCCCCACAGGAATATCTTGTTCGGATCGCCGCCGTACTCGGCGATGTGTGCGCGGAGCCAATCGACGACGCGCGTGAGGTCTTCGACACCTGACGGAAAGGTGAACTGGGGCGCGAGACGATAGTTGATCGTCACGCCCACCAGATCGTGCGCCACGGACCAAAGGCCGACATTGTCGTAGAACGGTGAATTCGGACCGCGCTTCGAACCCGCGGCGAAGCCGCCACCGTGAATGAAGACCACGACGGGCTTGCGGGCTTTCGACTTCTCCATCGAAACAAAGATGTCGAGCACGTGGCGTTCGTGCGGACCGTACGCCACGTCACGCGTCACGGTGACGTTCTGATACGGCTCTTTCGGCTGCAGCGGTGCGTACAACTCGCTGGTGCGGCGGCCGTCGATCTTCGGACCGATCTCCCGGAGCGCGGCGGCGAGCTGCGGAGGAACCTTGCCGCTGGTATCCCCTGCTCCAATCGGAGGAGTCACGCTACCCACACTTTGCAGCTCGGCGACATGCGTGATGGGTGGCAGCTCGGTGCGCCCGGTAACGGGATTCGCGTAATGGAAAGGAATGTCATACACGACCGGAAACATCTTGAACGCGAGGGTGGGTGGCGCATCCGGAGGCAATTCCCTGCTCTGGCCCGGCACGTTGCCGGTGACTCCTTTCATCCAGCCGCCGGCGTAGCTCGCCGTCCACGTGTTGTAGGTGTGATCGACGCTGAACTTCCAGACGCCGTCTTCCTTGACTGCCTCGTTCTCGTAGACGGAGCCGCCCATCGATGCGCGCCCGTTGAAGCTCAACTGCTGCATCATGCGGACGCGGATCTTCGCGCTCTGGCCATCGTCGGCCACGTGGATCACGGGCTGCATCTGCACGTGGTTGCCAAGACGGCCGGCGACCGGGCCTTCCTGGCCCCCGCGGCCGAACACCGCCAGGAGAAATTCGCGCACGCGCTTCTGGCTCTTGTAGACGCCGCGTTGAGCGAGCTCGATCGAGCCGTCGCGTGCGAACAGGTCTGCGAGATTGTTCCAGAGGTTCTTGTCGAGGTAGTAACCGTACGCGCTCGTCAGGTTGTCGAGCTCATGGAAGTCTTTTACGCGCGCGATTGTGCGTTCGGTTTCGGTTAGTGCGGCTTCCACGTCCTTCACCGGTGGCGGGTTCGCGCGCTTGCTTGCGGGCGCCAGCATCGCCGCTGCGATTTCTTTGGTCGGGCCGCCTGCCGTGGGGTAGTGAGGCGGTTCGCCGGTCACGGGGTTGCGATAGTGGAATGGCGGGACGTGCGCCTTGGGGTAAATCTCGTAGGTTTGTGTTGGCGGACGATCGGGCGGGAGTTGCGTGCTCGCGGTCGGCGCCGGTTGAGCGTCCTTTGCCCAGCCCTTCTCGTAGTCCGTGATGAAAGTCGGATAGAAATGGAGGGACTGGAATTTCCAGACGCCGTTTTCCCTGACGAAGGTGTTCTCGTAGATGCCTTCGCTCCAGCTGCCCTGGCCCTGGTACTTGCCGATCATTCCCAGCTCGCGACTGCGGATGCGGGCGGTGAGACCGTCCGGCGCGACATCGACGATGGGTTGCAGCTGGATGTGGTCGTTCAGCACGCCGTCCGTCGCGCCGTGCGGGCCCATGAGACTCAGGAATTCGCGGATGCGTTTTTTGCCGACATATACGCCCTGCTGGGCCCACTCGATGGTGCCGTCGTCGGCGAACAGGTCGGCGACCTGGTCCCACATGTTGCGGTCGAGGTAGTAGCCGTAAATTCTCTGGAGATTCTCGATGTCCTGTTCGGCCTTGAGCAGCGATGCTCGCTGCGCGAGGGCTGCAACTCGCTTGCGCGCATCGCCGGTTGCCTTCACTGATGCGATCAGTGAGTCCGTGTTCCAGATGGTGCCGCCTGCTGTCGTGCTCGGGTTCTCGTAGTGAAACGGGGCGATGCAAGCAGCCGCGAATCCGTCGCAGTCTCGATTCCGCTCGCGATCAGGCGGATGCGCCAACGCGCGCCGCGGGCGAGCGGCTGGCGCGCTCGAGGGTGCGGGATCACTTTCTGGAGCAACCCACCCCGTTGCGTATGGCGCGCCAAATCCCGAGTGGTAATCGAGCTTACTGATCTTCCATACGCCTTTGACCTTCGCGTACTGAAGCTCGTAAACCCCTTCAGCCCAGGTGGCCCCGCCACCAAGAGAGCCAAACATCGCAAAAGCCCGCCATCGCCCCTTCGCCGTCATCCCACCCGGATCAAGGTGAATCACAGGCTGAATGTTCATGTGGTTGTAGAGCCGGTTATCCCCCAGCCCCACCTCCCCCATCTTCACATTCCCGACATTCAGGAAGAGGTGCTTGCGAATGCTCTCGTGCCCAACGAACACACCCGCTGGATAGTTGGCCACCGCATCGTCGGTGAAGAACGCGGACAGGTCCTCCCACATACCCTTGTCGAGGTAGTACCCGTACGCCCGCTGCAGCCGCTTGATCGCCCGAACGTCTTCGGCCGCGCCAACATCGGCCTCCAGCCGCCGCAAACGCGACTCGACTGAGGAGCCATCCGCAGCAACCGCCACGGTGCCTCCCACACCGAAAGCCGCGACCAGGCTTGCAAGAGCAAGCTCCGCAAACCGATGCCGCATGCGTGCCCCCCTCGTTGCGCCTCAAGCCATCAGGATGTGATCGATCGCGTCCACGTGCGCGACGACGGATGGCGCAGGCTCCACGTGCCCGTAGCCGATCGGATGCGCATACGGCGGCCAGTGCCCGCAGACATCGTCCACGTGCCCCTCACCCGCCAGCTCCGCCCCACTCAGCGAAACATTCGACGGCAGTGCGTGGACGACTGAAAGAGGCACCAGCGTCGTTGCGACAACCGCGCCTGCCATGAATCCGGCGCTGGTAAGGAATGCGCGTCGATCGATCAACAGCGACTTCATCGTCATGCGAGCCGATCCTTGCCCGGCACCGGCGGCAATGCTGACGCCGGGAACCAGTTCGTATGCGTGCCACTGCGCAACCTGAAGGGCAGCTTCACCGTCGCGATGATGCCCTGATCCAGCTTCTGCGCATCCGCAATCACGAGGTCCGACGTCATGGACTCGTAGTTGTTCGCGACGGCCATCACGTACCCGTCGCCCTCATCCTTCGCGTTCTTCCGTGGCACGAAACAGTTTTCCTGCAGGCTCTGCACGGGCTCGACGAAGCACTGCTTGATCTCGCCGGTGCGCACATCGAGCCGCTGCATGACATTCGACGAGAACGGCCCGAGTCCCGGCGCGCGCTTCGGATCCGGCGGCCGGGTCGTGTCGCGGCTGCCGACGAACGCATAGCGATAGTCGAGCGAAAGAAACCGGTCATCCATGCGCGGCAGGAGCCCGGGCGTGGTCGACACGACGTCTTCCTGAAACTCCGCGTCCTTCTTCCTGTTCTTCAGGTCGAACGTCCAGCGCCGGATCTGCACCGGATCGCGCTCGCCGCTCGACACCGGCAATTCCATCGTGATCTTGCTGCCGCGATCCGTGGCGTTCAGGTAGTGCAGCGTGTTCCGCGCCGGCCCTTTGTACCAGCGCACGTCCTTCCCTTCGCCATCGCGCGGCAGAACGCCCACCAGCGTCGGCAGACTCCCGTTCCACTCCCACATCGGCTCGCCGGACTTCAGCCGCTCGAGGCTCGTCGTGCGCGCGATCACCGGAATGAGCACGTACTTCTGGGTGATGGCGATGTCGTGAATGATCCCGAGGTACGGCGACTTGAGCCATACCTCTTTCACGATTTCGCCCTGCGGATTCATCGTGTACACGGCGATGTCCGTCGACAGATCGCCCTTGGCCTGGTAGCCGTACGCGATCATCTCGCCGGTCCGCGGATCGATCTTGGGATGCGCGGACATCGAGGTAGCGGTGTACTTGCCGTTGAAGTTCCAGTCGCCGAGCGTCTCGAGCGTCTGCGGGTCCACCGTGTACGGGAGCGAATCCTCCTTCAGGCAGAAGAGCTTCCCGCCGTGCCAGTAGATGTGCGTGTTCGCGGCGGACCGGTTGAGATTGGCAACGCTCGGATCGTCCGTGAAGTGATTGCGATAGACGCCGTACAGGCGCTTGCGCGCATCGCGCTCGGCATTCAGCCGCGCCGTCTTCACGAACCGCCCGCGATAGTCGACCGAGCCGTTCGCGAAGCGGAACCGGCTCACGTGCCCGTCGCCATTGAAACCCGTCAGCCACTCGTTCTTCGGCGGGCGATACTCGAAGTCGCATTGCATGCGATAGAAATTGCCCTCGATGTCGGAGGGAATCTCGCCCCAGACCTCGCAGTCGTAGACATCCGCCTCGAACCGCGTGGGGCTGTTGAAGCCCTGCGGAAACATCGGATGCCCTCGGAAATCCACTGACATGGCTGACTCCTGCGCAAGCGCGGCTCGCCGGGCATGTTCGCCCAACGAGCCGCTGTTTCAAGCCCAACCGGGCGCCGACTCCACTTCGCGGAACTAGAAGCTCTTTTTCACCGTGACTGCCCACTCGCGCGGCCGCCCAATGGTGCCTGCGCGTGCGTCCGTCGGCGCGCCCGCGGCCGTGGTGGCCGCACCGAGCTGCTGCCAGTACCGCTTGTTGCCAAGGTTCGTCGCGGAGAGCGCGACCTGCCAGTTGCCCTCAGTCGTGTCGAATGCCAGCCGCGCGTTCAGCAGCGTGTAGCCACCGATGATCCAGTCGGGATCTCGCTGCGGCTGCGCGACCGGGCCATTCGTCCGATGCGACTGATAGAAGGCGTCGAGGCGGGGCGTGAGTCTGCCGGCAGCCCCGATCGGGATGCCGTACTCGATTCCCGCGCTCATGTTGATCTTCGGCTGCGTGAACGAGGAGGTGTCGATGTAGCCGATCTGGGTCGGGGCCGCGTCCACCTTGGTGAAGTTGTACCCAAACGAGTAGTTGAAGGCGAAGCGGTCGAAGGGCGACAGGGTCGCCTCGAGCTCGGCTCCCTTCACCTTGGCAGGAACGCTCGTGTAGACGAACCACGGGCTGATGCCAACGGTTCCCGCCAGCGGCGTGCCTGCGGGGCAGTTGCCGCCCGCCAGGAAGAACGGCTGACCCGGATCGGGATTGTCGGCAGTGTTGCACTGGGTCGCCAGCGTCTGGAACAGGCGCGGGTCGTAGTCCATGTAGAACAGCGCCGTGTTGAAGCGGGCCTTGCCATCGAACAGGTCGAACTTCGCGCCCAGCTCGTAGTTGATCGCCTCTTCGCCCGGCACGGACTGGAGCTGTCCAACGGTCGAGATGCGCGGGTTCACGCCAGGTGAGCGGAAACCGCTCGCCACCGTGCCGTAGAGGAACAGGTTGTCGGTCAGTTTGTAGTCGAGCACGACGTTGTAATCGAGACGGCTGTCGCCGAACTCGAGCGGCGTGGCCACCACGATCTGGCCGAAGTGCTGGAAGCGGTTTGTTTTCGTTTCGTCCGTGTAGCGCAGGCCCGCGGAGACCGACCAGGCACTCGTCAGCTGGTAGTTGAAATGCACGAACGCGGACTTGTTCTCGCTCGTGTACCGATCGTCCGCGACGAAGTTCGGCAGGATCCCGAGCAGGTTGAACGCAGCGAAATTCGTGGTGTTGTAGGCGCGGCTCCGCGAGTTGTAGAAGAACAGGCCCGTCGTCCAGTCGAGCTTGTCCCCCAGCAGCAGGCCGCTGAGCTGCAGCTCCGCCTGGCGCTGGATGTGCTGCTGCAGATAGTCCGTCTGGATGAGGCCGAACGGCGTCATGTCGCTATCGCTGATCCACTTCATGTCATACGTGCGATAGGCGCCGATGAACTTCGCGTGCATCTTGTCCGTGATGCTGTAATCGACGCTCGCCGAAGTGCCCCAGCCATCCAGCTTCTGGTCCGTGTCGTAGGAAATCCCGCTGACGATGTCGCCGTAGCCGGCGTAGTTCGAGAACGGATCGCCGGTGACGAAGCGCCGGTCGCCCGTGTACCGGATGCCGTATCGCCTGAAGACCACAGTGTTGCTGTAGGTGTTGTCGATGAAGCCGCCGCGCGGCGTCAGCGCGGTCTCCACCGGGGGGCCGTCATCCTGACTCGTGTAGTCGGCCGAAAGGTTGATTTCCCAGGCATCCGTCGGCAACAGGCGCAGGGTTGCGCGAGCGGCCGTCGATTGCTGGTCGCCGAGACTGCCGACTTCGCAACCATTACCCTGTTGCGGATCGACTGCTTGCGGGAAGGAGAACGAGTTGTCTGCCGGGCTGCCAACGGCCACGGTATCCGGGTTGCCATCGAGCCCGCCGCCCGCCGACCCGTCGGCACCGATGCCATCGCCGATGCCTGCGAGTTGCGGAGTCCCGCGCTGTTTCATCTCGCAGGTGAAATCCAGGCGCTTGCCGTAACCGTCACGGCGCCTCGTCAACCCGACCATGCGGAGGAATGCCTTGTCCGGGACGATGGAGAAGTCGCCTACCGCGCGTACATCGATGCGGTTGAACTGTCCGTACGTCGCCTCGACCGAACCGGTGTTGTCCCCCTGCGGCTTCTTAGAGATCAGCCGGATTGCACCGCCGAGACTGTTCTTCCCGAAGAGCGTGCCTTGCGGACCCCGCAGCACTTCGACGCGCTCGAGATCGACGAGATCCATGGACGAGCCGGTCAGCGTGCCGTGATACACGTCATCGATGTAAACGCCGACGGCCGGCTCGAACGCGTAGCTGAAATCCGTCTGGATGATGCCGCGCAGGCCGATCGTCTGCGTCGGTCCGAAATTGCTGATCGGCTGCCGCATGAACGCGTTCGGGATCGCCAGCCCGATGTCGTCGACGTTCGTGATATTGCGCTCATCGAGCGCGGTGGCGGACAGGGCCGTGATCGCCAGCGGCGTAGTCTGCAGGTTCTCTTCCTTGAAGCGGGCAGTGACGACGACTTCCTGCAGTACACTGGCGTCGGAACGTTCCTCTTCCGTCGCCTGCGCATGAACGAATGTAGAACCCAGTGCCGCCGCAACGCCGATCGCGATGGCAGTCAGCTTTGCTTTCCCCGATGTGCGGGGATCGATCTCCGTGACGATCATGTGCCCCCTCCCCTCTGTGTTCGAGACCCCTCGCACGATCCTTACCGCATGCCGCGGGCCGCGCCACAGCCGCGCGGCTGCACATTCACGTTGCGGTCATCTCATGAGCAATTGTTGTGTTCGCGCCATAGAGCTGGACATCGTTGCTCCGGACAACGATAGGATGCCGATGCACCGACTGACTTTCGCCTTCCTGCTATCGATCTGCACTGCGCTCGGGCACGCGGCGGACAAGGCTCCCGCATTCAAGAGCGCCGAGCTCGCGGCGCTCCCGCGCGGCGGGTGGATCACAAATGGAGGCGCCCTTTCCAATCAGCGTTACTCGCCGCTCGACCAGATCAATCGCGGCAACGTTGCACAGCTCAAGGCCAACTGGCGCGCTTCGCTCCACGGCTCGGGATTGAGCCCGCGCAGCGGCAACCAGGCGCAGCCGCTCGTGTACGACGGCATCGTGTACATCATGACCGGCGAGAACGATGCGTTCGCCGTATCGGTGGAATCCGGCAAGGTCCTCTGGGAGTACGAGGCGAACATCGATCCGAAGGTGGCGCGCCCCTGCTGCTCATGGGTCGGGCGCGGTCTCGCGCTCGGCGAAGGCAAGGTGTTCGTCGGCCAGCTCGACGCGAAGCTCGTCGCGCTCGATCAGCTCACGGGTCGCGTGGTGTGGTCCATCCAGGCCGAGGACCCGAAGCTCGGGTATGCCATCGCGAGCGCGCCGCTGTACTACAACGGCCTCGTCATCACGGGCTTCGCCGGAAGCGATCTCGGTACGCGCGGTCGACTCAAGGCGTACGACGCAAAGAACGGGAAGCTCCGCTGGACCTTCTACACCGTGCCGGGGCCCGGCGAATTCGGGCACGACACCTGGCCTCAGAACAACGAAGTGTGGAAGCACGGTGGCGCGGCGATCTGGCAGACACCGGCCGTCGATCCGGAGCTCGGTCTCATCTACTTCTCGACCGCGAATCCCGGACCGGTGCTGAACGGACATCTGCGGCCCGGAGACAATCTCTTCAGCGCTTCGATGCTCGCCATCGACGCGCAGACGGGCAAGTACCGCTGGCACTTCCAGCAGGTTCACCACGACCTCTGGGACTACGACGCACCCAATCCCGTCATCCTGTTCGAGTCCCAGTACGAAGGCAGGATGCGCAAGGGAATCGCGCAAGCAGGCAAGACCGGCTGGGTCTACATCCTCGATCGCACGAACGGCAAGCCGCTCCTCGGCATGGTGGAAACAGAGGTCTTACAGGAGCCGCAGCAGTACACCTCGCCGACGCAGCCCTTCCCGGTCGGCGATGCGATCGTCCCGCAATCCATCGACATGGCGCCCGAAGGGTTCGAGCTCGTCAACGAGGGACGCATCTTCACCCCGTTCACCAAGACGCCCGCGGTCTGGAAACCTCTCGCCGCCGTGAACTGGCCGCCGAGCTCGTACGACCCCGCGACGAACCTCATGTACATCTGCGCCACCGATTCGCTGTGGGGAGCCACCGGTGGCGATCCGGATTATCCCGTAGAGCCAGGCGCGCTCTATTCGGGCAGTGTGGTGGCGCGCTTCGCGGCGCCCCGGCGCGGAGTCTTCGCCGTGGTCGACCTGAAGACCAACCGCATCGCGTGGCGCCAGCAATGGGTCGACCAGTGCTACAGCGGCTCGGTGGTGACTGCGGGCGGGCTGGTGTTCGTGGGCAGAAACGATGGCCGCTTCACCGCGCTGGACAAGTCGAACGGCAAGAAACTCTGGGAATTTCAGACGGACGGTGGCGTGAATGCGCCGGCGTCGGTGTTCGAATACAAGGGCTCGCAATATGTAGTTGTACTTGCCGGTGGCACGGCGCTCGCGGGTAGCAAGCGAAGCGACGGTCTCTGGCTCTTCTCACTCCAGGGCACGATGGAGCCGCTGCCTCGGGGCTCCGCGGATCCGGTGGGTCCGCAGCGACTCGGGCCGCCGCCACCGCGTGGGGCGGACATACAGAAAGGCAAAGAGCTCTACACCACCACGTGCCTCGGGTGTCATGGCGAGAAAGGTCAGGGGGGCACGCACGGCGGAGCGCCGCTGACTGCGGCGCTCACCGCCGAATCGATAAGCACCGTCGTGACCCGCGGACGCAATCAGATGCCCGCCTTCGGTAGCAGTTTTTCGTCCGAAGCCCTGCAGGACCTGAGCGCGTACGTGCTGCAGCTTGTGGCGCGCTGAAGACAATACGCACGTATAAATTGGGCGATAACCGCGCACACCCGCGTGCTTTCAAAAAAATACTTCGTAACTACGCCACGTAGCGGTCGGCACTGTCACGCGGTTGGTGCAGGCCCGCGTCCCGTCGCAATAATCGAACGTACGCACAGGTCAGCGGTAACTAAAGGGACAACGAGAGCAGGGACTTTTTTTCAATTCAATTCGGACATCTTTTGTCATGAGGAGGGGGACCCATGAAGATTGTTCGCCATGCCGTAGCAACCGCGCTACAGGCGGCAGCACTTGAGCGCGACGCTCGACTTTCGATTTCCACTTCACGCACTTCACTTTCCGGACCCGCACTTGCCGCCCTGGCCGTGAGCATCGGCCTCTCAGGCGCAGTCCTCGCGCAGAATGCGCCAGCAGATACAACGCCCGCCTCGTCCCAGCCGCAGACGCTGGATGAGATCACGGTGACCGGGTCCCGCATCCGGCGCACCACCGACTTCGACACCCCGAACCCGACTACCGTCGTCGATTCGGATTATCTGAAAAACCTCGGCATCGTGAATGTTGGCGCGGCTATCACGCAGCTGCCGTCCAACATCTCGAATAACACGCCCACGACGACGGGTAACGCCAACTTCTTCACCGGGTCCACGATCGCAAATCTGCGCGGCCTGAATCCGTTCTTCGGCAGCCGCACGCTCACCCTGGTGAACACACGGCGCTTCGTGCCGACCAACCAGGGCGATGGCGTCGACCTGAACTTCATTCCGTCGATCCTGATCGACCGCGTCGACTCCGTGACCGGCGGCGCTTCGGCGGCGTACGGGTCTGGTGCCGTCGCGGGCACGCAGAACATCTTCCTCAACACGAAGCTCGAGGGCGGCCGGGTCGACGTCGACTACCAGCAGTCGAGCGAGAGCGATGCGAAGGACAAGCACGCCGCAGCCGCGTACGGCATGAGCTTCGCGGAAGGCCGCGGGCACTTCGTCATTGGCGGCGAGTGGGAAGACATGGATGAAGTCGGTTGCGTCAACGCGCGTGACTTCTGCGCGAAGAACAGAGGTTTCTTCCAGAACACGCAGAACACCGCCGGCAACGGCTCGACGTATCTCGTCGGCGAGAACCTGCGCGGCAACCAGGTGAGTGAAACTGGCGTGCTCTTCGGAGTCCGCTCCGGAGCAAACACGGTATTCCAGTCGAACGCTACGGGCACCGGCGTCACGAACTTCACGCTCGGTCAGGAACCATACGCTTCGGGCTTGGGTGCACCCAACCCGACGGGCACCTGCCAATTCAACCCCGGGCCGCCGTTCTTCGGTACCGCGGGCATATTCCCGTGTCCCGCCCTCCCCAGCCCGATGAACACGGTGCCGGGTGGCGATGGTATTCCGATCTATCAGCGAACCAACCTGCGCGCACCGGTCGATCGCAAGGTGTTCACCGGCACGTTCCGCTTTGCCCTGACCGATTCACTGAACCTGACTGCGGACGCCTCTTACGGCGATGTCGAGACCATCAACCAGACGGCCGCACTGAACAGCAACTTCGTCGCGGTGACACCAGCCAATCCCTTTGCGGCGCCGATCCTGAACGCCGCGGGCGTGGGTTTCGCGCTCGCGCAGAAAGCCTGGAACGACCAGTCAGACTCGTACACGCTGTTCAACACACGCGTGAAGCGTGCCTCGATCGGGCTCGACGGCAAGTTCGGTGACACATCGTGGACATGGGACGGTTACTACCAGGTAGGCCGGACCAATCGTCAGCAGCTCGTGCACGACAACCTGCACAACAACGCCACCCGGATGGCGCTCAATGTCGTGACGAACCCCGCCAACGGTCAGCCGGCCTGCGCCGCCACGCTGAATCCGGCGCTCGAACCGCTCGTCAATCCCGCTTTGATCGCTGCGTGCGTGCCTGTAAGCATCTTCGGCAACCAGCCGCTGACTCAGGCCCAGCACGACTACATCTTCGGCGACTTGGACGAGAGGCTCGACTACACGCAGCAGGTGGCCGCGATTAACGCCAGCGGCACCGTGTTCGAGCAGGGCCTCGGCGCCGGTGAGATCGCGGCCGCCGTGGGTTACGAGCATCGCGACGAGCTCGGACACAATCTCCAACCGGATCTGCCGAGCTATATCCGCGCGGACTACCTGATCCAGTACGGCGAGCCGTTCGCGGGCAAGGTGAAGGTGGACGAGGCGTATATCGAGACGAACATTCCGCTTGCCCGGGATGCCGCGTTCGCCAAGAAGCTCGAGTTCGACCTTGCGGTTCGTCAGTCCCGCTACCGCAACGAGGGCCTCGAAGGCACCACGCGTTTGAAGAGAACCCACGACATGACGACGTGGAAGATCAGCGGCTTGTGGGACCCGGTCGACTGGTTCCGCTTCCGTGGCAGCCAGTCGCGCGACGCCCGCGCGGGCAACTTCCGCGAGTTGTACTACGGTCAGATCATCGGCGCCGGGGGTATCTTCGGCTACTGCGCACCTCCCGGAAATCCGTTCGGCACGGACCCCTGCACCTGGAGTCTCGAAGGTAATCCGGATCTCGACCCGGAAAAGTCGGACACCACGACGTTCGGGTTCGTCTGGAGCCCGAAGAATGCGCTCGAAGGACTGCAGTTCTCGGTGGACTACTTCAAGATCAACATCAAGAACGCCATCCAGCAGGCCAACGTCCGCGACACGATCGACGGCTGCCAGATCCGCAACGATCCCGTGCTCTGCTCGCAGATCACGTTCGATTCTCCTCCCAACAACACGTACGTGGCGGTTGATGGTCGCACCCTCACGAGCATCCTGGAGTTCAGCGCGCTCTCTTTCAATGGCGCGGGCTACATGTTCAAGGGCCTCGATTTCTCGGGCTCGTACAGCATGGAGCTGGGCCCTGGCAACCTCTCGTTCCGGTTGCTCGCGGAGAACATGTTCCGGCAGGAGTTCCAGAACAATCCGCGGGCCAATCGTGTCAACATCGTCGGCCAGACGGGCAACTCCAACTCGTTCCTGTCTGACAATCAGGCGCAACCGAAGTGGACGGGAAGCCTGACCAGCTCGTACTCGCAGGGACCCGCCACCGTGACGATGCAGATGCGTTTCCTGGGTCACGGCATCATGGACTACAACAATCCCACCGGCGGCACCAACGCCCGCGGGAATCCCGTCCTGCCGCGCACGCGAGTCCCGAGCTACCAGGTGTTCACGCTCTCCGGCATGTACACCTTCGAGAATCTCGGTCCCGTGCAGGGCCTGCAGGTGTTCGGCGTCGTCGACAACCTGTTCGACAAGGAGCCGCCGTTTGCAAGCGGCATCACAGCGTTCGGCCTGGCGAACAACTTTGGCGGCACCAACGCCACGTTCTTCGACACGCTCGGCCGCATGTACCGCGTCGGTGTACGCATGAACTTCTGATAAAAAAGTCGATAGCGAGCTTGAAGGCCGCGTCCCTCACCGGGCGCGGCCTTTTTCTATGTGCCCCGCACGTTCGACAGGTCGGAGATGATGCGTGTGTATTGACAAGCGCAAGCTGCGCCGCGCAGACTGTTTCTGCGCGGCGCGGTTGTACTCAAAAAAATAACGGCGCTGCGCGGAGAATCCGCAATACAAAAAATAGTTCGCGGATGCCGGACTTCAGTTCGATGCAGGAGCATCACTTGAAACCGAACACGGAGCCTCTCGTCCCCAGGCGCTCTCCCTTCCTGCTGTTCGCCTGCCTCAGTCGACTTCGCCGCTAACCCGCATCTGATCCCCGTATAGCTGGCGCGCGGCCGAAATGCCGCAGCGCCTGACACCCTGAATCCGTCGCACGCGCGCCGGATCGGTTGACGCGTTCATGTCCGATTTTGCTGCGAGGTCCTTGTGGTAACGAGATTCCTGCGCGCACTTCTCTTGGGCGCGGCCCTTGTGGCAACCGGCATGCCGGCTTTAGGTGCGATCACGCACGTTGGGACGACAGCGACGCCCGCCGACAGTGCTGCGTTGACCGACTCCGCTGCGCAGAGTCTGGCGCCGCCCAGCGGAATGGTGGCGGGGGACCTGGTACTCGCCGAGGTAGTGCTGCGGGATGTCGGCAAGAACATCTCCATCAG
>Ga0081539_10000064_pt1 | contig 247020 bp, 239 predicted proteins | sample TabmetS4T2R2_FD_71023 | JGI IMG/M metagenome (GOLD analysis project Ga0081539, IMG submission 71023) | Tabebuia heterophylla rhizosphere microbial communities from the University of Puerto Rico - S4T2R2 | ecosystem: Host-associated > Plants > Roots > Rhizosphere ... | reverse complement strand
GGAGGCAAAACTGGTCCGCAGCGCGCCGATCACTCCGCCGGAAGAAGCAACCACGCGAGGCGGAGGATTATAGGTTTGGCCGTAGGCCAATGAATCGAGGTCGCTTCGCGGCTGCGCCACCGCGACAGGCGCGGACCTGCGCATGCAGCCCGACAGAGCGAGCGCGGTCATCGCGGCAATCATCGAGTATCGAAACGCGCGCGCAACCCGCACCGGAGCCATCCCTCACAACGAGACGGCTCCAGTTTTGCACCGGTTATGGTTAACAAATCGTGTTGAGCCGTCGCGTCATGGCCGGGCTCGTTCCAGCCATCCACGTCTTTCTTGCTTTGATGCACTCAAAGACGCGGATGCCCGGCACAAAGGCCGGGCATGACGAACCTAGAGAGCAGGTTTGCCGGCTCAGGCGCTGACGCCGGCGCCGATCGGACAGGAAACCCCGGTGCCGCCGAGCCCGCAATAGCCGGCCGGATTCTTGGCCAGATACTGCTGATGATAATCCTCGGCGAAATAGAACTCGTCTGAAGGCGCGATCTCGGTGGTGATCGCTCCCAGACCCTTGGCGCCCAGCGCCTTTTGATAGGCCGTCCTGGACGCCTCCGCGACTCTGCGCTGCTCATCGTCGAAAGTGTAGATCGCGGAGCGATACTGCGTGCCGACGTCGTTACCCTGCCGCATGCCCTGGGTCGGGTTGTGGCTTTCCCAAAACGTCTTCAGCAACTGCTCGTAGGAAATTTTTTTCGGATCGAACACCACCAGTACCGCCTCGGTGTGGCCGGTACGGCCCGAGCAGACCTCTTCATAGGTTGGATTAGCGGTATGGCCGCCGGCATAGCCGACCGCGGTGGTATAGACGCCCTCACCGAGCTCCCAGAACTTGCGTTCCGCGCCCCAGAAACAGCCGAGCCCGAACACGGCCCGCTGCAGCCCTTCCGGATAAGGCGGCTGGATCTGATGGCCGTTGACGAAATGACGTTTCGCCGTCGGAATCGGCGTGGCGCGTCCGGGCAGCGCCTCCGCGGCGCTCGGCAGTGCGGTGGTCTTGCGCATGAACAACATGGAACCCCTCCGGGCACGACGTCAGGCGAAACGGCGGGCCGTTCCGCGTGACCTCAACAGTGAATGACAATATATGTCTTTACGCATGAAACCGCACCTTGTTACACGTCTCAATTCCGTGAGTAGCCGATCAGCGGCTTGCGCGGCCGGAACAGCAGCATCAAGAGAATGCCCAGCACGCCCATTACGGCAAACACCGGTTGGTCGAGGATGAGCTTGACGACGCTGTTCCAGAGCCAGGGGGCGGTGCTCTCGATCATGGTGCGGAACGACTGCTGGCTGGATTGATGGACGTCGTTCCAGAATTCGCCGAACCGGGTGAACCGCAGATTCTGGTCGGCAACCCATCGCGCGCCGTCATAGACCATGAAAATGAACCCGCCTGCCAGCAGCAGCAGCCCTATCAGACGGAAAAACCCGCGGATCATGCGTCACCTTGCTATCTACCGCCCCAGGCCACACCCGGATTAGCGGGCGAATGCAAGAAATTCAACCTCGCCAGCAACTTAACCGCGCTCGCCCGGACCCCGGTTTGCGCCGCCTGCGGACCGGAAAGCGTTGACGATGCAAAGACGGCGCTCTATAAGACCGGCAATGGCGGCGGGCGCAATCCTGCCGCCGATGTTCTTTGAGCGCCACTGCGTTGTGAGCCCGTTCGCTCCGAGCATGGCATCTTCGCAGAACACCTCGAACATCAGCGTCACCAGCGCAATTCAACGGCCGGCACACTCGGGCAGGCCATCCGCGACCAGCTCGCTGCCGAAGGAAATTTGAGAATATGGCCAATACCACTTCCGCCAAGAAGGCGACGCGCAAGATTGCCCGCCGTACCATCGTCAACAAGTCGCGTCGCACCCAGATGCGCGGCTCGGTTCGCACCGTCGAGGAAGCGATCAAGAACGGCGACCGCGAGGCGGCGCTCAAGGCGTTTGCAATCGCGGAACCGGAACTGATGCAGGCAGCGCAACGCAGCATCATTCACAAGAACAATGCGAGCCGCAAGGTCTCGCGGCTCTCGCATCAGATCGCCAAGCTCGCCAAATGAGCTGACCGAAAAAGACAGTCGTCAGAAAAGCCCGGCAGGTCCGGGCTTTTTCTTTGGCGGGGCATCCATGATGCGCCGGCGTGCGACGATTTTCTTGGTGCTTCGAATTTTTATCTGATGCGATTTTGCCGCATGCAAGACTTTAAAAGCAGAGATTCCCGCGATTCAACTGTAAAGGCGTTGCCGCTGTAAAACGCGGGCGCTTCCAGAAATCCAGACAGCTTCATCGAAGGTTACCCTATTTCACCGAACAAAAAATCCTGCGCCCGCGTAGTCACTTATCGGCAATGCGCCCAACGGTACTTTGAAAAAACGCCGCACCTGCTCAAACGTAAAGATTTTATGAAAATTTTTTTGAGCAGCCGCGCGGGATTATGATTGCTATTGCGCATTTCGATTCGTCGCGCAGATTCAGACCCTTGTCTTCATATCCCGAAAGTCGCTGCCTTATTTCGCGGACGCAAGGCCAATTCCAATGGCATACGATTCTCTTTCACAGCCGTTGCACGCAAAATACGACATGCTATCACTTACATCGTTCGCAGCGCCCACGGTTTTCAAGTTCAGCGCGAGTTGAGAACCAAGGGCGGACGCGCAGATCAGCGGCGGTATGCGCGTTGGCGACGCCTTCCCAGTGATGGTCGGGTTGCAACTCATAGCAATATGAGAATGGTGGAGCTGTGTCGGAATTTCTCAGGCGGGCGTTCAAGGTTTCGCACCGTTCAAAAAGAGAATGCGCACAGGCCGACCGCAACCGCCGCGCCGAAGGTGAACGGATCAAGAGGGTTTGGAACGGACGGGCTAGCAGACGCGGTGATACGATCCTGAAGGCACTAAGGTCAGGCATCGCCGACTGAATTTGAGACAAAAGCAAAATGGCACCTTGCCGTGGGTGTGACGGTGAGAGGGGGGTTCTATGCTCAACGGAATCAAAATCGTATTTGATTACGTGTCGTTTTCATCCGATGCTATTTTAGACGACGCCGCAAGTACGCGGCCTCCCGCGCGAGCGCCGGACCGGCCGTCGAGTACGCGCTGACCTCACGGACGCTTCCTCTTCAGAGCGGTTGATCTGGCTGACGGCATTTCGCCGAGCGGCCGGCCTGCGCCCGAATTTCAAAGCATCCCTTGAGGTCGCGCCGCAGCGGAAACCCCGCGGGCGACATCGTCGGCCCCCTAAACTCAATCAGAGAAGTCGCTGAAAAAATGACAAACATGGAACAGGATCGCTGGTCGCGCGTGAAAGGTCGGTTGCGTTCGAGCGTGGGAGAAGACGTCTATACAAGCTGGTTCGCGCGAATGGACCTGGAAAGCGTGCAACCGGAAAGCGTGCGGCTGTCGGTCCCGACCCGGTTCCTCAAAAGCTGGATCCAAGCGCATTATGCCGAGCGCGTGCTGACCTGCTGGCAGGCCGAAATGCCGCAGGTGCACCGGATTGATCTCACCGTACGCACGCCGGCCCGATCTTCGACGCCAACAAAAGAAGCGCCGACGCCGCCCGATCCGCGGCGCCCCGAACGGCCTGATAGCCGTCCGGCGCCCGAACTGCGCGCCACGGCGATCGCGCCGGTGTCGGCAAGCCATGAGGCGCTGGGCGGCTCGCCGCTCGATCCGCGCCTCACCTTCGGAAGCTTTGTAATCGGCCGTTCCAATACGCTGGCACATGCCGCAGCCCGCCAGGTCGCGGAGGGGCGGCGCGGCGATGCCGTGATGTTCAATCCGCTGTACATCCATGCCGGCGTCGGCCTCGGCAAAACCCATTTGCTCCAGGCGGTGACTTGGGCCGGCAATTCCGGCGTCGAGCGCAAGGTGCTTTATCTCACCGCAGAGAAATTCATGTACGGTTTTGTCGCGGCGCTGAAGACCCAGACCGCGCTGGCATTCAAGGAGGCGCTGCGCGGCATCGACGTGCTGGTGATCGACGACCTGCAATTCCTTCAGGGCAAATCGACCCAGGCCGAGTTCTGCCACACCCTGAACGCGCTGATCGACGCGGGCCGCCAGGTGGTCATCGCGGCGGACCGTCCGCCGTCCGACCTCGAAAGCCTGGACGACCGCGTGCGTTCGCGTCTCGCTGGCGGGCTGGTGGTCGAGATGGGATCGCTCGGCGAGGAATTGCGCTTGGGTATCCTGAAGTCGCGGGTTGCCGCGGCGCGGGCGCATCATGCGAGCTTCGACGTCCCGGCCCAGGTGCTGGAATATCTGGCGCGCAGCATCACCCATAACGGGCGCGACCTCGAAGGCGCGGTGAACCGCCTGCTGGCTCACAGCAAGCTCAACGCCACCACCGTGACCCTGGAGATGGCCGAGCGCGAGGTACGCGACCTGATCCGCCCGCAGGAACCGAAGCGCATCAAGATCGAGGACATCCAGCGCGTGGTGGCCCGGCAGTATAATGTCAGCCGCTCCGACCTGTTGTCCTCGCGCCGCACCGCGAATGTGGTCCGCCCGCGGCAGGTTGCGATGTATCTGGCCAAGACGCTGACGCTGCGCTCGCTGCCGGAGATCGGCCGCCGCTTCGGCGGACGCGACCACACCACGGTGCTGCACGCGGTCCGCAAGATCGAGGCGCTGGTCGCCAAGGATGCCGCATTGTCCGAGGAGGTCGAGTCGCTGAAGCGGCAATTGCAGGAGTAACTCCGATGTCATCCCGGCGAACGCCGGGCCCATACACGCTGTCATCTCGTTTGGGCACGCGGGTGAGGTTTCCTGTAACAACTAACGGTCGGAGGCTGGGTCCCGGCGCCAGGCGTTCGCCGGGATGACACGCGAGGGTTGGCAAGCCCGCCCAAAACGTGGGGAACGGCGTCACGCATCTCTTGCGCTTAGCCCCTATCCGCGCCAACTTGGGGTCCCCCTGAGGGTTTGAGCAAATCCGGTTTTGATCGGGCTTTCGGGTTTCAATTGCCGCGGCGTGCCTTATCAGGCCGCCCGGCTTTTCCATCTTGGGATCAGGCGGGTTTTGCAATGAAGGTCACCGTCGAGCGCGCGCAACTCTTGAAATCGCTGGGCCATGTGCATCGCGTGGTCGAGCGCCGCAACACCATCGCGATCCTCGGCAACGTGCTGGTCCGCGCCGAGAACGCAAAATTGTCGCTGAAGGCCACCGACCTCGACCTCGAGGTGACGGAGACGCTGGCGGCCGAAACCGGAACCGGCGGCTCGACCACCGTGCCGGCGCACATGTTCTACGACATCGTGCGCAAGCTGCCCGACGGCGCCCAGATCGTTCTGGAGGGCGACGGCGACCGTTCGGTGCTCGCGATCCGCGCAGGGCGCTCGCGCTTCACGCTGCAGACCCTGCCGGAGAACGATTTTCCCGATCTCGCGGCCGGCGACATGACGCATTCGTTCACGCTTGCCGCCTCCGACATGAAGCGGCTGATCGACCGCACCCAGTTCGCGATCTCGACCGAGGAGACCCGCTACTATCTCAACGGCATCTATCTGCACACGGCAGGCAGCGCCAAGGCCGCCAGTTTGCGGGCGGTCGCCACCGACGGCCACCGCCTCGCCCAGATCGATCTGCCGCTGCCTAAGGGCGCCTCAGGCATGCCCGGCGTGATCGTGCCGCGCAAGACGGTCGGCGAAGTGCAGCGGCTGATCGAGGACAACGAGGCCGAAGTCGGCATCGAGCTGTCACAGGGAAAAATCCGCTTCACGATCGGCAATGTGGTGCTGACCTCGAAACTGATCGACGGCACGTTCCCGGATTACGGTCGCGTCATTCCGCAGAACAACGACAAGGAGCTGATCGTCGACAAGAAGGATTTTGAGGCCGCTGTCGATCGCGTCTCAACCATTTCCAGCGAGCGCGGCCGCGCGGTGAAACTGGCGCTGTCCGCAGGCAAACTCATTTTGTCGGTAACCAATCCAGACTCCGGCAGCGCCACGGAAGAACTTGAGGTCGAATACGCCTCCGACGCGCTCGATATCGGGTTCAACTCGCGCTATCTGCTCGATATCGCCGCCCAGATCGAGGGCGAAGTCGCGGTGCTGAAACTAGCCGACCCCGGCTCGCCGACGCTGGTAGCGGACAAGGACAACCGGGGCGCGCTCTATGTGCTGATGCCGATGCGGGTGTGACTCTGTCGTCATCGCCCGGCATTGACCGGGCGACCCAGTAAACTCGATCTTTCAGTTCATACTTGGACGCTGCCGAGTACTGGATCATCCGCGTTCGCGGATGATGACACTGTAGTTCGTGGCGACGAATCCCCATACAAGTCTGTCCATGACCCCCTCGCGCATCCATCGCCTGACGCTCACGCACTTCCGCAATTATCGGGCGGCGGTGATCGAAACGCGTGGCGAGATGGTGGTGCTGGTAGGGCCGAACGGCGCGGGCAAGACCAATTGCATCGAGGCGATCTCGTTTCTCTCGCCGGGGCGCGGCTTGCGGCGGGCAACGCTCGACGACGTCGCGGACAATCAGGGCGACGGCTCCTGGGCGGTCTCCGCCGAGGTCGAGGGCGCGCTCGGATTGGCGACGCTCGGCACCGGCATCGACGCGCCCAGTAGCGACGAGACGGCGACCGGCCGGCGCTGCCGGATCGACCGCGAGCCCGTCGGTTCGGCGACCGCGTTCGGCGATCATCTGCGCATGGTGTGGCTGACGCCAGCGATGGACGGGCTGTTCATGGGGGCTGCATCGGAGCGGCGGCGGTTTTTCGACCGGCTGGTGTTGGCGATCGACAGTCAGCATTCCAGCCGGGTATCGGCGCTGGAACGCTCCTTGCGCTCGCGCAATCGCCTGCTGGAGGTGCGCAATTACGACGACCACTGGTGCGACGCGATCGAGCGGGAAACCGCCGAGCTTGCCGTCGCAGTGGCGGCAATGCGCGGCCAGACCGTGAGGCGGCTCGCCGCCATGCTGCGCGCGCGGGGCGAAGCCTCGGCGTTTCCGTCCGCTCACATCATGCTCGACGGCTGGATGGAAAACGCTCTGATCGACGAACCGGCAACCTCCGTGGAGGATCGCTACCGCGAGATACTGCGCGCCAGCAGGCAGCGGGACGCCGCCGCCGGCCGTACCCTGGACGGCCCGCATCTCACCGACCTGCAGGTGATCTACGCGCCGAAAAACATGCCCGCGCGCGATGCCTCCACCGGCGAGCAGAAGGCGCTGCTGATCGGGCTCGTGCTGGCGCATGCCAATCTGGTCGCCGAGATGACCGGCATCACGCCGCTATTGCTGCTCGACGAAGTGATCGCGCATCTGGATCCGAACCGGCGCATTGCGCTGTTCGACGAACTGGCAACGCTTGGCGCCCAGGTCTGGATGACCGGCGCGGATCCCGCGGCGTTTGCGGATGTCGGCGCAGCAAGTGAGATTTTCCAGGTCGATTCGGGACGCATCGCGCGGGGCGCATAGGCAAAATTCAGTGCTTTTTCGCGGCCCTCGAATCGGTCTTTGGGAGTCTTGAAAAACCGCCTAAAAACTCTATTTATTCAAGAGCTTGATAAGTGCGACTTTGCGCTAGGCGCAATGCCGCTTTCATGGCACAAATAGAGTGATTCAGCCGCTGTTTTTTGCCCTGATTCGCGACGCTCCTCGAAGGCCCCTTTCATGACAGAACCCGCCCGGCAAAAGATCGCCGACCCCGAGCATTCGCCGATCGAATACGGCGCGGAATCGATCCGGGTTCTGAAAGGCCTCGACGCCGTGCGCAAGCGGCCGGGCATGTATATCGGCGATACCGATGATGGGTCTGGCCTGCATCACATGGTCTACGAAGTCGTCGACAACGCCATCGACGAGGCGCTGGCCGGCCATGCCACCGCGGTGGAAGTCGTGCTCAATGCCGACGGCTCGGTCACGGTGCGCGACGACGGGCGCGGCATTCCGGTCGACATCCACAAGGGCGAAGGCATCTCGGCGGCCGAGGTCATCATGACCCAGCTGCATGCGGGGGGAAAATTCGACCAGAATTCCTACAAGGTGTCCGGCGGCCTGCACGGCGTGGGCGTGTCCGTGGTAAACGCGCTGTCCAGCAAGCTGTGCCTGCGGGTGTGGCGCGACGGCAAGGAGCACTACATCGAGTTCGCCCATGGCGACGCGGTGGCGCCCCTCAAGATCATCGGCGACGCCAATGGCAGGCGCGGCACCGAGGTGACCTTCCTCGCCTCCACCGACACCTTCACCAACGTCGAATACGACTTCGCCACGCTGGAGCATCGCCTGCGCGAGCTCGCGTTCCTCAATTCCGGGGTCAACATCGTGCTCTCGGACATGCGCCACGCGGTCGAGAAGCGCGAGGAGATGATGTACAAGGGCGGCGTCGAGGAATTCGTCAAATATCTCGACCGCAACAAGAAGGCGATGGTGCCGGCTCCGATCATGATCGACGCCGAGACAAACGGCATCGGCGTCGAGGCGGCGTTGTGGTGGAACGACAGCTATCATGAGAACGTGCTGTGTTTCACCAACAACATCCCGCAACGCGACGGCGGCACGCATTTGGCGGGTTTTCGCGGCGCGCTGACGCGGCAGGTCAACGGCTATGCCGATGCCATCGCCAAGCGGGAAAAGATCGCGCTGACCGGCGACGACTGCCGCGAGGGCCTCACGGCCGTACTCTCGGTGAAGGTGCCGGATCCGAAATTTTCCTCGCAGACCAAGGACAAGCTGGTTTCATCCGAAGTGCGTCCCGTGGTGGAGAACGTGATCAACGAGGCGCTGCAAGCCTGGTTCGAAGAACATCCGGCGGAAGCAAAAATCATCGTCGGCAAGGTGGTGGAAGCTGCTGCCGCCCGTGAGGCCGCCCGCAAGGCGCGCGAACTGACGCGGCGCAAGGGCGCGCTGGACATCGCTTCCCTGCCCGGCAAGCTCGCCGATTGCCAGGAGCGTGATCCCGCAAAATCCGAACTGTTCATTGTCGAGGGCGATTCCGCCGGCGGTTCCGCCAAGCAGGGCCGCAACCGCGAATTCCAGGCGGTCCTTCCATTGCGTGGAAAAATCCTCAATGTCGAGCGCGCGCGCTTCGACAAGATGCTCGGCTCCGAGCAGATCGGCACGCTGATCACCGCGCTCGGCACCGGCATCGGCCGCGACGATTTTGATCTGACAAAGCTGCGCTACCACAAGATCATCGTGATGACCGACGCCGACGTCGACGGCGCGCATATCCGCACGTTGCTGCTCACCTTCTTCTTCCGGCAAATGCCGGCGCTGATCGAGGGCGGCCATCTCTATATCGCGCAGCCGCCGCTCTACAAGGTCACCCGCGGCAAGTCCGAGCAATATCTGAAGGATGAGCGCGCACTGGAGGATTACCTGATCGAAACCGGGCTCGACGACTGCCTGTTCAAGCCGGCCTCGGGCGAAGACCGCAAGGGCCGCGACCTGCTGTCGCTGGTCGAGGACGCCCGCATCATCCGGAATGTGCTGCACAATCTGCACAGCCGCTATAACCGCAAGGTGGTCGAGCAGGCGGCGATCGCGGGCGTGTTGCGGCAGGAGATCTTTGGCGACGTGGCGAAGGCGACCGCTGCCGCCGACTACATCGCCAAACGGCTGGACGCGCTGGCCGACGAGGTCGAACGCGGCTGGACCGGCCGCTTCACCGAGGGCCAGGGTTTCCTGTTCGAACGCACGGTGCGCGGCGTCAAGGATGTCGCGATTATCGACGACGCGCTGCTCGGCTCGGCCGACGCACGCAGGCTCGATGAGTACGCAGCAAAACTGCAGGAAGCTTATTGGCGGCCTGGCCTGCTGCGCAGGAAAGACAGTGAAACGGTCATCCACGGTCCGGTGGGCCTGTTCGAGGCGGTGACCGAGGCCGGGCGCAAGGGCGTGGCGCTGCAGCGCTACAAAGGCCTCGGCGAGATGAACCCGGACCAGCTCTGGGAAACCACGCTCGACACCAACGAGCGCTCGCTGCTGCAGGTCAAGATCAAGGAAGTCGACGAGGCCGACGACATCTTCACCAAGCTGATGGGCGACATCGTCGAACCGCGCCGCGAATTCATCCAGGACAATTCGCTCAGCGCCAATGTGGATGTGTGATTTCAAAACTTCGATGCTATAGGTTTATAATCCGATTAATGATTCTCGGGACGGACTCCTTTTGTTCGACTTGTCAAGGCCCTCCTGAAGAGTCATATTGTGGGTTGCGTGGGCTCGGAAGAACGTTCCGGGCCCACATTGACTCTGACCCCGAGAGGGGGGTTCTTATGCCCGGACAAGGCTATAGGGCGTGGTATTCCAGTATGGAACAATTAGTGTTGCGCTTGTTCGGCATTGATTTTGTCGCTCAAGCAAAAAAAGAAGTCGCTCTCCGCGATGCGGCGTTGGGACGTGAGATTGCAGGCCGCTTCTCCCGCGGAAACCTGTCAATCCAGCGTGGGCGATTTTTGACCGTTAAAGATTTAGACGATCGCCGCAAACAGGTAGCGAAACTCCAGTTCAAAACCTAATAAAGGGCCAATTACTCTGGCCCTTTTGTTTTAGTATGCAGGCATGTCAGAACCTGATTTCGCGGCGGAATTTGCCGAAATAATCGAGAAATGGAACAGCATAGAGAAGCGCCTCAAAGAGGCGGAGCAGATTTGTGGCGATGCCGTAGTAGCCGCAATAAACGAACTTCGTTACGCAGGGCGTCAATTTGTAGACGCCATGGCGATTTACACAAAAGGACATTTGACTGAGGAAGACATTACAGCAGTCAAAAAACACCTTCACAATGTTCGCTACAATTTGATGAACGCGGATCACGACTGCACAGATGCAGTCTGTTTATTTTTTCACGAACGGGTGAAGAGAATTACGAGTGAGTATGACCTTGAACTGATCATTGAACTCTTCCCAAACTATCAAGAACTATTCGACCGGATGGATGGAGCAAACAAGGCGATAGCTGGTTCAAGGGAGGATCGACAAAACAGGCTGGCAACCTACCGTGCCTTGGCTGACTTCCACGTTCCTCGACTCTACGAATTTCATCAAACAATTTTAACATCCGAAGCGCTTATGCTCGCTCACAAGAAGCGTACTTCGGCAAAACGAAAAGCTGCCAAATTCATAAATATCGTACTGGCTATAGTCATTGCAGCGCTGATATTTCTTTTGGTCAGATCCCGTTGGGGTCAATAACAACTTCCTCTTTTAAGTATGCCCCTCCCGCGAACAAGTGCCGGACGGTCTCCGATACCAGTGCACTCAACAGTTTGCTCGGCACCAAGACCAACATTGTCGTCATCTCTGGGCGGACTACTCATGTGTTCCGCTCATCATCCTTTCGGCCAACGGCGGTGCTAGTCTCGCCCCCATGACATCCTTCGATAAAATCGAGCGAGGACCGATCGCAGCTGTTGGTTCGGTGACATCGGCTGGCAACCGCCTTTCCCTCGAACTCACCGAGACCCTCAAGCTCGCCCTGCCCATCGCGCTCACCCAACTCGGGCAGATCGCGATGATGACCACCGATCTGGCGCTGATCGGACGGCTTGGCGACGAGGCGGTCGCCGCGGCGGCGCTGGCGCATACCGTTTTCTTTGTCAGCTTTACGTTCGGGATGGGGCTCGTCTCCGCGGTGGCGCCGCTCGCCGCGCAGGCCTTCGGCAGACGCGATCCACGCCGCGTGCGGCGCGCGCTTCGGGTTGGCCTGTGGGCGGCGCTGCTGATCTCGCTGCCGATGATGGCCTTGCCATTGTTCGGCGAACCCATCCTGCTGCTGCTCGGCCAGGCGCCGGTGACGGCGCATCTCGCACAAAAATATCTGCTTGGCCTCGCTTGGGGGATTGCGCCGGGACTCTGGTTCCTGGCGATCCGCGGCTTCATGAGCGCCGTGAACCGGCCGGAGCCGGGACTGTGGATCACGCTGGCCGCGATTCCGGCCAATGCGCTGCTGGTCTGGCTCCTGATCCATGGCGCGTGGGGCCTGCCGCGGCTGGAGCTGTTCGGCGCAGGCCTTGCTACCACCATCGTCAATTTTGTCATGTTTCTGGCGAGCCTGTGGTTCGCCGCCAATCGCCGGCCATTCAAAAAATACCACGTAATGGAACGCATCTGGCGCATCGACTGGGCGTTGATGCGACAACTGATTGCGATCGGCGCGCCGATCTCCATCGCCTTTCTGCTGGAATACGGTTTGTTCGGCGCAGCCGCGTTACTGATGGGGTTGATCGGCACGACGGCACTCGCGGCGCACCAGATCGCGCTGCAGATCGCGGCGATCCTTTTCATGGTGCCGTTCGGCATCGGCATGGCGGCGACCGTGCGAGTCGGGCACGCGGTCGGCCGCAACGACGCCCTGGCGGTCAGGCGCGCAGGCTTTGTCGCGGCGCTGCTCGGCATCGCATTCATGTCGGTCATGACGCTCGCCGTGATCCTCGGCCGCTACGCAATCGCCCGGCTATTCTTCGGCGAGGCGGCCGAGAGCGGCGGCGCCGTCATCGATCTTACGGCGACGCTGCTGCTGCTCGGCGCGACCTTCTTCGTTGCCGACGGCATCCAGACCGTCGCCGCCGGCGCGTTGCGCGGCCTCAATGACACTCGCCTGCCCCTGCTGTTCGCCGCAATCAGCTACTGGCTGGTCGGATTCCCTGCTGCTTGCGGATTGGCGTTCTCGGTTAGGCTCGGAGCTGTCGGCGTGTGGCTCGGCATATCCTGCGGTACCGCGGTTTATGCGGTGCTTCTCATGCTGCGCTTCCAGTTGCTCGCGCGCCGCTTGCGGCTGGCAACAACGGTCGACAGGTCGCCGGCTCGGTCGGCCACGCCTCCTATCGGCGTGGACGCGTCGCTGCGCCTATGATTTGCTGCCACCGCTAAACGTGGTCGGTCCGGCCGGATAACCCATGACGTTCTCCGTCGATCTGTTCTTCTCCTTCCGCAGCCCCTACAGCTATCTCGCGCTGCCGAAAACGCGGGCAATGGTCGCCGACTACGACGTGGCAGTGAATGTGCGGCCGGTATATCCGCTCGCGGTACGCGTGCCCGGATTCTTCAAACGCGCCAACCCGCAATTTGCCCGTTACGTTGTGCGGGATTCGAGCCGTGTAGCGCAACACGCCGGCATTCCGTTCCGGTTTCCGCGCCCCGATCCCATTGTGCAGGACATGACGACGCTCGAAGTCGCCGCCGACCAGCCGCATATCCATCGCCTGACCCGGCTTGGCGCGGCGGCGCAGCTCGAGGGCCGCTCGCTTGTCTTCATCGACGCCATCAGCCGCGTGCTGTGGGACGGCAGCGTCAGCGGCTGGAACGAGGGCGACCATCTCGCAAAAGCCGCCGCGTCGGCGGGTTTCGATCTGGCCGCCATGGATGCCGCTGTCGCAGCCGATCCGGACCGCTATGAGCGGGTGATCGCCGGCAACGAGCAGGACCACGCCGCATCCGGCCATTGGGGCGTGCCGACCTTCGTGTTCGAGAACGAGCCGTTCTTCGGACAGGACCGCATCGACCTCCTGATCTGGCGGATGGAAAGCAAGGGGCTGGCCCGCCGCGACGCCGCGCCCGCCGGCTAACGCTCATTGCCTTCGGTCGCGATGCTCATGCCCGTCGGCGTCTCGGCCCATTCCGACACGACGCGCTCGAGGTCCTTCAGGTTCTGCCGCATCTGCTCCAGCGAAAATCCCAGCGCGAAAAATCGCTCCATGACGTCGCCCGGCAGGCCGCGGGTCAAGCCTTCGCCGCGCAGCGCCTCGATTTCCGCGGCGTAAGCCTGCAACGCCGTCTGCACCGGCCAGATCGCCGGCGCGCCGACGCCGGTTCGCAAGGCCTCCGCGATCGCCCGCAAATAAGCGGCCATGGTCTCGCTGACGCGCGCCAGCGGCGCGGCCAGCCGTGCCTGCAGGCCGGCCGGCAGCGGCACCACCGTGGCGCGCCCGATCATCACGAGGTCATGGCGCAGCCGCAGCACGGTGCGCAGCAGCGGCCCTGTGTCAGGGCCGCTGGACAGATGCGCGGCGCGTTCGCGCTCGGCCTCGGCGCCGGTGGCGTTGAGGCCGGCCATCGCCACGCCGATGCCGTCCTGCAGCGCATGCAGCGCGTCGTTATCGCGGCCCCGCGTCAGGCCCGCCAGCAGTTCGCCCAATACGGCGGCGAGCAGATCGAGCATCCGCGCCGCGCTGACGCGGATCAGGCTGTGCGCGCGCGAGGGCAGCACGAAGAATGACACCAGGAGGCCGGTGAGGGCGCCGACCGTCACCTCAAGCACGCGGTCGATCGCGGACTCGAGCGGCGTCGTCTGATGCATCATCGGCAGCAGCAGTACGATGATGGCGGTGACGGTCGCAACATTGAGGCTGGGATTGATGGCGGCGATAAAGGCGAGTGGCGCCACCGCGAGCACCAGCACCGCCAGCAGCGCGCCTTCGCCGGAATGCGGAATCAGCACCGCGACCGCGCCGCCATAGATCGCGCCGCCCACCGTGCCCACCAGATAATCGCGCGTCGCCTTCAGCGACCTGCCGACGCTCATCTGGGTGACGATCAGGGATGTGAGCACGGCCCATAATGGCAGTTTCAGGCCCAGCGCCATCGCGATCGCCAGCGCGCTGAGCGCCGCCACGGTCACCCGCACGCCAAGGCCGAGTTCGACCTTCCGGGATTTTAGCCGGGCGATGATGCGGTTCAGAAAGGTCATCATCCTCGTTCCGGATACTCGCGCGCGAGATCCGCTGCCTTCTGCAAAAGGTCTTCAAGCGGAAAATCCCAGAAAGAATTTCTGCTGGTCAGTTGGATACCTGCCTCGGGATCGACTACACGCGTGAACGGGTCTTCCGGATTTTGGGCGGAACGCAAAACGAACCAGTCCGGATATGGCGCCTGGCGGACCCGGTAAAGCCGTGCGGCGTCGCGCGCGCAAAACAGCATCCTTTCATCGCCAACGCTAAGGGTCGGCGTCGGTTCGCATTTGAGCGTGGCAGACAGGTTTCGCAGCAACTTCAGAACGACGAAGACCGGCTTCGCAAACAACTTAAGCGCATTGATTGGAACGGCCTCCTCGCCGCTACCGGCCACCGCGATCATGATCCGCCGCCACGACGAATCGTAGGACAGCGAGAAGAAAGGTGACAGCTCGATCTCTCCGCCCGGGATGTCCTGGGCGAAGAACGCCACTTCCAGCGTTTCGCCGGAGCGCCGCAACCAGGCGCCCCGTTCGGCCCTGATCTTGGTTTGCCTGCGTACGACCCGCTCCCATCCGATGTCCTCAAGCAAACTGAATTCAAAGAAAACGTTGGCCAGCGACACCTCGCCGGCAGGCGCGGTCTGGTCGAAATCGTATTCCGGGCAGCGGTCCGGCACGTCAGTCCAAAGCAGCCCGTGATGCCATTGATCGGAATCTCCGGTCGGATGGGGAAACACCATCGGCGCTTCCAGCAAGATGACGGTCGGCACTACCTCGTGTGAGGTAGCAAACAGCGGAAATCGCGGTAAGTCGCGATGTACAAGCGGGGGCGCAACGGCGACGTCGTAATGCAGGACCTCATCGAGGTAACGCCGATCGTGATGATCGTGGTAAACCCCAACGGGAATCGAGCGCTCAAGCGCGGGGGGAGAGTCCCTGTGAGAAAAGCTCATTGGGACGCTGAGGAATCGTGCGAACCAGTCGTCCTTTTCGGGGGAAGGATAGACATCGGCGACGTGGCGCTGGTGCGCCGCGGTGCCGGTCATCGGACGCCGCACCTGCAGCGGCGTTCCGGCAACGAGGTGTTTTCGAACGTCGATCGCAGTCCTATCCGCGTTACGGCAGTAGATCAGGCAGGCCGACTGCGCGCGCATCCGCGGACTGGACGCGAAAACCTCCGGCGCCTTTGCCAGATCGATGACCTCGCCCGCCCGGGCCAACCCTTCGCCATTCCATAGCGGCAGGTCAAAAACATACAGCCATCCGGGTTCGTTCACGGGGTCGTAGCGCACGACCTCGGTGTAGGCTTCAAAATCGTCATCCGATCCGGCAAGTCCGATCGGCCCGCCAATGCGGCCGACGCTGGCCTTGTTTAGCGCAAACCAGAGCGCGGTATCGATCGAATATGTGACATCGAGAAAGTCGGAGCCGGGGCCATAATGCTGCGCCAGGGCATCGAACCAGATGGAGCGCGCCTGCAGATATTCGCTCGATATCTGGAACTGGTCCTGCCGCATTTCCTGCGTCAGTCCAAAAAAAAGCTGGTCCGCGTATGTTTTCCAGATCACGCCGAGGCGCGGCGGATTCCGAAGCCCGCTCGGAGCAAGTATTGGATAGTCCACCGTTTGGCCGCGAAATACCCTCACCGTTCCGGCAGGCGGTTGCGGAAGCTTCGCGATTGCCGCCAACAATTCGGAATAATCTGAAATGGCTTCCTTCATTGCGACCTCGTCGGGATGGCCCGCGGAAAGCCGGGCTCTCCAATAGACCCGCGCCGCCAAAATCTGACAAGACGGTTGTCGCCATGCGCCCGGCTCATTTCAGCGTGCCTCCCGGGGGCGGTTTTCAGTTTGGCGATCATGCTCTAGGCTGCGCCGCGACAGCTTGAGGAAAATCGCCCAGGGAAATCGTCCATGGCCCATGAAACTGCAACGCTTGCCGCTTACGTCGGGGACCTGAAATTCGACGACATTCCGCTTCAAGTGCTGGAGCGCGCGAAAATCCTGACGCTGGATTTCCTCGGCAGCGCGGTGCGCGCCCGGCGCGACGCCGAATCCACGCCGTCGCTGCTCAAGATGCTGGAAGCGCTGGCGCTGGACGGCAAGGGCGAGTCCACCGTGTTCGGAGACAGCAAGACCTGGACGCCGGCAGTGGCGGCGCTGCTCAACGGCGCGCTCGGCCACTCGCTGGACTTCGACGATACGCACGCGGATTCCTCGCTGCATCCGAGCGCACCCGTAGTGCCGGCTGCGTTTGCGGTGGGCGAACTGGTCGGTGCATCGGGGCGCGATGTGCTGACCGCCATCGTCGCCGGCTATGAAGTCTGCTGCCGGCTCGGCAACGCGCTGGATCCGACCTCGCATTACAGGCGCGGCTTTCATCCCACCGCGACCGCCGGCACCTATGGCGCAGCGGCGGCGGCATCGAAGCTGTTCGGGCTGTCGAAGCAGCAGATCGTCGCCGCGTTCGGCGTGGCGGGCAGCCAGGCCGCCGGCTCGCTGCAGTTTTTGGTCAACGGCGCCTGGAACAAGCGCTACCAGGTCGGCGCCGCCGCCATGAATGGCGTCATCGCGGCCACGCTCGCGCGCAACGATTTTGTCGGCGCGACCGAATCGGTCGAGGGCAAGCACGGCCTCCTGGTCGGCTACAGCGACGACGCGCATCCGGACAGGGCGGTCGCAGGCCTCGGCGAAATCTACGAGACCATGAAGATCGGCGTAAAACCCTATCCGAGCTGCCGCTACACTCACGCGGCGCTGGACGCGCTGATCGCGATGCGCCGGGAGCACAATCTCACGCCGGACCAGATCAAGCGTGTCGAGATCGGCCTGCATCGCAACGGTATCACGCTGACTGGTGACGCCGCCACCAAGCGGCATCCGACCTCGATCGTCGGCGGTCAGTTCTCGATGTTCTTCACAGGTGCCGTGGCGCTCGATCAAGGCCGCTTCGGCTGGGACGACTACGGAAGGCTCGGCGATGCCGCGGTGGATGCGCTGGCGGACCGTTTCGACGTGGTGCAGGACGACCGCCTGGAGACCGGCCGTAGCCATCCGTTCGGCGCGCGGGTTTCCATCACCACCGAGGATGGCGTGCATGAACGGCTCAATGCCGATCCCTCCGGCGAACCGTCCTCGTTTCCCGACGCGGCGGCGATGCAGCAGAAGTTCCTGACGCTGGCGCGCCCGGTGCTGAGCGGCCGCGCCGATCAGCTCGCGGACGCCATTCTATCGCTGGAGCGCTTCGACCGGGTCGAAACAGCCACGCATCTCGGGCGGCAGTAGCGCACCAAAATACACCCCTTTAGTCGACCGCCTTCCGCGGGAAGTGCCGCAAATTTCGGCATCTCTTCGTGGCCCAAACCCCGAAAAAGCCTGAACCTGACGGCAGCCGCAGGAACTAATGCTCAGGCGTCGCATTATTGACGCCAACAAGGGGCGTGCGTCGTGCCGGTTTTGCGATATTTTCTGGTAATTGGGTGTTGCCTGCTCGGGCTGCTGTTCGTTGCCGATTATCTGATCCCCAAAGAAGTTGCCCCCCCTGCTCGGGTCGAGGCTGCCGCCGCGTCGAACGGCTCGCTGGCCTCATGGCGGCAATCCCAGGAAAGACTGGATAAACCGCAAGCGTCTGCAGTGGTTTACCCGGATATTGCGCCATTGCCCCCAACCGCCGAACGGTTGCAGTGGGAACGGCAGATGACCTACCGCAAGCCGGACAGCCCGGCGCTGCAGGCGAGGGCTGAATTGCCTGCGACGGCTGCCGAGGCGATCACGCCCCCGCCACCCATCAAGCACGCCGCGAAAATACCGTCACGCGCGAGGACTGTGGCCCGCGCCGAGCGCCGCGAACGGCCGAACTACGCCGCCGCCTATCCTCCGCCCCCGATGTCGCAGTTCGGGGGTTACCGGCAGGCGCAGTTTGACCGGCCGTTCGGCGGCGGGTTCTTCAATTTCCGGATGTTCTAACTTCGTGGTGCAGTCCACGCGCTGCGTGTAGTGACCCACATATCAGCCACGTGACCGAACAATTCGATCTCGCGTCCTTTTTGGGCGCCGAGCCGCCGCGCCACGCCTTGTGATGCGATGTTCTCGCGATCGATGCAGTGGATCACCTGCGCGATCTCGAAATTCGCGAACGCCCAGTCGATCGCCGCCCGCGCGGCTTCACTTGCGTAGCCCTTGCCCTGCGCTTGCCTGATGATGCCCCACCCGATTTCGAAATCCGGCCAGGTCGGCGGAAACCACGGCCCGACCCTTCCTACGAAATCGCCGCTGTGCTTCTCCTCGACCGCGAACATGCCTGCGCCGTGGATCGCCCAGTGCCCGGCCATCACCACAGTATGCCGCCAGCCGGTCAATTCGTCTTCGACCGGCTTGCCATCGACGGTGATGAACCGCGCGGTCGGCGGATCGGCCAGCATCGCGGTGTAGGGAACGATATCCTCGTTGCGCCAAAGTCGCAGGATCAGTCGCGGCGTTTCGATGACGGGACCGGCGAGTTGCGCAAGCCCGGCGTTTGGCTTCGGTTTCACGTTCATTGGTTCGCTCCCCGCGTTTTTCGTCGTCCCCGCGAAGGCGGGGACCCATAACCACAGGCGGATGTTGTGCGAAGGCTGGGGCCGATACCGGGTGTCGCAACCGGCATCGGTGGTTATGGATCCCCCCGTTCGCGGGGACGACTTCGATATTTGCTGTTATGATAACCACAAAACTTTCACGGAGTCCCCGATGAGCTGGCTTCCCTCCAACGATCCCGTACTCGGCGATCCCACCTCCTGCGACGCGCTGGATCTGGTGATCGTGCCGCGCACCCGCGACCTCGGCGACGGTTTCGAGGTGCGCCGCGCGCTGCCCCATGGCAAGCGGCAGATGGTCGGCCCCTTCATCTTCTTCGACCATTTCGGGCCGGTGCAATTCGTCTCCGGCAAGGGCATGGATGTGCGCCCGCATCCGCATATCGGGCTTGCCACCGTCACCTATCTGTTCGACGGCTCCATCATGCACCGCGACAGCGAGGGCAACATCCAGGAAATCCAGCCCGGCGCCATGAACCTGATGACCGCCGGCCGCGGCATCGCGCATTCCGAGCGCACGCCGGATGTGCAGCGGCAGAACGGGCAAAAAATGCTCGGCCTGCAAAGCTGGATCGCATTGCCGAAAGGCGCGGAGGAAATCGCGCCGTCGTTCCAGCACTACGGCGCCGACAGCCTGCCGACGGTGAATGACACCGGCTTTACCGCCCGCGTCATTGCCGGGAGTTCGTTCGGCGCGAAGTCGCCGGTGGATATGGTGTCGCCGTGGTTTTACACCGAGGTCGCACTGGATGAAGGCATGACGGTGCCACTCGATCCCGATCACGAGGAGCGCGCGATCTATGTGATCGACGGCGAGATCGAGATCGCCCACGAGCGCTATCAGGGACCGCGCCTCCTGATCTTCCGGCCCGGCGACCGCATCACCGTGAAGGCGAACACGGCCGCGCGGATGATGTTTCTCGGCGGCGACGCGCTGGAAGGGCCGCGCCATATCTGGTGGAATTTCGTGTCCTCCAGCAAGGAGCGGATCGAGCAGGCCAAGCAGGACTGGAAATCCGGCCATTTTGGCCAAGTGCCCAACGAACACGAATTCATTCCGCTGCCGGAATGACGTACCCCCGTCATTGCGAGGAGCGAAGCGACGAGGCAATGCAGCCCCTCCTCGCACGCAAGACTGGATTGCTTCGTCGCAAGAGCTCCTCGCAATGCGGGATTTCATGACCACGATGCTCGCCAGCGACCTGCCGCTGCCACGAATCGGTCGCGGCAAGGTCCGCGATATCTATGCCGTCGGCGACGACCGCATGCTGCTGCTGACCACCGACCGCATCAGCGCGTTCGACGTGGTGATGGCCGAGACCATCCCGATGAAGGGGGCGGTGCTGACGCAAATCAGCGCGTGGTGGTTTCAAAAGCTCGAAGGCGTGGTGCCGCATCACATGATCAGCGCGGATGCCGATGAGATCGTCAAAGCAGTGCCCGCGCTGCAGGCACATCGCGCAGAGATCGCCGGCCGCGCCATGCTGTGCCGGCGCACGACGGTGTTTCCGGTCGAATGCGTGATCCGCGGCTATCTGTCCGGATCGGCATGGAAGGAATACGCCGCGCAAGGCACCCTGGCCGGCGAGAAGCTGCCGCCCGGAATGCTTGAAAGTGCAAAACTGGAGCCCGCGATCTTCAGCCCGGCCACCAAGGCCGAAACCGGTCATGACGAGAACATTACCGTGGGCCGCATGCGCGAAATTCTCGGCGATGATGTCACCCATACGCTCGAGAGCATGGCCCGCGCGGTCTACACGCTCGGCGAAACCGTCAGCCGCGGCCAAGGCATCATCATCGCCGACACCAAATTCGAATTCGGCCGCGACACCGACGGCCGCATCATTTTGATCGACGAGGTGATGACCCCCGACAGTTCACGCTTCTGGGCGGCGGACGTCTATGCGCCGGGCCGGCCGCAGCCGAGTTTCGACAAGCAGCCGCTGCGGGATTATCTGGACATGGAGCGTAGAGCCGGCCGCTGGAACGGCGACGCCCCGCCGCCGCCCTTACCGGCCAGCGTGGTCGACGCCACCAGCAAGCGTTACCTTGAGGCGTATAGGCTGATCACCGGCGCTGACCTTTCGATCTGACATCAAACGGGAGCACATTATGAGTGAAGCTGACGCTGTCCTCATCGAACGCAACGGTCCCATCACCATCGTCTCCATCAATCGCCCGCATTGCCGCAATGCCGTCGACGGCTTAACCGCGCGCAAACTGTTCGACGCATTCCTCGCCTTCGATGCCGATGAGAGCGCATCGGTCGCAGTGTTCACCGGCACCGGCGGATATTTCTGCGCGGGCGCGGACCTCAAGGCGGTGGCGTCAGGCGATCCCAACAAGAAGCGCGAGCTTGGCGGCCATTCCACGATCGCGCCGATGGGGCCGAGCCGGTTGCGGCTGACAAAACCGGTGATCGCCGCGGTGGAAGGTTTTGCAGTGGCCGGCGGCATGGAGCTCGCACTGTGGGCCGATTTGCGCGTGGTCGGCGAGGACGCGACCTTCGGCATCTTTTGCCGCCGCTTCGGCGTGCCGCTGATCGATCTCGGCACCATCCGCCTTCCCCGGCTGATCGGGCATTCGCAGGCGATGGACCTCATTCTCACCGGGCGTCCGGTGGGTGGAGAAGAAGCGCTACGCATGGGCCTCGCCAACCGCCTGGTGCCGAAGGGCGAAGCCCGCGCGCATGCCATTGCGCTCGCCAAGCAGATCGCTGCCTTCCCGCAACCCTGCATGCGCGCGGACCGGCTGTCCGCGCTGCGGCAGTGGGACCTCGAGGAGGAAGACGCCATCGCCAATGAGATGCGCGGCGGGCTTGAGGTCATCGCATCTGGCGAGACGCTGTCGGGCGCCACGCGGTTTGCGTCGGGCGTGGGACGGCATGGGGCATTCGGCGGACACCAAAACTAACCCTCGTCGTCCCCGCGAACGCCCATAGGCGCTAAGATAACTCGATCATGGTTTGATATCGGCGTCTTTGTCTTGGCGGTTCGTGAAGATGTCGTCGTAGAGCGGCGCAGGATCGGCGCAGGCATGCGATGGCGGGCTGCGGAATGATGGCTTGAAGCAGCGAGGCGATCAGTTGCTGGAGCAGCCGCCAGCCGGCGGGCCGTGTCAGGCGGCTTCGGCCAAGCGGGGAGAGTCCTCGAGTTCGTCGACAAGCGGCTCGAGCTGAAGAATCGTCAATAGATGGGCCAGAATGTGAGGTCTGGCGGAGCGTGCATCGATTCCAGGTGGTCCCTTGAGGCCAATCAGGCTCTTCAGCCGCTTGAAGCCGAGTTCAATCCGCCATCGCAGCCGATAGAGGGCGAGAACGTCGGCGGTTGTGAAGTCTTCCGGCTTCAGTGACGTTACCATGATCACCCAGTCGGCGGCATCGAGCGTTTGCTTCGAGACGGTGTGGCCTCCGCGCTGTGCCTCACGGCGCGCCTTGCGCCTCGCCTCGGCAGCCGCCTGTTGAGGCTTCCTGACCGCGACCAAACGCAAGGCGAGAGGCGGGCCGCCCTTACGCTTGATCCAGATCGGCCGGTCTGCCAGCCCGCGGGTCTCCGCGGCGCGCAACTCGGCGACAAGATCAATCGTCTCCCCATCTTCATCGAGCCAACGTGCACTCTTCCAGCCGGCCCGGATCACGATATCTGCGCCGGCCTCGATCACCTTGGCCATGCGGGCCGGTTGCAGATAGGCGCGATCGGCAAGACGTATCTCGCCCTTCACCACCGGGATCCGGTCCAGCCTCTCGCCCTCCTGCTGATCGGTCAGTTCAAAATGGCCAAAGCGTTCGTCGGGAAGATCGAAGGCGCTGTGAATGCGCCACAACTCGTTGTTCTTGCGCGCGTTCAATCCTTTCTTCGGCACCGCGGTGGCGTCAATGATCCGGATCATCCGCCCATGGCTTGCCCTCGGCGCGGCGTCGGCAAGCACCTGGCCGACCAGCATCGCGAGCCAGTCTCCGCACTGACGCAGCCGATACAGCAGCGCCACGTTGGAAATATCAACCAGGCCTACCGATGTCGCCCATGCCGTGGTCAATCGCAGGCCATGCTCGCCCAGACAATAAGCCAGGATCAGCCGCAGCAAATCCACCGCATTGGTGATCTCGCGCGGACGCAAGAACGCTTTGGTCTCCCGCGCTGTAACTGTGAGTGCTTCCGCGCCGCCAAGTCGGGCGACGACCTCGGTCCAATCTTCGTTCAGAAGCGATTCGTGTCTCATGACACGCTAGAATCACAGACGATTCCGCCACGCAAGGCTATTTTAGCGCCTATGCGCGAAGGCGGGGACCCATAGCCTCCGACCTATCGATTTTGACGTGATGCCCGCGGCAACTCTTCGTATAATCACATACACGGTGGTTATGGGTCCCCGCCTTCGCGGGGACGACACCGGTAGTTGCGGCTAGATCCCCGCCATCATCACGTATTTGATCTCGACATATTCTTCCATGCCGTGATGCGAGCCTTCGCGGCCAAGTCCGCTTTCCTTGACGCCGCCGAACGGCGCCACTTCGGTGGTGATCAGCCCGGTGTTGACGCCGACCATCCCCGACTCCAGCGCCTCGGCGACGCGCCAGACGCGGCCGAGATCGCGCGAATAGAAATAAGACGCCAGCCCGAACGGCGAATTGTTGCACATCGCGATCACGTCGGCCTCGTCCTTGAAGCGGAACACCGGCGCCAAGGGCCCAAAGGTTTCTTCCCTTGACACCAGCGCGTCAGGCGCGACATTGGCCAGCACCGTCGGCTCGAAGAAGGTGCCGCCGAGCGCGTGGCGCTTGCCGCCGGTGATGATTTTCGCGCCGTGCTTGACGGCGTCGGCGATGTGCTTCTCGACCTTGTCGATCGCGTCCATGTTGATCAACGGCCCCTGCACGACGCCCTGTTCGGTGCCGTCGCCGATCTTCATCGCGGAAACCTTTTTTGAAAGTTTCTCGACGAAAGCGTCGTAGATTTTGTCCTGCGCGTAGATGCGGTTGGCACAGACACAGGTCTGTCCCATGTTGCGATACTTCGAGATAATGGCGCCTTCGACCGCGGCGTCGATATCGGCGTCGTCGAACACCACGAACGGCGCGTTGCCGCCGAGTTCGAGTCCGAGCTTCTTCACCCCGACAGCGGCCTGCTGGTACAGGATCTTTCCGACCTCCGTGGAGCCGGTGAAGCCCACGAAGCGCACCGCGGGATGCTCGCACAGCACCTTGCCGATCGCGGACGAATTGCCGGTGAGGATGTTGAACACGCCCTTCGGCACGCCGGCCCTCTCAGCCAGCACCACCAGCGCCAGCGCGGTCAGCGGCGTTTCGTTGGCGGGCTTCAGTACGACAGTGCAGCCCGCGGCCAGCGCTGGCGAGACCTTCCGGGTGATCATCGAGCACGGAAAATTCCATGGCGTGATGGCGCCGCAGACGCCGATCGGTTGTTTGATGGCGAGCAGACGCGCGTCCGGCTTTTGCGTCGGAATGGTTTCGCCATAGACGCGGCGCGCCTCCTCGGAAAAGAATTCGACATAGGCGCCGCCGATATCGACTTCGCCAAGCGCCTCGGCGAGCGGCTTGCCCTGTTCCGAGGTGAGGATCAGCGCGAGGTCTTCGCGATTGGCGACGATGAGATCGAACCACTTGCGCAGGATGTTGGAGCGTTGCTTGGCCGTGAGCTTGGCCCAGGCCGGAAACGCGCGCTCGGCGGCTTCCACCGCCTGCGTCGTTTCCGCGGTGTCCATCTTCGGCACCTTCGCGAGTTCGATGCCGTTCACCGGGTTGGTGACGGGACGGGCCGGCGTTCCAACCCACGCACCGTCGATGTAGCACTGCTCCCGCAGCAGCGAGGGGTCTTTCAGGCGATCCTGCAGCGATGGCGCGGCGGGGGTCGAACGTGCGGCAGCGGTGGTGGGGGACATGAAATCACTCCTGAAGGGGTTCTTGCGGTGCTGAGGCCGTATATAGGCTCAAATAGCCCGCAATGCACTGGGCGAGCCCAGTTTCCCGGACGCGGTGCGGCATTCTTCATGCCGCTCCGCAGAGCCGGGACCGTCCCAAACGCCGGAGATCGTTACGGCCCCGGCTCTGCAGCGCACCGCTTCGCGAAATGCTACGCGCTGCGCTGCGTCCGGGGCACAATTGGGGATCAGGCTGCGCCGCTCATATAGGTCTCGCGGCGGCCGATCATGCGTTCCGCGGCAGCCTTGGCGTCCGCCTTGCTGGACGTGGCGCAGGTGCGGTATTCCAGTTCCGGCAGCTTGACCGGTTCGCGGCGGCCGAACCACGATTTGGACGCGACCGGCAACAGCGACAGCGCCTGTGCCACATTGTCGACCGCGCCGAAAGAGTGCAGCGCGCCGGTGCCGGCAAAACGCACCTCGTAGATGCCCGGGCTGATCGGCGCTTCGATATTCTCACCCTTCCCGGGCCGGGGATACCGCTTCCACTCGCTCCATTTGGAAATCATCGTCGTCCCCTCGCAACGCTCGAGCGCTGCAGCACTTTTCATCAAGTCAGCTGGTGCGCTATTTGCGCGGCAATTGAACGCCTTATCAGATCAATTGTTCCTGCAATGAAGCCCGCATCGGCGCCCGCGGGATATGCCGACGGCGCGGCGGCATTGCAAGGCCGCCCACCGCTAAACCACAGCCACTGGCGGCCCGGTTGCCGTTTTTCCAGGCCGTGTGTCTCCCGCCTGCATCACGAGATCGCGATTCCCCCAATGAGCCGCTTCCGCTTGCGGGAAACCGCGCTCGGGAGGAAGATCGGGCCTTAAAAAAAATCAACGCGGGAGGTGCGACATGCAAAGCAAGGCTCAGATCGATCAGGCGTTGCGTCAGAAAGCCGAGAGAAAAGAGATTCCGGGCGTGGTCGCGATGGCCGGCAGCGGCAATGAGGTCGTCTATCATGGCGCGTTCGGCAAACGGGACCTGTCCAGGGACGAGGCCATGACCGCCGACAGCGTGTTCTGGATCGCGTCCATGACCAAGGCCGTCACTGCGGCCGCCGCCATGCAACTGGTCGAGCAGGGCAAGCTTTCGCTGGAGGGGCCGATCGGTGCGGTGCTGCCGGATCTTGCCTCGCCCCAAGTGCTGGAGGGTTTCGACGCCAATGGAGCGCCTAAACTGCGACCTGCCAAAAACCCGATCACGCTGCGGCACCTGATGACCCACACCGCCGGCTTCTGCTACGACATGTGGAACGGCGACATGGTGAAGTATCTGGAGAAGACCGGCACGCCCGGCATCACCACTTGTCAGAACGCCGCGCTGAAAACGCCTGTCATGACCGACCCGGGCACGCGCTGGGAATACGGCACCAACATCGATTTTGTCGGCAAGGCGGTGGAAGCGGTCAGCGGCAAGCGGCTCGACGCCTATCTGCGCGACCACATGTTCGCGCCGCTCGGCATGAATGACACCGGCTTCAAGATCGGCGATTCCCAGCGCAAGCGCCTGGTCGCGATGCATGCGCGCGGTGAGGACGGATCGCTGGCGCCGATCCCGTTCGAGCTCGAACAGGAACCCGAATTCCACATGGGCGGCGGCGGCCTCTACGGCACCGCCGGGGACTATATCAAGTTCACGCAGATGATCCTCAACAAGGGGCGCGGCAACGGCAATCAGGTGCTGAAGCCTGAAACCGTCGCGATGATGGCGCAGAATCACATCGGCGAACTCAACATGCCGAAGCTGACCTCGGCGGTCGCATTCGCGACCAATGACGTCGATCTCTATCCCGGCATGGACAAGAAATGGGGCCTCAGCTTCATGATCAATACCGCCAAGACGCCGGAAGGCCGCAGCGCCGGCAGCCTCGCCTGGGCGGGCCTCGCCAACACCTATTTCTGGATCGATCCGTCGCGCGACATCAGCGGCGTGATCCTGATGCAGGTGCTGCCGTTCTGCGACAAGAAGTGTCTGGAAGCGTTCGCGGCGTTCGAGAGCGGGGTTTATGCCGGGCTCGATGCCGAGCAGAAGGCGGCGTGAGTCTCGCGCCGAGGCGCTTAAAACATAATGACGTCATGCGCAGGCTTGACCCGCGCATCCATCACTCTTCACAAGGATCTTTCGAAGAGGATGGATTGCCGGGTCAAGCCCGGCAATGACGGTGAGCGTTACACCGGCAGCCCGTTCTGCTGCGCCAGTTGCTTCAGCGACACCTGCGGCCGCGCGCCGATATGCTGGATCACTTCGGCCGCCGCAAGCGCGCCGAGCCGGCCACAATTCTCATGGCCGGCGCCGCGCACGAGGCCAAACAGGAATCCGGCGGCGAACAGATCGCCGGCGCCGGTGGTGTCCACCAGTCTTTCGATCGGAAATGCCGGCACCGCGGTGACGCGGTCTTTCGTCGCCACCACGCAGCCCTTCTCGCTCCGCGTCACGACGCCAAGCTTCACGTCGTTACGCAGCTGCGCCAGCGCGGCGTCGAAATCCGAGGTCTGATACAGCGAATGCAGTTCGGCCTCATTGGCGAAGATCAGATCGACTGTGCCGCCGCGCATCAAATCAACAAACTCGCCGCGATAGCGATCGACGCAAAACGCATCCGACAGCGTCAGCGCCACCTGCCGCCCCGCCTCATGCGCGATGGTCGAGGCTTTCAGGAACGCCTCCTTGGCGTTCTTCGGGTCCCACAGATAGCCTTCGAGATAGACCATGGCGGACGCCGCGATCTCGGCCGGATCGATGTCCCCCGGCGTCAGTTCCTGCGCCGCTCCAAGATAGGTGTTCATGGTGCGCTCGCCGTCCGGCGTCACCAGGATGTAGGAGCAGCCGGTGGCCGGTCCGTCCGTCGCGGGCGCGGTTGCGAAGGCGACGTTGGCGGCCTTGATGTCGTGACTGTAAAGCCGGCCGATCTGGTCATCCTTGACCTTGCCGATAAAGGCCGTGCGCGCGCCGAGGCTGGCGATGCCGACGATTGTGTTGGCGGCCGAGCCGCCGGACATCTCCACCGCAGGCCCCATGTCGCCATAGATCGCAAGCGCCCGCGCCTCGTCGATCAGCGCCATGCCGCCTTTGGTCATGCCGTGGCGCTTGAGAAAGCTCTCGTCGGTCTGTACCAGCACGTCGAAAATCGCATTGCCGATCCCGAGCACGTCGTATTTCGTTTCAGCCATTAACACTATCCCGTGACGGCAATTGCGAGGATGCGGAGAATCCGGTCCAGTTCGGCGCGGGCGCGCCTGCCTTTGGAAAGGTGCCGCGACCTATCACGTTCTTCCATGCGCCAGCAAGCGCTTGGCCGTATAGAATGCCGGCATGATCCGCCCTGTCCTCACCGTCTCTACCGGAACGCTCACCTCGCGGCTGCTCGGATTTGCGCGCGACGCCATGGTGGCGGCGCTGCTCGGCGCGGGCCCGGTGGCGGATGCGTTCCTGGTGGCGTTTCAGGGCATCAGCGTGCTCCGGCGATCGGTGACCGAGGGCGCGCTGAACACCGCCTTGGTGCCGGCCTATTTGCGCATCCGGGACAACGATGGCGCGGTCGAAGCCGCCGCCTTTGCCGGCCGCGTGCTCGGCAGCGTCAGCCTCGCAATGGCCGCGGCGGCGACGCTGATCGGCGTTGCGATGCCGCTGGTGATCACGGCGCTGGCGCCGGGCTTTGCCGGCCACGCCACCCTGCAGCTTGCGGTCGAGTGTGCCCGGCTGATGCTGTCCTATCTCGCCTTCGCCGGTCCGGTCGCAGTCATGATGGGACTATTGAACGCGCGGCACCGCTTCGCGCTCGCGGCCTTTTCGCCGATTCTGTTCAACCTGGCGCTGATCGCCGCGATGACGGCGCTGCTGACGTGGCGGCAGGATGCCGCCGATGCCGCGCTGATAATGGCTGCGACCGTCGGGTTTGCCGGGCTGTTGCAATTGCTGATGCTGACGCTGCGTGGGGGCGGCGAGAAACTCGCCGCACCGCTCAAGGTGTCGTTTAACGCTGCAATGCGCGGCTTCTTCGTCAAAGGCATGGCCGGCATGGTGGCGAATTCCGGACCGCAATTGCTGATCATGGCGGGCGCCGTGATCGCGTCGTCGTCACCGGCGGCGGTGTCGTGGCTGTATTTCGCCAACCGGCTGATCGAACTGCCGCTCGGCATCGTCGGCACCGCCCTGGGCATCGTGCTCGTGCCGGAACTGACGCGCGCCGTCCGTGCCGGCGACAAGGGTTTGGTTACGCAGGCAGAATCCCGCGCGCTGGAACTCGCAGTGGGGCTGGCACTGCCGGCGGCGCTTGGATTGATCGTGCTGCGCGAGCCGATCGTGCGCGTGCTGTTCGAGCATGGCGCATTCTCCGCCGCCGATAGTGTGGCCACCGCGCAGGCGTTGGCGCTGCTGGCCCTCGGGCTGCCCGCGCATGTGCTGGTCAAGGCGCTGTCGCCGGCCTTTTTCGCGCGCGGCGATACGACCACGCCGCTGATCGCGTCGCTGAAGGGATTTGCGGTCGCGATCGTGCTGGCTGTCGTGCTCGCCCGGATCGCCGGCGCAACCGGCATCGCGGCCGCCATTGCGTTGGGAGCCTGGAGCAACGCGCTCGCATTGATCCGGCGCGGGGCTGCGACGTTCGGCTTTTCGATCGATGCCGCGGCGCTCCGCCGGCTGCCGCGCATTGTGGTGGCTGCGCTCGCCATGGGCGGGTTGCTCTGGCTCCCAGTCGCTTTGGCCTGGCCGCCGGCCGGCGGGCATGTACTCGCGCAGGGGGCAGTGCTCGGCGTTTTGATTATCGCAGCGGTTGCGATTTATAGCCTGCTGCTGGCGCTGTTCGGCGTCGTCAATTGGGCCGATGCAATCGGCGCCGTCCGGCATTCACCATCCCGCGACTTGCGCGGATAAGTTCCGCGTGGCAATGGACGGCGCACAAAGCGCAGGCAGGACTAAGACAATGGCGATCATCGAGCGGGTTTTTTCGGGCGTCCAGCCGACCGGCAATCTGCACCTCGGCAATTACCTCGGCGCCATCGTGAATTTCGTCAAGCTGCAGACGACCCATAACTGCATCTATTGCGTGGTCGACCTGCATGCCATCACTGGATCGGTGTCGGTGTGGGGCGGCCCGGATGAACTGCGCCGCAATACCCGCGAAGTCACCGCGGCCTTCATCGCGAGCGGCATCGACCCGAAAAAGCAGATCATCTTCAACCAGAGCCAGGTCGCAGAACACGGCGAGCTGACCTGGGTGCTGAACTGTGTGGCGCGGCTCGGCTGGCTCAACCGCATGACGCAGTTCAAGGAGAAGGCCGGCAAGGACCGCGAGAATGCCTCGGTCGGGCTGTACGATTACCCGGTGCTGATGGCGGCAGACATCCTGGTCTATCGCGCCACCCACGTGCCGGTCGGCGAGGACCAGAAGCAGCACCTTGAGCTGTCGCGCGACATTGCGCAAAAATTCAACAACGACTTTTCACAATCCATCGCCGCGCACGGCCATGGCGACAAATTCTTTCCATTGCCGGAGCCGGTCATCACCGGTCCTGCGACGCGGGTGATGAGCCTGCGCGACGGCAGCAAGAAAATGTCGAAATCGGATCCGTCGGACTATTCGCGCATCAACCTCACCGACGATGCCGACGCCATCGCGCAGAAAATCCGCAAGGCCAAGACCGATCCGGAGCCGTTGCCGTCGGAAGAAAAGGGGCTCGAGGCGCGTGCCGAAGCCGACAACCTGGTCGGCATCTATGCGGCACTCGCCGGCAAGCCAAAATCCGAGGTCTTGAGCGAATTCGGCGGGGCGCAATTTTCGGGCTTCAAGTCAAATCTGGTCGATCTTGCAGTTGCAAGACTGTCTCCGATCGCCGCCGAGATGAAGCGGCTGACAGCCGACGAGGGTTACGTCGATTCCGTGCTGATCGACGGCGCCGACCGCGCCCGCGCCATCGCTTCGGAAACCATGGACGCGGTAAAGGACATCGTCGGCTTCGTCCGAAAGAAGTAGGGAATAGAAGCCGCAGCGAGCTCCACCTCACCTCTCCCATTGGGAAAGGTCGGATCGCATCGACAGATGCGAGCCGGGTGAGGGGCTACGCTCTATCGATAGACTGTAACCCCTCGCCCGACCGCTTCGCGGTCGACCTCTCTCTTCGGGAGAGGTGAAGAGATGCGCTCGGGGCAACGGTTCAAGCTCACCATAGACCCTTAACCCTCTCCCAAAGAGGGAGGGAGTGTGGCAGCATGTAGCGGTTTGGCGCAGCATCGGGACATGCATGAGCACGCAACGTCGAAGCTATGAGACCGGTCACAAGCCGAAATGCCTGGTCATCGTTGACGATACCGCGGAATGGGACCGCGCGGTCTACTATGCGAGCCGCTGGGCGGTACGGGTCGGCGGCGGGGTCGTGATGCTGCGCATCATCGAGATCGAGGACCAGAATCAACAATGGCTGGGGGTTGCCGACATCATGCGCGCGGAAGCCCATGAGGAGGCCAATGCCGCGCTCGACCGCGCCTCCGGCCGCGCCAACGGCATCGCCGCGATCACGCCGGAGCGGGTGATCCGCGAGGGCGAATCCACCGAACAGCTGCTCGACGTGATCGAGAAGGATGTCGACATCGCGATGCTGGTGCTGGCGGCCAATGCCGGCCCGGAAGGTCCAGGGCCAATCATCACCGTGATGGCCAAGACCGTCGGCACCTTCCCGATCCCGGTCACCATCGTACCCGGCAATCTCAGCGACGAGGAGATCGACGCGCTGTCGTGAGGGTTTCCGAGCACCGTCGCCGCACCCTCAGTGTCGTCCCCGCGAAGGCGGGGACCCATAAACACCGATGGTTATTTGAAATTTCGCCGTTCCAACATCGTTGGTTCGACCGCTGCGGCGAACTTGATGGCCTGTGGTTATGGGTGCCCGCGTTCGCGGGGACGACGACTGCGCCCTTGATCGTGCTTTTGGCATGGCTATCTGCTAGATGACAGCCACGCGCCGGCCTTGAACCGGCGACGCCGGAGAAAGCCATGTTCATCCAGACCGAAGCTACCCCCAATCCCGCGACGCTAAAATTCATTCCCGGCCGCACCGTGCTCGACAGCGGCACTGTGGAATTCACCGACCGCGAGTCTGCTGCGCGCTCGCCGCTGGCCGAAAAGCTATTCGGCGTCCCGGGCGTCACCGGCGTTTTTTACGGCTCGGACTTCGTAACCGTGACCAAGGATGACAGCGACTGGCAGCATCTCAAGCCCGCCATCCTCGGCGCCATCATGGAGCACTACATGTCCGGCGCGCCGCTGATGGCCGACGGCAGCGCCGGCGGCGATGAGGCCGCCGATCAGGAGGGCGAGTTCTTCGACGAAGCCGATGCCGAGACGGTGGATACCATCAAGGACCTGATCGAAACCCGGGTGCGGCCTGCGGTCGCCAATGACGGCGGCGACATCACCTTCCGCGGTTTCAAGGACGGCATCGTCTATCTCAACATGAAGGGCTCCTGCGCCGGCTGCCCGTCCTCGACTGCCACGCTGCAACACGGCATCCAGAACCTGCTCAAGCATTTCGTGCCGGACGTGGTCGAGGTGCGCCCGATCTAGGTGCCCTCCACCGTCGTCTCCGCGAAGGGGGGGACCCATACCCTCCGTCCGGTGATGCGGACGGTGTCGGCGACATGCTGAGGCAGCTTATCCGATCATAACCGACGGTGGTTATGGGTCCCCGCCTTCGCGGGGACGACAGCCTGGAATAAGCTGATATAACTGCTCCCATGCTGATCCTCGCCATCGATACCGCGCTCGACGCCTGCGCTGCCGGCGTGCTGGATACCGATGCCGGCAAAATGATCGCGCGGGAATCGCTCCCGATGAAACGCGGGCATGCCGAAGCGTTGATGCCGCTGATCGCGCGGGTCATCAAAGAGTCCGGCATCGGCTTTGCAGACCTTGACCGCATCGCGGTGACCACAGGTCCCGGCAGCTTTACCGGCCTGCGGGTCGGATTGTCGGCGGCGCGCGGGATTGCGCTGGCCGCCGACAAGCCGGCGGTCGGCGTGACCACGCTGGCTGCCTACGCAGCTCCCATCGTCAATGAGGGCGGCGAGCATCCGGTGATTTCCGCGATCGATGCGCGGCATGAGCACGTCTATCTTCAGGTCGTCGCCGGCAATGGTTCATCGCTGCTATGGCCGCGCGTCGCGCCGATCGCCGAAGCGCTCGACGCCGCGCGGTTCGGCGCGCCGTATCTGGTCGGCAACGCCGCGAAGATTGTTGGGCAACGCTGGCCAACCGATGCGCCGGCGCCGGTGCAGGTAGATGCACAGGCCGCACCTGACATCACCTGGGTCGGCTGGCTCGGCGCCGCGGTCAGTCCGGATAGCGCGCCGGCGCGGCCGTATTATCTTCGCGCACCCGACGCAAAACCTCAAAAGGACATGCTGCGGCAAACCGCGCAGCCTTCCGCGCCGTGATCGACACCATGATTTCCTGGCTGTCCGATCTATGGGGCGGCGGCGCGCTCGCGATCGAACCCGCGACCTTGCGCGACGCGCCGAAACTGGCGCAGCTTCATGGCGCATCCTTTCATCGCGGCTGGGGCGAAGGCGAATTCGAGCAGATGCTGGCCGAGCGCAACACGCTGGTGCATCGCTTAAGGCAGGGGCGCAAAACCATCGGCTTTGCGGTATCGCGCATGGCGGCCGATGAAGCGGAAATCCTGTCGATCGCCGTCGACGCAAAACATCGCGGCCGCGGCTTGTCGCGCAACCTGCTGCTGACGCATCTCGGACATCTGGCGGGTCGCGGCGTGCGCACCGTGTTTCTCGAAGTCGAGGAAAACAATCAACCGGCGCGCCGGTTGTACGCCGGAGCCGGATTTGCCGTGGCAGGGCGCCGCGAACGCTATTATAAGCAACCCGACGGCGACCAATTGAACGCGGTCTTGATGCGGCGCGACTTGTCGTAGGCCGCGCGCGGTGGCAGAACAGGCGTGGTTGCCAAGGTTGAAACCATGACCGCCTTGAAATCCTCGCCGCTGAAGGCCACCGGTATCGAGGCGCGCTGCGCCGCCACCGGCATGCGCATGACCGAGCAGCGCCGCGTCATCGCGCGCGTGCTGGCCGAAGCGGCCGATCATCCCGACGTCGAGGAGTTGTATCGCCGCTGCGTCGCGGTCGACGACAAGATCTCGATCTCCACTGTGTATCGCACCGTAAAACTGTTCGAGGATGCCGGAATCATCGAGCGCCACGATTTCCGCGAGGGCCGCGCCCGCTATGAGCAGATGCGCGACAGTCATCACGATCACCTGATCAATTTGCGCGACGGCAAGGTAATCGAATTCACCTCCGAGGAAATCGAGAAGCTGCAAGCCGAGATCGCCCGCAAGCTCGGCTACAAACTGGTGGATCACCGGCTGGAATTGTATTGCGTGCCCCTGGAAGACGATAAATCCTGATGGCGCAAATTCCGGAGATGAGATTTGATCTCATCATCTTCGACTGCGACGGCGTACTGGTCGACAGCGAGGTCATTTCCTGCCGCGCGCATGCCGCGACCTTGACCCGCCACGGCTATCCCATCACGGCCGATCAGGTGCTCGATCGTTTTCTCGGCGTATCGGATCTCGAGGCTCGGCTGATCGTCGAAGCCGAGATGGGCCGCAAGCTTCCGGACGATTTTACGGCACAAGTCAAACAGGCCACGCTGCAGCATTATGCGGACGATCTGCGGCCTGTACCGCATGTCGCCGAGGCAATCACCGCGATAAGTCTGCCGAAATGCGTGGCGTCGAGCGGCACGCCCGAAAAAATCCGTCATGGCCTGACCTGCGCCGGCCTCTACGATATCCTCGCGCCGCATATTTTCTCCGCGGGCCAGGTCAAGCGCGGCAAGCCCGCGCCCGACCTGTTTCTGTTCGCCGCCGAGCAGATGAATGTGTCGCCCGCGCGTTGCATCGTGATCGAGGATAGTGTTCCCGGCGTCACCGGCGCGCGTGCCGCCGGCATGACTGTGCTGGGTTTCCATGGCGGCAGCCACTGCCGTCCCGGCTATGCCGATACGCTCCGCGCGGTGGGCGCCGCGGCGACATTCGACGATATGCGGGAGTTGCCGGGGCTGATCGCCGATCTGGCGTTCGATGCGCAACCGCACACTTCGCGCCGTCCCTGCGAAGACGGGGAGGAAGAAAAATAAATCTTGGAACCTAAAAATTCCTATTGACGGTATTCCTACATCACTGTATATATTCCGAGTCCTGGCCGACGAGGGGCGCTTTCTAGAAGCGGTCCTTTAAGCGGACAGAGCGATGAGCTGGCCGGACCGGGGCGCCCCGGAGCGGTCGACAGGCCGGTGGCCAGGTGGAGCGCCGGGAGGCGCAGCGCCTGCCTTGGGCGCGCACGGTGCCTTGCCGTGCGAGGTGGGTACGTTAATCCCGCCTCTAAGGGTGCCCGCTGGTGCCCTGGCGCCTCCCGCCGCTCCATCCCCTCGCGGTTCGCGAGGGACTGGCAAACCTCGGACGCATTGCGCCGCGAGAGCATAGAGGCTTGGCTGTTTGAATTTTGAATCGGATATTTTAGTTGCCACATTCCGGCGTCGCCTTCGCGGGCACGACGAAGGGTGGATTTCCTTGCCTTTAGCCTATAATTGAGCCCCGCGCCGCAATGGCGCCATTTCAGGCCCCCATCCAGGTTCCATGAGCCAGCCACGCAAGCTGCATATCAAGTCCTATGGCTGCCAGATGAATGTCTACGATGCGCAGCGCATGGTGGACACGCTGATACCAGAAGGCTTTGTCGAGACCGCAAGCGTGGATGATGCGGATCTGGTGATTCTCAACACCTGCCACATCCGCGAAAAGGCGTCGGAAAAAGTCTATTCCGAACTGGGGCGGCTGCGCGTCGCCAAGGACGAGGCCGCGCGCGCCGGCCGCGCGATGAATATCGTGGTGGCCGGCTGTGTCGCGCAGGCCGAGGGCCATGAGATCGTCCACCGCGCGCCCGTGGTCGATGTCGTGGTCGGTCCGCAGAGCTATCATCATCTGCCGCAACTGCTGACGGAAGCCAAAACAAACGGACGCGCGCTGGAGACGGAATTCCCGGTCGAAGACAAATTTGGCTCGCTGCCGCCCCCCTCGCGGCAGGCGATCCGCGCGCGGGGGATTTCGGCCTTCGTCACCGTGCAGGAAGGCTGCGACAAGTTCTGCACCTTCTGCGTTGTGCCGTATACCCGCGGCGCCGAAGTGTCGCGTCCGGTCGCGAAGATTGCCGATGATGTCAAGCGTTTCGCCGACAATGGCGTGCGCGAAATCACGCTGATCGGCCAGAACGTCAATGCGTATCACGGCGAAGGCCCGGACGGACGGCCATGGTCGCTCGGCGCCTTGCTGCGCGATCTCGCGAAAATTCCCGGCATCGTTCGGCTGCGCTATTCCACGAGCCATCCCCGCGATGTCGACGATGCGCTGATCGAGGCGCATCGCGATCTTGCTGAACTGATGCCGTTCGTGCATCTGCCGGTCCAATCCGGCTCGGACCGGGTGCTTGCGGCGATGAACCGCAAGCATACCGCAGATGATTACCGCCGCGTCATCGACCGTTTTCGCGATGCCCGGCAAGACATTGCATTTTCATCGGATTTCATCGTCGGCTTCCCCACCGAGAGCGAGGAAGACTTTGCCGCGACCCTCGCGCTGGTCACCCAAATCGGCTACGCTGGCGGCTATTCGTTCAAGTATTCGCCGCGGCCGGGAACGCCCGCGGCGGACATGCGGGATATAGTGTCAGCGAAAGAGATGGACGAGCGATTGGTGCGGCTCCAGGAACTGATCGACAGCCAGCAATCGGCCTTCAACAAGGCTGCGATTGGCACCACCGTCGACGTATTGTTCGAGCGGCCCGCGCGCAATCCCGGCCAGATCGTCGGCCGCACCGCCTACCTGCAGCCGGCGCATGTGTTTGCCTCCCCCGACATCATCGGTGAGGTGCTGCCGGTCGCAATCGACAGCCTGGAGCGCTACAGCCTGCTCGGCACGCTCGCGACCCCTCTTCAGATGCGGCCCGCGCGTTTCGCGCCCTCTCCACTGATCACGGGAGCCTGAACCCTTGCCCAAAAGCGCATCGGATTCGCCTTCGCTCGCCCCCAGCCGCAAACTCGACCGCGACCTGCAAGCCCCGCCCGAAACCCAAGTCGTCATCGACTTCGATGACAACCGCGCGGCGTCGGCGCTGGTCGGCCCCTACGGGCAAAATCTGGCGCTGATCGAACGCCGGCTTAATGTCGTGGTGGATTCCCGCGGCAATCACATCACCATCGCCGGCTCCCGCGACGGCTGCGACGCGGCGCGCCGCGTGCTGGAGACGCTGTATGCACAGGCGACCCAAGGCCATGACCTCTCGCAGGGCGAGGTCGAAGGCGCGATCCGTGCCGTGGTCGCGCAGGGCTCACTGTTCGAATTCGATCCCAAGGCGCCGAAATCGGCGTTCGAAGCCATCAATCTGCGCAAGCGTCCGGTGCGGGCGCGCACCGCGGCACAGGATTCCTACATCCGCGCCCTGAAGAAGCACGAATTGGTATTCGGCGTCGGGCCTGCCGGCACCGGCAAGACCTGGCTCGCGGTGGCGCAGGCTGCGCAGTTGTTCGAACGCAAGGAGGTCGATCGCATCATCCTGACCCGGCCCGCGGTCGAGGCCGGCGAACGGCTCGGCTTCCTGCCCGGCGACTTGCGTGAAAAAGTCGATCCTTACCTGCGCCCGATCTACGACGCATTGTATGATTTGATGGATTCGCGCATCGTCGAACGCGCGTTGCAGACCGGTGAAATCGAGATCGCACCGCTGGCCTTTATGCGCGGCCGAACCCTGACCAATGCCGCGATCATTCTCGACGAGGCGCAGAATACCACCTCGATGCAGATGAAGATGTTTCTGACGCGCTTGGGCGAAAACAGCCGCATGATCGTCACCGGCGATCCCTCCCAGGTCGATCTGCCGAACGGGCAAACCTCGGGCCTTGCGGAAGCCACCAGACTGCTCGACGGCGTCGACGGCATCGCGCAGGTGAGATTCACGGCCGAAGATGTGATCCGCCATGAGCTGGTGGCGAGGATCGTTGCCGCCTATGAGGGATTGCCGCAGAAGCCGGCAATCAAGCAGCCCTGATGCGAAAATTGTCGCTCCAGAGCAGCCTCCTCGACCGGGGAACTCCTGCTTTCACAAAAAGTTCTGCAACGATGGCGCTTTCCGCCCCGCCCGAAATCGAGGTTCTGGTCGTCGCCGAATGCTGGGCCGCCGAGGCCGACGCCGAGGCCGTCGTGCATCGCGCCATTGAAACGGCGGCCGCCATGGCCGAGGCCGACACCGGCGGCGCAGAGCTGGCGGTGATGCTGACCGACGACTCCGGGATCCGTACCCTGAACAAGAACTGGCGCGGACAGGACAAGCCGACCAATGTGCTGTCGTTTCCGGCCCTGCAACCCACCGGCCAGCCATCGTCGGACGCTGCGCCGCGCATGCTCGGCGACATTGCGATCGCCTACGAGACCACGCGCCGGGAGGCCGACGACGAACAAAAGCCGTTCGACCATCATCTCAGCCATCTTGCCGTCCATGGTTTTTTGCATCTGGTCGGCTACGACCACGAAACCGACGATGATGCCGAAGCGATGGAAGCTGTCGAGCGCGCAATCCTGACAGAACTCGGCATTCCCGATCCATACGCCGATCGGGACGGGGTGAACTGACGATGCCGGATTCCGACCCGACCCACGACAATCCGAAGAACCTCCGCAACCTCCCGGCGGTGGTGCAGGACGGCGAGGTGCTGCGTCCGGCCTCCGAAAACTGGCTGAGCCGCGCGATCCGCACGCTGTTCGGCTGGAAGCCCGGCTCGGTGCGCGACGACCTGCAGGTGGTGCTCGACGCATCGACGCCGGACGAGGTCGGCTTTTCGGCGATCGAACGCACCATGCTGCGCAACATTCTTGGCCTGCACGAGCGCCGCATCGCCGACGTGATGGTGCATCGCGCCGACATCGTCGCGGTCAAGCGCGACATCTCGATCGGGGAATTGATGAGCCTGTTCGAGAGCGCGGCGCATTCGCGGCTGGTGGTCTACAACGAAACGCTCGACGATCCGGAAGGCATCGTTCACATCCGCGACCTGCTGGCCTTCATGACGGCGAAGGCGCGCGCGGCCAGGCCGAGCACCGCCAAGCGCAGGAAGGCCTTGCCCGCCGGCCTCGATCTGCGCGCGGTCGATCTCGCGCTTCCCTTGAGCGAGGCCAACATCATCCGAAAACTGCTGTATGTGCCGCCGTCGATGCGGGCGATCGACCTGCTGGCTCAGATGCAGGCCTCCCGCATTCATCTGGCGCTGGTGGTCGACGAATATGGCGGCACCGATGGCCTCGTCTCGATCGAGGATATCGTCGAGCAGATTGTCGGTGAGATCGACGACGAGCATGACAGCGACGAGCCGCCCGCGATCATGAAGCAGGCCGACAACTCCTTCATCGCCGATGCACGCGCGAGCCTCGACGACGTCCGCTCGGTGATCGGCGAGGATTTTGTGACCGGTGAGGCGGGCGAGGAAGTCGAGACGCTGGGCGGCTATCTCGTCACCCATGTCGGGCGGCTGCCGGTGCGCGGCGAAGTCATTTCCGGTCCCGGCAATTTCGAGATCGAGGTGCTCGACGCCGATCCGCGCCGGGTCAAACGCCTGCGCATCGCAGCCCGCAAGGAACGCGCGCCACCGCGCCCGGCGCGGCGCCGCGACACTGCGCCTGATACGGGCGCGCAGGTCACCGACACGCCCCCTTCGCCACCAGGCGACGGAGCGGGCACTCCGTGATTTCCAGTCGCATCCGCAGCGTCGGTACGGCCATCATCCTTTCCTGGGGCTGGAAGCGTGCCGCCATTGCGCTGATCGCCGGTTGCCTGTCGACACTGGCGATGGCGCCGTTCAATGCCTGGCCGATCCTGTTCCTGACCTTTCCGGTGATGGTCTGGCTGATCGACGGCGCCGGCGCGGGCCCGATGCGCGGCGTACCGGCGGCGGCGATGGCGGGTTGGTGGTTCGGGCTTGGCTATTTCGTGCCGGGTTTGTACTGGATCGGCTACGCGTTCCTGGTCGATGCCCCGACCTTCGCATGGCTGCTGCCGTTCGCGATTCTTGGCCTGCCCGCCTATCTGGCGCTGTTCGCCGCATTCGGCTTCGCGCTGGCAAGGCTGATCTGGAGCAGCGACGCCTCGCGCGTCCTCGCGCTCGCCGCAAGCCTGACCATCGGCGAATGGCTGCGCGGCCATCTGCTCTCCGGCTTTCCGTGGAACGCATTCGGCTACGCGCTGACCGAACCGCTGGCGCTGGCGCAGACGGCGTCGCTGATCGGGCTGTGGGGCCTGACCTTTCTCAGTGTCGCAATCTTCGCCAGTCCCGCAGTGGTGATCGATGGGACCGCGCGAGGACGCAGACCATGGGTTGTTCCCGCGGTCGCGCTGCTGCTGCTCGTTATCATGGCCGTTTACGGCGTCGTCCGCCTGGGGCTGCAACCGACGAGGCAGATCACCGGCGTAAAACTGCGCATCATGCAGCCCAACCTGCCGCAGGATGCGCGATTCAATTACTCTGCGAAAGCGGAGGTGATGCAGAAATATCTTAGCCTGTCGGACCGCGCCACCGGACCGCAATCCACCGGCGTGCGCGACGTCAATATCCTGATCTGGCCGGAATCCGCATTCCCGTTTTTCCTGACCCGCGAAGCCGACGCAATGGCGCAGATCGCGGACCTGCTGCCGAAAGGCACGGTGCTGATCACCGGCGCCGTGCGCGCGCCGGACGTGGCGCCGGGCGCTAAAATCACCCGCGCCTATAATTCGATCTACGTGATCGATCACGATGGCAGCGTGCTATCGGTCTACGACAAGCTGCATCTGGTCCCGTTCGGAGAATATCTGCCGTTCCAGGATTTCATGGAAAAGCTCGGCTTCGTTCAGCTCACCAAGGTTTCCGGCGGATTCATTGCGGGCCTGCGCCGCAAGCCGATGGACGTGCCAGGCGCGCCGCGCATGCTGCCTTTGATCTGCTATGAAGCGGTGTTTCCAGGCGACGTCGCGGCGCGCGAGGACCGCCCCGGCTGGATAGTCAACCTGACCAATGACGGCTGGTTCGGAATCTCCACCGGCCCCTATCAGCATCTGCAACAGGCGCGCGTGCGCGCGATCGAAGAGGGATTGCCCCTGGTTCGCGCCGGCAACACCGGCGTCTCCGCGGTGATCGATCCGATGGGCCGCATGGTCGCGCGGCTTGGTCTCGGGGCCGAGGGTGTGCTGGATTCACCGTTACCCTCTGCGATTCCGCCGACGATCTACGCGCGCCTGGGCGATATTCCGGCCGCCGTCCTGGTGACCGCCGCGTTGATCATTGCGATTCGGCGTCGCGCGGCGAAAGCCGTTTTATGAAAATGAAACCGCGGTGCCGCTCCGCCACCCGGTGACGTCGACGCGCGCTTTCTTTCGGCCGCCTTACTTTTTTCCAGTCGCCTGGCGCCAGCACCTTGCTCGCGGACGGAATCTCGATGCCGACGACATGGCCCTCGGCGTCGAGATCATAGAGGAATGGCCGGGCTTCCCTTGTCCGCTCGACCTTGCCGCGCACCAGCGCGATATACACCGCGTCCGCCTCGGGATCGTAGGTTATCTCAGGCATGATTTTTCGCTCGCGCTCCGGTCGAACATCCCGCTTATAACACGAATGCACAATTTGCGAACTTCTCAGCATAGCCGACGCGCGCGACACCACGGACCGAACTTGACGACAGCCGTGCTGGGTTTCGGCATTGCCATCCGCGGTTGCCCTTAGGACATCTTTGCGCGCAGCGCTGATATCCGACGGCGCCCTCATCGTCGCAGCCGCTATCATCGATGTGATTCGGCCATGCGGCGTGAAAATCAGTTGCGTAAAAGTGGAACGCCTTTGGTGTCTCAACTAGTTATCGCCAGGAAAAGTTGAAACACTGCGCGCATCGGTGGAACAGCATTTCATGTACCAGTTTTCCGAGCGCTAAAATTGGCGGCAATTACCGGTTGGCCCGTCAGAATTTGACGATTACAGCGTTAACGGCATACTCAATATCGCTTCTTCACGTGCGAGGTTGCATTTGCAAATGGCCATCGCTCTGCGAAGCCCATGGAGAGCCGGAGATGCCGACCAAACCCCCCAATCCTGTTGACCGGCACGTCGGCAGCCGCGTGCGCATGCGGCGGATCATGCTGGGCATGAGCCAGGAAAAACTCGGCGAGGGGCTGGGGCTGACATTCCAGCAAATTCAGAAATACGAGAAAGGCACCAACCGCATCGGCGCCAGCCGCATCCAGCAGATCTCCGAGATCCTTCAGATCCCGGTGTCGTTCCTGTTCGAGGGCTCGCCCGGCGGTTCGGCAACGGAAGCTTTTGGCGACGCGCCCTCGCCAACTTATGTCGCCGATTTCCTCGCAACCTCCGAGGGACTGGCGCTGATCCGCGCCTTCACCCGCATCCCCAGCATCAAGTTGCGCCGCGCCATCGTCGACATGGTCGAACAGATTGGCGACCGCGAGGAGGCCGACAGCGGGTGAACCGGTTTTAGCTTGAGCAGCGCCGGGGATTTGGAGTAGGCCCTCACTATCGGGGCTCGACCCCGGCAATGACGAAAAGCATAACGAATGGCCGCCTACAATCCTTTCGATTCCCGTACCATGCTCGACGGCATTCGCCGCTGGGTCGAGATCGAAACGCCGACCGAGGCTCCCGAGCAGGTCAACAGGCTCGTGACGATCGTCGCCGATGGCTATCGCGATCTGCCGGCCACGATTGAGCGCATCGCCGGCCGCGATGGCTGCGGCGATCATCTGATCGCGCGCTCGGCCTGGGGACAGGACGCGCCGGGAATCCTCGTGCTCAGCCATCTCGACACCGTACACCCGCTTGGATTCATCGAGCGGCTGCCGTTCCGGATTCAAGGCGACAGCGCGTTCGGTCCCGGCATCTACGACATGAAGGGCGGTGCGTATCTCGCTTGGCACGCCTTCGCGCAGCTTTGCGCGGGAGGCGAACGCGGCAGCCTCGGCATCACGCAGCTCTACGTGTCCGATGAGGAGATCGGCAGCCCGACCTCGCGCGCGCTGATCGAGGCCGAAGGGCATAAAGCAAAATACGTTTTGGTAACCGAGCCTGCGCGCGACGGCGGCAAGATCGTCACCGGACGCAAAGGCGTCGCGCGCTTCGAGGTGTTCGTGACTGGGCTGCCCGCACATGCCGGCTCGCGGCCGCAGGATGGCCGCAGTGCCATTCGCGAACTCGCCAATGTCATCCAGGCGCTGGAAGCAATGACCGACATCGCGCGAGGGGTCAGCGTCAATGTCGGCGTCGTCAGGGGCGGCACCAGACCCAACGTCATCCCGGAACAGGCCTATGCCGAGGTCGACCTTCGCGTGATGACGCTCGCGGACGCCGACGAGTTCGTTCAGAAAATCCTGAACCTGAAATCGAGGACCGAAGGCGTCACCGTGAAAGTGACCGGCGAGTTGAACCGCCCGCCTTACGAGAAGGGCAACGCCGGCGCCGCGCTCTATGAACACGCGAGAGCGCTGGCCACCGAGATCGGTTTCGATCTGGTCGATACCTCGACCGGCGGCGGCTCCGACGGCAATTTCACCGCACCTTTCACCGCGACGCTTGACGGCCTCGGCGTCGACGGCGAGGGTGCGCATACCCATTATGAGCAGCTGTATATCTCGTCGATCGAGCCGCGGGCGCGGCTGCTGCATCGGCTGTATCAGACCTTGCGATGAGCAGCGCCACGCGCGATTCGCATCATCGCGATGCGTCGCCCGAGGATGGCCCCGCGCGTCATGCGCAGGGCGCTTTCTTCGGGCGACGCAAGGGCCACAAACTCCGCGTCCATCAGGCCGATCTGATCGAGAACCTGCTGCCGCATCTCGCGCTCGACACCAGCATTGCCAGTCCGGCCGACCTCGCGACGCTGTTCGACCCAAAGGTCGAGGGCGTCCGCCTCGAAATCGGATTTGGCGGCGGCGAGCATCTGGTCGCGGAAGCGCGGGCGTTTCCGCAGGTCGGCTTCATCGGCTGCGAACCCTATGTCAATGGCATGGCCAAGATCCTCAGCGCGATAGAGACGCATAACATCGCAAATATGAAACTGTTCGCGGGCGATGCCGCCGAACTGCTGGCATGGGCGCCTGCGCGTTCACTCGATCGCATCGATCTCATCCATCCCGATCCATGGCCGAAGCGGCGGCACTGGAAGCGGCGTTTTGTCCAGGACGCAACGCTAACCGCGATGGCGCGCGTGCTGAAACCGTCGGGCGAATTCCGCTTCGTCTGTGATATCGACGATTACGTCGCCTGGACACTGGCACATCTTGCGCGTTCGCCGGACTTTTTCTGGACGGCGCAACGCGCCGACGACTGGCGTCTGCCATGGCCGGATTACACGATGACCCGCTACGGACGTAAAGCGGAACGCGAGGGACGGATCGCAACGTACTTGCGATTTGCACGGGTCGGAGCGGCCTGACACTCCCGCGTGGAGGACTGGGTGCTTCGCTTCGCTCGCAATGTGGCCTACGGCGACTGCCGCGTCTGCCAGAAATTCACCACACGCTGCGCGGTCGAGGCCGCCAAGCGCTCGAAATTGAGCCGCGCTTCCTCGATGTCGGTGGCCGAGGGGACCCTTCCGGGACCGAGCCGCAGCACGATCAGGGCGCGCACGGTGGCCCATTCGAGGCCTAGCGCGCGTCCCAGAATCAGCACCGGATCGTGGCGGTCGCCCGTGAGCAGCCGGTCAATGGTCGCGATCCGCGCGGCCGACATCGCCGATAGCGCGGCCACGCACTCTTCGTATTTGTGCGCCTTGGCAAATCCGAGCAGAGCCGCTTCGTTCAAGCCACCGGCGTGATGCAGGCTGAGGATCGCGCGCTGGGCAGGCGCGAAGTCGCGGCGCATTTCCGATTGCTTCGGCGCGCCGACGATCTCCACCATCGCCTGGTTGATCGCGGCCTTCTTGCCGGGCTTTGCCACCTCGAACAGGCGGCGGCGAACAATATCGGCGGAGCCGGCCAAAAGATCCTTGAGCTGCGGGGCGCTCAGATCATCGCGTTGGCCGATGGTGACCGTCAGCACGCCGTCGCCGCCGGCCCGCTTGATCAGCGACGAATATCCGGTTTGCGAAAACCGCGCGCCGGCATTGCCGGCAACGCGGCGGACCACCTCGCGGTCGCCACGCCGCACGATCACATCGGTGACGCCGGCCGACAGGGTCGGCCGCTGCGACATCGCCAGCAGATGACCCTGGCCTCTCATGCGCGCGATCTCGATCAGGGTCGGCTCGACGACGATGGGCGAGCGGCGCAGCAAGGGACCGGCGACCGATATCTCGTCCTCGCGCACCAGCAGGTCGACCAGCGCGGGCGGGGCATTGCCGAGCAGGGACAAGCGCTCGGCAAGGTCGGCTCGCGACGCGGTTTCGGTGTGCGGAACGAGCCCGGTCAGAATGCCGTCGAACAGATCGACATGCGCGGGCCTGAATTGCCCGGCGCCGGCCAAAAACAATTCCGAAATTTTGCGCGCAGCATCGGCGCGGCGCCGCGGATCGCCATTCTTGACCATGTCGTCAAGGCCGGGGATGAGGGATGGGTCGCTGCCATGAAGCACACTCGAACCGCGACGCTACTCGCCGTTTTCGGGCAATTTAAGAGGGCTTTGTGAAGGAAGGGTTAGGCCTGAAAAATCCTCAACTGGCGCCGTCCGGCCCTTGCCCCGCCCGGTGAAAACCGTTATATCCACCGCAACTTATGGTTCTCATACGATCGCGTATTGAGAGTGGGCCCCACCGGACCCGCTCTTTTTTATTACCTGAACGGACCCGACGCCGGCGATGTTTAGGTTCCGTGCGGGAGTGCCGCGACTAACGCCAGCAAAAACAGCCTTTTGACCCTGGATATGACCGATCCGACGCTTGATGCCGCAGACCTCGATTTGCTTGCCGAGCCGCGCCTCGTCACGGAGCCGGGCTTGGGCGCGCGCGTCTCCGCGGTTGCAGGGCCGGTGCTGCAGGGCATGGGGTACCGCCTGGTGCGAATAAAAGTCTCCGGCGAACAGGGCTGCACCGTCCAGATCATGGCGGAACGGCCGGATGGAACCATGCTGATCGAGGACTGCGAGGCGATCTCGAAGGCGCTGTCGCCGGTGCTGGACATCGCCGATCCGATCGACCGCGCTTATCGCCTGGAGATTTCATCGCCCGGCATCGACCGGCCGCTGGTGCGCCGTTCGGATTTCGGGCGCTATTCCGGCCACTTGGTGAAGGTCGAGATGGCGGTACCGCATCAGGGCCGCAAGCGATTCCGCGGCATTTTGGGCGGAATCGACGGTGATTGCGTGCGGCTGCATCGGGACGACATACGTGCGGGCGAAGATGCCGACGTAATGCTCGTCATGGAAGACATCGCGGACGCAAGGTTGGTGCTGACCGACGAGCTGATCGCCGAGTCGATGCGGCGCGGCAAGATCGCGGAACGCGAGTTGAAGCAGAATCTCGGAATTCTGCCGCCACCGCCGCCGCATGCCAAGAAAAGCGACCCGACCAAGAGCAACGCACCGAAGCAAAAGATAAAATTTCAGAAGAAGCCTGCGCCGAAGAATACCAAGGAACACCGCCTTGCCGCGGAACGACTGCGGCGCGGCGACATCGATCCCACGGAAGGAGACTAAAACCATGGCAGCTGTCAGCGCCAATAAGATCGAACTGCTGCAGATCGCGGACGCGGTTGCCCGCGAAAAATCCATCGACCGCGGCATCGTCATCGCGGCGATGGAGGACGCCATCGCCAAGGCGGCCCGCGCCCGCTACGGCAGCGAGACCGACGTGCACGCCGAGATCGATCCGAAAAAGGGCGAACTCCGGCTGTCGCGCCACATGCTCGTGGTCGATCAGGTCGAGAACGCCTCGAACCAGATTTCGCTGGCGGATGCGCAGCGCGCCAACCCCGGCGCCCAGGTTGGCGACACCATCGCCGACACCCTGCCGCCCTTGGAATATGGCCGCATCGCCGCGCAATCCGCCAAGCAGGTGATCGTGCAGAAGGTGCGCGAGGCCGAGCGCGACCGCCAGTACCAGGAATTCAAGGACCGCATCGGCGACATCGTGAACGGCATCGTCAAGCGCGTCGAGTATGGCAGCGTGATCGTCGATCTCGGCCGTGGCGAGGCGATCGTGCGGCGTGATGAAATGCTGCCGCGTGAAGTATTCCGCAACGGCGACCGCGTCCGCGCCTATATTTTCGACGTGCGGCGCGAGACCCGCGGCCCGCAGATTTTCCTCTCCCGCACCCATCCGCAATTCATGGCAAAGCTGTTCGCGCAAGAAGTGCCGGAAATCTATGACGGCATTGTCGAGATCAAGGCGGTCGCCCGCGATCCCGGCTCCCGCGCCAAGATCGGCGTGATTTCCAGAGATTCCTCGGTCGATCCGGTCGGCGCCTGCGTCGGCATGCGCGGCTCGCGGGTGCAGGCCGTGGTCAATGAATTGCAGGGCGAGAAGATCGACATCATCCCGTGGTCGCCCGATATCGCGACCTTCGTGGTCAACGCGCTGGCGCCGGCCGAAGTCGCCAAGGTGGTGATCGACGAGGACCGCGAGCGCATCGAGGTGGTGGTGCCCGACACCAACAACCAGCTCTCGCTGGCGATCGGACGGCGCGGCCAGAACGTGCGGCTTGCCTCCCAGCTCACCGGCTGGGATATCGACATCCTGACCGAGCAGGAAGAATCCGAACGCCGCCAGGCGGACTTCGAGAACTCGACGCGGGTGTTCATGGAAGCGCTCAATGTCGACGAAGTGGTCGGCCAGTTGCTGGCGTCGGAAGGCTTTACCTCGGTGGAGGAACTGGCGCTGGTCGATGTCCGCGAACTGGCGGGCATCGAAGGTTTTGACGACGAGACGGCGAACGAATTGCAGAGCCGCGCCCGCGAATATCTCGAGCAGCAGGAAGCCGAGCTTGAAACCAGACGGAAGGAACTCGGCGTGGATGACGCGTTGAAAACGGTGCCCGGCGTGACCTCGAAGATGCTGGTGAAGTTCGGCGAGAACGACATCAAGACCGTCGAGGATCTAGCGGGTTGCGCCACCGACGACCTTGTCGGCTGGACCGAGCGCAAGGAAGGGGGCGAGCCGACCAAGCATCCCGGCATTCTCGACGCCAATGAAACTTCGCGCGAAGACGCCGAAGCATTGATCATGCAGGCGCGCCTCAAAGCCGGGTGGATCACCGAAGCGGACCTCGCCAAACCCGCGGAGGAGGCGGAAGCCTCCGAAGATCAGCCCGCAGCGTAAGGACGATGCCCCGCTCATGCTTGCCATTGCATATCCCGCCGATCTCGACAACGGACCGCGGACCAACAGGTCCGGGACGGAGCGGATGTGCGCGGTCACGCGGCAAGTGCGGCCGATCGATGAGCTGATCCGGTTTGTCATAGCCCCCTCGGGCGAGGTGGTCGCGGATTTGAAGCGCAAGCTTCCCGGCCGCGGCCTGTGGGTTTCGGCGACGCATAAAGCGGTTGCGGAAGCGGTCCGGCGTAACCAGTTTGGCAAGGGTTTCAGGCGCGATGTGCGGGTAGCCCCGACACTGCCCACGGACACCGAAAATCTGATGGTTCGCGCGGCAGTCGACGCGCTCGCGATGGCGGCCAAGGCCGGCCAGGTGGTCGCCGGATACGCCAAGGTGGAAGCCGCGCTGCAAGCGCACCAGGCGGTGGCCTTGATCCATGCGGCGGATGCGGCTGCGGACGGAATCCGCAAATTGGACGCGATCCTCAGGCAAAACGTCCGGAAAGCTGCGGAATCGCCGGATTTTCCGGTCATCGACGTGCTGACATCCGAACAATTGGATTTGGCACTGGGGCGGTCAAATGTGATACATGCAGCCCTGCTCGCGGGCGTTGCGGGCAAGACATTCCTGTCACGCAGCCAGATTCTGGTCCGATACCGGATGGCCGACGACGCCAGGATGCCGGCCGTTCGGCCAAGAATAACTGAAGAAGACGTGCTGACGACAAAGTGCTGACGACGACGTTGCTGACACGAAGTGTGCGGACGCGCACGACTTGAACAAGATTGGGACTGCTGAATGGTCGATACGAAATCGCCTGGCGACAAGACACTGAGTGTTCCGACCAAGACCTTGACGCTGAAGCCGCGCGTCGAGACGGGCACCGTGCGCCAGAGTTTTAGCCACGGCCGTACCAAGCAGGTGGTGGTCGAGAAGCGCGGCAAGCGCCGCATCGGCGGCGAGGCACCGGACGCCGCGCATGCGTCGGAGCCCGCCAAGGCAGCGCCGGCAAAGCCCGTGCTGGCGCGCCCCGCTGCTGCGCCGCCGCCGCGTTCCGGTTCCGGCGTGGTGTTACGGACCTTGACCGAAGACGAACGTTCCGCGCGCGCGAGCGCGCTGGCGGATGCCAAACAGCGCGACGTCGAAGAACGCCGCCTCGCGGAAGAGGAGGCCAGGCGGCGCAACAGCCGCGAAGGCATCGAGCAGGCCGAGCGCGAAGCCGCCGAAGCCCGGCGCAAGGCCGAGGAAGAACGCCACCGCCAGGATGAGGAAGCCAAGCGCAAGGCCGAGGCCGAGGCCAAGAAACGCTTCGGCGAAGCCGAGGCCAAGGAAGCCCGAACCACCGCGGCAGCCGCGCGCGCTCTACCGACCGCACGGGCGCCCGGTGTCGCCGCCGACGGCAGCGACGAGGACGACGGCCCGCGCCAGATCCGTCGCGGTCCCGGCGGCGTTGCGCGTCCGGCCGCTCCTCCAAAGACCACCGCAAAGCCCGCGCCGCAAAAGCAGCGCGGCCGCCTGACGCTGGTCACCGCGCTCAATGCAGACGATGTGCGCGAACGCTCGATCGCCTCGTTCCGCCGCCGCACCCAGCGCCTGAAGGGACACGCCTCGAACGAGCCGAAAGAGAAGCTCATTCGCGAGGTGACGATTCCGGAAGCCATCACCATCCAGGAGCTCGCCAACCGCATGGCCGAGCGCGCCGTGGACGTGATCCGGCTTTTGATGAAGCAGGGCGCGATGCACAAGATCACCGACGTGATCGACGCGGATACCGCGCAACTGATCGCCGAGGAAATGGGCCACAGCGTCAAGCGCGTCGCCGCCAGCGACGTCGAGGAAGGCCTGTTCGACATCGTCGACGATTCCACCGACACCGAGCCGCGTTCGCCGGTGGTGACCGTGATGGGCCATGTCGATCACGGCAAGACCTCGCTGCTCGACGCACTGCGCCATGCCAATGTGGTTTCGGGCGAAGCGGGCGGCATTACCCAGCACATCGGTGCATATCAGGTGACCTCGCCGGAGAGCGGCAAGAAGATCACCTTCATCGACACGCCGGGCCACGCCGCCTTCACCGCGATGCGCGCCCGCGGCGCCAAGGTCACCGACATCGTGATCCTGGTGGTCGCGGCCGACGACGGCGTGATGCCGCAAACAGTCGAGGCCATCAACCACGCCAAGGCGGCGAAGGTCCCGATGATCGTTGCGATCAACAAGATCGACAAGCCCGATGCCAAGCCGGAGCGCGTGCGCACCGAGCTGTTGCAATACGAGGTGCAGGTCGAATCATTGGGCGGCGAAGTCGTCGACGTCGAGGTCTCCGCCAAGAACAAGACCAATCTCGACAAGCTCTTGGAAATGATCGCGCTGCAGGCCGAACTGCTCGACCTCAAGACCAACGCGTCACGTCCCGCCGAAGGCACCGTGATCGAAGCCAAGCTCGATCGCGGCCGCGGCCCGGTGGCGACCGTCTTGGTGCAGCGCGGCACCCTTCGGGTCGGCGACATCATCGTCGCCGGCGCCGAGATGGGCCGTGTCCGCGCGTTAATCAACGATCAGGGCGAAACCATCGACGAGGCAGGGCCTTCGGTCCCGGTCGAAGTGCTCGGCTTCAACGGCCCGCCCGAAGCCGGCGACCGCATGGCTGTGGTCGAGAACGAAGCCCGCGCCCGCGAAGTCACCAGCTACCGCGCCCATCAGAAGCGCGAGAACGCCGCCGCCTCGGTTTCCGGCATGCGCGGCTCGCTCGAGCAGATGATGTCGCAATTGAAGACCACGGGCCGCAAGGACTTCCCGCTGATCGTCAAGGCCGACGTGCAGGGATCGCTGGAAGCGATCCTGGGCTCGCTGGAAAAGCTCGGCACCGAGGAAGTCGCAGCACGCATCCTGCATGCCGGCGTCGGCGGCATCTCGGAATCCGACGTGACGCTGGCCGAAGGCTTCAACGCCGCCATCATCGGCTTCAACGTCCGCGCCCACAAGGAAGCCGCTGCGGCCGCAAAACGCAACGGCATCGAGATCCGCTACTACAACATCATCTACGATCTCGTCGACGACGTTAAGAAGGCCATGAGCGGCCTGCTCGCGCCGACGCTGCGCGAGACCATGCTCGGCAATGCGCTGATCCTGGAAGTGTTCAACATCTCCAAGGTCGGCAAGGTCGCCGGCTGCCGCGTCACCGACGGCACCGTGGAACGCGGCGCCAATGTCCGCCTGATCCGCGACAACGTCGTGGTGCACGAAGGCAAGCTGTCGACGCTGAAACGCTTCAAGGACGAAGTGAAGGAAGTGGCGTCCGGGCAGGAATGCGGCATGGCGTTCGAGAACTACAGCGACATGCGGGTCGGCGACGTCATCGAATGCTATCGCGTGGAGACGATCCAGCGCAGTCTGTAAGTTCGAGTCTTACAGCTCCATCCTCGTCATTCCGGGATGCGCCACTTGGCGCAGGCCCGGAATCCATACACGCCGTCGTGGTTATGGATTCCGGGCTCGCTCACAAGAGTTCGCGCCCCGGAATGACGGCAGAAATGAATTGAGAAACGATTTGCCTCGCCACCACCAGAAATCCTCCGCCCCCGGCGGCTCGCAGCGGCAGTTGCGCGTCGGCGAGACGGTGCGGCATGCCATCGCCGACATTCTCGCGCATGGCAGCGTGCATGATCCGGACCTCGAGGGCCACATCATCACCGTGCCGGAAGTGCGGATGTCGCCGGACCTGAAGCTCGCGACCGTCTATGTGATGCCGCTCGGCGGCAAGGACACCGATGTCGTGCTGGCCGCGCTCGCGCGCAACAAGAAATTCCTGCGCGGCGAGGTCGCGCATCGCGTTAACCTGAAATTCGCACCTGATCTCCGCTTCCGCGTCGACGATCGATTCGATGAAGCGGAACGGATCGAGAAATTACTGAGAACACCGCAGGTCGCACGCGACCTCAAGCCAGAATCGGACGACAAGTGATGGCCGTGACGATGCCAACCGGCGCCATCGATCCGCAGGATAATGAATCGAACGGCGCGGAAAAAAATAATTTGAACTCCAGCTCCGCCCCTGTGGGGGAGGTCGACGCACGTAGCGCGGCGGGTGAGGGGTTCTCCCCACAAGCGCCGGTGCTGGCGGAGAGAACCCCTCCCCCACAGGGGGGGAGGGAGCAGAAGCAACCGCGCAACCAACAGCCCCGCCGCGAGAAGCGCGACGTGCACGGCTGGGTCATTCTCGACAAGCCGATCGGCATGACCTCGACGCACGCGGTCGCGGTGGTGAAGCGGCTGTTTTCCGCGAGGCGCGCAGGGCACGCAGGCACGCTCGATCCGCTCGCCTCAGGCGGGCTGCCGATCGCGCTCGGCGAAGCCACCAAGACGGTTCCCTTCGTGATGGACGGCCGCAAGCGCTACCGCTTTACGGTCGCCTGGGGCGAGGAACGCGATACCGACGACACCGAGGGGCGGGTCACCCGGACAAGCGACGCGAAACCCTCGGTAGAGGCTATACGGGCGCTACTGCCGCAATTCACCGGCGTGATCGAGCAGACTCCCCCACAATATTCGGCCATCAAGATCCAGGGTGAGCGGGCCTACGACTTGGCGCGCGACGGCGAGACCGTCGCATTGCAGCCCCGCCCGGTCGAAATTCACCAATTATCCCTTGTAGAACAATCAGATAGCAGCCATTCCGTGTTCGACGCCGAATGCGGCAAGGGAACTTATGTGCGGGCGCTGGCGCGCGATATCGGGCGTCTTTTGGGCTGCTACGGCCACATCTGCGCGCTGAGAAGGACCTTGGTCGGACCGTTCGGCGAGGACGACATGATTCCGCTGGAACAGTTGGAGGCTTTGTGCGATAGAGCCGCGTCTGGCGAGGGCAGCCTCGCCGACGCGCTTTTGCCCGTTGAGACCGCGCTGGACGACATCCCGGCGCTGGCCGTCACACGGGCGGATGCGGCAAGGCTCCATAGGGGCCAGGCCGTTTTGTTGCGCGGACGGGATGCGCCCAATAGTAGCGGCACAGTCTATGTCACGGTGGCAGGCCGTCTTTTGGCGCTTGCCGAAATTGGCAATGGCGAACTCATCCCCAAGCGCGTGTTCAACCTGACCGGACTTGTTGCAAGTCACGGTCGCAACGAGAAAGTTTGACGATGTCGATTACCGCAGAGCGCAAAGCGGAAGTCATCAAGACCAATGCCAACAAGGCCGGCGACACCGGCTCGCCCGAGGTTCAGGTCGCGATCCTGTCGGAACGCATCAACAACCTCACCGACCACTTCAAGAGCCACGTGAAGGACAATCATTCACGCCGCGGCCTGTTGAAGATGGTGGCGACGCGCCGTTCGCTGCTCGATTACATCAAGCGGAAGGACGAGACGCGCTACAAGGCCTTGCTCGAGAAGCACAACATTCGCCGCTAACGACGATTCACGCGCGCATGTTGCGCGCGTTTTTTGCATGATCCGGAAAAGTGGTTCTCCGGTTTTCCGATCAGATCATGCATTTCATAACGCGTAGGCATGATGCTTGCGCGGCGTGTCCAGCAGCAATCCGGCGGCTGGGCGATAACGGGTAAAACGCCCGTACCATCGGAAGGATGGACGCCATTTCAGACTTGAAAACCATGGCAGGATCGCCGGACGCTGAGACCGCGAGAGCTTCGCGATCAGCGTCCCGCAATCTTGCGCATGGTTTTTGCGTTTCAGGCGTCCGCATTTCCGGAAAAACCATGAAAGAAAACCGAAATGTTCAATATTCATTCAGTCGAGATCGACTGGGGTGGCCGTCCGCTCAAGCTTGAAACCGGCAAGATCGCCCGTCAGGCCGACGGCGCCGTCGTCGCCACCTATGGCGAGACCGTCGTGCTCGCCACCGTCGTCGCCGCCAAGACACCGCGCGAAGGCGTCGACTTCCTGCCCCTGACGGTGGACTACATCGAAAAGACCTACGCCGCGGGGCGCATTCCCGGCGGCTATTTCAAGCGCGAAGGCCGACCCACCGAAAAGGAGACGCTGGTCTCCCGCCTGATCGACCGCCCGATTCGTCCGCTGTTCGTCGATGGCTGGCGCAACGAGACCCAGGTGATCGTCACCGTGCTATCGCATGACATGGAGAACGATCCCGACGTTCTGGCCGTGGTCGCCGCTTCCGCGGCGCTGACGCTGTCCGGTGCACCGTTCAAGGGCCCGATCGGTGCCGCCCGCGTCGGCTTCATCAACGACGAATACGTGCTCAACCCGACGCTGGACGAGATGGTTGACACCCAGCTCGACCTCGTCGTCGCCGGCACCGCGGATGCCGTGCTGATGGTGGAATCGGAAGCCAAGGAACTCAACGAAGACATCATGCTCGGGGCGGTGATGTTCGGGCACCGGCATTTCCAGCCGGTGGTCAAGGCGATCATCGAGCTTGCCGAGAAGGCCGCGAAAGAACCGCGTGAGGTCAAGATCGTGGACGAGAGCGCGCTGGAAAAGGAAATCCTCGGCCTGATCGAGCAGGAGCTTCGTTCGGCCTACGCCATTCCGGTCAAGCAGGACCGCTATGCCGCGGTCGGCAAGGCCAAGGAAAAGGTGATGGCGCACTATTTCCCAGAGGGCCAGGAACCGAAACAGGAGCCGCAATACGACAAGCTCCGCATCGCCGGCGTGTTCAAGGAGCTGGAAGCCAAGATCGTCCGCTGGAACATTCTGGATACCGGCAAGCGCATCGACGGCCGCGATTCCAAGACCGTGCGCAACATCATCGCCGAGGTCGGCGTATTGCCCCGCGCGCATGGTTCGGCGCTGTTCACCCGCGGCGAAACCCAGGCGCTGGTCGTGACCACGCTCGGCACCGGCGACGACGAGCAATACATCGACTCGCTGTCGGGGACCTACAAGGAGCAGTTCCTGCTGCACTACAATTTCCCTCCCTATTCGGTCGGTGAAACCGGACGCATGGGCGGCACCAAGCGCCGCGAGATCGGCCACGGCAAGCTCGCCTGGCGCGCGATCCATCCCGTGCTGCCGCCGCACCACGAATTCCCTTACACGCTGCGCGTGGTCTCCGAGATCACCGAATCCAACGGCTCATCGTCGATGGCCTCGGTGTGCGGCGCGTCGCTCGCGTTGATGGATGCCGGCGTTCCGTTGAAGCGGCCGACGGCGGGCATCGCCATGGGCCTCATTCTCGAAGACAAGCGCTATGCGGTGCTCTCCGACATTCTTGGCGACGAGGATCATCTCGGCGACATGGACTTCAAGGTTGCAGGCACCGACCAGGGCATCACCTCGCTACAGATGGACATCAAGATATCGGGCATCACCGAGGAGATCATGAAGGTCGCGCTCGGCCAGGCCAAGGAAGGCCGCATCCACATCCTGGGTGAAATGTCGAAGGCCCTGACCGCGGCTCGTGCCGAGCTCGGCGAATACGCGCCGCGCATCGAGACCTTCAAGATCGCGACCGACAAGATCCGCGAGGTGATCGGCACCGGCGGCAAGGTGATCCGCGAGATCGTCGAGAAGACCGGCGCCAAGGTCAACATCGAGGACGACGGCACGGTCAAGGTCGCCTCCGCCGACGGCGAATCGATCAAGGCCGCGATCAAGTGGATCAAGTCGATCGCCTCCGATCCCGAGCTCGGCCAGATCTATGACGGCACTGTCGTGAAGGTGATGGAGTTCGGCGCCTTCGTGAACTTCTTCGGCGCCAAGGACGGCCTCGTCCACATCAGTCAGCTCGCGGCCAACCGCGTGCAAAAAACCTCCGACGTCGTCAAGGAAGGCGACAAGGTCAAGGTCAAGCTGCTCGGCTTCGACGACCGCGGCAAGACGAGGCTGTCGATGAAGGTGGTCGACCAGGTGACCGGCGAAGACCTCGAGGCCAAGCAGAAGGCGGAAAGCGCCCCGCCCCGCGAAGCCGCGGGAGAGTGATCGCTCCTGATAGCCAATAGCGACCGGCGAAAGGGCGGCTGAAGGGCCGCCCTTTCGTCATTGCGAGGGGTGAGGCGTGCGCGCTTACGCCGCAATGATCACGGTTGCACGAACCCAAACTCATTTCACTCCGCCGCGTAACTTTCCCTGGGTCTCGCGAATCGAAACCCATTCCGGAATAGAACCCATTCGTCGATGGTTTGTTGTCGAGGGCCATCGGAGCGTACGCCGCACCCCTCACATTCCAAGGAGGACGTCATGTCATCATTGTCCCGTCGCCACCTGTTCGGGGCGGCCGCAGGTTTCGTCGCCACCGCGGCCGCGCCGCGCGTTTTCGCTCAAACTCCGGCCGCTCCGGCTCCGGCCGCCCCGCTCACGGCTGCGCCGGCAGGGCCGTTCGCGGTCCCGCCGCTTCCTTACGCCTTCAACGCGCTGGAGCCGCACATCGACGCCAAAACCATGGAAATCCACCATGATCGGCATCACGCCGCCTATGTCGCCAATCTCAATACCATCGCCAAGACCAACCCACAGCTTGGAACCAGCGGCGTTACCGACGTGCTCGGCAATCTCAACGCACTGAATGACGACATCAAATTCGCGGTGCGCAACAATCTCGGCGGTCACGCCAACCACACCATGTTCTGGGAGATCATGGGACCCGGCGGCGGCAAGCCGGAAGGCGAGGTGCTGGCCGCGATCGACCGCGACCTCGGCGGCCTGGAAAAATTCCAGACCGATTTCAACGCCGCCGGCGGCCGCCAGTTCGGCTCGGGCTGGGTGTTCGTCACCATCGCCAAGGAAGGCAAGCTCGCCATCGAGACCCGCCCGAACCAGGACACCCCGCTGATGGACGGCAAGCGCGTACTGCTCGGCAACGACGTCTGGGAGCACGCCTATTATCTGAACTACCAGAACCGCCGCGCCGATTATCTCAAGGCGTGGTGGAACACGGTGAACTGGAGCAAGATCGGCGAACGCTACGCCGCCGCAAAGGCCGGATCGCTGGGGATTTGATTATGTGTCCCGGACGCGGTGCGGCGTTCTTCACGCCGCTCCGCAGAACCGGACCGTACCAAACACCGCCGTTCCATTACGGCCCCGGCTCTGCAGCGCACCGCTTCGCAAGAGCTACGCGCTGCGCTGCGTCCGGGGCAAGAGTGTCACGGATTGGTCGGACCTGTCACATATTCGGCGTGCAGCCATTTGCCGACGATGCCGCCGATGACGCCGCCGATGATCGGCGCGACCCAGAACAGCCAAAGCGAGCCCAAGGCCGCCGAGCCGCCGAAGATCGCGGTCGCGGTCGAGCGCGCCGGGTTGAGGGAAGCGTTGGACACCGGAATCGCGACTAGGTGAAACAGCGTGAGCGCGAGCCCGATGGCGATCGGCGCAAAGCCGGCCGGCGCGCGTGGCGAGGTCACGCTGACGATCACCAGGATGAACAGGGCCGTGATCACGATCTCGATCAGCGCGACGCTGAGCAGCGAGAAGCCAGAGCCGCCATAGGTATTGGACACCGCAAGGAACGTGTTCCATTTCCCCGCCGCAGGCGCGCCCTGCAGGATGACGTAGAACACCGCAGCCGCCGCGATGCCGCCCACCACCTGCGCGACGATGTATTGAACCGCCTTGCCGGAATCGAAGCGGCCCGCCGCGACCAGGCCGCAGGTTACCGCCGGATTGAAATGGCCGCCGGAAATCGCGCCTACCGCATAAGCCATGGCCAGCACCGACAGCCCGACGGCAAACGCGACGGCGATCAGCCCGGCGCTCGGCGCGGAAAACAGCGCGGCGCCGCAGACCGCGGTCACCAGCGTAAAAGTCCCGATAAATTCTGCGCTCAGTTCGCGTGACATTTTCCATTCCCCCGGATGTGCCCCGGCGAATCCGCCAGGATGTGGCCGGATCATGCCATCAAGGCGGTGCCACTGACAACCGCCGGTCGAACGCCTCAGCGCGAAGAAAATTGCATTGCATGTCCGGTTTCCGGCGCGTTGAATTCGCCCGTTCAAGGAATTCCGTGATGCAGACGCCGGTGCTTCGCTCCGCACGACCGGACGAGTATGACGAGATTGCCCGGATCTGGATGGAGAGCTGGGTGTCGACCGGGCTGGAGGACGGCAGCAAGTATTTGCTGGCCAATCTGCGCGCCCGCGTGCCGCGCGAGATCGAGAAGGGGTGGAGCCTTTATGTCGCCGACGACGGCGGTCGCATCGCCGCGATGCTGGCCTTGCACCTGCCCGACCGCTATTTGGACCAGCTCTTTGTCGCGCCGGACTATCAGGGCCGGGGACTCGGCCGGCGGCTGCTGGCGTTTACGCACGAACAGCTGCCCGATGAAATCTGGCTGCGTTGCGTGCGCGAGAACGACAAGGCGTGGCGCTGGTACGAGCGCGAGGGTTTTGTGTTCGAAAAGGAAACGGTCGAGCCGATGACGGGATTTACGATGAAATACTACCGGTGGAAGAAACCAGGAGCCGTCCGATGATGAAACTGTACTGGGCGCCGCGCACGCGCTCGTTCTCCGCGCTGTGGCTGATGGAGGAAACCGGACAGCCCTACGAGCGAGTGCCGGTCGAACTGTCCACCGGCGCGCAACGGACGCCGGAATACCTCGCCATCAATCCGATGGGCAAGGTTCCGGCGCTCCGGGACGGCGACGCGACGCTGGCCGAGGCCGCGGCGATCTGCGCTTACGTTGCCGAGCGTTACCCGGAGGCGAAGCTGGCGCCGCCGCTCGGCAATCCGTTGCGCGCAAAATACCTGTACTGGCTGTTCTTCGCGCCCGGCTGCGTCGAGCCGGCGATGGTGCAGGTCGCGACCAAGGTGGAGATGCCGTCGGTCGCCGCCGGCTGGGGCGAGGCTGGCCGCGTATTCGACGTGCTCGACAAGGCGCTGGAAAAAGGGCCGTGGCTTCTCGGTGAAACCTTCTCGGCGGCCGACATCGCGATCGGATCCGGACTGAATTTCGCGATAAAACTGTTCAAGATGGTGCCGTCGCGGCCGTCGTTCGACCGTTACATCGCGGCGTGCTCGGCCCGCCCCGCGTTCCAGCGGGCGAGCGTGATCGCGGCGGGGTGAGATTTCTGCAGTCATCGCCCGGCTTGACCGGGCGACCCAGTATTCCAGAGCATCATCGATAAACTGCAACGCCGCAGCGTACTGGGTACTCCGCTTTCGCGGAGTATGACGACCTGTCATGCGGCCCGCATTGCGGCACGATCACTCCGCCTTCAGATCATCCGGCTGCGGCATCGAGATGATGTTGTAGCCGGAATCGACGAAGTGGATGTCGCCGGTGACGCCGGTGGAAAGATCGGACAGCAGGTACAGGGCCGCGCCGCCGACCTCGTCGATGCTGACGCCGCGCCGCAGCGGCGCGTGCTTCTGCTGAAACGCGAACATGGCGCGCGCGCTCCCGATGCCGGAGCCGGCCAGCGTGCGGATCGGTCCCGCCGAAATCGCATTGACGCGGATGCCGCGCGGTCCGAAATCGGCGGCGAGATAGCGCACCGAAGCCTCCAGCGCCGCTTTGGCGACGCCCATCACATTGTAGTTCGGCATTACCCGCGTCGCGCCGCCGTAAGTGAGTGTCACCATCGCGCCGCCCATATCCGGCATCAGCTCCGCCGCCCGGCGGGCGAGTTCGGTGAAGGAAAAACACGAGATCAGCATGGTGCGCGAAAAATTCTCGCGCGTGGTGTCGGCGTAACGTCCTTTCAACTCGTTCTTGTCGGAGAAGGCGATGGCATGCACCAGGAAGTCGAGCCGCCCCCATTTTGCGCGCAACGCTTCGAACACCCCCTCGACGCTGGCAAGGTTTTCAACGTCGCAGGGCAGCACCAGGTCGACGCCGAGTGACGCCGCCAGCGGTTTGACCCGCTTTCCAAGCGCGTCTCCCTGGTAGGTGAAGGCGAGCTCGGCGCCTTGCGCCGCCAGCGCCTTGGCGATGCCCCAGGCAATCGAATGATCGTTGGCGACGCCCATCACCAGACCGCGCTTGCCCTTCATCAGCTCGTGCATCGCTCACTGCTCTCTCGTTCGTCATGCCCGGGCCTGTCCCGGGCATCCACGTCTTTAAGGTGCCGCATGGGCCAAGACGTGGATGGCCGGGACAGGCCCGGCCATGACGTGTTGAATGCTGTGACGTAAGGCCTCACGCGTCCATCCGCTTGAACACCAGCGTGGCATTGGTGCCGCCGAAGCCGAATGAATTCGACAGCACGGTGCCGACCTTGGCATTGTCGATGCGCTTGCGCACGATCGGCATGTCCGCGAACACGGGATCCAGCTCGGTGATATTGGCGCTTTCGCAGATGAAGCCGTTGTTCATCATCAACAGCGAATAGATCGTCTCCTGTACGCCGGTGGCGCCGAGCGAGTGCCCGGTCAGCGATTTGGTCGCCGAGATCGGCGGGCATTTGCCCTCGTTGCCGAACACTTTTCGGATCGCATCGATTTCCGGCGGATCGCCCGCCGGCGTCGAGGTGGCATGCGGGTTGATGTAATCGACCTTGGTTTTCACATTGGCGAGCGCCATGCGCATGCAGCGCTCCGCGCCTTCGCCGGAAGGCGCCACCATGTCGTAACCGTCGGAGGTGGCGCCGTAGCCGATGATTTCCCCGTAGATGCGCGCGCCGCGTGCTTTGGCATGCTCGAGCTCCTCCAGCACGACCACGCCGGCGCCGCCCGCGATTACAAAGCCGTCGCGGTTGACGTCGTAGGCGCGGGACGCGGTCTCCGGCGTATCGTTGTATTTAGACGACATCGCGCCCATCGCGTCGAACAATACCGACAACGCCCAGTGCAGTTCCTCGCACCCGCCGGCAAAGATGATGTCCTGCTTGCCGACCTGGATAGTTTCATAGGCATTGCCGATGCAATGGTTGGAGGTCGCGCAGGCCGAGGAGATCGAATAGTTCACGCCCTTGATCTTGAACCAGGTAGCCAGCGTCGCCGACGCCATCGACGACATCGATTTCGGCACCGCGAAGGGACCTACGCGTTTCGGTCCCTTGGCACGCGTGGTATCGGCGGATTCGACGATGACCTTCGCGGACGGACCGCCGGACCCCATGATGATACCGGTGCGCTCATTGGAGACATCCGACGGCTCCAGCCCGGCATCCTGGATCGCCTGCTCCATCGCGACGTGATTCCATGCCGACCCTTCGGCGAGGAAGCGCATCGCGCGGCGATCGATCATGTCGGACGGATCGAGCGTCGGCTTGCCGTAGACCTGGGAGCGAAAACCGAGTTCGGCGTACTTCTCCGACCGCGTGATGCCGGGCTTCGCCTCGTACAGACTCGCAAGCACTTCCTGGGTGTTGTTTCCGATCGATGAGACGATGCCCATCCCCGTGATGACAACCCGCCTCATGATCGCCTCGTCCTTGCCATTTCGTTGTTGTCTGAGCGCCGCCAAAACCGAGGACGTCTCACCGGTAACCTATCTTCCCGGCTGCGCCGCGGCGTTCGGCTTGAACAGGCCGACCCTCAAATCCTTCGCGCGATAGATAATCTCGCCATCGGCGGAAAGCCACCCGTCGGCGATGCCCAGTACCAGCTTCGAGCGCATCACGCGCTTGATGTCGAGATTGTATACGACCTTGCGCACGTTCGGCAGCACCTGGCCGGCCAGCTTCAGTTCCCCGAGGCCCAGCGCCCGGCCGGGCCCTTCACAGCCGCTCCAGACCAGAAAAAAGCCGACCATCTGCCACAGCGCATCGAGGCCCAGGCAACCCGGCATCACCGGATCGCCTTTGAAATGGCAGCCGAAAAACCACAGGTCCGGATTGACGTCCAGCTCGGCGCGCATCACACCCCTGCCATATTCGCCACCGGTTGCCGAAATCTCGGTAATGCGGTCGAACATCAGCATCGGCGGCAGCGGCAGTTGGGCGTTCCCCAGGCCGAATATCTCCCCGCGGCCCGCGGCCAGAAGTTCCTCGTAATCGTAGCTGCTCTGCCGGACGTGCTTATTGGCTGCCTCTTTCAAATCCGTCACTGTGACCTCGCGCGAATGGACCGTTTCAAGCTCGAAACGCGCCACATTTCCTTTTTAGGGCTGACCCGATCGACGCCCGGTCGGCAAACCGTCGCCTTTTTTGCGGAAACCGGGTTTTGGCGCTCTCTATCATAAGCCCGTGAACGGGCAAAGCTGGTCCCCGTTCACCCCGGTGAATCGCCCGTGAGCCTACTACATGTAGGTGGAACCGGCTTTGAACGGGACCCCGGAATATTTACCGAGTGGAGGCGTTCTAGTTGCGAGAAACTTGCATGTAATTGTTTTTGTTTCTATAGTTGGGGCCAGACCCCGGGGTGCCCAAGTGGATGTGAATGAAAACGTTGCAATTTCAGGCGACGACGCCGATGCCGTTGCGGTCGCGGCTGGGCGCCAGCCGGCGCTGACCGGCTGCCCGTGGCATGACGTGAACGAGATGCTGCAGGCGGCGGGCCTTCGTCCGACCCGGCAGCGCATGGCGCTCGGCTGGCTTTTGTTTGGAAAAGGCGCGCGCCATCTCACCGCTGAAATGCTCTACGAGGAAGCAACCCTCGCCAAGGTCCCGGTGTCCCTGGCGACCGTCTACAACACGCTCAACCAGCTCACCGACGCCGGTCTGTTGCGCCAGGTCAGCGTCGACGGCACCAAGACCTATTTCGACACCAACGTAACCGCGCATCATCATTTCTATCTCGAAGGCAATCACGAGCTGGTCGATATTCCCGATCCGCATCTGATGCTGCAGAAGGTGCCCGACGTGCCCGAGGGCTACGAGATCAGCCGCATCGACATGGTCGTGCGGCTGCGCAAGAAGCGCTGAGTCCACGCGCTTCTCGTCATCGCCCGGCTTGACCGGGCGACCCAGTAATCGCCGCCATTCGTGATGAAGCCGTGACGCTTGCGTGTACTGGATCCCCGCATGCGCGTCGCATGCGCGGGGATGACCATTGAGGTTGACGCGGCGATCGCGCGTCAACCTCTACTCCACCTTCTCGTCTGCATAGACGCCCCACAGCCGCTGCTGCTCGATCCAGCCGTCAAAGCCGTTGCCGGTGACGCGGCACCAGCCGGTTAGGCATTTCTTGACCTGTGCAACCACGCCGGCCTGCAGCCGGGCTGCGACCGTGCCGCTGGAATCCGGGCGATCATAGAGCGAGGCAAGGTCGTCCTTGGTCTTCATGGTGATGACCGCAGTGCGGCGTCCGGACAGCAGCGAATGATAGACCCAGCCCTCGGCACCCTCGGAATCGCGCACCCGGCGCCAATTCTCAAATTCGGCGGTGATTTCAACCGGCAGCCCGGCGCGGGTGTAGACCCAGGCCACGTCGTTATCCTTGGTCGGCCCGGCGCGGACATTGACGTGATCGGATTTCAGGCTGACATAGCGCGGCACCGGCAAACCGCTTGAGGACGTCGCGGCGTCCTTTGCGGAATGGCCCATGCTCACCGACGCGCCCAAAAACGCGCCCGCGAGCACCGCGCTGAGGAAGGTTTGCCGAAACGCCATTCACTCGTCTCCTACCGAAAACTGCTCTCGAATTCCTTGAGCGGAAGCCCCGATTGCCGTCCCGCCTCGCGTCCCGGGTTGTCTTGGCGCTGCCTTCTGCTAGAGAGGACTGGACATCAAGGCCTAAGAAAAGCGTCAAGGGAACCCAACGGAAAACTCCGGGGCCGCGCCGCAGCGCAGTTTCGAACACCCAAGTTAATGAGGACTGAACGGCAGGCCAAAGCCGGGCGGTTAGGCCGAGGCCTCACGAGAGCAGGATATGTCGGTTAAGAAGAAGCCCCTGGTCGTCGTCACGCGCAAGCTGCCGGATTCCATCGAGACCCGGATGCGCGAACTGTTCGACGCGCAGCTCAATCTCGACGACGTGCCGATGACGCCGGAGCAGATCGCAGACGCCGCCCGGACCGCCGACGTCCTGGTACCGACGGTCACAGACGAGATCACCGAGGACATTCTCAAGCAGCCCGACCTGAGGGTGAAACTGATCGCCAATTTCGGCAACGGCGTCGACAATATCGACGTGACGGCGGCGCATGCGCTGCACATCACCGTGACCAATACGCCGAAGGTGCTGACCGAAGATACCGCCGACATGACCATGGCGCTGATTCTGGCGGTGCCGCGCCGGCTGATCGAGGGCGCCTCGATCCTCACCGACGGCAAGGACTGGCCTGGCTGGTCGCCGACCTGGATGCTCGGCCACAGAATCGGCGGCAAACGGCTCGGCATCATCGGGATGGGCCGCATCGGCCAGGCGGTAGCGCGCCGCGCCCATGCCTTCGGCCTGCAGATCCATTATCACAACCGCCGCCCGGTGGCGCCGCGCATCGCCGACGAACTCGGCGCCACCTACTGGGAAAGTCTCGACCAGATGCTGGCGCGGATGGACATCATCTCGGTGAACTGCCCGCACACGCCGGCGACCTTTCACCTTCTTTCAGCGCGGCGCTTAAAACTGATCCGCAAGGACGCCTATATCGTCAACACTGCGCGCGGCGAGGTGATCGACGAAGACACCATGACCAAGTTGATCGAGCAGGGCGAGATCGGCGGCGCCGGTCTCGACGTGTTCGAGAACGAGCCCGCGGTCTCGCCGAAACTGGTGCGGCTGGCGAAGGCCGGCAAGGTCACGCTGCTGCCGCATATGGGCTCCGCCACCATCGAGGGCCGCGTCGAGATGGGCGAGAAGGTGATCATCAACATCCGCACCTTCCTCGACAACCACAAGCCGCCGGACCGCGTGCTGCCGAGCATGTTGTGATTTCCATATACAAACCCGTGTATTGATTTTGCAGGGTAGCGAACTATCCTGAACCCGATGTATGAGGCAAAGCCATGCATAGGGAACGGCATAACCAATCGGCCGAAATGGAGTTCAGCGGAGCGCGTCTCGCCGCAAACGTCGCACTCATCGCCCTCGCCGCGGCTGCGGCTGGATTTGCCACAACAGGCCTGATAGGACCGGCCGTCGCAATGGCGCTCGTCGGTGGATCTATTGGGTATTCGCTTTTGCATCGAATACCAAAGAACTAGAATCCAGGATCGATGCCAAAGTCGGTTACAATACCGGTCGTTGTCTCGATCATCGCGCTATTTATTTGACAATTTATCGAAACGCCAACCCGCCCCTGACCACGTCGGTGTATCTCACCTTCACGCTCGATGTGTTTAACTTCTGCACGATCGTCGCCCTCTTCGTCATTCTCGCTTTGCACGAACAGACGTCGGCCGCGGATTTTGGCAAAGCGATGCGGACGAATATTCCAACAGTCGTGGCGGCGTTGCTGATCAACCTGGTCTATTCGGCGAAAAACATTTGGGACAGCATGATCCTGAAAATCGTGTCGTAATAGCTATCTATTGCTTGGGTTAGGCCGACGTAACGCTGTCTGTTTGTTTCCAGAAGTATATCGTGCTAAATGGCCGCATGACGAACGTAGAAGACATCGAACGCGCGGTCGAGCGTCTGGAAGGCGAGGATTTCGCGCGCTTCCGCGACTGGTTCGCGCGGTTAGACGCTGGCCGTTTCGATCAGGCAATTGAAGCTGACATTGAAGTCGGTAGGCTCGACAAGCTGCTCGAAGAGGCTCTCGCCGATCTCGAGGCTGGCCGGACAACGCCCTTATGAGGCATCGGGCCAACACGACGCTTTTGGCAGATCTATCACGCCCAGCCGCAGCCTGCCCGGGTGATCGCCGATAAAAACTTCAAGACCACCGCGCGTTGGCGTTCGCACGTGGCGATGAGGCCGTCTGGTTCTGGATCGGCACTCGCGCCGATTATGATCAAATCACTCTGATCTGCCCTCAAACCCACCGCACCTTCATTCGCGTCGACCTGCCCCCTCAAGGGGAGGGCGATAAGCGATCAAATCCACGATCATCGGCTTGTCGCCATTGAGCGGATTCGCCGGATCGCGCGCATAGCGCAACGTTTCGAACCGCATCGCGCGAGCATCGACCATCAACAGCCGTCCCACCAGCCCCTCGCCAAAACCCGTGATTTCGCGGATCGCCTCCAGCGCCATCATCGAGCCCAGCACGCCGGCGAGCGCGCCCATCACGCCGGCCTCGGCGCAGGCCGGCACCGTGCCCGGCGGCGGCGGTTCGGGAAACAGGCAACGGTAGGTCGGGTTGAATTCGCCGGCGGAATTTTTCTCATGTGCGCGTATCGTGGTCAGCGACCCGTCGAACATGCCAAGCGCCGCCGTGATCAGCGGCCTCTTTGCGAGAAAGCATGCGTCGGACACCAGATAGCGGGTTTCGAAATTGTCGGAGCCGTCGAGCACCAGGTCGTAGGCTCCGATCAGCGTCATCGCATTGGACGCATCCAGCCGCGCCGCATGACCGACGAATTTCACATGCGGATTGAGCGCATGGATTTTTTCAGCCGCGCTGTCGACCTTGGGCCGGCCGATATCCGGCGTAAAATGAATGATCTGACGCTGCAGATTGGACAGCGCCACCGTGTCGTCGTCGACCGCGCCGAGCGTGCCGAGGCCTGCCGCGGCCAGATACATCAGCACGGGCGCGCCGAGCCCGCCGGCGCCGATCACCAGTACGGAGGCGGCCTTCAGCGCCGCCTGGCCGGGGCCGCCTACCTCGCGCAGCACGATATGGCGGGCATAGCGTTCGAGTTCGTCCGAGGTCAGCATGCAGCTCCGTGAACCCCCGCCCTGTTGTTGCCGACCAAGCAGATGTGTTTAATTCCGTGCGCGTCAACCTTGGAATTGTCATGAGATCGGCGGCCGCTGCAACCTTTGTCATTGTCGCCTCCGCGGTTTCGGCGCAGGCACAGATGACGGCGCCGTCGGCGGCGGGCACCAGGCCAAAACCGGTCACCACCGTTCCGGTCCGGCCCGCACTGCAGACCCCGGCCGATACCGCCGGCGCGATGGCGCAGGCGGAGCGTCAGGCGATCCAGTCGGATCTAGCCTGGGTTGGACATTACAACGGCGCGATCAATGGCGAGGTCTCGGACCGCATGGTGGCCGCCATCAAGGCGTTCCAGAAGGACCGCGGCGCCAAGCAGACCGGCGTACTCAATCCGCAGGAGCGCGGGGTGCTTGCCGAGACGGCGAAAAAGAACCAGGACAATGTCGGCTGGAAGATCGTGTTCGATGTCGGCACCGGGGTACGGCTCGGGGTGCCGACAAAACTGGTGGCGCAGCAATCCAGCGACGCCAATGGCGCCAAATGGAGTTCGACCACCGGCACCATCCAGATCCAGATGGCGCGGCGCAAGGAAGCGGGGTCCACTACCGCCAAACTCGCCGAGCGGGAGAAGAAGGAGCCCGCCGGGCGAAAAATCGAGTACAGCGTGGTCAAGCCGGATTTCTTCGTGCTGTCGGGCACGCAGGGCCTGAAGAAATTTTACCTGCGCGGCCAGATCAAGGGCGACGAGGTCCGCATCCTCACCATTCTCTACGACCAGGCCACCGAAGGCATCATGGAGCCCGTGGTCATCGCGATGTCCAGCGCGTTTACTCCGTTTCCGAACGGCGCGCAGGCCGCGGGGCCGTCGCCGCGAAAGAGCGTCGAATACGGCACCGGCGTGGTGGTCAGCGAGGACGGCGTGATCGTCACTGACCGCCAGTTGGTCGACGGCTGCCTGTCGATCGTGGTCGCCGGTTACGGCAATGCCGATCGCATAGCAGAAGACAAGGACCACGACCTCGCGCTGCTGCGCATCTACGGCGCGCGCGGATTGAAGCCGCTGGCCCTGAAGGCGGGTGGCGCGAAACAAAATGTCGAAGTGACCGGCATCGCCGATCCGCAGAACCAGGGCGGCGGTGCTGCGGTGAGCGGTGTCAAGGCCCAGCTCGGCAGCGATGCGGCGCTGACGCCGGCGCCGGGACTCGGCTTCTCAGGTGCCGCAGCGCTCGATGCCGACGGCGTGTTCGCAGGCATGGCGCTGCTGAAGCCGGTGGTGGTGGCGGGCCCGACGATCGCCGCAGCGGCGCCGCAGGCCTCGCTGGTCAAAGCAGATGCCGTGCGCGATTTCCTGAAGGTGAGCGGCGTCGCAACGACGGGCGGATCGTCCGACCCAAAGGCCTCGGTAGTGCGGGTGATCTGCGTGCGGAAATAGACGATGCCTGATTCAACCTGGTGACATCAAATCCTTGACGAGCGCCGTATCGGCAAACTCCACGAGTTCAACGATCTTTCCGTCCTTGAAATGAAACAAGTCGAGCAGGTCGGTGGTAAACGTCCGGTCGCTCGGAACATATTTTATCTTTGCGCGGGAATGGACGGCAGCCCGCTCGCCGTCGATCATCATGCAGAGGATGTTGCGATCGATAAAATCGAACGCCGCTACCAGTCCTGCCATGCTTTCCCGGACTGCCTTGTGGCCGTGCACAGTCCCGACGGCTGCGACCATCTCCTTCGATCCTGCGAGCCCAAACGCGCCGTCCTTATCGAATGCCGTCATTATCGTCTCGATGTCACCTTGCTGACGCGCCGTGTAGCACCGGTTGATCACATCCTCAATCGTCTTACGATCGGTCATTGCAAACCTCCCGCGGTCTTCGGTGAAGCCAGACTATCACAGCGTGTGATCCTCGGCGAATCTCGCCTGCGACAGTTCGCTCTGCACAAGTCCTAGCCCGGATGGAGCGCAGCGCAATCCGCGGCCGCTCGCCATGTCTGGATTTCGCTTCGCTCCGTCCGGGCTACGGGTAGAAGATTCACTTCTGGCACTTGGGGCACCAGAAGGTCGATCGCCCGTTCTGGGTAAAGCGGCGAACGGTGCCGCCGCAGCCGGGGCTTTCGCATGTCTTGCCTTCGCGATCGTAGACCTGGAACGAGTGCTGGAAATAGCCGAGCTCGCCGGACGTCTGCCGATGATCGCGCAGCGACGAGCCGCCGGCTTTTATGGCCTGATTGAGCACCGCGTGAATGGCGCTGACCAAACGCTTGGCGTGGTCGGTCGGCTCGCCGCCGGGACTGCTCTTGGTCTTCTTCGTCGCCAGCGTCGCCGCCAGGCGGCGTGGCGACAGGTGGGAGCGGAACAGCGCCTCACAGACATAGATATTGCCGAGCCCCGCCACGACGCGCTGATCAAGCAGCGCCGCCTTCAGGCTGGTCTTTTTGTCGAAGCAGGCGCGCGCCAGCATTGCGGCTTCGAATTCGTTGCCGAGCGGCTCCGGCCCGAGACCTCTTAGGAGCGGCTCGTCGTCGATCCTGTCGCGGGAGAAAATCTTCATGTAGCCGAAGCGGCGCGGATCGTTGAACACCACCATCGCGCCCGAGGACATGTGAAACACAACGTGATCGTGCGCGCGATCCTCGCCGCGCGGGTGATGGAATTTGCCAAGCGCGGCCTTGGTTTTCGCCGCGACCACGCGGAAGGAGCCGGACATGCCGAGATGCATCAGCAGCACGTCGCCGGAGGAAAGGTCGGCCATCAGGTACTTTGCGCGCCTTCCCAACCCGGTCACGGTCTGGCCTTCGAGCCGCGCCACAAAATCCTTCTGAAACGGAAACCGCAGATCCTTGCGCCGGGCCTCGACTTTACGGATTTTCGAGCCTTCCATCGCCGGCTGCAGGCCGCGGCGGACGGTTTCGACTTCGGGCAGTTCAGGCATGCGTCATTCACCTTGAGAACGTGAGGTGATAGCGCCATTGGCGGCGGCACGCTATGGTTTCTCGTCATTGCGAGGAGCCCTTGCGACGAGGCAATCCGGTCTTGCTTTGCGGCTGCCGGATTGCTTCGCTAGGCTCGTAATGGCCAAAACGAGGCTTCGGGATTGAGTGATGGACCATCCGGACCAAACAATGCATTTCGGCTTCACGGACGTAGCCTTGGGCGACAAGCAGACGCTGGTGAACGACGTGTTCCACAGCGTGGCGCAACGCTACGACCTGATGAACGACCTGATGTCGGCGGGGCTGCATCGCGCGTGGAAGGACGTGACCATCAACGCGCTCAATCCGCCGCGCAACGAAAGACCGTTCGCTCTGCTCGACGTTGCCGGAGGCACCGGCGACATCGCCTTCCGCGCCGCGAGTGCGGCAGGCCCGGGCTTCCGGGCCACGGTGTGCGACATCAATGCCGATATGCTGAGCGTCGGGCGCGAGCGCGCGCTGGCGCGTCAGCTCGAGCATCAGGTGACGTTCGTCGAAGGCAATGCCGAGGCGCTGGCTTTCCGCAACAGCAGTTTCGATGCCTACACCATCGCGTTCGGGATTCGCAACGTGCCCCGGATCGACCTGGCGCTGGCCGAAGCGTTCCGCGTATTAAAGCCCGGCAGCCGTTTCCTGTGCCTGGAATTTTCCACTGTCGACGTGCCCGGCCTTGACCGACTCTATGACATGTTTTCGTTCAGGGTGATTCCGCGGCTCGGCCAAGCGGTGACCGGCGATGCCCAGTCATATCAATATCTCGTGGAGTCCATCCGCAAATTTCCCAAGCCGAACGCGTTCGCCGAGATGATCCGCGCCGCCGGATTTTTGCGCGTCAGTCACCAAACGCTCTCCGGTGGAATAGTGGCGTTGCATTCGGGCTGGCGTTTGTGATTTCTGCTTCCACTCATATTGCGCGTCTCGCCCGTGCCACCTTCGTGTTCGCGCGCGAGGGCGTGTTCGGCGTGGTCGATCCGTCGTTGGTGCCGGCCCCCGGGCAATTGGCGCTGCGGCTGGCGCGGCTGATCGAGCGGCCGGGCGCCAAGTCCGGTCCGCGGCTGTCGCGCGCGCTGACCCGGCTCGGGCCGGCCTATCTGAAACTCGGGCAGTTTCTGGCGACCCGGCCCGACGTGGTCGGCGTCATGATGGCCCGCGACCTGGAAAGCCTGCAGGACCGGCTGCCGCCGTTTTCGCAAAGCGAGGCCGAAGCCATGGTCGCGCTGTCGCTGGAGCGACCGGTGGTGCAGGCGTTTTCGCGCTTCGGCCCCTCCGTCGCTGCGGCCTCCATCGCCCAAGTGCATCGCGGCGAAACCGAGCGCGACGGGGTTCGCCAGGCGGTGGCGGTCAAGGTATTGCGGCCCAACGTGGCCGCCCGGTTCCGCCGCGATCTCGGCGATTTCTTTTTTGTGGCGCGCGAGGCGGAGAAATATTCGGCGGAAGCGCGACGGCTGCGGCTAATCGAAGTCATCAACACCATGTCGCGCTCGGTCGCAATGGAAATGGACTTGCGGCTGGAAGCCGCCGCAATGTCGGAGATGGCGGAGAACACCCGGGACGATCCGGACTTTCGCGTCCCCGCCGTCGACTGGGATCGCACCACCCACAACGTGCTGACCATGGAATGGATCGACGGCATCGCGCTGAGCGACCATGCCGGCCTGGAAGCCGCGCAGGTCGATCTTCGCGATCTCGGCCGCAAGGTGATCCAGAGTTTTTTGCGCCATGCGCTGCGCGACGGCTTTTTCCACGCCGATATGCATCCGGGCAACCTGTTTCTCGACGACGCCGGGAGGTTGGTCGCGGTCGATTTCGGGATCATGGGCCGGCTCGGCATGAAGGAACGGCGCTTCCTCGCCGAGATTCTGCTGGGCTTCATCACCCGCGATTATCGCCGCGTCGCCGAAGTGCATTTCGAGGCCGGCTATGTGCCGTCGCATCACTCGGTGGAGAATTTCGCGCAGGCCATCCGCGCCATCGGCGAGCCGATCCACAATCGTATCGCGGAAGAAATTTCCATGGCGAAGCTGCTGACGCTGCTGTTGGAGGTCACCGGCCTGTTCGACATGCGCACCCGGCCCGAACTGATCCTGCTGCAGAAGACCATGGTGGTGGTCGAGGGCGTGGCGCGCAGTTTCGATCCGAAGCTCGACATCTGGAAGGTAGCCGATCCCGTGGTGCGCGAGTGGATCGAGCGCAACCTCGGACCCGTAGGCCGCATTCAGGGCGCGGTGTCGGGCGCTGGTGAGTTGGGCCGCGTGCTGTCCGACCTGCCGGCGATCGCCTCGCGCGCGGTCACGGTGCTCGAGCAGTTCGAGACCATGACGCGCGAGGGCCTGACGCTATCGCCCGAGACCATCGCCGCAATGGGCCGGACCGAAGGTCGCAAGAACCGTTGGCGCACGATTGCGCTGTGGATCATCGCGCTCACCTTTATCGGTATCCTGTTCGCGGTCCGGCAGCTTTGATTGCAATGCAATCATTTTATGCTATCGTTGCTAGCACATTTCCGGGTGACGACCATGGCCAGTCTGACCATCCGAAAGCTCGACGATGCCATCAAGACCGAGCTGCGGCTGCGCGCAGCGCGCAACGGCCGCTCGGTCGAGGACGAGGTGCGGGTGATCCTGCGCGAGGCGTCGCAGAGCGGCCTTGAGTTTGCCTCAACGCCGCCGGAAGCCGCGAGGATTGCGCAGAATGGGCCGCATCGCATTGTTTCCGCTGGACAATCGCGCGTTACCTTGATCATCGGCGGCGGCATCGCCGCCTACAAGGCGCTCGACCTCATCAGGAGATTGAAAGATCGAGGTTTTTCGGTTCGCTGCGTGCTCACCCAAGCCGCGCAAAAATTCGTCACCCCGCTCGCCGCCAGCGCACTGTCGCACGAGCGCTGCTACACGGATCTGTTCGATCCGGAAAGCGAGTTCGATGCCGGCCACATTCGTCTCGCGCGCGACTGCGACCTCATCATCGTGGCGCCAGCCACCGCCGACCTGATGGCGAAGATGGCCCAGGGCCACGCCGACGATCTTGCGTCCGCGATTCTGCTGGCGGCCAATCGTCCAATCCTGCTGGCACCTGCGATGAACCCGTTGATGTGGAACAACGTCGCCACCCGCCGCAACGCCGCTCAGCTCAACCGCGACGGCGTTGCAATGATCGGCCCCAACGCCGGTGAGATGGCGGAAGCGGGTGAAGCCGGCGTCGGCCGCATGGCCGAGCCGCTGGAAATCGCCGCCGCTGCCGAACGATTCTTGCGTCCTCCCGAGAGGCGATCGCTCGCGGGCAAGCGCGTGCTGATTACAGCAGGTCCGACCCATGAACCGATCGACCCGGTGCGCTACATCGCCAACCGCTCCTCCGGCAAACAAGGTTTTGCCGTTGCGACCGCAGCGCAAGCCGCCGGCGCCGACGTGGTATTGATTTCCGGCCCGGTCGAACTCAGCGATCCCCCCGGTGTCAGGGTGAAGCATGTGGAGTCCGCGCGCGACATGCTGCATCGGGTCGAGGCTGCCCTGCCGGTAGACATCGCGATCTTCGCCGCGGCCGTTGCCGACTGGCGCGTTGCCAATGAAGGCTCGCAGAAGCTGAAGAAAACGTCGGCCGGTATGCCTCCGCTGCAGCTCGTGGAAAATCCCGACATCCTCGCGACGATCTCGAAACTGCAGGACAGGCGCCCGCCCCTGGTGATCGGCTTTGCCGCCGAAACCGAGCACCTGATCGAAAACGCAAAGGCAAAACTCAAGCGCAAGGGCTGCGACTGGATCGTCGCTAACGACGTGTCACCTGCAACCGGCGTGATGGGCGGCGACCGCAACACGGTGCATCTGCTCAAACGCGACGGTAACGAGATCAGCGTCGATTCCTGGCCCGCAATGGATAAGGACGAGGTCGCCACCGCCCTGGTGGCGCGTATCACCGAGGCAGTGGAGAAATGAGCGCCGCGATCGAAGTCGAGATCCAGCAGCTGCCGCACGGCAAGGGTCTGGTGTTACCGGCCTATCAAAGCGCTGACGCCGCCGGTCTCGATCTGCTGGCGGCCGTGCCGGCAGACGCGCCGATAATCCTGCACCCAGGCAAGTATGCGCTGGTTCCGACCGGGCTCATCATCGCACTGCCACAGGGATTCGAGGCGCAGGTCCGTCCGCGCTCTGGGCTTGCCGCCCGGCACGGCGTCACCGTACTGAACGCGCCGGGCACGGTGGACGCGGATTACCGCGGCGAGGTCGGGGTGCTCCTGATCAACCACGGCGATGCGCCGTTCACAATCCGGCGCGGCGAGCGCATCGCGCAGATGGTGATCGCGCCGGTGGCGCAAGCGGAACTCGCCGTTGTTGCACAACTCTCGCCGACGGATCGCGGCGGCGGCGGCTTTGGGTCGACGGGGCGCTGACGGCGCCTCGATTTTTCGGAAAATCCCATCGCAGACGTTAACGCGGCGCATTTTTTTGCAATGCGGTTTGCGTTCACGATTCGGACTCTTACAGGCCTGCTCCCGATGGGGATATTGTGATTCGATTCGCGAACGATGGGGTGAAGCCGGGCGCGGAGTGCGGTTTGGGGAAGACCATGTCGGACGTGATCGCGGCGATGCGTCGGACCTTGCTATCGTGCACATCGCTAGTGCGCGACGGCATTGTTGGCATCGCCGTGAGCGTGCTGGCGACGAGCGCGCCGGCCCGCGCCGGCGAATTGCAATTGCTGGAACAGGCGCTGGCGACGTTTTTCGATCTTGACCGCCAGGAACTGGCGGTATTGGCCACGGCGCTGGCCGTGCTTGGGTTTTCGGTGGTTGCCGCGATCCTGCTGATGCGCACGCGGGTACGCGCCGCCAACAACGAAGCGCGGCTGCGCTTCGAACTCAGAAGCCTGCAAGTCGAAGCCGACCGGTTTCGCGCGCTGTTGTTCGCGGAACCGCAGATCCTCGTCTCATGGGCGGCAGGCGACAACCGTCCGCAGATCAGCGGCGATATTTCGCTGCTGATACCGCAGGACGCGCAGCAGTCACCCCAGCGGGTTCTGGCATTCGGAACCTGGTTGGCACCGGAGCCGGCGCTGCAGATGGACCACGCCGTCAACGCGCTGCGCGAGGCCGGTGAAAGTTTTTTGCTCAACCTCACCACGTCCACCGGCCGCTCCATCGAAGCGATGGGCCGCGCCATCGGCGGCCAGGCCATCGTACGGATTCGCGAACTCAGCGGCTTGCGCCGGGAACTTGCCGAAATGACGCTGCGGTACAGGGGGCTGCTGGAAGAGACCGAGATGCTGCGGGGCTTCGCTGCTGCCGCACCCTGGCCGATCTGGGCCAAGCGCGCCGCCGGCGGGCTTCTGTTCGCCAATGCCGCCTATGCGCGGGCCACGGAGGCCGCCAACGCCGCCGAGGCCGTGCAGCGCGATCTCGAACTGCTCGACAGCGGCGACCGCAACGACATGGCCCGCGCGCTCAACGACAACTCGGCCTTTTCGGCGCGGCTGCCGATCGTGGTCGGCGGCGAGCGGCGCTTCTATGATGTGCATGCGCTGAAGGTCAGCAGTGGCAGCGCCGGCATCGCCATCGATGCCAGCGAGGCAACGGCGCTGCGCGACGCGCTGGTGCGAATGGCGGAAGCGCACCGCCGCACCCTCGACCAATTGTCTTCAGGCGTCGCGGTATTCGACGGCCAGCGCCGGCTGGCGTTTTACAACGATTCCTATCGCCGGCTGTGGGATCTCGATCGGGCGTTCCTCGATGGCAACCCCGACGATTCCAGCGTGCTGGACCGCTTGCGCGCGGCGCGAAAACTGCAGGAGCAGCCGGATTTCCGTGCCTGGAAAGCCAAGCTGCACGAAGCGTACCGCGCCATCGAGCCCGCCAAGGACCGCTGGTACCTGCCCGACGGCCGCGCGATCAGCGTCGTCACCACGCCGAGCCCGGAAGGCGGCGTCACCTATCTGTTCGACGACGTCACCGAAAGCCTCGAGCTCGAACGGCGGTTCGACCGCGCCAACCGTATGCAGCGCGAAACCCTCGACAGTCTCGCGGAAGCCGTCGCGGTGTTCGGCAGCAACGGCCGCGCTCAATTGTTCAATCCGGCTTTTGCGAAAATGTGGAAGCTGTCGGCCGAGGCGCTGCAGCAGCATCCGCATATCGCGACGGTCGAAGACTGGTGCAAGCCGCTGTTCGACGACACGGCGATATGGCAGACGTTGCGCGAAGCGGTTACTGCCATCGAAAACCGGGCGACCGTTAGGTTGAAACTGGAGCGCAAGGACGGCAGCGTGCTCGATTGCACGGCCATGCCGCTGCCCGACGGCGCCACCATGCTGACGTTCCAGGACATCACCGACACCGAGAACGTCGAGCGCGCGCTGCGTGAGCGCAACGAGGCGCTCGAAACCGCCGACCAGATGAAGGTCGATTTCGTCCATCACGTATCCTACGAATTGCGGTCGCCGCTGACCAACATCATCGGTTTCGCCGATCTCCTCACCGACACCTCAACCGGGCCGCTGGTGCCGAAGCAGGCCGAATATCTCGGCTACATCACCACCTCCACCAAGGCGCTGTTCGCGCTGATCAACAACATCCTCGATCTCGCCACCATCGACGCCGGCGCCATGACGCTGGAACTCGGCGCGGTCGATATCCGCAAGACCATTGACGCTGCCGCGGAAGGCATTCAGGACCGGCTTGCCACCGAGCGCATCGAACTCAAGGTCGATGCCGATCCTGGCATCGGCGACTTCATCGGCGACGAGAACCGGGTCAAGCAGGTGCTGTATAATCTCCTCGCCAATGCCGTAGGTTTCTCGCCGCAGGATGCGGCGATCACCCTGAGCGCCAGGCGCACCGAGCACAGCGTGGTATTCGCCGTCACCGATTGCGGCCCCGGCATTCCGCCCGATGTTAAGGACAAGGTTTTCGACTGGTTCGAGAGTCATTCCAATGGCTCGCGGCATCGCGGCGCGGGTCTCGGCCTGTCGCTGGTGCGCTCCTTCGTCGAATTGCATGGCGGCAAGGTGCGCGTCGATTCGATCGTCGGCAAAGGCACGACCGTGACCTGTGAATTTCCGGTCGACCAGCCGCATCGCAACGCCGCGGAATGACCGAGCCTTCGACATTCTCGGCAGCGCTCGCGAATGAGACGGCGACCGCGTATCTGATGGCCGATCTCGCGCTGCTGATCGGCCCTGGCGATGTCATCACGCTGTCGGGCGACCTCGGCGCGGGCAAGACCGCGGCGGCTCGCGCCATGATTCGCTATCTCGCCGGCGACGAGATGCTGGAAGTGCCAAGCCCGACCTTCACGCTGGTGCAGGACTACGATCTGCCGTCGTTCCCGTTGGTGCATGCGGACCTCTACCGTGTCAATGATGCCGGGGAGTTGGAAGAAATCGGCCTGTCGCCATGGCCTGAAGGTTCGGTGGCGCTGATCGAGTGGCCGGAGCGCGCACCTGGCGCGCTTGCCGCGGACCGGATCGACATCGCGCTGAGCCATCGCCCGGCCTTGGGCTCCACCGCGCGCGCGGCCGTGATTACCGGTTACGGCAAGGCAGCCGCGCAGGTCGAAAGGCTCAAGGCGTTACGTGAGTTTCTCGATGGCGCGGGCTTCTCTGAGGCCAAACGTCAGCGCATGCCCGGCGACGCCTCTACGCGCTCTTACGCGCGGCTGGCGCGCAACGACGGCTTCGTCATCCTGATGAATTCGCCGAAGCGGCCGGACGGCCCCGCGATTTACGACGGCAAGCCATATAGCGCGGCAGTGCATCTCGCCGAGGACGTAAAACCGTTCGTCGCCATTGCCAATGGCCTGCGCGAGCGCGGCTTCTCCGCGCCTAAAATCCATCATGCCGACCTCGATGCAGGATTCCTCATTACCGAGGATTTTGGCAGCGCCAGTTTCGTCGAAGGCGACCCGCCTGCGCCGATCGCAGAACGCTATCAAGCCGCAACCGACATGCTGGCGGTCCTGCATCATCTGGCCTTGCCCGAAACCCTGCCGCTGGCGCCGCAAATCACCTACACCATCCCTCCCTTCGACACCGACGCGATGCTGGTCGAACTGGGCTTGATGCCGGAATGGTATTTGCCGGACCGCGAGGCCGCGCCCACGGCCGAGCTCTGGCGCGAGTTCATCGCGCTATGGCGCGAGTTGCTGGTCAAGGCCGAAATTGCGTGGAAAACCTGGGTGATCCGCGACTTCCATTCGCCCAACCTGATCTGGCTCGATGAGCGCGCCGATATCGCCAGGGTCGGCATCATCGACTTTCAGGACGCGGTGCTCGGCCCTGAAGCCTACGATCTGGTATCGCTGCTGCAGGATGCGCGGATCGACGTGCCCGAGGCGTTCGAGCTTGCGATGCTGACGCGTTATATCAAGGCACGGCTCGCCTCCGACAGCGCCTTCGATCCGGCGGCGTTCGCCGAGCTCTATGCCATCCTGTCGGCGCAGCGGAACACCCGGCTGCTCGGCACCTTCGCGCGGCTCAACCGGCGCGACGGCAAGCCGAGCTATCTCAAGCATCAGCCGCGGGTTTGGAGCTACCTCAACCGTTCGCTGGACCATCCGGCGTTGTCAGGCATTCGGGCCTGGTATGCCGCTCATGTGCCGCCGCCGGTTCCCTGATTTACAGCCTGTTAACCTACCTGCCCTTAATCTGCTCCCAAAGTTCTACCTTGGGCTGCGGATACGGCCGTCGCTGAGAGGATCGCAATCATGGTCACAGAACGCCGCAGGGGCGAACGCATTACCTTCGAGCGCGGGATCGCCGCGCATATGATGGGCATCGACGGCACCTGGCGCCGCGACTGCACCATGGAAGACATTTCTGAAACCGGCGCCAAACTCACCGTCGACGGCTCCATGGAGGGGCTGCATCTGAAGGAATTCTTCCTGCTGCTGTCGTCCACCGGCCTCGCCTATCGCCGCTGCGAGCTGGCCTGGGTCAATGGTGACCAGCTCGGCGTCAATTTCATCAAACCAGCCGACAGGAAGAAAAAGGCACGCCGACCCAGCGCGGCAATCGCGGACGTCTAAACCTGCTACGCCGCGTGTCGTACTTCCGTCATCAGCAACCCATATGCGTGGGCGGTGCATCGCGCGAATCGCCGTGATAGGATTCGCCGCGACAAATGCTGAAGCCGACCCGCTTTGAGAATCTGCTGAACATGCCCGTCCAACCTGCCAAAGCCATGGTCCTCGCCGCCGGCCTCGGCGTCCGCATGCGGCCGCTGACCGACCGGATGCCAAAACCCCTGGTGCCGGTCGCGGGCCAACCCTTGCTGGACCATGTGCTCGACAAGCTGGCGGAGGCCGGCGTGCGTGAGGCCGTCGTCAACGTGCATTACCTACCCGACCAGATCATCGATCATGTGGCGCCGCGGGCGCGACCGCACGTGACAATCTCCGACGAGCGCGATGCCGTGCTGGGCACCGGCGGCGGCGTGGTCAGGGCGCTGCCGTTGCTCGGCAACGCGCCGTTCTTCCATGTCAATGCCGACACCATGTGGATCGACGGCGTGCGGCCCAATCTGGCGCGGCTGGCGGAAGCCTTCGACCCCGCGCGCATGGACATCCTGTTGCTGATGGCGCCAACCACCAGCAGCATCGGCTATCACGGCCGCGGCGACTACGCGATGGCGGCCGACGGCACCTTGCGCAAGCGCAAGGAACATCAGGTGGTGCCCTTCGTCTATGCCGGCGCGGCGATCATGTCGCCCGCGATTTTCGAAGGCGCGCCGACGGGCGAATTTTCGCTGACCAAAATGTTCGACCGCGCGGGTGAGCAGGAGCGGCTATACGGGCTGCGCATGGACGGCGTCTGGATGCATGTGGGAACTCCTGACGCCATCGCCGCTGCCGAAGACGCCTTTCTCGCCAGCGTCGCATGAACCTTGTCCCGGACGCGGTGCGGCATCCTTCATGCCGCTCCGCAGAGCCGGGACCCTATCAGACACCGGAGTTCGTGACGGCCCCGGCTCTGCAGCGCACCACGCCGCGAGATGCGGCGCGTTGCGCTGCGTCCGGGGCAAAGACGAATTAGAAATCGCGCCCAAAAACCCCCCATGCCATGATGCACCCTGATCCCGAATCAGGACATCCATGCGCGTTTTCAATGTTCCATCATCGATACCGTTTTTGCCCACTGTCATCGCCGCGCTGGTCGATGGTCGTCTGGTCGAGAGCTTTGATGCGCGCGCAAATCCGAAACGGCTGGCACAGGCGACGCTCTATCTGCCGACCCGGCGCGCCGGACGCATGGCGCGGGAGATTTTCCTCGACGTGCTCGGCACCGACGCCTTGCTGTTGCCGCGTATCGTCGCGCTGGGCGATATCGACGAAGACGAACTCGAATTCGCGCAAGCCGCGGCCGGCACCGACCTGACCTCGCTCGACACGCCACCCGCCCTGGACGGAGTCCACCGGCGCCTGCTGCTGGCGCAACTGATCGACGCCTGGGCCAAGAAGCTGAAGCCGGGCGAGGCGGGGCAGGCGCCGCTGGTGACCGGTGGGCCGGCCGCGACTTTGGCCCTCGCGGACGATCTGGCGCGACTGATGGACGACATGGCGACGCGGGGCGTCGACTGGAACGCGCTGGATGGGCTGGTGCCGGACGCGCTCGACCAGTACTGGCAGCTGACATTGCGGTTCCTCAATATCGCGAAGGATGTCTGGCCCCGCCTCCTCGCCGCTCACGGCAGGATCGAGCCGGCGGCCCGGCGTGACCTGCTGATCGACTCGGAAGCCGCGCGGCTTATCCAACATCACGACGGCCCGGTGATCGCCGCCGGCTCGACGGGCTCGATGCCGGCAACCGCAAGATTTCTCAAAGTGATCGCCGGATTGCCGCATGGCGCAGTAGTGCTGCCGGGGCTCGATACCGATCTCGATGACGAGGCCTGGCAATTGATCGGGGGCGCCACGGACGCACACGGCAAGGTTTCCGCGGCCGCATCGAACCATCCGCAATTTGCGATGCATGGGCTCTTGGACAAATTCGGTCTCAAACGCAGCGACGTCGAACCGCTCGGCGCGCCGGCGCCGCACGGACGCGAGCTGCTGATGTCCGAGACGATGCGGCCATCGAACGCGACGGCGCAATGGCATCGCCGGCTGCAACAGCCGGAAGTCACGGAAAAAATCGCGGCCGGCATGCAGAACCTCGCGGTGATCGAAGCCGCCAATCCAGAGATGGAAGCGCTCGCGATCGCAGTCGCGATGCGCGAGGCGCGCGAACTGAACAAGTCGGCCGCACTGGTGACGCCGGACCGCGCGCTGGCGCGGCGGGTGGAGGCGGCGCTCGGCCGCTGGAAACTTCCATTCGACGATTCCGGCGGCGATTCCCTGATGGATACAGCTGCGGGAATTTTTGCGCGGCTGGCGGCGGAGGCCGCGTCGAAGCAACTGGAGCCGGCGACGCTGCTGGCGCTGCTGAAGCATCCACTGTTCCGATTGGGCGGCGCCCAGGGCGCGTTCAGAAGCGCGATTGAAACGCTGGAACTGGCGCTGCTGCGCGGGACGCGACCGCCGGCGGGAAGCGGCGGACTGGCGAAGGAATTCGCGCGCTTTCAAGACGAGCTTGCCAAACTCGGCCGGGGCGAAGCGTCGACGCTGCATCGCGCCGAACCACGAACCAGGCTTGCGGCCGCTGACCTCGCTCATGCCGGGGCACTGATCGGGCTATTGCAGGCTGCGCTTGCGCCGCTGGAAAGTATCGATCCGTCGAGGGCGCACGATTTTTCCGAGCTTGCCGAACACCATCGCCAGGCCTTGATGGCGCTGACACGCGACGAAAACGGCGTTGCCGTCGCTTTCGAAGGCCATCAGGGCATGGCGCTCATGGCAGCGTTCGACGATCTGCTTGGCGAACCGGAGCGCAGCGGGCTGATGGTTCAGCCCGGCGATTATCCGGAAGTGTTCCAGACCGCATTCGCCGACCGGATCGTGGGGCGGCCTGAAGCGGCAGGTGCGCAATTGCGCATCTATGGTCAATTGGAAGCGCGGCTGACGCAAAGCGACCGGGTCATCCTTGGCGGCCTGGTCGAAGGCGTCTGGCCACCGGCGCCGCGCAACGATCCATGGTTGAGCCGTCCGATGCGGCACGAACTGGGGCTCGATCTGCCGGAGCGGCGCATCGGCCTCTCCGCGCACGATTTTGCGCAACTGCTCGGCGCCGATGATGTGATCCTCAGTCATGCCGCGAAGGTGGGTGGTGCGCCGTCGGTGGCGTCGCGCTTTTTGCACCGGCTGGAAGCGGTGGCGGGCGAGACGCGCTGGGACGCCGCCAAGGCTGCCGGGGAAAAATATATTTACTTCGCCGCCGAACTGGACCGGCCGCAAAAGGTCGAGCCGATCCCGCAACCAATGCCGAAACCGCCGCGGGCCGCGCGGCCGCTGAAACTATCGGTGACGGCAATCGAGGACTGGCTGCGCGATCCCTACACGATCTACGCAAAACACATTTTGAAACTGGAGCCTCTCGATCCGGTCGACATGCCGCTGTCGGCGGCCGATCGCGGATCGGCGATCCACGATGCGCTTGGCGACTTTACGCAAGCCCATAAAGCGGCGCTGCCGGATGATCCGGCAGTGGTGTTGCGGCGGATCGGCGAAAAACATTTCGCGCCATTGATGGACCGGCCCGAGGCGCGCGCACTGTGGTGGCCGCGATTTCTACGCATCGCGACGTGGTTCGCCGGCTGGGAAGCCGAACGGCGGATCAACGTCAAAAATATCGACGCGGAAATCCGCGGCCGGATTTCAATCCCCCTTGGCAACGGGCGCACATTTTATCTGTCGGCACGCGCCGACCGCATCGAGCACCGCACCGACCGAACCTTTGCCATTCTCGATTACAAGACCGGCGCGCCGCCGACCGGCAAACAGGTGCGCATGGGGCTGGCGCCGCAGCTCACGCTGGAAGCCGCGATCCTGCGCGAGGGCGGCTTTGACGGAATCGCCGCGGGGGCTTCCGTCAGCGAGTTGCTCTATGTCCGCCTCAGCGGCAACAACCCGCCGGGCAAATCGATCCTGCTGGAATTGAAGATCAACAAGGCCGATCAGCCGCAGCTGCCCGACGATGCGGCCGACTATGCCCGCAGAAAGCTTGAAGAACTGATTCGCAAGTTTGAAGACGAAGAGCAGCCGTACACGTCGCTGGTTCTTTCGATGTGGTCCGACCGCTATGGGGCTTACGACGATCTGGCGCGGATCAAGGAATGGTCGGCCGGGGGGGTTGGCGAGGACATCGAATGAGCTCGCCCCGCGCCAACATTCCCGATGCGGTGCGTGCGACGCAAGCGCGCGCGTCCGACCCGGCCTCGTCGGCCTTCGTCTCCGCCAATGCCGGGTCCGGCAAGACCCATGTGCTGGTACAACGGGTAATCCGGCTGCTGCTCGACGGCGTGCCGCCGGAGAAAATCCTGTGCATCACCTTCACCAAGGCGGCGGCGGCCAACATGGCGGAGCGGGTGTTTACCACGCTCGGCCACTGGGTCACGCTGAACGACGACGAACTGGATGCCGCCATCCGCGACGCCGGCATCGCGCGGCCGCACGCAAAGCTGCGCATGCGTGCGCGCGAACTGTTCGCATGCGCGCTGGAGACGCCGGGCGGGTTGAAGGTGCAGACCATCCACGCGTTGTGCACACGGCTGCTGCAGCAGTTTCCGTTCGAGGCCAATGTGCCGGCGCGCTTTGCGGTGCTCGACGAGCGCGATCAGGCCGAGATGATGGAGCGGGCCAATCTCAAGGTGCTGCTCGATGCCTCCCGCGATCCGCAAAGCCCCGCAGGCCGGGCGCTGGATATCGCCATGGCCAGCGCGGCCGACGTGACCTTCAGGGACGTGGTGCGCGAAGCCTGTCTCAGCCGCGACCACTTTATGGCATGGACCGACAATGCCGGCAGCAGCGATGCTGCGATAGCGCAGGTATCGGCGGCGCTCGGCGTGGAGTCGGGAAACCGGCTTGACGACGTCGAACGGGAAATCGTCGACGGGCCGTATTTGCCGCGGTCGCAATGGGAAGCGCTCGCCGCCATCCTCGATAGCGGGAGCAAATCCGATACCGACCAGGCCGGCAGGTTCCGCGAGGCGCTGGCTTTTTCCGGCAGCGAACAGGTCGACGCCTATCTCGATGTGTTCCTGACCGAGGCATTGGCGCCGCGCAAGTCGGTGCTGACCAAGAGGTTTTGCGACAACAACCCCGCGATCGGTAAGCTGTTCGAGAGGGAAGCCGACCGTATCGGCGCGCTGATCGAAAAGCGCCGCGCACTGACGATCCGCGATCGCACCCAGGCTCTGCTCATCATCGCAACCGCGGTCGCCGCGAACTATCGCCGCGAAAAGCAGGAACGCGGGCTGCTCGATTACGACGACCTGATCGACAAGACGCTGGAGATGCTGGACCGCGTCTCCTCCAGCTGGGTGCACTTCAAGCTCGACCGCGGCGTCGATCATGTGCTGATCGACGAAGCTCAGGACACGAGCCCCAGGCAATGGGACATCGTCGCCCGCATCATTTCCGAGTTCACCACCGGGGAGGGCGCGCGCGACGGCGTCAAGCGCACTATCTTCGCGGTCGGCGATGAAAAGCAGTCCATCTTTTCGTTTCAGGGCGCCGCACCGCGTGAATTCGATCTGCAAGGCCGGGCGCTGCAGCGAAAGTTCACCGAAGCGCGCCTGCAATTCGAGCGGTTGGCATTCAAGCATTCCTTCCGCTCGGGAACGGCGATCCTGCAATCTGTCGACCAGGTATTTCGCGACGAAACGATCTATCGCAGCATCCACGCGGAACATGCCTATCCGCTGCACGAGGCGTTGCCTGACGCGGGCCCCAGCCTGATCGACCTGTGGGAGCTGGAACTGCCCGACCCGCGGCAGGACATCGAAGGCTGGCAGGCGCCGTTCGACGCGATATCGGAGACCAATCCGGAAGTGCGGCTCGCAAGACGGATCCAGGCCGAGATCAAATCGTTGATCGCGGCGGGCACAATGACCGGCAATGCGGGCAATCGCCGCAGATTAAGCTACGGTGATGTGCTGGTGCTGGTGCGGCGGCGCGGCAACGCCTTCGACGCGGTGATCCAGGCGCTGAAGCGCGCCAACATTCCGGTGGCCGGCGCCGACCGGCTGAAGCTGACCGAGCATATCGCGATCATCGACCTGATGAATCTCGCCGACGCGCTGCTGTTGCCGCAGGACGATCTGGCGCTTGCCGTCGCGCTGAAGAGCCCGCTGTTCGGGCTGGCCGATGACGATCTGTTCAAGCTGGCATGGCAGCGCGGGGGATCCCTGCGCCATGCGTTGTCGGAGCATGCCGCCACAGACAGAAAATTCGCGGCCGCCTTTGCCCGCCTGAAGGCCTGCGAGGCGCGTGCGATGCAGGAGACGCCGTTTGCGTTCTATGCCTGGCTGATCGGCGGCGATGGCGGCCGGGCGCGAATCCTGAGGCGGCTCGGGCATGAGGCCAACGACGCGCTCGACGAATTTCTCGAACTGGCGCTGGGCTACGAGCGAAAAGGGGCGGCCTCGCTGCAAGGTTTTATGGCATGGTTGCGCGCCGCCGATACCGAGGTGAAGCGCGACATGGAAATCTCGCGCGACGAGGTCCGCGTCATGACCGTGCATGGCGCCAAGGGGCTGGAAGCGCCGGTGGTGTTCCTGGTCGACACCACGACGTCGCCCGCTGATACCACGCGGCTGAAACTGGTGCGGATGCCGCAAGGCAATGCCGCGCCGCATGCACCTAGCGTGGTGGTGTGGGCCGGCAAGAAGGCGGAGGATCCGCCCGCCGTCGCGGCGGCGCGGGCGGCCATGCTGGGCGAGACCGAAGACGAATACCGCCGGCTGCTCTATGTGGCGATGACGCGCGCGGCCGATCGCTTGATCGTCGGCGGCTGCATGCCCGGCAATCGCAACGCGTTGCGCCCGCTGTCGTGGTACGACCTGATCGAAAAGGGCCTCGGCAATTCCGGATTGCACATGCAAAAGGTGCCGCCGCCGGATGGCGTGGTGAAGCGTTTCTCACGGCTGGAGGATGCCAGCCCTCCGGAAGTCGCCGCATCGGTGCCAGCTTCGTCCACCGTTATCCCCTTGCCTGCGTGGTTGCGTACGCCCGCAGCGCGCGAAGCGCCCATCGATAACTTCGTAAGGCCGTCGGACTCCGACGAAGCGACGGGCCACCTTGTCCGCACCGGGGAATCAACGCAGTTGCGCGCACGGGCATTGCAGCGCGGTAAATTGGTACATCGGCTGCTGCAATCGCTGCCGGATGTTCCAGCTCAAGGCCGGCACAAGGCGGCGCTGCGATATCTCGCCCGCAATGCCGGCGAATGGGCCGCAGCGGAGCGCGACACGCTCGCGGCGCAGGTGTTGTCGCTGATCGGCGACAGCCGTTTTGCGGCGGTGTTTTCGCCCGGCAGCCGCGCGGAGGTCCCCTTGATGGGGCGGGTGGATCGGCCGCAATGCGCACCGGTGCTGGTGTCGGGCCAGGTCGACCGGCTGGTAGTGACGCCGGCCGAACTGCTGATCATCGACTACAAGACCAGCCATGCCCCGCCGGCCACTGTGTCCGAGGCGCCTGTGGCCTATATCGGGCAGCTCGCGCTCTACCGGGCGGTTCTGGCGAAGCTCTATCCTGGCCTGCCGGTCCGGGCCGCGCTGCTGTGGACCGAAACGCCTGAAATAATGGAGATTCCGGCCTCTGCGCTGGACGCGCAACTGGCCACCATTATCCAGAGGGATGACCGAGCTTGACCCGGCATCCCCCCGTTCATAGGTTGGCACCATCATCCAGGCGGCGATTCTGCCGCCCTGTGAAACGCAGTGAACGAGGTATTCCAATGGCCGTTGGCAAGGTTTCTGACGCCGATTTCGAGACGGAAGTGCTCAAGGCGACTGGCCCGGTCGTGGTCGATTTCTGGGCCGAATGGTGCGGTCCCTGCCGCATGATCGCGCCGGCGCTGGACGAGATTTCCGGCGCGATGGGCGACAAGGTCAAGATCGTCAAGCTGAATGTCGACGAGAGCCCGAAGACGGCCTCGAAATATGGCGTGATGTCGATCCCGACCCTGATGATCTTCAAGGGCGGCGAGATGGCCTCGCGACAGGTCGGCGCAGCGCCGAAGCAGAAGCTGCAGCAATGGATTACGGCTGCGGTCTGAAGGCGCATTAAATAATTTGTTTCGGCGGCCGGCTAAACGCCGGCCGTTTGCGTTGATGAATATGTCCCGCGTTCCCGCCGCCTCCCACGGAAAACCCGCTGCCTCGGAATCATCCGGCCTTGCCGCGATGGAGGCCCGTTCCGTCGATGCCATCCCGCGCGGCGGGGAATGGCAATACGAACCGAAGTGGGATGGCTTTCGCTGCCTGCTCTTCCGCAACGAGAGCCGCGTCGCGTTGCGCTCGAAGTCCGGCGAGGATCTCACGCGCTACTTTCCGGAATTGGCCGAGGCGGCACTGCGGCTGAAAGCAACGCGGTTCACGCTGGACGGAGAAATCGTCGTGCCGCACGGCAAGACCTTTTCGTTCGACGACCTGCTGCAGCGGATTCATCCTGCAGCGAGCCGCGTCAAAAAACTGTCGCAGCAGACCCCTGCGCTGTTTCTGGTCTTCGATCTCTTGGCGACGGCAAAAGGCAGGAAGCTCGCGGAGCAACCGCTCAGCAAGCGGCGCCCGGCACTGGAAGCCTTCGCGGCGGTTCAATTCAGATCGCAAACCACTTTTCGGCTTTCACCGGCAACAACCCTCTATGCGGCTGCGAAAAAATGGCTGGCGCAAGCCGGCGGAGGCTTTGACGGCGTGATCGCCAAGCGGCTCGACTTGCCCTACCAATCCGGCAATCGCGAGGGCATGCAGAAGATCAAGAATTTTCGCAGCGCCGACTGCGTCATCGGCGGGTTTCGCTATGCGACCAACAAGCTTGATGACAGAAAAGTCGTCGGCTCGCTGCTGCTCGGACTCTACGATGATGCCGGCTTGCTGCATCATGTCGGCTTCACCTCCGCGATCAAGCGCGAGCAAAAGCACGCGCTGACGGCAAGGCTGGAAGCCCTGATCGCGGAACCGGGATTCACTGGCAACGCGCCGGGCGGCCCCAGCCGCTGGTCCACCGAACGCTCCGCGCAATGGTGTCCGCTAAAACCGAAGCTCGTGGTCGAGGTGTGCTACGACCATTTCAGCGGGGAACGTTTCCGCCACGGCACCACCATCCTGCGCTGGCGCCCCGACAAGGCGCCGCGCCAATGCACGCTGGATCAATTGAAGCAGAAAGCCGTCAGTCCGTTGAAGCTGCTGGCCTGATCCACCCCGTCGCCAGCGCCGACGCAAGTTCCGGCTGGCCGTTTTGCCGCGCCAGCGCCGCCATCGCATCGTGATCGTAAGGCACGTGGCGAAACGTCACCCGCCAGCTTCCGTCGCGCAATTCCAGGATTGCATAGCGCGCATCGGGCGTGCCTGCTTCCACCACATGCGGCGGATTGCTGGCGCGATATCCCGGCAAGCCGACGCTGCCGGGATTGACCACCATCCGACCGTCGCGAAGTTTTACCGCGCGCGCGATGTGGGTATGGGCGCACAGGATCAGCGACTGTGTGATGCCTTTCGCGAGCTTCTCGATGGCCTCGAGCGGCGCCCTGGCGACGCTGCCGTCGGGAAGCGTGGTTTCCAGCCAGTAGACCTCATCACTCGCCGGCGTCGCGTGACAGAGAAACACGGAATCTCGAAACACCTGCGTGGCCGGCACAGCGCGAAGCCAATCCAGATCGGCTGTATCGAGTTCGGTATATACGCGCCGTTCCCACGAACCCATCTTCTTATGCGGCCGGTCGATCAAATAGCGGTCGTGATTGCCGCGCACATGAACGGCATTGAGCGGCTTCAGCACATCCATGGTGCGCCTCGCGTCGAGCGGCCCGCTCACCATGTCGCCGAGATTGACGATAGCGTCGATACCCTGCGTGCGGATGTCGGCCAGCACCGCCTCCAGCGCGAGATAGTTTCCGTGAATGTCGGCTATCGCGGCAAAACGCATCAGGCCCTCATTTCGGCGGCGTGCCGTTGGCGGCCAGCACATGACCGGCGAGATACAGCGAGCCGGTGATGAGAATTCGCGGCGGCACCTCGTAAGCGAGCCGCGTCAGCGAACGCAGCGCCGCTTCGACACCGGAGGACGTTTCCACCCGCATGCCGAGACGCCGCGCCGCATCGGCCAGTGTGTCCGGCGGCATTGCATTGTCACGAGCCGGAATCTGCACTGCGATGATGTGCCGGGTCAGCCCTGCAAAATTGGCAAGAAAGCCTCCCGCGTCCTTGTTGGCCATCATGCCGGCGATCACCACCAGCGGCCGCGAGACCCGCTCTTCGAGGTCGCCCAGCGCCGCCGCGACCACGCGTCCGCCATCGGCATTGTGCCCGCCGTCAAGCCATAGCTCGCAGCCCGGCGGCGCCTGATCGACCAGCCTGCCCGACGCCAGCCGCTGCATCCGCGCCGGCCACTCGGCCCCGACGACGCCTGCCTCGAAGGCGGCGGCGCCGATCCTGAATGCATCGATCGCGCGCAAGGTCGCGATCGCGAGCCCGGCATTGTCGAACTGATGCCGCCCGAACAGTTTTGGCGCAGCCAGATCCATCAAGCCGCGTTCGTCCTGATAGACCAGCCGCCCGCGCTCGACATTGACATGCCACCCCTCGCCCGCCGCATGCAGCGATGCATGCATGCGCCTTACCTGCTGCTGGATCACGGCGGTAGCCTCGGGCGCCTGCTCCGCCGATATCACGGGCACGCCGCGCTTGATGATGGCGGCCTTTTCTCCCGCGATCTGGATCAGCGTGTCGCCGAGAAATTCGGTGTGGTCCATGCCGATGGGCGTGATAACGGCTGCCAGCGGCGCCTCGATCACATTGGTAGCGTCGAGCCGTCCGCCAAGGCCGGTTTCCAGCAGCACCACATCGGCCGGATGCATTGAAAACAGGCAAAACGCCGCCGCGGTCTGGATCTCGAAGATGGTGATGGGCGCGCCGTCATTTGCGCGCTCGCAACGCTCCAGCACGGCGCGCAATTCCGTGTCCTCGACGAGAACGCCGCCGCCGGGTCTGCCCAAGCGGAAACTCTCGTTGATACGCACCAGATATGGCGAGGTGAGGACGTGAACGCTTAGATTTGCCGCCTCCAGGATCGCGCGCAGATAGGCGATGGTCGATCCCTTGCCGTTGGTGCCGGCGACATGGATGACCGGCGGCAGCTTGCGCTCGGGATGACCCAGCTGGTGCAGCAGCCGGTGTATCCGCTCAAGGTTCAGATCGATCTGTTTGGGATGCAACGCCGACAGCCGCGCAATCAGATCGCCAAGCGGCGGCATCGGTCTGGCCGCGGGCGCGTTCACGCTTGCGGCGCTGCCGGCACCGCGTCCGCGCTCGATGCGATTGGCGCCTGGGTTGCGATCGGCTCCGGCGCGGACTTCGGCGCGGTTTCGATCGCCGGCGACCGCATCAGCAGCCTGCACAACCGCGCAAGCGTCGGGCGCAGGTCGTGGCGATGCACTACCATGTCCACCATGCCGTGGTCCTTGAGATATTCGGCGCGCTGAAAACCGTCCGGCAATTTCTCGCGGATGGTCTGTTCGATCACGCGCGCGCCGGCAAAGCCGATCAAGGCACCAGGCTCGGCGATCTGCACGTCGCCAAGCATGGCATAGGACGCGGTGACGCCGCCGGTCGTCGGATTGGTCAGCACCACGATGTAGGGAAGTTTGGCCTCGCGCAGCATCTGCACTGCGACTGTGGTGCGCGGCAATTGCATCAGCGACAGGATGCCTTCCTGCATCCGCGCGCCGCCGGAGGCCGCGAACACGATGAAGGGCGCCTTCTTTTCAACCGCGAGCTCGAAGCCGCGTATGATCGCCTCGCCGGCAGCCATGCCGAGCGAGCCGCCCATGAAGTCGAAATCCTGCACCGCAATGACGACCGCCGCGCCCTCCAGCTTGCCGTAGCCGACCTTGATAGCGTCGTTCAGGCCGGTCTTGGCCCGCGCATCCTTGATACGGTCGGCATATCGACGCTCATCGCGGAATTTGAGCGGGTCGGCCGTGACCTCGGGCAGCGCGATGTCGTACCAGACCTCGTTGTCGAAGATCGATTTCAGCCGCGCCACCGCGCCCATGCGCATGTGATAGTTCGAGCCGGGAATCACGAACTGATTGCTCTCGACGTCCTTGTAGAACACCAGCTGCCCGGTATCGGGGCACTTGATCCACAGATTCTCCGGCGTTTCGCGGCGCAGGATGTTGCGGATTTTCGGCCGGACGACGTTGGTGAGCCAATTCATGTCTCGCTCCGTGCGACAAGGAATCGCTTTGCAAATATGGCGGCCCGGGCGATGCCCGGCAAGCCGCTCCGCTCTATGTCGCCCAATTGTGGCTTATTCCGCAGCCTGTTTGGCCCCGCGCACGCCTTGCGCCAGCGAGGCCACCAGATCGGCCACTGCAGTGACGGTTTTGCCGGTCGCCCGCCCTTCCGGATCGAGGCTGGCGCTCAAGGCATCGACCAGGGCCGTGCCGACCACCGCGCCGTCGGCACGGCTGGCGATCGCGCGGGCCTGATCGGGAGTACGAATCCCGAATCCGACGCAGACCGGCAAATGCGTATGGCGCTTGATGCGTCCGACCGCCGCCGCCACCTGCTCGGTATCGGCCGACGCGCTGCCGGTGATGCCGGTGATGGAAACGTAATAGACAAAGCCCGAGGTATTTTGGAGCACGGCGGGCAGCCGCTTGTCGTCGGTGGTCGGCGTCGCGAGACGGATGAAATTCAGGCCCATCTTCAGCGCGGGAATGCAGAGTTCGTCGTCCTCCTCCGCTGGCATGTCGACAAGGATCAGCCCATCAACGCCGGCGGCCTTGGCGTCGGCCAGAAACCGATCGACGCCATAGATATAGATCGGATTGTAGTAGCCCATCAGGATGATCGGCGTCTTGTCATCGCCGGAGCGAAAGTCGCGCACCAGCGCGATGGTCTTCTTCAGCGTTGTTCCTGCTTTCAGGGCGCGCAGGCCGCTGGCCTGGATCGCAGGCCCATCGGCCATCGGATCGGTAAAGGGCATGCCGATTTCGATGATATCCGCGCCGGCCGCCGGCAGCGCCTTGATGATATCGAGCGAGGTTTTGAGGTCGGGATCGCCAGCCATCAAAAACGTCACGAATGCCGCGCGGCCTTCGCGCTTCAATTCGGCAAAGCGGGTGTCGATGCGGGTGGTCATGATGCGGCGGCCGCTGTGCTGCACCTCTCCCCTGTGGGGAGAGGTCGACCGCGAAGCGGTCGGGTGAGGGGGAGCCGCGGATGCAGCTCTGAGTTAGTGGCGTTACCCGTGCGGCGCGAAGGATAAAGGACAGCCAGGTCCGGATGCGCGGGGAGACCCCTCGCCCGGATTGCTTGCGCAATCTTACCTCTCCCCTGCGGGGAGAGGTCGGCTGCGCAGCAGCCGGGTGAGGGGGAGCCGCAGGCACGCTCGCGTGAGAGGATGCACAAATTCAAAGCGAGAGCCAGAAAACTTCGGGAGTCGCAAACGAGCGCCGAGGCAAAGCTTTGGCAAGCCTTACGCAACCGGCGGCTGGCGCGCTGGAAGTTTCGCCGCCAGCATCCGATCGATCGGTACGTTGTTGATTTCGTAACGCTCGACGGAAAGCTCATCGTCGAGGTCGACTGCGTAACGCATGCCGAAGCGTCGGAACGGGCTCGGGACGAGGCGCGGTCCAGAGTGCTGGAGGCCTGCGGCTTCCACATTGTGCGGGTTTCGAACAGCGACGTGTACGACAATCTCGAAGGAGTGCTCAAAGTGATCGAAGGCACGCTTGGATTGGACTTTCGATACGATTGACGGCGAACGCCCCTCACCCGGATTGCATCTGACGATGCAATCCGACCTCTCCCCTGCGGGGAGAGGTGAAGGAAGCGGCGCGGCCTGCTCATCGCTTCCCCCGCAGAATGTCCGCGACCTGCGGGATGTCCTTGTCGCCGCGACCGGAGAGATTGACAACCATCAAATGATCTTTTGGCCGCTTCGGGGCGAGATCCATCACCTTAGCGATGGCATGCGCCGATTCCAGCGCGGGGATGATGCCTTCCATCTGCGACAGCAGCGAAAACGCCGCCAGCGCTTCATCGTCGGTCGCGGACAGATACGTCACGCGGCCGGTCTCATGCAGCCAGGAATGCTCCGGTCCGATGCCGGGATAATCCAGTCCCGCCGAGATCGAATGCGCATCCTGGATCTGGCCATCCTCGTCCATCAACAGATAGGTGCGATTGCCGTGCAGCACGCCGGGCCGGCCACCCGCAATCGATGCCGCGTGCAATTGCGTCAGCCCATGGCCCGCCGCCTCGACGCCGAAAATCTCTACGCTCGGGTCGTCGAGGAAGGGATGAAACAGTCCCATCGCGTTGGAGCCGCCGCCGATGCAGGCGATGAGCGAATCCGGCAAGCGGCCTTCCGCCTCCTGCAGCTGTGCGCGGGTCTCCACCCCGATGACCGACTGGAAATCGCGCACCATCATCGGATAGGGATGCGGGCCGGCGATGGTGCCGATGCAGTAATAGGTGTTGTGGACGTTGGTGACCCAGTCGCGCAGCGCTTCGTTCATTGCGTCTTTCAGGGTGCGGGTCCCCGACTGCACCGGGACGACTTTGGCGCCCAGCATCTCCATCCGGAACACATTCGGCGCCTGCCGTGCCACATCGACCGCACCCATATAGACGATGCATTCGAGCCCAAACCGCGCGCACAGCGTCGCCGTGGCCACGCCATGCTGGCCCGCGCCGGTCTCGGCGATGATCCGCTTCTTGCCCATGCGGCGCGCGATCATGATCTGGCCGAGCACGTTGTTGACCTTGTGCGAGCCGGTGTGGTTGAGCTCTTCGCGCTTCAGATAGATTTTGGCGCCGCCGAGATGTTCGGTGAGCCGCTCCGCAAAATACAGCGGCGACGGCCGGCCGACATAGTCCTTCAGGTAACCGTTCATCTCGACATGGAACGCCGGATCAGCCTTGGCCTTCGCATAGGCCGTTTCCAGATCGAGGATCAACGGCATCAGCGTTTCGGCGACGAAGCGCCCGCCAAAAATACCGAAATGCCCGGTCTCATCGGGGCCTGAGCGGAAGGAATTGGGCAGGTTCATCAGATCATCAGCTCTTCGGTGGCGCGCGCGGCGCGAATAAATGCGCGGATCATGTCCGGATCCTTTAAGCCGGGCGCGCTTTCAACGCCCGAAGATACATCGACGCCGCCGGCGCGGGTGACGCGCAGGGCCTCCGCAACATTGCCGGCATTGAGGCCACCCGAAACCATGAAGGGAATTTTGAGGTCGAGATTTTCCAGCACATGCCAGTCAAAGGTGGCCCCGAGGCCACCGGGGCGGGTGGCATATTTCGGCGCGCGGGCGTCGAACAGAATGTGGTCGGCGACCGCGGCATAACCCGGCAGGCCGGCGAGATCGGTCGGCGTTTCGACTGCAATCACCTTCATTACCCGCAGCCCAAACCTCTGCTTGATGTCGCGCACCCGTGCCACCGTTTCCTTGCCGTGCAATTGCAAAATGTCCGGCTGCAGCGCGTCGACGATGTTGGCGAGCGTCGCATCGTCGGCATCGACCGACAACGCGGCTTTCATGGCGCGGCCCTTGGCGTGCCTGCCGAGTTCGCGGGCGGTCTCCAGGCCGAGATGCCGGGGCGACGGCGGGAAAAACACGAATCCGACCATGTCCGCGCCGGCATCTAGCGCGACATCAAGCGTCTCGCGCGTCGACAGGCCGCAAATTTTGACGATCAGGGACATGGGCTCAAGGCACGGGTTAGGACAGCTTCGGCAGGCGGAAATCGGGCGATCGGGGCGGGTTCTACAACGTCGCGCCGTGCTTGTCTCGCCCTGCGGCTCCATATCCGATGCCCTGCGGAGGCAGCGCCAGCAAGCGCGAATCGCCCCGGGAGGCGGTCACGGCGGCCGCACGCAGCTCGGCCAGTTGCGCCAGAGCCTGCCGCGCTTCGGCCTCATGCTGCCGGGCCGCGCGCCGCCAGTGGCGCTGCCGGAACCAGGTCGCAATGCCGCCGGCCAGCACGCCGAGAATTGCCACGGCGATGATGACGGCGAATAGCGGCATGGTGAGGCTGATCGAAGGATCGCGGGTATTGAACGGATCGAACGACACCGTCACGAAGTGCCGGTTGGCCACCGCGAAGACGACAAACAGCAGGCCCAGCGGAATCACGATCAGGGCCGTGAAAAATTTTCGCATGGCCTCTCTCGTGGAAAATGCTTCAAGCGCCCGCGTCGGGAGTGCCGGGCTCGCGGTTCAGCCGCTCGCGCATTTCCTTACCGGTCTTGAAAAACGGCACGCTCTTCTGATCGACCGGCACATGGGCGCCGGTGCGCGGATTGCGCCCTGCGCGCGCCGGGCGATGCTTTACCGAGAACGCACCAAAACCACGCAGCTCGACGCGATCGCCGCGCGCCAAGGCAGCTACGATTTCATCGAGGATTGCGTTCACAATGTTCTCCACATCCCGCTGATAGAGGTGCGGGTTGTGCTCGGCGATGCGCTGAACCAGTTCGGATTTGATCATCGGCGACGGGACCCGTGACGTGGGGACAACCATTTCCGTGAAAATGCCTTGAACTGTCAAGACGCTAAATGAAATTCCCTCAGTCGGAAACCACGTGACAAATGGCCGGATCGGCCTTTGTGACAGCGCCCGCAGTGCGGGAGGAAGCGACGGAAACCAGACTTAGGGGTCTAGTTCGAGGCTGCGGGACGCCACAGCGCCAGCATGCCGTCGAGACCGAGATTTTCGACCGCCTGGACGATGCCGGCCTGCTCGATCCGACGCGCGAGCCCACTCAGACCCAGCGCATCGAATGCAATCGAGGCCGTCGTGCGCAGAAAAGTCAGGTCGCCGAGCCGCGGCGACAGTTTGAAATCCCGAATTGGCAGGTCGCTTTTGACGTTCTTGTTCGCGACCAGCCATGCGACCGCGGTCTTCTCGTCGCCCAACTGGTCGACCAGCTTGAGGTCGACCGCCTGACGCCCGGTGAAGACGCGGCCATCGGCGACTTTTTCCAGCAACGCGTCGTCCATGCCGCGGCGCTCCTTTACGAGCCCGCGAAACCACGCATAGGTGTCCTTCACCAGCGCGTCGAGCGCCGCGCGCGCTTCGGGGCTGGTCGGCTCGAAGCCGTTGGGTGCGGCTTTCAGCGGTGAGGACTTCACTTCCTCGACCTTGACGCCGACGGTTTTCATCAGCTCGCTGACGTTCGGGATTTGAAACAGCACGCCGATCGAGCCTACCAGCGAAGTCTGCTGGGCGACGATGTGATCGGCTGCGATCGCCGTGATGTAGCCGCCGGACGCGGCCAGTCCATCGACCACCACGACCAGGGGCTTCTTCGCTTTCAGGCGCACCAGCGCATCGTAAAGCTGCTCGGAGCCCGAGGTCGTGCCGCCCGGCGAATTGATGTGCACGATCACCGCCGCCGCGGATGATTTTTCCAGCCGCTCCAGCGCCTCGGCGCGATCGCGGTCGCTACGGATCAGGCCTTCGATATTGACGCGCGCGATCGAGCCGGACACGGCGAGCGCCTGACGGCCCCCCGGCGTTGCCAGCACGGCGACGGTCACGATCGCCGCGATCGCCACCAGCACCGCGGCGACGCGCCAGAACGTCAGCTTGCGGCGCATTCTGCGGCGGTCGACGATGACATCGGAATCAAGCGACATCGAAAATCTCCTGAGGTGCCTTCGCGTTTTGCCTTCGCAGCGTGGATATAGGGTTATCTGAATACATCAATTGCGATGCAATTTGAAGAAAACAAGGCCCTACCTCGGTGTCGTCCCCGCGAAGGCGGGGACCCAGTATTCCAGAGGCGTCAGTGCTAGAGCCGAGGAGGCGCGGCGTACTGGGTCGCCCGGTCAAAGCCGGGCGATGACAGGCGAGATGGTTCTGTAAAAACAAAAAGGGCTCCGGTCGAAACCGGAGCCCCATATTTGTAACAGCGGCGGCGGCCTTACTTCTCCGCACGCCCCTTCAGCGCGGTGCCGAGAATGTCGCCCAGTGTCGCACCCGAGTCCGACGAGCCGTACTGCGCGATGGCTTCCTTCTCTTCGGCGACTTCCAGCGCCTTGATCGAGACCTGCACCTTGCGGGCCTTCTTGTCGAACTGGATCACGCGTGCGTCGACTTTTTCGCCGACCGCGAAACGTTCGGCGCGCTGATCGGAGCGCTCACGCGCCAGTTCAGACCGCTTGATGAAGGTGGTGAAGTCGGTGCCGACGATCTGGACCTCGATGCCGCTTTCCTTCACCTCGAGCACTTCGCAGGTAACCACGGCGCCCTTCTTGACGTCGCCAGGCTCGGCGAACGGGTCGCCCTCGAGCTGCTTGACGCCGAGCGAGATGCGTTCCTTCTCGACATCGACATCGAGCACGATGGCTTTCACCATGTCGCCCTTCTTGAAGTTGTCGATCACCTGCTCGCCCGGAAGCTTCCAGTCGAGGTCGGACAGGTGCACCATGCCGTCGACATCGCCTTCGAGCCCGAGGAACAGGCCGAACTCGGTCTTGTTCTTGACCTCGCCCTCGACCGTGGAGCCGACCGGGAATTTCTCGATGAACACTTCCCACGGATTGCGCATGGTCTGCTTGAGGCCGAGCGAAATCCGGCGCTTGACGGAATCCACTTCCAGCACCTGCACTTCGACTTCCTGCGAGGTGGAGACGATCTTGCCGGGATGCATGTTCTTCTTGGTCCACGACATTTCCGAGACGTGGATCAGGCCTTCGATGCCGGGCTCCAGTTCGACGAAGGCGCCGTAGTCGGTGATGTTGGTGACGCGGCCGGTGAAGCGCGCGTTGAGCGGATATTTCGCCTCGATGCCCTGCCACGGATCGTCCAGCAATTGCTTCATGCCGAGCGAGATGCGGTGGGTTTCGTGGTTGATCTTGATGATCTTCACCTTCACCGTCTGGCCGATGGTCAGCACCTCGGTCGGGTGATTGACCCGGCGCCAGGCGATGTCGGTGACGTGAAGCAGGCCGTCGATGCCGCCGAGGTCGACGAACGCACCGTAATCGGTGATGTTCTTGACCACGCCGTCGATCACCTGACCCTCTTCGAGATTCTGCACCAGCTCCTGGCGTTGCTCGGCGCGGGTCTCTTCGAGAACCGTGCGGCGCGACACCACGATGTTGCCGCGGCGGCGATCCATCTTGAGGATCTGGAACGGCTGCGAGTTGTTCATCAGCGGCGCGACGTCGCGGATCGGGCGGATATCGACTTGGCTTCGCGGCAGGAAGGCCACCGCGCCGTCGAGATCGACGGTAAAACCGCCCTTGACCTGGTTGAAGATGACGCCGTGCACCTTCTCATTATTGTTGAAGGCCTTCTCCAGCTTGCCCCAGCTTTCCTCGCGGCGCGCCTTGTCGCGCGACAGCACGGCTTCGCCGAGCGCGTTCTCGATGCGGTCGAGGAACACCTCGACCTCGTCGCCGACCTTGAGATCGTTTTCGCGGCCGGGACCGTTGAATTCGCGAAGCGCCACGCGGCCTTCGGTCTTGAGGCCGACGTCGATGACGGCCATGTCTTTTTCAATCGCAACCACCTTGCCCTTGATGACGGAGCTTTCCTGAAGGTTGCCGCCGGCAAAGGATTCGTCGAGCATCGCGGCAAAATCGTCGCGGGAAGGATTATAGGAAGAAGCAGTCGAAGCCATTTGTTCTCCAGATGCGGGTGTCGCCGGCCATTCGGGTTAAAGGGCGTATCGCCACGTGAAGTGTCGGGGTCCGCAAATCCCAACGACCGCTCCCCGCAAAAAATCGCGAGAGCGGGCCGGCAGCATGCCTGCACGTTTCGATACGTTGATTTTGTCCGGGATCAGAGCTTTCGATCTCAAGACCGGGAGCGGGCGTTCCTCCAATGACGGCAGGGCGTCAAACCCTAAGCCGGCCCGCTCGGACGGCCTCGACAATGTCGATGGCGGCCCGGACGCCGCCTTCTATATCCAACTGCGAGTTATCGAGCAAGTAAGCATCTGAGGCGCGTTTTAAAGGCGCAACGGCCCGATTCTGGTCGCGTTCGTCGCGTTTGAGGATATCCGCCAGCACGGCTGCCTCATCGGCATCCTCGCCCCGCGCACGGGCTTCCAGGGTGCGGCGGCGGGCGCGGACTTTCGGGTCGGCGACGACAAAGATTTTGACGTCGGCATGGGGGCAGATCACGGTTCCGATGTCGCGGCCGTCGAGCACCGCGCCGGGCGGATCGGATGCAAATTGCCGCTGAAAATTGACCAAAACCTCCCGCACTTTCGGGATCGCCGACACCACGGAGGCGGCCTCGCCCACGGTTTGGGTTTTCAAGACCGGATTTCCGAATTTTTCCGGATCGAGCGCCAGCGCCGCGGAGACGGCGATCACTTCATCCGTCAGATCGGCCCCCGCATCCAGCAGCGCCTTGGCCACCGCGCGGTAGATCACGCCGGTATCGAGATGACGATAACCGTAATGCGCGGCCAGCCTCTTGCCGAGCGTGCCCTTGCCGGAGGCGGCCGGCCCGTCAATGGCAATGATCATGAAGACTCGCTTGGCGCGCTACGCAACGGGCATTGTTGTTGCGGGATGCGAACTCACCAGGGCTGCTAAAGGTAAGATATTCTCGCATGCCGTCCGTCAGATAGTCACGCTTCCAGTCAATAAACATTGAACTCGTGTGCCACGGGCGGTCAAGGCAGCGTGCCGGCCCGGAGACCCAACTCGGTACGCGACCAAGCTTGTACTGTTTGGCCGGATATCCGCGATTGCACCAACCAGCGCATCGAGCCGTTTGTCTTTAGTCAGTACCGGCGCCTTTTCGAGCATCGCGCGGCGAGCTTCGTCGCTGGACGCCAGCTCAAACGCATCGACAAAGTCGGCGAGTGCGGCTCCCAGAGAAGTGCCGGCCTGAATCCTGTTGACGGCCTCGGAGAGCCCTGCATGTTGCATCGAATCCCTTCCGCGACAGGTTACGAAAACTCCGCCCCCAGCCCGCGCATCATCGGGATGAATGTCGGAAAACTAGTGGCGATGAACGCCGTATCGTCGACCCTCACCGGCTTGTCCGACGCAAGCCCCATCACCAGTGCCGACATCGCGATGCGGTGGTCCATGTGGGTGGTGACGAGGCCGCCGCCGGGCACGTGACCCTTGCCTTCGACGATCATGTCGTCGCCGACGATCTCCACCTTGACGCCGTTGACGCGGAGCATGGCGGCGGTCGCCTCCAGCCGGTCGGATTCTTTCACCCGCAATTCCTGCAGGCCGCGCATGATGGTGGTGCCCTCGGCAAAGCCGGCGGCCACCGCCAGCACCAGATACTCGTCAATCATCGACGGCGCGCGTTCTGCCGGCACCTCGACGCCGCGCAGCTTTGAGGCGCGGACCCGGAATTGCGCCATCGGCTCGCCAACGTCGCCGCGCACCTCGCTTTCCTCGATCAAGGCGCCCATTTCGCGCAGCGTGGTGAACAGCCCGGTGCGCAGCGGATTGGTCATCACGTCCGTCAGCACGATGTCGGAACCCTCGATGATCAGCGCGGCGACGATCGGAAATGCCGCCGAGGACGGATCGGCCGGTACCACGACATCGGCGCCGTGCAGTTCAGGCTGGCCGGTGAGCGCGATCCTGCGGCCATGGCTGCCTTCGCGCGTGGACGTGATCTGCGCGCCAAAATGCTTCAGCATCAGTTCGGTATGATCGCGGCTGGCCTCGGTCTCGATCACGGTGGTGATTCCGGGCGCCGACAGCCCCGCCAACAGCACGGCGGACTTGATCTGCGCCGACGCCACCGGGGTGCGGTACAGGATCGGGAGCGGATCGCGGGCGCCCTGCAGCGACACGGGCAACCGGCCGCCCTGCCTGGCCTCGCCCACCCGGGCGCCCATCAGTTGCAGCGGATCGAGCACCCGCCGCATCGGCCTAGAACGCAGCGATGCGTCACCGTCGAAGGTCGCCACTATCGGGCAGCCGGCCACCGCACCCATCACCAGCCGGCAGCCGGTGCCGGAATTGCCGAAATCGAGCGGCGCCTCCGGCTGAGCAAAGCCGGCGACGCCTGTGCCGCTCACCGACCACGTGACCGCGCCATTGCCGCCCTGCCGCTCGACCCGCGCGCCCAGCGCCCGCATCGCCCTGGCGGTATTGAGCACGTCCTCCCCCTCGAGTAGGCCACTGATCCGGCTTGTCCCGACCGCCAGCGCCCCCAGGATCAGGGCGCGGTGCGAAATCGACTTGTCGCCGGGAACGCGGACCCTGCCGGTCAGGGCTCCGCTTGCGCGGGCCTCCAACGGAGTCGGCTGGTCAGAATGGGTCAAGATTGTGTCCTCTGTGCCGGTGGCACGTAACACATGGGTCGAGCTCGGTCACGCGGCCAGCAGTCTCTCTGAAAGCGCTATTGACAGCAGCGGCGCAACTAGCCAAGTGAAGCACCGTTTTTCGCAAAATTCCCAGGACTAAAGCCCGTGGCCAAATCCGATCTCGGAACCAAACGCATTTGCCCGACGACTGGCAAGAAATTCTATGATCTCAACAAGAACCCTGTGATCTCGCCCTATACCGGCGAGGTGGTGCCGATTGCGCCCATCGCACCACCCCGGACCCGCGCCGACGCCGCTGCCCGCGCCAGTGCCGCGGCTGCGGCTTCCGCCGCCGAGGTCGTTCCGGAGCCCGCCGAGGCCGAGGAATTGGTGCCGTTGGAGGAAGCCGATGCCGAGGAGAATACCGGCAAGGTCAAGGCCGTGGTGCCGGAGTCCGAAGACGACATCGAGATCGACGAGACCATCGAGGACGACGACGACGACGATTCCACCTTCATCGCCGATGAGGAAGAGGGCGATGAGGACGTGACCGACATCATCGGCGACGTCAGCGGTGACGAGGAGACTTGAGATCAGCCCTGAATTGTGTTCAGGGTTGCCGCCCGCGCCGTTCTAAGGCGTGAGGAAAGCCTGGGGCCATAGCTCAGCTGGTAGAGCGCTTGCATGGCATGCAAGAGGTCGGCGGTTCGACCCCGCCTGGCTCCACGCTTCGCCTTCGGCTACGCGTGGCGCAGCCACGCTTAGGCGAAGGTGAAGCGTGTCCGGCGAAGCCCGAAGGGCGAAGACGGACCGAACTACCGCCAGCCTCTACATCGCATCATCCGAGCTTTGAAGTTTTTTGGAAACGCTACGGCTACGCGTGGCGCAGCCACGCTTAGGCGAAGGTGAAGCGTGTCCGGCGAAGCCCGAAGGGCGAAGACGGACCGAACTACCGCCAGCCTCTACATCGCATCATCCGGGCTTTGATTTTTTGGAAACGCTTCGGCTATGCGTGGCGCAGCCACGCTTAGGCGAAGGTGAAGCGTGTCCGGCGAAGCCCGAAGGGCGAAGACGGACCGAACTACCGCCAGCCTCTACATCGCATCATCCGGGCTTTGAATTTTTTGGAAACGCTTCGGCTATGCGTGGCGCAGCCACGTTTAGGCGAAGTGAAGCGTGTCCGGCGAAGCCCGAAGGGCGAAGGCGGACTGATACAACTACGCATTTGTAGCCTACGTACATTTTTCTCCCCATGCTCCCGCCTCTGCCAACGCGCTGAGGGCAGCCATGTGGTACGTCTACATCATCCGCAGCATTAGCTTTCCTGACCAGGAATATACCGGCGCAACTGCGGATTTGAAGCAGCGGATCGCCGATCACAACGCCGGCAAGTCCGCGCACACAGCAAAATTCAAGCCTTGGGAACTCCTTTGGTACTGTGCTTTTCCGGACAAATACAAAGCGCTGGCATTTGAAAAATACCTCAAATCTCATTCCGGCCGCGCATTTGCGAAAAAGCGCTTCTGATGATTTATGTCTTTCATGATATCCAGTCCCCCCACCCCCGGTGCCATGACGGGCCTGCGTGTGATCGATCTCACGCGCGTACTCGGCGGGCCCTATTGTACGCAGATCCTGGCCGACCACGGCGCCGACGTCATAAAGGTCGAGCCGCCGGCCGGCGATGAGGTGCGTGACTGGGGGCCGCCATTCCATGATGACGACGCGGCCTATTTCGTCGGCATCAACCGCAACAAGCGCTCGATCGGGCTCGACCTTGCTTCCGAAGGCGGCCGCGAGATCCTGCTCAAAATGCTGGAGAGCGCCGACGTCCTGATCGAGAACTTCAAGCCGGGCACGCTGGACAAATGGGGCATCGGCAACGACAGCTTGCGCGAAAAATTTCCAAAACTGGTGCATTGCCGGATTTCAGGCTTCGGCGGCGACGGCCCGCGCGGCGGCAATCCCGGCTATGACGCCATCATCCAGGCCATGACCGGCATGATCGCCGCCACCGGCTCGCCTGAGAGCGGGCCGATGCGGATCGGCGTGCCGCTGGTCGACATCACTACCGGGCTCTATGCCGCGATCGGGATCCTGATGGCGCTGGCGGAGCGGCAGAAATCCGGCCTCGGACAGTTTCTCGAAACCACGCTGTATGAAACCGGCCTCGCCATCATGCATCCGCACGCGGCGAATTATTTCATGCACGGCAGGCCGCCGAGCCTCACCGGCAACGAGCATCCTAATCTCGTGCCGTATGCGATTTTCCCGACCAGAACCGACAACATCTTCATCGGCGTCGGCAATGATGGCACCTTTCGCAAGCTGGCACGCGAAATCGGCAAGCCGGAACTCGGCACCGATCCCCGCTTTGCGCGCAACAAGGACCGCATCGCCAACCGCGAAGCGCTGCGCGCGGAACTTGCCGCCGTGTTTAGCCAGCATGAGGCAGAACCCTTGTGCAACCGCCTGCTCGCCGCAGGCCTGCCGGCAGGTCCGGTGCAGCGGATCGACCAGGCGCTGACCAGCGCCCACGCCGTTCACCGCGGCGACATCATCGAGAAGGACTGGTACAAGGGCGTGGCTTCCCCGATCCGCATGTCGCGCAGCAAGGCTTCCTTGCGCCGCGTGCCGCCGAAATTCAGCGAGCATGCCAGCGCAGTGCTGACTGAGTTTGGCTATTCGAAGGGCGAGATCGATAACCTGGTCAACAAGGGCGTGGTCTGCGGACCGGAACGAAAACGCTGAGTTTCGTGCCCCGGACGAAGCGCAGCGTACTCGGGTCCGCGCTTCGCGCGGCCCGAGCACAGGCTCCGCTCTTTGCGGAGCGGTGCGCTGCAGAGCCGGGGCCGTACCAAAGGCGGTGTTCGTGACGATCCCGGCTCTGCGGAGCAGCGCGAAGAACGCTGCACCGCGTTCGGGACAAATAAAAACCCCTCCGCCTATTTTCCCGCTTCCCTCAGCCTCCGCTTCCCCCCTAGCCTGCTTTCGCTTATACGGTCATTTGCACGTCATCCGGCGCTATTATCGCGCGAAATGAAGATGACGGTCCAACCGGGAGGAGTTTTGATGGCTATCCGAAAATTTGGCGCCGCCGCAGCAGTCGCTGTCACGCTGGCCCTCGCCAGTCCTGCGCACGCGGTCACCGAGCTTCAGTGGTGGCACGCCATGACCGGCGGCAACAATGACGTTGTCAACAGGCTGGCGGAAGAGTTCAATGCCAGCCAGTCCGAATACAAAGTCGTGCCATCGTTCAAGGGCGGCTATGCCGACACCATGAATGCCGGCATCGCCGCGTTCCGTGCCGGCAACGCGCCGCATATCATGCAGGTTTTCGAAGTGGGCACCGCAACCATGATGAGTGCCACGGGCGCGATCAAGCCAGTCTACCAGCTGATGAAAGACGCGGGCGAGCCGTTCGATCCGAAGGCGTACCTTCCAACGATCACGGGGTACTACTCGACTTCGAAAGGCGACATGCTGTCCTTCCCTTTCAACTCATCGTCGATGGTGATGTGGATCAACAAGGACGAGTTGAAGAAGGCCGGCATCGAGATTCCGAAGACCTGGCCCGAAGTGTTCGACGCCGCCAAGAAGCTGAAGGCGGCGGGCCATTCGACCTGCGGCTTTTCCAACGCCTGGGCGACATGGGCGCACATCGAGCAGTTTTCCGCCTGGCATAATGTGCCGATCGGGACCAAGGCAAACGGCCTCGATGGGTTCGACACCGTGCTGCAGTTCAACTCGCCGCTGCATGTCAAACACCTGCAGAACCTCGTCGATCTGCAGAAGGACAAGACCTACGACTACGGTGGCCGGACCAACGCCGGCGAAGCGCGGTTCGGCTCCGGCGAATGCGCAATCTTCCTCACCTCATCGGGTTACTACGGCACTGCCAAGGGGACCGCGAAATTCGACTTCACCTCGGTGCCGATGCCTTACTATCCAGACGTCCAGGGCGCGCCGCAAAACTCGATCATCGGCGGCGCTTCACTCTGGGTGATGGGCGGCAAGAAGCCGGAAGAATACAAGGGCGTCGCCAAATTCTTTGCGTTCCTGTCCGATACCAATCGGCAGGCAAAGCTGCACCAGGAATCCGGCTACCTGCCGATCACCAAGGCGGCTTATGAAAAAACCAAGGCGGACGGCTTCTATGAGAAGAATCCGACGCTGGAGACGCCGCTCAAGGAGCTTACCAACAAGGAGCCGACGGAAAATTCTCGCGGCCTGCGTTTTGGCAATATGGTGCAGATGCGCGACGTCTGGGCCGAGCAGATGGAGGCCGCGCTGGCCGGACAGAAGACCGCGCAGCAGGCGCTTGATGACGCGGTGGCACGGGGCAATGCCATCTTGCGGACGTTCGAAAAGACCGCAAAATAACGCCTTACAGAAAACTCCCTTTCCGCCCGGAGAGGGAGTTCGTTTCGCATCACACGGTAGCCGCGACGTCCTGAATGGAAAAGTCTGCCGTCTTCAACAGCAAGCTGCTTCCGTATCTGCTGCTGATCCCGCAGCTCATCATCACATTGGTGTTCTTCTACTGGCCGGCCAGCCAGGCGGTCTGGCAATCGTTCCTGCGCGAGGACGCCTTCGGACTGGTTTCGGATTTCGTCGGATTGGAAAATTATCAGGCGCTGTTCGCGCAGCCTGAATATTACAAAGCCATGCTGACTACGGCGGTGTTCTCAACGCTGGTGGCAGTGTTATCGCTCAGCATTGCGCTGTTGTTCGCGACCCAGGCCGACAAGAACCTCAAAGCCGCCCCGGTCTTCAAGACCTTCATGATCTGGCCCTATGCCGTCGCGCCGGCGGTGGCCGGCGTGCTCTGGTTCTTCATGTTCCATCCGTCGCTCGGCACCTTTGCGCGGCCGCTGCGCGTGATGGGTTTTGACTGGAATCCGCTGCTGAACGGCAACCACGCAATGATCCTCGTGGTGATGGCCGCGGTGTGGAAGCAGATCGCCTATAATTTTCTGTTCTTCCTGGCAGGGCTGCAGTCAATCCCTAAAAGCGTGCTGGAAGCCGGCGCGATCGACGGCGCGGGTCCGCTGCGGCGGTTCTGGACCATTACATTTCCGCTGCTGTCGCCCACCACGTTCTTCCTGCTGGTCGTGAACATCGTCTACGTGTTCTTCGACACGTTCGGGATCATCGATGCGGTGACCGGCGGCGGTCCGGCAGGCGCCACCACCACCATGGTCTATAAGGTCTATGCCGATGGACGGCTTGGCGGGGATCTCGGCGGCTCGGCGGCACAATCGGTGGTGCTGATGGTGATCGTGATTGCGCTGACGGCCATCCAGTTCCGCTATGTCGAGCGCAAGGTGCAGTACTGATGGTCGAGCATCGCCCCTGGAACGACATCATCGCCTACGCCATCCTCACCCTCGGCGTATTCATCGTCGCTTTCCCGGTCTACCTCGCATTGATCGCCTCGACCCATGACGCCGCCACCGTGGTTGGCGGCAACATGCCGCTGCTACCGGGCGGCCGCGCGCTGGAAAACTACTACCGGGCCATCTTCGTCGGCGGCTCGCGCACCGCGCGCGAGCCGGTCGGACATCTGCTGATGAATTCGTTCATCTCCGCGATCGGCATCGCGGTCGGGAAGATCTTCATCTCCATCCTTTCGGCCTACGCCGTGGTGTATTTCCGCTTTCCATTCCGCCAGACCGCGTTCTGGATCATCTTCGTCACGCTGATGCTGCCGGTCGAAGTGCGCATCTATCCGACCTACAAGGTGGTGGCCGACCTGCACATGCTCGACACCTATGCCGGGCTGATCCTGCCGCTGATCGCGTCCGCGACCGGCACGCTGCTGTTCCGGCAGTTCTTCATGACCATTCCCGACGAATTGCTGGAGGCCTCCAAGATCGACGGCGCGGGTCCGTTCCGATTTTTCAAGGATACGCTTCTGCCGCTGTCGATCACAACCATCGCCGCGCTGTTCGTGATCCAGTTCATCTATGGCTGGAATCAATATCTGTGGCCGCTATTGATCACCACGCAGGATTCGATGCAGACCATCGTCACCGGCATCAAGAAGATGCTGACGACGACCGACGAGCTCGCCGAATGGCAACTGGCGATGGCCACCGCGATCCTCGCAATGCTTCCACCGGTCGCGGTGGTGGTGTTCATGCAGCGCCTGTTCGTGCGCGGCCTCGTCGAGACGGAGAAATAGGGCGATGGCCAACGTCACGCTGACAGACGTCCGCAAAACCTATGCCGGCGGTTTTGAAGCCATCAAGGGCATCGGACTCGATGTCGGCGACGGCCAGTTCTGCGTGCTGGTGGGACCCTCCGGCTGCGGCAAGTCGACGCTGCTGCGCATGATCGCGGGCCTGGAGACCACGACGTCAGGCAAGATCGACATCGGCGGGCGTGTCGTCAACGAGATCGAGCCGGCCGAGCGCGACATCGCCATGGTGTTCCAGAACTACGCGCTCTATCCGCACATGAGCGTCTACAACAACATGGCCTACGGCCTGCGCAACCGCCGCATGCCGGAAGCCGAGATCGACACAAGGGTCAAAGAGGCCGCGAAAATCCTCGAGCTCGGCGCGCTGCTGCAACGAAAGCCGCGGCAGCTCTCCGGCGGCCAGCGCCAGCGCGTCGCGATGGGCCGCGCCATCGTGCGCCAGCCAAAAGTGTTCCTGTTCGACGAGCCGCTGTCGAACCTCGACGCCAAGCTGCGTATCGCCATGCGCGTCGAAATCCGCAAATTGCAGCGGCGATTGAAGACCACGTCGATCTACGTCACCCACGACCAGCTCGAGGCGATGACGCTGGCCGATATTCTGGTGGTGATGAACGGCGGGCAGGTCGAGCAATTTGGCAATCCGCTGGATGTCTACCAGAAGCCTGCGACGACGTTCGTCGCCTCCTTCATCGGCGCGCCGCCGATGAATCTGATGCCGCTGCGCGATGCGGGCGGCTTTCCGGCTGCAGATGGCGATGGCATTCTCGGTATTCGCCCAGAAGATCTGATCATATCGGGTGAGGCGCCGCCGGCGGAGGGTCTGGCGCTCGACCTCACGGTGGAGGCAATCGAGCGCGTCGGCGCCGAAACCTACGTCTATGGCATCCGTGCGCTTGCCAGAGACGCGCCGACGGTAAGCGCCAGACCGGGCGAACTGCCGCCCGGCGAGGTCATCGTGCGGGTTCCCGGCACGGATGCTCCGGCAATCGGGCAGCGTATCCGGGCCACCGCGCCCCGCGAAAAGCTGCATTTGTTCAGCGCCGACGGGCGCAGCCGGATCGATCTGTAAGCCGATTCAACGCTTTGCGGCCGTTTCCGGGGCCGCTTGAACGTCCCTTAAACCATGCCCATATTGACCGTTGACCGGACGGCATGCCGCCGGACGGCCAAAAATGGGGCGCCGCAAGGGCCCCTCAAAGTCGCTTCGAGAGGACTTTGTGATGTCTCGTGTTCCTTCGTTATCCAGTCCGTTCCTGTTGGGATTCGACGAAATCGAGCGTGCGCTTGATCGCGTCGTCAAGGGTGCCGACGGCTACCCGCCCTACAATATCGAGCGCTGCGACCGTGCCAACGGCCAGCCCGAACGGCTTCGGATCACGCTGGCGGTGGCGGGTTTTACCCGCGACCAACTCGATGTAACCATTGAGGAAAACCAGCTCGTCATCCGCGGCCGGCAGCAGGACGACAAAGGCCGGCAATACATCCATCGCGGCATCGCCGCGCGCCATTTCCAGCGCACTTTCGTGCTGGCGGAGGGGATGCAGGTGCTGGGCGCGGACCTGAAAAACGGGCTGTTGTCGGTCGACCTTGCCAGGCCGGAACCTGAGAAGGTCGTTAAGACAATCGCTATCAATGAGCACGAATAATGGGAACTAGTAGCGGACTCGACCGCTTGGTCTAGTGAAGGAGTCGAGACCATGACTGAAGCTAACGTTGCGTATGAAGGAAATAGCGTCTCCCGGGAGGCGCTGGCGATTATGGGCGAAGGCCACATCGCCTACGTCAAACAGATCCGTTCCGAGGACGTGCCGGGGCTTTTCCCCCAGGCGCCGCATCTTGCTCCCGGCCTGAAACTGTTCGCACTGCACACCGCAAGCGGCCAGCCGATCATGCTGACGGATTCACGGGAAGCCGCGATCGCCAACGCATGGAGCAACGAACTGCAGGCCGTCAGCGTTCACTGAGCGCGACTGGACGGAATTGGGAATTGGCGATACGCGGGCGTGCGTCCTAGATTTGATCGGGGACGCGCCCGCGTATCTTATTTGAGCCACCTGTCGATTTCGCTGCGGTCTTTCGCTGCTACTTCAAGGAGCCTTCATAACAAGCTAAGCCGCGGTCGCCGGCGGCAGCGCCAGCACCGAATAGATCGCCTGCGCGTCGCGCGAGGCGCGCAGCTTCTTGGCGACGTCCTGGTCGCGCAACAGCCGCGCGATCCGCGCCAGAGCTTTGAGGTGATCGGCGCCGGCGCCTTCCGGCGCAAGCAGCAGGAAGATCAGGTCGACCGGCTGGCCGTCCATCGCCTCGAAGTCGATCGGGCGCTCCAGGCGGGCGAACAGGCCGAACAGCCTTTCCAGCTTCGGCAGCTTGCCATGAGGGATCGCGACGCCGTAGCCCACCGCAGTGGTGCCAAGCTTCTCGCGCTGCAGCAGGACCTCGAAGATCGAGCGTTCGTTCTGTCCGGTCAGGCTCGCCGCGCGCGCGGACAATTCCTGCAGTGCCTGCTTCTTGCTGTTGACTTTCAACGCCGGGAGTATCGCCTCGGGCGCGACCAGATCGGTAATCGTCATGGGGCTTCCGAGGTGAAGTTGGAACGTCCGGAGTGTGACATAGGCTTACATGAGGTGGCGTCAAGCGGGAAAGCAGTCGGTCGGGATTGCGCCATCTGTAGCGCAAAACCAGTGCCAATTCCTTAAATTCCAGGCCACCCCGGCAGGGCGGCGGACTTATAGGGACCGCCTTGGGGGGCGTCAATGCTGCTCGGCACTTAACCCCCGGGGTTCACGGCCGGAGGGTCGACCCAGCCGACATTGCCGTCCGGCCGCCGGTAGATAATGTTCACCCGCCCGCTGCCGCCATGCTGGAATACGATCACCGGCGCGCCGGTCAGGTCCAGCTCCATCACCGCCTCGCTGACTGACAACCGCTTCAGCGACGTGGTGGCCTCGGCGATGATCACCGCGTTGTAGGCCGTCTCATCCTCGCCGTCGTAAGCAGGCGCCTCGATCACATAGCTCGGTGCATCCAGCGTCGGCGCGTCCATTTCGGCTAATGCCGCGGCAGCCGCGTGCGCCTTGCGCTCGGAGCGGTCCTTGAGCCGGCTCTTGTAGCGGCGCAATCGCTTCTCGATCTGCAGCAGGGCCTGGTCGGCGCTGGCATAGGCGTCTGCCGCATTGGATTCGGCCTCCAGCGTGATGCCGGAATCCAGATGCAGCGCGCAGTCGGTGCGAAAACCAAAGCCGTCCTTGCTGAGCGTGATGTGGCCGGAATAATTGCCGTCGAAATATTTGCGCAGGACTTCTTCGGTGCGTTCGCTGACGCGCCCGCGCAGCGCTTCGCCGAGACTGATGCTCTTGCCCGAGACCCGTACGGTCATGTCATGCCTCGTTTCGTCCAGGGTGGATGACTAATATCTGGTGTCGCAGGCGGGCGATCAAGCCGGTGCGGTGTCGCGGGAGCGGTCGGAGGATACGGCGGGCGCCGAAAGTGCATTGCCAAGCATGCTCTGTTTGTCGCGGCGGCGCTGCACCGAGGACGGAATGCGCATCGCCTCGCGGTACTTCGCCACGGTGCGGCGGGCGATATCAATTCCGGCCTCACGCAATCGTTCCACGATGGTGTCGTCCGACAGGATCGCCGTCGCACTTTCCGCGTCGATCAATTGCTTGATGTGGTGACGAACGGCTTCCGCGGAATGCGCTTCGCCGCCGTCGGCCGAGGCGATCGACGCGGTGAAGAAATACTTCAGTTCAAAACTGCCGCGATTGGTCGCCATGTATTTGTTGGCGGTGACGCGCGACACCGTCGATTCGTGCATCTGAATGGCATCCGCCACCGCCTTCAGATTGAGCGGCCGCAAATGCGCCACGCCCTGGGTGAAGAAACCGTCCTGCTGGCGGACGATTTCGGTCGCGACCTTCAGGATGGTGCGGGCGCGCTGATCGAGCGCGCGCACCAGCCAAGTCGCATTCTGCAGGCAATCGGTGAAATAGGATTTGTCGCCATCCTTGCGGATGGTCTTCGACAGTTCGGAATAATATACCTGATTGACCAGCACCCTCGGCAGCGTGTCGCTGTTGAGTTCGACATGCCAGCCGCCATCGGGCCCCGGCCGCACATAGACATCAGGCACCACGGTCTGCATCCGCGCCGAGCCGAATTTCAAACCCGGCTTCGGATCGAGCCGCCGGATCTCGCCGATCATGTCGGCGAGATCGTCATCATCGACGCCGCAGAGTTTTCGCAAACCGCCAATATCGCGTTTCGCCAACAGATCGAGATGTTCGACCAGCGCCTGCATCGCGGGGTCGTAGCGATTTTGCTCGCGCAGCTGGATCGCGAGGCATTCGCTCAGATTGCGCGCGCAGACGCCGGGGGGATCGAATTTCTGCAAGGCGGCAAGCACCGCCTCAACGTCCTGGGGCGAGGCGCCGAGCCGCTCGGCGGCCTGGCCGAGATCCGGCGGCAGGTAGCCCGCCTCGTCGACCAGGTCGATCAGATATTGTCCGATCATGCGCTGCGCGGGAGCGGTGAAGGCCACCGCCAGCTGCTCGGCGAGATGGCTGGCGAGCGTGACCTCGGCGGCCACGAAGGCCTCCAGATTGTAGCTGTCGTCGTTCGAGGCGCCGCCGCCCCATTCGGTATAGGCGGTCGGTGCGGCGTCCTGCGCGGTGCGCGCGGCGGCTTCGGCGGGCTCCTCGGAAAACACGTTGTCGAGGCCGGTATCGAGCGTCTGCTCGATCTCGGCACGGCTGCCGAGATCGCGGTTCAGCCACTCTTCCTGGCCGGGCTCGAAATTATCGCCGCCGCTTCCATTGACGGTCTCGGAATGCTCGACGGGGCCTCCGTCAAAGCCGGAGCCGGCTTCGAAGTTCGACCCCGGATCGTCGCGGTCGGAGAATTCGGTTCGTTCGGGCGGCGGCTCGCCGCGCACCGGTGGCTCGGTACGGTCATTGGCGCGCTCGAGCAGCGGATTGCGCTCCAGCTCCTCCTCGACGAAGGCCGCCAGATCGAGATTCGACAGTTGCAGCAGCTTGATCGCCTGCATCAGCTGAGGCGTCATCACCAGCGACTGCGACTGGCGGAACTCTAATCTCTGCGAAAGCGCCATATACCCAAGTACCGTCAAGCAACAACGAACGTAGATTTGGTCCGATTCTTGCTTAAACCAGTCCAAAGCCGATGTACACGGCTTGACGAATTGTAATTTGGGGCTAGAGGCGGAATTCCTCGCCAAGGTAAAGGCGCCGCACATCCGGGTTATTGACGATCTCGTCCGGATTGCCTTCGGTCAGAATCTCGCCGGCATAGACGATATAGGCGCGGTCGGTCAGCCCCAGCGTTTCGCGCACATTGTGGTCGGTGATCAAGACGCCGATACCGCGATTGGTAAGGTGGCGGACGAGGTCCTGAATATCTCCCACCGCGATCGGATCGATGCCGGCGAAGGGTTCGTCGAGCAGCATGTAGTTCGGCCGTGTCGCCAGCGCGCGGGCGATTTCGACGCGGCGGCGCTCGCCGCCGGACAGCGCGATGGATGGCGTTTTGCGCAGTCTTGCGATGTTGAACTCGTCGAGCAGCGAGGTCAGTTCGGCCTCGCGCTTTTTCTTCGAGGGCTCCACGACCTCCAGCACCGCACGGATATTCTGCTCCACGGTGAGGCCGCGAAAGATCGACGCTTCCTGCGGCAAATAGCCGATCCCGAGCCGGGCGCGCTGATACATCGGAAGCTGCGTGACGTCGTGGCCATCGAGTTCGATCGCGCCGCGATCCGCCTTGATCAGACCGGTGATCATGTAAAAAACCGTGGTCTTGCCGGCGCCGTTCGGACCCAGCAGGCCCACCGCCTCGCCGCGGCGGACATAAATGCTGACGCCCCGAACCACCTGCCGCGAGCCGAAACTCTTTTCCACACTATGCACAGCCAGGTAGCCGGCCTTGCTGGCCAAGCGCGGCGACGCCGCCCCGTTACCGGCGTTGCGAGCGCGGGGTTTTTCCGCCGGGAGAGTTGGTGGTGCCTCTCGCCTCAACAATGGCGGCGCCTCGCGGACCGCGTCGCGCGCGATCGGGGGGGCATCGCGCACCGGCTGGGTGAGCATGCCGCCGATGCCGTCGCCAAGCGCGGTGATGTCCGGATGCGAGCGCGCAAATCCTTGCGGACCGCGTTTTCGGGCGCGCCTACGGAACATGCCGAGTAAATCCACCATCCCCGCTTCGCTCAGTCTTTCACGGTGATCCGCGCCATTACCGCGGCGGTTCGATTGGGCGCCTGCAGCATGTTCCTTGTTCCGCGGAACGCCAGCGCGAATTTTATACTTGCAGGAAATGCTTTACGGATCGCATCCCCAAGCCGTGCCGTAGATACAGGCTCGCGCTGGCCGGTTCAACCTGGCGATCGGCCAAAGCAAGATAACCGCCTGAACTATTTCGATTTATTTGATGACGGTGCCGGCGCCGGAGCAGGCGCGGGCGTTGAGGTAGACCCCGGCATGCCCGGGATCCCCGGAGGTCCGCTCCCTCCCGAGGACTGGAACAGGCCCTGCACGCGCCCGGAGTCGGATTCGACGCGCGACACGCCGGTCGTCATGTCGACCACCAGGCGGTCGCCGCGCAAGATGTTCTGGCCCTGGGTCAGAACGACACCACCCTGCATGGTCACCTGATTGGCTTTGGTATCGAAGGTCGCGGTCTCCCCGGTCACGATCTGATCCTTTTGGGTGACCACGACGCTGCCCCTCGCCTCAAGCCGGCGAATCGATGAGCTGCCGCCAGGCCCCGGGGTTGCCGACTGGATCGGGCCGGTTTTGGCTGCCTTGGGAGCAGCGGGCGCGGGTGCCGCGCTCTGATCGTAAAACACCACCAGCGATTTGGAGGTCATGGTGGTGTCACCCTGCACCACTTTCACATTGCCGGCGAAAGTGGCTTCTTTCTTTTTGTCGCGCATCTCCAGCGACGCCGCCTCGATCTGAATCGGCTGGTCGCGGTTTTGCGAAAAACCCTGCATGGCGTTGGGCACGCCCTTTACCGCGCTTTGCGCACCGGCGTCGCGAGCCGCCACGGTCGCGAGCGCAATCAGGGCTGCAATCATGCAGCACACGAGACGCCGGACGAAGCTGCTGCAGCGGAGAAATGTCATCATCAATTCATTTCGCGTTGGCGCGCTTGGCCGATGACGGCCGCGCTTTGCTGGGCTGTACCGCAGGCGCCTCGGGGGCGGGTTCTGCGGCGGGCTCGACCGATGCGGGATCGGGACTGTCCATAATCAGGTTCATCACCACATGGCCCTCGAATCGAACGAGCTCGCCCTTTTCGGTGATTCGAAGCTTGTCCGCTGTCAGCGTTCCGTTGAGCAATTTGACGTCGACAGGTTCTTCCGACGTTACCGTGCCCTTGCCGATATCGAGCAGCGCCTGCGACATGCGCGCTTCATAGCCGGTGGAAGACTGCAGGAAGATGTCCTTGCGCAGATCCAGAAGCTGCGCCTTGGTATCGAACAGGCCGGTGCGCGCTTCCATGGTCACCGTCGAGCGGTCTTCCTGCAGGACTTTTGCGCGAAGCGTCTTCAGTTCGACGTGATCGGGATCGTTCAGATCCTGCGTTGCGGTTTTCGCCCATACTTCATAGGGCCGCTGGTCCGGCGTGAAGCCGGACATGTGCGGCGATTCCATTGTGATCCTGGAGCCGGACACCACGAGATTGTCCATGTCGAGCGGCAGTTGCTTCATCAAGGCGCGAAACGGATTGAAGATCGATATCGCGACCACGCCGGCCATCGCCAGAACCACCACCGCCGGAACCGCAATACGCAGTATCCGCACCATGCGGCTGTGGCGCGCGGCGATGGCAAAGCGCGCCTCCATGCCGGCTTGAAGGGCTGGGTTCTGGACCGAATACACCGCTGCTCCGAAGCGCGTTAGCCTGACCCGGATAATCTACGCTGAAAACGCCAATAATGCAGCCTAACCAGAACGATCAGTGTGACCGAAACGGGGCGGAGTGCTGCTACATCGTGTCCCGCACGCGATACCCTTGTTCTTCACGAATGCGCGAAAATGTCCTCGGTGTCCCAGCCCTGCAGATCCAGCCTTGCCCGGGTCGGCAGAAAGTCAAAGCAGGCCTGCGCCAGCCCCGTGCGACCTTCACGCGCGAGCATGGCGTCGAGCCGCTCGCGCAAGGCGTGCAGATGCAGCACGTCGGAGGCCGCATATGCGAGCTGCGCCTCGCTCAGGCTGTCCGAGCCCCAGTCGCTCGATTGCTGCTGCTTCGACAGGTCGATGTTGAGCACCTCGCGCACCAGATCCTTGAGGCCATGGCGATCGGTATAGGTCCGGGACAGCCGTGAGGCGATCTTGGTGCAGTAGACCGGCTGCGGCATCACGCCGAAAGCGTTGTACAGCGCTGCGAGATCGAACCGCGCGAAGTGAAAAATTTTTGTAATTTTAGGATTGGTAAGCAACGCCTTGAGGTTGGGCGACTCGCCATGCTGCTTCGGGATTTGCACCACATCCGCGCTGCCATCGCCGGGCGACAGTTGCACCACGCAGAGCCGGTCGCGATGCGGATTGAGCCCCATGGTTTCGGTGTCGATCCCCACCCAATCGGTATAACGGGCAAGATCCGGCAGATCGCCGCGATGCAGGCGGATGGTCATGGTGTCCTGGTCTCTCGGCCCCGTCGAATCGACGCGGCCTAAACTATCGTTGAAATCCCAAACAAACGAGGGGCTTGCTTGGCCACTGTCGGCGACCGGTGACGGCAAATCACAGCTTCACGCGTCGGAGCGCCTAACCTGTTGAAAACATAGATCTTATCCGCGCGAAATGATTGAGAGCGCGGCGCTATGCCCGGTCACCGGAATCGCGTCAATATGGTTCACCACGAAGATCATCGAGGAACCGCGATGAAAACCGAACAACAACGCCTGCCCCGCTTCGCCGTCCTGATAGATGCGGACAATACCTCGCCGCAGATCGCCAGCGGGCTGTTCGAAGAAGTGGCGAAATTCGGCGAGGCCAGCGTCCGCCGCATTTACGGAGACTTCTCCAATCAGCGGCTTAAATCCTGGACCGAAATTCTCCAGAAATACGCGATCGATCCCTATCAACAATTTGCCTACACGACCGGGAAAAACGCCTCCGACATCGCGCTGGTGATCGACGCCATGGACCTGTTGCACAGCGGCCGCTTCGACGGCTTCTGTCTGGTATCGTCCGACAGCGATTTCACCCGGCTGGCGTCGCGGCTGCGCGAACAGGGCGCCGATGTCTATGGCTTCGGCGCACGGAAAACGCCGGAAAGTTTTCGGCAGGCATGCCGGCGTTTCATCTACACCGAGAATTTGCTGCCGCAGACGCCGGTATCGAATTCCAGCGAAGCACCGAAAACAAAATCGTTGCAGCCACCGAACGCCGCGGTTCCCCTGTTGAAGAAGGCCATTTTACAAGCCGAAAACGAAGGTGACGGTTGGGTAAGCCTTGGCATCGTCGGACGGCAATTGACGAACCTTGTTTCGGATTTCGATCCCCGCAGCTACGGCTTTACGAAACTGAGCGACCTAGTGCGAAACACCGGCTTATTCGATGTAGAGAAAACCGACAGCAATCGCACACGGATTCGCGCCAAGCCGAAGGAAGGCGCGAAGCCGATCGCAAAGCGCAGGCGGACTGCGAAAAAGAGAATCTCGAGTGCCTCAGCGGCTTAAATCGCTTCGCTTGGGTTCCTGTTCTGGAACATCAGTCCGCAAGGGCAAAGGTCAGGAACCGGACATAGTCGAGCCGGTTATCCCGGCGATCTACTGAACCGGATCAACCGGCCTTCTTGAAGATCCGTTGTTGATCGGGATTTTTTGAAACGGGTCGCAGTGCGGCCTTCAAGATCGAAATCGAAACAGCTTGGAGGTTGTCATGCCCTCCCGAAACGAATCGACACGAGCGGCCGCGCGGCTTCAACAGGAAGCCCCGATTTCCGACGACGCGAGCTTGCTTGAAGTGCAACAGCAGGCCGCGGAATACGTACGTGAAGCCAAGCGCCGTGCTCCCGCGGAACCCGATGAACTGGTGTCGTCGCTGCTGGATGCGGTCGCACGCGATTACTTTCGCCACGCCGTCAGAAAACAACGGAAGCGCACGCGTGGCTAAATGATTGCCCGACTTGAAATCAAACCGTGCTAATAATCGTTATTGGTCGCATTGAAATTGGGGATGCGAGGAATGCTCCATGGCGATCAGTGCAGACTTGGGAACAACGCTTGAAAAATTCGTGACGAAATTGGTCGCGACTGGTTTACGGATCCAAAAGCGAGGTGTTGCGCGAAGGGGTGCGGTTGATCCAAGAGCGCGAAACCCGACTGGCCGCGCTCGACGCCTCCATCGCCCGCGGTCTGGCCGACGCCGATGCCGGCCGCGTCACGCCCGCGGTCAAGGCCTTCGATCGCGTGGAGTCGATGCTGCGCGCGAAGGCGGGTAGTAAACGGCGGTGATTGTCGTCCTCACGGCTGAGGCGGAAACCGATCTGGAAAGTCTTGCTGAATATATCTCACGCGACAGCGTGACGGCCGCGTTAAACGGTGTGCACGACCTGCGAGAAAGATGTCTTGCGCTCGCCGACGCGCCCCGCGGCTATCCGCTGGTACCGCGTTACGAACATCAAGGTATCCGTAGACGGCCCTTCGGCAGTTACCTGATTTTCTATCGTGTCGGCACTGAGGTCGTCGAAGTGGCGCACATTCTTCACGGTGCTCGCGACTATGAGCCGCTGTTGTTCCCAGAAGGGTAAGCGAAACAGATAATGCCCTTCGCCAGGACGGGCTAACTCAGCTGGTTATCTCAAGATTTCGAACGATGGTGCCCAGGAAAGGACTCGAACCTTCACGGCCGTTAAGCCACTGGCACCTGAAGCCAGCGCGTCTACCAATTCCACCACCTGGGCCTGGCGCCGGTTACTACGGACCGCCCGCGCGGTTGTCAAATCGCTAAGGTGCCGCCCAAAACCGCTGTACAGCGCACCCCTGTTGGCGTATCGCGAAATGGCTAAAACCCCGCGCGCAAACGGATTTAGACGGTTCAGGAACAGCCCCGATGCTCTCCAATATCGACACCCTGGTCACGGTCTTCGGCGGATCTGGCTTTGTCGGGCGACATGTGGTGCGGGCGCTGGCCAGGCGCGATTACCGCATCCGCGTCGCGGTGCGGCGGCCGGAACTGGCGGGCCACCTGCAACCGCTCGGCAGAGTCGGGCAGATCCATGCCGTGCAGGCCAATCTGCGCTATGTGGCGTCGATCGAGGCCGCGATGCGCGACAGCCATGCCGCCATCAATCTGGTCGGCATCCTGGCCGAGGGCGGCGCGCAGACATTCGATGCGGTGCAGGATGCAGGCGCCGGCGCTGTGGCACAAGCCGCGGGCGCCGCCGGCGCGCGGATGGTGCATGTCTCGGCGATCGGCGCCGACGAAAATTCGGCGTCGCGCTACGCGCGCTCCAAGGCGGCCGGCGAAAAGGCGGTACTCGACGCGGTGCCTGCGGCGACCATCCTGCGGCCTTCGGTGGTATTCGGACCTGAAGATCAGTTCAGCAACCGCTTTGCGGCGCTCGCAAGAGTATCGCCTTTCCTGCCGCTGATCGGCGGGGGCTTGACGAAAATGCAGCCGGTGTATGTCGGCGATGTCGCCACCGCGGTGGCCGATGCCGTCGACGGCAAGACCAGGGCAGGCGCGGTGTACGAGCTCGGCGGCCCGGAAGTGCTCACCATGCGCGAGATCATGCAGATCATCCTGATGGTGATCGAACGCAAGCGGATGTTGCTGTCGCTGCCGTTCGGCCTCGCAAAACTGCAGGCGCTGGCGCTGCAGTTCGCGCCGGGGCCGTTAAAGCTGACGCCGGACCAGGTGGCGCTGCTGCGCTCCGACAATGTGGTGTCGGATGCGGCAAAGGCCGCTGGGCTGACGCTGGAGGGTTTAGGGATCACGCCGGATTCGCTGCAGGCCGTCGCGCCACAGTATCTCTGGCGCTTCCGCAAGACGGGCCAGTTTCAGAAGAAAAGCGCGTAGCTTCGTCTCCGCGAACGCAGGGGGCTGCGCACCACCACACTCCACCGTCATCCTGAGGAGCCGCGCACTTGCGCGGCGTCTCGAAGGATGGAGGCGGGCGCCGTCGCTTGCGGCCGATCCTTCGAGGCTCGCCGCTGCGCGGCGAGCACCTCAGGATGACGGTAATTCCTTGGGATGCTTACTAAAAAAATTTTTACGATTCCTTATCCCCGTCCCCCAGACCTCGCTTATCCTGATTGCGTCCTGTCCGATGAGGGGGTCGCTTTCTAGAAGCGATCCTTTCAAGGGACAGAGCGAAAGCTGGCCGGACCGGGGCGCCCCGGAACGGCAGACGGCCTGGTGGTTGGTGGAGCGCTGGGAGGCGCTGCGCCTAGCCTTGGGCGCGCCCGGTCACTTGCCGGGCGAGGTGGGTCCGTTAATCCCGCCTCCGAGGGTGCCTCGCAAGCATCCTGGCGCCTCCCACCGCTCCACCCCCTCGCGCAGGTAGCGCGAGGGACTGGCAAAGCTCGGACGCACCGCGCCGCGAGAATGCAAAACCATGTCCGTCATTCCGGGGCGCTTGCGCCCTTGCGCAAGCGAACCCGGAATGACGACATGAAGTGGCTGTTTGAAAATTGAATCGGAAATTTGTTGTAAGACGCTGCCACGTTCGCGGCGTGCGTCCCCGGCATCGTCGCAGGGATGACGCATTATCTGCCCAGCGCCAGCGCAATCAGGCCGAGCGTGCCGACGATGACGCGCCACCAGGCGAACAGCGTAAAACCGTGCCGGGTGACGTAATTCAAAAATGTTTTCACCACGATGATCGCGGTGATGAACGACACCACGAATCCGATCGCGACGATTCCTAAGTGATCCGCCGTCATGTCGGCGCGGCTCTTGTAGAGATCATAGACGAAGGCGCCAAGCATGGTCGGGATCGCCAGGAAAAACGAAAACTCCGCCGCCGCGCGCTTGTCGGCGCCGAGCAGCATCGCAGCCACGATGCTGGCGCCGGAGCGCGACACCCCGGGGATCATCGCGAGGCACTGCGCGAAACCGATCTTCAGATACATCGACAGCGGAAACGCGGTGGCGTCGTGCTCATGCGGCTCGAGATCGAGCTGATCGACCCAGAGCAGGATCGCGCCGCCGACGATCAGCGAGAAACACACCACCCACGGATTGAAAAGATGGCTCTTGATGTAACCGCCGGCGGCCGCCCCGATCACCGCCGCCGGCAAAAACGCCACCAGCACGCCGATGACGAAGCGCCGGTCCTCCGGATTGGAGAACATGCCAAGCGCGATCCGCCACAATTTGCCGAAATAGATCGCGACGATGGCGAGGATGGCGCCGAGCTGGATCAGCACCGCAAAACTCTTCCAGAAATTATCCTCGCCGAGATCGAAAAACCGTTCCGCCAGCAACAGATGACCGGTGGAGGAGACGGGCAAAAATTCCGTGACGCCCTCGACGACGCCGAGAATCACCGCCCTGATCGAATCGGGAATCATAATGGGGTCCGTTTGTTCAGCCCGGCAAAGGCCGGGCTCTTCTCGCTTATTCGCATGGCTGCTGCAACGTCAAAAATATCAAATCCCAGGTTGCTTGATCCGTTCACTCCGGTAGGTTGGCGCGCTACGAAAGGTCGACGGGCGCTGAACCGGGGGCATTTCTCATGGATCGCAAATCATTCAGGGCCCTCATGTTCACGCTGCTGCATCATCCGTTCTGCCCGCATTCGCGCTTCATCCGCCTCGCATTCGGCGAGCACGGCCTCGATCTAAGGCTTGCGGAGGAACGCGCCTGGGAGCGGCGGGAAGCGTTTCTCGCGCTCAACCCCGCGGGTACCACGCCGGTGCTGATGACCGACGGGTTTCCTCCCATCCCCGGCGCCGGCGTCATTGCCGAGTATCTTGACGAAGCTCACGGCGCGGCCCTCGGCGAACGCCGGCTGCTGCCGGTCGCAATGGCCGGGCGCATCGAGGTGCGCCGGCTGATGGCGTGGTTCAACGAGAAGTTCTTCGAGGAAGCCTCAGGTCCCTTGGTGACCGAGCGCATCTACAAGCGCTTCATGGCTGAGGACAATGGTGGCGGCGCGCCGGAAATGGATGTGATCCGCGCCGCCAAGGCAAATGTGCGCTATCATCTGGCCTATATCGGCTGGCTGGCGCGGACGCGGAATTTTCTCGCCGGCGACCGGCTCAGTTACGCAGACCTGGTCGCCGCGGCGCATCTGTCGGCGATCGATTATCTGGGCGACGTGCCATGGAGCGAGGACGACGCGGCAAAGGCGTGGTACGCGCGGATAAAATCCCGCCCGTCGTTCCGCCCCCTGCTGGGCGAATGGCTGGCCGGCGTGCCGGCGTCGCGGACCTATGTGGACCTCGACTTCTGAACGCTGAACTATCCCACGTCGTCCCCGCACTATCCCATGTCGTCCCGGCGACCGCCGGGACCCATAAACGCCGAACTCAAGCGACTGGGATGGACCTGCGGCAACGAAATCGCAGCAACATGCGCAATGGTGGCTATGGGTCCCGGCGTTCGCCGGGACGACGACCGTGTTGAACACCGCCGAACCAACGGATCTCAAAGCCGAACTCGCGCGCGAAGCCCACGCCCTCGGCTTCGATTGCATCGGCATCGGCGACCCGGGCGCGATCGGCGATGCGGGAAAATATTTCCACGCCTTTATCGAAGCCGGCGGCCATGGCGACATGGACTGGCTCGCGGCCCGCCCGGAGCGCCGCGCCGATCCGCGCGTGCTGTGGCCGGAGGTGCGTTCCATCATCATGCTCGGCGTCAATTACGGGCCCGATGGGAATCCGCTGGCGATCCTGCAGCAGCGCAGCCGCGGCGCGATCTCGGTCTATGCGCAAGGTGACGACTATCACGACCTGATAAAAAAGCGCCTGAAAGCGCTGGCGCGATGGCTGGTCGCTAGCTCGGGCGGCGAGGTAAAAGTATTCGTCGACACCGCCGCGGTGATGGAAAAGCCGCTGGCACAGGCGGCGGGGCTGGGCTGGCAGGGCAAGCATACCAACCTCGTTTCCCGCGAATTCGGATCCTGGCTGTTTCTCGGCGCGATTTTTACGACGCTCGACCTGCCGCGCGACGAAGCGGACATCGATCGCTGCGGCTCGTGCCGCGCCTGCCTCGACATCTGTCCGACCAATGCCTTCCCCTCACCCTACCAGCTCGATGCGCGGCGCTGCATTTCGTACCTGACCATTGAAAGCAAGGGGCCGATACCCAGAGAATTTCGAAAAAGCATCGGCAACCGCATCTATGGCTGCGACGATTGTCTCGCCGTCTGCCCGTGGAACAAGTTCGCGAGGACAGGACGCGAGACCAAGCTCGCCGCGCGCGAAAACTTGCGCGCACCGGCGCTTGCGGAGCTGGCGCGTCTCGATGACTTAGGCTTCCGCGCGCTGTTTGCAAAATCTCCGGTCAAGCGCATCGGCCGCGATCGCTTCGTCCGCAATGTGCTGATCGCGATCGGCAATTCGCAGGATGCATCGCTTGCCGATGCAGCAAAGCGCCTGCTCGGCGATGAAAGCCCGCTGGTGCGCGGCGCCGCGGTATGGGCGCTGTCGCAATTGATGGAGCGGGAGGAATTCAAACTCCTCGCTGCGGTGGAGCGCCTCCGTGAGGCGGATGACGGCGTGCGCGCGGAATGGACGGACGCTGTCCGCTCTTGATTTCATCGCAAAAATTCCGCCATGGTCCGCGCGCGATGACCAACCAGCCTTTCTTCACCCGCGACGACGACGCCTTCATCCCAACCGCCGTCGCCAACGGGCCGTGGGACCCAAAATCCTTGCACGGCCGGGTTATTGTCGGGCTGCTTGCCTTTGTCATCGAGCAGCGGCACGGCAGCGATGATTTCGTTCCAGCGCGGCTCACCGTCGATATGTTCCGCCTGCCCGGCTTTGCGCCGATCGAGGTGAAGTCGCGTGTGATCCGAGACGGCCTGCGCATCAAGGTGGTCGAAGCCGAATTTTTCAGCGGCGGCGTCAGCATGGCGCGGGCGTCATGCCAGTTGCTGCGCAAAACCGAAAATCCCGAAGGCAAGGTGTGGTCGCCGCCGAACTGGGAAGTGCCGGCGCCATCGGATATTGCCGCGCCGACCGATCCCCGCCTCGGCATGAACGGCAAATGGACCACCCGCCCGATTGTCGGCGCGATCGGCGATGTCGGCCCGCGGCGGCTGTGGATGAGCGAAGTGCGCGACCTTGTCGGCGGCACGCCGCTGACGCCGTTCGTACGCGTCGCCGTAGCGGCGGATTTCGCCAGCCCGTGGGCCAACGCCGGTGAAAACGGTCTCGGCTATATCAATAGCGACGTCACGCTGTATCTGCATCGCCTGCCGGTCGACGAATGGATCGGCTTCGAGGCGGTGAACCACCACGCCTCAGACGGTATCGCGATCGGCGAATGCTGGCTCTATGACCAACAAGGCCCGATCGGCACCTCCACCGTCGCCGCCTTGGCGCAGAAGAAGCCGATGGCGAAGCCTCCGCCGCCGTGACGACCACATGCGCGGGCTTGACCCGCGCATCCATCCCCTTCGCAAAATGCTTTTAATGATGGATTGCCGGATCAAGCCCGGCAATGACGCGGGGAGAATATCACTCCGCCAAATGCCGCTTCATCTCCGGCCGCGATTTCAGCGCCGCACCCTGCTTTGCCATGATCTTGGCCATGCGCTCGGGCGCGAAATTGAGATCGACAAAAGCGGGCGCGGTATTGGCGACTTCATGGTACTCCGCGATCAACCCATCACGCAAAGTCATGATCGCGACGCCCTCGAACATGACGCGGGCGCCGTTGGCCTCCGGCAGCAATGAGCGATAGCTGAACGTGTAGCGCGCATAGAGCGTTTTACCGTTGCTGACGGGATCGTGCATGTCCCAGCGGAAATCCGTCGCCGTGCGATAAAACCAGTCGTCGATCATCTCCGCGATCTTTGGCCGGCCTGCGAACGCGCCGTAAAACACATCGTGATAGACGCCGTCCTCGGTGAACAGCGCTGCGAAGGCGGCGCCATTGTGTTGTTCGACGGCGCCGCAGAAGGCGCGCAGCATTGCGGTGGAGTTCATGGTTTTTGTCCTGCGCGTTCGTCAGCCGCCTGCCATAACGGCAGCGGGACCGGAAAAAACTCCTTCACCGCCGCGATGATCCGCGCGATGTCCTGCGGGCGCGACAGGCGGTGGTCGCCGTCCTGGATCATGGTCAGCACCACGTCGTCGCTGGGCAGCCGGTGCGCCAGCGTGAAGGCATGCTGCCACGGCACGTCAGGGTCCTGCGCGCCTTGCAGGATGCGGACCGGGCAGCCGACCTCGATTGCCCTGCCGAGCAGGAGATGGTTGCGGCCCTCTTCGATCAGCGCGCGAGTGATTGGATAGGGCTCGCCATATTGCGACGGGCGCAGCCACACGCCCTTACGTTCGATCTCCTCGCGCACCTCGGGCGAAAAGCCTTTCCACATCAGCTCTTCGGTAAAGTCCGGCGCCGGCGCGATCAGCACCAGCCCGGCGAGACTCGCAGGGCTGGTTCCACCGCGCCGCGCGATTTCGCGCGCCAGCAGCAGCGCCATCCAGCCGCCCATCGACGAGCCGATCACGACCTGCGGGCCGTCGCAAAACCGGTCGAACACCGCTGTGCTTTCCTCCAGCCAGCGCCCGATGGTGCCGTCGACGAACGCCCCGCCGCTTATCCCGTGCCCGGAATAGTCGAATCGCACGCAGGCCTGCCCCTGCTCCGCTGCCCAGGCATCGAGCGCAAGCGCCTTGGTGCCCTGCATGTCCGAATTGAAGCCACTCAGCCAGAACAGCCCGGGTGCGCTGCCCGCGCGGGCGCGCACCGCGATTTTTCGCGCGCCGGCGCCGGCTCCGACCTCGATGAAGGTCGGGTCCGTATCAGGTATGCCAGCCGCTTCGGTCATCGATCGCCTGCTTCGTTGCAATGCTGTTTGGTGGAGCACGGGCGATACGTCAACGAGCCGGATGATACCGCCTGGGGCCGTCTGACTGCTTGCGGAACCGATGGAGGCGCTTTATGTGGGCTTCGTCGCCGCTCGACCTTGCCAAGCGTGACCGAAATGTCTCGCATTTGATCGTTTTCCTGCGCGAGGCCGTGAGTTTGCTTGCCCGGCGGCGCTTATTCCTTCAAACTATCGCCTTCCTTTCACAACCTTGGAGAAGTCCCCATTCGCCGTCCCAACAGAGCCCCGCCCGCCGTCACCAAGGACGGGCCGCGCACCAATGATGAAATCCGCAACGCCCAGGTTCAGCTGATCGATCAGGACGGCACCAATCACGGCATCGTCGAGACGGCGGCCGCCGTGAAGATGGCGATGGAAGCCGGCATGGACCTCGTCGAGATTTCGCCCAATACCAATCCTCCCGTTTGCAAGATCATGGATTACGGGAAGTACAAATATTCCGCGCAGAAAAAAGCCGCCGAAGCCCGCAAGAAGCAGAAGGTGGTCGAGATCAAGGAGATCAAGCTGCGCCCGATGATCGACGATCACGACTACGAGGTGAAGATGCGCGCGATGCAGCGCTTCTTCGAGGAAGGCGACAAGGTCAAGATCACGCTGCGTTATCGCGGCCGTGAAATGGCGCATCAGGAAATCGGCACCAGGCTTCTGGACAAGGTCAAGGCGGACGTCGCCGACTACGCCAAGGTCGAGCAGGACGCCCGCTTCGAGGGCCGTCAGGTGGTGATGGTTCTGGCGCCGCGGTGAAACTCGGTCGTCCCGGCGACGGCGGGGGCCGAATTAGCTCCGCGTCGCCTGCCAGGTGCCGCTGCAGCGATCGCCGGTGATGACTCCGGCCCAGCGGCCTGCGCCATAATTGCCCACGAGCCGCCCGCTGCCGCTGGCATGTGACAGGCCGACGGAGATGGCGACCGAGACCACGCCGTTGCGGCTGATACCGCCGGTCACCTTGCCGCCTCCCGCCGATGAGACGCGCGTCCCGGATACGGCGAAGGGAACGCTGTTGGTCGCGCTGCAATTGCCGGCCCGGGTAGCGAACACCACATTCCAGGTACCGTCATATGCTCCCGCCCGAGCGTATCGCTTCGCCTCGGCTAAGCCGGGCGCCACGGCGATCGCCGCGAGCAGCGTAGTGGCCGACAACATCATGGATCGTACTGAGAAGGTCATTTTTCCTGCCCCTGAATGCTGCACAAAACCCGCGGACATTCGCTTAGTGCGCCCGCATCCGCCTGCGGTTCATCGTTGCCATTTCGCCGATCCTCTGCCATAAGCCGACGCTTCATCGCCCGGCTGATCAAGGGCTGCCGTGTCGATGCCCGTGCCGACTATGTCTTTTTAAGAAATAGTGGAGCACTTTCAACGCTCTAACGAGCATTTTAGCCGGCCTGGCGCTCCTTGCGAGCGCGTACTGCGCTGGCCAACAGGAGAGCCAAATGCCCAAGCTGAAGACCAAATCGGGCGCTAAAAAGCGCTTCAAGGTGACTGCCACCGGAAAAGTGATGGCCGCCCAGCGCGGCAAACGTCACGGCATGATCAAGCGGACCAAGAAGCAGATCCGCCAATTGCGCGGCACCCGCGTGGTATTCAAGACCGACGGCGACAACATCAAGAAGTATTTCTTGCCGAACGCCTGACCGGCGTTTGCGAAGTCCGTTCCAGCCGGGCCGCGTCCGCGCGGCCGTTCCGTCACCATTTTCGAGATAAGGGAGATCCGTCATGGCTCGCGTCAAACGCGGTGTGACCTCTCACGCCAAGCACAAGAAAGTCTTCAAGGCCGCCAAGGGATTCTACGGCCGCCGCAAGAACACCATCCGCACCGCCAAGCAGGCGGTGGAGAAGGCCGGGCAGTACGCCTTCCGCGACCGCAAGCGGAAGAAGCGGACGTTCCGCGCGCTGTGGATCCAGCGCCTCAACGCCGCGGTGCGCCCGTTCGGCATGACCTACAGCGTCTTCATCAACGGCCTGTCGAAGTCGGGCATCACGGTGGATCGCAAGGTGCTCTCGGATCTCGCCATCCACGAGCCGGCGGCGTTCCAGGCGATCGCCGAAAAGGCCAAGGCCGCGCTGGCGGCGTAATTTTCGCGACGCCTCTGCCCTTACCTCTCCCGTTGGGAGAGGTCGGATCGCGTCGGTAGATGCGATCCGGGTGAGGGGTTACAGCCCATCGATAGACCGTAACCCCTCACCCCAGCCCTCTCCCTATGGGAGAGGGGGTGCACCTGTTATTGCGGCAACTTAAGTGCTCCTCGCTGCCTTCGTCCAAGGATCGACATGTCCGATCTCGCAACACTCGAACAATCCATCCTCAGCCAGATCGCCGGCGCCGGCGACGAGGCCGCGCTGGAAGCCGTGCGCGTCGCGGCGCTGGGCAAGAAGGGCTCGATCTCCGCGCTGCTCGCAACGCTCGGCAAAATGTCGCCGGACCAGCGCAAGAGCGAAGGCGCGAAAATCAATCTTGCGAAAGACGCCATCACGCAGGCGCTCTCTGCGCGCCGCGAACTTTTGAAATCCGCGGCGCTCGATGCGCGGCTGGCGTCGGAAACCATCGACGTCACGCTTCCCTTGCGCGATCCGCCCGCCGACGCCGGCCGAATTCATCCGCTCAGCCAGGTGATGGACGAGCTGACCACGATCTTCGCTGATATGGGATTTGCGATCGCCGAAGGTCCTGATATCGAGACTGACGATTACAATTTCACCAAACTGAATTTTCCGGAAGGCCATCCGGCCAGGGAGATGCACGACACGTTTTTCTTCAATCCGAAGGAAGATGGCTCGCGCATGCTTCTTCGCACCCACACCTCGCCGGTGCAGGTGCGCACCATGCTCAGCCAAAAACCGCCGATCCGTATCGTCTGTCCGGGCCGCACCTATCGCATCGATTCGGACGCCACCCACACGCCGCAGTTTCACCAGGTCGAGGGCCTTGTCATCGACAAGGGCTCGCATCTCGGCCATTTGAAATGGATCCTGCACGAATTCTGCAAAGCATTCTTCGAGGTCGACCATATCAACATGCGGTTTCGGCCGTCCTTCTTCCCCTTCACCGAGCCCTCGCTCGAGGTCGACATCCAGTGCCGCCGCGACAAGGGCGAGATCAGATTCGGCGAAGGCGAGGACTGGCTGGAAATCCTCGGCTGCGGCATGGTGCACCCGAACGTGCTGCGCGCCTGCGGTATCGATCCCGACGTCTATCAGGGCTTTGCCTGGGGCATGGGCATCGACCGCATCGCGATGCTGAAATACGGCATGCCGGATCTGCGCCAGCTGTTCGAAAGCGACGTGCGCTGGCTCAACCATTACGGTTTTAAGCCGCTCGACGTGCCGACGCTGGCGGGAGGGCTGAGTTCGTGAAATTCACGCTCTCCTGGCTAAAGGAACATCTCGACACCGACGAGCCGCTGGAAGAGCTCGCGGACAAGCTCACCATGATCGGGCTTGAGGTCGAGAACATCGAGGACAAGGCCAAGGCGCTCGCCCCGTTCACCATCGCGCGCGTGACCTCCGCCGAGCAGCATCCCAACGCGGACCGGCTGCGGGTCTGCATGGTCGATACCGGCGATGGCGGGGCGCCAGTGCAGGTGGTGTGCGGCGCCCCGAATGCGCGCACGGGGCTGGTCAGCGTGTTTTCCCCGCCCGGCACCTTCATTCCGGGCAAAGGCATCACGCTCGGCGTCGGCACCATCCGCGGCGTCGAAAGCCGCGGCATGCTATGCTCTGCCGCCGAACTGCAGATTTCGGAAGATCACGACGGCATCATGGAGCTGCCGGCCGACGCGCCGGTGGGCAAGCCCTACGCCGCGTGGGCCGGCCTCGGCGATCCCGTCCTGGAAATCAATCTCACGCCGAACCGGCAGGATTGCACGGGCGTGCACGGCATCGCGCGCGACCTGTCGGCCGCCGACATGGGCAAGTTCAAGGACCCCGGGATCAAGCCGGTCAAGGGCGAATTCCCTTGCCCGGTGCAAGTCACTATCGAAGAGGCGTCGCTGTGCCCGGGCTTTGCGCTGCGGCTGGTGCGCGGCGTAAGGAACGGCCCGTCGCCGGAGTGGCTGCAGAAGCGCCTCACCTCGATCGGATTGCGGCCGATCAACGCGCTGGTCGACATCACCAACTTCATGACCTACGACCGCGCCCGGCCGCTGCATGTGTTCGACGCCGCCAAAGTCAAAGGCCACCTCGCCGTGCGCCGCGCCCGCGACGGGGAGACGCTGAAGGCGCTGGATGGCCGCACCTACACGCTCGATAGCGGGATCTGCGTCATCGCCGACGACCATGGTGTCGAATCGCTCGCGGGCATCATGGGCGGCGAAGCTTCGGGCTGCGACGAGGCCACCACCGACGTGCTGATCGAATCCGCGCTGTGGAACGAGATCAACATCGCGCAAACCGGGCGCAAGCTCGGCATCAATTCCGATGCGCGTTATCGGTTTGAACGCGGCGTCGATCCGGCCTTCATGGTGCCGGGGCTGGAGATGGCCACCAGGATGGTAATGGACCTGTGCGGCGGTTCGCCGTCGGAAAATGTCGTGCTCGGCAATCCCTTCGGCGAAGACCGCGTGATCGATTTCCCGCTGCACGAGGTGAAGCGGCTCGCCGGTATCGACGTGCCGCTGGTCGAGATGAAGCGTATCCTCGGCCATCTCGGCTTCATGATCGCCGGCAGCGGCCCCATTGTGAAGGTCGCGGTGCCGTCTTGGCGCACCGACGTCCACGGCAAGGCCGACATCGTCGAGGAGATCGTACGCATTATCGGCGCCGACAAGGTGCCAATGACGCCATTCGAGCGCGGCGACAACCCGCGCAAGCCGATCCTCACCCCGATCCAGCTGCGCACCCGCCGCGCCAAGCGCGCGCTGGCCGCGCGCGGCATGGTCGAGGCGGTGACGTGGTCGTTCATCTCCAAAACCGCCGCCGAACTGTTTGGCGGCGGGCAGGCGGAACTGGCATTAGCCAATCCGATCGCGTCCGACCTGTCCGACATGCGGCCGAGCCTGTTGCCGGGTCTTGTCGCTGCAGCACAGGCCAACGCCGACCGCGGATTTTCCGACATCGCGCTGTTCGAGGTCGGCCAGGTGTTCAAGGGCGACAGGCCGGAGGATCAATTGGTCGCAGCCGCCGGCGTCCGCCATGGCTTTGCGTCATCGAAAGGCACCGGCCGACACTGGTCCGGCTCGACCATGGCAGATGCGCTCGATGCCAAGGCTGACGCCTTAGCGGCGCTGGCGGCGGCAGGCGCGCCAATGCAGGCGCTGCAGATTGTGCCCGCCGGCAACTCGTGGCTTCATCCTGGCCGGTCGGGCACCATCCAGATCGGGCCGCAAAACGCGCTCGGATACTTCGGCGAGCTGCATCCCAGGGCGCTGGAAGCCCTTGGTGCCGACGGCCCGCTGATCGCATTCGAGGTCATCCTCGATCGCATTCCCAATGCCAAACAAAAGCCGACCCGCGCCAAGCCGATGCTCGAGCTGTCGCCGTTCCAGCCGGTGTCGCGCGATTTTGCTTTCATCGTCGAGCACAGCGTCAAAGCCGGCGATATCGTGCGTGCGGCGCACGGCGCCGACCGCAAGCTGATCACGGATGTCACCGTGTTCGACGTCTACGAAGGCAGGGGCATCGAGGCGGGCAAGAAGTCGATCGCGATCGCGGTAACGCTGCAGCCGCGCGAGAAGACGTTGACCGACCAAGAGATCGAGGCCGTCGCCGCCAAGATCGTCGCCGAGGTGACGAAGAAAACCGGCGGCCTGTTGCGCGGATGATGTCCGCGGAATGCGCTTCGCCCCATCCGGCTACGAGTCCTCCATCACCAAATCGCAATACGCGTCGCCATCGCGCTCGACGCGCTCGCTGGGCGTCACCGCGAGCCGCCGCGAAAAGATCGGGCCCGCCACGACACAGCTGTGAAACTCGCCGTTCTCGCCGCAGGGATCGACACCGTCGGGCAAGTCGGCGAGCAATTGCGCGTCGAACTTTCGGCCCGCGAAATCCGCCGGCAATTTTTTCAGGTCGACGGTTGCGACGTAGGCCTCGAAACCATCGGCGATCATCTGCCGCGCCAATTGCGAGGTCGGCCGTCCCCACAGCGGAAACACTGGCGTGATCCCGGTGCCGGCGAGCTTTTGCTCGCGGTAGGCCCGGATGTCTTCAAGAAACAGATCGCCGAAAATGATATGACTGACACCGTCCCGCACGGCGCCGGCCACCGCCTCGCTCATCCGCGCTTCGTAGATCTCGTTCGGGCAGGGATAGGGAATGGGCACGATGGTGGGCGGCAGGCCGGCGGCATCGAGTTGTGCGCACAAGATTTCTCGCCGCACACCGTGGATCGACACCCTGCCGAACGTTTCGGTCAGCGTGGTCAGCGCACCGACCATCTGGAACTCGCCGGCGCGCCGGACCTCGTGCAGCGCGAACGCGCTGTCCTTGCCTGATGACCAGGAGATGAGCGCTTTTGCACCTCGCGGCGTCACGAGCGCTTGGACTTCTTCGATCGCGGCGGACGTTCCGGCTCGACATCCTTGATCGCGCCAATCTTGCGCAACGCCAGCTCTGCTGCACGCTCGCCGCTTTCCCACGCGCCATCGACCGTGCCCCACAGCGCCTCATGCGCCGCCTCGCCGGCGAGGAACAGGCTGCCTACCGGCTCCATCAGGATTTTGCGCGAGGGTTGCCCGCCCGGCGAAGCCGCCGACATCGCTCCCAGCACAAAGGGCGCAGCATTCCACCGGGTCGCGCTCGACTTCTTCACCGCCTTGGCCGCATCGCTGCCGAACAGTTTTGTCAGCCACTCCACTGCGAATGCCACCATCGCGGGCTCGCCCTGTGCGGAGAGATCGCGGCCGAACGAGCCCGCGACATCGATCGAACACAGCGACGATCCCGCCATATTGGCAATCATGAACGCGGTGCGCGCATCCTTGGCCTGCTCGATCACGACATCGTCGCGCGAAAGCCCGAGCGGATTGCCGGGCAGCTGCAGCACGATGTGGTCGTAGCTGCCGAGGCCGACTTTCGACGCGGCATCAAGCGTGCGTTTGGGAAGTTCCGGCACAAATTTGAGTGTGCCCGAGGTCAAGACGTTGCTTGACACCGTGACGATGGCGGCGCGGGCGGCGATCTTGCCGGCTGCAGTTTCCACGGTGACGTCACGCCCGCCCCAACTGAGACGAGTCGCCGGCGTGGCCAGTGACACCGGCACGCCCTCGCCGAGCTTTGCGATCAGCGTGCCGAGGCCCTGGCGACAGGCCAGCGCCGCGCTGCGGTCCTGTGCGCGCATCTTGTCGATCGCGGAAAGCTCCTTCAAATCCTTGCCCGTGGCGTTGGCGCCGAGCAGGAATTCGATCGTCGCGGCCCACTCGCCCAGATCCTTCGGCAACGCCGAGGCGCAGGGGACGTCGACCTTGCCGCGCGACGCATCGTCGATGGTACGGTTGGCACGAACCAGGGTGGCGAGCAGTTCTTCGACCTCGCCGGCGCGGGCGTTACGCCTGCCGATGCGGATTTTTTGCCCCAAAGGCGCCGGACCGACGTCCAGCCCCGCCTCCCGCGCGAGCCTGATCATCGGATTGGTGTCGGGATTGTGCATCCAGCGCGCGCCGCGGTCGAACGGCACATCGAAGGTCGCGGTGTCGGTGACGCAGCGCCCGCCGATCTGGCCAGTGGCTTCGAGCACGATCACCTTGCGGTTCGCCGCCATCACGCGCCGCGCCGCGGCGATCCCGGCCGCTCCCGCGCCGATCACCACAATGTCAGTCTCGCGCGGCAACGGCGCCGCCCACGCCTTGGCGAAAAGCGGCGCGATGGCCGACGCCGCCGAGGCCGCTAAAAAATCCCGGCGCGAAATTGTCATGGCATGGTTTCCGAAACTTTGAAAAACGCGGGAACGCTTCGCGAACTTGCCGCATCAAAGCGTTTGCAGCAACCGTCATGGTTACTCAATCATGTTTGATCAGCCGAAGCCATGAACCAAATTGCAATGGCTTTCGACCATGCTATCGGGAGGAAAAAGCGGGCAAAATGAACCGCGGGGGGAACATCATGGGCTTCGTGCTCGATACGGTCGGCAAGCTGATTGCGCGCTACCTTCAGAAGGAGGTACCCGGCTATGAGCCGTTCACGCCCAGCGATCCGGAACATCTGCGCGGCATCATCCAGGAGGGCGATGTCTGGTTGATCGAAGGCAACAACCGCGTCTCCGGCATCATCAAATATCTGACGCAGTCGACCTGGTCGCATGCGGCGCTCTATGTCGGCCCGATCGACGGCGCGAGCGAGCCGGACGGCGAACCGCATGTGTTGATAGAGGCCAATATCGGCGAAGGCGTCACCTCCGCGCCGCTGTCGAAATATTTTCCGTATCACACGCGGCTGTGCCGTCCCGTGGGCCTGTCCTGGGAGGACCGCAATACGGTGTGCCGCTACGCCATCAACCGCATCGGGTTCGGCTACGACACCAAGAATATCCTCGATTTGATGCGCTACCTCATTCCGCTGCCCGTGCCGCAGCGCTGGCGGCGGCGGATGATCGCGTTCGGCTCCGGCGATCCGACCAAGATCATCTGCTCGGCGCTGATCGCGCAGGCGTTCGACGCGGTGCGCTATCCGATCCTGCCCAAGATTACGCGTGCGGGCTCCAAGCGCGCCAAACGCGAGATACTGCACATCCGCGATTCATCGCTGTACATGCCCCGCGATTTCGACATCTCGCCCTATTTCGAAATCGTCAAGCCCACGATCGTCGAGGGATTTGATTACACGGCGCTGCACTGGGCCGACAAGCAAAAGCCGCTCCGGGAGGTAGCGGGCGAATTCGGCGTGTTTCCAGAAACCATCGATTCGCCGCCGCTTGTTCCTGAAACGATTGACGAAGAGGCGCCGCTTCCGCTTGAAGAAGTAAGCCTGATCGAAGACGCGCGCTTGGTCGAGCGCATCACCGTCACCGAGCATTTTCTGGTCGTCGAGCACGTCCCCGCGCGCGCGATCGAACGCCGCGCCAAGCCGCGCGAGCCGGAGGCGCAGCGAAAACCGGAACTGGCGGCCTAGGCCACCGATATTCGCCCTTGAAGCCCGAAGCGCCCGCGATTGCGTAAAGCAGTTATTTTCACTCGATCCTATTGCCGTTACAACTGCGGTGATGACGCGAAAAACCCTGCCGCCGTATATTTCACCGGTCACGTCGTGTTCCTATCCTCCGCGCGAGGGAAACGCGGTGCGGCCGCTGGTCGACGCCGTGCCCGCGTTTCGCCGCATCTGCAAGGCCGTTCAGGCCGCACGGTACAGTGTCTGGCTCACGGTCACGTTCTACGCACCGGACTTCCAGATGCCGGAAGGCGGAGGCGCGCTGTTCGATGTGCTGGACCGCGCGGTCGAGCGGGGTCTGGACGTCCGCGTCATCTTCTGGCGCCCGAACCCGGAAAGCATCGGCTACGGCCGCACCTTCGCGGGAACGCGCGAGGAGCGCGATATGCTTACTGCGCGCGGGTCGCGCTTCCGTATCCGCTGGGACCGCGCAGCCGGTCCTTATTGTCAGCACCAAAAGAGCTGGCTGATCGACGCCGGCCAGGCATCCGAGACCGCATTCGTCGGAGGGATGAACCTGACGGCTCGGGCCATGGGATCGCCGGGCCATACGGCGGAAGGCGAACGTCATGACGTCTATGTGGAAGTGGCGGGACCTGCAGCGACCGACGTGCATCACAATTTCGTCCAGCGCTGGAATGAGGCCAGCGAGCGCGCGGCCGGCGACGGCACCTGGGCCCACGATGGCAGTGATGAGCTGAATTTCCCGGCGCGGCTGTCCGATCGGCGCGGCAACAGCCTGGTGCAAATTCAACGCATGGTGCATCCCGGCCGTTACAGCGATGCCCATCCGAGCCCGGAGGGCGTCGCCTACGACATCGCAAGCGGGGAGCAGTCGATCTTCGCGCAATACCATCAGGCCATCGGCGCGGCCCGCCGTTCGATCTATATCGAGAACCAGGCCATCCCTATTCCGGAAGTCGCGGCAAGCCTTGAGCAGGCTCTCACGCGCGGCGTGGAGATCGTGCTGCTCGTTCCCGCCGATCGGGAAGAGAGCGTCCATGCCGCCCGCAGGAATCTCCAACGAAAAGCGCTGTTCGATCGTCTCGCTGCGCTCGGCCGATACGAGAATTTTGCGCTGGTCGGGATTGCGGGCCCGAACGCGCCGGGGTCACGCAGCAACGTCTATGTTCATGCCAAGATTATGCTGATCGATGACGCATGGGCGACCATCGGCTCATGCAATCTGCATGCACATTCACTCAGCGGTCATAGCGAAATGAACGCCTCGATCTGGGACCCGGAAGTGGCGCGCGCGCTGCGCTGCGAACTTCTCGCCGAGCATCTTGGTCGGGACACCGCCGGCATCGACGACCGCGCCGCGCTTCGCCTCTACCGCGAAATTGCACGCCAGAACCGCGGCAGGCGCGATACGGGCGATTGCAACTGGCAAGGCCTGGCGTTCAGTCTCGATCCGGAGATGTACGGCACGTAGCAGAGATGCAGGGTGGGCACGGCGCAAGAGCGCCTTTGCCGACCTACAGCTATTGGCCCTCCACAAACGCAGCAAAGGCTTGCGCGAAGTCCGGATGCCACCGCGACAGTGCGGGCCGGTTCTCGACGATATCGCCGGCGGCCCAAAGGATCCGCCGCTCATCGAGACTTCTCGGTACATCGTTATCCGGACACAGGATATAGAAATCGCCAGCCTCCAAATGTTCGATCATGAAGTCGATGGTCTGCTCCGGCGTCCAGGCTCCCGCCGGCTTCTCGCTACGTCCCCGCGCGGTGAGGCCGGTGAACACAAAGCCCGGGATCAGCAGATGCGCGCTCAAGCGCGAGCCGGCCACGTTGCGGAGTTCATGCTGCAGCGCCTCCGTAAAGGCTTTCACCCCCGCTTTGGAAACATTGTAAGCGGGATCACCGGGCGGCGTGGTGATGCCCTGCTTCGAGCCGGTATTGACGATCAGGCCCGGACGGCCGCGCTCGATCATGCCCGGCGCAAAGACCTGCGAGCCGTTAATCACGCCCCACAGATTGACGCCGAGAATGCGCTGCCAGTTGTCCGCAGGGCCCAACATCTTGCTGCCCGGCTGAATGCCCGCATTGTTCATCAGCACGTCGGTGCCGCCGAACCGTTCGCGCACCGCAGCTTCCAGCCGGGCCACCTCCTCGAGGTTGCTGACGTCGGTGACCGCGGTCATGACGCCGGCCTCACCCTTCGGTGCCACTGCAGTCAATTCTGCCGCAGCCTGCGAAAGTTTGTCGGCTCCGATATCGGCGATACAAATTCGAAGGCCCATACGCGCGAACCGCATCGCCGCTGCAAGGCCAATGCCGGATGCGCCTCCGGTGATGACCGCTACGTTATCCGGCGACAAGGCTGGATGAGACACGGGATTGCTCCACGCTTGTGAGCCAACTCAACTCTTCACCGCGCCCGCTGTCAGCCCAGCCACCATATAGCGCTTGAACGCGTAGTAGATCGCGGCAGGTGGCAATGCGTAGATCAGACCCGTTGTCATCAGCAATTCCCATGGCGAGTCGTCGGCGGCGAGGAAATTGCCGAGCGCGACCGGAAGCGTGATGTCGGTGTCCTTGGACAGCAGCAGGAATGCATAAAGGTATTCATTCCAGGCAAGCAGCAGCGCATAGGTGCCGACCGCCACCAGCGAGGGCATCATCAGCGGCACATAGACCAGGCGGAACAGCTGCAGGGTGGTGGCGCCGTCCATGGTGGCAGCCTCATCGAGTTCGACGGGGAGCTTGTCGGAGGCCTGTTTCAGGACCCAGATCGCGTAGGGCGAAGCGATCGTCACCATCGCAAGGATCAGCGCCCAGTGATTGTTGAGCAGCCTGTAGATACCCATGGTACGGTACATCGGAACGGCGAGGAAGGCGGCGGGTATGAAGTAGGTGAACAGCGCGAGATTCATGATCAGCCGGCCGCCTTTGACGCGCAGCCGAGAGATCGAGAACGCCGCGGCGGTGGCGATGAACAGCGTGAGCGCGCCGACCGCGACTGCGATCACCGTGGAATTCCAAAGCTGCAGCCAGAAATGGCTGAGGAAATAATGCTTCTCGCCGAATACTATCGAAAAATTATTCAGGGTCGGATGCGCCGGCCATAATTTTCCGGAAAACGCGTCTTCCTTCGGCGATATCGAAAACAAAAACAGGTGGTAGATCGGGATCATGGTCCAGATGAAGACGGGAATGCCGATCAGCAGCAGCCGTGCCTCGACGCCAATGTCGCGTAATGCAGGAAGCTTCATCGCGAAAGCCGTTTCATCATGACATAGACCAGCGGCAGCACCAGCGGCAGCGCGCAGACGATCGCCGCCATCGACAAATCGAGCTGGTCGAGCCTGAGATAACGGATGCCGAGCGTTGCGAGCACGTGGGTGAGGTCGGCGGGCCCGCCACCTGTCAGCAGGTACACGCTGTTGAAGTCGCCAAGCGTCCAGATCATCGAGAGCAGCGTGCAGGTCAGGTACAGCGTCTGCATCGAGGGCCAGGTGATGAAACGGAATTTCTGCCACCAGCTGGCGCCATCGACGTCGGCGGCTTCGAACAGGTCCTGTGAGATCGCCAGCCGCCCGGTCATCAGGATCAGCGTCCAGAACGGCAGCGATTTCCAGATGTGCACCAGGATCGCCATCGATAGCGCCAGCGACGGTTCGTTGAGCCAGTTCGGGCCGTCGTCGCCGGTGAACTTGAAGATCAGCTGGTTGACCACGCCCCATTCCGGATTGAGCATGAAGCGGACGGACAGGATGGTCGGGATCGACGGCACCGCCCAGGGCAGGATGAACAGCACCGACAGCCATTTGATCCAGGAGCGCTGCTGGATGAAGAAGCCGGACAAAAACAACGCGATCAGCATTTTGAGATTGATGCCGACCAGAAGAAAGATCAGCGTATTGACGGCGGCACGCGCAAAGATCGGATCGTCATAGAGATGAACGTAGCTCGCCGGGTGACGCGCCAGCCACAGCCCGTAGCCGACCGGGTAAAGCACGAAGGCGATGAACACCAAGGCATAAGGCGCAAGCAGCACAAAACCCCAGACCTGCGGCGTCGACAAACGCGCCGACAGCGGCCCGCGAGGGAGCGTGGTGTCTGAGGGTGCGACCGTTATCGTTGCCATGTAGGGAGCCTACAACATCTTTTCCGAGCCACACATCCAACCGTCATCCTGAGGAGCCGCGCCCTTGCGCGGCGTCTCGAAGGATCGCCGCATGCGCTCGCTTCCATCCTTCGAGGCTCGCCGAAGACGGCGAGCACCTCAGGATGACGGCGTTGCAAGCGGAGAGATGGCGCCCGTCACCCCGCGACCTGCTTGATGCGGGCGATCATTTCGTCGACGGCCTTGTCGACCGGCACCTTTTCGCTGACCACGCGGTTCATCGCCTTGGCCCAGATGTTCTCATTGTTGAGGATGGTGAACTTGTAGTTTTTGGTGAATTCGAACGGCACCGTGCCATCCATGAACTGGTTGTAGACCGCCTTGCGATGGCGGTCGGCCTGCCAGAACGGGCTTTTCTGTCCGGCCGTCGTCACCGGGAACCAGCGGCCCAGCGCACCTTCCACATAGGGCTGCAGATTTTCCTCCTGCAGCAGGAAGCTGACGAATTCCTTGGCCCGCACCTTGTTCTTGGAGTCGGTGAAGATGACGCCGACCTTGATGGCGGCGCGGTACTTCATGGTCGACCCATCGGGCTTCTTGGGGAATCCGGTGGTGAGGATCAGCTCCTCATAGGCCTTCTTGCCGGCGGCGCGCTGCTCGGGCGTCAGCGTCTGATTGATCGAATCCTCGTACCATTTCGCGGCGATCGAGATGGTGAAGTTGTGCGTCATCACCGTGGTCTTGTTGTGGAAAGCGACGTTGTTGTCCGGATCCTTCCAGGTCGTCGAAGACGGCGGCGTGCAGCCCTTGATGTACGGATCGATGTAGTCCTTCAGTGCGGCGACCAGACCTTCCTTGACCTTCGGGTCGTCGACCAGCAGCTTGCCGTCGTCATCCACCAGCTTGACGTTGTAGGCGTCGATGAAGGTCAGGAAGGACTGGAAGGAGTCGGTGGATTCGACGCCCATCGGCATGCCGATGCCAAAACCGCGCGAACCGCTGGCCTTGCGGTAGGCCGGCTGCACCTTGTCGCACCAGAACGACCAGTATTCCTTCCAGGTGGTCGGGATATCGGCCTGCCTGAAGCCAGCCTGCTCCAGCATGTCGCCCCAGATCTGTACATGCATCGTCTGCTGCTTCAGCGGAAAGGCGTAATAGGATTTTTTCTTGGTCTTGTCGTTATAGAGATACGCGGTTTCGATGGTGGTCGGCCCGAATGCCGGTTTCATCGGCACGAGGATATCGGAGAGGTCTTCGAGCTTGCCTTCCGAGGCCCATTTGCCGGCGACCTGCACGTCGTAGGAATCCGCGTACGCAACATCCGGCGGCGTTCCGGAATCCAGCGCCGCCACCGTCTTCGGGATCATGTCCTGCACGGCATATTGCGACAGCTCGACCTTGACGCCGGTCTTGGCCTCGAACTTTTTGATCGCCTCGTTCAGCGCGTCGTCCTCGGACTTATAGAAGCCCTTGACCCACCAGACCGTCAGCTTTTCCTGCGCCATCGCAGGTGCCGCCGCATACATAGCACCGATGGCGGCGGCGACCGCGACGGCAAGCGTCCGTATTGTATTGAATTTCACGTCGTTCTCCCTGACCTGCCGGATTTGTTGTTAACCGGTTGGATAAAGTCTAGCGCGCATTGCCGCGGTACGTCCAGACGGGCGTTGCCGGGAGCGGGCTACCGGCGAGGCGCAGATGCGAGCGGCAATGCGCAAACAGTTGCTGCATCATGCAGGCTTGACCCCGCGCATCCATCCTTCTTCGCAAGGGTCTTTCGAAGAGGATGGATGGCCGGGTCAAGTGTTTAGACAGCGGACATCGCCGACAGGTGTTCGGAGACATAGCCGACACATTGGATAGTGCACGGGTTTGGCGATTCGGACTCCAGCCATGCCGTCGCTAGGTGCCGATTGTGGATCAGCGACGAGCGTTCGTGCGGCTTGCGATGGAGGAACCGCGAACCGGCGAGAGCTTGCCGGCTTGGTGCATTGTAGGAGCGCAATGGTGGTTCCGAGCGAATTGCACCGATCCGATGCCGCATTTCGTGCCCTTGCCGAAGCTCCCGCGCATCTCCACCTGCTCTGCAAGTTTCTCCAAAAGGCCCCGCCCGCATGCTCGCCGCCGCCGTCACCGCCCTCTCCCAGATCCTCTCCCCGCCGATGCGCGCTATCCTTTGGAAATCCATCGGCCTCGCGCTGGTGCTGGTCGCGCTCCTGGCGGTCGCGCTGCAGTGGCTGCTGAGCTGGTTCGCCGCCTCGGGCGAGATCTGGCTGGAGGCCTGGCTCGGCCCCGGCTTTCACGCCCCGCTCAATATCCTGGCCTGGATCCTCTCGATCGCGGCCGGACTGAGCGTGGTGCTGGGGGCGGTGTTCTTGATGCCGGCGATCACCTCGCTGGTGGCGAGCGTGTTCGTCGACGAGGTCGCTGAGCAGGTTGAGCGCGTGCACTATCCCGCGGAGCGTCCCGGCACAGCACTTCCGGTCGGGCTGGCCATGACCGAGGGTGTCAAGACCGCAGGCTTGACCATCCTGGTCTATCTGCTCGCGCTGCCGTTTGTGTTCGTGGCCGGCGCTGGTTTTGTCGCGTTCTTCGTCGCCACCGCATGGCTGCTGGGGCGGGAATATTTCCAGCTCGCGGCGATGCGGTTTCGCTCGCCTGCGGAAGCCAAGGCGATGCGCAAGGAGAACGCGGCGATCGTGTTCACCGCGGGATTTATCATCGCGGCGTTTGTGTCGATCCCGATCATCAACCTGGCGACGCCGCTGTTCGGCATGGCGTTCATGGTCCACATGCACAAGCGCCTCTCCGGCTCGCGGCCGGAACTGATCGAGCCCGCGCGGAAGACACGCGTGCCGGTGGCGTGATCCCCTCATGGTGAGGAGCGCGTCTTCGCGCGCCTCAGGATGAGGAAATCAGTGTTGTCTTCTCCGGCCAGCGGCATAGGTCGTTGATCAAACACACCTCGCAACGCGGCCTTCGCGCCAAGCATGTGTAGCGGCCGTGCAGGATCAACCAGTGATGCGCGTGCAGCATGAATTCGGGAGGGATGACGCGCTCGAGGCCAAGCTCGACGTCGAGCGGCGTGTTGCCGGGGGCTAATCCGGTGCGATTGGCAACGCGGAACACGTGGGTGTCCACCGCCATGGTGTGTTCGCCGAACGCCATGTTGAGCACGACGTTGGCAGTCTTCCGTCCGGCGCCGGGCAGCGATTCGATTTCCGCGCGGGTGCGCGGCACGACACCGCCAAATTCCGCGATCAGCTTTTGCGACAGCGCGATGACGTTCTTCGCCTTGTTGCGATAGAGCCCGATGGTCTTGATATAGTCGCGCACCTTGTCCTCGCCGAGCGCGAGCATCTTTTGCGGCGTGTCGGCAACCGCAAACAGCGCGCGGGTTGCTTTGTTGACCCCGGCATCGGTCGCCTGCGCCGACAGCACTACCGCAACCAGCAGCGTGTAAGGGTTGAGATGCTCCAGTTCGCCCTTCGGCTCGGGGTTGGCCTTGCGAAACCGGGTGAAGGCCTCGCGCACCTCGGCGGAAGTCCAGGGTCTGATAGATTTTTTCGGCCTTGGCATCGGCCCCGATTTGGCTGCAGCACCGGTTTTTGCGCCCCGATTTGGCCGCGGGTCTGCGACCGCTTTGCCGGATACGGCTTTAGTGCCTTTAACTGCTGGGGTTTTGCGTTTTGCGGGCTGTTTGGTGATTTTCGCCATGATCCGGGTATACTGATCCGCGATGACCGCAGGCAACGATTTTGACCCCGAGAGCGAGCAGCCGAAACTGTTTTCGGCGCTGCTGACGCCGCATCGTTCGCTGAGCCGCACCGGCTTTCTGATGCTGATGGCGTTTCTCAGCGTTGTCAGTTTTGCCGCAGGGCTTGCGTTTCTCCTGATGGGCGCGTGGCCGGTGCTCGGCTTCTTCGGCCTCGACGTTCTCGTGGTTTATTGGGCCTTTCGCATCAGTTTCCGCCACGCCAAGGCGAGCGAGGAAATCTCGGTGACGCCGTCCGAACTGCGGGTGCGCCGGGTCAGTCATCGCGGCCATGTGGTGGAATGGGTGCTCAACCCGCTGTGGGTGCGGCTCGATCAGAAAACCCACGCCGAGTTCGGAATCGAGAAACTCTATCTGGTATCGCGCGGCCGCCGAATCTCCGTGGCGAGCTTTCTCGGAGCTGACGAAAAAGCTAGTTTTGCCAAGGCCTTAACCGCCGGTTTACAAGCCGCCAGGCGCGGCCCGACCTATAATCCGACTACCTGAAACGCTGTCGGGAATCGGGTGGTTTTGACGCCGCGATCGTCTTACATCGGTAAGCATGATGAACCTCGCCATCAACGACCACCGCCTCACCAAACCGGGCCCTCAGAACGCCGCGCTGCGCGACTATGACTCGGTGCGCCGCGCCATCGCTTTCATCTCGGAGCACTGGCGGGCGCAGCCGACCATCGAATCGATGGCGGACGCCGCCGGCGTTACGTCCGATGAGCTGCACCACCTGTTCCGGCGTTGGGCCGGCCTCACGCCAAAGGCCTTCATGCAGGCGCTGACGCTGGATCACGCCAAGGGCTTGCTGCGCGATTCCGCCAGCGTGCTCGATGCCGCACTCGACTCCGGACTTTCGGGTCCGGGGCGGCTGCACGATCTGTTCGTCACCCATGAGGCGATGTCGCCGGGCGAATGGAAGAACGGCGGCGCCGGCATGACGCTGCGTTACGGCTTCCATCCCTCGCCGTTCGGCACCGCGATCGTGATCGCCACCGCCCGCGGCCTCGCCGGCCTTGCCTTCGCCGATCCCGGCGAGGAGCAACCTGCGCTAGCCGACATGCAACGGCGCTGGCCCCGCGCCACCTATGTCGAGGACCATGCAGGCACGGCCGCATTGGCGCAGCGCATCTTCGACCCAAAACTGTGGCGCGCGGATCAGCCGCTGCGCGTGGTCCTGATCGGCACCGATTTCGAGGTGCGGGTGTGGGAGTCGCTCCTGAAGATCCCGATGGGCCGCGCGGTCTGCTATTCGGACATCGCCGCCAGGATCAAGAGCCCGAAGGCGTCACGTGCGGTCGGTGCTGCGGTCGGAAAAAATCCGATCTCCTTCGTGGTGCCGTGCCATCGCGCGCTCGGCAAGGGCGGCGCGCTGACCGGCTATCACTGGGGCATCACCCGCAAGCAGGCGATGATCGGCTGGGAAGCGGGCCAGGTCGGCGTCCATTAATCCGAAGGAGCACGACCGCCGCTGCTGCCGAAGGGCACGATCTTGTTATGAGCATCGTGTCCGATGTCGGCGCGCCCCAGCCAAGGAATGCCGGATTTGTCGCACCAATATCGGGCGACTTGCTCTTCGTTCATCCCAAAATCCGGTTCGTTGGCGGTTATGTTGCCGCAACGGCCCAGCATGATGCCCGCCACCCGCCTGATTCCCGGATTGCTGGTGATGTGAAATAGCGACCGGTCGATCCGGTACATGGCCTCCGATACTTCTTCCAGCATGAGCACATGGCCGGCGAGGTCGGGTTGCAGCGGCGTGCCGAGCAATTGGCTGAGGATCGTCATGTTGAATGCCGCTGTCTTGTTGAAGCCACCGACCGTCGGCTCCAGGGTTTTGGGCGCCCGATCGACCATCCAGACCAGCGCCCGCCCGATGGCCGCCTCACCACCATCCCGGTTGATGTCCTGCGCCATCGGACCATGCGCCACGGCCTCAAAACCGGCGCCGTACAAGGCGGCAAGCAGCGTGCCGCTATCACTGTAGCCCAGATAGGTCTTTCGTCTGGCCGGCTGCTTCAGCCCGCCCATCACCGCTTCTATTATCCGGCACGAGCCGTAACCGCCACGCGCGAACCATACCGCGTCGCTGTCCTCGTCATTGGCGACCTCAAGGAAGGCCCGCGCGCGGGTGTCGTCGTCGCCCGCGAAGTGCCCGTGCGACATGAAGCACTGGGGATGAAAGAAAATCTCCGCGCGTCCGTCCGGATACAGCGATCCTGTCACGGCCTGTACCTTGTCGGCGACATCAGGGGAAATGCGCGAAGCCGGCGCGACGATGGCGATCCTGCACTTCTCGTTGCTCATCGCCTCGCCTGCGTTGCGCTTCATCGGCGACGCTTGTAGATTCTGCCGATGTCCTCCCCAGGAGATTACTTTTTTTGCGGCGTCGGCGGTAGTGGCATGACCCCGCTCGCCCTCATCGTCCAGGCCACAGGCGGGCGGGTCGAGGGTTCCGACCGCGCCCTTGACCAGGGACGCAATATCGAACGATTCGATTTTCTGCGTTCGCGGGGCGTGCTGCTGCATCCGCAGGATGGAAGCGGGGTCCGGCGGACCAGTCAGCTCCTGGTCACTTCCGCCGCTGTGGAGGAGACCATCCCCGACGTGCAAGCCGCGCGTCGCATCGGCGCCACTGTCACCACACGCGCAAAACTTCTCGCCGAACTGTTCAACGCCGCCGCCTTGAGCGTCGGCGTCGCAGGCACCAGCGGAAAGTCCACCACGGTCGGCATGATCGGCTGGATCCTGCATCGTGCCGGAAAACGCCCGACGATCATGAACGGCGCCATCATGAACAACTTCGTCGCGCTGGATTCGCCGTTTGCGAGCGCAAGAATCGGTGACGGCGAAGTGTTCGTCAGCGAAGTGGACGAGAGCGACGGTTCTATCGCGTTCTATGAGCCTCGCGTCGCGGTCGTGAACAACATCTCACTCGATCATAAATCGCTGGACGAACTGCGTAAGCTGTTCCGGGATTTCGTCGCCAAGGCGGAAACCGTGGTGCTCAATCTGGATAACGAGGAAACCGCGGCGCTGTTGCCCGATTTGAAACCAGGCCAGGCTTTGACCTACAGTCTCGGCAAGGCGGAAGCCGATCTCGTGGCGTCGCGGCCGGTGCCCGCGCCGACCGGGATAACGTTTGCCGTGACGGCGCGAGAGTGCGCTGAGGCCGTCGCGGTAAAGCTCATGGTTCCGGGACGGCACAATATCGCCAACGCCCTTGCCGCTCTCTGCGCCGCAAAGACTTGCGGCGTCCCGCTGGCGGACGCCGCGGCCTATCTCGGGGAGTTCAGCGGCATCCGTCGGCGGCTGGAGGTCGTCGGCACCGCGAACGGGATCACGGTGATCGACGATTTTGCCCACAACCCCGACAAGATATCGGCCACGCTGGAGACCATGCACGCGTTTCCCGGGCGCCTGCTATTGATGTTCCAACCGCATGGCTATGGTCCGCTACGCCTGATGAAGGACGCCCTGGTGGACTGCTTTGCGGAGGGCTTGCACGAGGACGATGTTCTGGTCATGCCCGAGCCGGTCTATTTCGGCGGCACCGTCGACCGCAGCGTCGGGAGCCGCGAAATCGTCACCGAGATCGAACGACGCGGCCGAAACGCCCACGCCTTTCCGGATCGGAGCGCCTGCGGCGACACCCTGATCAAGCTGGCGCGCCCGGGTGACCGCATCCTGGTGATGGGCGCTCGCGACGATTCGCTTTCGTTGTTCGCGCGGGAACTGCTGCAGCGGGTTGCGGCGTGAAAATCATCGGTCCAGCCGCTTCCACATCACCATAGTGTCGCAGATGCGGCCATCGGGAAACAGCGCATAGTCCGGAATTACTCCGGTTTCCGTCCAACCAGCGCGCTTATAGAGGCGGTGCCCGTTCTCGCCGGGCACCGTATCCAGAACCAGCAGCCAGCGGCCGTGGCGTCGCGCTTCTTGCTCGACCTGCGACATCAACGCCGCTGCGATGCCGCGGCCGCGTGCCGATCTATGCACAAGGGTTTTTTTGACATCGGCGCGATGAGGCTGATTAAGCGGCGTATCCAGTCCGAGCTGGACCGTGCCGACAATCCTGCCCTCCAGCCGCGCCGCCAGCAATATGGTGTTCCCGGACGCAACCGACGCCGCGACCTTTCGAAAAAACGTCAGCGCCTCGGCATGCGCGAATGGCGACATGAAGCTGACGGAAGCGCCGCCCTCGACGCAATCGACCAGCACATCCGCAAGCTCGTTCAGCGCTGAATCGCCAACCGGCGCCTCGAGAACCGTGATTTCGAATGCTCGGCTCACGCCGCCAGATCGAGTTTCGACGCCACCGTGGCATCGGCGTTGAGCCGGTAGATGATCGGCACGCCGGTGGCCAGTTCACGCGCCAAGATGCCTTCCGGCGTCAGCTGTTCCAGCACCATGATCAGCGCGCGCAGCGAATTGCCGTGCGCGGCGACCAAGGTGCGCTGGCCCCGCAGCACGCAGGGCAGTATTTCCTGGACGTAATAGGGAAGCGTGCGCGCCAGCGTATCCTTGAGGCTCTCGCCGCCCGGCGGCGGCACATCATAGGAGCGGCGCCAGACATGCACCTGCTCCTCGCCCCACTTCTTGCGCGCGTCGTCCTTGTTGAGGCCCGACAGATCGCCGTAGTCCCGCTCGTTAAGCGCCAGATGTTTTTTGACCGGAAGGCCTTTCTGGCCCATCTCGGTCAGCATCAGATCGAGGGTGTGCTGCGCCCGCAGCAGTACCGACGTGAAGGCGATGTCGAAGATAAAACCCTGGGCTTTCAACTTGCGGCCGGCGTCTTTTGCCTCGGCGATGCCCTGTCCGGTTAGATCAGGATCTTTCCAGCCGGTGAACAGGTTCTTCAGATTCCATTCGCTTTGGCCATGACGCACGAGCACGAGAAGGCGGTCGCTCATTAAAGTGATTTCCGTTGTTCGTTGTTTAGAAGTCGCGCAAGCCCAGCACGTCGGCCATCGAATACAGTCCGGGCTTCTTGCCGTGCGCCCACATAGCCGCCTTCAGTGCGCCGTGCGCGAAGATCATGCGGTCCTCGGCCCGATGCGAAAGCTCGATGCGTTCGTAGGGACCGGCGAAGATCACGCTGTGATCGCCGGTGACGGTGCCGCCGCGCAGCGAGGCAAAGCCGATATCGCCGGCCCTGCGCGCGCCGGTGTGGCCGTCACGCCCCCGCGCGGAATGCTGGCCCAGCGCGATTCCGCGGCCCGCGGCGACGGCTTCGCCAAGCAAAAGCGCGGTGCCCGACGGCGCGTCGATCTTGGCCTTGTGATGCATCTCGAGAATTTCGATGTCGAAGCCGTCGTCCAGCGATTGCGCCACCCGCTTCACCAGCGCCGCCAGCAGGTTGACGCCAAGGCTCATATTGCCCGACTGCACCACGACCGCGCGCGAGGTCACGCTCTTGATCACCGCGTCATCGGAGGCGGAAAGTCCCGTGGTTCCTATGACATGGACGAGGCCGCGCTCGGCGGCGATCGCGACATTGGCAATGGTCGCGCCAGGCACCGTGAAATCCAGGATGCCGTCGGCGTCCTTGGACAGCGACCACAGATCGGCCGACAGTTTTATGCCGTTTTCCGGCAAGCCGGCGAGCGAGCCTGCATCTTTACCGAGAAGCTCGGACCCCGGCGCTTCCAGCGCACCGGTCAGGATCGCGCCTGGCGTGTCCGTGATGGCGCGCGTCAGCGCGCGGCCCATCCGGCCGCCAGCCCCCGCAACGATCAAGCGCATATCCGCCATTTCGGCCCTCTCGACGTCAGCTTGCGGTATAGCCGGGGCAGCCTGTCGCGGCAACTGACGTGCACTGGTGCCCCGGACGCAGCGCAGTTCACTTGTCATGCCCGCAAACGCGGGTATCCAGTAAACACCGCCATTGGTGTCACTCTCGGATGGCCCGGAGTACTGGGTCGCCCGGTCAAAGCAGGGCGATGACGATTGTGGATGTTGCGCACTCGCGCGCCTCATTCTGCAGATTCAATTTTCAAACAGCCAAGCTTCTGCATTCTCGCGGCGCTGGAGCGTCCGAGCTTTGCCAGTCCCTCGGCAAACTGCGCGAGGGGGTGGAGCGGCGGGAGGCGCCAGGATGCTTGCGAGGCATCCTTGGAGGCGGGAATAACGTACCCACCTCGCGCGGCTGATAACGCCAACCGCGCGCGCCCTTCGGCAAGGCGCTGCGCCTCCCGGCGCTCCACCTTGGCCCTCAGCCTGTCGACCTTCCCGGGGCGCCCCGGTCCGGCCAGCTCTCGCTCTGTCCGCTTAAAGGATCGCTTTCCGGAAAGCGGCCCCTTGATCGAACAGGACACGATCACGATAAGCGAGGTTTTGGGGACGGGGATAAGGAATCCGAAAAATTTTTTTCGCCAGTCTCATCATAGGCTTGTGCCCGGACGCAGTGCAAAGAGCGCTGCCTCGCGCCTGGGACGCGAGGCGCCTCAGCGTCGCGGATAAGTCAGGGCTGCTCGCCGTCATAACCTTCGACGATCAGAATATCGGCGTCGGCATGCGGACTGCGGATCGCGACCAGCCGCGCGTATTCCGGCGAATTGTAGCAGGCGAGGGCCGTCTCATAATCCTTGAATTCCAGCACCACGTTGCGCGAGCGCGCGGTGCCTTCCTTGGATTCGTGCCTGCCGCCGCGCACCAGGAATTTTGCGCCATATTTCCTGAACACCGCGCCGTTCTGTTCGACGTAGGGCTTGTAGCCCTCCGCGTTGTGCACATCCACGCGCGCGATCCAGTAGCCTTTTGCCATCTGCGTTCTCCCTTTTTGTTCTATTTAACCGCCTGCGCGATCTCGGCAACGATGGCCTCCGCCGCCACCTTCGGATCGGGTGCCTCCAGCACGGGCCGCCCGACCACCAGATAATCCGCGCCGGAGCCAATCGCGCGCGCCGGCGTCATGATGCGTTTCTGATCGCCCGAGGAAGCACCGGCAGGCCTGACGCCGGGCGTTACCAGATTCATCTGATGGCCCACGATCTTGCGCAAGGAGGCCGCCTCCTCCGGCGAACAGACAATGCCATCGACACCCAGCACCTGCGCCTGCTGGGCGCGGGCTTCCACCAGATCGGATACGCCGAGACGGTAGCCCGCGGCATGAAGGTCGCCGTCGTCATAGGAGGTCAGCACGGTGACGGCGAGAATCTTCAGACTTGAACCCGCGCGGCCTTCGACCGCCGCCTTCATGGTTTGTGGATAGGCATGCACGGTCAGGAAGGTTGCGCCCAGCGCCGCAACGCTTTCGACGCCGCGCGCGACCGTATTGCCGATATCGTGCAGCTTGAGATCGGCGAACACCTTCTTGCCCGCGCCGGCGAGTTGACGCACCAGCGGCAATCCGCCGGCGTAAGCGAGCTGATAGCCGATCTTGTAAAAAGTCACGCTATCGCCGAGCCGCGCGATCATCGCTTCCGCCGCGGCAACGGTGGGCACGTCGAGCGCAACGATCAAGCGATCACGGGGGGCAATATTCAAGGCTTGCATGCCACCTCACATCATGCGCTGGGAGACGTCGATCAACTGCCGCACCATTGCGTCGAGCCTTTCGATATCGCCCGGATGCTTTAGCCTGTCCATGTCGTCATAGGCCTGATCGGCGAACGACAACGCAAGCTGGTTGGGGATCACGGTCGCGTGGCAAGCGGTCAGGATCAGCCGCAGCGCCGCAAGGCATCGCGTGCCGCCGAGCCGGCCGGCCGACGCCGCGGCAATCGCAAAGGCGCGCTCGCGAAACACCTGGCCGCGAATCTCATGGGCGTCCTGCACGCGGCTCACCCAGTCGATGGCATTCTTGAGCAGCGGCGGCGGCGACGAATTGTATTCGGGCGTTACGATGAGAATACCGTGATGCGCGCCGATCATGCGCTTGAGATTGACGGCATTCTTCGGCACGCCGGATTTGGAATGCAGGTCGCCGTCGTAGATCGGCAACGGAAAATCGCCAAGCGAGATGCGTGTGACTTCGGCGCCGGCGCGGACGAATTCCTGCGCAGCGGCGGCGGCCAGCATCGCATTGAGCGAACCGGTGCGGAGCGAGCCGGGGATGACCAGAATTTTCAACGCGGACATGATTTCAATCGCGTTCGGGAGATGCCGGCGCGGCGCAACAGCGCCGGACTATCGACCCTTGCGATACACCCAGACCCGGGCCGGCGGAAGGTTCATCCAGATCCGCTCCGACGCTTCCGTGGACACGCCGGGCAGCGACTTCGGGATCGGCGGCGCGACCGAATAGGTGAATTGCACGAACGGCGAACCGGGGGCCATCGCGACGAAGGCATCACGAATGAGCTTCAGCCGGGTCAGCATCGGCTTGGTGACCAGCGGCAGCCCGGAGACAACAGCCGACGCCGGCGCGCTCAGCACGTCCCACAGCGAATCGCGCAACGCATAGGCGTCGCCCTGGACCACAGTGGCCTGCGGATAACGGTCGCGCAGCAACGCGCAAAAGCCCGGATTGTATTCGACCAGCACGAGACGTTTTTGATCGACACCCCGCGCGATCAGCGCGTTGGTGATTGCGCCGGTGCCGGGCCCAAGTTCGATCACCGGCGCATCAGAATCGGTATCGACATATTGCGCCATGGTGCGGGCCAATAGCCGGCCCGAGGGCATCACCGCACCCATATGCAGCGGCTTCTCGATCCACGAGCGGAGAAAACGAACCTCATCGTCGAGCCGGAGAGGTTTTTTCAACGCACGCACGGAGGATTGCAGAGGCATGTCGCTACCAGGCGGGACCGCAGTTTTAAGCGGAAGGTCAGAAATTAGTCACAAAGAGGTATAGCCAGCAGCCGAAACGGTCAAGCTGGACAGACGCTAGGAATTGGCACGGGCCCCGAAGAAGTCCTTGACCTTAGTGAAGAAACCGGCGGCTTCCGGCTGCGTTGCACCGGAGGATAATTTTTCGAATTCAGTCAGCAGCTCCTGCTGCTTCCTGGTCAGATTCTGCGGCGTTTCGACCACGACTTGGACATACATGTCACCGGTCTGGCGCGAACGCAGCACCGGCATGCCCTTTGATGCAATGCGAAAACGCCGTCCGGACTGGGTTCCGGAAGGTATTTTCACCTTGGTCTTGCCCTTGTCGATGGTCGGCACCTCGAATTCGCCGCCCAAAGCTGCGGCCACCATGGAAATCGGCACCCGGCAGTGCAGGTCGGCGCCATCGCGCTGGAAGAACTGGTGGCTCGCCAGCGACAGAAAAATATAGAGGTCGCCGGGCGGACCGCCGCGGACGCCGGCTTCGCCTTCGCCCGCAAGCCGGATCCGGGTGCCGTCTTCCACCCCTTGCGGAATATTGACCGACAACGACCGGTCGCGCGTCACGCGCCCCGAGCCTGAGCAGGAAGGGCACGGGTCTTCGATCATCTGGCCGCGTCCCTGGCAGCCGGGACAGGTCCGCTCCAGCGTGAAAAAGCCCTGCGCCTGCCGCACCCGGCCGGCGCCGCCGCAGGTCGAGCAGGTTTTCGGCTTGGTGCCCGCCTTGGCGCCGGTCCCGGAGCAGGACTCGCAGGTGACCGAAACCGGGATTTCGATCTGCGCGGTCTTGCCGAGGAAGGCCTCTTCGAGCGTGATTTCCATATTGTAGCGCAGATCTGCGCCGCGCTCGCGCCCGCCGCCGCGGCCGCGCTGCCCGGCCATGCCGAACAGATCCTCGAAAATATCGGAAAACGACGACGCAAAACCGGCGCCGAAGCCGGGACCGCCACCGCCGCCCTGTTCGAAGGCGGCGTGACCGAACCGGTCATAGGCGGCGCGCTTGTCGCCATCCTTCAGGACTTCATAGGCTTCGTTGATTTCCTTGAAACGCATTTCGCTGGCGGCATCGCCGGGATTCCTGTCCGGATGCCATTTCATCGCGAGCTTGCGAAATGCCGCCTTGAGCTTGGAATCGTCCGCGTTCCGATCGACCTCAAGGGTTTCGTAGTAGCAGCGCTTGGTGGACATCCGTCAAATCCGCCCGAAGTTCGTCGCCATCCTCAAAGGAGCATTCAAAAGGAACGCGCCATCAAGATGCAGCCCCCAGCTTAACGAAAAATGACCCCCATCCTCCGAGACGCTCTCGCGTGCTCCTCAGGATGAGGGTCATGGCATCCTCTTAGCTTATGCCGATTTCTTATTGTTCTTGTCGTCGTCGACCTCGGTGAATTCCGCGTCGACCACGTCGTCCTTGGCAGCATCCTTGGCGGCATCGCTTTCGGCCTGCTGCTTGTACATCGCCTCGCCAAGCTTCATCGAGGCCTGCGCCAGCGTGTTGGTCTTGGCCTTGATCGCCTCGGCATCGTCGCCCTTCAGCGCTTCCTTCAAATCGCTGACGGCATCCTCGATGGCGCGGCGCTCGCTCTCCTCGACCTTGGAGCCGTGCTCGGCCAGCGCCTTCTCGGTCGAATGCACCAGCGCATCGGCATGGTTCTTGGCGTCCACCGCCTCGCGGCGCTTCTTGTCCTCGGCGGCGTTGGCCTCGGCGTCCTTCACCATCTTCTGGATGTCGGCCTCCGACAGGCCGCCCGAGGCCTGGATGCGGATCTGCTGCTCCTTGCCGGTCGCCTTGTCCTTGGCCGAGACGTTGACGATGCCGTTGGCGTCGATGTCGAAGGTGACCTCGATCTGCGGCATGCCGCGCGGCGACGGCGGAATCCCCATCAGGTCGAACTGACCGAGAATCTTGTTGTCGGCCGCCATTTCGCGCTCGCCCTGGAAGACGCGGATGGTGACGGCATTCTGGTTGTCCTCGGCAGTCGAGAACACCTGGCTTTTCTTGGTCGGGATCGTGGTGTTGCGGTCGATGATGCGGGTGAACACGCCGCCCAGCGTCTCGATACCCAGCGACAGCGGGGTCACGTCGAGCAGCAGCACGTCCTTGACGTCGCCCTGCAGCACGCCGGCCTGGATCGCAGCGCCGATCGCCACGACCTCATCGGGATTGACGCCCTTGTGCGGCTCCTTGCCGAACAGCTGCTTCACGACTTCCTGGACCTTCGGCATGCGGGTCATGCCGCCGACCAGCACCACTTCGCCGACTTCGCCGGCGGTGAGACCGGCATCCTTCAGCGCCTTGCGGCAGGGCTCGATGGTCTTCTGGATCAGGTCGTCGACCAGCGCCTCGAATTTGGCACGCGTCAGCTTCATGGTCAGATGTTTTGGACCGGACTGATCGGCGGTGATGAAGGGCAGGTTGATTTCGGTCTGCGTGGTCGAGGACAGCTCGATCTTGGCCTTTTCGGCGGCTTCCTTCAGGCGTTGCAGAGCGAGCTTGTCGTTGCGCAGGTTGATGCCCTGTTCCTTCTGGAACTCATCGGCCAGGTAGCTAACGAGGCGCATGTCGAAATCTTCGCCGCCGAGAAAGGTGTCGCCATTGGTCGACTTCACCTCAAACACGCCGTCGCCGATCTCGAGGATGGACACGTCGAAGGTGCCGCCGCCGAGGTCATACACTGCAATGGTGCCGGCTTTCGCCTTGTCGAGGCCATAAGCGAGCGCTGCCGCGGTCGGCTCGTTGATGATGCGCAGCACCTCGAGCCCGGCGATCTTGCCGGCATCCTTGGTGGCCTGACGCTGGGCGTCGTTGAAATAAGCGGGAACGGTGATGACGGCCTGTTCGACCTTCTGGCCCAAATGGGCTTCCGCGGTCTCCTTCATCTTCTGCAGGATGAAGGCCGAAATCTGGGAGGGCGAGTAGGTCTTGCCGTCCACCTCGACCCAGGCGTCGCCGTTGCCGGCTTTTGAAATCTTGTAGGGGACGAGCTTCTTGTCTTTCTCTACGGTGGGGTCGTCGTAGCGGCGGCCGATCAGGCGCTTGACCGCGAAAATGGTGCGCTCGGGATTGGTCACCGCCTGGCGCTTGGCCGGCTGACCGACGAGCCGCTCGCCATCATCGCTGAATGCAACGATCGACGGCGTAGTCCGCATGCCTTCGGCGTTTTCGATGACTTTTGGCGTCTTGCCATCCATTACGGCGACGCACGAATTCGTGGTGCCGAGATCGATCCCAATGACCTTTCCCATGGTCCTCATATCCTTCTTTTTGCGGCAGGTTGGCTGGGCCCTGACGGCGCACCAAACCAAACCCCCAATATCAAATACTCGCGAGACTGCGACGGTGAGCCTCATATAGGAGGGGGGTCGGAGCCTGCAAGGACCGGCCGCAACGTTAGCCCCGCGAAAACGCCTGCCTTTGGAAGATGGTATGCCCGATGCGCCGGAGCGGCATCCGGCGAAATGCGGGCGCGCAGCCGCCGAAAAACCCAGGGCCCGCCGGGCAGCGAAATGTCGCTCCGGAACGGAATCCCGGCTTGATCTATTGCCGGAATGGCGGAAACCGTTCAGGTATGCGGGCCGAAACCGACGCCTCCGGCGCATACGGCCGCAGCCGCCAATCATCGAACGGCCTCAATGCACCATCAGTAGATTTTTAATGAAAAACATTGGACGGTTATTCGCACTGGGCCTGTTGTGGGCTGGCCTTAGCCCCGCCTTCGCCGCCGACCCGGTCTATCCGCCGGGGCTTCGGATCGGGATGACGCCCCTTGTCGGTCTGGCGCCGTCCAAAAGCTTTCCAGGCTTCGAGACCGAGGATCATAGCGTCAAGGTGCTGATCGCAGAGCTGCCCGCGGCCGCTTACGGCGAGGTCAAGGCAGCATTCCAGACCAACTCTTTTCCCGGCCCGAATCCCATCAAGCCGGAAAGCCTGCAGACCGCGGCGGGCGAGGGATTTTACACCGCCGAAAGCGCCAAGGACGGCGACACGCCAGTCCGTCGCTATTCGATGATCGTGCCGGGGGATGCTTTCTCCGGATACATCGCAATGCAGGTGCCGGAGAACGCCACCAAGATCTATTCGGCCGACGCGGTACGTCAGATGTTCGCAACGGCCGTGGTGCGCAAGCAGGTTCCGGTCGAGGAGCAACTGGGATTGCTGCCGTTCAAGATCACCGAACTCAGCGCCTTCAAGAACGTCCGCATGCTGGCGCCGGGCTCTACCATCCTGCTTGCCGACGGCGAGGACGAACCCGGAATCGAAATGGCGCCCTTCATGGTGATCGGCACCATTGCCTCCGCGCCGACGCAGCCGGAGGACCGCGGCCGGTTCGCGCAGCAGGCCGCGGGTCAGATCCCCGGCTTGCGCGACGGACGCGTCACGATGTCGGAGCCGCTTCGCATCGGCGGCTCGCCGGGATATGAAACCCGCGTCGAAGCCACCAGCGTCAAGGCGAATACGCCGGTCACGGTGGTGCAATGGCTGCGGTTCGGCAGCGGCAATCAGGCGCTGCGGATCATCGCCTCTACGCCGCGCGACGACTGGTCCAAGGCGTTTCCGCGTTTCCGCGCGGTACGCGACGGAATTTTGCCGCGCTAGCTTGCGAGCTATCTTTACGCTGCTGCCGTGACCTGATTTGCTGACCGGGTCTTCACAGGGAGATTCAACATGCTGGACCGAAGACGGATTCTGGCTGCGGTGGGCACCGCCGCCGCCACAGGCCTGGTTTCGAAGGCGCTGTTGGCTGCAGCTCCGATCAAGGCTGACGACAGCTCGGCGCTTCTGGTCATCGACGTGCAGAACTGTTTCCTGCCGGGCGGCAGTCTGGCCGTAAAGGACGGCGATCAGGTGGTGCCGCTGATCAACAAGATCGCCAAGGGTTTTGCCCATGTCGTGATGACGCAGGACTGGCACACGCCCGGCCATGTCTCATTCGCCTCGAGCCACAGCGGCAAGAAGCCATTCGAGACCGTCGACCTCAAATACGGCAAGCAGGTTCTGTGGCCGGACCACTGCGTGCAGGGAACCGATGGCGCCGCGCTTTCGAAGGACCTCGCGATCCCGCAGGCCGAACTCATCATCCGCAAGGGTTTTCACAAGGACGTCGACAGTTACTCCGCCTTCACCGAAGCCGATGGCAAGACCACCACGGGACTGGCGGGTTATCTCAAGGCGCGCAAGCTGAAACGCCTGTTCGTGGCCGGGCTGGCGACCGATTTCTGCGTCGCATGGACGGCGATCGACGCGCGCAAGGCCGGATTCGAAACCTATGTCGTCGAAGACGCCTGTCGTGGCATCGACACCCAGGGCTCGCTCGCCAAGGCCTGGGCCGATATGACCAAGGCCGGCGTCAAACGCATCCAGTCAGGCGACATCGCGGTTTAGCTATTCGGAGGCGGCCGCCTTCGCGCCGCCCTTGGCAACGCCGACCAGCGCGGGGCGCAGCACGCGCTCGCCGATCATGTAACCCGATTGAATGACCTGCGCGATGGTGCCGGCCGGCACCGATGGGTCGGGAACTTCATACATCGCCTGATGCACGTTGGGGTCGAACTTCTCGCCCGCCGGATCGAATTTCCGCACCCCGTTCTTCTCCAGCGCGTTGTGGAGCGAACGCTCGGTCAGCTCGACGCCTTCGATCAGTGCCTTCAGTCCGGGATCCGCCGCGGCCCGGGCTTCGGCTGGAACCGCATCGAGCGCGCGCTGCAGATTGTCGGCGATATCGAGCACGTCGCGTGCGAACCCGGAGATACCATAGGTGCGGGCGTCGGAAACTTCGCGCGCGGTACGCTTGCGCAGATTTTCCATCTCCGCCAGCGTGCGCAGCATCTTGTCGCGGGCGTCCGCGGCTTCTTTGGCGAGCGCCTCGACCGAGCTTTCTTCCGGATCGTCGGGCATGATGTAAGGCTTGGAGACCACCGGGTCGGCATTCTCAGCCGGTTTCGCCGGATTGTCGTTCTGCCCGTTGGAATCGGCCATTACACTGCCTTCTCGAAAATCTGTTCCGGTCAAATGGGAAGTTGCTGGGCGGGATATCGTGCTTTAGCGGCAGAAAATCAAGCGGCTCAGATCATCCGCCCAGCATCTGGCTGACGATGCGGGCGGCGTAGTCCACCATCGGAATCACCCGCGCATAGTTCAGCCGGGTCGGCCCGATCACGCCGAGCACGCCGACGATGTGCCCGGCACCGTCGCTATAGGGGGCAATGATGGTGGAGGAACCCGACAGCGAAAACAGCTTGTTTTCCGATCCGATGAAAATCCGCACGCCGTCGGCGCGCTCGGCACGGCCAAGCAGATCGATCACGCCGCGCTTGGTTTCGAGATCGTCGAACAGGCGCCGCACCCGCTCCAGATCCTCAAGCGCGTGCAGATCTTCCAGCAGATTGGCGTGACCGCGCACGATCAGCTGGCGGTCGTCATTGTCGCCACCGGACCAGCTTGCGATGCCGGCGGCGATGACTTTTTGCGTGAGCTGATCGAGCTCGGCGCGGTCTTGCGTCAATGCGGTTTCGAGCTCGAGCCGGGCTTCGGCCAATGTGCGTCCGCGAATCCGCGCATTGAGAAAATTCGATGCCTCCGTCAGCGCCGAGGAGGGAACACCGGGGGGCAATGTTAAAACCCGGTTCTCCACCTGCCCGTCTTCCGCCACCAGGACCGCCAGCGCCCGCTCCGGTTCCAGCCGAACGAATTCGATGTGCTTCAGCCGCACATTGGATTTCGCGGTCAGCACCACCGCCGCCGCACGGGTCAAGCCGGACAGCCGCGTCAGGGCTTCACCGAGGGCCGCTTCGACCGACTGCGCCTTGCCGACGGAAGCAAGCTGGGTCTGGATCGATTGCCGCTCCGGCTCGGTAAGGTCGCCGACCTGCATCAAGGCATCGACGAAGAACCGCAATCCCAGTTCGGTCGGCAACCGGCCGGCCGAGGTATGCGGAGCGTAGATCAGGCCGAGCTGCTCGAGGTCCGACATCACGTTGCGGACCGAGGCCGGCGACAGCGGCACCGTGATCAATCGCGAAATGTTGCGCGAGCCGACGGGCTCGCCGGTCGCGAGATAACTCTCGACGATTTGACGAAAAATATCCCGCGAGCGCTCGTTGAGCTGGGCGAGCCCGGCATTCGCAGTGATCAGGCCGATCGGATCGTGGTGAGCCACTGGCATTTCCTTTAACTGGCTCCAATTTGTCCATCTCCGCGGGCAGATACAAGCGGCCATTATGTCAACCGGGCTCGCTGGCCCTTGCCGCTGCCGCTCCCCGCCCCTAAAAGCTCCGCGAGAGCGCGTTTTTCCTTAAATAATCGGAGGATTTCCCATGCGGCCAAGCCGCCGTGCGCCGGACGAACTGCGCGCCGTATCGCTGGAACGCGGCGTGGTCAAATATGCCGAAGGCTCCTGCATGGTTAAATTTGGCGACACCCACGTGCTGGTGACCGCGACGCTCGAACCGCGGGTACCGCCATGGCTCAAGGGCCAGGGCCGCGGCTGGGTCACCGCCGAATACGGCATGCTGCCCCGCGCCACCCTAGAGCGCACCCGCCGCGAGGCGTCGGCTGGCAAGCAGAATGGCCGTACGGTCGAAATCCAGCGCCTGATCGGCCGCTCGTTGCGCGCAACCCTCGACCTCGAAGTTTTGGGGGAGCGCCAGATCACGGTGGATTGCGACGTGCTGCAGGCCGACGGCGGCACCCGCACCGCCTCGATCACCGGCGCATGGGTCGCGCTGGCCGACTGCATCGGCTGGATGAAAAACCGCAACATGGTGAAAGACACCGTGCTGCGCGACAACGTCGCGGCGATCTCATGCGGGATCTATAACGGCACGCCGGTGCTCGATCTCGACTACGCCGAGGATTCCGAGGCCGATACCGACGCCAACTTCGTGATGACCGGCGACGGCCGCATCATCGAGGTCCAGGGCACCGCGGAAAAGACACCGTTCTCGCAAGACGAATTCCTGGCGCTGATGGCATTGGCGCGCAAAGGCGTCGCGCGGCTGGTGGATTTGCAAAAAATGGCGGTGGCCTGATTCACAAACGCCGTCATGCCCGGCCCTGTGCCGGGCATCCACGTCTACCTGCGGAAACAAGAAAGACGTGGATCGCCGGGACAAGCCCGGCCAGGACGGATAACCTAAACTTATGACCATGCATCGTCGAATCACCGGCAAGCTCGTGATCGCGACCCACAATCCCGGCAAGCTGGCCGAGATGCGGGAGTTGCTGGCGCCGCATGGCGTTGAGGCGGTGTCGGCCGGCGAACTCGGGCTTGGCGAGCCGGAAGAAACCGGCGCGACATTTCGCGCCAATGCGCAAATCAAGGCGGTTGCTGCCGCCCACGCCGCAAGATTGCCGGCGTTTGCCGACGATTCCGGATTAGTGGTCGACGCGCTGGATGGCGCACCCGGCATCTATTCGGCGCGCTGGGCGGGCGAGAACAAGGATTTCATGGCGGCGATGACGCGGGTCGAGCGCCTGCTGCAGGAACGCGGCGCGACGACCCCCGAGCGACGCACGGCGCATTTCGTGTCCGCGTTATGCGTCGCCTGGCCGGACGATCATCTCGAAGAGGTCGAGGCGCGCGTCGACGGCACGCTGGTGTGGCCGCCGCGGGGCACCGCCGGATTCGGTTACGACCCGGCGTTTCTGCCGGACGGGCATTCGCGTACCTTCGGCGAGATGTCCAGCATCGAGAAGCACGGCCTGCCGCCGCTTGGATTGGGACTGTCGCATCGCGCCCGCGCGTTCGTGAAATTGGCGGAGCTCTGCCTTGATCCGCACTGAAACACGCGACGCCTTCGGCGTTTATGTGCACTGGCCGTTCTGCCTGTCGAAATGTCCGTATTGCGATTTCAACAGCCATGTGCGCCACGCAGCCGTCGACGAGGATCGCTTTGCGCGCGCCTTTGCCCGCGAGATCGAGAGCACCGCGGCGCGTATACCCGGCCGCGAGGTGTCGTCGATTTTCCTCGGCGGCGGCACGCCTTCGCTGATGCAGCCGCACACCGTCGGCGCCATCCTCGATGCGATCGGCAAGCATTGGCGCCTCGCGCCCGATGCAGAAGTCACCCTGGAAGCCAATCCCACAAGCGTCGAGGCGACGCGCTTTCGCGGTTTCCGCGCGGCCGGCGTCAATCGCGTATCGCTCGGCGTGCAGGCGCTGGACGATGCGTCACTGAAAGCGCTCGGCAGACTGCACACCGCACAGGAAGCGCTCGACGCAGTGGCGATCGCGCGTGCGGCTTTCGACCGGTATTCCTTCGACCTGATCTACGCCCGTCCAGACCAGACCCCGCAGATGTGGGCGGATGAATTGAAGGCGGCAATCTCCGAAGCCGCCGAACATCTGTCGCTTTATCAGCTCACGATCGAGCCGGAGACGCCGTTCTTCGGGCTGCATGCCGCGGGCAAGCTGAAGACACCGGATGAAGCGACCGCGCGCGCCCTCTATGACGTGACGCAAGAAGTCTGCGCGGAACGAGGGCTGCCGTCATATGAAATTTCCAATCACGCGCGCGCCGGCGCCGAGTGCAAGCATAACCTCGTCTACTGGCGCGGCCAGGAATATGCCGGCATCGGCCCCGGCGCGCATGGCCGCCTCGATATCGACGGCGTCAGGCACGCGACCGCGACCGAAAAGCGCCCCGAGACGTGGCTGATGCGCGTCGAGGCCTCGGGCCACGGCGTGACCACCGACGACCTGCTCAACAGCGAGGAACGCGCCGACGAATTCCTGCTGATGGGCTTGCGTCTTGCCGAAGGCATCGACCCGCAGCGTTATCGCGAACTGGCCGGCCGGCCGCTCGATCCCGGTCGTATCGCCGTGCTGCGCGATCAAGGCGCCATCGTCGTCGATGCTGGCGGGCGGCTGCGCGTGACGCAGGCCGGATTTCCGGTACTCGACGCGGTGGTGGCCGATCTGGCGGCGTGATTCGTCATACGCGGGCTTGACCCGCGCATCCATCCATCTTCGCAAGAGTCTTTCGAAGAGATGGATTGCCGGGTCGCGCCCGGCAATGACGGGCTTTTCCTAAGCGCCGAAACTCTTCGGCGATCCGGCGACCGGCGTGCTGCCGCCCGATCCGACCCGCATGACCGCAAGCCCGCGTTCGTTAGTGCCGTCGGCGCGGAAGCGGAACAGGCCGTCGATGCCGGCGAAGCCGGATGGATTGGTCAGCACTTCCGGCGAGAAGCGCTGGCCGCCCTGCGTTCGCGCCAATGCCGCGACCAGCGCGACCGCATCATACGCGAGCGTCGCGGTGCGCACCGGCTCGGCGCCGTATTTCGTGCGGTAGCGGCCCGCAAAACTGCGGAAGCCGGCCGGATCCGGCGCGGCGTAGAGACCGCCCTGCAGGGCGGGACTCGCGAAAACCCGCGGATTGTCCCAGAGACCGGTGCCGAGCAGCTGGATGTTTCGCAAATTCGAGCCCGCCGCCGTCAAGGCGTCGGCGATCCCCACCACCGCGTCGCCATCGTCGGCGATGAATAGCGCATCGGCCTGACCCAGCGCCTGCGCCACGGTGCGGGCGGCGCCGGCGCGATCGGCGCCATATTTTTCGAACGCAACGATGCGGCCGCCCCTGCGGGCGACTACCTGCTTGAACGAAGCCTCCACGACATTGCCGTAGGCGTTTTCGGGCAGCAACGCCGCGTAGGATCGCTTACCCGTGCTGGCGGAATATTCGATGATCCGGTTGACGTCGGACTCCGGGAGGAAGCTCAACAGGTAGACGCCCCGGCCCGCCACGCTCGAATCGGTCGAAAACGCGATCATCGATACGCCGCGAGTGCGCGTCAGCTGCGCCGCCGCCGGTACCGAGACGGCGAACAGCGGGCCTAAAATGATCTCCGCGCCTTCCTCAAGCGCCTGCTGGGTCGCCTGCTGCGCGCCTTGCGGATTGCCGGCGTCGTCCTTGATCAGGAGCTGGATGTTGGGGTTCTGGAATTCCGCCAGCGCCATTTCGGCGGCATTCTTCATCGATTGCGCCGCGACGCCGGCATTGCCGGCTGCCGACAGCGGCAGGATCAGCCCGACCTTGACCTGGCCGCTGCCGACCGCGAGCGGCTGCTGCTGCGGACCGGCCGGTCCCGGTTCTGACGAACTGAAGGGATTCGAGAACGAACTCAGGGTCTGCTGGACGCCGGAGCAGGCCCCGAGCAACGGCGCGCCGAGAATTAGCCCGACCGCCGTCCGCCGGGTTGTCCCCGGACGTCCAGAGTTGAGATTGCGCGGGCCTGCCATCTTAACTTTTTCCATCGCCGGCCCGGACCGGTCCGGCCTTCTTCCGCCCTGGAAGGGGATTTAGGCATATTGTCGGCGAATAGTTAACCAAAACAAAAGGTTTATGTCATGGGGAACCACCGCCGCAACGCTGGGCAGTTGCCGTGAAGTTCGGGAAATCGCGACGATTGTGGCGCCAGCCGACGGTCCCCTCTAGATTGGCACTATGCGCGCAAAAACCGCCTCCACAAACTTGCCCGAGGACCTCGGCGAGCCCGCAGCCCGCGGCTTTACCGTGGCTGGACACCTGCTGACGGCTCCGAAAGCGGTTCCAGGGCTGCACCTGGTGTCCACCCCGATCGGCAATCTCGGCGACATCACCCTGCGCGCGCTGGAGACCTTGGCCGGCGTCGATATCATCGCCTGCGAGGATACCCGCATCACCCGCCGGCTGACCGGGCGCTACGGCATCTCGGCGCTACTAAAACCCTATCATGAGCACAACGCCGCTTTGGCGCGGCCGAAAATCCTGGAGCGGTTGGCGCAGGGCGCCTCGATCGCGCTGGTCTCCGACGCCGGCACGCCGCTGATTTCCGATCCCGGGTTCAAGCTGGTGCGCGAGGTCTGTGCCGCCGGTCATCGGGTGATCGCGCTGCCGGGGCCCTCATCGGTGCTCGCGGCGCTTGCTGTGGCCGCACTGCCGACCGACCGGTTTTTCTTCGAAGGTTTCTTGCCCGCGAAGGAAACCGCGCGACGCGCACGGCTCAGGGAGCTGGCGCGGATCGATGCGACGCTGGTGATGTTCGAAACCGGCAACCGTGTCGCGGAGACCTTAAGGGATCTTGCGGAGATCATGGGCGCACGCGACGCCGCAATCTGCCGCGAGCTGACCAAACTGCACGAGGAAGTCGGGCGCGCAGCATTGTCGGAGCTGGCGAAGTCGGCCGACGCGCTGGAGACACGCGGCGAGTTTGTCCTGGTGATCGGTCCCCCCGCGTCGAGTGCAGGCATCATGGCCGAGAGCGATCTCGACGAGCTGTTGCGATCGGCGCTGAAGCGCGGCAGCGTCAAGGATGCGGTCGCCCATGCCGTCGAACTGTCCGGCCGGCCACGCCGCGAAATCTACGCCCGCGCGCTCGAGCTTGCCCGGCAGCATCCTTCAGGGAATCGCGATGGCGAAGACTGACGAGGTTCCGCCGCCCGGCCCTACTGAGCGGATTGCCGCGCCGGAGCGGGTCGCCGCCTTCCGCACCGGTCTGTCCGCCGAAGCCCGCGCCGCGGCTTATTTGATCGCCAAGGGCTACCGCATCCTCGCAAAACGGTTTCGTACGCCATACGGAGAGATCGACATCGTGGCGCGGCGGCGCAATCTGCTGGCCTTTGTCGAGGTCAAGGCCCGCGCCAGTCTTGACGAAGCCGCCTATGCCGTGACGCCGCGCAACCAGCGCCGCATCATCGACGCCGCCCAGGCCTGGCTGATGACACATCCCGAACATGCCGAATTTGAAATGCGTTTCGACGTCATGCTGATTGCGCCGAAACGATTGCCGCGCCATCTGGTGGCGGCGTTCGACGCCAGCCCCTGAATCATCGACTTAGACCGGATCCTGCTCCATGAAATTGAATGTCGCCGTCCAGATGGACCCCATCGCGCGCATCAACATCCGCGGCGATTCGACGTTTGCCTTGCTGCTGGAAGCGCAAAAGCGCGGCCACACGATTTCCTATTACACGCCCGACAAACTCTCGCAGTCGGGAAAGGATATCGTTGCTCCGGTTCAGTCGCTCAGCGTCCGCGACCAGGACGGCGATCATTTTACGCTCGGAGAGGCGCACCGCGAGTCGCTCACGGCGTTCGACGTCGTCCTGCTGCGTCAGGACCCTCCGTTCGACCTCGCCTACATCACCTCCACGCATTTGCTGGAACGCATCCATCCGAAAACGCTGGTGGTCAACAACCCCGCCAGCGTCCGCAACGCGCCGGAAAAACTGTTCGTGATGGAATTTCCCGAGCTGATGCCGCCGACGCTGATCTCGCGCGATCTCGACGAAATCAACGCGTTTCGCAAACAGCACGGCGCGGTGGTGATGAAGCCGCTGCACGGCCATGGCGGCGCTGCGGTGTTTCGCATCCTGCCGCAGGACATGAATTTCGGATCGCTCTACGATATGTTCTCGGTCACCTTCCGCGAGCCATGGGTGATCCAGCGCTTCCTTCCCGAAGTGAAGCACGGCGACAAGCGCATCATTCTGGTCGATGGCGAGTTCGCCGGCGCCGTCAACCGCGTGCCGGCCGCCGACGACCTGCGCTCCAACATGGTGCGCGGAGGGGCGGCCAATGCGACCGAGCTGACGGACCGCGAGCGGGAAATCTGTGCGCGCCTTGGTCCGGCCTTGCGCGAGCGCGGGCTGCTGTTCGTCGGCATCGACGTGATCGACGGCAACCTCACCGAAATCAATGTCACCTCCCCGACCGGCATTCGCGCCATCGCGAGGCTGGGCGGGCCGGACGTGGCGGCTAAGATCTGGGATGCGATCGAGGCGAAGCGGGAGTAACGCGCGCGTCCAGCGGACGGCGTCCAGCTATCGCCGAGTCGAATGGCGGTTTTGTTACCGCTGGATGAGTTTCGGTCGGTGGGTCCGGCGATATTCGTCGGCTAATGTTGTAACCTTTTCAAGAAACGCGTTCGGCAGGTAGCCGTATAGGCATGTCTCCTGCTCGGGCTTCGGTGTGCCCGGAATGAGCTTGGTCGGGCGCAGATGATATCCCGTCCAGGCGAAGATGTTGAACTCGGTCACGTTGACCCAGGATCGGCGTTCATCCAGCTTCAGACGGTTCTTGATCGATCGTGGGATTTCGATCGTCCAGGGATCGCCGTCTTTCGGTTTCGATGTCGAGGTTGGCAGGACGTAGGCTAGGTCGCCGGGCAACCGATTGATGACCAGAACGACGACGGAGGGACGGTCTTTGCGTCCTTCCGTCTCACCCTTGATGTGCTCCCTATGCCAGAGATAGGAATAGCTCAGAACCATACCCGGCTCTGGCTTCTCAGGCATGTACACGGACGTTGCGCCTTAACCACCCATGTCCGGCGCTGCTGCGGACTCCGGGTCTTCTTCGTAGTCGTAGTCGTGCTCCGCTGGCGTTCTGGCGGCGCGGATCTTTGCCATTTCCTCGTCGGTCAGTTCGGTGGTCGACTTGGCTCGCTGATAGGACCGCCAGAGTTCATGGAAAGTGTCAGCCGAGATGAGATAGACCGTCTCTCGACCGTACTTCGTGATCTGTACCGGCTCCCGCAAAGCTTTATCGTGCCAAGCGCCGAAATTCTTTTGGACGTCGGAGGCATTCACTGACGCACCCATAGGGAATCTCCAATTTACGTAACATCCGTAATATACTCAAATCTCGCTTCTTTCCAAGGGCTCCCCATCTGGGATGCGCGTCCAGAAGAAGCGCGAATAACTCACGACTTCAGCTTCCGGTTGTTCCCCAAATGTTCTTGTTCCCTTAAGCCGTTTACGCTACCCTCGCTATGGAAGAGGGGCGTTCATGGTTCAGCGCGTTTCCACCGTGGCCTTTGAGGGCATCGAGGCCCGCGCCGTCGACGTGCAGGTGCAGATCGCGCCCGGCCTGCCGGCATTTGCCATCGTCGGATTGCCCGACAAGGCGGTGTCCGAGGCCCGGGAGCGGGTCCGCTCGGCGCTGATCGCCTCGGGGCTGGCGCTGCCGGCGCGGCGGATCACGGTCAATCTGGCGCCCGCCGATGTCCCCAAGGAGGGCAGCCACTACGACCTGCCGATCGCGCTCGGCCTGATGGCGGCGATCGGGGCTATTCCGCCGGACGCGCTGAGCGGTTTTACGGTGCTTGGCGAGCTCGGCCTCGACGGGTCGATCGCGCCGGTGGCGGGCGTGCTGCCGGCGGCGATCGGCGCCAATTCGCGCGACGAGGGGCTTATTTGTCCCGCCGCCTGTGGCGCTGAGGCGGCATGGGCCAGCCCGGATATCCAGATCGTCGCGGCCAATTCGCTGATCCAGATCGCCAACCATTTTAAAGGCACCCAGGTGCTGTCCCGGCCGCAACCCAAAGTCCATGAGCGCGAGGAGGCGGCTCTCGACCTCAGAGATATCAAGGGCCAGGAAAGCGCCAAGCGCGCGCTGGAGATCGCCGCCGCCGGCGGGCATCATCTCTTGATGATCGGCTCGCCCGGCGCCGGCAAGTCGATGCTGGCGGCGCGGCTGCCCTCCATCCTGCCGCCGCTGTCGCCGGCAGAATTGCTCGAAGTCTCGATGATCGCTTCCGTCGCGGGCGAGATCGAAGGCGGCGCGCTGACCGCGCGGCGGCCGTTCCGCTCGCCGCATCATTCCGCTTCCATGGCGGCGCTGACCGGCGGCGGCATGCGGGCACGGCCCGGCGAGATCTCGCTCGCGCATCAGGGCGTGCTGTTTCTCGACGAATTGCCGGAGTTTGATCCGCGGGTGCTGGATTCATTGCGCCAGCCGATGGAGAACGGCGAGGTCGCGGTCTCCCGCGCCAACCATCGCGTCACCTATCCGGCGCGCTTCATGCTGGTCGCGGCGATGAACCCGTGCCGCTGCGGCCACGCCTATGAACCCGGCTACTCCTGCAAGCGCGGCCGGATCGACCGCTGCACCGCCGATTATCAGGCGCGCATCTCCGGGCCCTTGATGGATCGTATCGACCTGCGCATCGAAGTGCCCGCGGTGACGGCCGCCGACCTGATCCTGCCGCCGCCGAGCGAAGGATCCGCCGAAGTGGCCGCGCGCGTCGCGGCCGCGCGCGAGATTCAACTGGCGCGCTATGCCGCCGCCGGATTGCCCGGCATCCGCACCAACGCCGAAGCGCCGGCGTCGGCACTGGAAACCGTGGCGCAGCCCGACGCCAATGGCTTGAAACTGTTGCGCGACGCCGCCGAGACCATGCGTTTGACGGCGCGCGGCTATCATCGGGTGCTGCGCGTCGCGCGGACGCTGGCCGATCTCGATGGCGCCGACAAAATCGGCCGGTTGCACCTTGCCGAGGCGCTGTCGTACCGGGCGCTTGCGGAAGATCTCCGGCGCGCCGCCTGACCTGCGGTCTTTCCGCTCGTAACAGAGCCGCCCGTCAACCTCGCGGTAACTAGTCTTCTTTACACTCTGCCAACCATAAGCCCGGCGTTTACGGGTTGAGTTGCGAGTGTCGTATCATGTTGCGTTTCGGGATTCTGGCCTCAGCCGTTCCGCTTGTCCTTGCCGGCCTGTTCGCGCAAAGCGAATTGTTACCCGGCCCAAAGCCTTGCATCGAGGCCGGCGGGTCCTCGCTCCAGATTGCAGAGGCGCCCTGGCATGCCGACCTGCATGTCGCATTCACCGAGGTTCCGCAAACCGCGACGGTGCGGGTGCAGATCGTCGAAAGCGCCGAGAGCGCCGATTTCGCGATGGTCGATGGCCCGGACAGCCTTGAGCCGAACGCCTGCCGCGGCGCTCCTCGCTTTGTCGCGATATCGACATATCCCCCGGCCTCCGCGCCGATCATCTACCTCTCGACCGAGGGCGGGGCGGATTACCGTATCTTTGTGAGGTCGAAAACCTTTTCGCTGCGTGAGGCCGCAGCCCTCGTGGTCGGCGCCAATGGCGGACGAGCCCGAATCGCCGCCGCGTCGCTCTGACCGCCATTAACGCTGCGTCAACCCTGTTCTTATCGGGCGGCGCGACCCCGCGCGGCTTCAAGCACTTTGCAACGTCGCCGACGCATCCTCACGCCGGCAACACCGCGCGCGAAAAAAATCGCGCCTGTTCAAGAATTCTCGGGGTGTGGTGATGGGGCGGGCTTTCCGGATTAGAACGCGAATACGCCGCTTCGCGCGCCATCATCCCTGGGCAAGCTTTGCGATACGCTCCTTCCTGATCTTCTCGGCCGCCTTCGGCGGCGCCTACGGATTTATTGCCGGAAGCAGATCAGAGGGCTCCGGCTACGATCCCCACGCTTTTGCAATCGGCGCCAGTTTCTTGTTTGCGCTCGCCTGCGTTGCGCTCGCAACATTGAGCGTTCGGCTGCGCTGGAACCGGAAGCGGCTTCGCAAGCTCGCTTTGCACAATGAAGCGCTGGCCGACCGCAATTGGGAACTGAAAGAGGCCGAAGAACACGCCCGCAGCCTGTTCGAATCCCAAGGCGACCTGATCGTCCTGCGCGATGCCGACGGCCGCATCACCTTCGTCAATGATGCCTATTGCACGTTGGCGCAGCAGTCGCGCGCGATGCTGGTCGGCAGCTGCTTTGCGCTGGAAATTCTCGAACAGGGCGACATCGCCACCGAGCCGAACGGCACCCGGATCCATGACCAGAAGATCGCGACCGCGCTGGGGCCGCGATGGATCGCCTGGCGTGAAGGCCTGATCCGCACCGACGCCGGCCATCCCGCCGAGTGGCAGTTCGTCGGCCGCGACGTGACCGACCGCGCGGAGACCGAACGGGCGCTGGCCGAGGCCCGCGACCACGCCGACGCGGCCAACCGCGCCAAGTCGCGCTTCCTGGCGATGGCATCGCATGAAATCCGCACCCCGCTCAACGGCATCATCGGCATGAGCGGCCTGTTGCTCGACACGCCGTTGACGCCCGAGCAAGTGACCTATGTGCGGGCGGTGAAGAGTTCCGGCGACGCGTTGCTGTCGCTGATCGAGGAACTGCTGGACTATTCCAAAATCGAGGCCGGCAAGATCGACCTCGAACATCGCAGCTTCGCACTTTCCGGACTGATCGAGGATATCACCGAATTGCTGGCGCCGCGTGCGCAGGCCAAGGCAATCGAGATCGCGGCCTATGTCGACGAGCGGCTGCCGCTCGAAGTCGTTGGAGATGCCGCGCGGCTGCGGCAGGTGCTGCTCAATCTTGCCGGCAACGCCATCAAGTTCACCGCAACCGGGGGCGTTGCCTTGATTGTCGAACCCGGAACAGCGCCGGACGAAGTCAGCTTCCTGATCCGCGACACAGGGATCGGCATTGCGCCGGAGGCGCAGACGCGGATTTTTCGCGAGTTCGAACAGGCGGACGAGCGCACCGCCCGCAATTACGGCGGCACCGGCCTGGGGCTGAGCATCAGCGAGCGCATCGTCCGGCGCATGGGCGGGCGCATCACGCTGGAAAGTAAACCCAGTGTCGGCTCGACCTTCGAGGTTTCCATCCCGCTCGCAGCCTCCGACAATGCCGGTAGGCACAACGCCTTTCCGGCACCCGATCTGACCGGCCAGTCGATCATGCTGGTGGCGCCTCAGACCATCGAGGCCTCGCTGATTGCGCGCCGGCTGGAGCGCTGGGGCGGCCAGACCTGCACCGTTTCGGATCTCGCCGTGGCGCGGGCCTTGCTGCCGGAGCGGGCATGGCACGCTATTCTGGTCGATCGCGCCTTGGGCGCCGGTGATGTCGAATTGCTCGGCGAGGCGGCGCAGCGCCATGCGACGCAACGCATCGTCATGTTCACCCCGGCCACGCGGCACGAAATACAGCTTTCCGCATCGAGCGCCTTCACCGGGTATTTGGTCAAGCCGCTGCGTGCGGCATCGCTCGCGGCCCGTCTGACGCTACCGCCGGAAACGCCGGCGCCGGAACTGGCGAGCGATGCGCTGTTCGATCCAGACCTGCTCGACGAGCCCGAAACTCCGGCGCTTGCGCCGGCGCACTGCCTGTCGATCCTGGTGGCGGAAGACAACGAGATCAACGCGCTGCTGATGCGTTCGCTGCTGAGCCGGCTCGGCCACCATGCCGTCATCACGACCGATGGCATCGAGGCGCTCGAATCGTGGCTGTCGGCCGAGTCCGCGGGCGCGCCCTACGATCTGGTGCTGATGGATATTCAAATGCCCAAACTCGACGGCATCGAAACCACCCGGCAAATTCGCGCCCGCGAGGCCGGGCAACGGGTCCGCCGCACGCCGATTCTCGCGCTGACCGCGAACACCCTGGTCGAGGACCGCTATGCCTGCTTCGAGGCCGGCATGGACGGTTTTCTGGTCAAGCCGCTGGATCGCGAGAAACTGGCGGATGCGCTCGCCGGCCTAATGGCGTCGCGGCATATCGCGGCTTGAGGCTCTTGACGCTGTCGGCAATCGAACTCAGCATTTGCGGCGATGAATGCACCCGCAAAACTCCCCGAACTTGTCACCGAGAGCACCCTGATCCCGTCCGGTGACGCCGGGATCGCGTTGTACCTGCGCAACAAGCGCCCGGCCGGCATGACGCATTTTCCTGCCGAGAGGATCCTGCTGTACGTGCATGGCGCGACCTATCCTTCCGAAACCGCGTTCGATCTGCCGATCGAAGGCGCCTCGATGATGGATTTGATCGCGGCGCGCGGCTACGACGTCTATCTCGTCGATATCAGAGGATATGGCCGCTCCACGCGGCCTGCGGAAATGAGCGCAGCGCCGGAAGCGAACGGGCCGATCGTCTCGACGGAGGTTGCGGTGCGCGACTTCGGCACCGCGGTCGATCACATCCTGAAGCGGCGCGGCGTCGCCAAAATCAACCTGATGGGCTGGTCGTGGGGCACGGCGATCGCCGGAACATACACCAGCGAGCATAACGACAAGGTTCACCGCCTCGTCCTGTTCGCGCCGCTGTGGATTTTTCGCAAGGACGCGGTGATTGCCCCGGCGCCTGAGGCCACAGGCAAGGACGCGCCGCCACTTGGCGCCTACCGGCTGGTATCGAAGGAAGTCGCAAAGGCCCGCTGGCTGCAGGGCGTACCCGAAGACAAGAAGGCCGGCCTGATTCCGCCTGGCGTATTCGAGGCCTGGATCGAGGCGACTTGGGCAACCGACCCGGATGCCACCAAGCACAATCCGCCGATGCTGCGCGCGCCGAATGGCGTCATCGCCGACGCGCTGGCGACCTGGACCGCAGGCAAGGCCCACTACGATCCGGCGAAAATCACGGTGCCGGCATTCCTGATCCATGCCGAGTGGGATTTCGATCTGCCGAGCTATCAGGCGCGGGAGGTTTTCGCGGCGCTGACGAACGCGCCCTACAAGCGGCTGGTCGAGATCGGCGAGGGCACCCACACGGTCATGCTGGAGAAGAACCGCATGCAGTTCTTCCGCGAGATCATGGGCTTTCTCGACGAGGAGAATCCGCTGGCGCTTCGGTAATCCTACAGCCGCCGCAACGCCACCGTCTCAACCACGTGATCGGCGCCTTTTTTCAGGATCAGCGTGGCGCGCGGCCGGGTAGGCAGGATATTGTCTTCGAGATTGGCGCGGTTGGTGCGCTCCCAGATTGCGAGCGCGGTGGCCGCTGCCTCTTCGTCCGACAGCTTCGCATAGCGATGAAAGTACGACCGCGGATCGGTGAAGGCGGTGTCGCGCAGCGTCAGCCAGCGCTTCACATACCACTCCTGCAGCACTGGTTCCTCGGCGTCGATATAGACGGAAAAATCGAAGAAGTCGGAGACGACCGGCACCGCCTTGCCGTCGCGGGGAAGCCGGCCGGTTTGCAGAACATTGACGCCCTCGACGATCAGGATGTCGGGCTGGTCGATTTCTTGCCATTCATTCGGAACGATGTCCCAGCGCAAATGCGAATAGACCGGCGCGCGGACACCCCTCCGCCCAGCCTTGATGTCGCTCAGGAACGACAGCAACAGCGGCAGATCGTAGCTCGCCGGAAAACCTTTCTTCTGTATCAACCCCATCCGTTCGAGCACCGCATTCGGAAACAGGAAGCCGTCGGTCGTCACCAGATCGACCTTGGGTCGTGGCGACCATCGTGCCAGCAGCGCCTGAAGCACGCGCGCCGTCGTCGATTTGCCCCCTGCAACGGAGCCGGCGATGCCGATGATGTAGGGCACCTTGCGATCGCGAATGCCGAGAAACTGGCGCTGGGCCTGAAACAGACGGGTCGTGGCATCGACATAGATCGACAACAGGCGCGATAGCGGCAGATAAATGTCCTCGACCTCTTTCAGGTCCAGGCGATCATGCAGCGAGCGCAGCCGCTCGAACTCGCCCGGCTCCAGCGTCATCGGCGTGTCGTCGCGCAGCTTCGCCCACTGGGCGCGCGAGAATACCCGGTAGGGATTATATTGCTGCTGCTCCAGTCGCATATCCATCGGATACCCCTATCCCCGTTTCACTCGCGCTTGCGCGCGGCCTTTTCGTCCAGCCCCGACATGCTTGTGCGCTGCGCCAACGCCGCTTCCACATCCTCGAGCGATACGCCGCGCGATTTCAAAAGCACCAGCAGATGAAACAGCAGATCGGCGCTTTCGGCGATCAGATGATCGCGGTCGTTCTCGACCGCGGCGATGACGGTTTCCACGGCTTCCTCGCCGAGCTTTTTGGCGCAATGCTCCGGCCCCTTGTCCAGCAGCTTGCGCGTATAAGACGCCTCTCCCCCCGACGCCGCGCGGGCATCGATGGTGGCGGCGAGGTCATGAAGGGTGAAATGCGACATACCAACTCAACTCAACAAATGCGGCATCAGCAGATCGCCGCTACTTCCGCCGTTTAGCATTTCTGTCGCAAAGAGTCGTCAGGGATCGAGCCGCATCGGCAGCCCGGCGCGCACCATGTGGTCCTTGGCTTGCCGGATGGTAAATTCGCCGAAGTGGAAGATCGAAGCCGCCAATACCGCGGTCGCGTGCCCCTCCCGGATACCTTCCACCAGATGGTCGAGATTGCCGACGCCACCGGAGGCGATGACCGGTACCGAAACACTGTCGGCGATGGCCCGGGTAAGCGGCAGGTCAAAACCCTGCCGCGTGCCGTCGCGGTCCATCGAGGTGAGCAGGATTTCGCCGGCACCCAGCGAAACCACCTCCTGCGCATATTCAACAGCGTCGATACCTGTCGAATTGCGGCCGCCATGGGTGAAAATTTCCCAACGCTCTGAACCTCCGCCGCGCTTGGCGCGCTTGGCATCGATCGCAACCACGATGCACTGCTGGCCGAATTTTTCTCCCGCCTCCTTGACGAATTCCCGGCGGCGGACAGCCTCGCTGTTGATCGAGACCTTGTCGGCGCCGGATCGCAGCAGGGTACGGATATCATCAAGGGTACGAACGCCGCCTCCCACGGTCAGCGGCATGAAGCAGGCCTCGGCTGTGCGCCGGACGACGTCCAGCATGGTGCCGCGGTTCTCGTGGGTCGCGGTAATATCAAGAAAGCACAATTCGTCGGCACCCGCCGCGTCGTAGGCAATCGCCGCCTCCACGGGGTCCCCCGCATCGCGCAAATTGACGAAATTGATGCCCTTGACGACGCGGCCGTCCTTCACATCGAGGCAGGGAATGACGCGTACCTTGAACATGGCGATTTCCTTAAGCCGCCGCCCGCGCGCTTCGGATCAGCGCCAACGCCGCCGGCGGATCGAGCCGCCCGTCGTAAAGTGCGCGGCCGGCGATGGCGCCGGCCAGTTTTTTCGCGCGCGGCGCCAGCAGCGCCTTTACGTCCTCGATCGAGGCAAGGCCACCCGATGCGATCACCGGGATCGAGATGCTTTCCGCAAGCTCGATCGTGGCGTCGAGGTTGAGGCCTTTGAGCAGGCCGTCGCGGGCGATATCGGTGAAAATGATCGCGGCCACGCCGGCATCCTCGAAGCGGCGGGCGATCTCAAGGGCGGTGACCTCAGAGGTTTCCGCCCAGCCTTCGACCGCGACCTTGCCGTCCCGCGCATCGAGACCGACCGCAACGCGGTCCGGAAATTTCTTCGCGGCATTCTTCACCAGCGCCGGATCGCGCACCGCGGCGGTGCCGATGATAACGCGCGAAATACCGTTAGCCAGCCACGCCTCGACAGTTTTCAGATCGCGGATGCCGCCACCGAGCTGCACCGGCATGGTCACGGCCTTGAGCATGGCCTGCACGGCCAACGCGTTCATCGGCTTGCCGGCGAAGGCGCCGTCGAGATCGACCACATGCAGGTATTCAAAGCCCTGTGCCGCGAACGCGCGCGCCTGCGCGGCGGGATCCAGATTGAACACCGTCGCACGCGCCATGTCGCCCTGCTCGAGACGCACGCATTGACCGTTTTTCAGGTCGATGGCGGGAAACAGGATCACGGCTTCCACTTCAGGAAATTCGAAATCAAGGCCAGCCCGAAGCGCTGGCTCTTTTCGGGGTGAAACTGGGTCCCGATCGCGGTGTCCTTGCCTACGATAGCCGTTACCGGCCCGCCGTAATCCGCGCGCGCCAGCACGTCCGCTTCGTTGGCTGCGTTCAGGTGATAGGAGTGCACGAAATAGGCGTGGCGGCCCTTCGGCCCCACCGGCAATCGCTCCAGCACCGGATGCTCACGGACGATGTCGAGCGTGTTCCAGCCCATGTGGGGAATTTTCAGATTTTCCTCGCGCGGCGTTATCTTTTCGACGTCGCCGGCGATCCAGTTCAGTCCATCGGTGGTGACATGCTCCTTGCCGCGCGTAGCCATCAACTGCATGCCGACGCAGATCCCGAAGAACGGCCGCGCCTTGGCGCGCACGGCCTCGGACATCGCCTCGACCATGCCGTCGAGCGCGTCCAGGCCCTTGCGACAATCGGCGAAGGCACCGACGCCGGGCAGCACCACGCGATCGGCGCGGAACACCGTGTCGGGGTCACGCGTGACCACGATCTTGTCCGGATTCTCCATGCTCCGCGCCGCCCACTCGAATGCTTTTGCGGCGGAGTGCAGGTTGCCGGAGCCGTAATCGATGATGGCAACGCTCAACGCGACGCTCCGGGTTGCGGAAACAGGCCGATGATGTCGCCATGCGGCGGCGGCCGTGAAAATGCTTGCCCCGGGATATCCCGCGTCGGCGGCGGGCCGCCGCGATCCACCCCCGGCTGGTCGTTGCCGGCATTGCGTTGCCTGGACGTCCAGCGCTCGAAGAAACGCCGCTCCGCGGTCTCCTCGTCATCGGCAACCACGACATCGAGCTGGCGCCATTTGCGCCGCGACACCGTCCAGCGCCACAGGCTGGCGGCCTCGAATCCCATCAACAGCGCGATCAGCAGCGTCACGGCGAAGCGCGTGCCGGCGCTCGCATGAAGCTGCGTGAGTGCAACCGCGACGCCGACCCAAACGACGATATAGCCGATCAGCGCCAGCCAAAGCCGATGCCATGCCAGCCACAGCGGGCCGAGAAGAAACGCCCAGAAATGAAATCCGTCGCGGACGAACATCAACCTGTCCGCCGTGCGCCGCGCATCCGCGGCATCGGCCACGGGCGCATGAACTGTGTAGACCGGCATGGTGCCTCCATATCTTACCGTCATTGCGAGCCACCCCGAAGCAATCCAGAAACCGCTAGCAAGAACTGGATCGCTTCGTCGCAACTGCTCCTCGCAATGACAACTACCATCAGCCGCCGAGCTGACCCTTTGTGGAAGGCACTTCGCCCGCCGCTCGCGGATCGATCGCGACGGCTGCGCGCAGCGCCCGGGCCAGACCCTTGAAGCAGGATTCGGCGATATGGTGGCTGTTCTCGCCATATAGGGTCTCGACATGCAAAGTCACGCCGGCATTGACGGCGAAGGCGTTGAACCATTCGCGCACCAGTTCGGTGTCGAAAGCGCCCACCTTGTCGCGCGGAAACTCGGCCTTGAACACCAGCACGGGGCGGCCAGAAATATCGATCACGACCCGCGACAGCGTCTCGTCCATTGGCATGTGGATCGAGGCATAACGGGTGATCCCGGCCATGGTGCCAAGCGCCTGCTTCACCGCCTGGCCGAGCGCAATGCCGACATCCTCGGTGGTGTGGTGATGATCGACGTGAAGATCGCCATCCGCCTTCACGGTGATGTCGATGCGCGAATGGCGCGCGAGCAGATCGAGCATATGGTCGAAGAAGCCGATGCCGGTCGCGACTTTGGACACGCCGGTGCCATCGAGGTTAACAGTCACCTCGATGTCGGTTTCCTTGGTTTTGCGCTTGATCGTCGCCGTGCGCATAAAAAGGGCTCCCAAGTCTTCGAAAACGCGCCCTTTTAACAGGCTGATATCGCCCTCGCTACTGCGGGATGACCCGTTCGAGGCTGAACTTCGGCCTATGGTGACCGGAATCCGGTCCGATCGGCGGCAATTGCAAGGCGGCGTGCCAATCCCTAAATCTGGAACCAACCTGAGGTCTCCATGCAAGCATCACCATCTGAAGCGCCGGTCTGGCACGGCACCACCATTCTGACGGTCCGCAAGGGCGGCAAGGTGGTGATCGGCGGCGACGGCCAGGTCTCGATCGGCCAGACCGTCATCAAGTCCAACGCCAAAAAGGTCCGCAAACTCGGCAAGGGCGACGTCATCGGCGGCTTCGCAGGCGCCACGGCCGACGCCTTTACGCTGTTCGAGCGGCTGGAAAGCAAGCTGGAGCAGTATCCCGGGCAACTGACCCGCGCCGCGGTCGAACTCGCAAAGGACTGGCGCACCGATCGTTATCTGCGCCGGCTGGAGGCGATGATGATCGTCGCCGACAAGGACGTGTCGCTGGTATTGACCGGCACCGGAGACGTGCTGGAGCCGGAAGCCGGGGTGATGGCGATCGGCTCCGGCGGCAATTACGCGCTGGCCGCGGCGCGGGCGCTGGTCGATTCCGACAAGGATGCCGAGACCATCGTGCGCCGAGCGCTCGATATCGCCGCCGATATCTGCGTCTATACCAATCGCAATGTGACCGTCGAGACGCTTGGCGGCTGATCGATGCATTCAGCCGATTACGAATTCGTGCCGATGACATCAGCCGACCTGGCGCTGATCCGGCGCTGGCTCGAGACGCCGCATGTCTCGGAATGGTGGCACGATCCGGCCGAACAGTTCGAGCTGGTCAGTGGCGACCTCGACCATCCCGACATGGCGCAATTCATTGTGGCTTCGGATCGAAGGCCGTTCGCCTATCTGCAATGCTATAATCTGAGCGACTGGAATACCGGTTTCGGACCGCAGCCCTTGGGCACGCGCGGTCTGGATCAATTCATAGGCGAGGCAGACATGCTGGATCGCGGCCACGGCTCCGCATTCATTCGTTGTTTCGCGGAGCGCTTGCTGGCGAATGGCACACCGCGTGTGGTGATCGATCCCGATCCGGCCAACGCGCGTGCGATACGAGCTTGTAACAAAGCAGGGTTCATCAAGGATCGCGTCGTCGATACGCCGGACGGTCCCGCACTTTTGATGGTTCGCGACGCATGACCATCGTCAATGGCGCAGAAAGTGCACCCGCCGGCCTCTCGGTCAAGCAGGCAATGCTGGCCGCGGCCGGCTTGATCGCGCTTCAGGCCTGCCTTCTGTACGCTATGGGCCGCCTGCCGATTTGCGCCTGCGGTTATGTAAAACTCTGGCACGGCGTGGTGCTGAGTTCGGAGAACTCGCAGCATATCGCCGACTGGTACACCTTCTCACATATCATCCACGGCTTTCTGTTCTATGGGTTGACCTGGCTGCTGTTGCCTCGGGCATCCTGGCCGAGCCGCCTGGTCGTCGCGATGCTGATCGAAGGCGGCTGGGAGCTGGTGGAAAATTCGCCGTGGATCATCGAGCGATATCGCGCCGGCACGATTTCGCTGGATTATTACGGCGACACCATCGTCAATTCGGTTTCCGACAACCTGTCCATGGTTTTGGGCTTTCTGCTTGCGCGAAAGCTGCCCGTCGCGGCGACCATCGCGCTCGCGATTGCATTCGAAGCCATCCTGGTGCTGCACATCCGCGACAATCTGACCCTGAATATCATCATGCTGATCCATCCCTTCGAGGCGATCAGGGTTTGGCAGTCGGGCCCGCCGATCATCTAGGCCGCTTGCCTCCGCAACAATCCAACATACTTAGGCTCCATGACCGACTTTTCCCCCCGCGAAATCGTTTCCGAACTCGACCGTTTCATCGTCGGCCAAGCCGATGCCAAGCGCGCGGTTTCCATCGCGTTGCGCAACCGCTGGCGCAGGTTGCAGCTCACCGGCTCGCTGCGCGAGGAAGTGCTGCCGAAAAATATCCTGATGATCGGGCCGACCGGCGTCGGCAAGACCGAGATCGCGCGGCGGCTGGCGAAACTCGCCAACGCGCCCTTCATCAAGGTCGAGGCCACGAAATTCACCGAGGTCGGCTATGTCGGCCGCGACGTCGAGCAGATCATCCGCGATCTCCTTGAAGTCGCGATCGCGCAGACCCGCGAACGCAAGCGCAAGGACGTGCAGGCCCGCGCCCAGCTCGCGGCCGAGGACCGGGTGCTCGACGCCCTGGTCGGCGCCAACTCCAGCGCCGCCACCCGCGATTCGTTCCGCAAGAAGTTGCGCGGCGGCGAACTCGACGACAAGGAAATCGAGATCGAAACCCAGTCTTCCGGCGGGATGCCGATGTTCGAAATTCCGGGGATGCCGGGCGCACAGATGGGCGCGATTTCGATCGGTGACATTTTTGGCAAGTTGGGCGGCCGCACCAAGACACGTCGCTTGACCGTCGAGGATTCCCACGAACTTCTGGTCAATGAAGAGTCCGACAAGCTGCTGGACAACGATCAGCTGACCCAGGAGTCGATCAATGCGGTGGAGAATAACGGCATCGTATTCCTCGACGAGATCGACAAGATCTGCGTGCGCGATGGCGTCCGCGCCGGAGACGTCTCGCGCGAGGGCGTGCAGCGCGACCTGCTGCCCTTGATAGAGGGCACCACGGTGTCGACCAAGCACGGCGCAGTAAAGACCGACCATATCCTGTTCATCGCGTCGGGCGCGTTCCATATCGCAAAACCCTCCGACCTGTTGCCGGAATTGCAGGGCCGGTTGCCGATTCGGGTCGAGCTCGAGGCGCTGACCCGCGACGACATGCGCCGCATCCTGACCGAGCCCGAGGCCTCGCTGATCAAGCAATATGTCGCGCTGCTGCAGACCGAGGGGGTGACGCTGGATATCACCGACGCCGCCATCGACGCGCTTGCCGACGTCGCTGTCGCGGTCAATTCGACGGTGGAGAATATCGGCGCCCGGCGGCTGCAGACCGTGATGGAGCGCGTGCTCGACGAGATTTCATTCGCCGCCCCCGACCGCCATGGCGAGACCATCCGGATCGACGCCGATTACGTGCAGAAGCATGTCGGCGATCTGGCGAAGAACGCCGATCTGAGCCGGTTTATTTTGTAGGCGCTCGCCCCGGACGTAGCGCAGCGCGTAGCACTTGCGAAGCGGTGCGCTGCAGAGCCGGGGCCGTACGGAGCGCCAGTGTTTGGTACAATCCCGGTTCTGCGAAGCAACGCTTCGCAAGTGCTACGCGCTGCATCGCGCCCGGGACACGGCCATCTACCTTGCCCGCCGCACCCGCACATATAGTGCGCCCTCGCCGCCATGGCCGATATGGGCTTGCTCGAAACCGACCACCAGCGCGCGGAATTCCGGCAGGCTCAGCCATTCCGGCACCTGGCGCCGCAGCACGCCGCGCCCAGGCTCCGCGCCCGAGGCGCTGCCCTTGCCGGTGATCACAAGAACGAATGTCAGGCGGTCGCCGCTGGCGCGTTGAAGGAACGACAGCAACGCGCGATGCGCGCGGGTTTGCGTCATGCCATGCAGATCGAGCCGGCCTTCAATCTCTTTCCGGCCGCGCGACAGCTGCGAGCGTTCGCGGCGGCCCAATGGCGCCAGCGGCGGCGCCTTATCCGGCATTGCGGCACGCGATTTCGGCGGCGACTTCGGCGCAGTTGCCGATTTCCCCGCGACGAACCTGTCCTCGACGATTGCGGCGATCGGTGCCTTCGGCGCGCGGGGCTTCTTTCGCAGCGGCTTGAGCTGCTTCGCAACGCTCTCCCATAGCGCGCGTTCTTCCTCGCTCAACGCGCGCCTGCGACGTGGCGCGATGCTCGATTCCGGAATTGGCGGCGACGGGCGTTTCATCGCACGTGGCGGGTGCGACGATGGTAGCGATGGCGACGGGCGTGACGGTCCGGTCTGATCTCAGGTCGCGCCTCGGGAAGCGGCACCGGTTGAGTAGCTTGCGCGACTGCCGCGGGCGCAGCTTTTGCTGCGTCCTTCTTCAGCGGATCGGTTTGCGGAAACAGCTTTGCGATTTTCGCCGAGGGCCTTGCGTCCGGGAGCGGCATTGCATGACCCCTGGCCACCGGATCGAGGCTTTTGGGAATGAGCATCACAAAGCGCGCGCTGTGCCGCAGCCGGCCCGCCACGCGTCCGGCATCCGCGCCGGCGCCGAAATAAATGTCCGCGCGCGCGGGCCCGACAATGGCCGAGCCGGTATCCTGCGCCACCATCAGGCGCCGGAACGGCGTCTTGTACTGTTCGGAGTCGATCGGCAACTCGCCTTCGATGAAAAATGGCGTGCCGTAGACGTGCAGCGACTTGTCGACGGCGATTGACCGGCCCGGCGTCAGCGGCACGCCCTGCGCGCCCACCGCTTCGTCCTTGTCGGACAGCTGCACCTCGCGGAAGAACACGTAGGATCTGTTCTGCCGGCGCAACTCCTTGGCGCCGTCCGGATTCTGATCCATCCACTCCCGGATGCGTTGCATCGACATCTGGTCCTTCGGGATGATGTTGCGATCGATCAGGACGCGGCCGACCGGGGTATAGAGATAACCGTTGTGCGCGTCGTAATTGATGCGCAGCGTCGAGCCGTCATCGAGACGAACCCGCGCCGAACCCTGGATTTGCGTGAACAGCAAATCGGTCTCGTTCTTGAGCCAGCAGATTTCGAGGCCGCGCCCGGCGATTGCGCCGTCCTCGATCTCGGCGCGGTCGTAATAGGGCACCAGCTTACGGCGGCCGATCTTGCGAAACACCTGCCCCTTGTTGGGCAGGCCGATCGCGCCCGGCTTGACGCCACGAACGAACAGGTTTGACGGGCGGCGGTACACCGGGACCGTGTAGACGTCCGTTTGCGTGCGCGAACCGTCGATCACCGGCTCGTAATAGCCCGTGACAAATCCTTCGCTTTCGCCGAGACGCGAGATTTGCACGGGAAGAAAATGCGCTTCGAAAAAGGCGCGCGCCTTCGCGCCGTCGGAAATATCGGCGGCTCTGGCCGCGCGACAGGGATCACGCAGCGATATCCCTAGCGCTTTGGTTTCGGTGGGAAGCCGGTGTTGCGCCGCTATCGGCTTGCAGCTGGTGCGGAAGGCGCTGAACGCCTGCAGATGGTCGTCTTCGTTCCAGCCCGCGATATCGGTCCAGGCGACGGGCGCATACTGAGTGTCGGTGATTTCAAGCGGCCAGGCCAGGCGGGGATATGGCAGGTGCGGGTGCGCGGCATGCGCGGCAAATGGCAAAAGCAACACCGCGCCAGCCATCGCCCAACGCACGGCGGCGAAGCGTCCCAAACCAGACGTATTAGTGCGAGCTTCCCGTGCCAACTAGCTTCCAGTTCGGATCGCGCGAGGCGGTGTCGCGGGCAAATGTCCAAACATCGGTGATATCGGTGACCTTTTCCGGATTGCCGTCGACGATGGAGCCGGCCTTGTCGCGGGTGACCGAGATCATCTGAGATACAAAGCGGACCGTCAGCTGCGCGGCACGGTCGCGCGCCTCGGCGCTCACCAGTTCGGCCTTGTCGATCGAAACAAATCGCGTCTCGGTCTTTTGCTCGTGCTTTTCCCGATCCTTGATGACGGCATCGAAGCTCTCGTAGACCTCCGCCGACAACAAATCCTTCAGCGCGCGGCGGTCGCCATTGGCGAAGGCCAGCACGATCATTTCATAGGCGTTGCGCGCGCCGCTCAGGAAATGGCGCGGGTCGAACGAGGAATCCTGTGCTGCGATGGCGTCGAGCCCGAGCGCCAGCGGGGTGCCGGGCTCGGCAATACCTTTCCAGCGATCCGCCGGGGGCACGACATCCGCCGTCGGCGCCAGGGGCGCCTGGTCGATAACCGTGCCGGGCATCGGCACCACGTTATTATCCTGCGCGCCATGCACGACGTCGCGTGCGGCGCGGTCATAGGGCGGCCGCTCGCTCCCGGTGCGCTGGCCGAGCACGTTGCGCAGCCGCAGGAAAATGAAAACCGCCAGCGCCAGGAAGATGATGGTGTAAATATCCACGTCGCATTCGCTTTCTGGTCGGTGCCGGATCAAGCCGGGCGCTAGAGGCGTCCCCGAGAAACGGCGGAGGTCACTTCACGAGCGCCTTACCCATTTAGGCACGAAACGCTGCGCAGCCAATGGCTGCGTTTTGGCACGGAAGGTTGACCTCGCCTGAATATGGCCAATGTCGCATCATAGGCGCTGATTTTGGGCGAATTGTAGCGCGTTTTTCGGGCGAGAGGAAACCTTGATCCTGCCTGGAAATCGCGCCTATTCAATAATTTAGGCTGCGGGCAGGATGAAACCGCGGCGCTTGCGCGCCGGCCGTCCCGTTCCCGGATCGGCAGTCGTCCTTGTAGAGGACCGCAGGGCTATGATAGCCACTCGCCCGACACGGCATTTCCGCCCAGCAGCAAACCGTCCGCACCTCGCTTAAAACCGCTCCAGGAGAGACTTTCATGACCAACGGCAATGGCGCGCCTCCGGAAGCTGCCCCGCCTCCCCAGTTGAACGTGCTGGCGCAATATACCAAGGACCTCTCGTTCGAGAATCCGAACGCGCCAACCTCGCTGGCGCCGCAACAGCAGCAGCCGGCGATCAATATCCAGATCAACGTCAGCGCCAACAATATCGCCGAGCACGAATATGAAGTGACGCTTTCGGTTGAGGGCAAGGCCGAGAACGGCGGCAAGCTGATGTTCAGCTTCGAATTGTCCTATGCCGGCGTATTCCGCATCCTGAACGTTCCGCAGGAAAACCTGCATCCGCTGGTCATGATCGAATGTCCGAGGCTGCTTTTTCCCTTTGCACGGGAAATCATTGCGACGTCGGTCCGCGATGGCGGGTTCCCGCCGCTGATGCTCGATCCGGTCGACTTTGTCGGGCTTTACCGCCAGAACATGGAGCGGCAGGCGGCAGCGCAGGCGGCGACACAGGCGAAGCCGAGCTGAACAGCGAAGCATTCAGCCTTAAAAGAAGTCGTGCCACACCGGCTTGTCGCCCAGCGTGGCGACGAAATCCCAATGCGCGGCCCGATCGGCCTCGGTAACCCTCGGCGCAAGCGGCACCGGGCGCTGCCTCCGCGGCAATTCGCCGATCCCGTCGGCCTGGGAAACCCGGATATCCGACGCCAGGATCAGTTGCGACTGCCGCGCGCCGATCAGGTCGATATAGACCTCGGCCAGAAGTTCGGCGTCGAGCAGCGCGCCGTGTTTGGTGCGGCGGGAACTGTCGATCGCATAGCGCGAGCAGAGATCGTCGAGCCGGTTGGAAACGCCCGGATGCTTGCGCCGGGCCAGCAGCAGCGTGTCCACCAGCCGCTCGCGTGCGATCGGCGGGCGCTTGATACGCTCGAGCTCGGCATTGATGAAAGCGACGTCGAACGAGGCGTTGTGGATCACCAGCGGCGCGTCGGCGATGAATTCCAGAAACTCCTCGACCACATGGGCGAACAGCGGCTTGTCGGCGAGGAACTCGGTGGAGAGGCCATGCACCGCGAAGGCTTCCGCCGGCATCTCGCGCTCAGGATTGAGGTGCCGGTGGAAGGTCTGGCCGGTCGGCATGCGATTGAAGATCTCGACGCAGCCGATCTCGACCAGCCGGTCCCCCCGCAACGGGTCGAGGCCGGTGGTTTCGGTATCGAGAATGATTTCGCGCATTCGTCCGTAAGCCAATAGAGGCAGCGAATCAGGGCCGCCGCCGCGGCATTTTAACAGCCTGTTCGAGAATGTCGCGGATCCGTGCGCGCACCGGATCAAGGCCATGCGAGGTATCCACCACGAAATCAGCGCGCTTGCGTTTTTCGGCGTCCGGGAGTTGCCGCGCCAGGACGGTGTCGAGCATGTCTTGCGTCATGGTGGCGCGGGCCAGAATGCGTTCGCGCTGGATTTCAGGCGTCGTGGTCACCACCACCACCGCGTCGACCCGCTTCTCGCCGCCGGTTTCATAGAGCAGCGGCACATCCACCACCGCGACCGGCGCACCGGATTGCTCGGCGTCATGCAGGAACTTGCGATGATAGGCGCCCAGCATCGGATGCACGATCTGCTCCAGCCGCCTCATCGCCGCGGGATCATTCACCACCTTTGCTGAAAGTCGCGCGCGGTCGACCTTGCCGCCCGCGGTGGTGCCGGGAAATGCCGCTTCGATCGCGGGCACGGCCTCGCCCTCGTACACCTTATGAACGGTCGCGTCCGCATCGTAGACCGGCACGCCCGCCTCCGCGAACAGCTTTGCGGTGGTGGATTTTCCCATCCCGATCGAGCCGGTCAGCCCAAGAACGATCATTGCAATAACCCCTGAGTGCGCAGGAATTTCAGCAATGGCAGCAGCGGCAGGCCGAGAACGGTAAAATGATCGCCTTCGATGCGTTCGAACAAATGAACCCCCAGTCCCTCAAGCTGATAGGCGCCGACGCTGGTGATGACGGCTTCTCCGGCTGCGTCGAGATAAGTCCGGATTGCAGCGCCATCGAGCGGCCGCATGGTCATGCGCGCAACTGCAACATCCTCGAATAATATCTTGCCGTCGCGGGCAGCGGCAGTGGCCGAATGCAGTTCATGGGACTGCCCTGCAAGCGCGCGCAGTTGTAAGGCGGCTTCTGCGCGGCCGGCCGGCTTGCTGAACAACCGCTGGCCCAGCGCCAGCGTTTGATCCGCACCCACGACCAATCGACCGGGGTTGCGCAATGAAACGAAAATAGCCTTCTCACGCGCCAGAAGAGCTGCGATCTCGCCAGGCTCCGATAGACCGGAGGCGCGTTGAATCGCGCGTTCATCGATCTCAGCCGGGATCGCCTCGAAGGCAATGCCGGCGTTGGCGAGAAGCGCCTGCCGCGCATGGCTTTGCGACGCTAGAATCAGGGGCTTCGTTCCACGCCAGATCGTCATTCCAGGAGCCGCTGACGTTGACGGTCGGCGAATAACTTCAATACCGCCGCTGCGGTTTCCTCGATTGAGCGGCGGGTCACGTCGAGCAGCGCCCAGTTGTATTTCACGCTGAGGCGCCGTGCAAACGCGACTTCTTCGGTAACGGATTGCCGGTCGATATAGTCGTCATTGCCGGGACCGACGCCGATGCTCAAAAGCCGGTTCTGCCTCACCTGGATCAGCCGCTCGGGCGTCGCATGCAGGCTGACCACCAGCGGTTTCTTCAGCGTCTCGAGTTGATGTGGAATAGCGATCCCCGGCACCAGCGGCACGTTCGCGGTGCGGATGCCTCGGTTGGCGAGATAAATCGAGGTCGGCGTCTTGGAGGTCCGGGACACGCCCACCAGAACGACATCAGCCTCTTCAAGCCCTTCGACGTGCTGGCCGTCGTCATGCATCATCGTATAGTTCAGCGCGTCGATGCGCTTGAAATATTCCGCATTGAGCGTGTGCTGCGCGCCCACACGTCCCGTGGTGGCGGAGCCGAGATAGGCGTGAAACAACTGCATGACCGGACCGATGATCGACAGGCTCGGGACATTGATTTCCTGGCACTTGGCTTCCAGCCGCGCCACCAGATCCTTTTCGAGCAATGTGAAAAGCACGATACCGGGCGCTTCCTCGATCTCGGCCAATGCGCGCTCGAGTTGCTTCTGGCTGCGCACCAGCGGATAGACATGTTCCACCGGCGTCACATTGGCGTATTGCGCGGCCACCGCGCGCGCCACCGTGATCAGGGTTTCCCCGGTTGAATCCGACACCAGGTGAAGATGGAAATAGCTGCCGGTTGTGGGCACCATGACCCCTGTATGAGCTGTGAATCGCTGTGGAGCCTATCCAACACAATCGCGCGCCGGTCGAAGCACCCGGGATAAACCGGAATTTTCTTCACAGGCTTCGCTCAAGGATAAATCCCGCGGACACCGCGATGATAGTGGGGTTATGTGGACTTGTCTCTTGATAATCAGGCCGCAGTAAACCGCAAGGCATTGAATGACGACGCGTTATTTCGATCATGGTGATCGGGATGAAGATTTGTTGATGGATGTGGACCAGTCCGGACAATGTTAGGATTTCGTTGGGCGGGCCCTATTCACTGCTACTTAGACTCAAACCTAAGATTCTAAAATTATTGTTTTAGAAAAGGGGCGCTTGCGGATATGTCTCTGGTCCGCTCTTGAATTGAGCTCGTTACAACGCCGGAATTGGCATAGACGTTCCGGCGTGGCCGACAAAATCGCGTCGTTACCGGACAAATGAGACATTCGCGATGGACCTATGGATCAAGGCGCTGCATCTGATCGCCGTCATCGCATGGATGGCGGGCATGCTCTATCTGCCGCGGCTGTTTGTCTATCACTGCGATGCGGAGATCGGATCGAAGCAGTCGGAAACCTTCAAGGTGATGGAGCGTCGCCTGCTGAAGGCGATCATCAATCCGGCAATGATGGTAACGTGGCTGGCCGGACTTTACCTGGCCTGGAGCGGGCACTGGTTTTCCGCGGGGTGGCTGCACGGAAAATTACTGCTTGTACTGGCGATGTCGGGAATGCACGGTTTTCTGGCCCGCTGCGTCAAGGATTTCGCCGCCGATCGTAATCTTCGAAGTCAGAAATTCTACCGAATTATCAATGAGGTACCTACGATACTGATGGTGGGAATCGTGATCCTGGTGGTGCTCAAGCCGTTCTAGCGGCGCTCACCGTCAACAGGAGCCCTTGCCCAACCTCCTTGCGGAAAGCCAGCCGATTTTCTATATTGAGCCTATCCCACCCCACGCAGGCGGATGCGGTTGCGCTCCGGTTCATTTGAGCCGACCGCCGCATCAGGTTTGAAGCCTCTCCGGCACCTTACCTTGCTCAAGGCTTCTCCCGATTAAGACCTGCGGACTTCATCAAGTGTGTCCGCATTTTCTTAAAAACGACCTCGCAACCCCTCCCCGGTTTTTCTACAGGACCCTCCCAATGCGGGAAATGAAACTTCAAGACCTCAAAGCCCAGACGCCGGCGGAACTCGTGACGTTCGCGGAAGAAAAAGGGGTCGAAAATGCCAGCACCATGCGCAAGCAGGAGCTGATGTTCGCCATCCTCAAGCAGCTGGCGATCCAGGAAACCGATATCATCGGCGAAGGCGTCGTCGAGGTTTTGTCCGACGGCTTCGGCTTTTTGCGCTCGCCGGATGCCAACTATCTTCCCGGCCCCGATGACATTTACGTCTCGCCCTCACAGATCCGCCGCTTCGGTCTGCGCACCGGCGACACCATCGAAGGCCATATCCGCAGCCCGAAGGAAGGCGAACGCTATTTCGCGCTGCTCAAGGTCAACACGCTGAATTTCGAGGACCCGGAAAAGTCCAAGCACAAGGTCAATTTCGACAACCTGACGCCGCTGTTTCCGGACCAGCGCTTCCGGCTCGAGCTGGAAGACCCCACCAGAAAGGACCTTTCTGCAAGGGTTATCGACATCGTGGCTCCGATCGGCAAAGGCCAGCGCGCGCTGATCGTGGCCCCTCCCCGCACCGGCAAGACCGTGCTGATGCAGAACATCGCGCACTCGATCACGGCCAATCATCCGGAATGCTACCTGATCGTTTTGTTGATCGACGAGCGGCCCGAGGAAGTCACCGACATGCAGCGCTCGGTGAAAGGCGAGGTGGTTTCATCGACTTTCGACGAGCCTGCGGTGCGCCATGTCCAGGTCGCCGAGATGGTGATCGAAAAAGCAAAGCGGCTGGTCGAGCACGGTCGCGACGTCGTGATCCTGTTGGACTCGATTACGCGCCTGGGGCGCGCTTACAACACCGTGGTGCCGTCCTCCGGCAAGGTGTTGACCGGCGGCGTCGACGCCAACGCGCTGCAGCGGCCAAAGCGTTTCTTCGGCGCCGCTAGAAATATCGAGGAGGGCGGTTCGCTCACCATCATCGCGACTGCACTGGTCGATACCGGAAGCCGCATGGACGAAGTGATTTTCGAAGAGTTCAAGGGCACCGGCAATTCGGAATTGATTCTCGACCGCAAGGTTTCCGACAAGCGCACTTTCCCGGCGATCGACATCTCTCGGTCCGGCACCCGCAAGGAGGAGCTGATCACCGATCCGCAGGTCTTGAAGAAAATGTACGTCCTGCGCCGGATCCTCAATCCGATGGGCACCATGGACGCGATCGACTTCCTGCTCGACAAGCTGCGCAACACCAAAAACAACTCGGAATTTTTCGAATCGATGAACACCTGAGTTGCGGGCTGTTCGGTTTGGGGCGTCCGGGAAACTGGGCGCCCTTTTTTGACGTCCTTGGGATTTGCTGCGGGTTTGCTGCAGCATAAGTGCAGCATGCCACAATTGGAGCGCCGGCGCCCGGGTGGCGTCCAAGCTATTGAATTATCTGGGAGATGCGGGGAAGCGGTGGCTTCGCGGCAGCGAAAGCCGCGTTTCGCAGCATGAACGCGGTGAAATTGTGCAGCATCGCCTGTTAAGGGTTCGCCTAGCCTTTCCAGTTCGGGTCTGCACCATCGCAAATTTCATTGCGCCTTCAGGGACTCCAGAGCCAGATAAGCGATGCATCCGCGCGACCAGACCATTTTCGCTTTGTCTTCGGGCCGGCCTCCCAACGCAATTTCTGTTGTGCGGCTCTCAGGAGCGCATGCCGCGCCGATTCTTAGTTCGCTCGCGGGCCGGATTCCGCCTCCGCGGATGGCGACACGCGCGCTGATTTGCGATGAAAATCAACAGCCTATCGATGATGCCGTGCTGCTGTGGTTTCCGGGGCCGAAAAGTGCGACGGGAGAGGATGTCGCGGAATTTCACGTCCATGGCGGTCGCGCCGTGCTTGCTGCGCTGTTCGCAGCACTGTCCTCGTTTGAAAACACCCGTGCGGCGGAGCCTGGCGAGTTTACTCGCCGCGCGTTCGAGAACGGCAAGCTCGATCTGACCGGGGCGGAAGGCCTCGACGATCTGATTCATGCCGACACCGACCGGCAACGCCGCCAGGCGCTGCGTCAGTTGAAAGGTTTGCTCGGTGACAGAGCGCGGAACTGGCGCGCGCAGATCATCGAGGCCTCGGCGTGGATCGAGGCCGGCATTGATTTCTCCGACGAGGGCGACGTCTCCGCGGAGTTGATGGCGCCGGCGCTTGTGAAGATCAGGGCACTGCATGCCGAAATCGCGGAAGTGCTTGCGGCACAGGGACGAAGTGAACGCCTGCGCGATGGCTTGGTGGTGGCGATCGCTGGGCCGCCGAACGTCGGAAAATCCACGCTGATGAATCAATTGGCGCGGCGCGAGATCGCAATCGTCTCGCCGCATGCCGGCACCACGCGCGACATCATCGAAGTGCAGCTCGATCTCGACGGCTATCCAGTGACGGTGATCGACACCGCCGGCATTCGCACGACGGACGATCCAGTGGAGCAGGAGGGCGTGCGGCGCGCGCGAACCCGCGCCTCAGAGGCGGATTTGGTGCTGTGGCTAGTCGAGGATGACTCCCACGATCATGGCTTCGAAGGCGCGGCGCCGGTATGGACAGTGCGCAACAAAATCGATTTAGACGCGCTTAAGCCGCATGTGGCGGGCATGGCGCAAACCTCTGGCAGTCGGTATTTTGAGATTTCGGCCTCCCGTGGCGACGGACTCCAGGAATTGATAGCGGCGTTGGTCGGTCATGCTGAAGATTATTTCGGGTCAACCGAAGGCGGGCTCATTGGCCGGGAGCGGCAACGCAGGTTGCTGCGCGAAACGGCGGCCTCGTTGCAGTGCAGCATGGAGACGAAGGGTGAGGAACTCGTCGCGGAAGATTTGCGCACGGCAGCTCATTCGCTCGGGCGGCTGCTGGGGCGGGTCGACGTTGAGGACATCCTCGATAAAATCTTCCGCGAGTTTTGTATAGGTAAGTAAATATGTAATAGTTCTTGGTTCATTTGTTGTGGCTGTTTCACGTGAAACAGCATTGGGCCCCGCCCCGTTCTTGCAAAAGCTGTCGCAATGACGTGAAACCCGCGCTAGAAGTCACGCTCGCATGCAAAAATTCGATGTTATCGTGATCGGAGGAGGCCATGCCGGCTGCGAGGCCGCGACGGCGGCCGCGCGAATGGGCGCGCAGACCGGGCTCGTCACCCACGGGCTTGCGACCGTCGGTGCGATGTCGTGCAACCCGGCGATCGGCGGCCTCGGCAAGGGGCACCTGGTCCGCGAGGTTGATGCGCTGGACGGGCTGATGGGGCGGGTCGCGGACGCCGCCGGAATCCAGTTTCGCATGCTCAACCGGCGCAAGGGCCCGGCGGTGCGCGGGCCGCGCGCCCAGGCCGATCGGAAGCTTTATGCCGCGGCGATGCAGGCCGCGATCGTCGCGACGGATAGGCTGCATGTGATCGAAGGCGAGGCGGACGAGCTGCTGCTCTCCAAGGGCCAAGTTACGGGCATTCGCCTCGCCGATGGCCGAGAATTTGACGCCGGTGCCGTGGTCATCACCACCGGCACGTTCCTTCGTGGGTTGATCCACCTCGGCGAAAAAAACTGGCCGGCCGGCCGCATCGGCGAGGCGCCGGCGCTGGGATTGTCAAAGTCCTTTGAAAATGCGGGCTTCTCGCTCGGACGGCTTAAGACTGGCACGCCGCCGCGGCTCGATGGCGCCACCATCGACTGGGCCGCCGTGGAAATGCAGCCGGGTGACGATCCTCCGGAGCCTTTCTCGGTGTTGACCCATCGGATCACGACGCCGCAGATCCAATGCGGCATCACGCGGACCACTGCTGCGACGCATGCGGTGATTCGCGCCAATGTACATCGCTCGCCGATGTATTCCGGTCAGATCAGGAGCTCCGGGCCGCGCTATTGCCCTTCAATCGAGGACAAGATCGTCCGCTTCGGCGATCGGGACGGGCACCAGATTTTTCTCGAACCGGAGGGCCTCGACGATACCACGGTGTATCCCAACGGCATCTCGACCTCGCTGCCGGAAGAGGTACAGCAGGCGATCCTGGCCACCATACCTGGCCTCGAGCGAGCGCGGATGGTGCGCCCGGGTTATGCCATCGAATATGATCACGTCGATCCCCGCGAACTCGATCCAACCTTGCAGGCCAAGCGGCTGCAAAAACTGTTCCTGGCCGGGCAGATCAACGGCACCACCGGCTATGAAGAGGCTGCGGCACAGGGACTTGTTGCAGGTCTCAACGCAGCCTTGGCCGCCAGCGGTGCAGCCGGAATCGTGTTCGACCGGGCCGACGGCTATCTTGGCGTGATGATCGACGACCTGGTGACGCGGGGCATCACCGAGCCGTACCGGATGTTCACTTCGCGGGCCGAATACCGGCTGACCTTGCGCGCGGACAATGCCGATCAGCGGCTGACCGACAAGGGTATCGCGCTTGGATGCGTCGGGCCTTCACGGTCGGCGAGGCATGGCGCCAAGATGACGGCGCTGAAAGCGGCGAAGACGCTGACGAAGTCGCTGTCGATCACGCCAAATGAAGCTACGCGGCATGGGCTTTCGCTCAATCGCGACGGCGTCCGCCGCTCGGCGTTCGAGCTTTTGGCTTATCCGGAGATCGGATGGGACGAGGTGAAGGCGATCTGGCCGGAATTGGCAGCGATCGATCCGGCGGTCGCAGTGCATGTCGAGATCGACGCCAAATACGATGTCTATCTCAAGCGCCAGACCGCCGATGTGGATGCCTTCCGCCGCGACGAGGGGCTGATCCTGACCGATGTCGATTATGCCGATGTGCCGGGTCTTTCCAACGAGGCGCGCGGCAAGCTCGAAGCGGCGCGGCCGCGCACCGTGGGGCAGGCCGGCCGGCTCGACGGCCTGACGCCGGCGGCCTTAGGGATTCTGGCGGCGTATTTGCGACGGGAAGCGCGGAGGAAGGCTGCTAGGGCGTGAATTGTTTCACGTGAAACGGTCCGGTAGCCCGGATGGAGTAAAGCGCAATCCGGGACAATTTACCGAAGGCAGCTCCGATAGAGCCCAGCTGGAAGCAAAGGACCCGGATTACGCTTCGCTCCATCCGGGCTACATGTTCGATGACCAAACTCTCATTCCCAGTTAGCTCCGACAAAGCGGTCGCGCTCAAGCTCACCCCGGTTTCGCGCGAAACCGAGTCTCGGCTGGATACCTATGTCGATCTTCTCCTGCGCTGGCAGGCGAAGACGAATCTGGTCGCGCCTTCCACGCTTCCACATCTATGGACTCGGCATATCTCGGATTCGCTTCAGCTTCTGGCTCTCGCCCCAAAGGCAAAAACCTGGGTCGATCTCGGCAGCGGCGGCGGCTTCCCTGGCGTGGTGTTGGCCTGCGCGCTGGCCGGTACGACAGACGCGATGGTGCATCTGGTCGAGCGCAACGCCAAGAAGGCGGCGTTCTTGCGCGAGGCGCTGCGAATCACCGGCGCTACGGGTACAGTTCATCTCGCCGACATCGGGGATAGTGTGGATAGCCTATCCGGCGCGATCGATTGCGTCACCGCGCGTGCGGTGGCTCCGCTACATCAGCTGATCGCTTTTGCCGAGCCGCTGGTGGGGAAGGGCGCGAAGACGCTGTTTCTCAAAGGACAAGATGTAGAGGTTGAATTGACGGAAGCTACTAAATATTGGAAGCTGATGCCACGACTCCACGCCAGCGTGACCGGACGGGGCTGGATCGTCGAGCTCGACCGGATCGAGCGGCTTGGGGGGCCGCAACAACTCAAAGCAGCCGCGCATGACGATAATTCATAAGATATATCAAGCAGATAAGGCAACCCCCGCGCCTGGGCACCCGCGTATCATCTCGCTCGCCAACCAGAAGGGCGGTGTCGGCAAGACCACCACCGCGATCAACCTCGGCACGGCGCTGGCGGCGATCGGCGAGCGGGTTCTGATTGTCGATCTCGATCCGCAAGGCAACGCCTCCACCGGTCTCGGCATCGACCGCCGCAGCCGCAACGTCTCGACCTATGATGTCCTGATCGGCGAAGCCCCGCTCCGCGACGCCGTGGTGCCGACCGCGGTGCCGCGGCTGCATATCGCCGCCTCCACCATGGATCTGTCGGGGCTCGAACTCGAATTGGGATCGACCAAGGACCGCGCATTCCGGCTCCGCGACGCCATCGCCGCGCTCAATACCAATGTCAGCGAACCCTCGGACTACACCTATGTGCTGATCGATTGTCCGCCGTCGCTGAACCTTCTCACCGTCAATGCAATGGCGGCGTCGGATGCGATCCTGGTGCCGCTGCAATGCGAGTTCTTCGCGCTCGAAGGCCTGTCGCAATTATTGCAGACCGTCGAGCAGGTGCGCAGCACGCTCAATCCGAACCTCTCGATCCACGGCGTCGTGCTGACCATGTTCGACTCGCGCAACAATTTGTCGAACCAGGTGGTCGCCGATGTCAGGCAGTTCATGGGCGCAAAAGTCTACAACACCATGATCCCGCGCAACGTCCGCATCTCCGAGGCACCGTCCTATGGCAAGCCGGTGCTGGTGTACGATCTGAAATGCTCGGGCAGTGAAGCGTATCTAAAACTTGCGACCGAGGTGATCCAGCGCGAGCGTGAGCTAAGGGCGCATTGAAGGACCGTAGCCCGGATGGAGCGAAGCGAAATCCGGGACTTCGATTCGGTTATGCGACGGACCCGGATTGCGCTGCGCTCCATCCGGGCTACGAGAAACCGCAGAAACCGGGGTGGGCAAAGCGAAGCGTGCCCACCATCGCGCAACGAGAAAGAAATGGTGGGCACGGCGCGAAGCGGGCCTTGCACACCCTACGAAGTGAAAACAGGAGCGTGCGTTGAATCCAAGGGAGCTGGCGATGGCCGACGAAGCGCGTTCGCGATTGGGGCGCGGTCTTGCAAGTCTGATCGGAGATGTCGGCGGCGAGGCGGCGCATCTGGAGCGGCCGCGCGCGCAACGCAAGGTGCCGATCGAATTTCTAAAACCCAATCCGCGCAATCCGCGCCGCGCATTTTCGGAGAGCGAGCTGCAGGAACTGGCCTCCTCGATCAGGCAGCACGGCGTGATCCAGCCGCTCGCGGTGCGTCCGGTGAAGGGCACGCCCGATCGTTACGAGATCATCGCCGGCGAGCGGCGCTGGCGCGCGGCGCAGCTCGCGGGTCTGCACGAGGTGCCGGTCGTGCCGCTCGACGTCAGCGAGCAGGACGCGCTCGAGCTTGCGATCATCGAGAACATGCAGCGCGAGGATCTCAACGCGATCGAGGAAGCGCAGGGCTATCACGCGCTCGCCGATGAGTTCAAACGAACACAGGAAGACATCGCGAAGATCGTGGGAAAAAGCCGCAGCCATGTCGCCAACATGATGCGGCTGACCAATTTACCGGAGGAAGTGCAGGCCCACATCGTATCGGGAAAATTATCGGCGGGCCATGCGCGCGCGCTGCTTGCGGTGCCGGATCCGATTGCGACGGCCAAGCGCATCATCGCCGAAGGCCTCAATGTGCGGCAGGTGGAGACGCTGGTGCATGAGATCGGCGGCTCCACGCCGAAGCCGCGCAACTCGCGCGGCGCGCTGCTCAAGGATCCTGATACGCTGGCGCTGGAAAAACGCGTCGGCGACATCCTCGGCCTCAGCGTCAAGGTCGATCACAAGGGCCCGAGCGGGACCATGCACATCAAGTATCGCGACCTAGAACAGCTTGACGAGATTTTGAGAAGGCTGGATGCGAAGGCTTGATTTCGTAGCCGGGCTGGAGCGGAGCGGCCAGCATCCGCGCTCGGCGTGATCCCGGATTGCGTTTCGCTCCATTCAGCGCCTTTTTCGTTGGAACATTTGGAAACGTAATGGTTTGAGACATGCAACCATTATGGAGACTTCTTATGAGAGACGATCTTGATACCCGCACCACGCCCACCACCCCGGCGCGGGATGGAATGGGCATGGGAACATTGGCAGCTATCGCAGCGGCCGTTCTCATCATCGGCGCGCTGTTCTTATGGCCTCGCGACACCAAACAGTCGGCCAGCACCACGCCAAGCACCACCGTTGGCCAGACCCGCAGTGCGCCCGCTCCGGCGCCATCGCCTGCGGCTCCGGCCCCTGCGCCGGCTGCGCCTTCGCAGACCAAGTAATCCGCGACACCAAGGAAATCTTGCCCGGCTCTGCCGGGCATTTTTTTGGAAATTCTAGCTATTCAGAAGATTACGAACCCTGCGGGCCTCGGTGAGCGCCTTGCGAACATTGGCGTCGGAGGACTCACTATCAAAAAATATCAGGACGGCGCAGTTCGGGCATTCCCGCGAGTAACCGTCGCGGAGTCTGCCGGCCGGTCTCGAAAGACGGAGCTGCACCTCTTCCACCTCACGGTCACTGAATCGTCCAATGTCGTATTCCGCACATTAAGAAGCCAAGCGCACGCAGGGGGACACGTGCGCTTGGCCTTGGAGGTGTCCCTACGCCTGGGACAGCGCAGGAACGTTTGTGCTGCCCTGGCGTTCCTAGCCTCTCGACAATTGTTTGAGTGCGTGACGATGATACTGTCCTTGCCGACAACCGATAACGAAGCCGTCCTGTATGCGGCGCTGGATATCGCGATGGGATATTTCGAGCGAACGGGGATGCCGGATGACCATGACGCGGTTCAGGCAATGGCTGCGGGCGTGATCCTCACATCATACGGTCGAGGAGTTCGTCATCCGATACGTCTCGCCAATGATGCCATCAATGCGTTGCAGACAGTTCCAATTGCAGCCGAAGTTCGCGCGCTGACCTCGTTTTATCCGCGGCTGGTCGCTGACAATTCGTAGCGAGGCGCTGGATGGTGGCTCGGACGCGCAACGCCCAGCACTTGCGGATCGGCATGAATAATGCCGGACCGCGTCCGAGGACACGAGGCTAACTCCTTCGCCGCGCATTCACCGCGATCGAAAGCAGCGTCCGCTGGGCGATGACGGCGGCGAGCGCGGATTGCTTGCGCATGTCCAACGCGGCCACCGACAGCTGATCGATAATCGCAAGCAATCGCACGGTGCTGAAATTGCGCAACGCGGCTTCGACGTTGTTCTTGCGCGAAAAATGCAGTCGCGGAAATCCGCCCTCGACCACAGCCGATGCCGGCGTGCCTTCGGCTACCGCGAGGCTCGCCTTGTGCAGCAGCGCGGCATGGCGCTGCGCGGCCGAGATGATCATGCCGGGATAGGTGCCGGCGATCATCGCTTTGGCGAATTCGGTTTCCACCAAAGCCGATTGGCCGGCGAAAGCGCCGTCGACGATCGGATCCAGTTTTAATTCGGACGCATCGGCCACCACCGCCATCACGTCGTCGAGCGTCACCTCGCTTCCGCCGTGTGCATAGAGCGCCAGCTTCTTCAACTCATTGCGGGAGGCTTGCCGATCGCCGCCGAGCAGCGCCGTCAGCGCCGCGCGCGCATCCGGTGTGATGCTTAATTTCGATCCGCGCATCTCGTCGTCGATCAGTTTTGCCAGATCGCGCTCGCTATCGGGATAGCAGCCGATCGCAACCGCGGTTTTGGCGCGCTCGCAGGCCTTGCGCAGCGGCGATTCCGGGCGCAACTCGCCGGCTTCGATCACGATGCGGCAATCTTTTATGGGCATATCGCTCAGCGTATCGACGCCGGAGGCAAAGCTGCGCGAGCCGGCGCGCACCCGGATGGCGCGGCGTCCCCCGAACATCGGAATGGTCATCGCCTCCTCGACCAGCCGCGACGGCTCGGCGGACAGCTCGTCGCCGTCGAGCCGCACCAGCGAGAACGGGTCGGAGGGATCGTCGACCCCAGAAGCAACAAGCGTATCGGCACGCTCGCGCACCAGGCCGGCATCGGGACCGTACAGCAGGATGATGGGCCGCGCCGGATCCGGAGCTTTAAGGAATGCGTCGATGTCCCGTCCGCGCAGCGCGACCATGCAAGTCGATTCCCCTGATGGAACTTGTAGCCCGGATGGAGCGAAGCGAAATCCGGGAAGCAGCATTATCGCATTCGTGGTCCCCGGATTTCCTTCGCTCCATCGGGCTACGAAACGAGCTAGCTACCCACCGTGAAATACGACGCCAGCCGGGTCTGGATATTCTCCGCGATCTCTTGGGCGGCGCGGTCTTCGGCGTCGCGGAAGGCGCGCTGGCGGGCGAAGCGCTGCAGCTGCCCGGGGATGTCGTAGGAGACGCGGGAGAAGGTGGTGCCAGTCATCACCGATTTGCCGGAGACGATCTCGATAAGATTGTACTGGGTATCGATGCCGTAATTCTCGATCGATGGCAGCGCGGTGGCGGGATCGAGGATCAGCGAGGAGCGGGTGGTCTGGAAACGGATCACCAGTTTGTGGGTAGGCGGCACGCCGGTGGCGCCGCCGTATAGCTTGAACGCCAGCGCGTTGCGGATCTCGACGCCGAGCCGGGCGTCGCGCGAGCCATTGGGCTTGTCGACCGGCGGCAGGTCGACGCCCATCAGCTTTTCCCTTAACCCCGGCGTGCCGTCGGTATGCGCGGCATACATCGGCTGGAAGCAGCCGGCCGTCAGCGCGCCCAAGGCGGCGACCACCAGCAGCCGGGCAGCGATTCTAGCCAACGACATTCACGATCCTCTTGGGAACCACGATCACCTTCTTGGGGGCTTTGCCGCCCAGCGCCGCTTTTACCGCATCAAGCCCCAAAACGGCAGCCTTTATCTGCTCTTCCGGCGCATTCCGGGGCACTGTGACATCGCCGCGCTTCTTGCCGTTGATCTGCACCGGAAGCGTTATGCTGTCCTCAACCAGCAAATCTCGTTCGATTTTGGGCCATTCGGCCTCCGAAACCAGCCCGGATTGCCCCAGCATCCCCCAGCACTCCTCAGCCAGATGCGGCATCATGGGCGCGAACAGTTGAACAAGAATGACCGCGGCCTCGGCGATCGCCCAGACCAGGTCCGGGGAGGGCTTTTCGGGGCGCGCCAGCGTGTCGGCCAGCGCGTTGGTGAATTCGCGGATATGCGCCAGGCAAACGTTGAAGTGCAGCTTTTCGATGCCGGATGACACCTTGTCCAGCGCGCCATGGGCCGCCTTGCGCAACGCCAGCGCCTCGGGCCCGAATTCCGCCGGCCTGGCTGAGGGTGCTGCCTTGGCGATCTCGGCGGATTCGCCGATCACCCGCCACAGCCGCTGCACGAAGCGCGAGGCGCCCTGCACCCGCTCGTCGCTCCAGATCACGTCGCGGTCGGGCGGGGAATCCGACAGCATGAACCAGCGGGCGACGTCGGCGCCATAGGTTTCTATGATGTCGTCGGGGTCGACGGTGTTGCGCTTCGACTTCGACATTTTTTCGATGGCGCCGATGGTCACTTCTTCGCCGCTGTCGAGCAGCGTCGCGCGGCGGCCGTTACCGACGCTCTCGACCTTGATCTCCGCCGGGGTCGCGTAGCTGCCGTCGGCCTTCCGGTAGGTTTCGTGCACCACCATGCCCTGGGTGTATTGGCCGGCGAACGGCTCGTCGAAGGCGATGTGGCCGGTGGCCTTCATGGCGCGGGTGAAGAAGCGCGCATACAAAAGATGCAGGATCGCGTGCTCGACGCCGCCGATATACTGATCCACCGGCATCAGCCGGTCGACGACGGCGCGCGTCGTCGGCGCCTGCTCGTTCCACGGATCGGTGAAGCGCGCGAAATACCAGGATGAATCCACGAAGGTGTCCATGGTGTCGGTTTCGCGCTGCGCGTTACCGCCGCATTGCGGGCAGGCGACGTGCTTCCAGGTCGGGTGATGATCGAGCGCGTTGCCCGGCCTGTCGAAGCTCGCATCCTCCGGCAGCACCACGGGCAGGTCCTTGTCCGGCACCGGCACCACGCCGCATGCTTCGCAATGGATCACCGGAATCGGGCAGCCCCAATAGCGCTGCCGCGAAATCCCCCAGTCGCGCAGCCGGAAATTCACCTTGCGCTCGCCGACCGGCGCGCCGCCGCGCGCAGCGCTTTCCAATCGCTTCGCGACCTCTTCCTTGGCCTCGTCGATCGTCATGCCGTCGAGGAAGCGCGAATTGATCATGCGGCCGTCGCCGTCATAAGCTGTGTCGGTGATCACAAAACTTTTTGGATCGGCGTCGGGCGGACAGACCACAGGCGTGTTGCCGAGGCCGTATTTGTTGACGAAATCGAGGTCGCGCTGGTCGTGCGCCGGGCAGCCGAAGATGGCGCCGGTGCCGTATTCCATCAGCACGAAATTGGCGACATAGACCGGCAGCCTCCAGCTCGCATCGAACGGATGGATCGCCTTGATGCCGGTATCGAAACCCAGCTTCTCGGCGGTATCGATGATCTCCTGCGCGGTGCCGTGGCGTTTCGCTTCGGCAATGAACTCGGCGAGTTTTGGATCGTTCGCGGCCGCAGCGAGGCTAAGCGGATGATCCGGCGCGATCGCCATGAATTTTGCGCCGAACAGCGTGTCATGCCGCGTGGTGAAAATCTTCAGCTCGGTTTCGCCGGCCGGCGCGGTGGCAGGATCGAGCGCGAAGCGCACCAGCATGCCTTCGCTGCGCCCGATCCAGTTGCGCTGCATCAGCTTGACCTTGTCCGGCCAGCGGTCCAGCGTGTCCAGCGCGTCGAGAAGCTCCTGCGCGTATTTGGTGATCTTGAACACCCACTGATTCATTTCGCGCTGCTCGACCACAGCGCCGGAGCGCCAGCCGCGGCCGTCGATCACCTGCTCGTTGGCGAGCACGGTCATGTCGACCGGATCCCAGTTGATCTTGCGCTGCTCGCGCTCGGCCAATCCCGCGCGCAAGAAATCGTTGAACAGTTTTTGCTGGTGCTTGTAGTAGGAGGGATCGCAGGTCGCGAATTCTCTCGACCAGTCCAGCGACAGCCCGATCGATCTGAGCTGTTTCTTCATTGCCGCGATGTTGTCGTAAGTCCACGCCTTGGGCGCGACCTTGCGCTCGATGGCGGCATTCTCCGCCGGCAGCCCGAACGCATCCCACCCCATCGGATGCAGCACGTTGTAGCCGCGTGCGCGCATATAGCGCGCGATCACGTCGCCCAGCGTGTAGTTCCGGACATGCCCGATATGGATGCGCCCCGACGGGTAGGGGAACATCTCCAGCACATAGTATTTTTGGCGGGGGTCGTCGTTGCGCGTGGCGAAGATGCCGCGCGCCTCCCATTCGGCTTGCCAGCGCGGCTCGGATTCGCGGGCGTTGTAGCGGGAGGGGCTGGGAGCGGGGACGTTCATGGAATCGCTGGGCTTTTTGTCAGGCGTCGCGCCGATCGAAGGACGGCGGACTAGGCCACAAAAGCAGCAGCGGGGTCAACGGGTTGGGCTTAGCCGCAAAGATGCCGGCTCGGGGTTGGGCGATCGCGGCCCCCCATTCACATTTGCGGCATATTTGTCGCACATTCATGCAATGTTAAGCGGGCGGCGCATATCACGGGTTGCATTGTTGCTTGAACCTTCGGGTCTGCTACAATGACCAAAGGGTCGATAAAGGAGCCGATCATGCGTAAAGTCATCTTCGCGATCGCCATTGCGCTTGCAGTCGCCGGCGCGGGATTTGTTGCGAGCTCGATGGTCGATTCCGGGCCAGCCCAGGCCGGTTGCAGCTCAAGGTGCTGAGCGGACGGAGTTAATTTGCGGCTGCCGGACAGGTTTGCGCCGGCTTCGGCGCGGGATAGGCCAGGTCGAACGCCTCGAGCGCCATCTGCCTCACATTGAGGGGGATGTGGGTCTTCAGGTTTTCCAGTTCGGTGGTCGGCAAGTAATGCTTTTCGCGGATGGCAGTTTTGAACCGCGGATTGGCCTCGGTTTCCTTGCGATTGGCATATAGCGCGACGGCATAGCGGAACAGCATTCCGCCGTCAGCTTCGGTGCGCCCGATATCCTGTTCATAAAGCGCCTGGGCTTCGCTCATCCGGTTGCCCTGCATCAGTATATAGGCCTGGGTGTCGCGGAAGGTCGCGAGCCAGTAATCGTAGTCGCGGTCGTCGCTGCCCTTGTCTTTCAACGCCACGATGATGCAGATCGCCTGCCCGGCGGCATTCAGCGCATCCCGCGGCTCGGGGTTGGCGTCGCAGGGCGCGGGATCCTCTTTCAGGTTCTCCGCATCGATTCCCCAGGTCGTCAGCGTCCAAGCCATGTCGTTGAGCGCGAAGGCGCGGTCGAAGGTACCGGCCCTGGTTTCCGCGACGAGAGCCACGACGTCTTTGCGGAAGCGGTCGGATGTACTGAGGGCCTGCCGCAACAGCCGCGCGTCTGCCGTGCTTGTGGCCTGATGCACGGAGCCGCTTTGCGGGTTCGATGGATCCTCGCCTGGCCGACTGGACAGCTTGTCGAAGTTTTCCGAACTCCATCCCACCGCGACCCACCAGGCGGTCTTCCTGAGCCAGCCATAGGTGCGGTCATCCATGGCGGCGCCCCAGAATGACGCGTTCAGTAAATCTGCATGGGTAAAGTTCACGTCGCAAAGCAAGGCGCGATCGAACACCGCCCGATAGAGGTCGGCGCCTGCGAACGAGGTGGCAATGATCTGGGCCTCCCGAAACTGGCTCAATCGGAGTTCGGCGCCGGTGAAGTCGTTCCATTTGACGCTATTCCATTCCGGATCGCCGTTCTCGGCATCGATGTGGATGTAGCTTGCGCTGAATGAGGCGGAGGGCATTTGCGCCCTCGGCCATATGATCTTGCTGAATTCAACGCTCGAGAAATTCGGCGCATTCAGTTGAAGATCCGGAAAACGGATGTTGGTGAACCTCGGTGTTCCGGAAAGGTCGTAGGGCGCCGTCCATGGCTGGAAAAATGCGAGCCACTTCAGATTGGATGCCTGGACCTCGCTCGAGGTCGTTGCCTTGATCTGGCGGATCCACGATTTGGTGGTTTCGGGAAGCGTATAGAATTGCCAGAACAGCACGGTCGCAATGCTTCCAAGCGCCACCGCCACCAGCAGCAAACCATATACGACATTACGCTTTCTTCTTCGCTTCGCGCGTTCGGCATGCTCGCTCGCCTGGAAGAACTCCAGCAGATCGACGTCCTCGTTCGCGAACGGGCGCGCCTGCTGCAACGCCTCGCCGGTCAGCAGGTAGCCGGCCTGTTTGCCCGAGTTGCGCCATTGGCGGGCCGTACCCGAAAGGCGGATCAGAATCCGCTGATCCTCTTTTCTCTGCGCGCTCTGATCAGCCGCGCCGGCGGCCTGCTCGGCACCGGGGAGCGCCGACGGATCCGGAGCGGCCAATGTCAGGGGTACGAAATCTTGCGCCTTGGCATCGGGAAGACCTGCGAGTTCGGCGCACCAATAGTCGAGAACACTCTGCGCGGCTTTTCGGACGCCGGGCTCCGTCAGGATGGCGCCGGTTTGCTGCGCCTTGGCCAGCAACGCGCGAATTCGATTGGTTGCAGCCGGGTCGGAGCCACGTGGGGCATTCGATAACGAATCCCTCAAATCCAGATGCGCCTGGCGGAGCTCGGCGAAATTTTGGTAGCGCGCGTTTTGGGCCGCCGCAGCCGGCGCCGCCTCGGGCTCCGAGGTCATGGCGCGAGTTCCTTGAGAATTGCGGTCAGCCGCCCGTCGATCTTGCGAAGCGAGTTGCAGTCCTGCTTCATCGTGTTGTCGACCGCGAGAAAGGAAAAACGGAGCAGGTTGCGGTACGCTTCAAAACGCGTCCTCATATCCTCGTCCAGCGTTTTCTTGCCTACCAAGCCGTCTTCGACGTCGTCGGCAAAGTGTCGCGCCTGTTTGGTCCACGCGTCGTCGGGGTCCAAGATGGCCAGGAAGGCGACGCGTTTCTTCAGCGCGTACCAGGCCCGGCTGACCTCGGCCACTTCTTCGCCCGGGATATCGAAGAAATTTTGCAGCACCGTAACGTCGTTTTCGGCTTCCTGCCACAGATCGTGCTTGAGCGCGCGGGCGAGCACGATCGGCTTGAGATTTCGAACGGCCTTGACCAGCTTCTTGAAGGCGTCCTGGGTCACGATGTCGGTCGGCAAGTCGGCCGTCAATGCCTCGAACGACAATGCGATCGCCGCCTTGAAGACTTCCCCATTCAGTCGCTTCAGTTGAAACCGGACGAAAGTTCGAATCTCTTCGACAATCCGCATGCGATCGGCGCTATCGGCTCCGGCCGCGGCCGCCTTGAGGGAGGCCGCAAAGGCTTGCAGCTGCGAAATCCAGCCCAGTTCGTTTTTTTCTTCACCGGACCCTGCGCCCAACAGCGTTGCGAAGTCGGCAGCCTCGGTCGAGGTTGCAACGCACCGGGCGGCGATGTCGTTGAAATCCGGCCCGGTTGCCCCCGCGACCGGGTCGGCTTGTCCAAAAGCCAGCTTCAGATCCAGCCGGTGCAGATCTTCATGCAGGTTCTTGTAGGCATGTAATGCCGCGATGCGCTGCGTGATTTCCCTGAACGCCGCTTGTTTCGGTTCGAGGTCGTATTTGAGCTCCATCGGCAACGGAGAGACAAGCAACGCCTGGAGATACGTCAGAGCATCGGCGACTTGTTTCTCGGCTTGCGGCAGCCTGACCAGCGTATCCGGCCAGACCTCGACGATCTGGCGCCGCAAGGTGTCTGACGCGATTGCAATCAGGATGTAGGTTAGCGCCCATAGGTGGGTGCCTTCGAGCTCCAGCTGCGTCAGCGTCTCGGATACGATAATCGCTCTCGGTTTGCTCTCGGAGGCATAATACACATCGACGTCCTTGCCGGTCGCCTGTTTGACGGCTGTCGCGAATTGCTGTCGCGACAGCAATTCGCCGATCTGGTCGATGGTTGACTGACGATCAGGCATGTTCACTCCTCATCCTGCCGGGCTACCCCAGCGCAGCGCCGAAGCCATTTGCTTCGATGCGCTGGCGGATCAGCTCGATCGGTACTCCCTGATTGAACGTCGGATTCCGCCATTGCGGATCGCCGAAGTGGTGCAAGGCCACGATATCCCAGTCCATGGTGAAGGCCGGCGAGCCGGACGATCCGCCCTCGGTGTTGGTCCGGTAACGCAATCGCGTTCCATTGCCGTTGAGCCCGATCACGGCCTGGGTATCCATGGCGAGCTTCATCGGCGATCCTACCGGATGCTGGACGATCAGAATCGGTGCGTCCGCCGCGACCGGCAGCACCGCTTTCGGCACCGTTATCCAGCCCCGCGGAGTGCCATCGATCTGCTGATCGCCGGCGCGGGTCGCCAGGCGGAGCAAGGCATAGTCAAGCTCCGCCGTGCCAGGCGGCGGATTGTCAGGATGGTCGGTCGCCTCGGCGGCGCTGTAGGGACTGCTATCGATACAGCCGCCCGCCTGCAGCAGCATCAGTTGTCCGGGCTGCACCGTGCCACCCGGCAGCACTTCATAGTCGAAGCGGAAGCCCAGCCGGTCGGCCTTGCCCTCGTTTTTGGCGATTTCGTAGACATGCCAGTTGGTGAGGACCGTGTCCGGCCCGACCAGGAAGCCGGTGCCCAGCGCGCGTCCGTCCAGCTCCACGCGGCAGACCCGGCGCTCGATCTCGCCTAGCCGGGTCCCCCACACCCGCACGTCGAGCTTGGCAAGATAGGGCCGCACATTGCGCTGCAGCCCCGGAGCCAGCGCATTGGTCGGCGCGTCCTTTTGCGGAACGCCCGCCACCTGCGCGGAAAGTTCGATTTTCTGTTTCGGGACGGCGGCAGCCTCGGGAAAGAACCTGACGATTGCGGCCTGCACGTCGGGACGGTTCGGGCGCTGGTTGTAGACGTAGCCGAGAAACTTCGGGGTAATGCCGCTGGCTTCCAGCGCGATGAGCAAATCGGCAATCGTGGGCTTTAAGGGTTTTCCGGGCGCGACAAATTCGACGAACAGCCGGTCCCCCGTAGAGGCGTAAACAAAACTGTCGAGGTCGTTTAAGCTCAATGTGCCGGAAAGTAACGTCGCCAGTGACGCGATATCCTCCCCGCTCAACTTGCCCATGATGGTCTCCTGTCCAGCCGTCGCCGCGGCAACAGAAGTTCCTCTCCGCGGTTCGCGACTGGCCCAACCGAATGCCCGGACGGGCGCGGCCTGCGGTCAAACACGCGCCGGCCCGGCGGTGATGTACACCATAATGTTGCTACCGTAGCGCGCGAGCAACAGCCGGGCAATGGGACAATTTTTTTCGCTAGTGTGAGCTGGTTAACAAAGCGCGAGGTGCGTCATTAACTCGCAATCGCCATCCCGCCGTCATCCGCCGCCCTTACCAGCCCATGCGCCACCACCGCATTCCTCCCGCGGTGTTTTGCGGCATAGAGCGCGGCGTCCGCGGCCTCGATCAGGTCCTTCGGCGCCTGCGCATCGGAAGGCGTGGTGCAGGCGACGCCGACGGAGACGGTGACGGATTGATAGACACTGGTCGCGTGGGGCATGCCGAGGTCCTGCACTGCGGCGCGGACCATCTCGGCGGCGTCGAGCGCGCGGGCGGCGTTGAAATTCGGCAGCAACAAACAGAATTCCTCGCCGCCATAGCGGCCGGCAAAACCCTCGGTCGCATCTGCAATGCCGGACAGCGCCTCGCCGATGCGGGTCAGACAGACGTCGCCTTCGGGATGGCCGTAGGTGTCGTTGTAGAGCTTGAAGTGATCGACATCGATCATCAGCAGCGCCAGTTCGCTCCCGGTCTGCATCGCCTTCAGCCATTCGAAGTCCAGCCGGCTCTGGAAGCCGCGGCGGTTGGCCAGGCCCGACAGCATGTCGATCGAGGCGATCACGGTGAGGCGGTCGTTGCTGGCGATCAGTTCGCGCTCGCGCTGGCCGAGATGCCCCGCCATGGCGTTGAAGGCGCGGGCCAGCGGCACGAATTCCGCGGGCAGGCGGGCGCGCGACACCCGCGCCGACCAGTCGCCCTGGCCGAATTTCTTGGTCATCGCCGCCATCATCTCGATCGGCTGGATGATGAGTTTCTCGGCCGCGATCAGCGCGCCGATCAGCACGAAGACGAACACGAAGGCCAGCTGAAAATAAGCCGACTTGATATCGCGATTGATGCTGGCGGACACCTTGGCTTCATCGATCGTGACGATCAGGCGCGAGTCGGTGCCGGGAATGCGCGCGTACGATGCCGCGCGCTGGGTGCCGTCGGCGGCGGTGAACGAGACCGATCCCTTGGTGTTGTCCGGAGCAAGCGCGCGGGGGGCGACACCCGACAGCAGCGGCAGATGATGCAGCGAACGGCCGATCATGCTGGCCTGATCGGGAGGGGCTGCCAGCACAGTGCCGGCGCTGTCGACCAGCACGGCCGTAACGCCCGGCCGGCCGCCGAGATTGCTCATCACCAGCGACATCCAGTCGAGGTTGACGGTCGCGACGATGAAGGCGTTTTCGTCCTGATCGACCGCGGCCACCGGATAGGCGGCGACGATCGTCGGCTCCTTCGATGCGCGGCCGAACAGATAGTCGCTGAGCACGAAGCCGCGCGTCTCCTTCATCTTCTTGAAATAAGGCCGGTCGCTGAGATCGACGCCGACCAGGCCGTTCAAAGTCGAGCATTGCACCCGGCCGTCCCGGCCTACGATCGACATGCTGCGGATCCAGGGCAGGTCGACGGTCAGGCTTGCGCGCAAAATCAGGCAGCTCTTGCCGACGCCGCCGGCGGAGGCGCGGATATAGGCGGCCGATTTCAGCATCGCCTCGACCGACGAGATCACCTCGCGCTGCGCGTCGGCGCTGTGCTGGGCGAGGCTGGCGAATTCGGAGGCTGCCGCGGCGACCTGTTTGGCGCGGGTGTCCTCGAGCGAGCGCACGCGCTCCAGCATCAACGGCACCACCAGGATCAGCGCCAGCAAGGCCAGCCGCGCGCGGATTCCGAGCAGTGCCTTGAGTTTGACCCGGTTGCGGTTGAAACTGACGCTCGCCATCGATCGGTGCCCTACCCCCGCTAGAAGGTACCGATAAGGGTTCAAGAAGCCTTTCTTGGATTGGGTAAAATTCGAACGATCTTAATACTTTGCAACCGCTGGATGACATGAGCGCCGAAAACGCCGCCCCGCTAACCTCGCCTTTACCAAACGCCCTCGCCGCGGTGGAACAAGACATTGCGCGCGCCTGCCACCAGGCGCGCCGCGAGCGCGCTTCGGTGACGCTGATCGCCGTTTCGAAGACGTTCGGGGCGGATGCGATCGAGCCGGTCATTGCCGCCGGACAGCGCGCCTTCGGCGAAAACCGGGTGCAGGAGGCAAAAGCAAAATGGCCGGGGTTGATCTCGGCGCACCCCGGCCTCGCGCTGCATCTGATCGGGCCATTGCAATCCAACAAGGCGAAGGAGGCGGTCGCGCTGTTCGACGCTATTCATTCGGTGGACCGGCCGAGCATTTGCGAAGCGTTAAGCAAGGAGATCGCCCGGCAGCAGAAAAAGCCAAATTTGTTCGTCCAGCTCAACACCGGCGAGGAGCCGCAAAAGGCCGGCATCGCGCCGGCGGAGGCCGACGGGTTCATTGCCGCTTGCCGCGAAAAGTATGGCTTACAGATTTCCGGCCTGATGTGCATCCCGCCGGTGGATGACGCGCCAGCGCCGCACTTCGCGCTCACCGCCAAGATCGCCGCGCGCAACGGGCTGAAGCATCTGTCGATGGGGATGAGCGCCGACTTTGCCACAGCGATCGCGCTCGGCGCCACGCATGTGCGGGTGGGCTCGGCGATTTTCGGGGCAAGGTGAATATCGTTCGCCGGGACGACGTACAGTGGTTCACCCGATCACAATCCGCGTCTGCGGTCCCAGTCGCGCCAGCAGCCGCAGCATCGCCCGCTTCGTCAGTGACACGCATCCCGCCGTCGGCGAAAAATCGTCGCGCGCGAGATGCAGGAACACCGCGCTGCCGCGGCCGGCGACGCGGGGGCTCGTGTTGTGGTCGATCTCGATGATGAAATCGTAGAGATGATCGTCGCGACACAGCCGATCACCGCCCTGTTTCGAATTCAGCCGCACCGGTTGATTGTAGTGCCGGTCTGACGGGTCCTCGCACCAGGCGTCGTCGGGCGCGATGGCGCGTATCGGCAGAAACGTCTGTGGCCTCGGATGGCGGTCGGCGCGCCACCACAGCCGTAGCGGGTGGAAGGTGCCCTTGGGCGTCCCGCCGTCGCCCTCGCGCTTGTCGGCGAGGATGCCCCTGCGCCCGAGCGCGACCGGGATGGTCTGGTCGGCGGCAATCAGCCAGCCGCGGCTGCGCCGGCCTGCCGCGGCGCGGACCGTCACCGAGGCGAGCGGCCGGCTGCCCCGATTTCCATCGTAAAGGTTTGAAATAACTGGTTTTCTCATGCCGGCGCGAATTCTCGCTGATGCGCATGGCGCAAATGCCTTATTTCTCGCCGCGACATGACATTCATCGGAAAAACCGCCGGTTCTGCGCTAGAATACCGCAACGGTTGGTGAATCGGTAACAGGTTCCTATCTCAGGACCGACAGAGCCTCGACCAACCGGAACGGTCGCGCTTCTCCCGCCTCGCTGCCTGTCCAAAAGGATTGTACGCAATGGCCAATGCCCGCAAGATCCTGATCGTGGATGACGATACCGATCTGCGCGAGGCGCTGGTGGAGCAATTGTCGCTGCATGAGGAGTTCGAAGCCTCCGCCGTCGATACCGGCGCCAAGGGCGCCAGCGCCGCCAAGACCAACTCGCCCGATCTGGTGCTGATGGATGTCGGGCTGCCCGACACGGACGGCCGCGAAGTGGTGCGGTCGTTGCGCAAGGGCGGCTTCAAGGCGCCGATCATCATGCTGACCGGGCACGACACCGACTCCGACACCATCCTCGGGCTGGAATCCGGCGCCAATGACTATGTGGCAAAGCCGTTCCGCTTCGCGGTCTTGCTGGCGCGGATTCGGGCCCAGCTGCGTCAGCACGAAGCCAGCGAGGACGCGGTGTTCTCGGTCGGGCCGTACAGCTTCCGCCCCGGCTCCAAGATGCTGACCGGCGCCAATGCCAAGAAGGTGCGGCTGACCGAGAAGGAAACCGCGATTTTGAGGTTCCTGTACCGCGCAGGCCAGATGCCGGTGTCGCGCGAGACGCTGCTGCAGGAAGTCTGGGGTTACAATTCCGGCGTCACCACCCACACCCTGGAAACCCATATCTACCGGCTGCGCCAGAAGATCGAGAAGGATGCCGCCAACCCCGAGATTCTGGTGACGGAAGCCGGTGGCTACAAGCTGGTGCCGTGATACGATTCGTTTTATTCGATTCGTACTGGTTTTCCACGCGGCCCGATCACCCGGTTCGGCATGTCGATCGAAGATGACGTAGCGCTGCTGGAGCGCGTCCCGACCCTGCGCCTGTTGGGGCGGGAGGCCTTGCGCGTGCTGGCGATCGGCTCCGAGCATCGCGAATTCGCCCGCGGCGATACGCTGTTCCGCATCGGCGACGACGCCGACTGCGGCTATGTCGTGCAGCGCGGCGCCTTCCGCGTCACGCTGGAGGACGGCTCCAGCGCCGAGACCATCGCCGGCCCCGGCACGCTGATCGGCGAATTGGCGCTGATCGTGCCGATGCAGCGGCCGGCCACCGCGATCTCGCTGGAATTTTCCAGCGTGATCCGGATTGCACGCATCATGTTTTCGCGGCTGCTGGAAAGCGACCCCGCCGCGGCCCGCCGCCTGCGCGACGACCTTGCCGGCCGCACCAGCCAGATCGCCAGCGATATTCTGATGGCCGGGACCAAGCTGAGTATTTGAACAATCCGACGTTAGATATCCAGCACCACCGTCACCGGCACATGATCCGACGGCCGTTCCCAGCCGCGCGCGTCGCGGCTGATCCTGAAATCGCGCACGCATTCGCCGAGCGCCCGCGACACCCAGATGTGGTCGAGCCGGCGGCCACGGTCGGCGGCGGTCCAGTCCAGCGCGCGATAGCTCCACCAGGTGTAGACTTTTTCCGACAGCGGGATTCTTGCTCGCGCGACGTCGATCCAGTCGCCTTGCGCCTGGGCTGCCAGCAGTTTTTCGCATTCGATCGGGGTGTGCGACACCACCTTCAATAATTGCCGGTGCGACCAGACGTCATGCTCATGCGGCGCGACGTTGAGGTCGCCGACCAGCACATGCCTTTCCTCGCCGCGCGGATGCAGCGGCTCGCAGGCCTTCATCTCGTCGAGGAATTGCAGCTTGTGTTCGAACTTCGGATTGAGCTGGGGATCGGGAATGTCGCCGCCCGCGGGCACATAGAAATTATGCAGCACCAGTGGTTTTGCGAGCTCGGCTCTGTCGCCGAAGGCGACCGAGATGTGCCGCGAATCGATCTTGTCGCAGAAGGTGCGGATGTCGGTGGTGTCGAACGGCAGCCGCGAGATCACCGCGACGCCGTGATAGCCCTTCTGGCCGTTCAGCGCGACATGCTCGTAGCCGAGCCGCTTGAAGCGTTTCAGAGGAAAGGCATCGTCGGGGCATTTGATCTCCTGGAGGCACAGCACGTCCGGCCGCACCGCCTTGATGAATTTGGCGACCAGATTGATGCGCAGGCGGACGGAGTTGATGTTCCAGGTGGTCAGGGTGAATTGCATGGGATGGTTTGCGGGCCTTTATGGTCACCGCCGGGCTTGACCCGGCGGTCCATCCTTTTGAAGATGGATGGATACGCGGGTCAAGCCCGCGTATGACGTTGTGGGTGCAGCGTGGATTTCCGATGAAGTCGAAGATGACCAACCTGATGATCGGCTCTCTGACCTTGGCATTGATCGCCGGGTCGTTTGCCGGCACGCTGGGTTACCGGAAATTCGTCAGCACCAAGCAGCGCGTTCCGCTGCGGGTGATCTTCGAAGGCTCGGCGTCCGGCCTGCACAAGGGCGGCAGCGTCAATTTCGGCGGCATAAGGGTCGGCGAGGTGGTGTCGCTGAAGCTCGACAATCCGCGCCGCGTGGTCGCGCTCGCCATGATCGACAACACCGCACCGGTCCGCAAGGACACGCTGGCGGGCCTGGAATTTCAGGGACTGACCGGCGTCGCGGCGCTGTCGCTGATCGGCGGCTCTCCGGAAGCGCCGCCGGTGCCGCTGGATGCGGACGGCATTCCGATCCTGACCGCCGATCCGGAGGCGACGCAGGACGTCGAGACCAGGATCAAGGTGGCGCTGCGCAATGTCGACCAGGTGATCGCCGACAATCAGGCCGACCTGAAGGACACGCTGCTGAATTTCGAAGCGTTCTCGGCATCGCTCGCGGCCAATGGCGAGAAGATCGATAGTCTGGTGCGGCGCGCCGAAACCGGCGTCAACGCGGTCGACCTCGGCCTTGCCAAGACCGACGCCCTGTTGACCGGCGTCGGCAGCGTCGATTTCGGCGAACTGCTGCCGGCCGTGCAGTCCATGCGCGAGCTGGTGCAAAGCTTCCACAAGAAGTCGGCGGCGTTCATGGCCGATGGCCGCAAAATGCTGGGCGAACTCAGCGCCTCGGTAAACAAGAAGCTCGGCGGGCCAAGGCGGTAACACAATCTCCGGGGTCGTCCCCGCGAAGGCGCCGCCTTCGCGGGGACGACATCGAGTGTGCGGCGGCAGCGAGGCTACCCCGGCGGCGTCGAATAATTCGTAAAGTCGATCTTGAACAGGCCCGGGTCGAGCTTCTTGGAAGTGTCGAGATTATACACCGCGACCGTGGTGTCGTAGCCCTGCGGGTCCGTCACGGTCCATTGCTTCAGCTGGTTGTCCTTGGCACCTAGCATCAGCATCAGCCGGCTGGTGCCGATGATCGCACTCTTCTCCTCGATGGTGATAGTGATGTACTGGTCATCGGCTGAGACATTGACGACGTTGGTGTCCTTCAAGAGGTCGATACGGTCCGACAGCAGATAGCGCAGCGGCGTCTGCGACAGCGGGTAGATATCCTGCGTGGCGAGCTTGCGGTCGCGCACCGCCAGCGACGAACCGTCGGCAATCATCGCGATCGGGGTCGGCGGGTCATATTCGAAACGCACCTTGCCGGGCTTCTGGATATAGAAGTCGCCCTTGGTCCTGGTACCGTCGGGCCCGACCTGGACGAAGTTTCCGACCAGGGTATTCAGCGACGACAGATAGGAGCTGGCCCTGGCGGCCTGCGCCTTCTGGTTGGCGTCAAAACTCGCGAAAATATTGGCCGGCACATTGCGGCGCGGATCGGGAATGATCGGGTCCGGCACGATGGTGGTCGCGGCCGTGGTCAGCGGCGCCTTCGCCTGCGCATCGGACACCGACGGCGGAACGTTGACGGCGCCGCGGGCCTTTGGCGCCGGTTTCGGGACGGGTACGGTTTGCGGAGGTGTTTGCGCTCCGGCTATGCCGGCCAGCGCCGTTGCGATCAGCACGGTGAGAGCAGCGCGCAGTACGCTGTGGATCGCCGATGGTCCGGCCCGATTTTTCAAAATTCGGTTCAAGGCTGCATCCTGGTGAGGGGCCTATTTTACAGCGCTTTCGGCGCGATGGGGTATCGTTTTTCCGTCAACATTGCGGTTCTTTAAGGCAGATCAAAAGCGGCCCTCTTCCTCATCGACCAGAATTTCGCGCTTTCCGGCGTGATTGGCCTGTCCGACGATGCCTTCGAGTTCCATCCGCTCCATCAGCGAGGCCGCGCGGTTGTATCCGATCTGCAGCCGGCGCTGGATATAGCTGGTCGAGGCCTTGCGGTCGCGCTTCACGACCGCAACCGCCTGCGCGAACAAGTCGCCACCGCCATCGCCGCCCATGCCGGTTGAATCGAACACCGCGCCCTCCTCGTCGGTCGGCTCTTCCGCAGTGACCGCCTCGAGATATTCCGGGGCGCCTTGGCTCTTGAGGTGACGCACCACCTTCTCGACCTCTTCGTCGGACACGAACGGGCCGTGCACGCGGCTGATGCGGCCGCCGCCGGCCATATAGAGCATGTCGCCCTGTCCCAGCAGCTGCTCGGCGCCCATCTCGCCGAGGATGGTGCGGCTGTCGATCTTCGAGGTGACTTGGAACGAGATGCGGGTCGGGAAATTCGCCTTGATGGTGCCGGTGATGACGTCGACCGACGGACGCTGTGTGGCCAGGATCACATGCAGACCTGCCGCGCGCGCCATTTGCGCCAGCCGCTGCACCGCGCCTTCGATGTCCTTGCCCGCCACCATCATCAGGTCGGCCATCTCGTCGACGATGATGACGATGAAGGGCAACGGCTCGAGTTCGAGCGCTTCCTCTTCATAGATCGCCTTGCCGGTTTCCTTGTCGAAGCCGGTATGCACCGTGCGGGTCAGCTTCTCGCCCTTGGCCCGGGCCTCCGCGAGGCGCGAATTGTAGCCGTCGATATTGCGCACGCCGAGCTTGGACATCTTCTTGTAGCGCTCTTCCATCTCGCGCACCGCCCATTTCAGCGCGACCACGGCCTTCTTCGGGTCGGTGACGACCGGCGTCAGCAGATGCGGGATGCCGTCATAGACCGACAGCTCCAGCATCTTCGGATCGACCATGATCAGCCGGCATTGATCCGGGCGCAGCCGGTACACCAGGCTGAGGATCATGGTGTTGATCGCCACCGATTTACCGGAGCCGGTAGTGCCGGCGATCAGCATATGCGGCGTGCGGGCGAGGTCGATGATGATGGATTCGCCGCCGATGTTCTTGCCGAGGCAGAGCGGCAGTTTTATCGCATCGTTGGTTTCCTTCGCGGTGAGCAATTCGCGCAAATAGACTTTTTCGCGATGCGGATTCGGCAGTTCGATGCCGATGGCATTGCGGCCCGGTACCACGGCCACGCGCGCGGACAGCGCGCTCATCGAGCGGGCGATGTCGTCGGCCAGGCCAATGACGCGCGAGGATTTGATGCCGGGGGCAGGCTCCAGTTCGTACAGCGTCACCACCGGGCCGGGATTGGCCTTGACGATTTCGCCGCGCACGCCGAAATCGCCGAGCACGCCTTCCAGCGCCCGCGAATTGGTGTCGAGCTCGGTCTTGCTCAAGGGCTGGCGATCCGAGGCGCGCGGCGCGGTGAGCACGTTCACCGAGGGCAGTTCGAACTTGTCGGACGATTTGCGTTGCGAGGCGCGCGGCGCCGGCTTCCTGCGCGGTGCACGGGCGAGGGGGACGTCCTCGTCGTCCTCATCGAGGTCTTCGTCCAGATCCTCGTCCGCCACCGGCACCAGCGACGGCGCCGTGCGGCTGCCCAGATTCGGCTCCTGACGCTCGAAGGAAGTGCGCGGCGCCGGCGAGCTTGCCACCAGCCAGCGATAGGCGAGTGTCAACAGCCGCCAGATTCGCGCCTTTGCGCTCATGATGGCGTGAACCAGCCATCCCAGCGACACCGAGCCGCGATCCTCTTCTTCGACGAACGGCGCGTCATCGTCCTCGATCGGTACGACCTCGTCCTCTTTGGCGCGCGAGCCATAGCCGCCCGCCACCAACAGTGTTGCGAGCATCGCCGCGAACAGAATGAATCCGAGCACCAGCCGATAGGCAAGGCCGGGCGGGCCGAACGCCACCGCGGGCGCGCGCACCAGCGCGTCGCCGACCACGCCGCCGAGCCCGGTCGGCAGCGGCCAGGCACCGCCATGCGGCCAGCAACTGGCGAATCCGGCCGCGATCACCGTGCAGAGAATCCAGCACGCGATTCGCAACGCCTCGCGGTCGAAGCTGCGGTGGGTCAACATGCGCCAGCCCCAGATCGCCACCGGCAGGACCAGCATGACGGCGCCGAGGCCGAGAATCTGTATCAACAGATCGGCACCGATCGCGCCGGGATAGCCGACGATATTGCGGATCGGCCGCGAGGTGGCGTGGCTCAGACTCGGATCCTGTACTGACCACGTCATCAGCGCGGCGGCTGCCACGCCGGCGAGGGCGAGCAATCCGAGGCCGCCCATTTCGCGCAGGCGCCGTGCCAGCGCCTCGCGGATCGACGCCGGCAACTGGCCGACCAGGGGGATGACGCGTTCGATCGCCGGCATGCTCATCGGGCCCCGCGATAAGAATCTGAATCGGTGAATCGAAACTCCGTCCGCAAGCTCGGTGAGCTCCCATAGGGAGAGGGTTGGGGTGAGGGGTTGCGGTCTATCGATAGAGCGTAACCCCTCACCCGGACCGCATCTGTCGATGCGATCCGACCTTTCCCTGCGGGAGAGGTGAGGACAATGCGCTCCGATCTAAAAATCATGCACTCAACTCTGGTCGAGCGTTTGCACCAAGCGGTGTAACGCCTCCGCGATGGTTTCACTGTCCTGCACCAGCGCCAGCCGGATATAGCCGTCGCCGGGATTAAAGCCGTCGGCTTGCTGCCGCGCCAGATAACTGCCCGGCAGCACCCGCACGCCGGCGTCTTTGTAAAGTTTTATCGTCACGGCCTCGTCGCCACCATGCGCCGACACGTCGAGCCAGACGCAAAAACCTCCGGCGGGGCGATGATAGCCATAGCGGTTGCCGAGGATCTGGTCGGCGAGGTCGAATTTCATCCGGTATAGCCGGCGGTTCTCCTCGACATGGGCCTCGTCGCTGTAGGCGGCGACCGCGACCTGCTGCAGCGGCACCGGCACCTGGGGTGCGGCGACGTTGCGCAACTCATGGAAGGCTGAAAGGAATTTCTTGTCGCCGGCGGCGAAGCCGACCCGCATGCCCGGCAGGTTCGATCGTTTCGACAGCGATTGGAATGCGACGACATTGGTGAAGTCCGGCCCTGCCGCTTCCAGCATGCTGCCCGGTGCTTCCTTGGTGTAGATTTCCGAATAGCATTCGTCGCTGAGAATGAAAAAGCCGAAGCGGTCGGCGAGTTGTTTCAGCTTCGCAAAATAGTCGCGGGAGGCGACCGCGCCTTGCGGATTGGCGGGGGAAGCGATGTAGAACGCCACCGTGCGCTTAAGCGTGGCATCGTCGAGCGCATCGAGATCGGGCAAGAATCCGTTAGCCTGCGTAGTCGGCAGATAAATCTGCTCGCAGCCCGCCGCGCGCGCGCCGGCGCCGTAGGCCGGATAGAACGGATTGGGCATCAGGATCGCGGGATTTTTCTTGCCGGCCAGGCGGGCCGCGGTGAGCGCGGCGAAGAACAGGCCCTCGCGGCTGCCATTGAGCACCAGAAGCTCGCTGTCGGGATCGACCGCGCGCGGCAATTTGAACCGGGTGCCGAGCCAGTTCGCCGCCGCCCGCCGAAAAGGCTCGATGCCTTTTGCCAACGGATAGCGGCCGAAATCGGCAAGGTTTTTTGCCAGTACCGGGCCGACGAACGTCGGGATCGGATGCTGCGGCTCGCCGAGCGACAGCATGATCAGCGGTTTCCCCGGCCGGTGCGGGGCCAGCAGTTCGGTCACCCGGGCAAACGGCGAGCGCTCGCTCTGGACGGCGGGATTGTGGCCGCCGTCGTCCTGTGCCACGCCGGATGAAGCGGTCATTGTCATGAGGGTCGTGCCAGCACTCGAAAAGGGCGGCCGCTCGCTTACATCGAAACCGGCCAAAAACGGATCAGACCACCATAGATACGGCGAGGTTAAGACGCGATTAACCAAGGAGATCGACGTTGGTGTCCTGAGCGGTGGGTAGACCACTTATCAGCCTATAGGCTGATTCTCTTATTAGGATATCAATCTATAGTATGAAATTATTAGTCAATATATCATACTACAGCCTGATTATTCGAAACTGAAATCAGGCTCTGGTATGAACACAATAGCGCAACGCGGGCGAAAACGGCTTGATGCAAGACTCGCCCCTTTGAATGACGAAAAAAAACGCCTTCACGTCCCACCGAAAGGCTGGATTCGAGCAATTCGGGACGCGCTAGGCATGTCTGGCGTGCAGCTTGGAAAACGGCTCAAGGTAACCCCCCAGACCATCGAGGCAATGGAAAAATCCGAAACTGCGGGCACGATCCAGTTGAACACGCTCAAACGGGCAGCGGAAGCTTTGGACTGCACGCTTGTCTACGCGCTCGTTCCCAAGACTTCTCTGGAAAACACTGTCAACAATCAGGCGCGCCAAATCGCGACGGCCGCGCTTGCTCGCGTATCGCACACGATGAAACTTGAAGACCAGGATACAGGAAGCGGAGAGTTGGAGACTCTGATCGAAGACTATATCCGGCATATCAAGGATCGCGACTTGTGGAATAGCGCATGACAGATCTGTTCCAGGAGCCGGACGATGCAACCACGGTGGAGCCGCACGATCGCCAGGCCCTCCGCCAATCCTGGATTACCAATCGCCAGGATCTCAATCAGGCGGAAGAAGCAAATATTGCGAAAGGTTTTGCTTGGGCGAATGGTCGCCGCAGCCTCAAGCCTGATGATATTTTGACGATAGATTTTGTCCGAGCCCTGCATAAGCAGATGTTCGGCGACGTCTGGTCCTGGGCCGGCGACTTCCGCACCCGCGACGTCAACATCGGCAACGTGCAAGCCCACCGGATACCGGTCGATCTGCCTGCGATGCTCGATGAGGTGAAGTATTGGGCGGACCATCAAACATTTTCGTCCGATGAGATCGCGGTGAGACTTCATCACAGACTCGTGGAGATTCATCCGTTTCCAAACGGCAACGGCCGCCATGCGCGCCTCATGGCGGATTTGCTGATCCAACGGCTGGACGGCAGGCCATTCAGCTGGGGCAGCGGCAGTCTCAAAAGCGTCGGCGAATTGCGCAAGCGATACGTCGAAGCGCTGAAGATGGCAGACGATCACGACCTCCAGCCGTTGATCGAATTCGCGCGTTCGTAGGCCTGCGGCTGAGATTCGCAGTAGCCTCCTTCATTCTATACCGAGTTGGCGGCGCGTACGAGATTTAGTCCCGTCGAAAATTAGCGATTGGCCCCCAAAAAGAAAGGGGCCCCAGCTTGCGCTGGAGCCCCTCAACGGTCGGGGCATTGCCGGGTATGTGCCCGGACCGGAGTTGCGGGCGCGACCTCCAGGAGATCGCGCCCCGGGAGAAACACTTACATGTTGTAGGCGCGCTCGGTGTGGTCGGTGATGTCGAGGCCTTCGCGTTCGCTTTCCACATTGGCGCGGAGCCCGACGATCACGTCGACGACCTTGTAGAGGATCGCCGAGCCAATGCCCGACCATACCAGCGTGGTGCCGACGCCCCAGCATTGCGAGATCATTTGGGCAACCAGATCGTAGTCCCCGATCTTGCCGGTGGTGTAGTCCATGATGCCGGTGCCGCCGAGCGCCGGATTGACCAGGATGCCGGTCCCGAGCGCGCCGACGATGCCGCCGATGCAGTGCACGCCGAACACGTCGAGCGAGTCGTCATAGCCCATCGCGTTCTTGATCACGGTGCAGAAGAACAGGCAGACCACGCCGACCACCAGACCCAGCACGATCGCGCCCATCGGCCCTGCGTAACCGGCCGCGGGCGTTACCGCGACAAGCCCCGCCACCGCCCCGGAGATCGCGCCGAGCACGGAAGGATGGCCCTTGATGATCCATTCCGCGAACATCCACGACAGCGCCGCCGCTGCAGTTGCGACGAAGGAGTTGGTCATGGCGAGCGCGGCGCCGCCACTGGCTTCCAGGTTGGACCCGGCGTTGAAGCCGAACCAGCCCACCCACAGCAGCGAAGCGCCGATCATGGACATGGTCAGCGAATGCGGCGCCATCAGGTCCTTGCCGTAACCGATCCGCTTGCCGACCAGCAGCGCGCCGACCAGGCCCGCGATGCCGGCGTTGATGTGCACCACGGTGCCGCCCGCAAAATCGATCGCGCCCTTCTTGAAGATCCAACCGGCGTCGTCCAGGAAGCTGGTTTTCGCCGTCTCGAAGGCCGCCTTGGCTGCCGCGTCTGCGCCGGCTGCTTCCGCAGCCTTGAGTGCCGCAGTGATCGCGTCCGGTCCCTGCCAATACCAAACCATATGCGCGATCGGGAAATAGATCAGCGTCACCCATAGCGGGATGAACAAGGCCACCGCGGAGAACTTCATGCGCTCGGCGAAAGCGCCGACGATGAGAGCGGGGGTAATTGCCGCGAAGGTCATCTGGAAGCAGATATAGACCAGCTCGGAGATATTGACGTCGGCCGAAAATGTCGCCGCCTGGGCGTCGAGAATCGTCTTGCCTTCCGGTGCGATTTTCAAGAAGGCCTTGGAGAAGCCGCCGATGAAGTCGGATCCGCCGGTGAAGGCGAGGCTGTAGCCGTACAGGGCCCAGATGATGACGACGATGCAGACGGTATAAAACACCTGCATCAGCACCGAGAGCATGTTCTTGGAGCGCACCAGGCCGCCATAGAACAGCGCCAGCCCGGGGATGGTCATCAGCAGCACCAGCACCGTCGATGTCAGCATCCAGGCGTTGTCGCCCTTGTTGACGGTAGGCTCGGCGCAGGCAGCGGTCGCGGCGAACAGGCCGACGGCGAGCGCTGCCAATCCCGCGCTAGTGGGACGTTTGAACGTCATGTTGTTTTACTCCTGAGTGGATATGGTTGTGAGCGCGAAATCTAAAGGGCCGCGGCATCGGCCTCGCCGGTGCGGATGCGAACCGCGTGGTCGAGGTTGATGACGAAGATCTTGCCGTCGCCGATCTGCCCGGTTTTTGCCGCGGCGGTGATGGCTTCGATGGTTTTGTCGACCTGATCGGAATTGACAGCGACCTCGATCTTGATTTTGGGCAGGAAGCTGACCGCGTATTCGGCGCCGCGATAGATTTCCGTGTGGCCCTTTTGCCGGCCATATCCCTTCACTTCCGTCACCGTGAGACCATGAACGCCAATGGCGGTCAGGGCGTCGCGGACTTCCTCGAGTTTGAATGGCTTGATGATCGCCATAACAATTTTCATTGGTCTTGATCCCCGCTTGGCCCGGTCGAGCGGTGACCGGGCGTTTTCGACTGAGGTTCACCACGCGGAGAAGTTCACAACGCGGGCACAGCCGGGACCCATAGAATCAAATGCCGTGCCAGACGGCGGAAATTCCCTAACGGTTTATGAACGCGCGGGTTTTCACGCTTCGCGGGAAATGTTCGTACCTGCGATATTCCGTCGCGCCCAAAGCCTAATCAGGCCTGCTCAAACCATGAGCAGGACGGACTGCGGCCACAATCATGCCCACGGGAAGGGCAGAGGAAGGATATCTCAGAGTTACTGCAGCGCCTCGCCGTGCTGCGAAATATCCAGCCCTTCCAGCTCCTGCTGCTGCGAGACCCTTAACGGCACGAAGGCGCCGACCAGCTTGAGCAGGATGAAGGTCACTCCGCCGGACCAGACCAGCGTGACCGCGACGCCGTAGAGCTGCAGCAGCACTTGCTGCGGATTGCCTTCGATCAGGCCTGCGGTGCCGCCAATCGAAGCGGTCGCGAATACCCCCGCCAGCAGGGTGCCGGTGATGCCGCCGATGCCGTGAACGCCGAACACATCAAGCGAATCGTCGTAGTTGAAGCGAAGCTTGATGCTGGTGCAGGCCCAGAAGCAGAGGCAGCCGGCGACCATACCGATGACGATGCCATGCCAGGGCGCCACGAAGCCTGAAGCCGGCGTGATGGTGCCGAGGCCCGCGACGGCGCCGGAGATCATGCCGAGCACCGACGGTTTGCGCCGGGTCGACCATTCGATCGCGCCCCAGGTCAAGGCGCCGGCGCAGGCCGCCAGATGCGTCGCGGTGATCGCCATCACGGCGCGCGAATTGGCCTGCAGTGCCGAGCCGCCGTTGAAGCCGAACCAGCCGACCCACAATAGTCCGGTGCCGATCACCGCCAGCGACAGGTCGAACGGCGACAGGTTTTCCGACCCGTAGCCATAGCGGCGGCCAAGCACTGTTGCTGCGACCAAGCCGCCAATGCCGGCGGAGAGATGCACAACGAGGCCGCCGGCGAAATCGAGCACGCCGGCAGTGCCGAGGAAACCGCCGCCCCACACCCAGTGCGCCAGCGGCACATAGACGAACGTGAACCAGCCGACGCAGAACAACAGATATGCCGAGAAGCGCATGCGGTCGGCGACCGCGCCGGATACCAGCGCCACCGTGATGATGGCGAACGTCATCTGATAGAGCATGAACAGCGCTTCCGGAATCGTCTTGGCCAGCGGATTGACGCTGTCCATTTCCATCCCGGCGAGAAACCAGCGGTCCAGCGAACCGATCCACCGTCCGTCGCCGACGAAGGCCAGCGAATAGCCGAACGCCACCCAGAGAATTGAAATAATGCCCACCGCGGCCAGGCTTTGCGCCATCGTCGCCAGCACGTTCTTCTTGCGCACCATGCCGGCATAGAACAGCGCCAGCCCCGGGATCGTCATCATCAGCACGAAGGCGGTGGCGACGATCATCCACGCGGTGTCGGCGGCGCTGATGGTGGGGTTGTCTGCAAATGCCGGTGTAGCGGCTGAAGTGGCGATCAAAAAAATAGACGCAGTTGTGGCTGCGCGACGTAGCACCGTCCCCATAATATCCCCCGGCGTTAGTTTCTTTTTTCTACCAACAGACCTTGTTTCCCGGACGCGCTGCAGCGTTCTTAACGCTGCTGCGCAGAGCCGGGATCGTACCAAACGCTGCATTTCGTTACGGCCCCGGCTCTGCAGCCCACCACGCCGCTGAAGAAGCGGCGTGCTGCGCCGCTGCGTCCGGGGAACGCGTTCATCGCCGTTACAAAGCGTCGCTGTCGGTCTCGCCGGTGCGGATGCGCCGGGCGTGGTCGATCGGCGTGACGAAAATCTTGCCGTCGCCGATCTGGCCGGTGCGCGCGCTCGAGGTGATGACCTCCACCGCCTTGTCGGCAAGCTCCGAGGACACCGCGATTTCGATACGCAGCTTGGGCAGGAAATTCACGACATATTCGGCACCGCGGTAGATCTCGGTGTGGCCCTTCTGGCGGCCATAGCCCTTGACCTCCGTCACCGTCATGCCGTGGACCCCGACCGCGGTGAGCGCCTGGCGGACCTCGTCGAGCTTGAAGGGTTTTATGACGGCGACGACGAGTTTCATGAGGAGGCCTTGCTTTTGCTGGCGGGGCGCGCTGCTCTATCTATGCCGATTTTATCGGCAGCGCGCTCGAAAAATAAGCGGATTTTGGACGGCGGATCGGGCTATCCGCAGATTTATCGCCAGGTTCGTGTCCCGGACGCGGTGCGGCATTCTTCATGCCGCTCCGCAGAGCCGGGACCGTACCAAACACCGGTGTTCATTACGGCCCCGGCTCTGCAGCGCACCAGGCCGTGAAGAACGGCCCGCTGCGCTGCGTCGGGGAACGAGACCGCGTCCGGGGCACGAGAGCTACCCCGGCTTTTCCTTCCGCTCCCGCAGCGAGCCTTCCTGCGCCACCGAGGCGACCAGGGTGCCGTCGGGCTTGAAGATCATGCCCCGGGTGAGGCCGCGGCCGCCCCGCGCGCTTGGGGAATCCTGGGCATAGAGCAGCCATTCGTCGGCGCGGAACGGGCGGTGAAACCACATCGCATGGTCGAGGCTCGCCGGCATCATGCGCCGGTCGAACAGCGTGCGGCCGTAGCGCGCCATCGCGGCATCCAGCAGTGAGAAGTCCGAGGCATAGGCCAGCGCGCACATATGCAGCGCCGGATCGTCGGGCAGTTTCGCCGCGGTGCGGATCCAGACATGGATGCGGCCGTCGTCGATCTTTTGTCCGAAATAGCGCCCGAGCTCGACCGGGCGCAGCTCGATCGGCCGGTCGGATTCATAGTAGCGCTTGATGAAGTCCGGCATCTCCTTGAACATCGGCTGCTTGGCGACCTCTTCGGCGGTCAGCTTCTCCGGCGGCGGCACCTCCGGCATCTTGTCCTGATGGTCGAACGCGCCTTCTTCCTCGACGTGGAATGACACCATGATCGAGAAGATCGCGTTGCCGTGCTGGATCGCGGTGACGCGGCGGGTCGAATAGCTCTTGCCGTCGCGCAAGCGTTCCACCTCGTAGACGATCGGAATCTGCGGATCGCCCGGCAGGATGAAATAGCAATGCAGCGAATGCGGCAGCCGGCCCTCGACGGTGCGGCACGCCGCCACCATCGCCTGCCCGATCACCTGGCCGCCGAACACCCGCTGCCAGCTGGTCTTCGGGCTGCGTCCGCGGAACATGTTCACTTCGATCGGCTCAAGATCGAGAATGGAGATCAGGTCGATCAGGCTTTTGGACATTGAGACGCTTTCAATTGACGCCGTCATTCCGGGGCGGGAGCGAAGCGAGCGAGCCCGGAATCCATAACCACCATCGTGAGTATGGATTCCGGGCCTGCGCCAAGCGGCGCATCCCGGAATGACGGCCCATGGCGGGTGCAGCCCTTGTTTGGCGGACCTGTTTCGCCCAGCTATAGTCGGGGCGCAAGAGCGTTAGGCGTAAGCGATGGCACAGCGAAGCATTGTGATCGGCGGCGGCGCGTTCGCCGGACTGGCGCTGGCGCTGGCATTGCGGCAGGGCCTCGGCCCCGAAATTGCGATCGTGGTCGCCGATCCGGCACTTGGAGGGCGGCCGAGCCGGGATCCGCGCGCTACCGCCATCGTCGCCGCCTGCCGCCGGCTGTTCGAGGCGATCGGGGTGTGGGACCAGGTCGCTGCGGAGGCGCAGCCGATCCTCGACATGGTGGTCACCGACTCGAAGCTGGAAGACGCGACGCGCCCGGTATTTCTCACTTTCGGCGGCGAGGTCGAGCCGGGCGAACCGTTCGCCCATATGGTCGAGAACCGGCACCTGATCGACGCGCTGGTGGAGCGCGCCGTGGCGGAAGGCATCGACCTGCGCGCCACACCGGTCGCCGGATTCGAACAGAGTGCCGGCCGTATCGATGTTTCGCTCGGCGACGGCAGCAGCATCGACGCCGGCCTGCTGGTTGCCGCCGACGGCGCGCGCTCCAGGCTGCGCGAGCGCGCAGGGATCGCGACCCATGGCTGGGAGTACGATCAATCCGGCATCGTCGTCACCGTCGGCCACGAGCGCGATCATGGCGGCCGCGCTGAGGAGCACTTCTTGCCCGCCGGGCCGTTCGCGATCCTGCCGCTGAAAGGCGCACGGTCGTCGCTGGTCTGGACCGAGAACCGCGCGGAGGCTGCGCGCATCATCGCATTGAGCGAAGACGAATTTCATGCCGAGCTCGAGAAGCGCTTTGGGCTGCATCTCGGCGAGCTCAAGGCGCTGGACAGGCCGCGCGCGTTTCCGCTGGGCTACTTCGTGGCGCGCTCCTTCATCGGCGAGCGGCTGGCGTTGGTCGGCGATGCCGCGCATGTGATTCATCCGATCGCGGGCCAGGGCCTCAATATGGGCTTGAAGGATATCGCAGCGCTGGCGGAAGTGATCGTCGACGCCGCACGGCTCGGCTTAGACCTAGGTCAGGCCGACGTGCTGGAGCGCTATCAGCGCTGGCGAAGGTTCGACACCATGGCGATGGGGATGGCCACCAATTCGCTGAACCTGCTGTTCTCCAACGAGTCGACATTGTTGCGCAGCGTGCGCGATATCGGCCTAGGCCTGGTCGACCGCATGCCGCCGTTGAAAAGCCTGTTCATCCGCCAGGCCGCGGGGCTGTCGGGCGAAGTGCCGCGGCTGCTGAGGGGCGAGGCGTTGTAAGGAGGCGCACAGACTGGTCAACACGCGCTAATGTCGTCATCCGCGAAAGCGGATGATCCAGTAAACGCCGCGTGCAGTTATCGGCAACGGTGATTACTGGATACCCGCTTTCGCGGGTATGACAGCTGGGGTGAACGTCATTCGATCTTCCTCGCCTCTTCCGGCAGCATGATCGGGATGCCGTCGCGGATCGGGTAGGCGAGTTTTGCGGAGCGCGAGATCAGTTCCTGCCGCGCGCTGTCGAATTCCAGCGGCCCCTTGGTCAGCGGACAGACCAGGATTTCCAGGAGCTTCGGATCGACGGTGCTGTCGGTGCGTTCCGGCGAGGAGTTCATGGGTGGTCTCCGGATCGTAGGGTGGGCAAAGGCGCGAGCTTCGCGCCGTGCCCACCCTACGGCGGTAGCAGGTCTATCGCAACGCCATCTCCATCAGTTCCTCGAGCACCGCCTCCTGCCGTGTCTTCGGCAGCGGCTGGTCCGACAGCGCAAATCCTAAAAACGCCCAGTAGAAGATTTGCGCCCGGGAACGCGCCACGCCGGGTGGAACGCCGGAGCGCTCGAACAGCTTTTGCAGATAGCTCAGCCGTCGCCGGTCGGTCGCCTGCACCGCGGCCCGGGCCATCGGATCGAGCGTCGCCCAGGTGCGGACCGCGTTCTCCAGCGCCAGCTTGCTGCTGAAAGTCCGGCGCAGCAGCAGCAGAAGCGGATTGTCATCTTTCGACGATGCGTCAAGGTTGGCGATGATCTGCTCGGCAGCAACCTCGCGCCAATGCTTCAGGATCGCGGCGTGGTAGGCGCCGATGTCTTTGAAATGCCAGTAAAAGCTGCCGCGCGAGACCCCCATCGCGGTTGCCAGCGGCTCGGCCTTCAGCGCGGTGAAGCCGCTTTTGGCCAAGGCCTTGAGACCGAGATCGAGCCAGTCGTTCGCGGATAATTGATCGGCCATGCGGTCCCCTGCGACACCCTACCATACACTACTGTATTGACAAGATGTCGGAGCTGGGCATAGCTACCATACAGTCCTGTATGGAGGGTGATGCAATGCGCGATCTGCTGCTGCAATGCTCGGGCGCCGCCGCGATCATGGTTGCGCTGATCCATGGCGTGCTTGGCGAGACCAAGATATTTCCGCGCGCGACCATCGAGCCGGCGAGGTTGCGCACCCTGATCAGGGCCGTGTGGCAGGCGGGCACGGTGGCGTGGATCGGGTGCGGCGTGCTCTTGTTCGCCGCACCCTGGATGACGTCGGAGCCGGCGCGGCACTGGATCGTGATGACGATGGCCGTGGTGTTTGCATTCGCCGCGCTTTGCAACGCCTGGGCGCTGCGCGGCCGCCATTTCGGCTGGGTGGCGCTGAGTGCCGTGGTCGCGATGGCGGTGGCGGGATATTAACTGTCGTGTCCCGGGCGCGATGCAGCGTTACGCGAGGGCCGCACGCTGCGCTGCGTCCGGGGCACGGAGATCGGCTCTCCGGCGGCTCACGACGATCATGGCCGCGCAGACGACATAAAAACAGACCCCCAGCGCATAAGTCCGGGCGATGCCGACCTCGATCGACAACGCCATGCCCAGCACCGAGGCGAGCATCGAGGTGATTCCGTTGGCGCTCCAGAAGAACGGAAGCAACTCGGAGTGACGGCGCCAGATGCTCAAGCCGAGCGGAAACATCATCCCCATGCAGAACGCCGGCGGCGCCAGCAGCAATACTGACAACAGAATGCGCATGTCGGTCGCTTGCGATCTCGCCCAATCGGTAAGCCACGGCGTGAACAGTCCCGCCGCCACCAGCGTTACCAGCAATGCGGCAATCCTGCCGGCCACCGCGCCGCGCCGGGGAGATCGCGCGCCGACGGTGGCGCTGCCGATGCCGCTGAACAGCAGGATAGTGAACAGCACGACGCTCAGCCCGTAAACCGGATGGCCAAGGAAGACCATCAGCCGCTGCATCTGCGATATCTCGATCAGCATGAAGCCCATCCCGATCGCGCTGAAATACGTCACCGGCGGCGTCAGCGCCGCGAGCGGCATCCGTCGTGCGAGACCGATGAAGGGCAGCACGATGTAGACGCCGCACGCGCAGAGCGCGACCAGGATCAGCAGCAGCGTCATGTTGATCGCCGCGTTATTGTTGGTGAGCGCCAGGGCCGGCCTGGCGACGAGTTCGCCGAAGCGCGCCGTATAGAAGAAAAACGGATTGTCGTCGGTCGAGGGCGCGATGTTTTCCGGCAGCGACGCGAAGAATGCCGCGTCCGCCTTGCCGGACATCAGCGTCGATGTGACGGTGTCGAAGGCGACGTCCGGCCCGAGCAGGATCTTGAAGCCCTGGGCCTGCAGTCTTGAGCGCGCCCCTTGCCACTCGGCATCGCTGAAAGCGTCGGGACGGGTGATCACCGTTACGATCCCGGCGACGTTCAGTGCGATCACATGGCGAGGCAGTTCGGCCGCCGGCACGCCCCTGCGCTGCAGCGCGCTCCCGGCGATCGCCACCAGGCGATAGAACTCGCTGCGGTGAGCGTCCGGATCGAACCAGCGCGATACCGACAACAGCCCGCCGGGTTTTAGCGCCCGGTAAAAATCATCCCATGCTTCCACGGTGTACAGCCGGTTTTCGGTCAGCGTCAATCCGCCGGCGGCCGTGGCGGCCCAGGTGTCGATCAGCGAAATCTGCACAAGGTCATAGCGTTCCGGAGAATGATTGATGTAGCTGCGGGCTTCGGCGTTGACCAGCGATACGCCCGGCACACGGTCGAGATGACCGGAAAAATCGGCGAACTTGTCGGTCAGTACTTCGAAGATCGCGGGATTGATCTCGATCCCGCGGATGCGCTTTGCGCCGAAATAGAGTCCGGAAAGAATGTCCCGTCCGCCGCCGACACCGACGACCGCGACGTCGGCCGGCGGCTGCACCAGATAGGCGGCATTGATGACGTCGTCCTTCAGGTAGGAAAGCTTACCAAGGTCGCCGTCGTACCGGGTAATCACCGTGCTCGCATCGGCGTCGATGTCGAGATAGTTCTGCTCTATCTTGGCCTCCGATTCACGAGCGAGACCCCAGCCGAACGGGGTGCTGCTCCCGTAAGGCGTGACCCTGACCCGGGAATAGGTATTCCAGCGCTCGAATAGCGTTCCCGACTGTTCCTTGCCCTTGGCCCAGAACACGCCCAGATGGCTATTGCCGGAGACGTCAAGTCCGGTATGCAGGGCAGCGGCAGCGGCCAGCGTCAGCGCCACCGCACAGCTCAGCCGCAGCATGCGGAGGTCGCCATTGTTCCGCACCACCATCCAGCCCGCGGCGGCGGCCAGGGCTCCGATCCACAGGGTGGCGCTCACCGGATCGACGGCGAGCAATACGAAGATAACGCCGAGGCATCCGAGTGCGGCGCCGGCAAGGTCGGCCGCGTAAAGCCATCCGCCACCATAGGGTAGCCGGGTGAGCAACAGCGTGATGCAGACGCCGCTTTCGGTAAAGGGGATGACGAAGGCGAAGGTCGCGATCGCCAGCGCCAGCGGCACCTGGTCCGCCGGGATCACCAGCGGCACGCACAGGAAGGCGATCATTGCGCCGACGCCCGACAGCGCGAACCACGACGCGTGGCGGGCGAATTCCGCAGGCACACGCTCCGGCGCATAGCGGGCGGGCTTGCCGTAGACCTCCATCGCCCCGCGCGTCAGCCCGAGCATCGCCAGTGAAATCGCGGCGAACGCGAAATGGTAATACAGCATCACGCTGAAAAAGCGGGTGATCAGGATCTGGTAGGACAGCGTGGCGCAGGCGAGACCGAAAATCGCGAAATAATACCGGCCTTGAATCCTCGGAAGTGCCTGCAAGATACCGCCCTCGATCAATCCCGGCGACCCCGCCGTAGTCCGCCGACGCTGAATGAAATGTCCTAACAAGCCGTTGACCGGAGGGGCGAAACTTCAAGCGGTGTCCCGAAGGCGGTGCAGCGTCCTTCACGCTGCTCCGCAGAGCCGGGACCCCGGTACCCGGCGCTCGTAGAAACCGGGGGCCCCGGCTCTGCAGCGCACCGCTCCGCGAAGTGCTGCGCGCTGCGCTGCGTCCGGGGCACGGAATCTTCCTCGACCTGCCGCGAAAGCTCCCTTACGCTTTGGCAAAGCGGCAAACGACCGCGCGACACCAGGGAGGAGAGCCGATGACCATGACCCGCCGAGGTGTATTCGCTGCCGCAGGGGCCGCGGCGAGCGCGATGGCCTTGCCGCGACGCACCGCTGCGCAGTCCTTTGAGTTCAAGCCGAACCAGCGTTATCCCGATGCTTCGGTGGAGATACTCGATCCGAGTTTTACGAGGCATCGCATCTTTTCCAGTTCGGTCGAGCAACTGGCCAGCGGCATGCGATGGGCGGAGGGGCCGGTCTGGTTCGGCGACGGCCGCTATGTGTTGGTCAGCGACATCCCGAACAACCGCATCATGCGCTATGACGAAGCCAATGGTCATTGGGGCGTGTTTCGGCAGCCGTCCAATTTCGCCAACGGCAATGCGCGCGACCGCCAGGGACGTTTGCTGAGTTGCGAACATCTGACCCGCCGCGTCACCCGCACCGAATATGACGGCAAGATCACGGTGCTGGCAGACAGTTTTGACGGCAAGCGGTTCAACTCGCCGAACGATATCGTGTGCAAATCCGACGGCTCGATCTGGTTCACCGACCCGCCATTCGGCATTGCCGGCGAATGGGAAGGCGACAAGGCGGCGCCCGAATTGCCGCATTCGGTCTATCGCATCGCGCCCGACGGCAAGCTCGGTCTCGTCACCGCGGATCTCGCCGGCCCCAACGGGCTCGCGTTTTCGCCGGACGAAAAGAAGCTCTACATCGTCGAATCGCGCGCGCAACCGAACCGCGTGATCTGGGCCTACGATGTCGGCGCCGACGGAAGCAGCGTGTCCAACAAGACAAAGTTCATCGACGCCAACGGGCCCGGCGCGCTCGACGGATTCAAGGTGGATACCGACGGCAATCTATGGTGCGGCTGGGGCAGCAACGGTTCGCCTTCCGCCAAGGCCGAGGAGCTCGACGGCGTCATGGTTTTCAATCCGTGGGGCAAGCCGATCGGCTTCATCCGCCTTCCCGAGCGCTGCGCCAACCTGACCTTCGGCGGGCAGAAGAAGAACCGCCTGTTCATGGCGAGCTGCCATTCGCTTTACGCGTTGTATGTCGAGGCGAGAGGCGCGGTGTAACTTGTGTCCCGGGCGCGATGCGGCATTCTTCATGCCGCTTCGCAGAACCGGGACCCCGGTTTCTTCGAGAAGAAAGCAACCGGGGCCCCGGCTCTGCAGCGCACCACGCCGGCACAGCTACTGCAGTCCCGTATCGCCCGAGGTTCGCTTCTTGGCGAGGTCCATCTCGGTTACGGCGATCAAAATCTCCGCGCGCGTCTTCAAATCCGGCGCTTCCAGCATCGCCTGCTTTTCCGGCACGCCGTAGGGCGACATCATCGCCAGCGCGTTGACCAGCGCTTCGTTGGGCGCGCTCTCGACGCCTTCCCAGTCGACCTTCAAATCGTTGGCCTTGAGAAAATCCGCCAGCACCGCGAGCAGCGCCTGGCGGTCGACCTCCTCCTCGCCTTTGCGCGCGGTGAAATCGTCGAGGTAGGGGAAATAGTCCACCTTGCACTGGCGGTAGGCGGTCAGCGCGCGGATTTCCTCCTTCACCCTGAAGCGCGCGATGCCGGTGAGCTCGAGGATGTAGCGGCCGTCGCCGGCTTCGGCGAGCTGGGTGATGCGGCCGACGCAGCCGACCTGGAACAGCGCCGGCTTGTCCTCGTTTTTCGTATGCGCGGCATCGGGCTGGATCATGCCGATCAGGCGATGACCGTCTCTCAACGAATCGTCCACCATCGCCAGATAGCGCGGCTCGAAGATGTTGAGCGGCATCTGGCCGCGCGGCAGCAGCAGCGCGCCCGGCAACGGAAATACCGGGATGATTTCGGGGAGTTCGGCGGGCCCGCGATAATCGGCATTGATCGGCATGGGTGTCCCGATGCTCGCCTTAACAGGTTGCTATGAGAACAGTATCGTCGACAGCCGCTTGCGTCCCTCGACGGTGGCCTCGTCGGCCGGCCCCCACGCATCGAAGAAATTGACCAGCTGCTTGCGCGCGCCGTCCTCGTTCCATTTGCGGTCGCGCTTGACGATTTCCAGGAGCTGGGTGGTGGCCTCCGCGCGCTTGCCTTGCGCATTGAGCGCGGTCGCAAGATCGAACCGCGCCTGATGATCGAGCGGGTTTGCGGCGACTTTCTGTTCCAGTTCGGTGACGGGGCCGAGCGCCTTGGCCTGCTCGGCAAGATCGATCGCCGCCTGCACCGCCTTGACCGCCGCGTCCTCGCGCTTGGATTCCGGCACCATGGCCAGCGTCTGCTTGGCCTGCTCGATGGCGCCGGTGGTCAGGTAGCATTTCGCGAGGCCGGCCAGCGCCGCAATATTGGTGGCGTCGAGCGCGAGCACCTCGGCATAGACCGTCGCCGCATTGGCGGCATCGCCCTCAGTCAGCAGCGTTTCGGCCTCTTTCAGGATTTCCGCGATGTTGGGCTCGCCCGAGGCGGGCATGCCCTTGGTCAGCTTGTCGATGAACGCGTTGACCTGGCTCTCCGGCACCGCGCCCATGAAGCCGTCGGCGGGCTGGCCACCCACGAAGGCGATCACCGCGGGGATCGACTGGATGCCCATCTGGCCCGGGATCGCCGGATGCTCGTCGATGTTCATCTTGACCAGTTTTACCTTGCCCTTGGCGGCGCGGACGGCTTTTTCCAGGATCGGGGTGAGTTGCCGGCACGGGCCGCACCACGGCGCCCAGAAGTCGATCAGCACCGGCTGGCGTTTGGATTCCTCGATGACGTCCTTCACGAAGGACTGCGTCGTGGTTTCCTTGATCAGATCGCCCGCCGCCTGCGGCGCGGGTCCACTGCCCTGTTCCAAAATGGTCACGTGATCCTCGCCTTAATGTGCTGTGGCCCGTTCTAGCACGGCCTTAAATGGCGCTGGGAACGCAATTTTCAATCCGGTGGAACCTGGTAGCCCGGATGAGCGGAGCGAAATCCGGGATCGACCCGTTGAAATTCCCCCGGATTGCGCTGCGCTCCATCCGGGCTACGGAGGAGCGGCTTGGATCAACCGGATTTAGCCGGAAAATCCCTGATTCAGCCCGCCCGAGGCACCCTTTTTTGCTGCCCGGCCGCTGTTGCATTCGCGGTCCGCATTTGGCATAGCTCTATCCATTGCCGGCGCTTCCGTGCCGCCAATTCTGTCGGATGCGGGTGTAGCTCAGTGGTAGAGCACGACCTTGCCAAGGTCGGGGTCGAGGGTTCGAGCCCCTTCGCCCGCTCCAGATAGTCTTCCGGAAAATCCGGAGTTGCGAACCGTAGCCAAATGCCGATTCAGAGTTTGCGAGCAGCCTTCTCAGGCGACGTTCCGCGAGCTCACCGAGCCGGCATGGTAATCGGTGCAAGAGACTCAAAGCTCCGGAATTCTGATCAAAGCTCGCTCTTCTTCGCAGACAGCTTTCCAAGTTCTCGTACTTTCAACTTTGTCAGACAAGGTACAGGTCTTATGAGCCTGCTCCATGACGCCTAAAATATCTTTCACGCTCGTCACGTCGCGGAGCTTCGCCGCAAGGTTCACACATTCAGGATAAGTCAGGTCTGCGATCTGCGACCGGGCGGTGGCTTTATCTGCGGCGGACAATTTTCCGTATGCGGCCTTTAGCGAAGACCATTTCGCTAGCTTTTGGGTAGCGCTGGGCGGCATGACCTGCAGCAACATGTCGAACCGCCCACCCCTACGAAATGCCGCGTCAAACCCGCTCATGTAATTGGTTGCAAGAAGAAATACAATTTTTCGTTCCGCGTTAATGGACGCGAGCTTCGGCAGCATCGCTGTTGTGATAAAACGGGAGAGTAACTCGTTGTTGCCTGAACGATCGCGGCCCAATTCGTCAAACTCGTCCAACAGCACTACCACCTGCTCAGACACCATAAGCATGCGGAAGAGCCGATTAGCCTGTGCCTGAATTTTATCTACTCCATCCTGGACAACGTAGGACGGATCGACCGACAGCAACGGCCAACCAAGATAGTTGCTAATGAATTTCGCTAGGCGCGTTTTGGAAGTGCCCGGGGGACCGAATAGAATTGCCGACATTGGCGTGGAGGGACCTAGACTGCCACCGCGGTCCACGAGAGCGACTTTTCGTGCTATCGGATAAACGAAGCTTTCGGCAAGTGTCTTACGCAAACTAAGACGACCTCGGTCTGGAACCACCAAATCGGCATCCAAGAAATCGGTCTTTGCGAAATCGTCCTTTCCAGAATCGTGTTTGCGGGGCTCCGGCGGGGAGTAAATGGATCCGAACTCCGCGAACACCACTCGCCGAATCGCTTCCGCAACGAGACCATTTAATGCGAAGGCAAAGTCATATACAGACGCAGTCGACCAGGACTCGGGGCCTTCAATTTGTGGGTGATGTCCTGATGGCCAGCCCACGGCGCGGGCATCGGTTGCCGCATTTAGGACGTAGCCCGTGGTTTCTAAGCGATAGGCTGCTCGCTCGATGTAGGGAGTGATGAAAGGCAACAAGTCGTTGCGTAGAGGGCGGCAGCGCAGGAGCTGGGTGAGCACTTCGTATTCATAACAATAGGCATTTCCAAAACTTTTGTAGTGAAAAAGCGGACGGCTCGCCGGCCAAGTGCCGTCCTCGTGCTGCGCCTGAAAAAACAGCGCTAAACCTTCCGAAAAAATCCGCTTGTCTTCCGGGGAAGTATCTTCGTCCTTGGCTGTGGAGGCGGCAAGAATAAGTGCATAAGCCAAGCTTAGCGGGTCAGCGCTGCGGCTCTTCGCAGAAATAAGCGATATCTGTTTAGTAACTTCGCCTCGGGACCAAGCGTGAATTTGTTTAGTGAGACCAGTGTCAATCTTATTGAGCTCGTGGAGCACCCGATAGGCGAGTTGCGTCAAGTAGGCTGATGGCGGATACGGTTCGATTTTGATCGCCCCGCCGTCGAAAGACTTGAGCAAGATTTGAGCAAGTTTGGTACGTATGAGCTGAAGGTGTTTTTTAGCTCCGACATACTTGGGCTTTGCTTTTTGAAGCTCCAAAACACCTTCAGCGATAAAGGCCACTGAAAATGGATTGTTTGGGTCAAGTCCTGCGCTGCGCCAAGGTCTTTTGATCAACCTCCTCGCTACTAGGTGGGTGTTGTCCCACAACGCGAGCTTTGCGTTCCAGAGATTGGCGTGAACCAGCGAGGCAACACAGGTCGCGGTGCTGGAAAGTGACGACTTTTTTCGCAGATGCGCTTGGTGATAGAAGCCGAGACCATCGTCGGCACGATAATGCTCCATGGTCGGAGCATGATTGAGCCGAATGGATGCCAAAAATTTTTGAAGGCGCTCCAGCGCCTCAAAGTCGGGCAGCGGCTGCATACGCGATCACAACACTAAAAACCGAGTGTACCTTTCAGAATTGCACGAGCGTTCTCAATTTCTCGGTCCGCAGTCTGCTGAGGCCAGCGGCCAGCGAGTATTCCGTTCATCCGATCAAGAACAACGTGGGAGGTCTCTATCGCGGCGTCAGGGTCCACCAGAATATGCGGCGCCATAATGGGTCTAGCCGGCCGCGAGCGCATCACGGTAAGCAGATCATCGATGGAGGGAACTCGCCTCACATAATGTTGAAGAGTTGTATCCAAGGGGAGGCGTGTTGAAAACGCTGGAATGCCGGTTGCGTATGCAGCGCCGATTTCTGCACTGGTCGATGCGCCGGTGTAGCCATCAGGGCAAACTACCCAAAGAAAATCTGACCGTTTGATTGCTTCAAAATGGCGATCTTGCACGAGCTTGACGGACCGAAGTTTGTCGCTCGCCACAAAAAGAAATTCACCGAGGTGATCTACGACCCTTGGATCGGACGGGGACAGAACATCGACACCACCTGCACGCAGTTCATTTACTGCCGTGTATATCGCGGGCATATGCCTATGGAAACTTCCGGACACCGATGCCTTCAACATGGTGATCCTCCTCACAGCGTCGTGGCTGGCACCGGACCCGGGGCGGTAGGGGCCGGCACAGTTGCGAGACTATCGATACGCACATCGCGCGCGAGGTTGCGCATCGCGCGTTTCAAAATGTGTTGCGTGCAAGAACTCGCGCCGCGTGACCAACGTGCGCACGTCTGCGTTACCCAATCAGGTCTGCTTTTAGCCGCATCATTCAACCAATTACCCGCGGCGAGCTGGACATACCGACTTGGGTCAGCCTTCACATTGTCCAAGATCACAATGGCAATTTGGGGGTTGTCCTTGAGTTCGGCGATATGGAGACCCCAGACGCTGCGCGGCCGCGAGACCTCGACTGCAAAACGTCTCAGATTTGGATCGCGGCGAGCTGACACACTTTCAAGTCGACGCAAGGTCGGATGAAGTTGCCGCTGAAGGTGCGGTCGGAATGCCATCCACGCAGCCTCACGCACACTCATGTTTCGGTCGGCAGCGAACGGCAAAGTCCGCCTCAGGCGCTCTGGCATAGACAGAGTGACCTGGTCGGCATTGATCGCGTAGCATGCCCATTGTCGGACCAGATCAGACCTGTGATTGCACAACGCCCGGAACGATTGATTATCAAAGCTCGGGCATGCTTCCGCAATAGCGCTTCCGGCCGCCTTAAGCCGTCCGAGGACGGAACGGTGCTCCATTTGGTCAGCGGACCGCCTTAGGGCCGCACGGAGCGAGGTAGAGCGGGTTTGGAGTGCCACAGTGCGCGCCAGTGCTGGCATATCCGCGGCCAGCCATTCCATCAAGTTAACGGTTTCACTCTCGCCGGCGGCCAAGCTCGCTAAAACATGCGCCGGAACCTCGGCTTTTCGGCGAGCTCCCCGTCGCCCTTCGAGAGATTCTTGACGGTCAAAATTCATCTTGACAATATATATGAAGTTCGAGCGAACTTCAATTTTATTTTCGCTCCTTCAACTGGTACGTGCCCCGCCATGCCTAGCCCCCGTCGCGTTCTGAACGCCTTCACGGCGGAAGAGGTGCATGACATCACCGGGATCACAGTCCATATGCTGAATTATCTGGCTCGTGCTGGCTATGTTGAGCCGTTTTATGGACACGGAGTGCGGGGCAGGGTTCGCTTTTATTCGTACCGCGATCTGGTAATTGCACAGATCGTTCAGCGACTTCGCGACACAGGTGTAAAGCTGGCTCGATTGAAAGCAGCTATGGAGTTGCTCCACGAAGATCATGCCTGGATCAAGTCAGACCGAAAGCAAGATCCGAAGCCCGTTAAATGGTTGGTCAGCGACGGCAAAGAAGTGTGGTTTAAACACGAAGATGGATTTTTGGATGAGCTGAAGCCCGGCGGGCAGAGAGCATTTGCGTTCGTGGTTACGCTGTCTACTATGCAAGCCGATGTTTGCTCTCGAATAAAAGACCCAGTGCGCCTCGCCAACTTCAATATCCGAAACCGACGGCTGAGGTACGCCAAGTCCGACAACGCTGGTCAGAAGCATCGGAAGGCGGCAGCTGGGCGACTACGATGATGGTTTTGTTAGCCGCTCAAGCCCGAGCTTTCCGCACGCTCGGAGTGTCGGGAGCCGGCAAGGAACGCACCCAATTCGCATTTCAGCGCGTCAAATTCGACCAGGTCGAAAATCCCCCGGCTACGACCAAGGAAGGCTTCCGGGCGGCATCATAGTCGTCAGTCGAAACAGCCCAGGAAGTGGTCGGATTTGACGGGATCAATATTTCAGGCCCATCGGATGCTCCCATCGGGTCCTAGCCTTGCATCCATACCCGAGCCTACCACGAACACCCCCTTTCGGCCGCATCGGATATCGCGCTGCAGCACGCGATGCTCAAAAATTTCGTCACACGGTCCACTGAAAGAAAATCATTCCTGAAATCCTTTCCGCCAGCCGAGCCTGGCGCCCAGCGCTTCTCACGCCGCGCAAATGTGCTAGCCTCTCGCCGCCTGCCCCCCGGCAGACCAAAAGCTCGTCTTCGTAGCGTTCAAAACAAACAGGCGCGGCTCGATCCGCGCCGTACAAGGGAGTGACGCAATGACATCGGCTTTCCTTCGATCCGTTGTTGCGTGCGCCGGCATCCTCGCGATTGCGGGGATCACGCAAGCGGGTGCACAGCAACAGCAGCAGAAAGCGCTGAAGAAATACGAGTCCGGCACCAAGCAGTTCTGGACCAATCCGCCGGACGACTGGTTCCTCGGCGACGAGACCGAGCAGCAAAAGGGCCAGGCGCCACCGTCGGGTCCGCCGACCGGCGCTTCGGAAGCCGAACTCGCGGCGTTGATGAAGAAGATAAAACTGCCGCCGGGTTTCAAGATCGAGGTCTACGCGCCCGGCGTGCTCGCGGCGCGGCAGATGGCCTGGGGCGACAACGGCACGCTGTTCGTCGGCTCGTTCGGCCTCGGCAATGTCTACGCCATCACCGACAAGGGCGGCAAGAAAGAGGTCAAGACCATCCTCAAGGGCTTGAACATGCCGACCGGCCTCGCCTATCGGGATGGCGCGCTTTACGTCATCGCGGTCGACAAGCTTTTGAAATACGACAACCCCGAAGCCAACCTTGACAAGATGCCGGAAGGCAAGGTGGTCTATGACGACATGCCGTCCTATGCGGCGCATGGCTGGAAATATATCGCCGTCGACAAGGACGGCTGGTTCTATCTGCCGTTCGGGCCTCCCTTCAATATCGGCATTCCGCCGACCTCGGTGTCGCAGATCCGCCGCGTCGATCCGAAAACCGGCAACGCCGAAATCTGGGCGCTCGGGGTGCGCAACAGCGTCGGCGGCGACGTCGATCCACGCACCGGCAAATACTGGTTCACCGAGAACGCCCGCGACTGGATCAGCGACGATCTGCCGAGCGACAAGCTCAACATGATCTCGAAGATCGGCGAGCATTTCGGCTATCCGTATTGCCATCAGGGCGACATGCCGGATCCGAAATTCGCCATGGGCCATCAGTGCTCGGAGTTCACGCCCCCCGTGCTCAATCTCGGCGCGCATGTGGCTCCGCTCGGCATGAAGTTCTACACCGGCGATCAATTTCCGCCCGAGTACAAGAACAACATTCTGATTGCCGAGCACGGCTCCTGGAACCGGTATAAATATCAGGGCGCGCGCATCAAGCGCGTCATCGTCGATCCCGACGGCAAGAACCCCAAGTCGGAGATCTTCGCGTCGGGCTGGCTCGAAGGGGACACCGGCTATCTCGGCCGTCCTAACGATATCATCCTCGCCAAGGACGGCTCGATCCTGGTCGCGGACGACTGGGCCGGCGCGATCTACCGCATCAGCTACAGCAAGTAGCGTGCAAATACTTTGGCTGCGGGCGCCTAACGGCGGCCGCAGCTTTTCTATCAGCAACGTCATTCCGGGGCGCGAGTGAAACGAGCGAACCCGGAATCCATAACCGCCGATCGTGGTTATGGATTCCGGGCCTGCGCCCAAGAGGGCGCATCCCGGAATGACGACGGAGAGTATTGATGCGAATTGCGTTGATCGCGATGCTGATCGGTGGAGCCCTTTGCACCTCCGCCCACGCCGCCGACATCGCCGCGGGCAAGGAGAAGGCCGAACTCTGCGTCGGCTGCCATGGCGAGAACGGGATCTCGCAAACCGAGAACATTCCCTCGCTGGCCGCGCAGCCCGACCTGTTCATGCAGTGGCAGCTGGTGTTCTTCCGCGCCGGCACCCGCAAGAACGAGCAGATGCAACCGATCGTCGAGCAGCTGAACAATGACGACATCCGCAACCTCGGCGCCTACTTTGCTTCGCTGCCGCCCCCGAAAAATCCGAAACGGGATGACAATCCCGATCTCTCCGCCAAGGGCGCGGAGGCTGCCACCGGCCGCCGCTGCGCGAATTGTCACACCGATTCCTATGCGGGGACCAAGGCGGTCGCCCGCGTCGCCGGCCAGCGCGAGGATTATCTCGTAAAAGCGCTGCACGACTACAAGTCCGGCGTGCGCGCGGGCGGCGCGATGGCGGCGATGGCGGATGTCGCCTATCCGCTCAGCGCGGAAGAGATCGAGGCGCTGGCGCATTATCTGGCGCATTTGTGACGTCCCCGCGGACGCGGGGACCCATACACGCCGCTCCTGAAAGTGAAGAACGGGCGTTGAAGCATCTCGCTTTGTAACAAACACGGTGGTTATGGGTCCCGCCTTCGCGGGGACGACGTGGAAACATTCAACCCCGCTGCGCCTCATACGCCTTCAGATGCGTGTATGCGGTGCGCAGCTTCGGCGTCGGCACCTTTGCCGCATCGGCGCGCGCGACGAGATCGCCGATCACATGGTCGGCCTCGACCGGCGCGCCGGCCCTGATGTCGCGGAACATCGAGGCGGTCATCGGCGAGCCTTCGGCCGTGAGCATGCCGCGGATACGTTCCAGATACGGCTCGCGCGGCCCATGGCCTTCGGCGGCCGCCACGGCACTGCATTCATCGAGCATGCCGAGGACAAAATCCTTGCCGCCCGGTGCGCCGAGGATATTTCCGACCGACGTTCGCATCAGGCAGGTCAGGGCTGCGAGCGAGGCCAGGAAAACCCACTTCTCCCACATCTCCTGAATGATCTCGCCGCTCGCTTTCGAGCCGAAATTGCCCTTTGCCATCACATCCGCGATGGCGCGAACGCGATCGGACGATGTGCCATCGCGCTCGCCGAAGGTCAGCGACTGCATCGGCTGAAGATGGACCACTTCGCGCTTGTCATTGAGTGTGACGGCGATGGCGCAAAGGCCGCCGAGCACGCGCTGAGGTCCGAATTTCGCGTCCAGCGACTCCAGATGCTTCATGCCGTTGAGCAGCGGCAGGATGGCGGTGTTCGGTCCCACCGCCGGCGCGAAGGATTTTATCGCACCGTCGAGGTCGAAGGCCTTGCAGCTCAGCAGCACGACGTCGAATTGTTCGGCCAAGCTGTCGGCCTGCACGGCGGGCGGATTTTTCAGCGTCACGTCGCCGAGCGGGCTCTCGATCACCAGGCCGGCGGCGGCGAGTTCGGCGGCGCGCCGCTCGCGCACCAGGAACGTCACATCCGCGCCCGCCTGCAGCATCCGGCCGCCGAAATATCCGCCGATCGCGCCGGCGCCGACCACGAGGATGCGCATTTGAAACTCCTTTATCACTTCGTCATGCCGGCCATGACGGGAATGGTTCGGGTTGTGGCCTACCACTTCTCTCCGAACGGGCGAATCTCGAGCTCGAACGTCCAGGCGCTGCGCGGCTGCTGGTAGAGCTGCCAGTAGGAGGCCGCGACCGATGCGGGCGGCATCAACAGATCCGGATTGTTGAGCGCCTCCTTGCCCCACATCTGCTCGCGGCGTTCGCGCACCCAGGCGGTGTCGACGCCGGAATCGATGATCAGATGCGCGACGTGGATGTTCTTCGGTCCCAACTCCCGCGCCATCGCCTGCGCCACCGCGCGCAGGCCGAATTTCGCCGCCGCAAAGGCGGCAAAGCCGCTTCCGCCGCGCAGGCTCGCGGTGGCGCCGGTGAAGAAGATGTTGCCCTGGCCCCGCGGCAGCATCAGCCGCGCCGATTCGCGACCCGCAAGGAAGCCGGCCCAGCACGCCATTTCCCACACCTTTCGGAACACGCGGTCGGTGGTTTCCAGGATCGGAAAATTGACGTTGGCGCCGACGTTGAAGATGGTCACTTCCAGCGGCGCATGCTTGTCTGCGTCCTGCAAGAAGGCGCTGATTTCGTCTTCCTTGCGCGCATCCAGCGAGCGCGCGACGATCGAGCCGCCGGCGTCCTCGACTTGCCTGACCAGCGGCGCCAGCTTGTCGCCGTTACGGCGGCCCGCGAACACCGTAAATCCTTCGCTGGCGAATTTCTTTGCGATTTCGGCGCCGATGTAGTCGCCGGCGCCGATCACCGCGACGGTAGCGTTGCGTTTCTGCATCGAATGTTCTCCCGTCGCCTTGTTCTGTCATTGCCGGGCTTGACCCGGCAATCCATCCGCTTCGAAAAATGCTCCTTGCGAAGATGGATGGATACGCGGGCCTTCGCCTCGCCGAAGGGGCTTCGGCCCCGCAGGCGGGTCAAGCCCGCGTAGGACGAATTGCTTGGTCGCTGCCCTCCTCACCAGGAGGTCCGGCGATTATTTCCCCGCCACCATCTCCTCGACCTCGCGCAGTTGCTCCTTGCCGAAGAACATCTCCTTGCCGACAAAGAAGGTCGGCGAGCCGAACGCGCCGCGCTCCACGGCGGATTGGGTGTTTTCGATCAGCTTAGCCTTAACCTCGGGGTCCTGCGACCGGGCGAACAGCTTTGCGGCGTCAAGGCCGGATGCGCTGAGGGCCTTCATCGCCACTTCGGGGTCGTCCATCTTCTTCGGCTCGCCCCACATGTGGTGAAATGCGGCGTCGACGTATTTTTCGAACACGCCTTCGAACTGCGCGGCCACCGCCGCGCGCATTAGATTGAGCGTATTGACGGGAAAGAACGGGTTCATCGTGTAAGGCTTGACGCCGTAGCGCTTGACGAAGCGCTCGGTTTCGACGGCGTGATGCTCCCGCTTGTTCTTGACCCCGGCGAGAGTCTCGGCGGGTGATCTGTTGTTGGTGGCCTTGAAGATGCCGCCCAGCAGGATCGGCACATATTCGAACTTCACGCCGATGCGCTGTTCGATGGCGGGAATGGCTTTATGGCTGAGATAGGCGTTGGGGCTGCCGACATCGAACATGAATTGCGGCGGGGGTTTGCTCATGGCGGGCTTCCTGACAATGACGGCGATCGCCGCCGTCTTATATGATCCTTATCATCCTACCAGCCTAGCGTTTCGGGTTGGCCGGATCAACCGGATCGCTGTCGGATGCGAGCCTGACGATGTGGGCGCGGATGTCATCGGGCCACGCCGCGACCAGGGCCGTGAACCGCTTCGGATCGTCCGCGAACAGCGCGCGCGACGCCTCCTCGAAGTTCGGCAGGTTGCCGGCCGCGGCCGACATGAAATGATACGCCGCATCGCGCGCGGCGCGGCGGCGGTCGCCCTCGCCATTGGCGCGCCGCGCGGCTTCGACCAGTTTGCGCAACGCTACCGAAGCGCCGCCGGGCTGCGAATTGAGCCATTCCCAGTGACGCGGCAGCAGCGTCACTTCGCGCGCGACGACGCCGAGTTTCGGCCGGCCGCGGCCGCGCGGTTCGCGCGGCGCCTGTTCGAGCAGGGCCGGATTTGGTGAGACGGCGTGGGACAGCCGCGCAACGATCTCCTCGTCGGAGCCGCGAAGATCGAGGTCGATCGGCCGTCCGGTCGTGTCGCTGAAGATCGCGACGCGGTCCGTGGCGCGACGCTCCGCCCGTTTGACCGCCAGCGCGACCTCCGCGAGCGGGCCGGATACCAGCCGCCGCGAGCCTTCGAAGGCTGTGAAAAGTTCGCCGGGGGTTTGGGACATGGCAGAAATCCGATCGGGCAAATACCGAAGCATTCATTAATACCCGGATAAATATGGAAGGTCAATATTTACCCGGATAAATAACCGGGCAGTCCGCGTCCAGCAGGCGGCTCGACTTTCCCGAGCCCGGCTGGCACGAACAAGCCACAACAAACGCGCCGGGGGGACCGCGATGCTGACCGTTCATCATCTCAACAATTCGAGATCGGAGCGGGTGCTGTGGCTGCTCGAGGAGCTCGGCGTGCCTTATGAGATCGCGCGCTATCAGCGGCAGCCCAACATGCTGGCGCCGCCGCAGTTGCGCGCGGTCCATCCGCTCGGCAAATCGCCTGTCATCACCGACAACGGCAACACCGTCGCCGAGTCCGGTGCGATCGTCGAATACCTCGTCGGCACTTATGGCAATGGCCGGCTGATCCCGCCGCCGAACACACCGGAGCGGCTGCGCTATACCTACTGGCTGCATTACGCGGAAGGCTCGGCGATGTCGCCACTGCTGCTGAAGCTGCTGTTCACGCTGATGCCCAAGCGCGCGCCTGCGCTGCTGCGCCCCTTGGTGCGCAAGGTATCCAACCAGGCCCTGACCACGATGGTCAATCCGCAGCTCAAGCAGCACATGGCGTATTGGGAAGCCGAACTTGGCAAGAGCGAATGGTTCGCGGGCAACGAATTCACCGCCGCCGACATCCAGATGAGCTTTCCGCTGGAAGCTGCCTCCGCCCGGGCCGGCCTTGACGACGGCCACCCCAAGGCGATGGCATGGCTGGAGCGCATCCACGCGCGGCCGGCCTACGCCCGCGCGCTGGAAAAAGGCGGGCCGTATGTGGTGGGGCGGTAGCTGGCTGCCCCGGACGCAACACCCGCTTCACCTCTCCCCGTCGGGGAGAGGTCGGCGCGTAGCGCCGGGTGTGGGGCTCTCGCGCTAACGATAGAGCATAACCCCTCACCCGCCTCGCATCTGACGATGCGAGGCGACCTCTCCCTTCGGGAGAGGTGAAGCGGTCCCGGCTGCGCGGCTGGATGAAGAATGCCCGGAGCCGCCCCCGGGACACGAGCTTACTGCGTCGCCTCGATCACCTCTTTCACCAGCCGTCCCAGCCCGCGAATATCGCCGGTGGGATCGACCGAGTCGCCTAATCGCACGATCACCATGCGCTGCGATGGCAATATCACGATGCGTTGCCCGAGATCGCCGGACGCGAAAAACGCGTCGCGCGGGATGCCCATTGCGATCCGGCCCCTGGCGCGCGCATGGTCGCTGCGGTTGGTCCAGAATCCGGCGCCATAGTCGGTGTCGAGCGTCGCGGCGGCGGAAAGATCGACCCAGTCCTCGTGCAGAATGCGTTTGTCCCCGGCCATGCCATCCTGCAGATAGAGCAGGCCGAAGCGCGCCCAATCCCTGGCGCTCGCCAGCATACCGGACGAGCCCTGCAGCGTGCCGCTGCCGTCGAACTGCAGCGTGACGTTGCGCATCCCCAGCGGATTGAACAGCTCGCGCCAGGCGAAGCGCAGCGTCTGCTCGGGCCCGCCGACGGCATCGCGAATGATCCGCGCCAGGATCTGCGTGGTCGGGCTGGAGTAGGCCCAGCGCGTTCCCGGCGCCGCGATCAGCGGCGCCTTCACGGCAGGCTCCGCCATGTCGTCGTACAAATAGAGCATCTGACTGGAGAGATCGAAACCTGAATTGGTTTCATCGAGCGCAAGCCCGGAGGTCATGCGCATCAAATGCTCGATCTCGATCTCGCGGCGCGGATCGCCGGCGCCGCGCCATTGCGCGATCGGCGCCGTCATCGACGGCGTCACCAGGCCTTGCTGCGTGAGAAGGCCGATCAGGGCGTTGACCACGGACTTGGTCATGGAAAAACCGAGCAGCGGCGTGTCGACGTCGATGCCATCGGCGTAACGCTCGGCGATTACCCTGCCGTCCTGCACCACGACTACCGCTTTTGTCCTGCGCAACGGCGGCTCCGCCGGTTCCTCGAAGGCGTGATCGAGCGCGGCCTTCAATTTCGCGTCGGAAGGCTCCACTACCGCTGGCCCGGCGATCTCCGGCAGCAGCGGCGGAGTTTTCGGGGTCTTTAACGCGGCGATGTCGCTTTTGAGCAGATAGGGTTTTGTAGTCCCGGCCAGGGTGACGCAGCCAAAACCGTCATGAAATGCGGCGCGGCTGCCGAGCATGCCGGCGAATGACGCATCGACGATACCGTTTGCGCGGTCGAGATGATAGCGCAGACCCCAGCGCAGCCGGCGAATGCCCTGGCGGTCCACGGTCTCCGTGAACACCTGTTGAGGATTGAGGCCGGAGACGAAGGTTTTGGAGCAGATCGTGTGGGCGACGAAGCCGGTGGCGACACGGATCGCACGGTCGGGGCGGAAGGCGAACCCCAAAGCAAGCAAGGCAATGAGGCTCGCCAGGATCAAGCCGCCTGCGACCAGCCTTCGCGACATGCGGATTCCTTAGCGCGATGAATTCAAGTTCTAGCGACTCCTTTCACCTCTCCCCGCTTGCGGGGAGAGGTGAAGCCGGAGCCAACGGGTCGGCGCGAAGCGCCGCCCGATGATAAACTCCGCGAAGGCTTCGGGTGAGGGGGACTCTCCACGCACTCGGACTCCCGGAGACTCCCCCTCACCGGATCGCATCTGGCGATGCGATCCGGCCTCTCCCCGCACGCGGGGAGAGGCGACGTGAACGCTTTAGAATCCGTAGAGCCGGGCCGGATTGTCGACCAGGATTTTCTTGCGGATGCCGGCATCGGGCGCCCAGACCGGCAACTGGTTGAGCAGGCGGCCGTCATCGATCTGGAACAGCGGCGTCACGTCGGTGACCTGCTTTCCGGGAGGCGTGACCGAATCCGGATGCGGCCAGTCGGTGCCCCAGACGATGCGGTCCGCATTCGCCGCGATCAGCGCCTTCGCGAGCGGGGCCGTGTCGGGATAATCCGGGGCGAGCTTGGAAGCCCGGTAGGCGCCCGAGATCTTCACATAGGCCTTGCCGGACTTCACCAGCTCGATCAGGTCCGCAAAACCCGGTTGCTCCACGCCGAGCGCGGCCTGCGCGCCGCCGAAATGGTCGAACACCAAAGGCACCGGCGCCGATGCAACCAGGTCCTTGATCGAGGAAATGATCGGCAGCGAGGTGAACATCTGGACATGCCAGCCACGCGCCTTCATGCGATCGACGGCGGTCTGGAAGCGCTGCCGGGCCACATTGGGGTCGTTGGTGCCGCCGGTTGCAAGATTGAGCCTTATGCCCCGAAAACCCTCCTTGCCCATGGCGTCGAGATCGGCGTCCGACGTCTTATCGTCGATCACCGCGACGCCGCGCGCGGTCGCGCCCCGCGCTTTCATGCCGAACAGCGTCGCCGAATTGTCCGGGCCGTAGATGCTCGGCGTCACGATCACCACGCGCTCCATGTGCAGCGCCTTGTGCAGCGCCGACATTTCTTCGGGCGACGCCAACTCCGGCGTGTAGACGCGTTTGTCGTAGAACGGGAATTTCGCAGGATCGGGGTGAATATGGGTGTGGCAGTCGCAGGCGCCGGCGGGCACCTCGAAATTCACCGGGGTTGCGGGCTGCGCCGCCTTGGCGAGAGCGGCTCGGGTTTTCATGGCAACTCCGGCGGCGATGGATGCAAGCAGAACGTCACGTCGTGTCGGCATCGAATATTCCTCCCTGTTAAATTTATTCCGTCATTGCGAGGAGCGAAGCGACGAAGCAATCCAGTCTTTCTTCGCGACTCTCTGGATTGCTTCGTCGCAAGAGCTCCTCGCAATGACGGTCTTCAGCGTTTTGTCGCAGCCGAAACCGACGGCAGCGGCATTACTGTAACTCCCGGCGGCGCTACATCGTCATCGGGCACGAAGAAATCCGACATCAATTGCACCGTGGGGTCAACGCGATAGGGCTCGAAGTCGCGCACGCCGGCGGCATAGAGCACCTTGTCGTCGATGCAAAACTGTCCGGTGAATTCCCGCGAAGGTCTTGTGAAGATCGCATAGGCCGCGTCGCCCATGATCTCCGGCGTGCGGCTGGCGCGCAACATGGCGTCGCCGCCAAGCAGGTTGCCTACGGCGGCGGTGGCGATGGTGGTGCGCGGCCACAGCGCGTTGACGGCGATGCCGTCGCGCTTCAATTCGCCGGCCATCCCCAGCACGCACATGCTCATGCCGAACTTCGCGATGGTGTAGGCGGTGGAGTGTTCGAACCATTTTGTTTTCATGTCGAGCGGCGGCGACAGCATCAGGATGTGCGGATTGTCGACCTTCTTCAGATGCGGGACGCAATATTTCGACACCATGAAGGTGCCGCGGGTATTGATGCCCATCATCAGGTCGAACCGCTTCATGTCGGTCATCAGCGTGTTGGTGAGGCTGATGGCGCTGGCGTTGTTGACGCAGATGTCGATGCCGCCGAATTCGGCCACGGTCCGGTCCACCGCGGCCATCACCTGAGCCTCCTCCCGAATATCGCACAGGATCGGCAGCGCCTTGCCGCCGGCGGCGCGCACCTCCTCTGCGGCGGTGTAGATGGTGCCCTTGAGCTTCGGATGCGGCTCCGCGGTTTTTGCGGCGATAGCGATATTGGCACCGTCCCGCGCCGCGCGCAACGCGATGGCAAGGCCGATGCCGCGGCTGCCGCCGGAGATGAACAGCGTCTTGCCTTTGAGCGACGTCATCAAATGAACTCCATCAGCCTGCCCAAATCCTACGCCTATCTAAGATAGTGTCATCAGGCAAAATGCGCCGTCATCCTGAGAGTCTGGCTCAAAATGATATCCATATTTTCAAGCTTTCGCGAGGCGTCTGACGAGGAAGCGGATGCTGGCGAGAAAGAACCAGGCCTCCTCGCTGGCGACGCTTCGTTCGAAGTCTCTGGC